>Ga0207901_1000003_pt1 | contig 455856 bp, 425 predicted proteins | sample LinPmetageLP46_FD_184057 | JGI IMG/M metagenome (GOLD analysis project Ga0207901, IMG submission 184057) | Marine viral communities from the Pacific Ocean - LP-46 (SPAdes) | ecosystem: Environmental > Aquatic > Marine > Oceanic | place: Pacific Ocean | collected 2011-06-12
TCGAATTAGAGGGGGAAAGCTACCGACGACAGCAACAGCTTAAGCAGGCTGGAAAGAGTAAAAAGTAAGACCACCCAACCGGCCATCATAGTTGTCGCGGACCGGACAAGATAGTTGACGCCAGACAAAGCCCGGCTTCACTTTGTTTTTCCCCCAAGTTACCAGGCCCGCGATATAACTCGGCGCGGTCAGGTCCCATGTGAAGGTCCCTACCTTGGGTGCCGAAAACTCCGTACCTGTGCGCATCTTAATGCTGTTGTAACTACCGAAGGCCAGCCGCCTCAACCATTCCTTGATGCTGTCGAGAAGTATGCCTTCGGCAATAAGCCTAGATCGAGTTGTGGCCACCAAATCCTCCTCACCGGAATTTAGTGCCTCAAATGTGGGCTTGGCCATCACGCACTGGCCGAGTCCAGGCAGTGTTAAAGTAGCAAGCACGTTTGCCGAGACCAGACGCGCCAGGACAGTATCCGCTGAAATGTGCTTTTTCTGTGCAATCGGCGCGCCGCAGGCAATCCTGAAGTGCTCAAGCGGAACTATCTCTCTGGCATCTACTGCACCCAGCGCCCGAGCGTAGGCCCCTTTGGTGGCATAAATCGCTTTGTAGAGGCTTTCCCAATACCACGGAGAGGCATAGTCAGATTGAAGGTAAAGGAACCGAGCCTTTCGTTGGAACGGTAGGTGTCCAAGGCGTTTGACCTCTGCAGGCGCTCTGCTCACTCGTTGACGGGCCGCTGTAGGCGTTAGGCCGAAATTCTTGACCAAGTAATCTGTCAGATCTGTGCTCAGACAAGGACCGAGCAGCTTTAGTGCATTTACTACCATGCGCCACCCTCATCATGTCACAGAGCGCTATTTATAAACCTCCACTACGTGTGCGGGATGTACTTTTTCTTACACTCAGGAACTACTTTTAATTTCAACTAGTTACGAACTTAAATTCAGCTTTTCAGCCCCACAATGTCACAGTGGCTTGTCAGAACCAATGATAGCGGGTGTGATTTTCAACATTTTCAGACTTCACCGATTCGTACCCACTCAACTGGGAAGAGTGTAGCTGCGTTGATACCGACTCGTTGTGAATTGAACCAGAATTTTAGTCGTGTTTCAGGTACGAAGAGACATCTTTTACTTTCACCATTTCTTGATCAATATGCTCCTGGCGACAACCTTTGGATTTCAGCCAGTCCTCAATACCTGAAAGGTAATCTGCAAATCCAACTCCCTCCTTACTCGCAGCTTCAAGTAGTTCAGCTGCTCTCTCCGCTTCAATTGCATGACTGGCAAACTTTGCATCAGCTACGCCGAAAGCACCCGAGATCTTATCTTTCCAGCCCATTTATCCTCCGATTTTGAGTTGGTCACAATACCTAAGCATTCAATGGCCGTGCGCAGCATGACCTGTAAACGCTTAGGTATTGAACTAAACCGAATTCTGCCATGCCATGATAACGGGGGCTTATATAATCCCAAATATCACGTATAGGCATGCGTAGAACTGGACCATATATATCAGCAGCTTAGACTACCACTTGATTCCTTGCCAAGTAATCTTCTGAATTCTTTGTTGACCCGCTTGCGCCTAAGAATGATCAACCTTATCTGATTTGCCCCCGTACCAACCCCTACAAAAAAAATAAACGCACACCGGCCCAGACGAGTGGCCCGCGTAGGACCACCCGTCAAATTCTATCCAGAAGCCGACCTAGTGGAACTCAGGTCTTTCCTCAGTTTTGACACGATAGAGGAATTATCCGGCGGACTCTCGCCTGCCGTAGCAGGATAGAACTCCTCAATCACCTGAGTCATTTCATCCTCATCGTACTCTAACAACGCATTACCAAATCCTTTCGCAGCTGCCGTATCGAGCGCAGCCTGATCAACGCCCTCCTCTTTCACCTGCTGGGATTTCTCCCGTGCCTGAGCAACAGCCTGCTGCAAAGACACCCCATCTTTGATCACCAGATCCACATAGTAGATTGGCGTGCGATGGCTCTGTGTCGTGCTCTTACCTCGCAGCTTCAATTCCAACGGCATGTAGGCCAATAGACCACCGGAGACCGCTTGGTAGTAGCTCAGCCTGGCCGCAAGGGTCCGGATGCTGTTATAGCCAGTGGTGCGAAAGATGAACGTACCCAGATCGTCATCGTCACCGATCTTCACGTTCAATCGGCCATAGGGCTTGCACAGGCCACCTTTGCCGAACTCACACAGCGCTGGACTCGGGCATGGCAAAGACTGCACGCCTGATTGCGTCAGGCGCTTGCAGGTGTCGCCGTTACCTACACACAAGGGCCGTCCGCTTTTACGGTCGAACATGGTGTATTCCGCCCGTAGGTTGAGATCCGCTTCGTTGAATAGCATGCGTACCGGGATGGTTCGCAGTTTGCTATTTGGAGCATCCTTTCTGAGCTCTTCATCGAGGGGGTGTAGAATCCACCCACCCTTCTCCTGGATTTGGGAGGTGATGGTGAACTGGTTGTCTTTCTGTGGCAGCCGGATGCCGTTTTTCTCAACAACCCGACCAATGCTGATACGCCCCAATACCGGAGGCGTGATGGCTAAACCTTTAATCATAAAAACTCTCCTGAGAAAAAGGACCACGGGGCACTCGTCACACCCGCGTGGCCAATGGGGTATTCATGCTTGGATAAGGAATCGCCGGCTTCCCGGCTTGGTGAGTGGGTACTGATCTAGTAGGTCTGGCTGATCCGTCAGTAGCTGCTTCACATTGAGCCCAATGGAATCCTTGCTCCGCTTCCAGCTCACACTGCCACTCGGGAAGGTTGCCTTTGAGGCTTCGCCCATCTGGCTCTCGATTCGCTGTTTCAGGTGAGATTCGGTGGATTTGAGGCTTTCCATTTCCGAGCGGATGGCCAGCAGCTCGTCGAACGCATCGGACAGCTCCTTGCTTTGGCTGAAGTCCAGGGTCTCCCCTCTGTCCACCGGGTAAAGGTGGCGCAAGGCACGATCGGCAGAATCAGTGCCGTCAGCCGGTGGTGGCGTGTCCGTTTCCACGTAATCCCAGAACTGCCGTTCCAGCACCATCAGTGCCTCGATGAGTTCCTCATTCCGTTCAATCCGGTAAATTTTCAACGCCTGACCACACAGCAGAACGCACACGTCAGCCGCCTGTTTGCCAGTAACCGCCAGCTGGTGCTGAACCTGGCACTGGATATAGTCCGGCACACCGTCTTTCCATAGGCGTGAACCAAACTCACCTGCCGTTTTGCATTCCAGGATCTGCACTTCTTCATCGGCTACCACGGAGTAATCGAGGTTCGCCAACATCCAATGCTTGTCCGGATCAGGATGCTGCAACACAGCATTTACCCGGCGCACTTTTCGGCCCGTCTGTTGGCTGTACTGCTCAGCTACGATGGGTTCCAGGATATGGCCCCAGTAGACCGGTGAGCTGGGATCGTCGGAGTCCGGTTTAGGCAGGCCAGCGTCCCGCTCAGTTTTGACCATCCAAAGTTCAAGTTGAGATTGATAGGGGTTTATGCCAACCGATGCAGCGGCATCACTGCTGCCAATGCCTTGCTTACGTACCTTCAGCCATTCATCCCGACTGAGGCCCTTAGTGGAAACCAGCCGCAACGCTGGTCGCTGTTTTTCGATTGCCTTTGCATTCATGCCCATGGTGTTTCCTCCAGACATAAAAAAGCCCACCAGAGCAACAGGCTCCGGTGGGCTTTATGAGGGTTTTGATTTACGGGAAGTGGTTAAGCCACGAGAGACATGGCTTGTTCCAACGCTCGGTTCTTGATGGCCGCGCCGGTTCCGAACCAGGCGGAATCCAGCCGGTGGTCAACGGTTTTGGCCCGGCGTTGGTGATCGATGAATTCAGTCACAGCATTCACCAAACCGTAGGCAGTACCTTCGGATGAAGCCAGCGTGGCGCCCATGCCATCGCCTTCATACAGCCCGAGGGCTTTGGCCATGGACCGCTCGTTGGTTTTGCCGACGCCATTACCGGAATCATCGGTGAACACCTTGAGGAAGTAGTTCCTGGCCTCAGTGGTTTTCACCTTCCGCTCGCTCAGAGTCTTCAAGCGATACATGAAGTCGTCCCAGGCCGAGACGGATATGCCAAGCTGCTTCTTCACCAGGTTCGCATCGAATGCGGTGTTGTGCTTCACCTTGACTGCGTTGGCCGCGGCCCCCTTCAGGGCAACGGCAAGGGTGTTGTTGCACACCACGCGAATGCTGGTGAACTGCGCAGTCGTCGCCAAGGTCCCGTCACAAGAAGTTGCCAGAAGCACATAGGCATTGGTTTGATCATTGCCTTTGAGCATTCCAGACTGACCGGTGCGAGCCAGCGCCCACATTTTCCGGCCACCTTTCAGCACGCCCGCTGTTTCCAGCTCAAAACCCGAAACCTCGGTCAGATCCCGATAGAACTCCAGAATTTCTTCGGGCTGGACCACTTTGAAACGGTTACCAACAACAGACAACGGAGCTTTGGTGTCTGACCGGTACAGCACCTTGCTATCCGGGTAAGACAGGATCTCCCCGAGGGTGCCACCGGCATTGGTGACGTAGCGAACGGGGCTTTCCTCGATCTGCCAATCCAGACCGGCTTGCTTGGCCCAGACTTCCAGGGGCTGATTTGAGGTCAGTTCGTTCCCCAGGCCATGCCACGGGGTTTGACCAACGTACGCCATTTGCTCGATGAGATGAGCCATGGTTGTTCTCCTTTGAAATGCGCGAGGGGAATTAACGGATGTCGTCTGGGGAGTCAGGATCGACACTGAAGGAATAGCCGCAATCAAGGCAGCGGTAGTTGTCGAGCACACGCTCATCCAGGACATCGCCCAGAATCACGCCAGCGGAAGCGCCAGTAGCGCCACCAAGTAGCGCTCCGATGATCGCTCCTCCGATTCCGCCCACCGTTGCGCCTACGGGACCGGCAGCGATCCCCAGGGTTGCACCTGCTCGAGCACCGGCTGTCGCAGCAGCAAACCCGCCATAGGCACCTGCAGACGCACCGACCACGCCAGCGGTTTTTTTGCCGTAGTTGTTCTTGCCGATCCGAACGGACAGGCAGTTTGGGCATTTTTCAGACATTGGAAATCACCTCTGTGAAATGGGAGGAAGGGCACAGTCAGTGCCCTGGTTCACAGAGGTGATATAGATTTGAGAATATTTAGGATAGGCTTTGATAACATGGGGTTAGAAGGGCAGTCATATTGAACTCGCTTGAACTACCCCCTGAATTACAAACAAAAGAACTGCCAACAGGCTTTTGCGAACAGGACAGAGAAAACTATGCGGTCAGTAAGTCGTCAAACAGTAGCATGCCCGGAAATTCTAACTGGCCCGGAATCGAGACAGTCTCAGTCCAAGTTGGTTGAGTATTTTATGCTGCCCCAGAGTGATCGACGGCAGCTCCGTCCGCCTATTAATCGTGAAATCCTATTTCATGAAACCGTAAGAGACTCTTTACGACGTTTGTTTTCAGGAAAATGCGCATTCTGCGAATCACCCATAGCAGGAGGCTTCGAGATAGAAATTGAGCATTTTAGGCCATTAAGCAACGCTCAAAATCTTAGTCAAAAAAAACAGAGTTCTGATCATTACGGCTGGTTCGCCTACGAGTGGAGAAACTTGTTCCCAGCGTGTGCTAGGTGTAACCGCACCAAACGCTCATTTTTCCCAGTTCGTGGCCCAAAGGCAAATATTCTTTCGGCTTGGGATGATGCGGAAAGAGATGAAAAGACTCTCTTGCTAAACCCCTGTAACGATAAGCCCTATAAGCACCTAGCGTTTGCCTGGGATGGAAGCGTTTTTGGCAAAACTGAAATCGGAAAATGTACCATTGAAACGCTGGGCTTAAACCGACCAGATTTGATATCAGCTCGATCAGAACATTTCAGCGCCATGAGGCGATTGGCATCAGAAATTTACCAGCGCAACTCTCACCCCTACAGTGAGAGTATTTTTAGCCCTTTAGAAAACTATTTGAAAGATGACTCTCCGTTTTCGGGCTGCTGCTTGATATTGCTATATCATGCAATTTGCGAAACAACCAAGTCTGAAGGCCTTACGCCACCATCATTCGAGAGGTTTGCTAAACGTTTCCCTCAGTTCTTTAAAAATATGGATTCGGAGAACTGGTTAACAATAGCCCCCAATGCTAGTAAAGGAAAAGCTGATCAGGTAATCGAGCTTCGCCCAATTGAACAACGCTCTCGCTCCGCAGCGTCTTACAGACATTCAAATTCAGCTCAAATAACCAGAATAGAAATTGAGAATTTCAAAGGCATCTCCAAACTTCACATAGACCTCCCTGAATCGACCCCGTCTTCTGGCTTCGCACCCTGCACCATGCTGATAGGTGAGAACGCGACGGGCAAAAGCTCTGTTTTGCAAGCCGTAGCTCTTTGTCTTATGGACGAGCAACTCAGAAAGAAGCTCAAGCTTAAGCCACAGCAATATTTGCCTCGTGAAAGACAAGGGTGGAAATATAAAGGCCTCAAAGAGGCTCGAGTTACTATTCATTTTGACTCAACTCCGCCGGCAGAACTTGTAATCAAGCCTACAGACACTGACTTTTCTACGAGCCGCGAGCACGTTCCAACTAAGCAAATATTCGGATTTGGAGCAAACAGACAGTTCGGAAATGCCAGCCGTCAAACGCTGAAAAAAGACAATATCTATTCACTTTTCGACACTACTAAATTGCTTTCACCACCCACCGAATGGCTCAAAGGGGTCGATGATCAGACCTTTTTTTCTGTTGCTCGAGCCATCAGAGAAGTTCTAGCTTTACCAAGAGAAGATACGATAATCAGAAATGATGAAGGCCAAATTTTCGTTAAAGCTCATGGGATAGAAACACCGATAGAGAACCTTAGTGATGGATATCGATCACTATTTTGCATGATCATCAACATAATGCGGGAGCTCATTAGCTACTGGGGAAATTTAGAAAATGCTTCCGGTGTAGCGCTCATTGATGAAATAGAAATTCACATGCACCCTCGATGGAAAATGAGAGTGGTGGCCGCTTTGCGCCGTGCAATGCCCAGAATGCAAATCATCGCAACCACCCATGACCCACTTTGTTTACGAGGATTAGAGGCAGGTGAAGTCCAAGTCCTTTATAGGGACTCAAAGGAGCAAATCCAAACCTTCGAGGACTTGCCAAATGTCAAGCTTCTAAGAGCAGAACAATTACTCACGTCTGAATATTTTGGCTTGAATAGCACCTCTGACCCGGATCTCGATTTAACAATTAAAAACCTCGCTTACGATCACCAAAAAAAGGGCTTTGAAGGCACGACTGAGAGCTTCATAGATCAGCTAGGGGAAGGCTATCTACCCCTGATTACAGACTCTCCAGAAAAGCAGGTAATTAGCGAGGCTATTCGTCGATACATGATGGAACGAGAAGATGCAAACCCGGTTCAACTAAAAAATGCAAAGGAATACGCAGTAACAAAGGTTCTGGAAGCCCTTAAAAAGGTAGGTAATTAGAAAAATGAAGTTCATAAATAGAAGCTCCGTTCCCGAGCCCGACTCATTAGATCTAAGTAATCCTAAATCAAATGCTTCGAAAGAGCTTCGGGCAGCAAGAGCGTTTTTGAGGACTACATCGAAAAAGAATTTTAAGTTTAGCGCCTACAAAAAGGGAATTGATGTATCAAACTCTCTTAACTCTCTATTTCAGGGAATATGTGCATATTGTGAATCTAATTTCGAGTCAACATCTCCAGGCGACGTAGAACACTATCGTCCCAAATCGAAAGTGAAAGAAGAGAAAACCCATCCTGGTTACTGGTGGATCGCAGCGGATTGGAAAAATCTACTGATGAGTTGCACGGACTGCAACAGAGGACGCTACCACAATTATTATGATGCAACCAAAGCCGAGTGTTTCCTATCAGAAAAGAAGCAAATACAGGGCAAAGAATGCTCTTTTCCAGTTCTTGGTCCGAGTTATGCCATGCATGAAGGCGAAGACCTCGAGCAGGAAGATCCGCTTTTGATTGATCCAACGAAAAGAAACCCAGAAGATCACTTAGAATGGAAAATCATTAATAAGCTTCCTTTGCTAACACCTATCACATGCGGGGATCAACCTGACCCTCATGGGAAGGCTACGATAGAAATACTAGGTCTTAATCGCAGAGGTCTAGTAGAGCATCGCCTTTCTACTCTCGAAGCTGCCCAAATTTCTTTGTCTTTCATTCAAGACGACTTTATAGAGATAGCTCAATCTACAGACGAAAACGAGATAAGAAAAAGCCTGCACAAAGCCATGTCCGGGTTCGGCAAGATCTATCGCCTTGCAGAAACTAACAAGCCTTATGCGTCTATGATCAAAAGCTACCTTGACATGGAAAAAGAGAAGCTAATACAAAATTACTCAGAATTACTCTCAAAACTACAAGCCGAGAGCGTCACAGCAGAAAACGATGGGCAATCATGAGAAGCATGCTTATTAGTCATAAAGACAACTAAATATTGCTTTCTTTATTTTCAGAGACAACACCAATTTCAAGTGCGTCACTCTGATCCGTCAAGCTCAGCTGGCTACGACACTGAATTAAAGTTTAACTTCAGCAATTACCTCCTTGGCATCACCAAATGAGGGTAACTATGCGGGTAATTAAGCTCTGTGATATTATTTTTATACTTTAAAACAATAATTTAAAAGATTTATTAGCGTGACGCCGTCTCCACCAACCAAGAGAAAAGCCCCGCTAGCCGGGGCTTTTTTTATGCACCCGGAAATAGGGACATCTGAAATGTCCACAAAGCAACCACAAAGAAAGATCTCGAAGGAAGGCCTTTGGAAAAAAATGGATGCGAACACTACGCTGCTCGAATCCTCGGCTTTCAGATGGACGGTTCGCGTTTTTGGCTATTCAGCGCTGCTCTACGCAGCGGTAGTGATATTAAACTACGATTCCGGAGACCTTGAACCACTCTCTCCTGCGCACCTACACTCAGTAGTGGCCAATCTTAAAAACCCTGCTTTAATCGCGGGGATCTCACTACCGATACTAGGACTCATAGCAAGTCACTTGCGGTCTTTACAGACGAAGAAGCAGATAGAAACTCAACAGGACCAAAACGTTTTTTCTAACTATCTAGCCCATCGAGATCAATTCAATAAATTCATGGACGAAGAAAATCCGCTGACCAACGTATCCAGCATCTCCAAATGGGAGATGTATGGCAGGCTTTTCTCCACGTCGGAAAAAGGCAACTTCAAAGTCAGCTCAACCTTGGTCAGATTCTTCGAAACTTTACCTAAGCGACTGGACATATTGAGGAAAAAAATAGAATCAACAACTTACAACGAACAAACGAATTGGATCGAAGTAGAGGACCTATTCGACGACCTTGAATGGGATTTTCGGGACTATACCCAAGCAGTTTTCTCCGACGATTTAGACAGAGAGCTTTTTCTCTCAAAGCTAGAAAAGCGTATAGACAAGCACATTGTTTGCGTCAACTCCCTCCACGAATGCTCTAACTTCCATAGCGCTCAACTGGAAGAGAACAGCCTTTGGGCAATTCAAGAAAAATATGTACAGTGCAAATCAGTGTTGCGACCAAAATCATTAAAAGAGCGCCTTTTCCATGCAATAAAAACCGCAGCTATCCCAAAGGAGATTTTTGTGAGCACAGACGGCGAAAGAGAGAGTGAGCTAAAGGGGAAGCTTTTATACGAGAACCTATGTATGGGAGGCGACGACCATAAAATCGTAATTACCAAAGAGATTTCAGAAGTAATAGATGGCAACTTCACCGAGGAAGAAAAAAAGGCAGTAAGAAGAGTTCTGCCACCTGCAGTAAACATTTATTTGCATGCATCTAAAAGCTAGGCGTCAAATGATCAGGGGCAAGGTGAGAGGTTATCCCTCCGATAAAGAGCGGTGGTGCATTCAATTCGTTGTGACAACGGACCAGAATACGTCAGCGGCAAGTTGCTAGCCTGGGCAGAAAACCACGGCATTCACCTAGCCTTTATACAACCTGGCAAGCCACAACAGAATGCTTATGTCGAACGCTACAACCGCACAGTCCGATATGACTGGCTGGCTCAGCACTTGTTCGAGAGTACAGAAGAAGTCCAGAACTACGCCACCCGCTGGCTCTGGCATTACAATAACGAACGGCCCAATATGGGGCTCGGAGGGATTACCCCTCAACAGAAACTAGCCATGGTGGCCTGAGGTCTACTTCAGAACTCCGCTAAAAATGGGGGATTACCCAAGCAAGGGGGATGAGCATAGAGAGTTATTGACCCAAAAGGCATATACGCGAGTAGTCCAGGCTGATCTCCCTGCGCTCTCCCCTCAACCGATTGACATAATGTGCCTTTCCTCCTGCACGGAGCAAAGAGTCGTAGTGATCAATGCGATCTCGCACTCGATCACAATATAGCTCGTGTTCTCGTTTTTCTTTAGCCTCACGTCTCTCTTGCCTTTCCCGTTCTTCGAGCTGGGGCGGTTCCTGATAGGTCGACTTTGCCGTTTGGGAACTTACCAACGCAACTACGTTGCTACTGTCTCGACCTGAAAGCCGTTCATAGCGCTTACAGGCAGAATTGCGATGTGCCCTACTCTGCGAAGCCCCATCTTTCTTGTACTCAGCACTCCAGAATCGGCACAAATTCAGGCTTGAATTTATAGCGGATTGATTCTTGCGTACAGGACTGGACGTACTAGCTCCCCTGGACGAAGAACTAGACACCTGTGGCTGAATCGATCGACGCGACTCCACCTTCATCGGTTTCATATCTGAGGTTCGGGGCTGTACAAGCGGGCTTGAGGGGTTACCTCCAATCTCAGGATCATGTGCCGAAGCAGCGAGGCTAAAATAAACGGTGTGAAGTCCAAGTTCGTACAGGAGCTCCTGGCCGTGGTCAGACCTAAGATAAACATATGCCCCAGTGAGCACGGCAATAGTGAGAATATTCGCTACTAGCACTGCAAGAACGGTCCCTGTAAATCTCAAAGCCAACTCCTTAACCCCTAAAAACCAGTAATTGAATAGTTCGTATACTACTCAAACGAAGTCCATCTTGGCAGACGTATTCCGTTACGAACGGTGTCAACAATGTGTTCACGGGTGTGGGGCAGGGTAATGATGGTAAACGATGGAACAATATCGCCCTAGAAGTCCGAGAGCTCGTAGTGACTAGAAAGGGTGATAGCGCTATTAACAGGGTGGATTTTGTAGCATTGCTTATGCCCTTTCGCTCCAGTTCATTCTTGGAAACCACTGGCTGGGATGATGGCCCGCTGAGGGTGAAACCGATTTTTCCAGAGTGGAGTGGTTCCCAAGCTCCCCGGTCGGGCATTGAAGGTGCTGTACTTTGGTGAGGGACGTTAGCCGGTACCGTCTGGTTTGGGCTCTTTCAATAGTGACCAGATGGCGTCTTCCAGAGTTCTACCCTGGTTGGTTTCGTAGACGATCTGGCCTTTTGCACCTGGCGCAATGTTGAGGCGGGTTTGAGCGCGGATCGGGAAGCCCAGAATTTCCAGCAGGTACTGAACCTTTGGGTCATCTATAACGTTATAGCGACCGCACGTAAGGCTCCCCGATCATGTTTCTGGGATTAACCGTAAGCCTTTTTTCCTTCGCCCTTATCAGGATCATGGTGGTTATCGTCATCCAGAGCCCGCATATCGGCCGATTTTTCACGCAGGATGCGGCGCTTTTCTGAATCGGCAAAGCGCTTGAGCACCTGACGAATCAGAGGCTGATAACCAATGCCGTTGATATCCGCTATCATCTTAAAGTCTTCGATAAGCGACTTCTGCAGGCGGATTGAAATAGGCTGCAATCCGCCTGCTTCATTCAGAGCGGCATCGTCTACATTTTTTGATACCCGAACGAACTCTTCTTCCCGGCCAAGAGAACCTTCTTCCCAGGCTTCCGGGCTACCTACTATTTTCTTTCCCATGTTGCGTGCTCCCCGCTGCTTTCGTTCTTCTGGTTCTTTCTCTGCGACTATTCTCAGTTAAAATGCGTACTTGGTATAAATGACTTCCTCTTTTGGATTAGGGCTATACGCGGTTTTCAGCAATATATTGCCATCCTTGAGGATGAAAACCACCTTCAGGCGGCGACCGTAGTCGGTTTCAGCAATAAACCATTGGGTCGGCGGATCTGTCTTGTGATTCTCTCTGATGTCTTCCAATAGTCCACCCTCACGGTTTGCAAAACATTGCTGAACCTCTTCCAGACTGACACCGTGTTTTTCAGCCAGTTTCTGCTTTACTACAGATGAACATTTCAGCGACATCATGTCCCTCATCGATTTTGTATATACAGAGTATATACTCAAGATTAACCAAAACCAACCAGACCAAGTGTCCACGGTTTTGTGTTGCTTTAAAAGGTCGCGGCATCAGGCTCAATTCCCGCCACCTCCAACAGCCCCCCCCCTACCCGCTAACGGCGTTTCCACGCCGCATCGGATTAACGTAACAATGCGTAATCAACTAGCTTTCAAGCCAGTCCAACACGGAAGCTAGTATGCCATTTGGGCACGTAGTTCAAGTAAACGACCTGAAGGATTCGTCCATTGCGGATCTAAGCCGAAAGCAGCTGTAAGACGGATTGGTTTTGCGAGCAACGGCACTCCACCACTTTGTCATTGGGCTAGAGGAATACGAACTCGAGTGGCAGCCCGACAGGCGTTTGAAGCGAAGCTTGGCTCTCGTTACCTGGAGGAGATTGGGGACGAGCTCCCTTACGACTTTTTTGCACAACAGGCGCACATTGCAGCTGACATCGACACTATTCGAATCCTTCGAAACCGACTAACAGGTCACTAGACTAGCCGGGCCTGTGTCATCCGATATCCATACTCTTCGTATCTTAATGCTGAGTGCCACATTGGTATTACTGTCGCTTTTATGGCAAAGTCGCGCGCTTTATTTGCGCTGTGTTTATACACAAAGGTTAAGTTTTATGAAGAGTAACAATCTCAAGTCTGGTGGGGATTACTCCATCGCCCAGCTTGGTGACCCGGTTGTACTAACGCTCAGCGTTGGTTTCGTTTTGCTGTTCGTTGGCTTTTCGTTATTTGATCTCAAGGGCGTAGCCGAGCTTATTGGTAACGGTTTTGCCTGGACCGCCAAAGTATTTGGCACCTATTTCCAAATGCTTCTACTGGCGACATTCTTCATCGCCATCGGCTTGGCTTGCACGCCTGCGGCTAAGGCCAAAATAGGTAACCTGGATAAGCCGGAAATGAGCACGTTTCGCTGGATGTCTATCATTCTGTGTACGCTGCTAGCGGGAGGCGGGGTATTTTTCGCTGCCGGCGAGCCGGTTTATCACTTCGTTGTAACACCACCGGCATTCTCCTCTGAGCCTGGCACGGCAGAAGCCGTGTCCAATGCCATGGCGCAATCGTTCATGCATTGGGGCTTTCTGGCATGGGCTGTTCTGGGTACGTTAACGGCCATTGTTCTGGCTCATGCCCACTATGTGCAGGGCAAACCTCTGCAGCCCAGAACCTTGCTTTACCCAGTATTTGGCGAGCGCATCATGAGCGGCTGGCTGGGTAGCGTAGTAGATGCCTGCTGCGTTATTGCGATTGTTGCCGGCACGGTTGGCCCCATCGGCTTTCTGGCCACTCAGATGAGCTTCGGGCTCAGTGAGCTGTTCGGCATAACCGACGGGCTCGCCACGCAGATGGCTATTCTGGTGGGCTTGGCGGTTATTTACGTTACCTCAGCCGTAAGCGGCATTCACCGCGGCATTCAGTTTCTGAGTCGGTTGAACGTATTTCTGGCGCTGGCTGTGGCAGCCATTATTTTCGTCTTCGGCCCTACGCTGTTCCTGACTAACACCTATTTCCAAAGCATGGGGCAGTATGTGTCCTCATTTATGGAAATGGCAACGATGACCGCTGACACTGCTCCAGGCTGGTGGATGCAGTGGTGGACTGTGTTCTTCTTTGCATGGTTTATCGGCTATGCACCACTGATGGCCATTTTTGTTGCTCGCATCTCTCGCGGCAGAAGCATCCGGGAAATGATTTTGGCCGTTGCCATTATGGCGCCCATCGCGACCACCATATGGTTCACCCTGCTGGGTGGCTCTGGCATCTATTACCAGATGACCGGGGAGATTGATCTTGCCGAAGCCCTGAACAACTTCCGCTTTGACGTCGCCACCCTCACGGTTGCCCAGGCTCTTCCGGGTGGCGGGTTTATGGCCTTGGCCATTCTGGTACTGACCACTATCTTTGTTGCAACCACCGGCGACTCCATGAGCTACTCCATCGCGGTTGTAAGCTCGGGCCATGACGAGCCCAACACCTTTGTTCGCGCGTTCTGGGGCCTCGCAATGGCCGTTACAGCGGGAGTCCTGCTGTATATGGGGTCTGGGCAAATTGGCGTGCTTCAGCAGTTCATCGTGATAACCGCTATTCCGGTTTCGCTGATCATTCTGCCCTCACTGTGGCTTGGCCCTAAAGCCGCCTATGCTATGGCACGTGAGCAGAACCTGATAGCCGAGAAAGCAGTACCGCAAAAAGGCTAAATACTGTTCGTTGCGTTAGTAACGGACACTAGCCAATGGGGTTGCCGTTTTGATCCGTATCGACCCTCTCCCTGAAAGCCCTCTGCTTTCGCGGGAGAGGTGGATTGATACGGGTGGTTAACGGCACCTCAACTTCCCCTTGCGTCATACCTCAATTTTTCCAATATAAACGCCTGCATGGCCTGCGCGGCAGGACTGAGTGTCCGGTTTGCAGCTTTCACCAACCCTATACGGCGTACCACAACCGGGTCGCTCAGCGGAATGAAACGAAGATTAACGCTGTGTTCCGGGAACGCCAAACGCGGCAGAGTTGTAATACCCGCTCCCGCTTCGAGCATGGCAATCAGTGAGATCATATTGGATATATAGAACGCACTGTTTTCCACCAATTCTGCAGCAACGGTGCTCATCAACAGCCGGGAGGTGCCATTACGTATCAGTTTTTCACCCTGCAGGCTGCGCCAATCCAACGTCTTTAAAGAGGCGAAAGCATGATCCTGATGACACACAACACCCACTTTATCCTCAAACAGATGGGTATATTCCAGCTCTTCATCGCTCTGCCAAAGGCTGGTAATTCCCAGGTCAACTTCACCGTGTGCCACCATCTGACACACATAGTGGGCGTTTTCATCGTGCAAGCTGATATTCAGATCCGGAAACCGGGCAATAAACTCCGCCAAAAACGACGGCATGATACGGCTGGCCACTGACGGCACCGTGGCTATGTCGATGTGCCCTTGCCGGCCATCTGCATGGCTGGTCACCTCTTTCGCCATTCGATCGTGCTGAACGATCAAATCACGAAACCTGGGCAGACAGTACTCACCAAAAGGCGTTAGTCGGTTTTTAGCGCCGCGCTCAAAGAGATTTTGCCCAAGCCGCTGTTCCAGCTCACGCACTGCCATGGAAAGCGCCGGCTGGGTGCGGTGCAATCGTCTGGAAGCCGCGTGAAAACTGCCTTCCTCCACAACGGTAATAACATAGCGCAACTGCTGAATCTTAAGGTCTGGCAACATACCTACCACCTGATAAATATAACTTATCAATCAATCTTTATTATTGATTATTCTTATTATTACATCTTGTCTACCATGAGTGCATCTTCAATAAGGAGGCAGTCATGTCCACTTCTCACCCGCTCTATATCAATGGCCAATGGGTAACCGGCGCCAGCAGCATCACTAACACTAACCCATCTGATCTCAGTGATGTTATCGGTGAGTTCGGCCAGGCAAACGCTGAACAAACCAACGAAGCCATTCGCTCCGCGCAAAACGGCTTTGCCCAATGGAGCAAAAGTGGTCTGGAGCAACGCTACAAGATTTTGATGGCCATTGGTGACGAGCTGATCGCCCGCCAGGACGAACTGGGAGAACTGCTGTCCCGCGAGGAAGGCAAGCCTTTGGCGGAAGGAAAAGGCGAGGTTTATCGCTCGGGCCAGTTTTTCCACTATTACGCGGCAGAGGTTCTGCGCCAGATAGACGAGCGCACAGACTCTGTGCGCCCGGGCGTGGAAATAGATGTACGGCGCGAGCCATTGGGCGTTGTGGGCGTAATCAGCCCCTGGAACTTCCCCATGGCAACAGCGGTCTGGAAGATTGCTCCCGCACTGGCCTTCGGTAACGCTGTGGTGTTCAAGCCCGCTAACTTGGTTCCGGCTAGCGCATGGGCGCTAACGGAGATCATCAGCAAGCAGGACCTGCCCGCCGGCACCTTTAACCTGGTAATGGGCTCTGGTGGCGAAACCGGTGAAACCCTGATTAACAGCCCAGATATTCAGGCCGTTACCTTTACCGGCTCTCTTGAAGTGGGCCGCCGGGTTGCTGCTGCCACTGTAGGCAATTTAGTAAAATGCCAGCTTGAAATGGGTTCAAAGAATGCCCTGATTGTGCTCGACGACGCAGACCTGGATCTTGCGGTAGAGGCTGCGTTCAACGGCGCCTACTCAGGTAGCGGACAAAAGTGCACGGCCTCTTCACGCCTGATCGTGATGGATGCGATTCATGATGAGTTTGTTGCAAAGCTCAAAGCCCGGCTTGAGCTTGCCAAGGTTGGTCACGCGCTTCACGAAGGCGTGCAGATAGGCCCGATTGCCGACAAGCGGCAGCTAGACTCCAACATGGCCTGGATTGAGCGGGCAAAAACAGACGGCGCCACCCTCGCCTTTGGTGGATCACTTGTGCAGGCTGAAACAGACGGCTACTACATGGCGCCCACGCTGTTCACCGACACCACAAATACCATGGCGATCAACCGTGACGAAGTATTCGGCCCCATTGCCTGCGTGATCCGGGTTGCCGATTACAAAACCGCGCTGACCACCCTAAACGACACCCAATACGGGCTTACAGCGGGCATTATCACCAACTCGCTCAAGCATGCATCTGACTTCAAGGCACGGGCTCAAACCGGTTGTGTGATGGTAAACCTGGCGACTGCCGGTACCGATTACCACGTTCCGTTCGGCGGCCGCAAAAACTCCAGTTTCGGCCCCCGTGAGCAGGGCCAGTATGCCCGCGAGTTCTACACCATTGTTAAAACCTGCTACGTGCGGGCCTGATATAAGGACGGATTCCATGCTCACCATTGATGGACTTCAATACTCCAACTGGTCCCGGGAGATCTTTGAGCAGATGCGCGCCGGGGGTGTCTCGGCGGTGCACGCAACATTGGTGTACCACGAAAACACCCGCGAAACCCTGTCTCGCTTTGGCGACTGGAACCGGCGCTTTGAGCAGCACAGCGATCTGATCATGCCAGTCTACGAGGCGGCGGATATAGCGATCGCACGGGATACCGGTCGTGTCGGGATCTTTTTTGGCGCCCAGAACTGTTCGCCGATTGAAGATGACATCGACATGATCGCGGTCATGCGCCGCCTCGGCTTGATGATTATGCAGCTAACCTACAACAACCAAAGCCTGCTGGCTGCCGGTTGTTACGAGTCTGAGGATAGCGGCGTTAGCCGGTTTGGGCGCCAAGCCATCGAAGAGATGAACCGGGTGGGCATGATTATCGATATGTCCCACAGCTCGGAAAGATCGACCCTGGATGCCATTGAGCTATCCAGCAGGCCGGTGATTATCTCCCACGCTAACCCGGCATCGTTCCATCCTGCTAAGCGCAACAAGTCTGACAAGGTTCTGAAAGCCATCGCTGAAAGCGGCGGGCTGCTTGGTTTTTCAGTGTATCCATTCCACCTGAAAGACGGGCCAGACTGCACGCTGGAAAGCTTCTGCAACATGGTGGCCGACACCGCTGATTTAATGGGTATCGACCACATTGGTATTGGAACGGACTTGTGCCAAGGGCAACCCCAGTCTGTTCTGGATTGGATGCGAAACGGCCGATGGTCTAAGGCCATGGATTTTGGCGAAGGCAACAAGAACAACGCCGGCTGGCCCAGACCGCTGGCATGGTTTCAGGACAATCGCGACTTCCCGGCAATTATCGAGGGGTTAAAGCGAAAGGGATTTACCGAAACAGAGGTGGAGAAAATTATGGGCCTCAACTGGCTGAACCAACTAAACGTCGGTACCCAGGCTCTTAAATGAGTCGGTACGGCCAAAGAGCACCCGAGGCCATACAGTACAGATAGCGAAAGGTGCCAAAACAAAAAAGGTAAGCGTGATGAAAAACAATAATATCAAGTCAAGCGGAGACTACTCGATAGCTCAGCTTGGTGATCCGATTGTACTTGCGTTAAGCATTGGCTTCATTGTTCTGTTTGTTGGGTTCTCCCTGTTCGACCTTAAGGGCGTGGCCGATGTGATTGGCACCGGCTTTGCGTGGACCGCCCAGGTGTTTGGCACTTACTTCCAGATATTGCTGCTAGCAACCTTCTTTATTGCCATAGGCTTGGCGTGCACGCCAGCTGCCAAGGCCAAAATCGGCAACCTGGACCGGCCAGAGATGAGCACGTTCCGCTGGCTTTCTATCATTATGTGTACGCTGCTCGCCGGAGGCGGCGTGTTCTTTGCGGCCGGCGAGCCGATCTACCACTTTGTTGTGACTCCCCCTGCCTACTCCTCAGAGCCTGGCACAGCGGCTGCGGTTTCCAACGCTATGGCGCAATCATTCATGCACTGGGGTTTTCTGGCTTGGGCGGTTCTGGGCACCCTGGCTGCGATAGTTCTGGCCCATGCTCACTATGTGCAGGGCAAGCCACTGCAGCCAAGAACGCTGCTTTATCCGGTGTTTGGTGAGCGCATCATGGGCGGCTGGCTGGGCAGCGTAGTCGACGCTTGCTGTGTAATCGCTGTGGTTGCGGGCACCGTTGGCCCCATAGGTTTTCTGGCAACTCAAATGAGTTTCGGCCTGAGTGAACTGTTCGGCCTGACTGACGGCCTGGCCACACAAATGGCCATTCTGGTGGTTCTTGCGGCTATTTACGTAACCTCTGCCGTTACCGGCATTCACCGTGGCATTCAGTTTTTGAGCCGTTTGAACGTGTTCCTGGCGCTGGCTGTCGCAGCTATTATCTTTATCTTTGGCCCAACCCTGTTCCTCACCAACACCTACTTCCAGAGCATGGGGCAATATGTTTCCTCATTTATGGAAATGGCGACCATGACCGCTGAAACCGCGCCCGGCTGGTGGATGCAGTGGTGGACTGTGTTCTTCTTCGCCTGGTTCATCGGCTATGCTCCCCTGATGGCAATTTTTGTTGCCCGCATCTCTCGCGGCCGAAGCATTCGGGACATGATTCTGGCAGTTGCGGTTATGGCACCTATCGCCACCACCATCTGGTTCACTTTGCTTGGCGGCTCCGGCATCTATTACCAGATGACAGGTGTGATCGACCTTGCCGATGCGCTGAACAACTTCCGCTTTGATGTGGCTACCCTTACGGTTGCCCAGTCCCTCCCCGGAGGCACATTCATGGCGCTGGCCATTCTGGTGCTGACCACCATTTTCGTCGCAACCACTGGCGATTCCATGAGCTACTCCATTGCCGTTGTCAGCTCTGGGCACGACCAGCCGAACACCGTTGTGCGCGCATTCTGGGGCTTGGCCATGGCAGGTATGGCGGCGATCCTGCTTTACATGGGGGCAGGTCAGATAAGCGTGCTTCAGCAATTTATAGTCATAACAGCTATTCCAGTTTCCCTGGTTCTGTTGCCTTCACTGTGGCTTGGCCCAAAAGCAGCCTATGCCATGGCACGTGAACAGAGCCTAATATCCTAGTAGTTTGAGAAGAACCGCTTGAGAAGAGCAGCCTGAAAAGGCGAGGGTGACACAATGATTTTTGCAACCGCCGCGTCCGCACCAAAAAAGCTACGCCCTGCCAGCGAAGTAATGAAGCTGGAACGATTGGGTAGCATGTTTGCCAGCAGGCTTAGCTTTGTTAGATCGCTGATGCGAAAGATGATCACAGAACACTGGCAGATTGTTAATACGGTATTTGATCTGGATTCCAAGGGCCACGGCCTTGCGATCTACCGTATCACCACTCCGGCGAACTGCTATCACTGTGTCATTTTTTCCCGAGACTTAGCGCCTGAGAAGCGCTCCGATCGGGTGATTGCGGAAGCCTGGGATGTCACGTTTGCCTTGGTTGAAGGTGAGGCCGAAAACTCCTTGCTGGAGCAAATGGCGGCGAACGTACCCTTGCAGGAGGCAGGCCGGCAGCACCCAAGGGTTCTGGTGCTCTCGCGCGCCAACAAAAGCTTGCGCAACTTCAGCCAGTTTGTGGCAGCGCTGGCCGCTGGCCACCAGCCCGACCCGGCCTTACTCACAGCGGTGGGCTATCTTTACAGAACCACCGCCGTCTATGGCAATGGCAAGTTCGGCATCGCTGACTTTGCCCGGCTTGAGCGCAATGCAGATTTCAATCGCCCGTTTGCAGCCCAGATGCTTCTGGTTTACATACTGAGGCAGTTTTCGGTCGAGCAGCTTAACCATCTGGCAAGCGTGCAAGCCCCCGAGACGTCCGTACCTTTACACCCGGAACTGCAACGCTACCTGGGTATTGGTAACTCGACGGGCCTTGGCATGGCCCCCTTCCTGATTAACCACCCGCAACTGATTCAGCAGTGGGTTTACGGCCGAGAGCGCGCGTTGGCTCGCGCCCGTGAAAAGCCTGCCACCGCGCACACCCATGCAAGGCTACACGTGCTGATGTCCCGAGCGCTCAAACACTTGCAGCAGACTCAAACAGAAGACCGGGAGCAAACCCTGCGCAATCAGAAAACCGTTTGCTCTGTCGCAGAAGTTATAGATTGGTTAGATCGCACTCCGGCCCACCACGCTCTTTACGAAGAACTTATAAGCTGGGCCAGAGGGCACTGCTCCCTGGAAGCCCAAGAGCTCATCAACACCATGCTGATAGAGCTATACCCCGAGCTGGTAGACCGCTTGGATGATCAACTTGGCTGCCGGGAGTCCATGGATCTGAAGCCGGATATGAAAGCCTGGCAGCTGAGGGACCTGATTAACGAGAAGTTTGATTGGGCGCTGAGTTACCGCGAAGACTGTCCAGACGATAACTACTGGTTCTGGTATCGCTCTGTCGAAAAAGAAGAGCCCCGGCTAGGAGTACGCGGCACCGAATCCGGCGCTGAAAAAGAATCTGCGCTGGCGATTGGCCCACGGATCAGTCGCTGCTACGGCAAGCTCGAGCGTTTTCTGGCGCACAACCCAAACGCCATAGTGGTGGACTTCCTCTTGGCCCACCCAGAGCAGAAAGAGTGTGTGCGTCGCATTCAAACCATAGGAGACACACCTTATGGTGAGATCCGAGCAAATCTCTGGCACCGAGACATGAAGCCGATGCACCTGCTAAGAACCAAGCTGTCATTTTTTGGCGCCAGCCGGTTTGACCCAAAATCTGACCGCTGGGTGCGCATTACGCTGTTTCAGGGCGCGCCTTTGCCGTGGGAGTTGAGCAATCCCAACCTCTCGCTGCAACAACTGGACGACTGGGGCTTTCCTCTGGAGCCTTGCCTTGGCGGCGAAGAAAATGCGCAGACCATTCGGGGTGACACACCATGAAAGTTTCGTTCAATGAACTGCAAGGGCTATCCCGAAAAGCATTCAGTGGTATTGGCTTTGACGATGGCGATGCCAACGACGCGGCAGACGTCGTCGCCTGGATGGAGGCACATGGTCTGGACGGCATTGCAGCGCTCCAAAAAGGCTTGAACTTTTTGCTCAACGAGGACAAATCGCAGCCACCTGAGCTCATCTACCAGGACGCGGACCTATGCGTTGTCGATGCCCACAACAAAACAGTATTGGGCCATGCCAGTCTGGCTATTGAACTTGGCTACGCGAAATGCCGGGCCCGGGGGCTTTCAGTCACCAAGATTCGCCACTGCCACAATCGCATGCTTATCGTGGGCTACCTGTCGCGTATTGCCCGCCGTGACATGAGCATTACTGCATTCTGGCGCAACTCTCACGAACCACTCACAGAAATTCTGGTGAGCTTTAAAGCCGGTGATTCAGAACCGGAAATTTGTATGTACAGCTTGCCATCCACACCAGACGATACAGAGCCCAACGACGGCATAACACTGGTGATGGTAAACCATGTAAACCTGCTGCCAGACTTGAAGCCTGATGCGCCATTGAACGATCTTTTGCAGCAGGATCGGCACGCGATGGCGAGCTGGCACGAGCGTTCACTGGTTGAGGGTATCGAAGTCGACACGGCGCTTTGGGAACAGCTGAAAGTATTGGCCACAAAAATGCTGGTGGAAGCCTCCGACGACTCTCGTCAGGGCGCGGGTGCCGGCACCAACGACAACGACTAAGACGAAGGACACCCAGATGAACCCATATCCTGTGAATACAGATTTACCTGCTTCCAAGTCTCCCCTTGCCTGGGCCACAGTGGGTAATGGCATACTGTTTACGGCACAGATCCCCATTGATGCCGAAGGCAAGGTTGTAGCTGGAGGCATAGAGCCTCAGATCATCCAGACCCTTGCTAACCTGAAGCACACTCTGGAAAGCGCCGGGAGTCGCGTGTCGGACCTCACCCAGGTTGTTATCTACGTGACGGATAGGGAGCACCTTGCTGCCGTTAACCGTGTGTACGCAGATTTCGTGTCTGAGCCCTTCCCCAACCGGGCAGCCATTATTGTGTCGGGATTTGCCCGGGAAGAAATGCTTGTGGAAATACTCGCCTACGCGGTTGTGCCCTGAGCCAAGAAGCACCACCGACCCCAGCGTTTCGACTTTTCTAGTGATAACAGCACATAAGCTTGCTATCTTTAACCCGTATCGCATTTATTTTGCCCCCTGAAACTACAAGGCTTCAGAGGGGCGCTGTCTGCAAGGGTTAGATGCCATGTCCAGTAAAGCTAAACAATCCCAAAAACTTCTTCTGTTCCGCTTGTCGGGCATTCGGTTGTTCGGAATTGGCACCCTGAAAATCCGCGAAATATTACCCTTCAGACCTCTTGCCAAGCTCCCCCACAGCCACCAGGCCGTTGCCGGGACAATCAGTTTTCGCGGCTCTGCCGTACCGGTCATTGATATGGCTGCGGCGGTTGGCTACCCCGCTTTAACACCGGAAGAGCTCAAAACATCCTCAATTTTGATCACCGATGTGCAGCGCCAGGAAATCGGGTTTGTAGTGCGGGGTGTACAGAAGATCATCGAAACCAACTGGAAGGAAGTAAAGGCGCCACCAAAAGCCCTGGGGGACAAGGCCTTTATCACCGGATTGCTGAACGTGGAAGGCGATACCATTCAGCTAATGGATATCGAGCTATTGCTTGCGAACGTTTACCCCGGTTCGCTAGACACTCAGGATGTGGCGCTCACCGATGTGCAGAGCGAAGCCCTCAAGGCTCTGAACATACTGTTGGTAGACGACTCCCGGGTTGCCCGAAAGCAGCTGTGTGATGTGCTGGATGCAAAGGGTATCTCCTACCAGGTCACCACCAACGGTGACGAGGCGCTGCAGGTTCTGCTAAAAGACAACGAGCTCGGGCAGCCGGTCGATATTCTGGTGAGTGATATTGAGATGCCCGGGCTGGATGGCTACGAGCTGGCATTCGATGTGCGGGACAACGGCGTGCTGAAGCAGCCTTACATCATTCTGCACACCTCATTGAACAGCGAGATGAGCCTGAGCTACGCCAATCAGGTGGGCGCCAATGAGGCGCTTACCAAGTTTGATGCTGAAGAGCTTTTGCAGGCGATGCTAAGGGCCGGAGCGGAAAAGGCCCGGCAGGCTGTCGCTGCCGAATAGCCTTTCCAGGCCTGAGGATGACAGACCGGGGCACACCGCTTACAAGTTGCAGGTTAATTCCGCCAGCTGCTCGTCGAAAACCCTGTGGTTTTCACTGTAGTCCACCGGCACTTCCACCACATGCACGCCTCCGGTGGCGAGTGCGTTTTCCAGTGTTGGCTGCAGGTCTTCTGTGCGTGTGATGCGGTGCCCGGCCGCACCATAGGACTGGGCGTAGGTGACGAAATCCGGGTTGCTATAATCCAGGCCAAAATCGGCGTATCCGTCCTGCCGCTGTTTCCATTTGATCATGCCGTAGGCGTTGTCATTGATGATCAGAACCACAAGGTTGAGCCCTAACCGCACCGCCGTTTCAAGCTCCTGGCTGTTCATCATAAAGCCACCATCGCCGCAAATAGCCATTACCTTGCGTTCCGGATACAGCATAGCGGCCATCATGCCGCTGGGCAGACCAGCACCCATGGAAGCCAGTGCGTTATCCAGTAACACAGTGTTGTTGTTATAAGCGCAGTAATTGCGGGCAAACCAGAGCTTATACATTCCGTTGTCCAGCGCGATGATGCCATCCTCCGGCATTACCTTGCGAACATCGTGAACAATACGCTGGGGAATAACCGGGAAACCGTTATCTTCAGCCCGCTCCTGAAGGTGTGCACTCAAGGCCTGCTTGATCTCCATCAGGCCCGTGAAGTCGTGGTTGGAGCACTGGCCGCAGTTTTCAGCCATATATTTGACACTGTTTGCAATGTCGCCCACTACTTCATGCTGAGGGAAATACACGGGGTCTACATCCGCAGCGTTGAAATTAACGTGGATGACTTTTTTGCCTCCCGGGGTCATGAAAAACGGTGGTTTCTCGACAACATCGTGGCCGACGTTAATCACCAAATCCGCACGATCTATGGCACAGTGAACAAAATCTCCGGCAGAAAGCGCTGCGTTGCCCAGGTATCGAGGATGGCGCTCATCCACAACCCCTTTGCCCATCTGGGTTGTAAAGAACGGAACATTGGTTTCATTGACGAAATTAAGCAGTGCTTGAGACACTCGCTTTCGGTTTGCACCGGCGCCAATCATGATCAACGGATGCTGGGCCTTGCGCAGCATGTCGCAAGCCATGTCCAGACTCTTCTGGCTAGCCGATGGCCGACGAGCATCGCTGGGCTTGAAAATGTGAGCATCAGGTTCCGGGATTTCCGCTGCAATGTCTTCGGGCAATTCCAGATGCACCGCTCCCGGGCGCTCTTCCAGCGCCAGCCGGAAAGCTTCCCGCACCTTGGCGGGAATGGTATTGGCGTTACTGATTTGCCGGGTGTACTTGGTTAGCGGCCGCATGAGATCCACCACATCCAGAATCTGAAACATACCCTGTTTCGACGATTTGATCGGCTTCTGGCCGGAAATCATCATCATGGGCATAGCGCCGAGCTGGGCATAGGCGCCCGCAGTAAGCAGATTCGTCGCTCCGGGCCCCAGCGTGGATAGGCAGACTCCAACCCGACCCGTCAGGCGCCCGTATGTGGCGGCCATAAATCCCGCACCCTGCTCGTGACGATTGAGTACCAGCTTGATGCTCGACGTGCGCAAGGCTTCCAGGAACGCCAGGTTTTCCTCTCCCGGCACTGCAAAAATGTATTCAACACCTTCGTTTTCCAGAGCCCGGATAAACAGTTCGGCTCCGTTACAGGTCAAGCGATGTTCGTTCACCATGGTCATCCTCTTGCTCAGCCTGCGCCTGGATCAACTGGTGCTCGGCGGCTCGGCCTGGAGCTCTTTCGCAGGTAGGCGGTTTTGGCCCCAGCTTCGGTATACACGATCCATTACCCGCTGCAGCTCTTCTTCTCCTACATCCGCCGGCTCGCCACGCTCAAGCGGGTCGTAATGAAAGATATACAAACGGGAAGTGAACTGCTCAAACGGCAAAGAGGCCTCACCAAAACGTTCCCCATGGCCTTCAGTGCCCACATTCACATCGTCACCCCAACTCTGACCGCTGTCGTTGTTTGGGTTGTAAAAATACACTCGCATCTCGCCTTCTGGGTCCAGGGCGACCCTGAGAACGGTGATCGCGTGCCAGCCAATAAAGCGTGCAGCTCGGTCGGTTACGGCAACACCTGCGGGCTGAGGGTGTATAAGAGGCTGATTGCCATTGTAATACGGATGATAACTGGCATAGAAATGCCGGATAAAGCCTTCCAGGTCATCCAGGTTACCGGTAGCCACATCTACGTTAATGGCAAATCCTCGCCCCGCAGACCATCCGTGAAATTCCGGGTTCACCCACCTGTGCGGGTCGCCTTCGCGCCCGATGCACATGCGGCCCATCTCGGCGTATATCCGATCGAGATGCGGTACCACAACCAGCGAGACCGGATCGAGATCCAGAGTCACTTCCGAAGCAACGCCGCTAAGACTTTGCGCCGAAGAGACCGGCTGCCCCTCAAAATGCATCACGATTTCGTTGTCCCTGGCCGCCCACGCAACCATCTGCAACAGGTAGTCGGGATCGTTGTAGGCCCACATGGACAAAGCCCGGGCCGACTGACAGGTTGGATTGTTCCCCTGGCCGACACCCAAAGGCTGCCCCAACATGTTCAGCACACCCTGAGTTAGCCAGGCACCCGCCTGCGGTTGGTAGCCGTAGGCAAGCTGCAGGCGTTCACGGGCTTGCGGGCAAAGATTGAGCTTGGCCTGGCGCCAAAGTGCGGGTGCCACCGGTGGCTGGTAAAGAATACCCCGCTCTAGCAAAAGCCCAAGGCCGTATAAGCCCTGCGCTGTCTCAGGAAAAATACCTTCGGTGATAAGCGCGTGCACCAGCTCCCGATAGCACATCAGGCAATCGCGACCCGTACTCGAAAGCCCCAAGGCTTCGCTGAGCAGGTTATCCTGGCCCTCCAGAATATAACGCACAAAGCACGCATGGTAGGGCGACACCAAACCAGTATCGTGCATGGATCGCGCAAATCCGGTAGCTTCATTCTGCAATGTCTGGGAATCCATAGATTCCAGGCGCTGCAGATAAACCACCGTACCCGGATCTTCACTACTTCCTCGCGTTGGGCCATAAAGACTGGATATCAGTCTATCCGCCCCGTGCCCTGCACCACCGAGATCAACGCCGGGATCAGCCCTGCAAATTGCGATCTGGGTGATCATCTTGCGCGCATCACCCACTTGAATCGGCCGCTGCTGCAAAATCCGCCAAATCTCTTCAATCAGGCTGTCTATAACGTGCTCATAGCCAATCTGTTGGGCTACATGTTGCACAACAGATTGGCTGACCAGTGCTAACTTGCCCTGCTCCCGCTCAGCTTCGCCGGTCATACCAAACAGCAGGCCGAGATTGATTGCGAGAACTTGAGTCAGGTAGTGATGAGCTTGCTCTGCAGACATAGAGGGGTGCAGATAAGCACCACGAACAACCGCCAGTAGCCGAAGTTCGCTAAGCGCTTCGATAACCACCGTGTCTGCATTTGGGCTTTGCAGCGAGTGGGTAGTTAGCGATGGGAGCAATGTAGCAGGCTCTGCCCAATCTGTGCCTTCGAACACACCAGCTTTTTCCAGGCGTTCGGCCTGCGCTTCTACTACCGCACAACCTTGCGGTTGCTGGAGTATTCTGCGCACAAGGTCAAACACCCCCGGAAGCTTGCCAAGCTTGGCAAAAGACCGGCTTTCCTCCAGAACCTGAATAGAGCTGTCCAGTCTTTGCGCCAACTTATCCAGATTCACAGCCGGAACTGCATTGCCCGATTGGTTATCGTTCAAACGATGTTCCTCAGGGTCTGCATCAAACCCCATAGTTGTTAATGCATCGCTCGATTATACATAGAAATCGAGGTCTTCTTGATGTTTCAAGAGGTCGCGCATCACATAAGGGTCTTCACCGTAGAAGTAAATCAAGCCCCAGTGGGTGCCGAATGCCGTGCGCTTGGTAACGGTTTCCTCAACCGGCGGCGTTAGCTCATGGGATTCAAAATATTCGTGATTCTCGGTTTCCTCGGGAATCTCCAACTTGCTGACAACCCGGCGTCTTGGGTATACACCAAAGCAACCTGCATAACCCTTGGCATCCACCACTTCTTTCGGGAAGAAGTCCTTGATCTCTTCAGGCGTCGTTTTAGGGTCGAACGAAAGAATCAGGCCTTGATAAGCGTTGAAACCATAAGCTTTCTCAAGCAGCTCAAACACTTTGAACCCAGGCGGACGATACGCCACTTCGCCAAAGTACATGGTGCTGTCGCTGGTTACGAAGTATTCGGGGTGAAGAAAGCCGAACTCAATATCAAAGGTCTTGATCAGCTTTTCGATCTCGCCCCGGATCTGATCGCGATACTTCTCAAGATCCGGCGTCGCCGGTACGAAAACGGAATAGCCCAGCGTGACGTATTCGGAAATATTCAAAAAGGCAATCTTGCCGTTATGAACCCAAGCCTCGACGGCAAATTCCCAACCGTCCAGGTGAGACTCCATCAGCACGGGGAATTCTTCCTCGGGAATGGTGTCCACTTCATCGGGAGTACGGATCACCCGGTGCCCAAGACAACCGGCTTTGTCGAATGCCTTCAAGTGAATCGGGTCATTGGGGTCGCCGTCAAGCTTGAGCAGGGTCTGGTTAACGCGCTTGAGAAAGCGAACAACGTCGCCCTTGTCGTGGGCTTCTTCAAAGATCCCCACACGAATGCCGCCCAGCTGTGCCCGACGCTTCATCAGTGCCTTATCACGCAGCAGCATGGCTTGGCCAAACAGCCGTGGCTTATCCATAAGTACCGAGTTAATCGCGCCTGCCCACTCAACTGTTTCTTCGAACAGGGGGATGGACACATCCACCCCCATGTCTTTCAGGGTTTGGGCAATCTCGACAGAGCGGTCGTTGAGGCGCTCAAAATTCCATGGCACGTAGGGAATATCGTGCTCTTTGCAATAAGGCTCGGCCCAGTCTGGCGCAACCACAACATAGCGGCGGTCGAATTTATCAGCGGCCTCTACAGCGTTCAGGCTCCAGCCAAGAAGAGCAACAAATCCTTTCTCCGGATTATATTTATGCTCGCTCATAGGCTTCTCCTTCAATAAAAGTGTGCCTTTTACCCTACGCCGATAAGTGAAAATCGCAAATGTCAGCCCAATTTAAGAGTAGAGAGCGTTCTTTCCCGCACCTTTGTCAGTAGAGCCTCATCGTCCACTAACGACTGGCCATAGGAAGGCACCATTACTTTCATGCGCTCCTGCCACTGGGCTGTCTGGATCTTCTTGGGGAAGCAGCGCTCGATTACGCTGATCATTGCATTGGCTGCGGTAGAAGCACCCGGCGACGCCCCAAGCAGGGCTGCCAACGTGCCGTCCTTTGCAGCCACAATCTCGGTACCAAACTCCAGTTTTCCGCCACCGCCTTCAGCCTGCTTGATAATCTGCACCCGCTGGCCGGCATTGCGCAGTTCCCAGTTGCCTTCTTCCGCTTCTGGGAAGAAGTTGCGCAGAGCTTCCACACGGTCACCGTGCGACTGGAATACTTCACCAATCAAATAGCGGGTGAGATCCATGTTGCTCTTGCTCACCGACAACATGGGCTTGAGGTTGCTCGTGCGTACCGAACCAAACAGATCAAAGATAGAGCCCTGCTTGAGGAAGCGGGTGGTAAAGCCGGCAAACGGGCCAAACAACAACGCCGGCTCGCCATTAATAATGCGAGTATCCAAATGAGGTACAGACATGGGTGGCGCACCAATGGGCGCCTTACCGTACACCTTGGCGTGGTGCTTTTGCACGACGTCGGGCTTGCGACACACCAGCCACTGACCACTCACAGGAAACCCGCCATAGCCACGGGCTTCATCAATTCCGGATTTCTGCAGCATCGGCAACGCCCCGCCGCCGGCACCCAGAAACACAAACTCGCTTTCCAGCTTGGTTTGCTCGCCCGTGTGCTGATTTTTAACCCGAACTTTCCAGCGGCCATTGTCGCGCTGGTCTATGTAATGCACCGGACTGCTCAGCATCAATTCAAAATTAGGCTGGCTTTGCAGATACTCGATCATGTTCCGGGTCAAAGAACCGAAATCCACATCTGAGCCGTGGCGAATACGCGTTGCGGCAACACGTTGCATGGGGTCTCGGCCTTGAACAATCAGCGGCATCCAATCTTCTAGCTCCCGCGGCGACTCTGTATACTCCATTCCGCGGAACAGATGATGAGCGCTCATGCGTTCATGACGGCGCTTGAGAAAAGCCACGTCCTTTTCGCCCCAGACAAAGCTCTGGTGTGGTGTGCGGTTAATAAACTTTGATGGTTCGGGCAACATACCCTGCTCTACCAGGTACGACCAGAACTGAAGCGACACCTCATATTGCGCATTGATCTGGAGGGCACGCTCAATTTCAACGTCGCCGCCTTCCGTTTGCGGCGTGTAATTCAGCTCGCAGTATCCTGCGTGTCCGGTACCTGCGTTGTTCCATCCGTCTGTACTTTCATGTGCAACGTGATCAAGACGCTCCAACATGACAATTTTCATGGACGGATCCAACTGCGTGAGCATCATGCCGAGAGTGGCGCTCATGACACCACCACCGACCAGCACTACGTCTGCCTGTTTAACGGCCATTGGTTTTTCACCCTAGCTAGTTTTGAGCCTTTCGCCCCTCCACGATCAGCAAAGAGGTCTGGCGGATGCTGGCAAATCGCGAGGTATAAATGGCGCTGCCGTGTGCGTCCGTTTTGAATGTGCGCGCAATTATCAGGTTTTTTACAGCAATAATAAATTGCGATTCTGAATCATTGCGGATCTGTGCGCGGTTTGCGCCTTAGTCTAGCGGTTGTATCGTTAGCATACGAACAGTGAAATGCGCCAGGTCATAGGTAATAGTCCGGACACGCGACGCAATATGCGTATGGCAAATTCTCCCTTCTTTGGCCAGCAATATCACCGCAACTTTAGTCTTAAGTCTCTGGTTACCCCTGATCATAGCTCTTCATCCGAAAGGGGCTGACCTCCACCGGGCATATGCGGTATCTTGCTCACCATTCTAGCTAGCGCGCGCACCTCTGGCTACTCGAGGTTTTCATGGGCGCTCTATGTAGACACAACCTGATTGAGGTTCATTTATGGGAATGGCAATTGGCGCAATCCTCGCCGGCCTTATATTGCTTGTCTGGAGCGCCGACAAATTTGTGGAAGGCGCGGCTGCAGTGGCCAAACACTTGGGCATGCCGGCGCTGCTGATTGGTATGGTGATTATTGGATTTGGCACCTCAGCGCCGGAGTTAGCTGTTTCAGCCATGGCCGCTGCCGATGGCAACCCAGGGCTTGCCCTGGGTAACGGCTACGGCTCGAACATCACCAATATTGCTCTGATTGTCGGCCTTACTGCCGTAATTGCGCCCATCGCCGTTCATTCGCAGGTTCTTCGAAAGGAACTCCCACTGCTAGTGGTGCTCACCCTGATCGCCGGCGCGCAACTACTGGATGGCGAGCTCTCGCGGCTTGATGGCTGGGTACTGCTGGGCGTATTTGCGGCGGTTATGGGCTGGTCGATTTTTCAGGGCCTGCGTGGCAAGGATGACGCGCTGACCGGTGAAGCCGAAGCGCAGATTGCCGGCGACCTAATGGCGATGAAGGCCGCCATTATGTGGCTGGTTATCGGCTTGATTCTACTTGTGGTCAGCTCCCGCCTGCTGGTCTGGGGAGCCGTTACCATTGCCCAGAGTCTTGGCGTGAGTGATTTGGTGATCGGCTTAACAATCGTAGCAATTGGTACGTCGTTGCCCGAACTGGCCTCGGCCTTAGCCGCTGTCCGTAAAAATGAGCACGACCTCATTCTGGGCAACATTCTCGGTTCCGGCATTTTTAATACGCTTGCCGTTGTCGGCCTTGCTGCGGTAATCGAGCCTATGGCGGTCGCCCCCGAGGTTCTATACCGGGACTGGACGCTGATGCTGGCTCTAACGGTGGGCCTACTGCTTATGGGCTTTGGAATGACGGGCTGGCGTAAGGTGATCAGCCGATTTGACGGCTCCATTCTATTGCTGATTTACGTTGCGTATACCGGCTACCTGCTATCAACAGTTGTGGCCGCCAGCACAAGCTGACAGCCACAACTGTATAACTTAGCTATTTTCCTGGAACGCCATAGCAACGGAGTTCAGACAATAGCGCTGGCCTGTGGGAGGAGGCCCGTCGGGGAATACGTGGCCGAGATGGCTGTCACAGCGAACACAGCGCACTTCTGTGCGCGCCATCCCCATGCTTGCATCCTCAATATAACGAATGTGTTCCTTGTCGAACGGCTGAAAAAAACTTGGCCAGCCAGTGCCGGAATCAAATTTTGAGTTCGAGCTAAACAGCGGCAAATCGCAAAGCCTGCAGTGGTATGCACCCGCAAGTTTGTTGTCTAGCAACGTGCCACAGAACGGATGCTCCGTTCCGTGATCCAGCAACACCTGGCGTTCTTCAGGTGTCAGGCTGGCAGCTTTCTCTTCTCTTTGCGCCTCCGTAAGAGGCGTCAGGTCATAACCTGCAGCAGAACTGCTCATTGTTCATCTCCTCAGGCCGAGTTGTCCCCGGAATCAGAATGGGAATTGGCATTTCAATCAGACTTGGTATCGGTGTATTCCGGTTTAAGCCGGTCACTAAAACCATCAATCAGTTTTTCCATTTTCGGAGCTGCCACCGCCATTATGTATGGCTGGCGTGGATTGCGGGCAGCAAAATTCTGGTGATGCACTTCGGCCGGGTAAAACGCGTTTAACGGCTCCTGGGCGGTTACGATAGGGTCCGAGTAAACTCCCGCCTCATTCAATTGACGAATGTAGGATCCCACAACCTGTTTTTGTTCCGGAGTTTCGTAAAACACGGCAGAGCGGTATTGCGTGCCCCTGTCGTTTCCTTGGCGGTTCAGCTGAGTCGGATCGTGAGCCACCGAGAAAAACACCCTGAGCAACTCCCCAAAGCTGACCCGGGCGGGGTCATAGTGCACATCCACGGCCTCCGCATGGCCAGTGGTGCCTGAACACACGGCTTCGTAGTTGGCAGTCTCCGGCAAACCGCCAGCATAGCCAGACTCCACTCGGGTTACCCCATCCATTGCCTGAATCACCGCCTCCACACACCAGAAGCAACCACCAGCAAGAACGACCCTTTGTTCACCTTCTGCGGCTGGCAGATCCTGTTCCGGCTCCGGGAAGCGGCTACGAGCTACGTTCAGGCCGGGGATACTGCAAGATGATGTCATAAAGACCTCTACTACGAATTTGAATGTGTACAGACTACAGATTGTGGCTGCTAATCGGCCACTTTTCCAATTGGCGCTATTATGTCTGTCAGAGTTTGCCCTGACTGATTGTTAGAAAACTGAAATGAAAAAAGTTCCCCGCAAATACATGAACATTGTGCTAACCGGGTTGCATCCCTTCTGTTGGCTACCATAATAGGAACAAAGGTGTGGCAAAGCGATGCACAGACCCGGCCCGAAACCAGAGGACAACCGATGACCTCACTGGCCAGAAAACCGGAACACCAGGACGAGCTTCTGGAGTACCGCCTGAGCCTGAGGTTGGGGCCAGTTCATGCTCGCCAGCGTCTGGGCATTGAGCGTGAAGCAGAAGCCAGAGTGTTCGGCCGGGATCGCTTCTCATTTCATCTGGAAAACCTGACGTCTGCGCCCGGCTTTATTCGCTTCTGTCTGAAAATCTCAGGGCTCCTCGGTCGTGGGCAGGCCAACAGCCTGCGTTTGAATACAGCCCATAATCGCTTTCTTCTGCCAGGCCTGCCAGCGAGTTTCGAGGGTTTTCGCATCCTCCACCTGACAGACCTCCATGTGGATATGGATGAAGCCAACCTGCAGGCAGTTATACGACAGATTTCTCCGTTGGATTACGACCTGTGCGTGCTCACTGGCGATTACCGCAAGCAGACCTGGGGGCCAATCGAAGCCGCCCTGGAAGGTATGGCGCGCCTGCGCGATGCGATCCGGGGCCCAGCCTACGCGGTGCTTGGCAACCACGACAGTGTGCGCATGGTGCCAGCTCTGGAAGACATGGGCTACGCCCTATTGATGAATGAGATGGTTCCGATAGAGCGCAGTGGTGAACACCTGTATCTCGCAGGGGTTGATGACCCGCACTTCTACAAGGTTCACAACCTGCATCGTGCTGGCGATGACATCCCCCCGGGAGGTGTCAGCCTTCTACTCAGCCACTCACCTGAAATATGGCGGGAAGCCTCCCACGCTGGCTACGATATGTTTCTGTGCGGGCATACCCATGGCGGCCAGATCTGCCTGCCCGGGGGTATCCCCCTCACACTGGATGCCGACTGCCCGCGCCATCTCGGCCGCGGCTACTGGCGAGCAAACGGCATGCATGGATACACATCGCCAGGGTCAGGCACTTCTGTGATTAACGTGCGGCTTAACTGCCCGCCGGAAGTGACTATTCACACCCTGACACGCGGGCCGTCTCAGTGAGGCTGGCGCCGGACCCCCAGGCGATAAAGCAAGGGCGATATCCACATATTGGATAACGTGAAGAACACAACAATGAACAACCCGGCCCAAGCGCCAATCAGCCCCCACCCCATAGCCAGCAACACAGGAAAAGCCGCCTCGGGCACCTGATCCAGCCACGGCATGCGCTCGCTGGGCGCAAGCCCCGTTCGGCGTTTGATAAAACTGCTGAGCAGATCACCGGCCAGTGCCAGCACGCCGAAAAGCAATCCGAACATAAACCCCTGCCCAGAAGCCAGGGCGAACAACGCACAACTCAGCGCACCAGCAACGATCCCTCGCCAAGTTTTGCTTTTGCCCAGCAACGGCCGACCATCAAACCAGTTCAGCCCGGCATCCACCGGTGCTGACCAGCGTCGCCGCAGAAACATTGCAGCAACCACTGGCGCGCCATTAGCCAGAACCAACATCACAAATAACTTCAGGGATATCAGCAAACGCCGGTACTCCTGATTCGTTTATTTCAAGCGACTCCGCCCCGGGTCAATTTAAGCGGGTCCATCAATTCTTCCAAACGCTCCCGGCCAAGGCCACTCATTTCTTCCGCCACATCAATTACAGGCCGGCCGGTTTTGTAGGCTTCTTTGGCGATCTCCGAAGCCAGGCTGTAACCGATTTCAGGATTAAGTGCTGTCACCAAAACCGGATTGCGCCGAACACCGGCATCCAGCGTGTCGGTGTTTACTGAAAAACCCCGGATGGCTTTGTCTGCCAGCATACTGGTTGCGTTTCCGAGCAAACCGATCATATCCAGCAGGTTGGCGCCAATGAGGGGGAGCATTACATTAAGCTGAAAATTACCCGACTGCCCTGCAACGGCATTAGCGCTATCGAGCCCCATTATCTGAGCCCCCACCATGGCCACAGACTCGGGAATAACCGGGTTAACCTTGCCCGGCATAATGCTGCTGCCTGGCTGCAGGGCCGGCAGAGTGATCTCCGCAAGCCCGTGAATTGGCCCGCTGTTCATCCAACGCAAATCATTGGCAATCTTGGTGAGCACTATACCCAATCCACGTAATTGCGCTGAGAGCGCAACCGGACCATCCACCGCGCTCAGCCCTACGAACTTGTGCTCCATAGAGCGGAACGAGTAACTGGTATTTGCTTTCAAAAACTTCACAAACTGGCGGGAAAACTCCGGCAAGGCATTTACGCCTGTGCCTACGGCAGTGCCACCTTGAGGCACTGCAAGCAGCTCGTTTGCTGCGGCATCAAGGCGCTTTTCAGCTGCATGTATCTGCTCCCGCCACGTACGTAACTCCTGGCCAAGCGTAATCGGCATCGCATCCATAAGATGGGTGCGGCCGGTTTTTACCTGCTCAGAGAACAAGGCTTCACGCTCGTAAATAACACCGCGCAAATGCGTCAGTGCAGGAATAAGCCGCTCCTGCACTCCAATAACCGAACTCAAGTGAATGGCCGTAGGGATCACATCGTTGGAACTCTGGCTCATGTTCACGTGGTCGTTAGGATGCATCTCTACGCCGTTGCTGGCTGCAATGGCCGCAATCACCTCGTTCACATTCATATTGGTGCTGGTGCCAGAGCCGGTCTGGTAACGATCAACCGGAAACTGATCGGCATATTCCCCACGGATAAGCGCCTGACAGGCCTCCGCAATAGCCTCGCAACGGCCGTTATCCAAGAGCCCCAGGCTGGCATTGGCTTCTGCCGCTGTCTGTTTAACAAGAGCTACCGCCGAGATAAAGGCCGAGGGCATTGGCTGGCCACTAACCGGAAAGTTATCAATGGCGCGCTGGGTCTGGGCACCCCAAAGTGCGTCAACGGGCACATGGACGTCGCCCAGGCTGTCGGTTTCTATTCTGGTCTGGGTGTTGATTTCACTGACTCCATTTTTGTTCATAGCTGCTCCTGTCTATTCCTGCCTCAGGATGGCTTAACGACGCACCTAAAGGATATGGCCGCGGCCCTCATCGAGACCGCTGCCGCCGTCAGGTCAGAAAAAACCCAACGGGTTGATGTCGTAGCTGGTCAGCATGCACTTGGTTTGTTGATAATGCTCAAGCGCCATCTTGTGGGTTTCACGGCCAACACCCGATTTTTTGTAACCGCCAAAGGCCGCGTGTGCCGGATACGCGTGATAGCAGTTCATCCAAACCCGGCCAGCCTGAATACTACGCCCCATACGATAAGCACGGTTGGTATCTCGAGTCCAGACACCGGCACCCAGCCCAAACTCCGTATCGTTGGCGATGGCCAAGGCTTCTTCTTCGGTTTTAAACGTGGTTACGCCCACAACCGGGCCAAAGATTTCCTCCTGGAACACCCGCATATTGTTATCACCCTTAAACAAGGTGGGCTGAACGTAAAAGCCGTTATTGAATTCGGCGTCCATTTCTTCCCTGCCTCCGCCAGTAAGAACGACCGCCCCTTCCTGTTTGCCAATCTCAAGATAGGACATAATCTTGTCGAACTGTTCCTTGCTGGCTTGGGCACCTACCTGTACATCGGTATCCAACGGATTGCCGCGCTTGATGGCTTTGGTGCGCTCAACCACCTTCTGCATAAACTCTTCAAACATATCTTCCTGCACCAGCGCACGGGATGGGCAAGTGCACACTTCGCCCTGGTTGAAGAACGCCAGAACAAGGCCTTCCACACACTTGTCCACGAACTCCGGCTCAGCCTTCATAACATCGGAGAAATAGATATTGGGAGATTTGCCACCCAGCTCAACCGTTGACGGGATGATGTTCTCCGCTGCGCACTTGAGTATGTGCGAACCAACCGGTGTCGAGCCTGTGAAAGCGATCTTGGCAATGCGCTTACTGGTTGCCAGGGCTTCGCCAGCTTCAATGCCATAGCCATTCACAATATTGATAACACCCGGCGGCAACAGATCACCAATAATTTCCATAAGCACCAGAATACTGGCGGGGGTCTGCTCCGCCGGCTTGAACACCGTGCAGTTGCCGGCGGCCAGGCAGGGCCCAAGTTTCCACGCAGCCATCAGGATCGGAAAGTTCCACGGGATAATCTGACCAACCACACCAAGAGGCTCATGAAAATGATAAGCCACGGTATGTTGATCAATCTCACTCATGTGCCCTTCCTGGGCCCGGATACAGCCCGCAAAGTAACGGAAGTGGTCTACGGCCAGAGGGATATCGGCATTCAGGGTTTCACGAACCGCCTTGCCGTTATCCCAGGTTTCTGCAACCGCAAGCTTCTCCAGGTTGGCTTCTATACGGTCGGCAATTTTAAGCAGAATGTTGGAGCGCTCTGCTGGTGAGGTTTTACCCCAGGCGGGCGCGGCCTTGTGTGCAGCATCGAGCGCCAAATCAACATCTTCGGCAGAGGAGCGCGGGATGTCGCAAATCACCTCACCGGTAATCGGCGTAATGTTTTCGAAATACTGGCCTTTAACCGGAGCAACCCACTCACCACCTATATAGTTCTCGTAACGGGATTTGAAAGAAACAACAGAACCGTGTTTTCCAGGTTGTGCGTATATCATGGTCGTCACCTCTTGTTGTGTTTGTAAATGACAACGCGAAGCTTCGCGTCTATCCATTCACTGTAGACCTCAAACAACAATAGGTGAACCACCAGGGAGTTCAGTCAGTTCGTGCAGGCAATCTTTCAGAAACTCTGCGGGGTCGGCTAGCACAGCCTCGTCTGCCACTACACCAAACTGAACCTGCCCGGCGTAGCTAACAATACTGACACCAAGCCCTATATCACCGGCCTGAGGCACCCAAAACATCTGCTCGGTAATACGACAGCCGGCAATATAGCGGGCCTCTGGGGTGCCGGGCACGTTCGACACCACAGCGCTGGCTTTGCGATAAAACACATCCGAAAGCGGCTGGCGCAGGGGTTCGGGAATCAGAGAGGCACAGGCCGACAAGCCCCAGGCTATTCCGGGCTGCCAGCTTTTTTTCAACCGCCGGGTTTCCTGCTTGATGCGGTAAAGCCGCTCCAGTGCACTCTCGCCATCTACAGGCAAGGGCACAAACACCGTGCCGAAGTAGTTACCGAGCGAGCCCGCTTTCGGCTTCAGGTCTTCCGGAAGGCGGTCGCGAATATCAACAGGAACCGCTGCATGCATTATTGCGTTTTCCAGGCTTGCCCCAGAAACACCGAGGCGAGGCCGAACCGCCGCCGCCACGCAGCTGAGCAAGACATCGTTGATGGTTACGTTGGTCGCCTTGGCAATTGAGCGAAACCGATCCAGCGGAACGGGTGCAGACCACCGGCAATGGCGCTCGCCAAGTAGCGGGCGCTTGAGGTCGGATGGCGTGTCCTCTGGCTCTGCCAAAAAATCACTGAATTCATTGACCAGCTTCAAACCGTTGCTCGCCAGTTGCTCGAACAGCGCACTGGCCTGCTCCAAGTGGCTTTCAGGCGCGGCGTTCTGTTCTTTGGCGGCCGTTGCGGTAGCGGTTGCCCCACCAAGCATTTGCTCAAACCGATCTTTGGCTGCCGACACCCAAGGCGACCAATCCTCGGTGTGTCGCGCGCCGTATACCGCCGGGTGCTGCTGTGGCGAGACCGAGCACAGGCGATCAAAAATGCCCGTGAGGGATACGCCGTCGGCATAACAGTGATGTACACGAAGCAACAACACCGAGCCGCCCTCGGCGTTCGGTGCCAACCAAAACTTCCAAAGAGGGCGATATAAAGGCAAGGGTTGGTTCAGACGGGCAGAAACCCATTCTTGCAGAGAAGATTCTGTAAAACGGTCAAGCACTACATCCAGATGATGCTTAAGATCAAAAACCGGATCTGGCTCCCACCGCCAAACGGGCGCCCGCTTGACCGGCATATACTGAAAACGCTCCCAAGCCATCCAGTACACGCCCAAAAATTCCCGTAACCGAGGCGCTGTAAGGCCATCTGCCCGCATCATGACGGTAATGGTCATGGGGTTTCGAGGGCTCTCCAGAGCCAGCCAGGCTGAATCCGCAGGAAGCATAAGGTGCGTTTTCTCGTGACTCAAACCCGAACGTCCCCGGAAGTGGTGGAGTTAAAAAACACAGCGCCAGCCATTGTGCCAGACATACCACACCAGCCGCACAAGGTTACAAAAAATTACACATGGTTATACCTTCACTCTATACTGGTTATAAGCCTTGCTGTAATAGTTATGTCACGATCCATACGGTTATCGATTGGCCACAGCAAGGCAATAGCGGCGTTACCTGTGCCAATAAAGATCGGGCCGAATGGGAGTACAACAGAGGTACCAGCGCAACCAAGGTCGAACGACCAACGTCCAAAAACAGGCTGTAGCCGCGCTGGGAGGAGACGCATTATGAAAGCAAGCCATATTCGCAAGCTGATCAAGCCAATCGATATCGCCTACTCGGAGATGTTCTCGGGGCGGGTTTATCGTGTGGGTGAAGGCGCGGTTTCTGTTCGCAACCACAGTGGCGAAGCAGAACAAACCGTTATCGGCGTGCATGGCTTTCTGGAAAACCACTGCTACTTCACCCAGACTTACGACGCACCAACCACCGAGCTGATTCTGCTTACTTGCAGCAACTACCATATACCGGTTAACGGCGTAACACCGGAAACCTCGGATTGGGAAGTGCCAATAAAGCACCTGGAAGGCACCATTGAGTATGATGCCAGCATTCTGAACCAGGCTCTGGCGAATTTGCCCAGCACACGCAACATTCGGGTTCATGGCCACTCACGGGGCGGCGCTGTCATTCTCGAGGCCACTAAACAGCGGCCGGAACTCTACGAAGGCGTAGAAGTGGTTCTTGAAGCCTCGGCTCTGCCGCAAGGAAAAGTTCACCCGCTGGTAACAGCACTTTTAGAGCCAGTGAGCCACGGCATGTGGCCTTGGGTGATCCGCCTGGTTAACAGCGCGCCCTCATCCGCCTACGGGCAAACGTTTTTCGGCAAGATGAACCCGCGTAAAAAACAACTGTTAAGCAAGCTGTTTTGCGCCACCCGCGACCACCTGACCATTGTTCGCAACATAGAGAACTTGCTCGAATGGATGGCGCGCACCGATACCTCTGTTTATCAAAATGTGCGCCACGGCACCTTTCTGATCCCTGAGCTGGATCGCATTCTGGACAGACAGGCTATGCTTGCCAGCGCGCAACAAAGCCCAACTACCGTGCGTATTATTGAAACCCAGGCACGCAGCCACTTCGTGACCCTCGATAGCAAAGAATGGCTGCCCGGCTTTGAATCCCTGCCTGCTGCCGCTCACGGCTAAAACCGAACAACCCAGCCTCTAAAACGACACCCGGCAACTGGCCGGGTTTACTGCATGCGAGCCATCCCTCCGGTAAACTAACCGCCTCTACGCAGAACACCGGAGTTGGCACCATGTATCGGGAGCGCCTTGTTAGCACAAACGTGCGCTCAGAAAGCGCTCGCCGCCTGCAACAACTTTTATTGGATTATCACGATTTCCGGCACCGTAAAGCAGAGCACCAGCTACTCGAAAGCACACTCGTGATTGCCGATTGGCAGGCCGAGCGCCTTAAGTCGACGCATCAGGATTTGTATCAGCACCCGGGTTACCACTCTGGCCTGGAATTCCTGCTCACCGATCTTTACGCGCCCGCCAGCATGACCCGGCGCGACGACAACATAGACCGCGTATTCCCGAAAATGGTCAAGTGGCTGCCAGATCAACAGCTGGAGGTGCTTGCGGGGCTGGTAGAACTGAACCTGCTTACCCAGCAACTAGACCTTGAGCTGGCTGAGTTGCTGGATGAACGTGGCACTCCCGCCAAATCGATAACCGCTGAACACTACTGCGAGGTATACCGCGCCAGCCAGATGATAGAACAACGCAAAAAGCAGGTAATACTGGTAGCGGAGGTGGGGCACCAACTTGACCGATATGTGCGCAACCGCACATTGGGCTGGCTGCTCGCAATGAGCCGCACACCAGCGGAGATGGCCGACCTCGCCGACCTGCACAACTTCCTTCACCGGGGGTATTCCGCGTTTCGGAAAATGGACAAAGTAGACTTATTGATCGATCGATTAGTTGTTCGAGAACAGCAGGTTATAGACAACATCCTAAGCGGCCACCCAGAGCCATTTATGCTCCCGGGTGACCTTTAAGAAACACCTGAAGGATCAGGCTTTCAGAATTTGATCAAGCTGGCGATAAATCTCTTGTTCTATCTTTGATTTGAAGGGCCGCAGCAGCATACCCAGCTCCAAATGCACGTGCAGGTCGTCACCGGTAATGTTCAGATGGCCTTTAGCGCCAGAGCGCTTAAACTTCAGGTGATCACCCTCCCACTGGTAATCGAGATCGAACTGACTGGACAAGTCCCGGGCCAGCGCCTCGGCGGCTTCGCGGGCATGGTCTTTATCAAGAGTATGGGCGCGATGTACATCAATTGCAGACATGTATCAGTTTTCTCTTCAAAAGTTATGAGTTTTACAGTGTAAGGCGGTATTAAACGTCTCGCCACCCTTGTAGCAACCCTCTCAACCGTTAGAATACCAAGTTCAGATTCTGACAGGACATGCCCCATGAGCGAGCAACAAACGCCGGCCAACCCCGACAATGGCCAGGACGACGTCACCCATTTCGGTTTCCGGGATGTGGCCAAAAGCCAGAAAGCCAGCCAGGTAGCCGAAGTTTTTCACAGCGTTGCGGGCAAATACGACCTCATGAACGACCTGATGTCCATGGGCATCCATCGTTTGTGGAAGCGCTTTACCATTGAGCTTTCCGGCGTGCGCCCGGGGCACAAAGTGCTAGACATTGCCGGCGGCACCGGCGACCTGACCATGAAGTTCTCGGATTTGGTGGGGCGGGATGGCCAAGTGGTTCTCGCAGACATCAACGCATCCATGCTTCAGGTAGGCCGCAGCCGGCTGACCGATCGCGGCTATGCCGGCAACATTGAATACGTGCAAGCCGATGCCGAGCACCTGCCGTTCCCGGACAACCACTTCAACGCCGTATCCATAGCCTTTGGCTTGCGAAACGTAACCGACAAAGACCAGGCGCTACGGGATATGGCCCGCGTACTGAAGCCAGGCGGCAAACTGATGGTGCTGGAGTTTTCCAAGCCCACCAACCCGCTGCTCAGCAAAGCGTATGACACCTACTCGTTTACCGCCCTGCCGTTAATGGGCCAACTTATTGCCGGCGACAGCGAAAGCTACAAATACCTGGCGGAATCCATCCGCATGCATCCAGACCAGGATACGCTTAAAGGCATGATGGAGGACGCAGGCCTGGTGAACTGCAAGTACTACAACATGACCGGTGGCGTGGTTGCCTTGCACGTAGGAATAAAGCCCTAATGTTTCCCGGCCCGACCTTACTTGCGGCAGTAACAGCCATTATCGAGCGGGCCCTGAACCACGCGCTTGAGCTGGACCCAGCTGGCCAACAGGCGCTGTTGGGTGCGCTTGAGGGGCCGGTACAGTTCCACATTACCGACCCAATGCCCCTTACGTGCTCCCTACACAGAGCCGGCAACCGAGTGCAGGTACGCAGCCAGCCCGCAGACGAACCAGCATTGGAAATCATCGGTAAGCCCCTAGCCTTCGCTGCACTGGCTACAGGCGACAGCAGCGTGTTCACAGATAACCGCCTGGCGGTAGTTGGCGATACCGCCCTGGCACACCAGTTTCAACGAGCCTTAGGCCAGCTTAACCCAGACTGGGAAGCCGCCATGGCCAGGCACATAGGCGATGTACCTGCACACTTTATCGGCAAGCGCATTCGCAGCGCCGTAAGCTGGAGCAAGCAGGCGTTCAGTACCCTGAACGCCAACATTGAAGAATATGTGCACGAAGAAAGCCGAGCCCTGCCCGGCCGCCGCGAACTGGAAGCCACCTTTGAGGATATCGACTCTCTCAGCTTGCGCACAGAGCGCCTGGAAGCCCGGATAAACCAGATTGAAAACCGTGGCACCCACAACAAACCGGAGACTCCGTGACCCGCCTGCAACGCCTGTTTCGCATTTCCTGGGTATTCTGCCGCTACCGGCTGGATATATTTTTGCCCATGGCGGAGCTTCCCGCACCGCTGAAAGTGTTTTTCTTGCTGGCGCCCTGGCACCTGTTCCCCCAACCAAAGCTCGACCGTGGCGACCGCCTGCGTCTGGCCCTGGAAGAACTGGGGCCAGTGTTTGTGAAATTCGGCCAAATCCTCTCTACCCGCCGGGATCTGTTGCCAGACGACATGGCAGAATCGCTCAAAACCCTGCAAGACCGGGTGCCCCCCTTCCCCAGCGACGTTGCCCGCAAAATTATTGAAACCTCCCTTGGGGCGCCGGTATCCGAACTGTTTAAAGAATTCGGGCCAGACCCTATGGCCTCAGCCTCTGTGGCACAGGTTCATGCCGCTACGCTGCTAAATGGCCAGGATGTGGTGGTAAAGGTACTGCGCCCCGGTATAGACAAGGTTATTCGCCAAGATCTCGCCCTGATGTATTTAATGGCCAACCTGCTTGAAAAGTATTGGACAGAGGGCAAACGGCTACACCCGGTAGAAGTCGTTGCCGATTACGACTCCACCATTCACGACGAGCTGGACTTGCAGCGGGAAGCTGCCAATGCGAGCCAGCTGCGCCGTAATTTTGAGAACTCCTCGCTGATCTATATTCCCTTTATCAACTGGGACTACACCCGCAAAACCGTGATGGTGATGGAGCGCATATACGGCATCCCCATTGCCGATGTTCCCGCACTGGAGGCGGCTGGCGTAAACCTGAAGGTTCTTGCAGAAAAGGGTGTTGAAATCTTCTTTACCCAGGTATTCCGGGACAGTTTCTTCCACGCCGACATGCACCCGGGCAACATCTTTGTAGACGTTTCCAACCCGGCAGACCCGAAATACATCGCCATCGATTTCGGCATTGTCGGCACCCTTGCGCCAGATGATCAAAGCTACCTTGCCCGCAACTTGCTTGCCTTCTTCCGCCGGGATTACCGGCAAGTGGCCCAGCTGCACATTCAATCCGGCTGGGTACCACCCGATACCCGGGTGAATGAGTTTGAGGCGGCCATTCGCACCGTATGCGAGCCGATTTTTGAAAAGCCCCTGAAAGACATATCCTTCGGCCACTTCCTGCTACGTCTGTTCCAGACCGCACGCCGGTTTAACATGGAAGTGCAGCCGCAACTGGTATTGCTGCAAAAAACCCTGCTGAACGTAGAAGGCCTGGGCCGCCAACTTTACCCAGAGCTAGACCTGTGGAGCACCGCGCAGCCTTTCCTGGAAAAATGGATGCGCAAGCGAATTGGCCCCTCTGGCCTGATCAAATCCCTACAAACCCACCTGCCCGCATGGCTGGAACAGTCCCCGGAGATGCCGCAACTGGTCCACGACGCCCTGCTACAAATACGCAGCGCCGGCCCCACCGAGAAACAAAACCAGGACACACTGGCACTCCTTCAGGAACAACAGCGCAGAACCGACCGGCGCTGGCGCCGAGGGATTACCGCCGTGGCACTGATTGCCGCAGCCATTATAGGCACCCAACCAGAAGCCCGTGAATGGGCAGAGAATGCTCCGTTGTGGACTTGGGCATTGCTTGCGGGTGCGGGAGCGCTGGTTATGCGTGGTAGCCGCTGAAGTACAGGTTAATGCTGCAGTAACTCCCGAAAATACTTGTGCGACCCCCGGCACCAGGCCGGGGTTCGTATCCCGTCACAACCTTGGTTCCCAGCCTGAGGCTGTTTTATACAGTGCTATTGAAAGTATGAATCGCAGAGGCCAAACGACTGCATGGCAGCAATACATGAGGTGGGCTAAGCTGTTGTTTTATGGATTTTTGGCTGGCGCGCTGGGGCTCGAAAAGACCGGAATAACGAAGCGGTCAAATTTTCGCAATCTCCTAGGCTTGAGTTCAATTTCTGTTAGTCACTAAGGAGGAGTTGTGGCAATAGAGTCACCTTTATTTCAAAGTGCAATGGAGCTGCTCGGACACTCATTGTCACATTACAACGGCAAGAAAGAGCTGGACCGGAAGCTGGTGATTCTTCATCTCGCCAACGCAATCGAGCTGATCCTAAAAGATTTGGTTCTTGATTCAGGTGAGTCCATTTATAAGAACCCAAAAGAAACGATCACTATACAGGGGTGCTTATCAGCACTTGAAAAACATGAGATCGAGGTGCCGTATCTGAATAAGGTTGAACTGTTAATTGATGAGCGCAATGCGCTCCAACACCGATTCGGATCACCTAATGAGCTTACCAGCATCTTTTACATGAACATTGCTCAAAAATTCTTTAAGCAGGTTCTGAAGAAGCACTATGGTCAAGAGTACGATGAGATCATATCGCAGTTTGCTGAGGAGCAAGACCTCGCTGCTTACAATCTGAGCAATCCGTCCAATGACCAAGAGCTCGAAAAGCTACAAGAGCTTTCCAAAATTCATCCCTTAGGGGCACTACTTTCTGCTTGGTCCTATTTTGAGAAAATGACAGAGACCTTTATGTCGGAAGCCGGCTTAGATTTTGGTCGGCGGCGACCATTCATGATGGAATTGACACGGGGCCGCTTGGCGCACTACGGGATTGCACTACCGGAACACCTCCTTTTAAAGATACAGAAAATGCGCCATATCAGAAACATGTCTGCACATGGGCGATCCGAACCGACTAAGGAGGAAGTAGTTGAAACCATTGAAACGATTGAAGAATTAGAACGCGTTCTGGAAAGCCTCGATAAAGATGATATTTCAGAGCGCGCTCGTCCTGACAAAGAAGAGCATGAAGAAAAGCAGAGGCAGTATCTGAAAGACCGAGAAGTCATGAAGGAGCGGCGCCAGCGCATGATGGAGTTTGACGAAACCGATGACTAACACATATAAGCTTTTGGCTCCATTTCATGTGCGCGCATGCTGCAGGAGCTGTGAAGTGTTAGAGAATTCAAAATGAAGATTGATCGAGACTATTTGAAGGGATTATTAGAAGCCTTCCAAGCTGCGAAAGGACCCTTTACGGATATCAGAGAGGTAAAGGAAAAAGGTTTCGATTATGAGGAAGATAATTTCATATTCCACTCCGATATTTTGCTTGATCGCGGGTTTATCGAAAGCCTTTCACCGAGAGATGGAATTGGTTACCAGCGAATGGGGAACGGTGGCTGCACGTGGTCTGTGGTGCCGTTACGGCTCACTGCAGACGGCCATGACTTCATTGAAACGCTGAATGCGCCTAATGTCTGGGAGGACATACAAGCGAACTTCAAGCAGTCTAGTATTGACACCCTTAAAAGCGTAGCGAAAGATCTCGCGATTGGATATGCAAAAAAACGGGTATCGGAATTGCTATCAAATGGTAGTTCATAACATGGCAGTGCACGCGAAAGGCGCGTGATTGCAGCGTTATATTTGAGGAAGCCGATGAAGCGAGTCTATCTCGACAACAATGTCTGGGATTTCGCCTATCAAAATAATATTAATTTGTTAGCTTATTTCCCATTGCATAAATTCTCGCTCGCGATCAGTAAGCATGGTCGATTCGAGATCAATCAGATGCCCAATAAGCCATACACGGTCGGGCTGAAAAAGTATATTTTCTCCCTCCTTGGTGATGATGTAGAGGAGGTCCATACCTTTGGCTTTAAGGATTCACGTTACTCAGACGATGAGCAGCGATCTTCAGGTTTTGGTGCGGGTGCCTTTAGCTCCGTTTTCGAGAATAATGAACGTAGAAGGCTGAATGCTCTGTTTGGTGGGCAAGGAAAGAGGAAAGATGGGCTAATTCTTAACAAACAAGAGGCCGACATCGAGCTTGGAGCTTTGTCGGTACATAATTACGTCCTCACACTCGACAAGAAACCAGGGCCGCTGAAAAGTGCGAGCGGAAATGGAGGCAATGTCATTTTCCTCAATGAACTCTCATCGGCACTTGATCCAAGTGTTCTTCAACAGGCTGCAGATCAAATTGATGGAAAAATATCATCGATCTAACCCTTAAAAATATGTACTGTCACTGCACAACTGCATCATTTACGGTGGCCGTTAGATCACGTGGCTTCGTCGTCTGGTGCCAATTCGCCTCCGGCCTACGCCTCATATGATGTTCATGTTCATCGGCCCGCAGTTTTGCTAGCGGCTTACTTCCCGCCGGCGTTCCGGAGACCGCCTCTCAAGGTTTGGCCCTTGCCATTCGCTAGTGGTTACCGTTGAATCAATCGGATAAAACCGGCTGAACGGTGATCTTCCCACAGGGGACTTTCACACCATTAGTTCATGCCCATGCTGGGCGTACACCAGGCTATGTAGCAGATGCCAAAACCTCCGCTACGCTAAGGCGTTGGCACCGGTGATAGCGGCGTTAGGCCACTGACCCGGAAATTCTCTAACGCCAGCACCAAAGCTTGCCATCGCGCAGGGTTGATGGGCAAGGGATATGCGCATATTATTGGAGTGTCATTTCTTCCGAGGACTGAACCATGCAAGCTGCTGAAGCCACCAAATCCATACGAAAGCCAACAAACCTATCGCTGGACAGTGCCCTTCTCAAAGAGGCAAAAGTTTTAGGAATTAATGTCTCGCGGTCAGCAGAGGCTGGGATCGCGGTGGCTGTGAAACTTCATAAGCAGGAGAACTGGCTGAAAGATAATGCCAAAGCCCTCGCAAGCTCGAACGCATACGTCGAGGCTAACGGCTTGCCTCTCGCAAAGCATCGCCAGTTCTGATGGCTCGTTTCGATGTCTTTGAAAATAAGGGTGGGGCTGGTTTTCTACTGGACGTTCAGTCAGACCTTCTCAGTGGCTTGAACACCCGAGTTGTCGTGCCACTGTTGCCCAAAACCTCGGCACCGTCCCCTGCTCAGAGGCTGAATCCTGTATTTAGCATTGAGGGTCAAGAGGTAGTCATGGCTACTCAGTACATGGCTGCTGTGTCCGAAGGTGAATTGCGTTCTGGCGTTGGTAGCCTTGCTGAACAACAGGATGAAATTTCCGTAGCATTGGACATGCTATTTTTAGGTTTTTGATACAAGGCCCTCTTTAAATTGGACATGCGGTACTGAGACTATGAGATGTATCCCGATTCGGAGTCTAGTTAACAAGCCGCGTGAACTGGGCGTTAAAACTTTTAAGAAGGAGGCATCATGCCAAGGATGACATTACCTAGCCTGTTCGTTCTATCCACACTCCCTGGTTTCGTACTTGCCGGGCAGCCAACCGCAGATGATTATTTGGCGAGCAAATCATTGCTTCTGGAAGTGCGGTACTGCGAGTGTCAGGCCACTAGACCAGACAGCCCTCCATCAGATCTATTGTCAGATTTTCTTGAAAGTTCAAACATGTTGCAGGCTTCTATTTCCGGCAAAGATAAGGGTTTCCTGTCGTCCCAAGAGTTTTCCATGGGCTATGAGTTAAGGCCTGCCGAAGGCTCGCCCGGAACATTTAATTTCAACTACGCTGGAGAGTATCTAGCAAGTAGCGGTGACAGTTCCGGCTACGGAAATCTGGTATTGAAAGCGGGCCAATGGACTAGTCTTTTCGGCTCACATCACGAAAATGAAACTGACTCGCAACATACGGATGTCGCGGTAAGGTTGGTCAAGATGGGTGGCTCCTGATCGTAAGTTTTGACAGTGCGCGCTGACTAAAAATTGACCATTCTCAATGTAGATCTACACTCATCTCATGGTGTAACAAAACGTAACGACAACAACAATCAAAGGGCAACCATCATGAGTCATAAACCATCCCTTCGTTCACTCAGTGTAGCGGCGGCCTCGGCCGTTTTGGTGAGCTTGCCGCTGGCCCTGCAGGCTAAAGCGCCTGAGGTAAGCCAAGATGTGTATTTGGACGGACTGGAAAGCCCGTGGGATCTGGCCTTTATGCCCGACGGCACCATGTTCTTCACTGAAAAGTGCAAAGGCCTCTCGGTTCAGTTGCCCGATGGCACGGTGAATCACCTGTTAGGCATGAGCGGTTCTGAAGGCTATGCCATGACCACTGACGATCTGTTCTGCTCCGGCCAGGCCGGCATGAACGGCGTTACGCTGGACCCAGATTTTGCGGACAACCACACCATCTACGTCTATTCCGCGTATCGCGTAGGCGACGACCCCGCTTCCAATCGGGTGTTACGACTGAAGGTGGGCGGTGACCTGGCCACCGTGTCTGATCGCACCGACATAGTGAAAGACATCCCCTACAAACAGGCACCCACGGATCATCCGTTCGGTGACTCCGGCGCCCACAACGGGGGGCGCATTCGCTTCAGCCCGGATGATGGCTTCCTTTACGTTACAACGGGCGACAACCACAACAGCAGCCTGCCGCAATTTGGGGACAACCTGGGTGCCAAGGTCTTGCGCATTGACGGCAATGGCGACGCGGCCCCCGGCAATGCCGACGCCACACCGGAGGGTTTCGACCCGCGCATCTTTACCTACGGTCACCGCAACGTTCAAGGCATCGCATTTCACCCAGAAAGCCACCAGCCAATCGTCACTGAACACGGCCCCTGGCATTCTGATGAAGTAAACGCCCTGGTGCCAGGTGGCAACAGCGGTTGGGACCCGCGCCCGAACATGGCAGGCCGGGGAGATTGCCCGGATGATTACTGCGGTTACCAGCCCAACCAAAACGAGGGAATGGACCCCGAGGAGCGCTCGGCCTACATGCCCATGACGGACCTTGAAACGTATCCGGATGCCATGAAGCCGCTGTGGAATAACAACGGCTACTCCCAGGGCATCAGCAGTGCCGCCTTTCTGGAAGGTGAACAGTGGGGAGACTGGAACGGCCGCTTGGTAGTCAGCTTTATGGGGATCGGTTTTGGTGGTACACCGGTAGGCCAGCGTATTAACGTGATTGATCTGGCGGCCGATGGACCAACTGTTCAGGACATCACCGAAATGCCGGTACCGGCAGGTTCTGCCCGTTTCCGCGGCCTGGTGATGGGGCCGGATGGTGCGCTCTATGTTACCGTTGACGAAGGCCAAATTCACCGGTTTACTGTTGAGTGATTACCTGACTGACTGCACTGCCCTCGGGCAGTGCAGTCCCCTCCAGAAGTTGAAGGACACCTTATGAAGCGAACAATGCTGTTTGCGTTGGCTTGTGCCCTGGGTCTGGCCCAGGCCCAAGCGGCAGATACCGCAGCAGGCAAGAGCCTCTACGCCAGCAACTGCGCCCAGTGCCACGGGCCGACCGCCAAGGGTATGGCCAGCTTTCCTGCTTTGGCTGGAAAAGATGCAGACTACCTCCAGTCTAGGCTGGAAACCTATCGCGCGGGCGAGAAAGTCGGGGCGAACTCCAGCCTGATGATTCCCAATGCGCGGAACCTGAGCGACGACGACATAGCTAACCTTTCGGCTTTCCTCTCAAATAACGCCCAGTAGTTCCTGCTTTGTTACAACCGCCACCCCTGTGTTCCGGTTCACCGGATGCGCGCAGAGCTGGCTTGTCTATCTTTTCAAAGGTTACTACCAAGGGGTCAGTTTTGTTGCCTGAGTTGAAAACGGTTGGGCTTTTCCTTGTTACAGCGTTAGCGGAAATTGTTGGCTGTTATTTGCCGTACCTCTGGCTTCGCGAGGGCAAAACTATCTGGCTTTTGGTGCCGGGCGCGCTGAGCCTTATGGCATTTGCCTGGTTACTGTCACTGCACCCCACCGCTGCTGGCAGGGTCTATGCTGCGTATGGTGGCGTTTATATTTTTACGGCAATACTTTGGCTGTGGGCCGTTGATGGAGTAAGACCAACGGCATGGGATTTGGTTGGTTCAGGTGTTGCGCTAGTGGGTATGGCAATCATCATGTTCGGGCCGCGCACCACATAACCACAAACTCTTGGGAAGGCTCTGATCTCAAAGAGGCTGAAGAAGAGAGCCGCAAGATAAAACGTCTTGAAGATGAGGTTCACTTTAACGACGCCAGTGCGACGATAACGCCTTCGTCTGCGGCCAGTTTGCCTTGGCAGATATCTGGATAGATCTCTGCCAGTCCACTCAAGCCTTTCACCGTTCTGATTTTTAACCAGTTTCGGCTCCATGCAGCCGATGCATGCAAAAAGCGCTCACTCCGTTCAGAAAAACCCTGCGGTCCCCAGTCTTTCATGCGTTTTTGGATGTACGCAGGCGCAAAGAAGAACTCGCTTTTCGCATCGTCCAGGCCCGCATCCCCCTGGCTATCGGCCCAATGGGTCAGACCAACTCTGATGCTGTAATTCAGGTTTTCGCCCATCCGTTGGGCCAGTTGCTTGAGCAGTGCACTGTTGCCCGACATATCCACGATAACTGTCGGCAGACTGGTATCAATTTGATCAAGCTGATCATAGGTATTCGCGTGCTGATAGACCCCCAGCTGCTTTACCAGCTCAAGGTTGTGTGAGGAGGTGAGCGCAACAGCGGGTGGTGCACCCGGATCATTTGCCAGTGCATAGGCCAGGCCGGTACTTGTTTTGCTGGAGGCGCTGAGAATGATAATTTGCCGGGCCTGATGCCACTCTTTATCTTTAAGGGCGTCCCATAAACAGAACGACGTGATATGGAGCGGCCATAAAAGCATGCGCTCTGCCTCGGCTCTCTTGTCGGCGTCTGCGCCCTGCGGGATTCGGGTATAGTTGTTATAAGCCGGTGGCAACTCCGCCCGATGTGCGCTGCCTTCCATCAGCTGACGCTCAGTAATGTGTGTTGGTTGCATAACAACGTGTGTTGCGGGCGGAAAGTAACCGAATAGCCTCTCCCCCACGGCTATTTGATCACAGCAAGAGTCGATAACCTCTGCAAATCCCCAAACAGGGATGACGCCCCAGCCAGCGCTGTCTTCACCCACAGGCGGGTAAAACTGCCAGTAACCAAGCATGTCGCCGGCCGCAGCGTAGGTGATGTTATTAGCCGTAAAAGAAAAGCTGTCTACGGCAAGCCTGATTTGCCCAGGTACAAGTGGTGCGTCGACGGCGTCAGGGTCTAAAGGAACCAGACGCTGCGTGAGAAAATCGTCTTTTCGTGTCTGGAATTGCGACATCTTTAGATCCTTTTTGGTTTAATTCGCATCTCTAATAAAGTTGATTTTCATCATAGTTCATTACCGAAAAACTTCTCGCCGTGTGCACCTCACCAAGCCTACTGGACACGCACCATCGTGATAAAACGATTTTTTTTGATTGAGCTGTGTTGTTCGCGCTTCACCCTTCAATGAGCATGGCCCTACGGGCGACCGATAGTCAGCAATAGCTTGCGCTTGCTGGTCGCTATGCACATGGGTGTCATCTATTGGGACATCCTCTACAATCTTGATACCCCAAGCGACACAGTGATTATTCTCCCGGAGGGCCTGAGTGTTAGAAGCTCATGATTTTTGGCTATTTTTAAGTGCAAGTTTTTTGCTCTGGATTACCCCGGGGCCCGACACCATGTACATTTTAGCCAGAACCATATCTCAGGGGCGCTTTGCGGGGCTGCTATCTGTACTCGGTGTAAGTGCCGGAATTCTCGCGCACACCCTCTTTGCAGCAATCGGGCTTTCCGCGATACTGGCAACTTCCGCGCTAGCATTTACAGCGGTTAAATTTATCGGCGCCGGGTATTTGATCTACCTGGGCATTCAAGCCTTGCGCAATCATCGCAGGTTGGCTGCCGCTTCTGGGGTAGCAGCTCAACGCCGTTCACAACTTTTTTACCAGGGGTTCCTTACTAACTTACTGAACCCTAAAATTGCTATTTTCTTTCTCGCATTCTTGCCGCAGTTTGTGGCTCCTGATAGCAATAACAGCTCCAGTATATTTCTGTTTTTAGGCGGTGTATTTGTGCTGGGCGGCACGCTGTGGTGTCTTTTGCTTGTCGCGTTCGCCTCCAGATTTACACAGGCAGCCAGGTCGAATACCCAGTTGGCTGGGGTTGTGGGTAAAATCACAGGGTTTGTGTATATCGGGCTTGGTTTAAACCTGCTCCGTGCAAAGCTTTAGCTCTGAATATCGAGCAGAACAGATCGCACCATGATCGCCGAAAGTATAAGCTACAGCGCCTGCGAAACGCTCAGGATTCATAAAAATGAAAGACTTGACTGATAATCTACGCTCCCTTGACTGGCTTGAAGCCATTCGCTGGACTGCCGACGGCCTGGTGCCGGCTATTGCTCAGGATTCCGCCACAGGCGACATTCTGATGATGGCGTGGATGAACCGGGAATCGCTTCGCCTTACCGTTGAAGAAGGCCAGGCAGTGTATTGGTCACGCTCGCGAGGCAAGCTCTGGCGCAAAGGTGAATCTTCTGGGCATCAGCAGGTCATTAAAGATATCCGCCTCGATTGTGATGAGGATGTGATATTGCTGAAAGTAGAGCAAAAAGGTGGCATTGCCTGCCACACAGGCCGGCGCAGCTGTTTTTACCGCTCCCTGAAAGACGGCCAGTGGGCCAGCGTTGAGCCTGTTATTAAAGATCCGGAGGCCATTTATGGTAGTAACTAAGGAGTGTGTGCAGTGAGTGATGTTCTGGAAAACCTCACTCGGGTTCTCGAAGCCCGTAAAACAGCGGATCCGGAGAAATCCTACGTCGCCAGTCTTCACGCCAAAGGTCTGAACAAGATTCTGGAAAAGGTTGGCGAAGAGTGTACAGAGACACTTCTGGCCGCCAAGGATGCCGAGCACTCGGGAGACACCCGGGCGGTGATCAGTGAAACCGCAGATCTCTGGTTTCACAGTTTGGTTATGCTCTCTAGCCTGGGGCTTAGCCAGAAGGATATTCTGGATGAGCTGTCTAACCGGTTTGACCTTTCGGGGCTAGACGAAAAGGCTTCCCGAATCGAGTAATCTGGCAATACCCCTTACGGGGGTTTCCGCCAACCTACTCCCTTGGCGTACAATACGGCTCTACAGAAACATCAAAAACGAGGACCCCGTAATGGGCATCAGTATTTGGCAACTTCTTATTGTACTGGGCATTGTGGTTCTGCTGTTCGGGACCAAAAAACTGCGCAACATTGGTGGCGATCTCGGTGGCGCCATTCGCGGTTTCAAGAAGTCCATGAATGACGACGACAAACCGGAAGACCCGGACTCTTTGGAAGGCAACGCTAATGAGCAGTCTCAACAGGCCCCTGAAGAGAAATCCAAGGACAAAACCAAAGGCTGAGACCAAGCAGAATGTTTGATATCGGCTTTCTAGAGCTGCTAATTTGCGGCGTTATTGCTCTGCTGGTGCTCGGCCCCGAGCGCCTGCCTACGGCTGCCCGGGCGGCTGGGCGTTGGGTTGGCGGTGCGCGACGCATGGTCAGCCAGTTTACCTCCGAACTGGACCGCCAACTGAAAGCCGATGAGCTGAGAAAAGAGCTGCGCGAAGCCGGCGATGTGGGCTTGGACGACGTGAAGAAAACCGTACGTGGCGCCCTGGACGAAGCCAAACAATACGAGCACATGATTATGTCGGACAAACCAGCCAGCAAATCGGCGACCGACAAACAGGCTGTGGCTAAACAGAGCCATATAGCCGAAGACTCTGGCGCAAGCAATTCGGCCGATTCGGTTGCCACACCAAAATCATCGGATAAGCCTTCATGAATGCAAAAACAGATGGTGAAAAGCCAGGCCATCAGAGCACCTCGCCGCAACAACCCGAAATGCCTCTGGTTGCGCACCTGCTAGAGCTTCGCAACCGGTTGCTGAAAATGGTTTTGGCGGTAGTTATCTGCTTTGCGGCCATTTACCCCTTCGCCAACGAGTTGTACCTCTGGTTGTCAGAGCCTATTCGATCACTGCTGCCTATTGGCCAGACCATGATCGCAACGGACATCACCTCACCGTTTTTCGCGCCCCTTAAGCTGGCGCTGTTTTTATCGGTGTTCGCAGCCATTCCAATCATTTTGTACCAGCTCTGGAGCTTTGTTGCACCGGGGCTTTATGCCCATGAGAAGCGGCTGGCTTTTCCTCTGCTGTTTACGTCCGTTATTCTGTTCTATCTGGGCGCCGCGTTTGCGTATTTTGTGGTATTCCCGCTGGTGTTCGGCTTCTTTACGGCCATCGGCCCAGAAGGCATTGTTGAGCTGCCAGATATCAGCAGCTATCTGAACTTTGTACTGAAAATGTTCTTTGCTTTCGGGGTCGCCTTTGAGATCCCCATTGCCACCATTTTGTTGATTCTAAGTGGCGTAACAACACCCGAAGACCTTGCAGCAAAACGGCCATACGTAGTGGTGGGCTGTTTTATAATCGGTATGATGCTGACACCGCCAGACATAATTTCCCAAACCCTTCTGGCCGTGCCCATGTGGATCCTGTTCGAGCTAGGCATTCTGTTTGGCCGCTTGGCAAAGCGTGAAGTGGCAGAGCCGGAAGCGGACGAGTGATCTCCTGAATGAATCTGGCTTTACTGTTTGATGAAGACTTTGTTGCGCAAGATCGCGCTGTACTGCAGGGTCGACGGTTTGAGCATATAAAATCTGTGCTCGGAACATCCATTGGGGATCATCTCCCGGTTGGCCGCGTAAACGGTCAAATTGGGCTTGGGGAGGTGGTAGCGCTCACGGACTCTGAAGTTGAATTGGTTGTGTTGCTGGATCAGCAGCCCCCGCCGCCTTTACCTCTTACGCTTATCCTGGCCATGCCCCGGCCTAAAATGTTCCGCCGTATTCTGCAAACCAGCTCGACGCTGGGCATAAAAGACATCTGGCTGGTTAATAGCTACAAGGTAGAGAAAAGCTTTTGGCAAACGCCATGGCTGTCGGATGACAACCTGCGGGAGAACCTGACCCTTGGGCTGGAGCAGGCAAAAGATACGGCCATGCCAAACGTGCATATTCGCAAGCTGTTCAAACCCTTTGTGGAAGATGAGCTGCCCGCCCTACTGAAAGGTAAACAGGCCTTGGTCGCGCACCCGGGCACTTCTACGCCCTGCCCCACACACCTGAACAGGCCCACTGCGCTGTGCATAGGGCCGGAAGGCGGCTTCACGCCTTACGAAGTGGGAAAACTGGAAGAGGCCGGCTGCCAAAGCGTTCACTTAGGGCCACGCATCCTGCGGGTGGAAACAGCTGTGCCCGTTCTTGTCAGCAGGTTGTTTGACGCCTGCCTTTGAAATCAGCCCGCCTCTGACCTTGCTTCCCACATCCGCAGCAGGGGCGTAATCACGGCTACCAGCACAGCCCCCGCTACAACCCCGATCAGACCATTAGCCAGCATAGGAATCAGCGTGGTCGCCAAGCCACCAAAGTCTGCGGCGAAGTGTTCGATAGCGTTATAAATCGGCGGTATGCCGTGCACCAGAATGCCACCACCCACCAGAAACATCGCCAAGGTGCCGACAATGGATAAGGTTTTCATAAGATAAGGCGCAAGCCAGAGAATGCCATTGCCCACCCGCTGGGCCAGCTCATTGTCTTTCTGGCTCAGGTAAAGGCCAACGTCGTCCAGCTTTACGATCCCGGCAACCAGGCCATAAACCACCACAGTGATCATTACAGCCACAACCGACAGCACCGCAAACTGCATAGCGATGCCGGCGCCCGCCACCACTCCCAGGGTGATAGCAATAATCTCCGCAGAGAGGATAAAATCTGTTCGGATAGCGCCTTTTATCTTTCGTTTTTCCAAGACCTTCAGGTCTACCTCAGGCTTTTTCAGGGCTTCGCGAAGCTCCTTTTTTTTCTGCTCATCTTCTTTTGCATGCAGAAATTTATGGGCCAGTTTTTCAACCCCTTCAAAGCACAGAAACCCACCACCAAGCATCAGCAACGGCGTAACCAGCCAGGGCACAAAAAAACTGATCGCGACAGCGGCCGGTACAAGAATCGCCTTGTTCACCATCGAACCTTTGGCAACAGCCCAGACAACGGGCAGCTCCCGGGCAGGCTTTACACCAGTAACCTGTTGCGCGTTCAGGGCAAGGTCGTCCCCCAAAACACCCGCGGTTTTCTTTGTGGCGGCTTTTGTCATCAGGGAGACATCGTCGAGCAGTGTCGCAATGTCGTCGATAAGCATGAGCAGACTGGTTCCTGCCATCAGTGTAGATCCTTTATTTTGGTAGCCGTTTAAAGAGTAAGGCCCATCGCCTCTGCAGCGATACGATTTTTTACCGGGCCAAGCCCGTCAAGCCAGCGCATACCAGTATTTCTGATCAGCCTGAATGGCAACTCATCACGACCAAAGAACTGTTTAAAGCCCTCCATAGCCACCATCATGGTCAGATTCTCGCCTTTGCGACGGCGCTGGTACCGCGCCAGAACCAGTTCATGTGCGGGGTTCAAACCGGATCTTTTGGCCTTGCTCAGCTCGTCCAACAACACCCGGACATCGCCGTATCCGAGGTTGGCACCCTGGCCCGCAAGCGGATGAATAGTGTGGGCAGCATCTCCTACAAGTGCAAAGCCGGGGGCAATATAGTCTTTGGCGTGGCGCTGCCGAAGCGGAAAGGCAAAGCGCTTGGAAACCGACTCAATAGCGCCAAGCTCTCTTTCGATGGCTCGCTCCAATTCCGCAGTGAACGCGGTATCGCTCAGAGCCATCAGGCGCCGGGCTTCTTCGGTATCTTGCGACCATACAATAGAGCAGAAGTGCTCGTCACCGTTTTCCGTTGCCAATGGTAAAAACGCCAATGGCCCAGTTTGGGAAAACCGCTGCCAGGCGGTGTATCTGTGGCTTTGAGCCGTACGCACAGTGCACACAATGGCCTGCTGGTCGTAATCCCATTCACGGGTAGGCAACCCAACCCACTGACGCAGGCGAGAGTGGGTGCCATCGGCCGCGACCACAAGACGGGCACCGAGTTTGCGGCCATCGGCAAGTTCAATGCTGCGTTGATCGCCACCCTGGGAACAACCGGTAACCTGCACACCGTCAATCAACTCAACACCGCTCGTTTTAACAGCCTCGAACAATGCCCGAACCAGGCTGCGGTTTTCAACGATCGTCCCCAAGGCACGGGCCTGCAGTTCGGCCGCATCAAAGTGGATACGCCCGGTGCCATCGCCATCCCACACGGTCATGGCTTGGTAGGGACAATGGCGGCCTGCCACAACGCCTTGCCAGGCGCCCAGTGAGTCCAGCAACTGCTGGCTGGCCACGGAGATGGCGCTAACACGGGGTTCAAAATCCGCCACGCCTTTCACCGCCACAGGGGTACTCAGCAATGCGGCACGATCACCCCCTTCAACCAAGCCAACCTTCCAGCCCTGCTGAGACAAGCCAAGAGCCAGAGCCGTGCCAGTCATGCCACCGCCAACCACAAGAATATCGAACACCTGGGTATCACTCATGTCTTATCACTCGCCGCTGGCCCACTGATATTAGCTCGGCGCCCGCCAGTGCCCATAGCGTTGCGCGCGAACAATCGCTTGGCGCCGGGTAGTAAATCCAAACCCATTAAGCCGGCATCCCGCGCTGCGGCAACCGGGGCCAATGAGTGCCCAAAAATGCGGATCAGTGAATTGGAGAACTGCACGGTTTGCTGCCAATCCGGGCGATGCAATTCGTGGTAGCGACGCAAAATTTGGAAGTCCCCAGGTGGCCGGCCTTGCTCTGCTGCCAATCGGAACTGCTCTACCAGAGTCATCAGGCCCCGCAATGCCAGGTTAAAACCCTGCCCGGCAACGGGGTGTAAGGCGTGTGCAGCGTTGCCCACCAGCGCCACACCCGGCCGTATTGGCTCGTCCACCGTGGTGAGTGTTAGGGGGTAATGATTGCACTCGCCTATATGGGTAAACCGGCCCAGGCGCCAGCCAAAACGCGCCTGAAGTCGCTGGCATTTGTCGCTATTCGGCATAACCAGAACCTCTTCGAGTTCCTGGTCGCTCAGCGTCCATACCAAGGCAGACTGATGGCCCGCGCGGGAGGGTGACCCGTGGGGCAACATCGCCATGGGTCCGGTTTCGGTAAAACGCTCGAATGCACAGAACTGATGGCTGTCGCTGGTGGATACGTTGGCAATCAGGGCGTTCTGATTATAGCTGTGATGTATTGGCTGAAAGCCGAGTTTTTCTCTCAGCCCGGAGCGCCCACCGTCTGCAACAATCAGGCACTGCGCCGTTAGGGTGTGGGTCTCGTTGCCGGTTTTCAGCGCAACGCTTACGCCCTGCTCGCAGGGCGTCATATCAACAACCTCGGCCGGCGCCTGCCACTGTACGCTGGTGGCGAGCAGCTCCCGCATCAGGCACAGCCCCATCCAGCGGTTATCTACCACATAGCCCAGGGCTTGCTGCTCGTATTCTTTGGCATTCAGGCGAGTGGCGCCGAAACGGCCCCGGTCAGACACGTGAATGTGTTTAATGGGCGTGGCATGCTCTGATAACCGCTGCCATAGCCCAAGCTCTTCAAAAATAAGCCGTGACCCCCAAGCCAGCGCTGTGGAGCGGGCGTCATAACTGGGCTGATAAGAATCCGGCAAGGCATCCGCCGATAACGGGAAAGCCTCAACCACAGTTACGCTCAGGTTTGGTGCAACTCTGGCAAGCGCCAGGGCCAGTGTCGCCCCTGCAAGTCCGCCGCCGGCAATAATCACATCGGTATCTGAGTGTTTCACCGGCTCATTCCGCCATCAGCGCTTCAATCTCTTCAATGGTTTTGGGCACGCCCTCTGTCAACACTCGGCAGCCTTCTTTGGTAACCACCACGTCGTCTTCTATACGGATGCCGATGCCACGCCACTTTTCATCCACATCGGTATTACTCGGTGAGATATACAAGCCGGGCTCAACCGTAAGCGCCATGCCTGGCTCAAGCAGTCGCCATGCGTCGCCAACCTTATAGTCGCCTACATCGTGCACATCCAGGCCTAGCCAATGGCCGGTGCGGTGCATGAAGAACGGCTTGAAGGCTTCACTGGCAATGGCGTCGTCAACGGTACCTGACAAAATACCCAACTCGATCAAGCCGCCCGTAAGCACTCTCAACGCTGCTTCGTGGGGGTGGTTCCAGTGATTGCCGGGGCGAACGGCGTCAATAGCGGCGTACTGCGCGTCTAGCACCACTTGATAAACCGCCCGTTGCTCGGGGCTGAACGTGCCACTGACCGGGAAGGTGCGGGTAATGTCGGAGGCGTAGCATTCCACCTCACAGCCTGCATCGATCAGCACCAGATCGCCCTCTTTCAAAGGCGCCATATTCTCGATGTAGTGCAGTATGCAGCCATTGGTGCCCGCGCCAACAATAGATGGATAGGCCGTGGAGCGGGCCCCGTGATCCATAAATGTATGAATCAGTTCGGCCTCAAGGTTGTATTCACTACCTCCCTTGCGCGCTCGTTTCATGGCAAGGCAGTGGGCCTTGGCGCTGATCTCACCAGCACGAGCCATAGCCTTGATCTCGCTGGCGCTCTTATACAACCGCAGATCGTGCAGGAGGTGCTCCAACGATACGAACTCACCCGGCGGGTGAGCGCCGCTTTTTACTTTGCTGCGAAGAACCTTGACCCAATCCATCACACGGGTATCGAAACCCTGGTCTTTGCCCAGCGGGTAATACACCCGGCTGCGGCCTTCGATCATACCGGGCAGAATGTCGTCGATATCGGCCACAGGAAAGGCGTCATCCAGGCCGTAACGCTCAATCGCGCCCTCGGGCCCTACCAAAAAGCCATCCCAGAGCTCTTTCTCGGGGTTTCTTTCTTTGCAGAACAGCACTGATTCACCGTGTTCACGGCCTGGAATCAGCGCCAGTACCGCCTCGGGCTCGCCAAAGCCAGTCAGGTACTGAAAATCGCTGTCTTGGCGAAACGGGTGCAGTACGTCGCGGTTGCGAACACGCTCTGGTGCAGCCGGAATGATAGCGATGCTGTCCGGCGCCATGCGCTCCATCAGCTTGCGACGGCGCTCGGCAAATTCCTTGACGGGTATAATGGACGACATAAGTTCTCCCGCAGTGTGTGGCGTTCTCAGTGTAGCGTTGGCGCTTGGGACGCAGGCTTTTCTGGAGGATTGAATTCGGTAAACACGGCAAGAGCGCCAAGCCGAATGTACTCAATAATTTCCAGCAGGTGCTGCTCGCCCTCGTCGTTCGGCTCCTGATCTTCAGATACCTGGCTAATGGCCACCATATCCTCCATCAACTCGCGAATCTCTTCTGGCGCCTCGCCAAGAGACTCTCCGGCAGACAAGGCCATACCCTCAAGAAAACCTCGCACCCAAGCCACCAAAGCTTCCAGGCGCTGATCTATGGCGTAGTCATCATCAGGCAGCAGCGGATAAAAGCTCATATCCTCTGATTTTAAAAACGCCAGCGTTTGTTCATACGCTTCGTTCATAAAAACGGTCAGGCTCTCGCCTTCGCCAGCCGCACTCTCAGGCAGGCCCATGTGTTCGCACACCATGAACAGCCACTCTGGCTCCTCTAACCGGGCACCCGTAGCCATACGACCACAAAGAGCGCCGTGCAGCTCGGAGGGGTGACTGAAGGCTTTATGGGCTGTAAAAACATTCGCCCAGCGCTCAAATTCAGCGGCATGAGCCGCGTCGGCAGTGTCTGTTTCTGACATGAACCAAGGCAATCCTGTGTTGCGAAGTGAAGGTCATATCTTAGCATTCAGGTGTCTTCAAGGCACTGACCGGTTGGTACTTAGGCCGCAAGAATTGCCAACAAACAACTTATGACACCCCTGTAAATTGACCGCTATGGCACACACACTTATAGTTAGTCGCAATTACCTCAAACCTATGCTGGGCACGTCATGGAACAGTCCGAAGTACAAGCATTAGCGGACAAGCTGGACAAGCTGATCGAACACTGCCAAAAACTGGAGCAGGACAACGCTACATTAAGGCAGTTGCAGGACGGCTGGAACCGGGAACGGGGCCAGCTTATGCAGAAGAATGATCTTGCCAAAAACAAGATCGAAGCCATGATCGGCCGCCTTCGGGCACTGGAGCACCATTAATGTCTACGCAACCCACCACCGTTGAGGTGAAAATTCTCGATAAAGAATACCTGGTGGCCTGTCCCCCAGAAGAGCAAGATGCCCTCGTTCGTGCTGCCAGGCACCTGGACCACAAGATGCGTGAAATACGCACCAGCGGCAAAGTTTTTGGCACTGAGCGCATTGCGGTGATGGCCGCACTGAACATGACCCACGAACTGCTTGAGCGCGACAGCATGTCGGATGCCACCAGCACGCTCCTGAAAACCATGGACAGCAAACTGGAAAACGCCCTCGGAGAATCGTCAAACCACTGAGCCTGTAGAGATTCCCCAATAGGTGTTGCAATCTGCCCCGGATCTGGCCCTATAATGAACTCACTTCCTGGGCTGTTCGCTGGTCGGATTCGTCCTCGAGCCGATGCGCTTTACCCAGGTGGCTACTCTAGGGCATTGTGAGCACGTCCCCGCAAGGGGAAAGCCTAATATGTCACAGCGGCCACCGACCTTGAACTTTGGGTTCAAGGGCTACATCTGATAACGGCAGCCCGGGAAGCTTTATTTTGAGCCAGCTTATCGACTCCCCCCCTTCTGAAACCGATTTAACGTCACTGCCCCGCAGCGAGCTACGCAAACATTTGCGCCAACGTAGACGCCTGCTATCGCCTCGGGAACAAGAACATGCCGCTGTTTCGCTTGCCGTTAATCTGGTGAAAAATCCGGACCTACACAGGGCCAAGCACATAGCCATTTACCTACCCAACGATGGCGAGATTGATCCGCATCCGTATATCGCCATGGCCCAGCGCAAAGGCGTTCACTTCTACCTTCCTGTACTGCATCCGGTTCACCCGGGAAAACTGGTTTTCAGCCCGTATTACGATGGTGTGGAGCTGACGGCCAATCGCTTTGGCATTCCCGAACCTGCATTCAGCAAAGGGCTCAAGCGACCTGCCTGGTCGTTGGACGCAGTTTTATTCCCACTGGTGGGGTTTGATGAAAACGGTGGAAGGCTGGGAATGGGAGGCGGGTTTTACGACCGCACGTTCGCGTTCAGCCGCCTGCGCCCAAGATTGGCGCCCAAGCTTATTGGCTTGGCTCACGACTTTCAGCAGGTGGGCGAGCTACCGATTGAACCTTGGGATGTGCCACTGCATAGCGTGGTGACAGATAAGCGGCTTTACCGAGTAAAATAGCGAGGGGGAGGGGCGGATTACCGAGCGGCAGGAGCCCTGACCACATAGGCGGAATCTGCTGCAACAGAACTTTTCGTTACGGCCGAGGGCCTATCCTCAGAAGCCTGAAGTGATGTAAACCCTGTAATCACAAGGCCGACAGCAAAAATCAGCACAATTGCCCGGATAATGTCAGGCTTGCCACCCATGGTATATCTTCCTGCTCTAATAAAGTTAAATCTTCGGGAAATCAGTTAACTATTCTTGTTTCCCAGATTTTGACGAAAGACTAACACGCATCCTGAATTTTACAATTTTTAACAGATTAAAATTCAGTAAGAAAATTAAGCAGTAACACTGAGGAAGGTTGCGCGAAAGAGCCAGCCGGGAATTGAGTTCCCGGCTGGCTGCACTCACAGGCTAAGAGGCTTTACCGTTACCTGCCCCCAGGAACAGCTGGTAGGCTTCGTTGTCTGTCATGTTTTCATAACGAAAACCCACCTTTGCAAGCATGGCTTCAAAGTCTTTTACTTCGTCATTTTCTACCTGGGCTCCTAGCAACACTCGGCTGTAGGCGGCGCCATGATTGCGGTAGTGGAACATGGATATATTCCAGCGTGTTCCCAGAGACATCAGGAATTTCAGTAAGGCGCCCGGGCGCTCCGGAAACTCAAACTGGAAGACTTTTTCATTGGTAATCGTGAGGGCGTGGCCGCCAACCATATGGCGAATGTGCTGCTTGGCCATATCGCTGTCTGTGAGATCAAGAACAGAGTAGCCGGTTTCACGGAGATCCTGTACCAGCTCATCCCTGCCCAAACCACCCGCCTGGACCTGAACACCCACAAAAATCGTCGCCTTGCCAGCATCTGCGTAGCGATAATTAAACTCGGTGATGCTGCGCTTATGCAGAGCGTTGATGAAGGTTTTGAAGGCCCCCGGCTTCTCCGGTATGGTCACCGCAAGAATGGCCTCACGCTTCTCGCCGATTTCTGTGCGCTCGGAAATATAGCGCAGGCGATCAAAGTTCATGTTGGCACCGCTCAGGGTGGCAACCAGGTTTTCATTCTCGATCTTTTCCCGCTCAATGTACTTCTTGATGCCGGCAACGCCCAGCGCCCCGGCAGGCTCTGAGATAGAGCGGGTGTCTTCAAAGATATCCTTGATAGCGGCGCAGATCTCGTCGGTGGAAACGGTGATCACCTCATCCACATGGTCTTTGCAGATTTCCCAAGGATATTTTCCGATCTGCTTTACCGCGACCCCATCCGCAAAGATGCCCACTTCGTCCAATATCACGCGTTTGCCGGCCTTCATGGCGGCTTGCAGGCAATTCGAGTCATCTGGCTCAACACCAATCACCTTGATATCAGGGCGCAAATATTTGATATAGGCCGCCATACCCGCAATCAGGCCGCCCCCACCTACACAAATAAATACCGCATGGATCGGCTTGCTGAATTGCGACAATATCTCCATGGCGACCGTGCCTTGCCCGGCGATAACATCCGGGTCGTCATAAGGCGGTATGTAGGTATAGCCATGTTTCTCGATCAGTTCGTGTGCGTGCGTTGCGGCTTCATCAAAGGCATCGCCTCTGAGCACTACCCGCGCGCCATGATCCCGCACCGAGCGCACTTTGATCTCCGGCGTAGTCTGCGGCATGACAATAACCGCTTTAATACCCAGCTTTTTGGCCGCCAGCGCTACACCCTGCGCGTGATTACCGGCAGAGGCACAGATAACGCCCTTGGATTTCTGCTCTTCCGACAATTGAACAAGCCGGTTGTACGCGCCGCGAATCTTGAAGGAAAACACCGGCTGAAGGTCTTCGCGCTTAAGCAGAATATTGTTGCCAAAGCGTTTGGACAGGCTGTGGGCTTCAGTGAGGGGTGTTTCGATGGCCACGTCATAGACGCGCGCATCGAGAATCTTCTTGATGTAGCGTTGCGGCATGTTGGTTCCGGTTACTGATGTGTGTTTGGGAAAACCTACAGTGTAGAAAGTTTGCACGGTAGCCGTCTATAAGCAGACCACGCTTAAGCGCTATAATGAGCCTGAACTCATACGATTTGCATCCGGAGTGCCCCATGACCCAGGACGAACTTAAGAAAGCCGTTGCCAAAGCCGCAGTGGATTACATAGCACCGCGTTTGGAGCGTGACAGCGTTATCGGTGTTGGTACGGGAAGCACCGCCAACTTTTTCATCGATATGCTCGCAGATTTGAAAACCGAGTTCGATGGCGCAGTGGCCAGCTCGGAAGCAACAGCGCAGCGCCTGAAAAGCCATGGCATTCCTGTATATGATCTGAACAGCGCCGGCGAACTGGAGTTTTATGTAGACGGCGCCGACGAAGTCAACGAACGCCTTGAGCTGATCAAAGGCGGCGGCGGTGCACTGACCCGCGAGAAGATCGTTGCAGCGGTTGCCAAGACCTTTATCTGCATTGCAGACGAATCCAAGAAAGTCGGTATTCTGGGCGATTTTCCTCTGCCGGTAGAGGTGCTTCCCATGGCACGGAGCCATGTTGGCCGTGAAATTGTTAAATTGGGCGGCGACCCCGTGTACCGGGATGGTTTCACCACCGACAACGGCAATATAATTTTAGACATCTACAACATGGATATTTCCCGCCCGATCCAGGTTGAGGAGCGGCTGAACAACGTTGTGGGCGTTGTGACCAACGGGCTCTTTGCCCGCCGCCCGGCTGACCTGCTACTGCTGGGCACCAGCGAAGGCGTCAAGAGCATTCCCCGCAAAGGCGCCTGACGCTTTTAACCCAAATGGTTCTTAAGCTGGCTCCCGGGCCGGCTTTTTTATTGCACGACCAAACAACAACCAAGCGCTTGCTTGGTTCTGTAAATTGAGCGACACTCACCTTTTATTCCAAGAACAAAGGTAATACCACCGTGTCCAACTACTTCAACGAAACCCATGAACAGGTGCGACTAACCGCCCGCAAATTTATACAAACCCATGTACTTCCTCATATCGATGAATGGGAAGAAGCTGGCGAGTTTCCCCGTGAAATCTATCAAAAAGCAGGGGATGCGGGTCTACTTAGCATAGGTTTCCCTGAAGCTTTGGGCGGGATAGGTGAAGGAGATATTTTCCTGAAAGTGGCTGTGTCTGAGGAACTGATGCGCTCCACCTCAGGCGGCTTCGTAGCCAGCCTGGGCTCTCTGGATATCGGCATGCCCCCTGTTGCCAAGTGGGCAAAAAAAGAAATCCGTGAACAGATTGTGCCCCCAGTATTGCGCGGCGAAAAAATTGCAGCTCTCGCAATTACCGAGCCCGGCGGTGGGTCCGATGTAGCCAGCCTCAAAACCCGCGCCGTGCGCGATGGCGATCACTACATCGTGAACGGCAGCAAAACCTTCATCACCAGCGGCACCCGGGCCGACCACTACACTGTAGCCGTGCGCACCGGAGGCGAAGGCCACGCCGGCATAAGCCTGCTGCTGATCGATCGCGACATGCCCGGCTTTTCCACCGGCACCAAACTCCGCAAAATGGGCTGGTGGGCCAGTGACACCGCCGAGCTTTTCTTTGACGACTGCAGGGTACCAGCGGATCGCCTGATCGGCGCTGAAAACGCCGGCTTCATCGCCATCATGAGCAACTTCCTGGCGGAACGCCTCAGCCTGTCCATCATGGCCTACATGACCGCCCAGCTTGCGTATGAAGCCGCCATGGAATACACGAAACAACGCCAAGCCTTCGGCCGCTCAGTTGCCGGCTTCCAGGTTACCCGCCACAAACTGGTCGACATGGCCACTCAAATCGACGTGGCCCGTGAATACACCTACCGTTGCGCAGCACTGATGCAAGCAGGCAAAAACCCGATCAAACAGGTCGCCATGGCGAAAAACTTCTCCGTGGAGGTGTGTGAGAAGGTCACCCGCGAGGCCGTGCAGCTTTTCGGCGGCATGGGCTATATGCGCGAATCTGTGGTGGAGCGGCTATACCGGGACGCGAAGATTCTGTCAATTGGCGGCGGCACGACGGAAATCATGAAAGAACTGATTGCCAAGCAGATCAAACTTTAACTATCCCCTCGCAATCCAGCTTTGCGCCCGACACGACCAACGTTTAGTTTCGAACTGCGAGAGAGTCCCGTATAATTGCGCGCACAAATTTTAACCGCAGTTAAACGCACACTCGAGACCTACCAGGAAGGATCGCATATGCAATTCGCCAACATCCCCGCAGGCAAAAACCCGCCTGAAGATATCTACGTTGCCATTGAAATTCCGGCCTTCAGCTCCCCGGTCAAGTATGAACTGGACAAAGACATGGGCGCGCTACTGGTAGACCGGTTTATGGCTACCCCCATGTTCTACCCGGCAAACTATGGGTTTATCCCCCACACTTTGGCCGACGACGGTGACCCGATCGATGTGCTGGTCGTTACTCCTCACCCGATTGAACATGGCGCGATTATCCGCTGCCGGCCGGTGGGTGTCCTGAACATGGAAGATGAAGCCGGTGGTGACGTAAAGCTGCTTGCCGTGCCACACACCAAGCTGACCACTGCCTACGACCATGTCAAAGAGCTCGAAGATCTGCCAGTTATGCTGCGCGACCAGATCAAGCACTTCTTTGAGAATTACAAAACCCTGGAGCCGGGCAAGTGGGTTAAGGTACAAGGCTGGGGCAGCGCTGCAGATGCGAAGCAAGCCATCGTTGATTCAATCAAGGCTTACACCAACTGATTTGCTTGATTGATTGAACACATAAAAAACCGGGCCATTGAGCCCGGTTTTTTATGTGTAAATGAACGCCCTCAACCGCGTGACAAAAGATCTCGCATATCGCTGATTGCCGCATTGGCGCGTGAAAGATAGGCCGCCATGGTCAGTGAATGGTTTGCCAGAACACCAAAGCCACTGCCGTTAAGGATAACCGGGCTCCACATTTCTCCTTGAGCGCCTTCAAGCTCAATAATCACCTGCTTCACACTGGAGATCGCGTTTTTGTCCCGGAGTATCTTCCGGAAATCCACTTCAATCGCGCGGAAGATATGCAGCAACGCCCAGGAGCTGCCCCGAGCCTCATAAAACACATCGTCAATTTTAGCCCAGTCAGTTTTAATGTCGCCGCCACTCGTTTCTTCCTCCAGCGGGTTGTCTGCATCCACATTGGCTACAGCTTCTGATACAGATGCCTTGCCAACGCTCTCACCCAGGGTGCGCGAAAGGCTGCCCAAGCGGGTTTCCAGATCGCCTAGCCAATTGCTCAAATTGTCGGCGCGGGCGAAGAACTGTGCATTGGACTGCTCCGGGCTAGAGAGACGGTTGAGGTAACGCTTGAGCGCCGTGATACCACGACGGTATTCCGCTTCCGTAGAAGGAATAGCCCAGCTTGCGCTGTCGAAGTGAAACTGCGGCTCGGCAATGATCAAATCAGGGTCTTCGGCAGACTGGCTCTGGGAGCGGCTGATGTCCTTGCGCATGGCGCGAGAAAGATCACGTAGCTGCACCAGTACGCCGTATTCCCAGTTGGGAGTGTTATCCATCCACAGGCCCGGCGGGAAAATGTCGTTGGAGATATAACCGCCAGGCTTGTCCAGAAGGGTTTCCGCTATGCGGATCATGGTTGCGGTGGTGGCAAAGCCGGTTACGGGCTCCCGCTGCATCTCGTTGGCAACCGCCCGGGTGTGTTCGCGCACAGAGAAGGATTCTGGCTCGCTGCTCCAGTAAATACCCAACACCACTGTTATCAGCAAATATACCAACAGAACAACCACTACAAATTTGCCGATCACGCCGTTGTTGCCGGCATAATCCTGAGCGTTTTCTTTCTTGTCTTTGAAATACTGTCTGATTTTGCCTGACATATTACGTTGAGCCCCTTGTCTGGAAATTGACTGTGCAAACGGTCTATACGGATCGTAACCTAAGGTGGGCTCTATATACACACCGCAGAATTCACAAACAATTACACAGTGCAACCTACGCCCACAACTCGAAACACTATAGACTCCGAAAACAGATTAAGGTTGGGAAAATCGTCCACACCGTAAAGGACGGCCCATAACGAAAAAAGACAGGCCGGAGCCCAATGAGCGACGCAAGCCAGAAAGAAAAACTCAGGCAGCACTTTGCACGCCGCGTAACAACCCAAGCACGGATAGTTTTGGATACCTGGCAGAAAATTCACGGCAGCAGCGATTCGTTTACCGCTCACCGTGAAGAGCTTATGACCGCTTCCGATAAACTGGTGCGCTATGCCCAAAGGTTCGAGATGCAAGGCCACGCAGAATCCGGCCACAAGATTCTCGAACTTACCCGCCATTGGCCAGCTAATGCGCCCATAGATGACGCCACCAAGCGACAACTTCAGGATGCTGTGGATGCACTTGCGCGCAACACCCTGCGGCGAACGGATCACAGCAATACCGAAACACCACATCAGTTCCGGCGCACCCCTGTTTATATCGCACTCGCAAACGAAGAGATGGCGAATCGGCTAATCCGTCAGCTTGAATTTTTTGGGTTCCGTGCGTCAGCCTTCAACTCTGCTGAAGAGCTTACCGAAGCCTGCGCTTTGCATAAGCCTGAAACCATACTGATGGATGTAAATTTTGGCAGCGGCCAGAATGCAGGCATCGCGACCATCGAGCGCCTGCAAGAACGACACGACACGCCCGTTCCGATTATTTTCATGAGCGACGAAGACGGATCTATCCAGACCCGCCTGCGCGCATCTCGGTGCGGCGGCGAAGAGTTTTTCTACCCGGCGGTTGATCCAGGCCAGCTGATCGAGAAAATCGAAACCTATACCCACGGAAACACCGTTGAGCCTTACCGGGTACTTGTGCTGGATGACTCCAGAGCACAAGCAAAATTTATGGAAACGGTTCTGAAAAAGGCGGGCATGACTGCACACGTCATTACCGACCCTATGGAAATCATCCACGCACTGGATATGTTCTCCCCCGAAATCATTATTCTCGACATGTACATGCCAGGGTGCACGGGCATGGAGATCGCCCGGGTGATCCGCCAGCAAGATAGATTTCATAGCGTGCCAATCATCTATCTCTCAGCTGAGGAAGATGTTACCAAGCAGCTGCACGCCATGAGCCTGGGTGGCGATGACTTTTTGACCAAACCCATTGACCCAAAGCACCTGATTGCAACGCTTCACAACCGGGGCCGGCGGGCGCGCTCTCTGTTGGCCCTGATGATCCGTGACAGCCTCACTGGGCTGTACAACCATACACACACGCTGTATCTGCTGGACCAGGAAATCGTTCGAGCTCGACAAAAAAATCAGCCCCTGTGCTTTGCGATGATCGATATAGACTATTTCAAGAAGGTAAACGATACCTTTGGCCACCCCATTGGCGATCGCGTGCTTCGCAGCCTCTCAATGTTTCTTAAACAGCGCCTGCGAAAAACCGACCACATAGGCCGCTACGGCGGCGAAGAGTTTGCGATTATCCTTCCCAACACCCGGCTCAGTGATGCCCGCAATGTTCTTAACGAGATCCGCGAGCGCTTCTCAGAGCTTCAGCAACCCGCGGGCGACAGAGAGTTCAATGTTACCTTTAGCTGTGGCGTGGCCGCCTGGGACAACAACTCGTCCCAGACTCTGTGTGAGAATGCCGATCGAGCGCTTTATGTCTCCAAAGAACAGGGCCGCAACTGCGTCACACTTGCTGACAACTGACAGACAGCGATAACCAACCGGGCGGCTTCCACAGCTGCCTGTATGAAACCATCGTCGTATAGAAGTCCCCTCTGCGGTTTACGACAATGAATGCCACCAATGGAAAGATCTTTTTCTATTCTTCTGGTCTTTTGTTACGTCAGTCGACAACAGATAACATTGTCAAAAAGTGTTGATCTGAGAAATAAAAGCACACACTATGGGTGGAAAATGTCGTTATTTTCGGCGAACCTGTTATTAAAGTTATAAAGGCAGACGAAATCATGTCTACAATTCTCATGCTCCATGGCCCCAACCTGAACATGCTCGGAATCCGCGAGCCGGAGGTTTATGGCCACGAGACGCTGGCAGATATTGATGAACGGCTACGGGAGAAGGCGGCTGAGCACAGTCACCACCTGCTGCATATGCAGTCAAACGCTGAATATGAACTGATTGAACGGATTCACGAAGCCCGAGCTGAAGGGGTCGATTTCATAATCATCAATCCTGCGGCCTTCACACACACCAGCGTTGCTTTGCGGGACGCCATATTAGCCTCAGAAATTCCCTTTATAGAAGTGCATCTTTCCAATGTGCATGCGCGAGAGGCGTTCCGCCATCACTCGTATTTTTCTGATATCGCCGAGGGCGTTATCTGCGGACTAGGCAGCCAGGGGTACGAACTCGCACTCCAGGCCGCCATGCAACGAATTCACCGATAGACCTGAAAAACGGGACTGGATTGACTATGGATATTCGCAAGATTAAAAAACTGATCGAACTGCTCGAGGAGTCTGACGTCGAAGAGCTTGAGATTCACGAGGGTGATGATTCCGTGCGCATCTCCCGCCGTCGTGAGCAAGCTGCTGCCCAGTACATGAGCCACTATGCACCGCCCCCTATGCCTCAATCAGCTCAGGCCCCGGAAACCCCGGGCCCGGTTCAGGAAGATAGCTCAAAACAACCCGTTCTGAACGGGCATGCCCTGCGCTCCCCCATGGTAGGCACATTTTATCGAGCCCCCTCTCCTACCGCCGAGATGTTTGTCGAAGTAGGTCAATCGGTTAAAGCCGGAGAGGTTGTCTGCATTGTTGAAGCCATGAAAATGATGAATCAGATTGAGGTCGACAAGAGCGGCACAGTTACAGAAATTCTGGTAGAGAACGGTCAGCCAGTAGAGTTTGACCAGCCGCTGTTAATCATTTCCTGAACCCGGTGATAGCTACTCATGGCCATGTTAGAAAAAGTTCTGATCGCAAACCGGGGTGAAATAGCCCTTCGTATTTTGCGTGCATGTAAAGAGCTCGGCATTAAGACCGTAGCAGTTCACTCTCAGGTGGACCGCGATTTGATGCACGTGCGCCTGGCTGATGAATCCGTATGTATCGGCCCCAACAGTCCTCTGGAAAGTTACCTGAACATTCCAGCCATTATCAGCGCCGCTGAAGTAACCGATTCCGTTGGCATCCACCCAGGCTACGGTTTCCTTGCGGAAAACGCCGATTTCGCCGAACAAGTTGAGAAAAGCGGCTTCCGCTTTATCGGCCCAAGAGCTGAGACCATTCGCCTGATGGGCAATAAAGTCTCAGCCATTAACGCGATGATTCGCGCCGGCGTACCTACCGTGCCGGGTTCCGACGGCCCGCTAACCGAGGACGACGAGCGCACTTTGCAGGTTGCCCGCAAAATCGGCTATCCGGTGATGATCAAGGCAGCCTCTGGCGGCGGTGGTCGAGGCATGCAGGTGGTTCATTCCGAAGCAGCTCTGCTCAAGGCCGTACAGATTACCCAGTCTGAAGCCCGGAATGCCTTTGGCGACCCTACGGTTTATCTGGAAAAGTTCCTGGAAGCCCCGCGCCACGTGGAAGTTCAGGTATTGGCCGATATGCACGGCAACTGCATCCATCTGGGTGACCGCGACTGCTCCATGCAGCGCCGAAACCAGAAAGTCATTGAAGAAGCTCCGGCCCCGAATATTGATCCGGAAGCCCGCGAGCGCACACTCAAAGCCTGCGTGGATGCGTGCAAAGCAATCGGTTACGTCGGTGCTGGCACCTTCGAGTTCCTGTATCAAGACAGCGAGTTCTTTTTCATTGAAATGAACACGCGAGTGCAAGTAGAGCACCCAGTCTCCGAAATGGTTACCGGTGTTGATATCGTTCGCGAACAGCTGCGCATTGCCAGCGGCCTACCACTGCAATACACGCAGGAAGACATTCACATCACGGGTCATGCTATGGAGTGCCGCATCAACGCGGAAGATCCGGCAACCTTTGTACCCAGCCCTGGTAAAGTGAAACATTTTCACGCCCCTGGCGGTTACGGCGTGCGAGTGGATTCACACATTTACAGTGGTTATACGGTACCTCCGTTTTATGACTCTCTGATCGCCAAGTTAATCACTTGGGGTGATGATCGGCAGATAGCCCGGCGGCGCATGAAAAACGCTCTGGACGAACTGTTGGTTGATGGAATTAAAACCAATCAGTCTTTACATCGGAAACTGGTGCGCGACGGCGGCTTTAAAACGGTAGACTTCACCATCCACTACCTTGAAAAATTGATGCGGGACTAACACCCTGCATCGCAATGCAGGAAGACTTATGCCCTGGATACAACTTCAGATTCCAGCTGATCCCGACACCGCGGATCAGTTGGAGGATCTGCTTATGGAGATGGGTGCCGACGCCGTTTCCATGGAAGATGCCGCAGATCAGCCGCTCTACGAGCCGGACCCTGGAACCACACCCTTGTGGAGCCAGACTACCGTTACTGGGCTATTTCAGTCAGACCGGGACATTGACCAGCTGTGCACCGACGTGCGCAACGCCTGGCACCAGCAAACCCAGCAATCCCTGGCAGACATTGACGTAACCTTGGTTGAAGACAAAGACTGGGAACGGGCCTGGATGGACGATTTTCATCCACTGCAGTTCGGCGAGCGCCTTTGGATAGTACCCAGTTGGGCCGACGCGCCCGACCCAGATGCGGCGAACCTGATGCTGGACCCAGGGCTAGCCTTCGGAACCGGCACCCACGCCACCACCGCGTTGTGCCTGGAATGGTTGGATGGGCAGGATGTTCAAGGCAAACAGGTTACAGACTATGGCTGCGGCTCCGGCATACTTGGCCTGGCGGCTCTGCTACTGGGCGCGGACCATGTGGTTGGCGTAGACACCGACCCCCAGGCGCTGGAAGCTAGTCGCGAGAATGCACGCCGCAATGGGGTGAATCAGGCTAAGCTTGATCTCTATCTACCAAAAGACGAACCAAACACCAAAGCCGATGTCATGCTGGCGAACATTCTCGCGCAGCCACTGATTGGCTTGGCACCGCACCTCGCAGCGCTCACAAAGCCAGGAGGTGACCTGGTGCTTTCAGGTATTCTGTCTAATCAGGCCCGTGAGGTGATGGTTGCCTACGAACCCTGGTTTATTATGGACGAACCGGAGCAACGTGAAGAATGGATACGTCTCACAGGTCGGCGTAACGACAGATGACGAAGGCTGTCTTAACAACTAAACTCTCTGACTCCTAGTTCAGTCGCTTTCAGGAACGAAGCATGACCCAGAGTAGCCTGCAGACCCAGTGCCCCAAATGTCGCACCCGCTTCCGGGTTACCGATGAACAGCTTGGCATTGCCAGGGGCAAGGTGCGCTGCGGCCACTGCATGGAGGTTTTCAATGCGGTCGAGCATCGGGTGCAAGTCGACCCCCCTGCGCAACCTGCAACCAGCTCCAGTTTAAGCGGCGACAACACGGAAGAGGACTTCATCTTTGCGGATAACCCTGAAGAAGACGCCCAGGAAAGCCGATATACCGGTACAAAGCTAACGTTCTCGGATGACGAGCTGAGCGACAGTTTTCGCAGCTTCGACGACAAGGATCATTCCACACAGGATGAAACAGACGACGCCGATATCGATGAGAGCTGGGCCGAAGCGATTCTTCAGGAAGATGTCGCTCCCACGAAAATAGCACCCGAGCCAGAATCTGAGCCCGAGCCCGAGCCCGAGCCCGAGCCCGAGCCCGAGCCCGAGCCCTCTAATTCTGGCGCCTCCGAAGCCAATAAAAGCCCCAGTGAGCCCCCCAAAGAAGACCCACAAGGCTTTTACATTGACCAGCAACCGAACCCGGAGTTTGAGTCTTTTGCCAGCGACCACGGGCCTGAACCCGTGAATGAAAACCGAAACCAGGAAGAACCTTTCACCGCGAATACCCCGTTTGGTGACCTCAGGCACGACCCTGTATCCGTGGGCAGAAACAACAAAAGCTGGCTACGCACCCTGGTTTGGTCAGTCATTGTGCTTGGCCTTTTCGGTGTTCTGATTGCGCAAGTCACCTGGTTCCAGTTTGACCGGTTATCGGCCATACCAGAGCTACGACCCTTTTATGAAAAGGGCTGTGCACTGGCAGGCTGCGAACTGAGACCTCTGATCAACGTTGATGCCATTCAGAGCCGAAAGCTTGTGGTGCGCACTGATCCGGAAAATCGTAGCCAATTGGTTGTAGATGCAGTCATCATTAACCGGGCAGATTTTCAGCAACCCTTTCCTGCCATCGCCCTGACTTTCTCCAACCTGAATGGAGATGTTGTAGCCCAGAGTGTTTTCACGCCGTCGGAATACCTGGCTGGCGAGGCCAACGAGCTCGACATCATGCCCGTGGAAACGCCCGTTCGCATTGCGATCCGCATTCGCGACCCGGGCCGCGACGCTGTGAATTACAACATAATTTTCCGACCCTACGCGCCCTGAAACTGTCTGCCGGTGACCACCCGGCAGACACACCAACCCCCACCACATCGCACAAAAGTCAACCAGAAAGAGCGAAAAATAATCAGTTTTTTAGCCCCTTTGCCCCTTCAATCAAAGGGCCCCCGGCGGTATCATTAGCGCCCTTCGGAATCGGCATCGGTCATTTATTAAACAGCCGCACCGCTCCGACTTTTGCTTACTCTGCTGTGATACGGGTTCAAACCATGTTGCCAACGGCAAAAATCGGGCCGTACACACTGCCCAACTCGCTGATTGTTGCGCCCATGGCAGGTGTAACAGACCGCCCCTTTCGGCTACTCTGCCGCAAAATGGGCGCGGGCCTGGCGGTGTCGGAAATGGTCATAGCAGATAGCAAGCTCTGGCATACGCGCAAATCCAGATCCCGTATGGATCATGCCGGAGAGCCTGAACCGAGATCGGTGCAGATTGCTGGCGGTGACCCGGAAATGCTGGCCAACGCGGCCCGCCTTAATGCCGAATCTGGCGCCCAGATTATTGACATCAATATGGGTTGTCCGGCGAAAAAAGTATGCAACAAGGCGGCTGGTTCAGCGCTGATGAAGGATGAAAGCCTGGTTCGAGACATATTGAATGCTGTAGTCAGTGCCGTTGATGTCCCCGTTACGCTGAAAATGCGTACTGGTTGGGATCAGGACAATCGCAACGCGCTTACCATCGCCCGTATGGCCGAAGATAGTGGCATTCAGGCTTTGGCGATTCATGGTCGTACCCGCGCCGACAAGTACAACGGCGAGGCAGAATACGACACCATTGCACAGATCAAAGCCAGCGTTGGCATTCCGGTTTTCGCCAATGGCGACATCACATCGCCGGAGAAAGCCCGCATGGTGCTTGAGCATACCGGCGCCGATGGCCTGCTTATAGGTCGCGCCGCTCAAGGCAGCCCATGGATTTTTCGGGAAATTCTACATTTCCTTGAAACCGGTCGGCACTTGCCGGCGCCTCCATTGAGCGAAGTGGAACAGATTTTAAGCGAACACCTAGGCGCCCTGCACAGCTTTTACGGCGAGCTCATGGGCGTGCGTATTGCCAGAAAACACGTGGGTTGGTACTTGCAGTCCCACGACCCGGACAAACAGTTCCGCAGTCGCTTCAACGTGCTCAACAGCGCGGTGGAGCAGAAAAACAGTATCCGACAGTATTTTTCAGGTTTACGAAATGGAGAGGAATTCGCAGCATGACCGCTGAGACTTTGGCAAACAACACACTGAACACCCCGGCCAACGATGATATTCACCAGCTACAAACGGTGAACAGCAGCGGCAACACCGTTACCCTGCGAGATAACGTTGAAGTGGCTCTGAAAAACTACTTTGCCCAGCTTGATGGAGCGCCCGTTACTGAAGTCTACCAACTGGTACTTTCCGAAGTGGAAGCACCTCTGCTGGAACAGGTAATGAAGTACACCCGCAACAACCAGACCAAGGCATCCACCATGCTCGGCCTGAATCGCGGGACCTTGCGCAAAAAGCTGAAGCAGTACGGCCTGCTATAATCGAGACATCCTGACTTGAAGAGGGCCTCCCGGATACCCTTCGCGAGGCCCTTATTCGTTCACCCCAAGTGAAGAATATAACCCCATGGCAAACCAGGCTAATACCCCCGTCCGTCGCGCACTGATCAGTGTCAGTGATAAATCCGGCATTGTTGAGTTTGGGCGCGCCCTGACCGATCGCGGTATCGAGCTGCTTTCCACCGGAGGCACCTTTCGGCTCCTTAAGGAAAACCGCGTTCTCGTTACCGAAGTCTCTGACTACACCGGGTTTCCCGAGATGATGGATGGCCGGGTAAAAACCCTGCACCCGAAAATCCACGGCGGCATTCTGGGCCGCCGGGGCACAGACGATGCCATCATGGGCGAGCACGGCATCAACCCCATTGATATGGTTGTGGTGAACCTGTACCCATTCGAATCCACCGTCGCCAACCCCGACTGCGATCTTGCTACCGCTATTGAAAACATTGATATCGGCGGCCCAACCATGGTTCGCGCTGCGGCCAAAAACCACAACGATGTCGCCATTGTGGTCAATGCCTCAGATTACAGCCTGGTTCTGAAAGAACTGGAAGACAACGATGGCCAGCTGAGCCACAGCACCCGGTTTGATCTGGCAGTAAAGGCATTCGAGCATACCGCAGGCTACGATGGCGCCATTGCCAACTACCTGGGTGGCCGCACCGCTGACAACAACAACGCCGATTTCCCGCGCACCTTTAACAGCCAGTACGTAAAAGTTCAGGACATGCGTTACGGCGAAAATCCGCACCAGCGCGCGGCTTTCTACGCGGAGCGCAACCCGAAAGAAGCCTGCGTGGCCACGGCAAAGCAACTTCAAGGCAAGGAGCTGTCCTACAACAACGTGGCGGACACCGACGCTGCCTTGGAATGCGTGAAGCCGTTTGCGGACCCCGCCTGCGTAATCGTCAAGCACGCCAACCCCTGCGGCGTAGCAATTGGGTCGGATATTCACCAGGCCTATGACCTGGCCTTTGCAACCGACCCCACCTCGGCTTTCGGCGGCATTATTGCCTTCAACCGGGAGCTGGACGCCGAAACCGCCAAGGCCATTATTGATCGCCAGTTCGTGGAAGTTATTATTGCACCCTCCATCGCACCGGAGGCAGTGAAGCTGGTCAGCGCGAAAAAGAATGTACGCCTGCTGGCCTGCGGCGATCTCAACGGCGAGCGCGCCCAGTCCATGGACTACAAGCGCGTAACCGGCGGCCTACTGGTACAGGATCGTGACCTGGGCATGGTGGCCATGGCCGACGTAAAAGTGGTGACCACCCGCCAGCCAACCGAGCACGAACTGAACGACCTGCTGTTTGCCTGGGAAGTGGCAAAATACGTGAAATCCAACGCCATTGTTTATGCCCGTTCAGGCCGCACAATTGGTGTTGGCGCAGGCCAAATGAGCCGCGTTTACAGCGCCCGGATTGCTGGCATCAAGGCCGCCGATGAAAACCTGGAAGTGAAAGGCTCAGTAATGGCTTCTGATGCCTTCTTCCCGTTCCGGGATGGCATTGACGCAGCCGCTGCGGCCGGTATTACTGCGGTGATACAGCCAGGCGGCTCCATGCGGGATCAGGAGGTGATCGATGCCGCCAACGAACACGGCATTGCCATGGTCTTCACCGGCATGCGCCATTTCCGGCACTGATACGACACGTTATAAACGTATAGGGTAGCGAGATATGAACATTCTGGTAATCGGCAGCGGCGGGCGCGAACACGCTCTGGCCTGGAAAGCAGCCCAGTCCCCGAATGCGGGCACCGTATTCGTGGCGCCCGGCAACGCAGGTACTGCCCACGAGCCGGGCGTGCAGAACGTCAACATAGACGTGCTCGATCTTGAAGGCCTGGCTACCTTTGCCAGCGAGAACAACGTTGGCCTGACCATTGTTGGTCCGGAAGCACCTCTTGTGGCCGGCATTGTGGATCTCTTTGAAGAGCGCGGTCTGCGTGTATTCGGCCCCAGTGCCGAAGCCGCGCAACTGGAAGGCTCCAAAGCCTTCACCAAGGACTTCCTCGCGCGCCAGAACATCCCTACGGCCGGCTACGGCAACTTCACGAACGTAGACGAAGCCCTGGCATACGTTCGTGAACAAGGCGCGCCTATTGTGGTCAAAGCTGACGGCCTTGCCGCGGGCAAAGGCGTTATCGTGGCCATGACCCTCGAAGAAGCCGAAAACGCCATCCGCGACATGCTCGCAGGCAACGCCTTTGGCGATGCTGGCAGCCGTGTTGTGGTTGAGGAATTCCTTGACGGCGAGGAGGCCAGCTTTATTGTAATGGTGGATGGTGAGCATGTTCTGCCCATGGCCACTTCACAGGATCATAAGCGCGTAGGCGACGGAGATACTGGCCCTAACACCGGCGGCATGGGAGCCTACTCTCCTGCCCCTGTGGTGACCGCTGACGTGCACAAGCGCATTATGGATGAAGTCATTTACCCAACAGTGCGTGGCATGGCGGCTGAAGGCCATCTCTACAAGGGGTTCCTTTACGCCGGCTTGATGATAGACACCACCGGAGCACCCAAGGTTATCGAATTCAATTGCCGCTTTGGTGATCCGGAGACTCAGCCCATCCTGCTTCGCATGAAGTCAGACATTGTTGAGCTGTGTCAGGCGGCCATTGATGGCAAGCTGGATCAATGCAGCTCCGACTGGGACGAGCGCGCCGCAGTCGGCATTGTATTGGCCGCAGGTGGCTACCCTGGCAGCTACAACAAGGGCGATGTTATTTCCGGCCTGCCGCACACAGACACCGAAGGCGAGAAAGCCTTCCATGCGGGCACCAAGTTGGGGCCAGACGGCAACGGGGCGGTCACCAGTGGCGGACGAGTGCTCTGCGCAACGGCATTGGGCAACACAGTAACTGAAGCCCAGCAGCGAGCTTATACACTTGCCAAAAAAATACGCTGGGATGGCGTGTTTTATCGCAACGACATTGCGTATCGGGCCATTGCCCGGGAAAAATCGTAACGACGCTCTGCAAGCTAAAGCCCGGCCAATGACCGGGCTTTTTTATAGAGTACTGTATGCGCATTCGCCCAATGGGCGTAAAACACAAAACAGCCAGGAACCGCCCGAATGCTGCAAAAATTGCCCATCACCGCTATTTTTCTACTTATCTCCATTCTGCTTGTAAGCGCCTGTTCCCGACACGGCATATACGAAACGGCCATCAGCCTGGAGCGCTCTGCCGCAGGTTTGGAAGCGACCAGCATTACCGTGGGTGAGCTGAACATCGCTTACTTGCGAAACACCAAAGCCAACAACGGCGACACCATTGTTCTGGTTCACGGGTTTGGAGCCAACAAGGATAACTGGACTCGAATCGCCCGCGAGCTCACTGATGATTTCAACGTTTATGCCATAGATCTTCCTGGCCACGGCGAGAGCAGCAAACCGCTAGATTTGGGATACAGTTTGGAACAACAGGTTGGTCACCTTGCCCGCATTATCGAGGCTTTAGGTATCAATGAGATGCACATGATGGGCAACTCCATGGGCGGCGGCATTACTGCCCTTTACGCCGCTACGTACCCGAAACAGATCAAAACTGCTGTGCTGTTCGACCCGGCAGGCATTCTTGAGTACGAAAGCGAGATGGTCGATATGGTACTTGCAGGTGACAACCCTCTCATTCCGAGTAAGCCGGGGGATTTCGAGCGGTTGATGGATTTTGCCTTGGAGGAAAAGCCCTTTGTTCCCTGGCCGATCCTGGGTGTTATGGAAGAGCAAGCCATTGCCAATCAAGCCGTGAACAAGGTGATTTTCGCCGCCATACAGGAGGCGGGTTTCAAATCGGAGTTTCGCAACATCATTAAAAATATTGAAGATCCGACGCTCATAATCTGGGGCAAAGAAGACCGCATTCTCGATTACCGCAACGGCGACGTTTTTCAGAAAATCATTCCCGATGCACGTCTGGAAGTAATGGACGGCATTGGCCACGCACCGATGATCGAGGCGCCGGAAGAATCTGCACGCCTGTTCCTTGAATTTGCCAAAACCCACATTTCAAACACCAACTGACGCAAACGGCCACGAGGTTCTGGCGTTATTGTCTTCAACGACCATGGGAAACAAGGTAGCCTTACACGGAAGGTCACCCGTTTCGCCTGAAAGAACCTCTCATGCCTGAAGCTATCTGGATTTCCTTTGCATTCGGCCTTGGCCTCCTGATAAAAGCCGTAGGCCTACCGCCGCTGGTTGGCTATCTGGGGGCGGGTTTCGTGCTCAGTGGTCTCGCCGCCAGCCCGTCTATCGGTATTTCGGCAGAACCCACATCCGTACTGGCTCATATTGCCCATTTGGGCGTATTGCTCATGCTGTTTACGGTGGGCCTCAAGCTCAAACTCAAGTCGGTTATCAGCCCAGAGGTAATCGGCGGCAGCTTGCTGCATTTTGCCATCACCTGCTTTGTGTTTACGCCCGGCCTTTACCTGCTGCTGGATATAAGCTGGTACGTGGCCTTCCTGTTAGCCGTTGCCCTATCGTTCTCCTCTACTGTGTTAGCTGCAAAGGTATTGGAGAACAAACGCGAGCTCAGAGCATTCCACGGCCGGGTGTCCATCGGCATCCTGATTATGCAGGATTTGATTGCCTTACTGGTGATGAGCCTGGCTGCGGGCCAGACACCTTCAGAGTGGGCGTTGATTGTCTTTGGCTTGCCACTGTTGCGGCCGTTGCTGTTCAAGCTTCTGGATGCCAGCGGGCACGACGAGCTGCTGGTTCTTCTGGGCCTTCTTTTGGCACTGGTGTTGGGAGGCATGGGCTTTGAAACCGTTGGTCTTAGTTCAGAGCTGGGCGCTCTGGTTTTCGGTGCCATTCTGGCCAATCACCCTCGCAGCCAGGAGCTGGCAAAATCCCTGTGGAGCGTAAAGGAAATCTTTCTGGTCGGCTTCTTTTTGCAAATCGGCATAGGCGGCCTGCCAGATACAAATGCCATTATATTTGCCGTTGTGGCGGCTCTAGTGCTGCCTATAAAGGGGATTCTGTTCTTCTTCCTTATGCTGCTGTTTCGCCTGCGTGCCCGCAGCGGCTTTCTTACCGCGCTGGCTCTCACCAACTACAGCGAGTTCGGGCTGATCGTTGCCAGCATCGCACTGCCGGAATGGCTGGTACCTTTAGCCATAACCGTGGCACTGTCGTTTCTGATTTCGGCGCCGTTGAACCGGCTCGCTCACCCACTTTACGAGCGTTTGAGCCACCGGCTTGTGCCCTTCGAGAGTCAACAGCGCCACCCGGATGAGCTGCCCATTTCTCTGGGTGACACCCGCGTTCTGGTGATGGGAATGGGGCGCACCGGGACCGCAGCGTACGACTGGCTGAAAACGTCAGAAGCAAGGCTCATGGCGCTGGATTCTGACCTCCCCAAGGTGCAACGACACCAGGCAAAAGGGCGGAACGTTGTCTACGCCGATGCTGAAGACAACACCTTCTGGGAAGCGCTACATATGCCAGCCGTGGAAGCCGTTATCCTTGCCATGAGTGATATAGAGGCCAAACTGATCGCTGCGCGAATGCTAAGAAAACTGGGCTTTACCGGCTACATTGTTGCCCACACCATGTACGCTGACGAAGCCGAGCGCATTTGCGAAGCCGGCGCCGATGACGCCTACCTCACCATGAGCGAGACCGGCGTTGCGCTGGCCAGCCACCTCCTGGACAGAGTTCCGGCAATACCGGCACTGGCTTCAGACAAAGCGAGCTGAACTTAACTTTCGGTTAAAGCGCAGGTGCGAAAGCCGGTATACACGTCGGTTCTCTGGGGCAGATATGCCTGCCGATAGGTACCGCGAATCAAGCAAGACGACGTGGCACAACTGCCACCACGGCTAACCTTATGATCCCCGAACTGGAGCGTAGACATGAACGGGTACATGTCTACGCGAAACCCGTCATAAGGCAGGAACTGACTGCTGGTCCATTCCCACACCGTGCCGATCATCTGCCGGCCGCCAAAAGGGCTGTCGCCTGCCGGATAATCGGCCACTGAGTTCTGCGCCATGCCGCTAGCGTTCATATCTGCATGCGTATCGTCTGGCAGCTCGTTGCCCCAAGGGTATCTCCGGAACGGCTCACCCAGCCTGTTACCAAGCGCCGCCGCTTCCCATTCCTGCTCGGTAGGTAGGCGCCGGCCCGCCCAACAGCAGTATGCTTCTGCCTCCCAATAGCTGACATGGGTTACCGGCGCATCTAGCTTCAACGGCTGCCATTGATCAAACAACCGCTCCTGCCACTGACCCTCGTGCCAGCGCCAGTAGAGCGGGTGCTGTGGTGTTTGCAGTAAGGGGATTGCCGACCCACACACGTGCGCCATGTCCGTTTCTGTTCTCAGCCATTTCTGGCCACCAAACGACCACAGTTCAGGTTTTTGATAACCGCCATCTTCCAAGAAGGCCACGAACTCCTGATTGCTAACCAGGCATCGGGAAATCGCAAACCCACCCAGGCTTACCGCATGGCGTGGTTTTTCGGCGTCGAATGCAAAATCCTCAGTCGCATACTGCTCCGACTCACCCGGCATGCCAATCAACCATTCGCCGGCGGGAACCGCGGCATCACCCTGCAATGGGCTGGCTTGCAACTCACCTGGTGCCGGGCGCTCAAAGCTAGCTCCTGGCGGCGGTGCGTAACCCGCGGTCTGACGACACCACACCAGTGATTCTATATGCATATTCTGGTGATAAATGGCGTAACGGCACAGATACAGCTCGCGATCTGTCAGTAGCGTGCGCCCAATACGTTCCGCCATTTTGTCGTAAACATGATCGAAATAAGCCAACGTCTTTTCAAGGCCGGGAAACAGATCCCCGCGCCAGCGATCCTGATGATCAATGTGGAACGAATCCCACAGGTCGTCCATGGACGGATCAAAGCTGGCATCCCCATCCAATAGGCTGAACACGAATACTTCATAGAAAAAAGCGGCATGACCCATTTCCCAGAGCGGCGGATTCACCCCAGGGTGGTAAGGCACGTCAAGCTGTTGCTCGTCCAATGATGTGATGAGTTCCCGCGTTCGCTTTCGCGTTAGCGCAAGCTCCGCCAGCAATTGAGCTCGATACATCTGCTTTGCCTCCATCATGGCTCCTCAGGCTTGATTCATTCTTATACTATCAGGTCCAGACCAGCATAATGACTGGCACTGCAACAACCGTGACCACCAGGGTGAGGGGCAAACCCAGGCGCCAGTAGTCACCAAATTCATAGCCCCCTGGCTCCATAACCAACGCGTTAGATTGATGCCCTATAGGCGTCATAAAGGCACAGGACGCACCAACGGCAACCGCCATCAACACCGCATCGGAAGGTATTTGCAGGTCACTGGCCAGGCTCAGAGCAATTGGCGCAACCACAATAGCCGCTGCTGCGTTATTTACTACGTTGGATAACAGCGTTGTGCTCACCAGTATCATCACCAGCACCGACGCAACCGAAAGATTCTCACCCAGCACCAGCATCTGTGCAGCAATCAAGCCCGCGCCCCCGGTGGTTTCCATAGCCTGGCCAACCGGAATCATCGCCGCCAACAATACAATCACCGACCAATCAATCGCCTTATACGCCTCGGCTGCAGACAGGAGCTTCACCAGCACCATTGCAACCGCCCCGGCGACAAGAGCAACTGGGGCAGCAAGCAAGCCCGTCACAATGGCGACGATACTGGCCAAAAAGATGCCGGAAGCCATAGCAGTGTTGCGGGGAGAACCCAACCTGAGGCCACGCTCCGCCAGCGGTAAGCAACCCAGTTCCGCCAGGCTGCCACCCAGAGAATCCTCAAAGCCCTGCACCAGCAATATATCGCCGGCGTTGAAGCGTATATCGCCCAGACGTCGCTTGAGCCGGTAACCCAATCGGGCGACGGCCACAATATTAAGCTGATAGCGTTCCCGTAACTGTAGCCGGTTAGCAGTTTGGCCCACCAGCGAGGACTCGGGCGCTATAACAGCCTCGACCAAGTGAAGCTCGCCTTTGGCTATCCGAACCGAGGATTCCTTATCGTCTTCTGTGTTTTCTTCACTGCTGACCTCGTTGGCTGCGCTATCGCTATTCTTTTCCTTGTCGTTTTCCGTTTCTTCATCGTCTACAGCCTGGTGCGCAAGCTCTAACCCGGTTTTATCAAGAAACGTCTGCAAGCTGGTCGTATCGGCCTCTACCAGCAGCACATCGCCCTCACGCATTACCTTGTAGGTGGAGGGAACAGCTTGGCGCTGCTCGCCTCGAATCAAAGCAAGAACCACAATATCCGGTTCATCCCCGGCCCCGGTGATCAAGCTATGCAAAGTAGACCCGGCGTGAGGTGAATCCACAGGGATGCGCAACTCAGTAACGTACTCACCAACGCTAAACAACTTGCTGTTGGCCGGGCTTTCCTCTCGCCGAGGGGTAAAGCGCCAACCAATAAGCGTAATGAAGGCAATCCCTGCCAGCGTAATAGCCACGCCAACAGGCGCGAAATCGAACAACCCGAAGGAGCCGCCCTCACGATAGGAGGCAATGATGATATTAGGCGGCGTGCCTATGAGGGTCATGGTGCCGCCCAGCAGCGACCCGAAGGCCAAAGGCATCAGCAGCAGAGAAGGCGAACGCCCCGCCTCACGTGACATCCAGATAGCAACGGGCATCAGCAACGCAAGCGCACCCACGTTATTGATAAAACCAGAGCAAAGCGCCACCACGCTAGTCAGGGTGAACACCTGAAGTGTCGGTCGATGGCTGATCTTACCCAGCAAACGTGCGATGTTGTCTACCACCCCACCGTTCACCAATCCTTGGCTGATAACCAAAACCGCAGCTACGGTAATCACGGCAGGGTGACCAAAACCGGCAAACAACTCTTCTGTTGGCACCAAGCCTGCGACCGCCACCGCCAATAAAGCCAGCATGGCCACCACATCAAAACGTAGGCGGTTCCATACAAACATGGCAAGGGTAATTCCGAGCACCGAAAACACAATGCCTTGCTCGATACTCAAGGGCAATCTCCTGCATCGGGGGCGGGTAATAATATATAGCAAAGCCGCGCGGGCGGGCACTTAGAGGCGATGACAGCCTCTTGGGTCATGTCAGCCAACTTTACAGTTTTACGCCGCGCCAAGCATCCGTATTTCGCAACCGCCTGTATAGTCTTACCTATATGCTTTATGGCACACAACCTGCCTGCAAAGAAGGCACATAGAATAATATTCATGGCTGTATTCCACAGTCATAGCGGGTCACTCAGGGCAGTGACCGGAGCCTTAGCCGTACCGGTTAGTTAACGCATTCCTGAACGACTGGCAGTCCCATTTCCGAGGCACCACTTTTGTGGAGGTTTGCCATGATGGAAAAGAGACCGCTTGTTTGGCTGTCAGCAGCAAACAGCAAAACCTATGCACGAAAAGAGCTAGAGACAAGCTGGAATCTGATTGATTTCAATCTTGGCAACCCGGTTTCCCTGCTGGCTGCAGCCAGCAACGGTGCCAGAGTTGGTGTACTGGAGTTCCCAAGGTTATCAAACGAAGACTTTCCGCCGCCGGAAAGCTGGCTAGAGACGCTTGGACTGAGATACTGGGTTGCCATCGCTCCTCAAAGGCCCATATGCGGATCGCGCATGGCCAGGTTAATCACCCACTACTGTTCCGATTTCCATACACTGCCCGTGGACTACAAGCGCATTAATACCGTGCTGGGTCACTTGTGGGGCATGGCAACAATTTTAGAGCCAGCTGACATCTCTGCACACGATAGCTATCAGAGACTGGCCCTGCGGGGAAGCTCTCAATCTATCCAGCAGGCTCGAAGCCTGCTCCGTCGTTTTGCGGCAACATCAGAGCCTGTATTAATTACCGGAGAAAGCAGCACCGGAAAAGAGGCTGCAGCCAAGTTCATTCATTCCCAATCTGCCCGTGCAGCTGGCCCGCTGGTTACCATTAACTGTGCGGCCCTGCCCACAACACTTACCCAAAGCGAGCTGTTTGGTTATGAAAAGGGCGCCTTTACCCACGCTCTGAGCGCTCGACCAGGGCGGCTTGAACAAGCGAACGGGGGCACACTGGTATTCGCCGGCATTAACGAACTTAAACTGGAACAACAGTCTGTCATCTTGAGGTTTCTTCAAGAAGGCCACATTGAGCGGGTCGGGGGCAACGCCCAAATCCCGATCGACTGCAGAATTATCACCACCACCAACCAACCGTTACCAGAGTTAATTGCACTCGGAGGCTTCCGCAGTGATGTGTATTACCGGCTGGGTGGCCTGGAAGTGAAGCTACCTGCGCTGAAAGACAGGCTTGAGGACATCCCAGCACTTGCCCAGGCAATGCTTAATGCCGCTTCTTCTGGAGCCAAACCGAAACGGCTGACTAAGGGGGCTATCCAAAGCCTGGTAAACCATTCATGGCCAGGCAACTTTCGGGAGTTACAGAACTGCTTGCAACAAGGGTGGCTACTCAGCGATGAATCCACCCTTGAAGCTTCCGATCTTGGGCTGGCTAACCCGGGGCTAACCTTGAAAGCTTCCACCCATCTCAACCTCAAAGAGTTCCGCGCCCGCGCCGATCGGCAAGCACTTTTATGCAGCCTCCGAATGGCGAATTACAACATGTCGGAGGCTGCGAGACTTCTGAACATATCGCGAGTCTCGCTATATCGGCTGATGAACAAGTACACCCCAAGCACGAGCACCCAAAACACCCGCCAAGGCACTGACCAAAAGGGAGATTTGCCATGAGGTTCCAAACTCACCTACTACTCACTGTCGGCTTAAGCATGATTCCTGCAATCAGCGTTGCAAAACCAGAAAGTGATGACGCTGGAAAGACACAGACCCGCAGTGAGAAATCGCAAGACCAAGCCTCAGATATTGCCTCAATAACCTCTGACCGTGGCATTGTCACCCAGCCTGGCCGCTTCACCATTGAGCCGTCCTTTTCCTATGCCCACAGCAACGCAACGCAGGTTGCGGTGGAAGGCTATACGGTGATTCCTGCCCTGCTGATAGGCCTGATCAATATTTCAGAGGTTCAACGGGATATTTTTGTCGGAGCCCTGTCGCTCAAATATGGGTTTACCAGCCGATTTGAGGCAGCAGTGCGCGCACCCTATCTGAGCATTCAGGAAGATCTTCGGGAGCGCCAGGCATTTGAAGGTACGCCTGTTGATACGCTGCGGGAGTCATCCGGCGAAGGCTTGGGCGACGTAGAGCTGTCCTTTCGCTATCAGCTAAATGACGGCCTGGAAGGCTGGCCCTACGTCATTGGCTCATTCCGGGCAAAAGCACCCACGGGGGATAGTCCATACGATGTCGACCAACGTGTCATTATGGACAGTAATGGCAATCCCATAGGGCTTGAGCTTGAAGAAAGGCCAACAGGTTCCGGGTTCTGGTCATTTGAACCAGGCGTATCGTTTATCTATCCTTCGGATCCTGCCGTTCTCTATGGCAACCTGAGCTATGTCTTTACGCTGAAAGACGAAAAGGGCTTCGAGAACGGCAATACCGTTAATCCTGGTGATGTGGTTCGGTTTGGCTTTGGCATGGGGTTCGCGTTCAATCAGCGCACATCATTCAGCCTTGGCTACGACCATTCAATTATCCGAAAGACAACCTATGAGCGCGACTTTGATCTTTTTGGCGCAACCTTCGACAGCATCCAGATCGGCTCGTTGTCGTTTGGGCTTTCTCAACGGCTGTCGCCCAGTACAACCTTAAGCCTTACCGTCAGTGTCGGAGTAACGGAAAATGCGCCGAACAGTGAGATTACACTGAAGCTGCCAATTAGCCTCTAAGCGATTAGAGACCCGGCGTACATGTTCGTCAGGGCCTGAGAAACTGGAGGATGGGATTGCGCAGGCTTTCGGGAATGCGGTAACCGGAACCCAGATTATTCAGCTCGATATTTAGCTGTCGCGCATTCTGTATGACCGATCCATTCAAGTCATTCTGAATCAGCGTCATCCACCCTCCTGCACCCGTGGCGACAGAGACCAACGCCTGCCCATTCTGCCCGGAGTTAATGATACCAAGCACAGTCTCCATTCGGTGCGGCGCTGTCTGCCCGCTCACTATCTGGTTCAGGTTGGGGATGGTTAGTCGATTGATCGCCAGGGTTTCGCCGTTGACAGAAACCACTTGCTCCAGCCCAATCGAAATTTCCAAATTGTTCAGGCTAAAACCACCCCTTTGTGACGCAAGTTCGCCATCGCTCATAGCCAAAGCCTGCGTCAGTCCGTCGGCCACTGCAGGCACGCCTGCACCTCCTAGAGCAAAGGCCAACCCCATCATTGCCCATCGCTGTATGCTAACCATGTGTTACCACTCCCTCGTGGATGGCCAATATGGCAGCGTATGGCCAAGTGGCGGGCCTTCCTGCCCCTTAAACAGCGGCGCCCGGACAATTTGTGGCCAGTCTCCGCCTGTCAGGAATGTGCTACGCCCCTGTTGCAAATGGCTACGAATGACAAAGGCGGCACCGTTCCAATAGTCCTCAAACTCAGCCCTTGGGTATACTTTAAGCCCGCGAGCTGGGTCGCCAACAAACACTTCATGCTCACTGATTCCCTTAATAACAACAAAATGCCGGAAACCATCCATGTTCATAAGCACAATGACCGGCAGTCGTACTTTTTCTCGCAGGCCCGATAACGGCATGCGAAAGCCGTCGGCCTGATAGCCTTCAGACTCCAGAAACCGCTTCATATCCAGCATCGAGAAGCCTTCAAGGCGCACCTTTTCCGGGTCTGCCAGCGAGAACATCCCGGTAAAAACGTCTTGCTCCGTAAAGGAGTCATCGTAGTGATAAGACAGCAGTGAGGCTATCGCGGCCGAACCGCAACTAAAATCAAACTGCTGTTGCATGATCGAACTAAACCGTTGCTCCTTGAAGCTGCGAACCCCCAACTGAAGGTCGCCACCCACTCCCGGCAGCATAACGGTACCGGCAAAAGCAGTGGACCAGAGCATCGCAGCGCCCACTGTGGATACAACAAGCCTCCGACTCACCATGGCCCACCTCCTGTCAGCGATTGATAAGAATGTTTACTTGAGTGCTGTCCTGAATCACCACCTGGTTACCGGTGTTCTGAATAACCGTGGCAATACCGCTCATGTTCCCGAATGCTTGATCTGAGATCAGGTTGTCTCCGGTGCTCGAAGAACCCGTCAGCGTATTTCCGGTAACCACCCCATTCTGGTGGTTTTCATTGAGTTGTAACTGGAGGGGAACCCCCTGTCGCCCGCTGGTACCTTCTAGCTGATCTGCACTCATCGTGGGTAGCGTCATCCATTCTTCGGCTACCGCTGTGCCAGCCAGTCCCATAGCAACGAACAAACATACGGTTTTCAAAATCCCTCTGATGACGTTGTTAGTCATAACGCGTCTCCCGACAGCAGCCGGGGCCACACCCTGGGGTGTGGCCCGCTTTGCTTACTCGCTACCACCGCCGCCTGCGGACAGGTTAGACATAACACTCACATTAGCTTGGGTAACACTTCCCACGCCGGCGTTCTGAGCAAAAGCGCCTACGCCTGTGAAGTTAGCCGAGCCTCCACTTATCCGGTTGGACACATGGGTTTCAGTGTAAGAGTTCCTGCCGTTAGCATCTCCATAGTTGACGGTAGTGCCACTCACCGCGCCATCAAGATCGGCGTTGTTCATGAACACATCCAATGAGAGGGCCACATCCGTGGTGCTGTTATCGGAGCTGTCACTGTTGCCACTGTCAGCTGTATTGAACGAATCGTTGGTGCTGTTATTCGAGTTGTCTGAATTATCCGAATTATCCGAGTTGTCTGAATTATCCGAGTTGTCAGAGTTGTCAGAATTATCGGAGTTGTCCGAATTGTCCGAACTATCGGAGTTGTCAGACATATCATTTCCGCTGTCAGCAATTTTGAACGAGTCACTGACACTGGTGCTGTTATCCGAGCTGTCGGAGTTGTCAGAGCTGTCCGAATTATCCGAACTGTCCGAATTGTCCGAATTATCGGAGTTGTCAGACATATCATTCCCGCTGTCAGCAATTTTGAACGCGTCGTTCAGGTTGGTACTGCCATCCGAGTTGTCGGAGTTATCCGAATTGTCGGAATTGTCGGAGCTATCGGAGTTATCTGAGCTATCTGAATTATCCGACATGTCATTGCCGCTATCGGCAATCTTAAACGCATCAGCAACATCTGTGCTGTTGTCTGAATTATTCGAGTTATCAGAGCTGTCTGAATTATCAGAGCCATCCGAGTTATCGGAATTGTTGGTGCTCGTTGAGTTGTCGTTTCCTGAATCGGCATTTCCCGAATAGCCGTTGTTGGCCGTGGAGGTATCCTTCGCATTGGTGTTCGGATCTCCGTCTCCACCTTGATCCGCATAGGCGAAACCGGAAACACCCAAACTCATTGCGATCGCAGCTGCTAGCAGTCCTTTCCTTGCATTCATGATGTCATTTCCTTCTAGGTTATTGGCTTTGTTAAAGGATCCGACCCAACCCGCTAGCCTTCGGGTAAGCCAAGGTCCAGACCCGCAAGGTGAAGAAAGCGATTCCCGTGCCAGAATATGAGCACACAATCTAAGGCGATGCTTTTAAAGAAGTTTTTTTCGTAACGCTCGGGGGAAGCCAGCCGTGCGAAGGCAGGAACTGTTTCAGGGATGAAACAGTCTGGATAAAGAAAAGTAGGGAATCGAAGGTTTGTGCAGCCGTTTCAGTCATATACATGAAACCGCCACTGTAAAAAACCCCGCTAGCTGTTTCCAGCTGCGGGGTTTTTTACCCTCGGAACAGGCCCGAGAGTAGGAACACAATAAGCCGTTCGCTTAGAACTGGTTCATCGTGTTGTCTCCACCACCGGCTTTCAGCGCAGCATCACCTGCGAAGAATTCCTTGTGGTCGTCACCGATGTTAGAGCCAGCCATGTCCTGGTGCTTAACAGTGGCGATACCCTGACGGATCTCTTCACGCTGTACGCCTTTAACGTAAGCCAGCATGCCTTGGTCGCCGAAGTAGCCTTTGGCCAGGTTGTCGGTAGACAGTGCCGCAGTGTGGTAAGTCGGCAGCGTGATCAAGTGGTGGAACACGCCTGCTTCACGAGCAGCATCACGCTGGAAATTAGCGGTCCATTCGTCAGCCAGCTTGCCCAGTTCGGTGTTGTCGTACTCTTCGCTCATCAGCTTAGGACGGTCGTATGCAGATACGTCCTTACCTTCTTCAGCCCAGGCATCGAATACCTGCTGACGGAAGTTCAGAGTCCAGTTAAAGGACGGGCTGTTGTTATACACCAGCTTGGCATCTGGAACTTCTGCCTTGATGCGGTTAACCATGGCAGCGATCTGGCCAACGTGCGGCTTCTCGGTCTCGATCCACAGCATATCCGCGCCATTTTGCAGGCTGGTGATGCAGTCAAGAACAACACGGTCTTCACCTGAGCCTTCTTTGAACTGGAACAGGCCAGACGCCAGACGCTTAGGCTTAACCAACTTACCGCCTTGCTTGATCACAACGTCGCCGTTATTGATGTCGGCAGCGTTTTCGATAATGTCGCCATCGATGAAACTGTTGTACTGATCGCCCAGGTCGCCTGGCTCGTCGGTTACAGCGATTTGCTTGGTCAGGCCAGCACCCAGTGAGTCAGTACGGGCAACGATAACACCGTCATCCACACCCAGCTCCAGGAACGCCAAACGAACAGCGTTGATCTTGGACAGGAAGTCGGCATGAGGAACGGTTACTTTGCCGTCCTGGTGGCCACACTGCTTCTCGTCAGAAACCTGGTTCTCGATCTGGATAGCACACGCACCCGCTTCGATCATCTGCTTAGCCAGCAGGTAGGTCGCTTCGTCGTTACCGAAACCTGCATCGATGTCTGCAATGATCGGTACAACGTGTGTTTCGTGGTTGTCGATCTGCTTGATCAGCTCTTCTGCCTTGGCAGTGTCGCCCGCTTTTTCAGCAGCTTCCAGATCACGGAACAGGTGGTTCAGTTCCCAGGAATCTGCCTGACGCAGGAAGGTGTACAGCTCTTCGATCAGGCCAGAAACGGCAGTTTTCTCATGCATGGACTGGTCAGGCAGCGGTCCGAACTCGGAGCGCAGTGCCGCAACCATCCAGCCAGACAGATACAGGTAACGACGCTTGGTAGAACCGAAGTGCTTCTTGATAGCAATCAACTTCTGCTGACCAATAAAACCGTGCCAGCAACCCAGAGACTGGGTGTACTGAGACGTATCGTTGTCGTAGTTGGCCATGTCTTCGCGCATGATCTTGGCGGTGTACTTGGCGATATCCAGGCCTGTTCTGAACTTGTTCTGAGCGCGCATACGAGCCGCATGCTTAGGGTTGATAGCGTTCCAGGTCGGGTTTTGCTTCAGTACGGAAGCAATGGCATCGACGTCTTTTGCGTAAGGCATGGTTTCGATCCTTTGTGTTGATGAGCGAGCTTGCCGATACTTTAATGGCTTAAAATTTATAATTGAAATTTATATAATCTATTTTCGGCATTTTTCTTATGAATGATGGCAATTGAACAACGTTGCTCAACCGCAGGCCTCAAGACTGGCCAAGCACTACCAACCGGTCGCCAGGCTGCAAGTCCAGGTACTGCCTGCGCGGGGGGTTCATCATAAGATGCCGGCCGCGAGAATCTGCGGTGGCCCGGAGTACGCCAAGAGCCACCTCACCCTGGGCAGCCAGTACCTTTTCCAGTACGTGAAAATCTGCACTCGCCGGCAGTACGTAATCTTCAGGCGACTGGAATCGAATCTCCGCCCCACCGGCGGTAAATAACTCATCCAGCACCACCCTAAGCTCTCGGCGTAATGCGACCTGGGCCAAAATATGGCTGAGGATCATCGGGCTGATGAGCATTTCGCTCTGATGACCATAGAGCAGCTGGCGGTTGTCTGGGTCGCTTAGCTCCATAATCAGCTGGGGGCGCCCTGGGGACTCTGCCAAAATGTCTTCGAGCTGGAGATAGCCAACCATTGTTCGCGCATCTGCCTCCTCACCGGAGGCTAGTCGATCGCTACTGAGGAGTATAATGGTGTCGTAACCAGCAGGGTTGATCCGGCGCAATTCCTCCTCAACCATATAGTCTGCTTCAATGTGACTGTAGTTCTCCAAAGGTTTTCCGACGGCATAACGGCTGAGCGCATGCTCGCGCTCAGGCATTGGCACAACCGAGACAATATCTATCACCGGTTGCGCAGGACCGTAACTCGCGAACTCAGCCATCAGGCTGGGCACTCTGCGGTTCCAGCCAAGCAACAGAATGCGGCGCCCGTCCAGCCCTTCTCCGCGCACAACACGCCTGGCCTCCCCACGGCTTACCTGAGGCAGCGATTGGGTTTTAGAATCCGCATCCGTTTCGGAGTAGTCCCGGGCCATCATCACAACCCGATCTTCCATTTTTATAGGCGTCGCCGATGACGCTGCCAGCTGAACCTCCCAGCCCTGCTCGCATTTGCGAAGCAAACCAAGAACAATTGCGCCCGGGCGCTCGGCAGCCAGCTCTCCCAGGGTCATGCCCTCTATGGATTCGCCACCTCGAATAAAGAGTTCATTGCCCTCACCGGCCGTGAGCAGCTCGTTATAAACCTCAGACAACCCCGGGTGCAGCACATTCTGCACCATCAGGCGGCTGATGGTGGCGTTGCCGGCTACCACTTCGACCGCACCGGGATAAGCCCGCTCAACCACCGGCAATTTGCGAATATCCTGAATCTCTGCCACCACATAAGGCAAGGGCGCTTGGTACTGTCGTGCCTGCGCTGCAATGGACAACAGTGCTTTAACGGTTTCTACATCGGAGGAAATCAGGCTACCAGCCTCGTAGGTTGCACTGGGCACAATGACTGCCGCTGCATCCAGGCAAGCGACCCTGTGCAGGGCCTCTGGCTGAATCGCCAATCCGGAGCGCAAAATAATCTGGCGAGCGCGCCGGCCAATGCCAGGCTCATTACGCAGCTCATGAACCTGCGCAGCAGACGCTTCTTCGGATAAAACCACCAGGTTCAGCTTCTGAATATCATGTTTTTGCAGAAACCGGCGCATACGCCCGGAGGAGCCCAGCAACTCCGAAAGCAGCGGTAATGTCTGATTTGTCCATCCCAGCACAACCACATGATTTTTCAGAATAACCGGAGTTAGGCCACGTTCCAGATCCGCCATTTTGGCAATCAGCCAGCGGGTAAGAATGGCCACCAGGGTGCCCATAAACACCACATACCCACTGATGGTTAGCAGTGTCGAGACGAAGCGCTGCCAAGTACCCACATCGTCACCCAGATAGCCGGGGTCAGTCAGGCGCAAAAAAGCCCACCAGACCGCCGAACCTGGGTCATCAAACTCACCACCCTGGGGAACCACCAGCAGACCACCGATGAGAGAAATCAGCCCGATAAAAACACCTACGACCACCAGCTGGAAGCCTGCGCCCTTCACCAGCTGTCGCTCTACAATAAACTTCACACGGTCAACCACCCGGAAGGGCAGCATGGCGGTCTTCTTCATCAATTTGGCCCGGAGAGGTTTGAAAGTGTTGAGGTGTGCTGAACCATGGATGAGAGGGGCAATGCCAAGGCCTCTCGCAGGGTTGGTGTAAACTGCAACACCCCTTCCACCGGCCCAAGGCCACCGCGGGCAAGTGTTCGCTGTGGCTGGGACTGCATATCGGCAATCACAATTCGTGTACCGTCATGTTGGCAAGTGGCAATCAATTTGTTGAGGGCGGACAGGCCCCCCGCATCCAGTACAGTAACGCCATCTACATACAGGATAAACCCGTCGACGTTGCGAGAGAGCTCCGCAAGCTCACCAAAAATACGGTCTGCCGCTGCAAAAAACAGCGGGCCATTAATTTTGAACACCCGCCAGCCAACCGGCAGGTTTTCTTCCGCGACCCGTTTGCCGCTTGTGATATCAGTCACCTTGGTCATTTCGGCCATTTCACGCATAAACAGTACAGCGGCTAGCAACACGCCGGTGGTAATGGCAATAACCATATCCAGCGCCACCGTTAGCGAAAAGCATGTCAGGAACACCAACACGTCACTGCGCGGCGCGGTCTTCAGCAAACGTACAGCCTTTGGCGCCTCACTCATATTCCAGGCCACCACAATCAGCAGGGCCGCCATAGCTGGCATAGGCAGGTAGGCCAACACACCCGCCAAGGATACCAGCGCCAGCAGAACCACCGCGGCATGAATCATCGCCGCAACCGGCGATTCGGCGCCGGCACGGTAGTTGGCCGCAGAGCGAGCAATGGCTGCGGTTGCGGTGATGCCCCCAAAAAATGGCACGATAATATTGCCAAGCCCCTGCCCCATCAGTTCGCTGTTGGCGCTGTGGCGCTTTCCGGTCATGCCATCAAGCACCACGGCGCACAGTAGGGACTCAATAGCGCCAAGCATAGCTATGGCGAACGCTGCGGGCAGCAACTCGCGCACCATATTCCAGGACAGCCCGATGGCCAGACCGCTGGCGTCCGCTTGCTGCCAGGGCCAGGCAAACTCCGGCAGAACAGGCGGAATACCAGCGCCCGTGCCACCACCCGGCAGCAGATAACTAAAGCGCGACCCTATAGTATCAACCGTGGCGCCATTCGCGTTCAGCCATACCGCCAGCAGGCTGCCAATAACCACTGCTGGTAAATGCGGCGGAATCGGAGTTTTCAGACGCGGCCAAAGCAGCATAACCGCAAGCGTAACCACGGCAACCAAGGCGCTCATGCCATCCAGCGCAGGAAAACTCTGTGCCAGCACTGCCAATTTGTCCCAGTAGTGTTCCGGCATGGTCGGCACAGCCAGACCAAAAAAGTCTTTTATCTGTAATGTGGCGATCACCACGGCAATTCCACCGGTAAACCCAAGCGTAACGGATTCCGGAATGTATTCGATAAAACGGCCTAACCGCATGAGCGCCATGATCACCAGCAGAACACCGGACATCAGGGTGGCGAGCAACAGACCGCCCAGGCCATAGGCCTGGGCAATAGGATAAAGAATAACCACAAAAGCCGCCGTGGGGCCCGAAACACTAAAACGGCTACCGCCTGTCAGGGCAATAATGAAACCGCCAATAAACGCGGTATAAAGTCCGTATTGAGGCGCTACGCCGCTTGCGATAGCCAGCGCCATGGCCAGCGGTATTGCAATAATGCCCACCGTAACGCCCGCCATAAGATCGCGCAGGAATCGGCGGCTGCTATACGGCTGATCAATACAGGCTTCCCGGAAGGCATGGGCGAGCCGGAGTGAAAAAAGGTGAGCGCGGTGGGGCATACTGGCCTCGTGTTTAGGAACACATACAGGTAGCGAGGCCTTACATCATATATAATTTTGCCATGAAAAAATTATTCATCGCCGTGCTCATTTTGCTAACTGGCAACCTGGCCGGTTGTGCAGCCACGAACCATCCAAACAAAAGCAGCGCCGACACACGCCCCCAAACCCTTTACGAGGCTCGCTTGGTTAACGCAGCTAGCGGCACCGGGTTAAGCGTAAAGGCACTCGCTCAAAAGCTTGCGCACACTGACGTGGTGTTCATTGGTGAACTCCATGGCCACCAAGCCTCTCACCTTCTACAATCGAAGCTTCAGGCTGCCCTTTACCGACAGGACCCGCGCCAAGTGCTGTCTATGGAGCAATTCAATCTGGATAACCAAGCCGCAGTGGATGCCTACTTGAGCGGCAAAACCGGCGAGACTGAAATGATTGAAGACAGTGGCGCCTGGGACAATTACCGCGCGTCCTACCGCCCGCTGATGGAGTTTGCACGCCAGCACGGCTTGCCTGTGATCGCGGCCAACGCACCTGCGTCGGTTGTACGTTGCGTCGGCCGGACAGGGCCGGATTACCTGAACAAGCTACAGGCTAATGATCGGGCACAATTACCAGATAATCCGTTTATGGACACTCCTGCATACCGCGAAAAGTTCGATGTCGTTATTGCCGACAGCCACAGCGCAGCAAATGAAACCATGCGCGAGCGCATGAACAACACCTATCGAGCCCAACTGCTGCGGGACAACACCATGGCAAACCGCATACTGGCCGCCCGTGCAGCACACCCTGGCGCCCAGATTGTCCACACCACCGGCACATTCCACAGTGAAGAGCATCTGGGAACCGTTGCACTGCTCAAGCAACGGGCTCCGGGCATTTCGGTTGCAGTGATTTCCCCAGTAGCCTGGCCCGTAAACACAAACGAAGCGCCCTTGCATAGCAGCCGCCATAAGGGCGATTATCTCTACTTTATTCAGCCTCTACCGGACGCGTTCCGCAACGCCGAGCGCGAACAAGAGGCCATGTCGGCCAGGTTCCGCCGGCCCGCTAAAAATACCTGCCAAGGAGATTCTCCATGAAAATCATTGCTGCCCTTATTCTGGGCATCAGCGCCATTATCTCCGCATCGTTTATCGGCGACGGCCTAACCGACCTGCGAACCGGCGACCGCTACGTTACGGTGAAAGGCGTGGCAGAACGGGAAGTCACAGCAGACCTTGCCCTATGGCCAATCCGCTTTGTAGCCACAGGCAATAGTCTTGGCGAGGCGCAGGAAAAAGCCAACAGCAGTCGCGATGCCATCATGGCGTTCCTGAAGCTACAGGCCATCAACGACGGAGCAGTAGAACTTCAACGGCTGGATGTTACGGACACCCGGGCTAATCCGTACCAGGACGACAACGGCAAACAGAAATTCATTATCAGCCAGACCCTGATGGTGCGCAGCGACAACATAGAAAAAATCCGCCAAGCCGCACAGGCTGTCAGTGAGCTGGTTGATTCTGGCGTAGTGTTGTCATCCGACTATGGCCCAAGCGGGCCTACTTACCTGTTTAACGGCCTGAATGAAATCAAGCCAGATATGATTGCCGAAGCAACGGCCTCCGCCCGTAAGTCAGCCAGCCAATTTGCCGAGGACGCCAAAACCGAACTGGGCGACCTGCGCCGGGCCAACCAGGGCGTGTTCCAGATACTTGCGCGGGATCAGGCCCCGGGGGTTTCCGAGCAGCAGCAACCAATGAAAACCGTGCGGGTGGTTTCTACCGTTGAGTATTATTTGCGGTAACAACCTTAAAAGACCACCCACCTATTGGGTCTGAACCATCTCGTCGGTTACCTGATACTCACCCTCCAGCCAGCGTAGAATTTCGCTGGCTGCCGGGTGATCATAAGCATCGTAGGTACGCATCAGGCCTTGCCGCTTTTCCTCGCTGATGCGCCCAAGGCCTGCATCCTGAAGCACCAGCAGGTCCGCGCGGAGCTGCTCTGCCAACTCCCGCCCAAGCACTTCCTTCGCAGCACTAAGGAAGGCATGGCCGTACTGGTATTCAGAACCCAGGCGATAAGACTCAGCCAGGGTTATCGCAGGAATCGTGGTTAATGTTGGCTGCAGCGCTGGGTTGATTCCATGGCCCGACAGATAGGCGCCGTTAGCCGCCGGACGGCCGGTAAATGCCCGCAGATGCAAGTGTCGAGACATGCGGTCGCCGTCGTTCACCGGGTAATTGTCCCAAAGCACCGGTTTGCGCCCAAGCTGGTCAGTCACACGCTTTAGGTGCCCGGGAGAAATCTCTCTGGAGCATACTTCCTCCCCTGTCCAAAATACCTGAATGTCATGGTCCAGCAGGCGACCAAGGGTCTCCAGATAGCCAGCAGGTCGTTCACCGAATACCCGATCCAGCACCGGATCATCAGAATAGTAACTGGGGCATATGGAAAGATAGCGAACCTGGGTGCGCTCGCGGATCCAGTGCATAATATCCGCCTGGGTTTGCGCAAGCGCAGGGGTATCGGCATGCATGTCGTCGAACAGAATGGCCAGCTCATCGATTCCAATACGATCAAGTAACTCAAGCTTCGCAGCAAGAGCGGTACGGGCGGCATCGTCAAAACAGTTAAAAATTTCGAAAGGGCTCAGGCCGATACCGAACCGCAACCCTTGCTTGCGACAAAGTCTGCCAAAGTCTGCCAGCTCTGCAGCCATTGCGGGTGGATGCGGCTCCTGCCAGCGCCGGCGCAGAAAAGCATCAGCTTTAGGTGCATAAAGATAAAACCCGTAACCGTGTGGCGCCAGTGCACGCACAAGTTGTTGCCGCTCCTGCCAGTTCCATACCGGCCCGTAGAAGCCCTCAATAATCCCCAACGTTGTGCTCATGGCGCTCTCCCTGTGGCAACCCGTGTATTACCACATGGTATACCTGCAGCAAGGGAACGGTATATCCCATCTGTATTGCCCGGCGCCAAAGCACGCTACTATAGAAAAAATTCCGACGGAAACTATTATGAACCCTTCCCAGGCCCGACTGGGCAGTCTTGATGCATTGCGAGGCCTCGCAGCTCTGGGGGTGGTGCTTTTTCATTATCTGCCCTATTACGACAAGCTCTTCGGCCACGAGTTTGAAATCCCGCAACTGCTAACAGACACTCTATTGTTCGGCCGTTACGGGGTTCACCTGTTTTTCATTCTCAGCGGTTTTGTCATCTTTATGACCCTTGAGCGTACCCGCAATGCGGTCTGGTTTGGGCTAGCCAGAGGGATTCGTCTCATGCCGGCACTCTGGGCTGGCATTGCACTCACCTTTATTTCCGTGCACCTCTTCGGCCCCGAAAGTCGCGCAGTCAGCTTAGAGACCGCCCTGCTTAACGCAACCTTGCTGCATGAGTATCTGGGTGCCGAACACGTAGACGGGGCTTACTGGAGTCTCGTGATAGAGGTGACATTTTACAGCTGGATGGCGTTGCTGTTTTACAGCCTGCGCGACTGGTCACGATTACGGATAGCCTTCTGGCTATGGATGCTGGTGAGCTACGCCGGCGTCATCTGGTGGAAACACATTCCCGAGAGCATGGAATTCCTGGTCAAAGACTTGATGTTCGTGAAATACGCCCCGTTATTTATTGGGGGTATGCTGATTTTCCGCATTTACCAATATGGTCGCCCGGCGGCTGCAGATGCGGCATTACTTGCACTGGCTGTTTGCCATGGCCTGTTTGCTTACAAACTGCCATACAGCCTGTTTGTGCTCGGTTGCTTCGGAACGTTTGCACTGGCTGTTTCGGGGCATCTGAACTGGCTCGCCAACAAACCCATGCTGTGGCTGGGCAGTCTTTCCTACAGCCTGTACCTGGTACACCAAAACATTGGCTATGGCGTGATTACCCTAAGCTACAACGCAGGCCTTCCAGGGTGGCTGGGGGTCAGTTTAGCTACTGTCACAGCACTTCTCCTTGCGTCACTGATTCACTACAGCGTCGAGAAACCAGCACAACGACGATTCCGAGCCTGGCGAAGTCGCGCGGAAACTGCTCAGTCATTCAAAGCCCCGGCAAAGGTTACTGACTTGCCTTAAGCTTGATCACTCAAAAGAATAGACCGCCCATTGACGGAGTTTGGTTATGGACATAAAAACCTTCGAAGATTTAATTGACTGGACCCGCCAATTGCATTCCAAGTTGGCAGAATGCCTACAGGAGTTTGCCCAGCGACATAGCAATGAGCGGGCCAGCGCTTTGCTGGATTACGTGGCAGGCCACGAATCTAAACTCGCAAAAGCCGTGAGTGAGTTCCAAAAGCAAGCCGAACAAAACGTTCTGCATACCCGTCTTTACGATTACCTGAACCACGAGCCGATCACTCTGGATCGGATGTGCGATGGACGACTCGCAACACTTGGTTTCGATGACATCGCCCGGGAAATCTTTGCTTTCCACGACCAGATTATGGAATTGTACGATTCTCTGATCGGCAAAGCTGAGATCGAAGGTGCCAAATCACTGCTGGAAGATCTGCTGGCACTTGAGCAACATGAAGCCATGCAGTTGTCCAGCCAGGTTGGCCGGATGTGGGACATGTGACAACAACTACGACCTATGTCGCACCCGAGGCATTTTTCATTTCGCTGCCTCCCAATACTTGATAATGTGAAATAGTTGTAAGGCTTCTCAAAGAAAGCTAAAGCTCGATCCACAAAAATGACAAAAGGACACAAGAGCAATGAAGATCCGTTCCGTTCTCTCCGCGGCGGTACTCGCTGTCGCAGCAACCTTTGCCTCTACCCAGGCGCTGGCCCAGGATACATTTACCCTAAAGCTGGCAGAAACCTGGGGCCCGAACTTCCCGATTTTTGGCGACACTACCAAGAATTTCGCCAAATCTGTCGAGAAAATGTCTAACGGGCGCCTGAAGATCCGTATCGATTCTGCCAACAAGCACAAGGCTCCTCTGGGCGTGTTTGATATGGTTAAAGCTGGCCAGTACGACATGGGCCACTCCGCTTCCTACTACTGGAAAGGCAAAGTGCCTGAAACCCTGTTTTTCACCAGCATGCCCTTCGGCATGGACGCTGTTGAACAGTGGGCCTGGTTTTACCACGGCGGTGGTATGGAGCTGATGCAAGAAGTGTACGAACCACACAACATGTTGTCGTTCCCGGGTGGTAACACCGGCGTTCAAATGGGCGGTTGGTTTCGTGAGGAAATTAAATCACTGGATGACCTTAAAGGTCTGAAAATGCGTATTCCGGGCTTTGCCGGTGAAGTCTTTGCTGAAGTGGGCGTTAACCCAACCAACATTGCACCTGGCGAGCTGTACACCGCGCTTGAGCGCAACACCATCGACGCAGTTGAGTGGGTTGGCCCGGCCCTGGATTTGCGCCTTGGCTTTCAGCAAATTGCCGATTACTACTACACTGGCTGGCACGAACCTGCCACTGAACTGCAATTCCTGATAAACACGAAGGTCTGGGAAAAGCTGCCAGCAGACTTACAGGAAATTATGCGGGTTGCCATGCGCACTGCCTCTTACGACATGCTGGTACTCTCTCAGCACGCCAACGCAGAAGCCTGGGCCAACATCAAGAAAGACTACCCGAACGTGCAGATTAAGCAGTTCCCTCAGGACATTTTCCAGGCCATGTACGATGCCAACAAAAAGCTCCTCAAAGAAGCTTCTGAGAGCAACGAACAGGCAGCCAGAATCATAAAATCCCAAGAAGAGTATATGGAGCAAAGCCGCGCTTATACCGATATTTCTGAGCGTGCATACCTAAACACCATGGGCACAGTCGAGTAAGATACAGGCAGTAATGGAGCCGGGATCGCTCTGAAGGGTGATTCCGGTTTTGTTGTTTATAGCAATAGCAGAAACGCCAGCCCCGTGGCGGAGGAATGTGAATGCAGTGGATCATAAAGCTGGATGAGGGCCTTGCCCGCTTATCCATGGTTTGCGGCTGGGTTGCCTGTGTCGCGATGTTGCTGATGGCAGGCAATGTTTTTTACGACGTTGTTGCCCGTTATGCGTTTAACGAAGTATCCATCGGTATGCAGGAGATGGAATGGCACCTGTATTCGGTGGTATTTCTACTCGGCATCCCCTACGCGCTGCGCACCGACGGCCATGTACGAGTCGACGTGTTTTATACCCGCTGGAGCAACAAGTTCAAGGCCTGCGTAAACCTGACAGGCGCCCTGCTCTTTGTGGTGCCGTTCGCCTACCTGATTGGTATTTACGGTTACGATTTCGCACTGGACTCCTACAACATGGGTGAAGGCAGCGGCGACCCGGGCGGCTTGCCCCAACGCTGGGTCATAAAGTCTGTTATTCCGCTCACCGCTTTCTTTATTGCCATCGCCGGCCTGAATATGGCGACTTTCGCCTTGCGCGTTATGTCTGGCGAAAAGCAGTACGAAGGCGAAAATAGCGGGGAGGGGCTCGCATGATCGGCATGATTATGTTCCTTGTCGCCCTTTTTATGCTGATGCTGGGCTTCCCTGTTGCCTTCACCTTTGGCGGCGTCGCTTTATTCTTTGGTGTGTTTGCAGAAGGTATGGAGCTGTTTGCCTTCATGCCTTACCGCATCATGAGCGTCATGCAGAATACCGTGCTGATGGCCGTGCCCCTGTTTATCTTCATGGGCGTTATCCTGCAGCGCACCCGCCTGGCGGAGCAGTTGCTAACGTCCATGGGACGTTTGTTTGGTGGCCTACCCGGCGGCCTGGCAATCTCCACAATTCTTGTGGGTGCTCTGCTCGCGGCATCCACCGGTGTTGTGGGAGCAAGTGTGGTGGCCATGGGCCTGATTTCTTTGCCCGTTATGCTGGCGCACAAGTACGACAAGCGGCTGGCAACCGGCACCATTTGCGCAGCCGGTACGTTGGGCCAGATCGTGCCGCCCTCAATTATTCTGATTATTCTGGGTGACGTACTTGGGCTTCCCGTTGGTGATCTGTTCAGGGCAGCTGTCGGGCCAGGCGTGGTTCTTATCGGGCTCTATATTGCCTATATTCTGATCATGACCCGGTTCAAGCCGGAAACTGCCCCGGCTATGCCGGAGGACACCAGCATTTCCCGTAAAAAGGAGATCATGAACGCTCTGCTGGCAATCATCCCGCCGCTGGCACTGATTGTTATTGTGCTTGGCTCGATTTTCACGGGCATTGCCACACCCACAGAATCCTCAGCCTTAGGCGGTATCGGCGCCATTGCTCTGGCCATCATCTATCGTCAATTCTCATTTAAAATGGTGTGGGATGCATCGAAAGATACGGTCAAAGTAACTGCCATGGTGTTCGCCATCCTGATTGGTGCAACGGCCTTTTCAATGGTCTTCAGTTACACAGGGGGCGATTATCTACTTGAAGAGTGGATGCTGGCGTTACCTGGCGAGAAGTGGGGCTTTATCATCCTCGCTATGCTGGTCATTATGGTGCTGGGTTTCTTCATCGATTTTGTGGAGATCTCCTTCATTATCGTTCCCATTTTGGCGCCGGTGGCAGAAGCCATGGGCATCAACATGCTCTGGTTTGCCATTCTGATTGCCATGAACCTGCAAACCAGCTTTCTCACACCGCCTTTCGGATTTGCCCTGTTTTATCTGAAAGGGGTCGCCCCACCGCAAGTGCGAACGATCGATATCTACAAGGGGGTGCTGCCGTTCATCCTCTTGCAGGTGTTCGTTCTGGCACTGATTGTGGTCTTCCCTGAGTGGTTTGGTATGAGCTCCTCTTACTGATCTGTCGTGCAGCCGGGTCGCCTGACCCGGCTGCAGTTATTCCCCCCCTGCCCCTCCCTTATCTGTTTTATCTTCACGCTCTGCCGATACCTGATTCACACCGCCCCCCCAAACCTGACAAAAACAGAACATTTTCTATACTGAATGGGCAACCAACAACTCTCAGCCAGGTATTCGGGACAAGCCTTGTCGCATAGCCGCCAGCCTGAACAGCAGTGTTAAGGTGAATAAGGGGAGCAGAATCCGTGAATCAGAACAGTGCCCAAGACAATTCCGAAAAGAGTGCCCAGGGCACCGGGCTTAACGATCAGGCAAATCAATCTCCCATCCTGAAACTGCCCTTGCAGGACACTCACGTAGCCCGTGAGCCCCGCACCCATGAGCGCTGGCTGGTGGCCAAACTGATGCGTATGGCCGGGTCTCCCCCGATTCGCTTCCAGCTATGGAACAACGATGTCATTGAGCCCAGTGGGCAACCAGCCCGGTTTACCGTGCATCTCGCCGACCCAAAGGCGCTTTATGCTCTAGTCACTAACCCTAACCTGGCATTTGGCGACCTATACAGCGCCGGACGTTTAGATATAGAGGGCGACTTGCCTGAGCTTATGGACGCACTCTATCGGGCCATTCATCAGGCGCGCCAAAAATGGCCGCGGTGGCTTGATGCCCTGTGGCGCAACCACACGCCACGCTCAACCGGGCTGTCGGAAGCACGGGAGAACATTCACCATCATTACGATTTGGGCAATGATTTCTATCGGCTGTGGCTCGACCAGGCCGAAATGCAGTACACCTGCGCCTACTACGAGCGGCCTGAACTGAGTTTAGAGCAAGCACAGCTGGCAAAGCTGGAGCATGTGTGCAGAAAGCTCAGGCTTAAGCCCGGCATGACAGTGGTCGAGGCCGGTTGCGGCTGGGGCGGATTGGCGCGTTACATGGCGCGGAACTACGGGGTACACGTTCACGCCTACAACATTTCTCGGGAACAGGTCACCTACGCCCGGGAGCAGGCTCGCAAACAAGGCTTGGACTCTCTGATTGACTATATTGAAGACGATTATCGCAACATCGAGGGACAGTACGATGCGTTTGTCTCGATTGGCATGCTGGAGCATGTGGGCAAGGAAAACTACCTTGTATTGTCTGAGCTGATCAAACGTTCACTTAAGCCGAACGGCATGGCGCTCATTCACAGTATTGGCCGCAACCGACCCATGCTTATGAACGCGTGGATTGAGAAGCGCATCTTCCCAGGGGCCTACCCTCCCAGTATCGGCGAGATCATGGCTATATGTGAGCACAGCGATTTTTCTGTGCTCGATGTGGAGAACCTAAGGCTCCACTATGACCTTACCCTGAGTGCCTGGATGGAGCGCTTTAATGCTGAGGAAGAGGCAATCTCCAAAATGTACGACGAGCACTTTACCAGGGCCTGGCGCATGTACCTGGCCGGTTCCATTGCCGCCTTCCGGGCTGGTTCACTGCAACTATTCCAGGTTGTATTTACCCACGGCAACAATAATCGATTGCCTGCAACCCGACAGGATCTTTACAGCTTTCCCGCTGCGCCCAAAAACGTTTGAGGTTACCAAACATGGAAACTTACGATCTGATTATTGTCGGTGCAGGCCCTGCAGGATCTACCCTGGCAAAAGCCCTTGAGGGTAGCGGTAAGCGTGCTCTGTTGATCGACAAACAGGATTTCCCCCGTGACAAAACCTGCGCGGGCTGGGTAACACCCTCTGTTATTGAGACCCTGGACATTGATCTGGCCGAATACGGGAGCGGTCGCACGCTTCAGCCTATACGGCGTTTCCGGATCGGCATGATGGGGCAGCAAGCGGTTGAAAATGACCATGGCAGCGTTGTCAGCTATGGCATTCGGCGCTGTGAGTTTGATGATTACCTTCTGGGGCGCACAGATACGCCCAAACAGCTCGGCACACCCATCAAAACCATTACCCATAAAGACGGTAACTGGCTGATTAATGATACCTGGTCAGCCCCGCTTCTGGTGGGCGCAGGCGGACACTTCTGCCCGGTCGCCAAACTGATTGGCGATGGTCCGGGAAGCCATGAAACCGTTGTGGCAGCCAAGGAAATCGAGTTCAAAATGACTCAGGAACAGGCGAAAGTTTGCGAAGCCCGTGGAGACACCCCGGAGCTTTGGTTTTGCAAGGATCTTAAAGGCTATGCCTGGGTTTTTCGCAAGGGCAACTACCTGAACGTTGGCCTGGGGCGAGAAGACAACCATAAGCTGACTGAGCATTTACAGAGCTTTGTAGAGACGATGAAAACCACGGGGCGGATTCCTACAGACCTGCCTGGCCGCTTCAAGGGTCATGCCTATTTGCTCTATGATCATGCCGGGCGAGCGCTGGTAGACGACGGCCTGCTGCTGATTGGGGATGCAGCCGGGCTTGCCTATACCCAAAGCGGAGAAGGCATTCGCCCTGCCATCGAATCCGCACTGCTGGCAGCTGGTGTGATTCGGCAGGCGCCGGACTTCTCTGCCACCTCTTTGCAGGCGTACGGCGATGCCATCGCCGAGCGTTTTGGCCATCGTGGATCTGTATCCGAGGATGGCCTTCAGGTGCCTGGCTGGATCAAAATGCCACTGGCGGGCACATTGATGCGATCCCACTGGTTTACACGCAAGGTGGTGACAGAAAAGTGGTTCCTGCACCAAGAGGTTCCGGCCCTGGCTGCAAATCCATAATGCGTGGCACTTTATTCAGACATGAAAAAGGCGGCCAGCTGGCCGCCCGATAACCGATCCCAGAGCTTAGTGACCCAGGTAGCTGCGATACATCCAGACAGTTTTTTCCTGCTGGGATATGTAATCGCTCATCAGCGCGACGGTGCCCTCATCATCCGCATCGCCCGCAAGGCTCAGCAAATCCCGCTGCTTGCCAATCAACTTGGCAAAACTGTCGACGATGTTATTCATGGCGGTTTTGCCATCAGCAACGTCCTTCTGCTCAGGGATTTCCGAGCGCTCTATGTAGGTGCTGTAAGCGTGGGAAGGGCGATGCCCCAGCGTAAGAACACGCTCTGCGATCTCATCAATCTTGAGTAGAAGGTCGTCATACAACTCTTCAAATTTCACATGAAGCTCGAAGAAATTATCGCCCTTGATGTTCCAGTGATAACCGCGCACGTTCATGTAAAAAATTTGATAGTTGGACAACAAATCGTTCAGAGAATCGGCCAGCTTTACCGTTTTTTCCTTATCCAATCCAATAAAGTTCTTACCCATTACATGCCTCCTTCGTGGCTATTAGGTCGAGACTGGAACCAATTTAGCCCAGGCTCCATACACCCGTGAAGTAAAGTTATACAATGCCGGCCATAGCGCAGCTTAATCTTCGCACATACGGCTATACGCCAGGCCCACAGTCTGTGCAGTCATCTTCAGGAACCGGCCCGATATTGAGATTACGGTTGAGGTCTTTCAGCGCCGTTCTCACACCCTCTTCAATAACCGGATGATAGAACGGCATTTCCAGCATTTCACTGACCGTCAATCGGCGCTGTGCTGACCAAGCCAGCAAGTGAGCTATGTGCTCGGCCGCAGGGCCAAACATCTCGGCGCCCATGAACAACCCACTGCCGTGCTCTCCGTAGACTCTCAGCAGGCCGCTGTTTTTGCCAATCACCCGGCTGCGACCCTGATTTTCAAACGATACCTCGCCTACGGCAAAACGACCTGCACAGTGCTTGTCCACTTCGTCAATTGTTAACCCCACACTAGCTATCTGGGGGTCGGTAAACACAACTGCAAGAGGGGTGCTTCTCTTGCCTGCTCTTACTTCCGGATAAGACGCTGCGTTATTGCCGGCAATCCGCCCTTCGTCTGCGGCTTCGTGTAAGAGTGGTAAATCGTTGTTGGCGTCGCCGGCAATAAAAATGTGGCTCTGGCCGCAACGTAACGTGTGCGGGTCGAACAACGGCATGCCTTTTTCGTCCAGCTCAATATCCGCATTCTGGATATCCAGGCCGTCAACATTAGGCCTGCGCCCGGTCGCCGCGAGCAGGTACTCAAAAATCTCTGTTTTTTCGCCGGCACGGCCGTCGGTAAATGTAACAGCCACGCCGCCATCTACTCGCTCAACCCGTTTCACATCGCCATCCGGGTCAAGCGGAAACTCTTCATTGAAGCGCTTGAGTGCGTATTCACGGATACTGTCATCCTGGATCGGCCCAACAGCTCCGCCCACACCAAACATTCTTACTCGAACACCAAGGCGGCTGAGCGCTTGCCCCAACTCAAGACCGATTACCCCTGGCCCAAAAACCACCACTGACTCCGGCAAATCCTGCCATTCAAAAATATCGTCGTTCACCACCAGCCGGTCTTTTGCTTCCTTCAGAAAACCGGGGATATTGGGGCGGGAGCCGGTTGCAATGATAATCCGCTGGGCGTGAATTTCTGTTTCGTTATCGACGATAAGGCGGTTGGGGCCGTCAAAACGGGCATGGCCTTTAAGGCGGTGTTCTTCAGGAAACGCCTCCACAGAGCGGATAACCGAATCGACAAACCGGTCTCGTTCCGAGCGCACCCGTGCCATAACACGCTTGCCATCCACAGATATCTTGCCGGCAGACACCCCGAACATATCTGCCTGTGCCATCTGGTACGCGCTGTCCGCAGCCGCCAGCAGCAGTTTACTTGGCATACAGCCTACTCGCGCACAGGTAGTGCCGTACTGGTCGCCTTCAATCAGCACCACATTGTCTGTGGCCTTTCGTACTCGCTGGTAGGCCACCATTCCTGCCGTCCCTGCACCAATAATGGCAACGTCAACTTCTCGCTTTTCCATAAAACAGTCTCCAGTCCTGTATTCCCGAGGGCCGGGAACGTGGGTGAAACGTTTAATCGTGTTTACGCCAGTATAGAGGCCAGAATTAGTTTGTGTGGTACGTGAAAAAACCGGCTACTGGATTTATGCTGACAGTTCGACACAAACTCTGGCAGTCTCTGCATCTTTATCCATAAGCCTTTACCCGTAATTCTGAAATAAACAAAGAGAGCCTTGCGTATGAATAGTTACTGGCCGGAATTTCTCACTGTGGCACTGGTACACCTGCTGGCCGTTGCCAGCCCAGGGCCAGACTTTGCCGTGATGATTCGGCAAGCGTTGTGTCAGAGCCGCCAAAACGCATTGCTCACCTCAGTCGGTATCGGCGCGGGCATTCTGGTGCACGTGAGCTATTCGCTGCTGGGCATTGGCTTGATTATCCAGCAATCGATCCTGCTATTTACCATACTCAAGATTGCCGGGGCCTTGTACCTCACCTGGATTGCGGTGCAATGCCTGAAAGCACGGGCAGGAGGAGTTTATGTAGAAACCGAAGCCGGCACTGTGCAATCCGGATTTGCTGCCCTGCGCCTGGGTTTCCTGACCAATGCCCTGAACCCAAAGGCCACTCTGTTTTTTGTTTCGCTATTCTCGGTGGTGATCAGCCCAGGCACTCCCATGGCAATTCAAGCCGGGTATGGCGCTTACATGGCACTGGCGACAGGGCTTTGGTTCACCCTGGTTGCCGTGTTTTTCACTCTGCCCGCCGTTCGCAAAGGTTTTAACCGTTTTGGTCATTGGCTGGACCGGCTCATGGGCGGTGTTCTGCTATTATTGGCAGGCCAACTCTTGTTCTCTACAGTGAGCGGAGCAGAGTCTCTGTCTGGCCCCAACACAGGCATGGGTCAGTAATAGAGCAGCCGTAGCGCAGATCATCGCCATCGTCTTGCCGGCCGGCTTCAAGGAAGCTTTCCAGCATCAACCCGCGAATACTGGTGCTACCAGAGTGTTTCTGGCGCATCACCTCGCGGGCCACGTCGATCTGTCGCTCAGCTTGCTTGCAGGCGTTATCGTGGCTGCAGTCCACCATGATTGCAGCGCACAACCCTGCCTCAGACAGGCTGTGCACGGCGTGCTGAATGCTCGCTTCATCGTAATTCGTCATACCCCGGCCGCCACGTAGCACCAAATGAGTATCCGGATTACCCCGGGTGCTGACCATAACGGGCGCACCATGGCCGGAGACCCCCAGATGGTGATGCGGATGGGCTCCCGACTTCATGGCATTGATGGCGACACTGATCCCGCCGTCGGTGCCATTCTTGAACCCGGCTGGCATCGGCAAGCCGCTGACCATTTCGCGGTGAATCTGGGATTCGGTGGTACGGGCGCCAATAGCTGTCCAGCTCACCAGATCGCCGAGGTAATCCATGGCGAAGGGGCTCAAAGCCTCGGTCGCCAATGGCAAGCCCATCTCAGCCAAGTTCAAAAGCAAACGGCGTGAGCGCAGCAAACCTTCGTTAAGATCGCCGGCCCCTGTGCGCTCTGGGTCGTACAACAACCCCTTCCAGCCTACGGTTGTCCTCGGCTTTTCCAAGTAAGCACGCATGACAATAAGAAAACGGTCGCTGACAGCATCTGCCAGTGCTTTGAGCTTTTCGCCGTACTCCAGCGCCGCCACCTCGTCATGAATCGAACAAGGCCCAACCACAATTAACGTGCGATTGTCTGCACCGTGCAGAATATTCCGAACCGCTTGCCTGTGCCTGCCCACCTGTTGGGCTAGCCGCTCATCAACAGGCAGCCGCTCGCGCAGTTCCACCGGCGTTGGCAACGCAGTTTCTTGTCGGTGTGTCGCAGCGGCGCTCTGCACTTGGCATTCCCCGGTTGTTTTCAAAGGCATGTTCATATCTGTGTTCCCGTTTCCCTGCGTCAGAATCAAGAAAGCCCCGGCTGGGCTACCAGTCGGGGCTTTCTGAGTCCGACGGCAGCCTGGTTTTTCGCCGGGCTGCCATCCTCGTTGTTCGTTTGGTGAAGATGCTATGGGCGGCCCTGGCGCTGACTAAAATAAAAGCCATAACCAAACCACCAAGAAAACACAGCAGCAACTGCCGCCATCGGCTTTTGGCCGAAAGCTTGCAGAACATTCAATTGACAGATCACTTGTGTCGTCTTCATGCTTATCAATATATACCCCGGGTTTTCAGCTTGGCAAGCCGTAAACCGGACTTTTTAACAAACAGGCCGGACTTTTCAGAAAAATGGGAGCCAGAAATGACACTGAACTTAAGGAATGTCGCCTTCCTGTTCTTTTTGATGTTTGTACTGGCGCTGGCCTCCGGCACTGGCGCTGCATACGCTGAGTCCCGGGCTTACCAGCTCAACAACCGGCCAGGTGCAGACGTTGCCAGCCAGGTTCAGGAGCTATATCAAGGCGAGCCAATATCCGTTACCGCCCGAGGCCAACAGATCGTGATTCGCGGCGAGCAGCAACTGCTGGATGAAATTGGCACCTTGATTGAAACTCTGGACGTGGCCCCGGCCCAGCTGAGGATTACCGTGCGTTCCAAAGAAGATATCGGCGGAAAACGCTCCGGCACAGGCGTTACCACAACACGAAATAGCGCGGGCCTAACCGTGGAGCGCCGGGTTACCAGCACGGGTGGCTCCAAAGAGCGAAGCCTTATGGTTATGGACGGGCAGTCGGCTCACATCACATCCGGCCAGGTTCGCACCCTGCCCTTCGCTATGCGTGGCGGCAGAAACCCGGCTGCTATCTTTGAGCAAGTGGAAACACGCAGCGGGTTTGTTGTCAGCCCACAGGTAATCTCAGACCGTGCAGTGGAACTGAATATAGTGTCTTTTGAGGCAGACCCCGCAGAGCTGCAAGGCTACGAAACCCAAGCTGTGGTCACCATTCGCAGAGTGGAACCTGGCCAGTGGGTATCTCTGGGCAGCACGTCTACCCATTCCACCAGCAAACAGTCAGGCATTGCTTACAGCGTGAAAAGCAGCCACTCAGACAACCGGAGTTTTGAGGTTAAGGTCGACGTTGTCCACTGACGCCTACACCCTGTTGCGCAGCAGTACACTTTTGGCTTCGTTAATCTTTGCAGCCAAATAATCACTCCCGCCTCTATCCGGGTGTAGCTTTTGAATCAGGCGGCGGTGCGCCAGAACAATGTCTTCTCTCGAGCAAGCCGCGGTAACGTTCAGTACTTCGCAGGCCTCTCGCTCAGTCATGCCGTTACCCTGGGCGTGACCCGAATCTGGCCCGGCGCCATCTTCTCGCTCGGCATTTTTTTCGCCATTTAAAAGACGACTCAACACCGGGAAGAATCGGATGAGGCTCGGCAGCTTGCGCAACAGTGGGATCAATGCCGCTATTGCGGCGGTCAGCACATGTACTCGCCCGGTTAAAACCATTACAAGCAGGAAGATGCCGCCAGCAATAAGTATGAGTTTCCAGGTTGCAGCTTTCTTCTTTTCCGCCGACAATCCTCCCCATTGTTTCAGAATCACAAAGACGGTTGCCGCCAGCGCAATTCCCAGTATCCAGTGCATGGTTGATCCCTTACTGCTGAAAGAGCGTAATTCTGGCACCCAATGTAACGATTATGCTAGCCAATAGTACTTACAACACGGTGACAACTGCATCCTAAATTTTGTAGGATGCTAACTTTTGTCGTGAATCAATCGTTTCCGCACCTAAACAGAGATCTCCAGGACCCGAACTATGCGCACTGCTTCCCGCTTCCTGATTGCAATTATTTTCCTTGGCGTGGTGCTTGGCGGCATCTTCGGCTACAAGTTTTACCAGTTTGGCCAGATGCAAGAAATGCTGTCCCAACCCCAGCCGCCTGTGGAAATATCCGCAATCGAGGCCAAGGCCGAGAGCTGGACACCTTCTATCAAGGCCGTGGGCAGCATCAAGGCTGTTAATGGCATTGAAGTAGCGAACGAGGTTCCGGGTATTATTGAGAATATTAACTTTGAATCCGGCGACACCGTCAAACAAGGTAGCATTCTCATCCGTCTGAACACCGCAATTGATGAAGCGGCAGTGCGCACCCGTCGGGCAGAAGCTCACCTGGCGGAGCAAGAGTTCAAGCGCATCTCCGACCTGCTGCCAAAGCGTGCCGTATCTCAATCCCAGTATGACGAATCCAAGGCGAATTTTGACGCCGCCCAAGCCCGCGTAAACGAGGCAGATGCCCAACTGAGCAAAAAGGTAATCCGTGCGCCCTTTGACGGCACATTAGGCATCCGCATGGTAGACCAGGGCGAGTATATCGCCACCGGCACGCCGATTGTTGAGATCAACATGCTCGACCCGATCTACGTAGACTACACCCTATCTGAAAAAAACCTGCCTAACGTGGCGCGTGACTACTCAGTAGTTGCCACTGTCGCTGCCGTTCCTGAGCAGCAGTTTGAAGGCAAGGTCAGCGCCATCAACACGTCCGTGAACCCGGAAACCCGCACCGTGCGCGTGCGTGCCACTCTGAGCAACCCAGACAACCTGCTGCGACCTGGCATGTTTGCAACCATATTAACCAAGCAGCCAAAAGATAATGAAGTGGTTACGATTCCGCGCACCGCCGTTTCTTATAACACCTACGGAGATTTCGTATTTGCCGTGGAGGAAAATGATGAGGGCGATCTAATCGTCAACCGCCGCACAATTACTACAGGCCAAACCCGTGACAAGCGCGTTGCTGTTCTTTCCGGCCTTGAAGCAAGCGAGAAGGTGGTTTCCAAAGGGCTGCTGAGGCTCCGTGCCGGCCAGAAGGTCAAGATTCAGGATGAGAGCCAGGAAAAGCAGCCCCAGGAGGCATCTGAGTAATGCGATTCACCGACATTTTCATCCATCGCCCCGTACTGGCGACGGTGGTTAGCCTTCTTATCCTGCTGCTCGGTGCCCGTGCCGCCATGGAGATGGAGATCCGCCAATACCCGGAGCTTGAAAGCACAACGGTTACCGTCACAACGGCCTACCCCGGTGCCAGCTCGGATTTGATCAAAGGCTTTATTACCACGCCCCTGCAGCAGGCTATTGCTGAAGCCAGTGGTATCGACTACCTGACATCTACCAGTTCTCAGGGCACGTCGACTATTGAAGCCAAAATGATACTCAACTATGACGCTAACGCTGCACTTGCCGAAATTCAGGCAAAAGTAGCCAGTCAGCGCAACGTCCTTCCGGCTGACGCCCAAGACCCGGTTATCACCTCCACTACCGGCGATTCAACGGCGCTGATGTACATTGCTTTCTACAGCTCAGACATGGCTGTGCCGCAGATTACCGACTACCTGACCCGAGTGGTGCAGCCCAGGCTGCAAGCCCTCTCCGGCGTGGGTAAGGCACAACTCCTCGGCCGTGAGTTTGCCTTGAGAGTCTGGCTGGATCCGGAGCGCCTTGCGGCGGTCGACATGACCCCTCAGGAAGTGGTCGCCAAGCTGCGTGCCAACAACTATCAGGCAGCCGTTGGCAATACCAAAGGCGCCTACACAGAAATCAGCATGACCAGTGACACCGACGTGGCGGATCCAGACGAGTTCCGCAACCTTGTAGTCAAACAGGCTGAAGGCACACAAATCCGGCTCCAGGACATTGCCCGGGTTGAGCTGGGGTCACAAACTTACAGCGCGCTGGCGCTATATAAAGGCCAGCCTGCAACATACGTAGCCATCGAACTGGCCCCGGGAGCCAACCCGCTCACGGTTGCCGGCCTGGTTAAAGACGACCTTCCAGATATCAAAAGCCAGCTGCCAGGCGAAATGGACGTGCGTCTTGCCTACGACGCATCTGACTTTATTGAAGATTCCATAAACGAGGTTATTCGTACCCTGATCGAAGCCATGGGCATCGTGCTTGTGGTGGTGTTCCTTTGCCTCGGTTCGATCCGCGCTTCTATCGTGCCCTCAGTTGCCGTTCCACTGTCGCTGATTGGCGGTGCATTTATCATGCTGATGTTCGGGTTCTCCCTGAACCTGCTTACGCTGCTGTCCATGGTACTTGCTATTGGGCTGGTGGTAGATGATGCCATCATCATGGTGGAGAACGTGCACCGACACATTGAGGCAGGTGAATCACGGTTTGACGCCGCCTTGCACGGCGCAAGAGAGATGGCCGTGCCGATCATTGCCATGACCACCACTCTGGTGGCGGTTTATGCGCCCATCGGCTTTATGGGTGGCCTGGTTGGCTCTTTGTTTACCGAGTTCGCTTTCACCCTCGCTGGTACCGTCGTAATCTCAGGTATCGTTGCTCTTACGCTCTCACCCATGCTGTCCGCCATGGTGCTCAAACCACATGGCGACCCAGGCAAGTTTGAGAGCCTGGTAGAGCGTACGTTTAGCCGCATTTCATCAGGTTATAAAGTAGCCCTTGGCTCACTGATGCAGACCAAGTCTGTGGTGGTGTTTTTTGCACTGATCATACTCGGCTCCATTTACTTTATGGCGATGATGAGCCAGAACGAACTGGCGCCCACTGAAGATCAAGGCATCCTGTTTTACCAGGGCCTCGGGCCCCAGACCGCCACTCTTGATTATCTGCTGGAACATGGAGACGAGGTTCAGGAGCGCCTGGCCTCCACACCCGGCTATTCCGAAGACTTTATGATCGTGGGCATAACCGCACCCAACGCTGTATTCGGTGGCTTCAAGATGGAGCCCTGGAGTAAGCGTGAGGTTAGTCAGTTTGATGTTCAGCCCCAGCTTGACGCCGAACTCAAAAAAGTAACGGGTTTACAGACTGCAGTATTCCCTCAGCCGGCCCTTCCCGGATCAGGGGGCGGCTTACCGTTCCAGTTCGTGATCACCACGGGCAGCAGCTATGAGCAGCTTGACCAGGTGGCCGAGGAGTTGTTAGGCAAGGCCATGGGTAGCGGTAACTTCATGTTCCTGCAGAAGTCGATCAACTTCGACCGCCCGGTTACGCGTATCAACGTGGATCGCGACCGGGTTGCCGACCTTGGGCTCTCAATGCAAGACGTGGGGCAGTCGCTTTCCAGCATGCTTGGTGGTGGATACATCAACCGATTCAGCATGGAGGGCCGCTCGTATCAGGTCATCCCGCAGGTGGATCAGAAGTTCCGGCTGGATGCACAAGCTCTTAACAATTACTACATCCGCTCAGGCAACGGCACTCTGGTGCCGCTGGGCAGCGTCGTAAGCTTTACTCACGATGTAGAGCCTTCTAACCGCACACAGTTCAACCAGCAGAACTCCCTCACTCTGCAAGGGGTGGTTATGCCAGGTGTCGCGGCGGGTACAGCGATGGACTTCATAGAACAGACCGCAGACGAGGTGTTCCCGCAAGGCTTCACCTACGACTACACAGGTCAGAGCCGGCAGTTGGCCAACCAGGGTAGCGCGCTAATCGTCACCTTCTTCCTGTCGCTTCTGGTTATCTATCTTGTTCTTGCGGCGCAGTTCGAAAGCTGGCGCGACCCGTTTATCATTCTAGTGTCTGTCCCTATGTCCGTAGCCGGTGCGATGGCGTTTATCGTGCTCGGCTTCGCCACCATGAACATCTACACACAGGTGGGTCTGATTACACTGATCGGGGTTGTATCCAAGAACGGCATACTGATTGTGGAGTTTGCCAACCAGCTACAGAAAGACAAAGGCATGAACAAAGTTGAAGCAGTTATTGAGGCAGCGGCCATTCGCCTGCGGCCAATCATAATGACCTCTTTGGCGCTGATCTTCGCCATGGTACCGCTGCTACTCGCAGCGGGCCCGGGCGCAGAAAGCCGCTTTGCCATTGGTCTGACCATCAGTGCGGGCTTGGGGATTGGTACCCTGTTCACTGTCTTCGTACTGCCAGCGTTCTACATTCTGCTGGGTCGCGATCACAACGAACACAAGGGAGAACAAGGCGAAACCCAGCATCCGGTAACAACAAGCTAGTAACCGGTTAGTCCCAAACAAAAAGCCCGGCTCGTCGTATGATGAGCCGGGCTTTTTTATCATTGCCCCAAACACCAGGCTGACTCGGACACAACCAAATCCGTAACGATTCCCCGATCCTTCACAATAGGGTAGTCTGGCCCTCTAACCCGCTATTACTTTTGGAAAATTGCCACTACCGTGTTGTTATCATGACTCTGGGAACCCTGTTCTGGCTGTTTGTTTCAGCCTTTGCCATCTGGTACTGGTGGCGCGCCAAAGCCATCAAGGACTCAGTCCTCCAGGCTGCCCATCGCTACTGCAAAACCATGGACGTTATGCTGCTTGACGACGCCATCTACCTACGAGGTATCTGGTTCAAACGGGATAATCAAGGCCAGATCCGAGTGTGGCGCCGCTTCATGTTTGACTTTACCTCTACCGGCGAAGAGCGCTACAGCGGAAGAATTATTATGCTCGGCCCGCGAATACTGCATATGGATCTGGATCCTCACCGGTTCTCATGAACTTTGGGGGGGTCGCCCCCTATGATTGCCAACACCGCCAACCACTGAAACATTCTCGTAACAATTCTGCCTCATTCTTGCCGCAACGCTAATCCTCTGTTGCTACGAGGCTTTATGATGAAAAAACGCCCCTCACCCCGGTTTCTCCAGAGCGCTTTGACGGGGATGCTCTGCCTGCTTTTGATTTTCAGTGCACCTGCAAGCCACGCCGAAAAGATGGAGATTCACGGTTCCAATACGATTGGCGCAAGGCTGGCTCCTATGCTTGTGGAGGGCTTTCTCAGAAGTCGAGGCAACGATCCGATCGAGACCCTTGGCAACGGCAAGCTTAACGAAAAGCTCTTGACTGGAAATCGGGGAGATATACGCCTTCAGATTCTGGTCGCCGCTCATGGCTCCAGTACGGGCTTCCAGGCGCTGGAGGCCAAAAGTGCCGACATATGGGCCTCTTCCCGTTCTGTAAAACCTGCGGAAGCGCAACAGTTGGCAGGACGCGCCAACCTGCGCGCCCCCGAAAGCGAACATGTCATTGCCATTGATGGCCTTGCGGTACTGGTTCATCCTTCAAACCGGGTCAATCAGCTGAGTATCGACACTCTAGCCAAAATATTCTCTGGCGAGATCAGTAACTGGTCAGAGGTCGGCGGCGCCAATCAGCCCATTAACCTGTACGCGCGGGATGATCGCTCTGGCACCTGGGATACCTTCAAGAGCCTGGTTCTGGGCAAACGCTACCCGCTGCATGTGTCCTCCAGGCGCTACGAGTCAAACAACCGGCTTTCTGACGATGTCAGCGCGGATCCCGGCGGCATTGGTTTCTCTGGCCTGGCTTCAGTACGCAAAAGCAAAGTGCTGGCGATTTCAGATGGCGACGCACCGGCACAGAAACCCTCCCGTCTGAACGTAGCCAGCGAAGATTATCCGCTTTCCAGACGTTTGTTCATGTACACACTTGGCGACGCCGCAACCGCCATGACGAAAGACTTTGTAGAATTCGTACTGGGCGAGGAAGGCCAAGGCATCGTCGCCGAATCGGGGTTTGTGTCCCAAAATCCCATGGCCGTCAAACCCGACTTGGCCGATAGCACACCGCCTACCTTCAAATTACTGACACAGAACTACAAGCGACTGACCGTCAATTTCCGATTCTCGGAGGGACGCACAAAACTGGACAACAAAGCCCAAAGAGACCTGAGACGGGTTGCTGGGTACCTCAATAGAGAAAGCCGCAATACCGATGATCTGATGCTTATTGGCTTCGCCGATCAGCAAACCAACGAGCTACGAGCCCAGATGATCTCGGAATTACGCGCGCTTTCAGTACGCAAGGCACTCTCGGATTTTGACGTCCATGATGTCCGTTACACCGGGTACGGCCAGTACATGCCCGTTGGCATGGCCGGCGGCAAACATGGCAAAAGGCGCAACGGGCGAGTAGAAGTCTGGGTTCGCGATCGCTAGGGAGGACCCCGCTTCGGCAATCACCTATCCGCAAAACGCCCACATATATGTTTGGGTTTCCTATACTGTTCGGGCCACTCTCAACCAATAGACCGGGACAATGGATATCCATAACGACCAGCGCTTTGCAATTAATCTGAACGTTCGGGGCATCCAGCCCTCGGCCACTCTTCGGATCAACGAATTGAGCAACCAGCTTAAATCCGAAGGCAAAGACATTATCAAACTCGGGCTTGGGCAATCACCCTTCCCTGTGCCTGAACGTGTGGTGGATGCGCTGAAAGAGCACGCCCACGAAAAAGACTACCTACCGGTTAAAGGCCTCAAAAGCCTGCGTGAATCCATTTCGGGCTACATCAACCGCAGTGAACGTATGCGGAGCACCTGGGAAGACGTACTGATTGGCCCTGGCTCCAAGGAGCTGCTGTTCATTCTTCAGCTGGCCTATTACGGCGATCTGCTTATCCCACGCCCAAGCTGGGTTTCCTACGCGCCCCAGGCCCGCATTATTGGCCGCTCAGTGCATTGGTTGCCCACCCACGCCGATAACAACTGGCAGTTGACTGCTGAGGAACTGGACATCGTTTGCCGGGACGACGCTTCACGCCCACGCATTCTGATTCTCAACTACCCATCCAACCCCACCGGTTGCACTTACACCGATGACCAGTTGCTGGCCATTGCCAACGTGGCCCGCACGTACAAGCTGATCCTGCTTTCGGACGAGATATACGGCGAGGTGCATTTCGAAGGGAAGCACAAGTCTATCGCACGCTACTACCCGGAAGGCACCATTATCAGCACCGGTTTGAGCAAATGGGCGGGTGCCGGCGGCTGGCGCTTGGGCACCTTCATTTTCCCGAAAGAGTTGCGCCCCCTGCAGGACGCCATGGCGATCATCGCCAGCGAAACCTACACGGCCACCAGCGCACCCATACAGCACGCAGGCATTACGGCCTTCAACGGGGGGGAAGACATAGACGAATACCTCAAGCAGTCCCGCCGAGTGCTTAAAGTAATTGGTGAGTACATGCATCGCCGTTTGAGCGAGATGGGGGCGGTTGTGCAGAAGCCGGAAGGCGCGTTCTATCTGTTCCCGGATTTCTCAACCTTCCGCGACCAGTTCACCAGAAAAGACATCAAAACCAGCCAGGCATTTTGCCAGTCGTTACTGGAAAATACGGGCGTTGCTATCCTGCCCGCCAGCGATTTCGGCTTTGTGCCGGACCACCTGGCCGCACGTTTGGCCTTCGTGGATTTTGACGGCGCCGAATCCCTGAAACTGGCCGGCGGAGACTATGCCGATCAGGAGTTGGCTGATGACTTTGTTGAGCAAGCTGGCCCACGCTTGGTGAAAGCCATGGATAAGATGGAGGCGTGGCTGAACAGCCTCTGATCCAGCCTCATGGTAGACTGGGGCCCTAACTTTTAAACACTTAAGTGGGGGCGCCATGTCTGATTCTGTTTCCTTGCGGGGCATCACCGATTTCGCTGAAAATCTGGCTCGGGAAGCCGGCGAGCTAATTGGCCGGGAGCGTGATACAAACACCTTGCGCACCGACTACAAGCAACAAACCGAGCTGGTCACTCACGCGGACATCATGGCCGATGAATTCATTACCACTGCCATCCGCCAACGCTTCCCCGATCACCGCATTCTGTCCGAAGAATCCATGCCAGACCTCAGCCAAGCTGAAGAGCTGGAAACACCTTTGTGGATCGTCGACCCCATTGATGGCACGGTAAACTACGCCTACGGTCACCCGCAGGTTGCGGTATCCATTGCTTACGCTGAAAACGGCCGCGTACAAGCGGGCGTAGTACACGCGCCTTTCCCCGGCGAAACCTTCCGCGCCACGCGCGGCGAGGGCGCCACGCTCAACGGCACCCCCATTGGCCACAGCGGCGCGACGGTGCCCAGAGACTCGCTGTTTGCCACTGGCTTCCCCTACACCAAAGATAATCTGGCCCCGTTGATAAGCCGCTTGGATGCCATGATTCACCAATGCCGCGACCTACGCCGCATCGGTTCTGCCGCGCTGGATATCTGCTGGGTAGCCTGCGGTCGGTTGGACATTTACTACGAAAACGTCAGCCCCTGGGATTTCGCCGCCGCCCGCCTGATCGCCCTGGAAGCCGGCGCCACAGCCGGCCACTTCAGCGAGGTTCCCGAAGGTTACCCGGCCGACCTTTGGGGTCGCGATATTCTGATTTCAGCACCCGCCATCTGGGAACCTGTTCGTGAGATTCTTCGTTCTGCTTCAGGGTACGAGTGAGGAAACTCCAAGTTAGCCCCAAACAGCCTCAGCAACCAACGCCCAACTTTCGTCGACATCGGCTGAGGGCAAACGGGAAAACGACGAGCGGATAAACCGCTGAATTCGGCCTTCCATGAAAACCAGAACAAAATCTGCACCTCGAGTCGCACTGGTGCGTGGGCGCAACCCCTGGCGAATCTCGCCTTCTTTCAGGGTTTGCCGCACTTGGGTTTCCAGGCGCTCGAAAAACTGGGAAGCACGTTTGCGCAAGGCGTCGTTTTCGCCCACCAAGGCATCACCAGTGAGAACACAGCACAAACCCGGATTACGCTCGGCGAACACCAGCACCAAATGCACCAACTGCTGCAAACGAACGCGCACATCCTCCTGCTCCTGCAAGATCATCTGACAGCGGGAAAATACCGCTTCTTCCGCATATTCCAGAAGCGCTTCAAACATTTTGCGCTTGCTGGGGAAGTGGCGATACAGCGCCGCCTCTGTCACGCCAACGGATTTTGCCAAAACAGAGGTGGTGATTCTGGCTCCTGGGTCGTTTTCCAGGAGCTCCAAAAGCGCGTGGAGAATCGCCTCCCGGCGACTGGGTTTCTGATCGGTTACGGCCATACTGCAGCGCTCTTAATCAGAATTTTAATCAGAAAAAAGTGCCATCAAGAGGCGACGATGCACTTGCGTACAGTTTCTTGGGCATCCGCCCTGCAAGATAGGCTTCGCGGCCGGCCTCAATAGCCAAACGCATGGCATTGGCCATTTTAATCGGGTCTTTCGCATGAGCAATGGCACTGTTCATCAATACGCCATCACAGCCAAACTCCATGGCGATGGTGGCATCAGATGCAGTACCAACACCCGCATCCACCAGCACGGGCACTTTCGCGTTTTCGATGATCTGGCGGATGTTGTAGCGGTTCTGGATACCCAGGCCGGAGCCAATGGGCGCACCTAGTGGCATGATCGCAATACAGCCCATCTCCTCAAGGCGCATGGCCAGCAAGGGGTCATCCGAGCAGTACACCATTACCTTGAAGCCGTCTTTGATCAGCTCTTCGGCGGCCACCAGAGTCTCAAGCATGTTTGGGTAAAGGGTTTTGTCTTCGCCCAACACTTCCAGCTTAACCAGGTCGCGGCCGTCGAGCAGTTCACGGGCCAGCTTACACGTGCGCACGGCGTCTTTGGCGGTAAAGCAGCCGGCAGTGTTGGGCAGGATGGTGTAACGTTCCGGGGAGATCACATCCAGCAGGTTAGGTTCATCTGGATTCTGTCCCAGATTGGTGCGGCGAACGGCTACGGTCACAATTTCAGCACCGCTCATTTCCACAGCGTGGCCGGTTTCCATCAGGTCACGGTATTTGCCCGTGCCAACCAGCAATCTTGATTGATAGATACGGCCAGCAATTTCAAGAGGTTTGTCTTCGGGCAGCTGGATCTCTGGCGTGTCGGTCATAGTGTTTCCGGGTTGATAGAACGTAATGATGTAAATGGATGAAGACGTGTATCACGGCCAAGCTTGTGCCGGGCCAGAAAGGGCTTAGCCGCCGCCAATCGCGTGAACAACTTCAACGCGATCACCGGTATTAAGAGCAAATTCGGCGTGCTGGCTGCGGGGCACTATGTCTTCGTTCACCTCAACCGCCAGCCGCTTGCCCGTAAGGGCCATTTTTTCTACCAATGCGGCAACCGTGGCTCCTGCGGGGAGCTCTATCGCCTCACCATTTACCTGTACCTGCATGTCGTTTTTACCCTCTGCCTTTGTCCACTTGCCGGCGTGCGCCAGCTGATAGCAATAATGCCCAACCAATCATAAAACATAGGCCGCCTATGGGCGTAATCGGGCCCACCCAGCGTATGTCGGTCAGCACCAATGTGTACAGGCTGCCACTGAACAGCAGGATGCCTACAAGAAAGAAACCAGCGGCCAGCCCCAACAAACGTCGTGAAAGACCAAAGCCGGACAGCAGGGCCGCCAGCACCAGTGCGATGGCGTGATACATCTGGTAGGTAACCGCCGTCTGAAAGACTTCAAGGCTGCGCTCGCTCACAAGGTTACGCAACCCATGAGCTCCAAAGGCACCGGCCATAACCGCTGTAAGGGCAAAAAACGCGCCGATAACAATAGGCAAACGCATAAGGCCAGGGGTCGGCGGCTTTACTGATTCAGCAGTCACAGTGGATCTTCTCTCCGGTATCCAGGTTCATCATTGTGAGTGCACCGCCCCAGACACAGCCAGTATCCAGGCCAATAAACCGTTCGCTACCGGTCTTGCCTTCGATAGCGGCCCAGTGTCCAAAAATCACACGTAAGTCGTCAGGACGGGGGAATTCAAACCAGGGGGCATAGCCCTTGGGCGCACTGCCAACGGATTCTTTGGCAGTGAGTTCAAGCCTGCCGTCCTGGGCGATAAAGCGCATTCGAGTGAAATAGTTGGTGATGACCCGCCAGCGATCCATGCCTGCCAGGCTTTCACTCCAGCCTTCCGGCTTGTTGCCGTACATGTGCGCAAAGTATTCGGGGGCATGTTCCCCGCGAATCACGTCTTCCACTTCTCGGGCTCGGGTGAGCGTCTGCTGGATGGTCCAGATATGGGGCACCCCGGCATGGACCATCATGATGTTGCGCTCAGAATCGTGCACACACAGATTCTGCTGGCGCAGCCAGCTAACCAGCTTGTCACAATCGGAAGCGTTCAGTATTTCCGCAAGTGTATCCTTGCGCTTTGGCGCGTGGCCACCCAGAGCTACAGCCAACAGATGCAGGTCGTGATTACCAAGAACCACCACGGCTGAATCGCCCAGGCTTTCAATGTAGCGCAGGGTTTTAAGGGATGACGGCCCTCGGTTGATCAAATCACCCGCCACCCAGAGCCGATCACGGGAGGGCGAAAAACCTACCTTGGCCAAAACGTCCTTCAAGCGATCGTAACAGCCCTGAATATCGCCTATGGCGTAATCAGTCATAGCTGTCCTCGCCAACATCTCCGGCACTAGGTACGCCGTCCTGAACCCTGCCTTGCTCACTGCCTTTTTCGTTTACCAGTAAGTCGGCAATACTCACGAAATCCGCCAAGCTGAGATTTTCAGGTCGCAAACCGTCATTAATGCCCAAAGCTTGTAACTGCTCAATAGTTACAAGGCCTCCCAGCGCCTTGCGCAGGGTTTTGCGACGAGCATTGAATGCGGTTCTTACCACGGCCTGCAATGTGCCGAGATCCTTCGCCGGGTGCGGGAGCTGGGCATGGGGAACCAGCCGCACAATGGCAGAATCTACTTTCGGCGAAGGCCGAAAGGCACCGGGGCCCACTTCAAACAAGGGCTGAACCTTGCAGAAGTACTGGGTCATGATACCCAACCGGCCATAGTTGTTATCGCCAGATACCGCAGCCATGCGCTGCACGACTTCTTTTTGCAGCATGAAGTGCATGTCTTGCACCACGCCTGTCTGAGACAACAGATGAAAAATCAACGGTGTGGATATGTTGTAAGGCAGGTTGCCGACAATACGCAGCGGTTTTTCATCCACAAGCTGGCTGAAATCAAATTTCAGCGCATCGGCTTCGTGGATGCGGAATTCCGGGTAGTTAAAAAACTTGGTGCGCAGCACCGGAATCAGGTCGCGGTCCAACTCCACCACCTGAAGCTTTGGATTAACGGCCAGAATTTCTTCCGTTATAGCGCCAAGGCCGGGACCAATTTCTACAATGGCTTCATCCGGCTTCGGGTGAATGGCGCGAATAATGCGTTCAATAACTCCCGGATCATGGAGAAAGTTCTGGCCAAATCGTTTTCTGGCCTGATGACCGGCTTTTTTACTCACTCAGAATTCTCTTTGTTGAGGGCTTTGCGATGATTGCAGGCTTCGTGGTTAGCTGCTTTGAGAGAGCGCGCCATCTGCTCACCCACTCGAATAGCGGTGTGCAGACTGCCCGCATCGGCCTTTCCGGTGCCCGCAAGATCCAGAGCCGTGCCGTGATCCACCGAGGTGCGCACAATGGGCAGGCCCAGGGTTATGTTTACCGCACGACCAAAGCCCTGAAATTTCAGAACCGGCAACCCCTGATCGTGGTACATGGCCAGTGCGGCATCGGCATCATCAAGCCAGTGGGGCGTAAACAGAGTATCTGCTGGCAGCGGGCCGGTTAGCTGCATGCCGTTGGCTCGAAGCTTCTCCAGCGTAGGCTCGATAACCTCAATTTCTTCCCGGCCAAGATGGCCGCCCTCACCTGCATGGGGGTTCAGGCCGGCAACAAGAATTCGTGGCCGTTCAATTCCAAAGAATTTTTTCAGATCGGCATTTAAAATGGTGGCTACTTGGGTCAGCCGTTCTGGCGTAATCGCGGCGGGCACATCTTTGAGAGGTAAGTGAGTCGTCACCAACGCCACTCGCAACTCTTCGGTGGCCAGCATCATAACCACCCGCTCCACCGCACACAGCTCTTGCAGGAACTCGGTATGGCCACTGAATTCAATGCCTGCGTCGTTAATAATGCCTTTATGAACCGGTGCAGTAACCATGCCGTCGAAGCGGCCCTCAAGGCAGCCTTTCGCCGCCACGGTAAGGGTTTCCAGCACATAGCGGCTGTTGGCGGCATCCAGCTTGCCGGCCATGAGCGACGCACAACCCTCAACGTGCCACACAGAAAGCTCGCCAGCACCTGTTTTCGGTGCCATGCCCGGTTGCCACGGGTGCAAGGTTACGTTGAGCCCAAGCAGCTTGGCCCGGGCCTCCAGCAATGGCTGGCTCGCAACCACCACAACACCAGCGCCGCGTTTCTCGGCAGCAAACTGCAGGCAAAGCTCAGGGCCTATGCCTGCAGGCTCTCCCGCGGTCAGGGCGAGAACAACCGGGTCAGTCATTATTCTGCATCTTCCTCTAGGTTACTGTCAGCATCCTCAGCAGGCTCATCTGCATACTCACCTTTAAACTCGATAAAGGCTTCGTCGCGGATTTCCCGAAGCCAGTTCTGTAGCTCGGTTTCAAACTTGCGGCGATAAATAGCCTGGCGCGCCTCAGCTTCCTTTACGTCGCCACTGATGTCCTTCTGGCGGCGTTCTTCCACCTGCAGAATGTGCCAACCGAACTGGGAGCGGAACGGACCTTTGAACTCGCCAACGCTGGCTTCCTGCATGGCCTGCTCAAACGCTGGCACCATCTGGCCTGGGCTTACCCAACCAAGATTACCACCGTCGGAGCCGGACACAGGATCGTCCGAATATTCCCGAGCTAGCACCGCAAAATCAGCGCCATCCTGAATTTGCTCAGAAAGCGTCCGTATGGTGGCTTCCGCCTCGGCATCGGTTACTGCCTCTGAAGGCCGTATCAAGATATGGCGTACGCGATTCTGCTGGATAACTTGTTTCTGGGAGCCGCCGCGTGAGTCCATCACCATCACCATGTGAAAACCGCTGTTGTTCTCCAGAATCTCGGAAGGCTTGCCGACCTCCAGGGCTGGCACAACCGGCGCAACCAGTGACGGTAACTGACGCTCGCTGCGCCAACCCATGTCGCCGCCCTCAAGCGCATTGCTGGCATCGGATTCAGCAACCGCCACTTCGCGGAAATCACGGCCGTTCAATATAGCCGCCCGCAGTTCTTCTGCTCTTTCACGGGTTGCGTCCACCGCGGCATCATCGACAGGATCATCCAGCTCAATAAAAATATAGGCAAGGCGATATTCCGCATCGTTGCCACCGCCGGACTCCAATGCCTGAAGATAATTTTCAACCTCTCGGTCCGTCACACGGACACGGCTACCCACTTGGCGCTGTTGCACCCGCCCGGTGATCATTTCTTGCCTGATCTGTTCCCGGGCCTGGCGGTAGCTTACGCCTTCGGTGGCCAACTGGTTTTCAAACTCAGACAGGCTCAAACCATTTCGATCTGCAATATTAGCCAGAGTTTCGTTGAGCTCATTGTCACTGATGCGCATGCCCATTTTTTCAGACATCTGTAGCTGGACCGATTCGGTGATCAACTGTTCCAGCACCCGCTCTTCAAGAAGGCGACGCGGTGGCAGGCCAGTACCCTCAGCACTTAAGCGACCGGCAATGGTGTTAATTCTTGCTTCGAGCTCAGTTTGGAGGATTACATCGTCATCAACAATGGCAACCACCTTGTCGAGCAGTTTGCGCTCAGCCTGGGCCGAAAAAGAAAGCGCTACTGCCAACAGCATCAGCAGCATCTGTAAACCTTGGCGAATCGTCGCCTTCATAATCACCTCTATAATGAAGATATAAGCCTGCGGATAGGGTACCTGAAGGCACGGTTGCCGTCAGGGGGTACGAATCAGGGGGCGCCAAAACGGCGACGCTCACGCTCATCAAAACCATAAATAGCCTCGGAGATCGACGCTGAAGATCCGCCGCTACCCCCTAGGCCTTTTAGCTGAATTTGGAACAGCAAACGGCTGTCCAGTTCCCGATCATCAGTCAGGTAGTTCTGATGAACCACCTGAACACTCCAACAGCAATTGTTATACTCAATTCCGGCAAGGGATCCTACGGTGCGATCCAAATCCGAATCATACACCCAGCGGCCGATCAGACTAACACGGTCTGTTGCGGGGATAACCGCCGCAATATCTGACTGTTCCAACTCTCCTTTGCTGTATGTATGGCCAACGCTGGCGAGGTACCGGTAATCCTCGGTGTGAAAAACCAGTTGGCTACGGCCTTCTTCGGTATCGCCAGTATCCGGATCCCACAGCCCGGACGAGCGGATTTCCAAATTCTGTAACGGGTTAAGCACCACCTCTCCCGCCAGTGGTGAGCGACTGCGGTTGCCGCCGCCTTCACCGAACAGCGTAACCTCGCGATCCTGAAAATATTGGACCTGCCCAATACTGAAACGGGCTCGCTCGGCACCGGTCACCAGATCATTAAATCGACTGGTCACGGCCACGGTCAATTGGTTAGCGTCGCCTACCCGGTCGCCGCCGACAAAGCGGTCTGGTCGGAACAGTTGCTCAAAACGAAAGGTCTGCAGAGCGGTATCAAACGCTGGAATGTAATTTTGATCTGCTTCCGCATCGGCCCACGCATAATAAAGCCGGGGCTCGAAGGTCTGGTTATATGGCACATCGAACAGGCTCGATTGACGGTCAAAATACAAGCCATTATCCCACTCCACTACGGGAACCGTGCGATCAAAGCGGCCATCCCCGGCAGTGTAATCATCAAGCTCATAACGGGTGTAATCAAGGCTGACCGACGGGCGGCTAAAGCCCCAAAGGGCTCGCATCGGCAGTGCCAGCTCGGGGCGAGCCCGAAAACGCTGGCCGTTGGCTTTGTCGAGACCGGTTAAAGTGTCATTGTCCCGATAAAACCACGTGTACTGGCTCTCCAGGCCTGCCTCAAACCAACCGGCGTCGGCGGTTCCTGCATAAATGGCTTCCGGCAGCTGTGCGTATGGTTTGTTCACCTGTGCAATACGATCACTGACTGTTTGGTAGTCATTCAAATACACGTCAAAATACTGATTCGTATCCTGGTAACGCACACCACCCCTGCGCTGCAGGTGTGTTGTCTGGTTAATCTCCAGGCTGCGGTTCAGGTCACTAAGATAGTCATCATCACTGACCACTGAAAAATCACCATACCCGTTCCAGCCAGAACCCAGAGTCGCGCGAGTAGACGCATCCAGAGCCCAGCGCTGCCCGGACTCACCAGGATTTTCGTCGGTGTAAGCCGAATCATCATCGATGTAACCCAGCTGCAACGTCGTCTCCCCCAACGTGCTGAGATACCTGCCCTCCACTTCATTAAAGAGGCCGCGGCCATGAATGTATTGAGGCGTAACTGTGGCGTCGTAGTGGGGGGCCAGGTTCAGATAATAGGGTACTGCGAAAAAGGCACCGCTGCCGGCATTGGACGATCCGAACTGCGGATAAAGAAAGCCAGTCTTACGTCGATCGTCTATAGGAAAGCTGGCAAAGGGCCAGTAAAACACAGGAACATCCAAAACTTCGAGGCGAACGTGTTTTGCCGTACCAACGCCCTCAGCCTGATCCAGCTTAATATCAGACGCAACAATTGCCCAGTCGTTCTGTTGCGGGCCGCACGTGGTAAGCCTGCCTTCGCGGATCAGAACTCTGGAGTCGTCCACTCGGGAAAGACTGTTGGCGCTGCCCCGCATTTCCGGGCCATGCAAAAGAAAGGTCGCTGTATTGATATCAAATCGCCGTGAATCAACACTGTATTCGGCGCGCTCCCCGGTCAGAAGAAACCCATTACCACGACTAACCAATGGCCCTTGAATAGCAACCTGGCCATTGCTCTGGTTATACCGCGCCTCAGAGCCGGTTACTTGAAAATCTCCCTGACGCAGCCGAACATCGCCTTCTAGATATAACTCACGATCGATTTCGTAGCGAGCGTTCAGGCCGCTGACCTGCAGGGGAGCATCTTGCTCAGCGCCCTCACCAAAAACACCGGCCCCACCCTCTCCTGCACTGGATGGCATATAGCCACCTGAGCAAAAGGCCGGCAACGAGTCCCTGGCGGTTTCCGGAAGCTGGTCTCTCGATCGCCAGTCCAGCTCGGCAGCAGATGGTGCGTCTTCAGCAGCGGAAAAACCCGCTCCCGACATCAGGGCAAACCCTGCAAGCAGGCTCACAATCCGGCGTTGCAACGTGCCTTTCTGCGCCTGCAGATAGCGGTTGAACATTGGCACGGTAGCAAGGTTCCTGTTCCAAATGCATGAAGAGTTGTGGATAGCGCAACGGGGTACGAATACACACATGATAGCGGCCTAGTTTACACATGCCTCGGAAGCTTGTTAACGGAAACGAGACCAGATGAGTGAAACTCCGCTGCAAAACCGCTTTACCCTCTTTATACTTCCCATATTCCTCTGCTAACTTCTACTTTATTAATTCAGGACAATAAGCCGAGCTATGGACAACCGCCTGCAAATGCTCACCGCCTGGGTCAGACAGTTTCCCGGCTTCGAAAACGCCGACGCCGAGCCCGTTTCTGGCGACGCCAGCTTCCGGCGCTATTTCCGGACATTCAAAGCGACCAGCGACAGTTCCACCCCGTTCATTGTTATGGATTCGCCTCCGGAACAGGAGGACTGCAAGCCATTCGTAACGATTGGCAGGCATTGGCATCAAGCAGGCATTGCGGTTCCGCAGATTTTCGAAGCCGACCCGATACGCGGCTTTTTGTTACTGGAAGACTTCGGTGACCAGCTAATGCTGGGTCAGCTTACCCCCAGCAACGCAAACGCACTGTACCAGGGCGCACTGGACGAGCTCATTCTTATCCAACAGCTGCCGGCTCCCCCTGACTCTCCATTGCCCATCTATGACACGGCTTTGTTGAATCGCGAAATGATGCTTTTCAGGGACTGGCTGTTAGAGGGCTACCTGAGGCTGGAGCTGGATAACGTTGAGAAATCCATGCTGGATACCACATTCGCGCTACTCCGTGAGAGCGCCTTGGCCCAGCCCCGCGTTACCGTGCACAGGGATTACCATTCCCGAAACTTACTGGTGCGGGAACATAGCAGCCGCCCGGGCGTAATCGATTTTCAGGACGCAGTATCTGGGCCGGTGACCTACGATGCGGTCTCCCTACTGAAAGACTGCTACGTTCAATGGCCTGAAGAGCAAATTTGTGAGTGGCTAAACGCCTTCCGGGAACAAACTCTGGACGCTGGCCTGCATCGTGCCGACCGAGACACTTTCCGACAGTGGTTTGAGCTAATGGGCATGCAACGCCACCTCAAGGCTGCGGGCATCTTTGCCAGGCTGGCCATGCGGGATAACAAACCACGCTACTTGGAAGACATTCCCCGTACCGTGAGCTATCTGCTTGCCGCCAGCAAGCGCCAGCAAGCCTTGCGACACTTCCACGAATGGCTGTTAGCGGTTGCCGTGCCGCGAATTGAAGACCTTATCGGCCCAGTTCCTGGCCAGGAGACTTTGGCACCGTGAAGGCGATGATTCTTGCCGCAGGAAAGGGGGAGCGTATGCGGCCACTGACCCTCACCACCCCCAAGCCTCTGCTTAGTGTCGGCGGCAAACCGCTTATTGAATACCACCTGGAGCGTCTTCAACAGGCAGGTTTCCGGGATGTGGTCATTAATCACGCGTGGCTCGGAGAACAGATTGAGTACACTCTAAGCAGCGGTGAACGGTTCGGGCTTTCCCTGCACTACTCACGTGAAGGCGAGCCATTGGAGACCGCCGGCGGCATTGTCCGGGCTCTGCCGCTGCTTTCAACCCCAGGCAACGACTGGTTTATGGTAATCAACGGTGATATTTGGGCTGATTTCGACCTCACCCGGCTTCAACCTCCTGCAGCCGGCGAGCAACCTGCCATCGACGCCATTCTGGTGATGGCAGACAACCCAAAACACAACCGCCAGGGTGATTTTTGCCTGAAAGATGGCGGCATGCTCTGCGAAGCGTGTGCAGTTAAAGAAGGCGAGACGCTGACGTTTACTGGCATTAGCCTCCTGCACCGCAGACTATTTGAGGGGTTAACGGATCAAGCCGGTAAACTCGGGCCTGTCCTGCGGGCCGCTATGGGCAAAGACCGGGTGGCCGGGCTGCATCACGATGGGCTCTGGGTCGATGTAGGAACGCCGGAGCGGCTGCGGGCACTGGACCAGCAACTGGCCGTTCAGGAGCCTTAAGGCTATGGCGACCCGCCCCGCGCAACCAGCTTTGCCTCCGCGCATGGAGGCCGCTTTCGCAGCACTTCTGAAGGAGCTCTGTGCTGCTGACCACCACGCGCAAACTCTGATCAGCCATACACGGCTACCTTGGTGGTGTCGTCGCCCATTGTTCTTCTTTCTGGGCTACATAGCCAAAGCTGAGGGGCGAGTGTCCGAGCAAGACGTCAGCTTTGCAGAAAGTCTCATTACCGCACTCAAGCTGTCAAAGCGACAAAGACACAAAGCCATACAACATTTTCAGCGTGGTAAAGCATCAGGCACGCTCCCACCGTTAAGCGGGCTTGCCTTAAGGTTAAGCCGCAGCACTTGGCCTGCCCCGGCTCTGAAAATCGCCATTTGCCTGTGCCACGCGGCGCAACTAAAAGGCCGGCCTGGCAAACCTCGCCTCCATCGCTGCGAGGATGTCATCGACCAGACAGGGCTTCCAATTACGGTCTGCGAAGACATTTTTGACAGCTACGCTGCCAAATCATGGAGCAATGTAAGCGACGTACCAGCAAAGCCTATAAATCTTGAGCAAGCCTGTGCGCTGTTTGGCGCCACCCGACGGGATTCCCTGGTGGTTATCAAGCGCGCATATCGGAAAAAAGTGTCTGAATGCCACCCCGACAAACTGGCACAGCAACAGCATCTTAGCCCCGCCGAGCTGGCGCTAGCCAAAGAGCGACTGCTGTGTTTCCAGCATGCCTGGGAACTCATCCGGCGCTACCACAAACTGAACTGAGGCTGCCCCCGCCACTTAAAGAGCTTTCGGTCGGAGCCAAGCTGAAATCCTTCCCGCCAAAGCCTTCCCGTTTCGCGGCAACAACAAATCTCCCGAACCCATGAACTGGAGACTAAAGCCCTCTACTCCAGCCCGTTTCAGCCCGGCTTTGAGCTGCTCGCGCTCATCAGACGAGGAAAGCTCCAAAATCCGCGGCACCGAGGCCTTTTTTAACGCCCCTGCCAGCTTTTTGGAATCGTTGGGGTAAAGCTTTGGCGCTACCCAAACCAAGGCAGGAGACCCGCCCATCTCGGCCGCGTATAACACGACATGATTGCTACCACGACCAAGCCCCACTACCGAAGTTAGCTTGTAATCACGTTTCTCTAGCGCTGCAACACCTGCGACCAGCTGCGCGCGGATACGGGAGCGATAAGCTGCTTCCAGCTCACCCACTGCTTCAGAAGCCATGACATCAATTGTGGCAGGGTCGGTGGCTTCGAGGGCCTTTTCGACTGGTTCAGGGCTCAAGCCGGGCATGGCAATGGGTCGCTCCAGAACCTGCTCAATAGCCAGTGGAGGCGCTTCCAGACCCAGCGTAAGCACAGCAAAGTTTCGGCGCGCAAGTTCCCGAGCCAAAGCGCCCGTTAGCCCCGACTCAGCATTACCTCCTTCATCTGCCAGTATGATCAGCCCACCCCGGGCGGGTGCTGCGCGCTCGGGCCACAGCAAGGCCAACGTGCGATCCCCATCCTCCAGATCAAGCCACAGCGCGCTATCCGGGAACCTCTGGCTAAGTTTCTGCTCACCCAAACCAGACTCTACACTTCCCCGCGCTTTGCCCACCGACGCTTGAGCTGGCTCCGGAGGTTCGTCTTTATCTTGCCCGTGTGCGGGTAACAAGCCGCCGGTCAGTAAGGCAATCACTAGCCAACCACACACACTACGGCGGCAACTGCCTTGGCTTATTGTTCTGAATCGGCGCACAGTTCCTGCTCCTCTGGCTACGAAAACACGCTCTTGTACTGTTAGACTGTCATTATTATTAATGGCTGCCAATTGTTTGCGAGAACCGTGATGAATCCTTATCTGATTGCCCCATCCATTCTGTCTGCCAATTTTGCTCGTTTGGGCGAGGAAGTAGATAACGTACTGGCCGCAGGCGCAGACGTGGTCCACTTTGACGTTATGGACAACCACTATGTGCCCAACCTGACCATCGGGCCGATGGTGTGTGAAGCGCTGCGCAAGCATGGCGTTACCGCGCCCATAGACGTACACCTAATGGTGTCGCCAGTGGACGACCTGATCCGCATGTTCATTGACGCCGGTGCCAGCTACATTACCTTCCACCCTGAGGCCTCCCAGCACATTGACCGTTCCCTGCAGCTGATTCGCGAGGGCGGCTGCAAAGCCGGTCTGGTGTTCAACCCGGCCACGCCGCTGCACCACATGGATCACGTAATGGACAAGCTCGACATGGTATTGATGATGTCGGTTAACCCGGGCTTTGGTGGTCAGAAGTTCATTCCCGGCACCCTGGACAAACTCCGGGAAGCCCGTAAGCGCATCGACGCCAGCAATTACAACATTCGGCTGGAAATCGACGGTGGCGTAAAAACCGAAAACATCCGTGAAATTGCGGAGGCAGGCGCGGACACCTTTGTTGCAGGCTCGGCTATTTTCAACACCGACGATTACAAAACCACCATCGACGCCATGCGCCAAGAGCTGGAACACGCACGCACGGCACTGGGCCACAAGGTGCCCGGCCAATGAGCCTAGCGGGTCTTTTTAACGCACGCTGGCCCGGCGTTGCCCTGTTTGATCTTGATGGCACGCTGGTAGACAGTGCCCCGGATTTGGCGGCTGCGGTTGACCGCACTCTTGAGCAGCTAGGGCGCAAACCAGCCGGCCTTGAACAGGTGCGCCAATGGGTGGGCCACGGCTCTCCTGTATTGATGCGCCGCGCGTTGGCCGGCAAAGCCGACTGGGAGCCCGCGAGTGCCGCAGACGATGCCCTGTTTAATGATGCGCTGGCGTTGTTTTTCAACAACTATCGGCAACTAAACGGCAAACATGCCGTGGTGTATCCCGGCGTTAAAGCCTGCCTTGAGGCGCTCAGCAAACGAAGCTGCTCCATGGCCGTAGTGACCAACAAGCCAGAACAATTTGTTGGCCCGCTACTGAAGCAGTTGGGGCTGGAGCGTCACTTTAAGTTAGTGATCGGTGGCGACACGCTCGACACAAAGAAGCCAGATCCTGCACCCTTGCTCCACGCCATGAATGCTCTACACGGCAGCCTTGGCACCACCGTAATGGTTGGCGACTCCGCTGCAGACGTCAGTGCCGCTCAGGCCGCCGGCATTCCTTGCGTTGCCGTTACCTATGGCTACAACTTTGGGCAGCCAGTGCACGCACTGGGAGCGGACGCTGTAGTTGATTCCCTGAGCGAGCTTTTGTAACCTCTATGGTATTGGACTCATAAATTATTCAATTCGGGAGATTCCTGCCATGCAGGGACTGATTCTGACTGCCGCGCGAGGCATTCTCACAACCCGCGCAACACGATGGTGGCGATGGCGTACCCGCTAAAAACGCTCAGCCAGGCACCAGGCGAGCACCTGCTCGCTCGAACGCAGATCAGATCTCAGGAAGCCCGACCATGAACTCCGAACAATTCCGCAAGCTGGCACAAGCCGGCTTCAATCGTATCCCCGTGTATCGTGAAGTACTTGCGGACATGGACACCCCTTTAAGCACTTATTTAAAGCTCGCCAGCGGGCCTTACTCTTACCTGTTTGAATCGGTACAGGGTGGCGAAAAATGGGGCCGTTATTCCATCATTGGCCTGCCCAGCCAGGAGGTGCTCAAAGTATTTGACCACCGCATAGAGGTTCGCCGGCACGGCGAGTTGGTAGAAACCGCCGAAGTAGACGACCCGCTTGCGTTTGTTGCCAGTTATCAGGAACGCTTTCATGCGCCTGACCTGGAAGAACTGCCCCGCTTCAACGGCGGTTTGGTGGGTTATTTTGGCTACGACACCGTGCGCTACATTGAAAAGCGCCTTGCAGCCAGTTGCCCCCCGGATCGCATTGGTACGCCCGACATACTGCTAATGGTGTCCAACGAGCTTGTGGTATTCGATAACCTGCGCGGCAAGCTGCACTTAATCGTGCACGTGGATCCAACCGACGAAGGTAGTTTTGACCAAGCTCAGCAGAGGCTGGACGAGCTCGAGCGGAAACTGCATCAGCAAACCGCTGACACCCCGAAAACACCCGAGCACCTGCGCGGCAAAACCGTGGATGAAAGCGAGTTCGTGTCTGGCTTCAGCCAGGAAAAGTTTGAAGCGGCGGTCGACAAAATCAAAGACTACGTGCTGGACGGCGACGTGATGCAAACCGTCATCTCCCAGCGTATGTCAATTCCGTTTGAAGCACCGCCGTTGAACCTGTACCGCTCGCTCAGGGTACTTAACCCGTCGCCGTACATGTACTTCCTGGATCTGGACGACTTTCATATTGTGGGTTCGTCGCCAGAAATTCTGGCGCGCATGGAAGATCGCGAAGTCACCGTGCGCCCCATCGCAGGCACTCGGAAACGAGGTGCCACAGATGCCGAAGACCGAGCCCTGGAAGCCGAGCTGCTGGCCGACCCGAAAGAAATCGCCGAGCACTTGATGTTGATTGATCTGGGCCGCAACGACGCCGGCCGTGTCTCAGAAACCGGCACCGTGCGACTGACCGAGAAAATGGCGGTAGAGCGCTACTCCCACGTGATGCATATAGTGTCCAACGTGACCGGACAGGTTAAAGACGGCACCAGCTGCCTCGACGTGCTCAAGGCCACCTTGCCAGCCGGCACATTGAGCGGCGCCCCGAAAACCCGGGCCATGGAAATCATTGACGAGCTGGAGCCGGTAAAACGTGGCGTGTACGGCGGCGCTGTAGGCTATCTCTCGTTCAACGGCAATATGGATACGGCCATCGCCATCCGCACCGCCGTGATCAAGGACAAAACCCTGCATATACAGGCCGGCGCAGGCATAGTCGCCGACTCGGTACCTCGCCTTGAGTGGAAAGAAACCATGAACAAGGGCCGCGCCATCTTTCGCGCGGTGGCCATGACCTACAACGATTTTGACCACTGAGGCGAGGGACAGATTATGCTTCTAATGCTGGATAATTATGACTCCTTCACCTACAACGTGGTGCAGTATCTCGCCGAGCTGGGCGCCGACGTGCAGGTGCACCGTAACGACGAAATCACGGTGGAGCAGATCGAGGCCCTGAACCCCGAGCGGCTGGTGATTTCCCCGGGCCCCTGCACACCGAGTGAAGCTGGGATTTCCATGGATGTCATCCGGCATTTTGCCGGTAAAATCCCCATACTCGGCGTTTGTCTTGGCCACCAGGCCATTGCCCAGGTATTCGGCGGTAACATCATCCGCGCCGGACGTGTGATGCACGGCAAAGTATCCCCGGTTTACCACCAAAACAGTGGCGTATTCCGCGGCCTGAACAACCCATTACAGGCCACTCGCTATCACAGCCTGGCCATTGAACAGTCCAGCCTGCCGGAATGCCTGGAAATGACCGCCTGGACTCGCAACAGCGATGGCAGCGTGGAAGAAATCATGGGCGTGCGCCACAAAACCCTGGCTATTGAAGGGGTGCAATTTCACCCGGAATCGATCATGAGCGAACAGGGCCACGAACTACTGCGAAACTTCCTGCGAACTCAATAAAAGGCAACTCCAATGAACATGAAAGACGCACTAAACCGGGTGGCCGAAAACCTCGATATGTCCCGGGAAGAAATGAAAGATGTGATGCGCACCGTGATGAACGGTGAGGCCACCGACGCGCAGATTGGCGCCCTGCTGATGGGTTTGCGCACCAAAAGCGAAACCGTTGACGAAATCACCGGCGCTGTAGAAGTTATGCGTGAACTGGTTTCTGGCGTTACCGTAAATGCCGAACCTCTGGTGGACATCGTAGGCACAGGTGGCGATGGCGCCAACCTGTTCAACGTATCCTCGGCCTCAGCTTTTGTTGTCGCTGCTGCCGGCGGTTTTGTCGCCAAACATGGCAACCGCGCCGTCTCTTCCAAAAGCGGCAGTGCCGACCTGATAGAACAGGCGGGAATTAACCTCAATCTCACACCGGAACAGGTCGCCCGCTGCGTCGAGCAGATTGGCGTCGGCTTCATGTTCGCCCCGGCCCATCACGGCGCAATGAAACACGCCGTAGGTCCGCGCAAAGAAATGGGCTGCCGCACTCTGTTCAATATCCTTGGCCCCATGACCAACCCGGCCAACGTAAAGCGCCAATTAGTAGGCGTGTTCAGCAAAGCCTTGTGCCGCCCCATGGCCGAAGTGCTGCAAAAGCTGGGCTCCGAACACATTATGGTGGTGGCCTCCAAAGACGGCCTCGACGAAATCAGCCTGGCCAGCGCGACCCATGTAGCGGAACTGAAAAACGGCGAAATCATCGAATACGACATCACTCCGGAAGACCTGGGCATTAAAAGCCAGACGCTGGTCGGCCTGTCGGTAGAAACTGCCGAAGAATCCCTGAACCTGATTAAAGCCGCCTTTGGCCGAGGCCACGACGAAATGGCTGAAAAAGCCCGGGACTTGATCGCCTTGAACGCTGGCGCAGCCATCTACGTTGCCGGTCTGGCTCCAACAATTAAAATGGGTGTGGAAATGGCGTTAGACGCCATGGGCTCGGGCCTGGCCGCCGGCAAACTGTCAGAACTGGCCGACTTTTCCCATTGCTTCTGAGTCAGGAAAAACCAAATGACCAAGCACAACGAGAAAACACCCACCATCCTGCGCAAAATCGTCGACCGGAAGTGGGAGGAAATCGAGACCCGCAAGCGCTCCGCACGCCTTGAAGACCTCAGAGCCCGCGCCGGCGACCAACCAGATACACGGGGTTTCACCAATGCCCTGCGCCAGCGTATCGAAGCAGGCACGCCTGCCGTTATCGCGGAAATCAAAAAAGCTTCACCAAGCAAAGGCATACTCCGCGACCCATTTAAGCCAGCCGAGATTGCCGAAAGCTACGAGGCAGGTGGCGCTGCCTGCCTGTCCGTACTCACCGACCACGACTTCTTCCAAGGCCATGAAGACTACTTGATAGCGGCCCGCAACGCCTGCAGCCTGCCGGTTATTCGCAAAGACTTCATGGTAGCGCCTTATCAGGTGTACGAAGCCCGCGCCATCGGTGCCGACTGCATACTTCTGATTGCCGCTTGTCTCACCAAAGACCAGATGCAGGAACTGGAAGGCATAGCACACGAAATTGGAATGGACGTACTCGTAGAGGTGCATAACAGCGAAGAGATGGACGAGGCATTAACGTTGACCACGCCACTGATCGGCATCAACAACCGCGACCTGCACAGCTTCGACGTATCGCTGGAAACGACGTTTGACCTGCATCAGCGCATAGGCGCAGACCGAATGGCCATTACCGAGAGCGGCATCATGACCCGTGCCAACGTAGAAGCCATGACCGAACGCGGCATCTACGGGTTTCTGGTCGGCGAATCCTTCATGCGCGCTGCCAACCCGGGCGAGAAACTGCAGGAGCTGTTCTTCCCCCAGTAGAGTGGCAGCAACACCCGGTAAAATCTGACCCTCGGCGGATCAAACAGGATCCGCCAGCGCCTCCTGCATCAACAGCTGCAAATGCTCGGGCAGCTTTGCCGATAACGCCAAAGCTCGCTCGTGGGCGCGGGGCGACATCTTGCCCCAGGTGCGGCGCACGATCCTCAGCCACTTATCACGATCATATTCCACGTTATCGGCATAGAACTGCGCGAAGTATTTTTCCAAAAATACCATACAGGCAACGTCTTCCAGCAGCTGCGTGTCTGCATCTTTGCGCAACTCCCGCTTGGTCAGAATTATCTCAACCCGCTCGCACTCGCTCTTGGGGTAGCCGCAACCAGCCATAATCTCTGCGGCCCTGCGACCGTGCATACGCCCGCAAGCCTGACGCCATTCGTAATAGGATTTCCGACCCTCTGGGTAGTCACTGCGAGGCATTTTCCAGCGTTCAAGATGCTGAGCGCGACAGGCAATCTGCATGCGCGCTGAGGGCGAAGGCTCCAGTTCATGCAACCACCGCGTCATATGCAGGCTGTAGGCGTATTCTCTAGGCACCGACTCACCTGCTACGACCTCCTGATTAGCGTCTAAGCGATTTGCACTGTCAATCGCATCCAAAACGCATTGAAGTCGTTCCCGATCCATACTGCCTCCCTTGCTTTGATAGTGGGCCTGCGTAGCCAGGCCCAGTCGATTCAGGCCTGCGCAGATGGGCGCGACTTGATACGGTCGTACCATGCTTGAAGGTGGGTCTGTTCCGGCAAGATACGAATCTTCACCACCTTGGCAAACGCGACTGTTGTGAACGCGTTAATGTCGGCCGCCGTCATCCGATCGCAGCAAATGTATTCCCGCTCAGCAAGGTGATCGTTGAGTAAGTTCATAAACTTGCTAACACTTTTTCCGCAGTCCTCACCCCACTCCTGAATTGGGTTCATCCTGTCTTTGAAATAGCCGCTGGTATGCTGGAAACACATGCCCGTAGGCAAAAAGAAGTAAAACTCCAACCACCTGACCCACTGTTCAATGGTGGCCTTCTCAACCGGCGTATCACCCAGCAGGGTCAGCGTGTCTGGATAACTTTCTTCAAAGTAACGGCAAATAGCCATGGTCTCGGCGATGCAGGTACCATCATCCAGCTCCATAACCGGCACTTTCTTCATGGGGTTACGTGCGACATACTCCGGCGTCAGATTTTCACCTTTTTGCAAATCAATCTCAATGAATTCGGCCTTCTCAAGCAGTCCTTTCTCCGCCATAAACATGCGCACGCGGCGAGGGTTTGGTGCGGTTTTTGTTTCAAAAATCTTCATTATTATCAGCTCCGTTCCGGTTGAATCAGGGGTTACTCAGCGTAACAAACAATCGAAAGACTGACCCGAAAAAAGGGTTGCGTCAAGCAACTAGCCAGAAGCCCCAGCAGTGGCTTCGATACGTCTTCGGAGTTGACGCATTTTCGTTAAAACCTTGTAACTGAGCTCAGGATCCTTATGCTTGTAGCTACGTGGTAACCGAGACGAGCCGCCTTGCCCTATTCCCTGTATTGCAAAAATAACCGCAGACCTGCAAGCCTCATCCGGGTGCCTCTTGTCAGTAATAAAAAGATCAACAAAGCAACTGATAACAAAACAACCAGCACCAAAAAACGACAACAGTCAGTTCGATCAGAATTCACCAGCCCCCAAACGGAGAAGTGACTATGCGAAAGCTTACGTCTGCTGCACTGCTATGTGCACTATCAGTGCCCGCGATGGCACAAGCCAACTGTGGTGAAGTGTCCATCACAGAAATGAACTGGGCCTCTAACACAGTGGTCACCAACGTAGCCAAATTCATTATGGAACAAGGCTATGGGTGCGATGTGTCGGTTATCCCATCAGACACCGTACCAGCCGTAACGTCTGTTGCTGAAAACGGCGAGCCGGACATTGTTACAGAGTTATGGCTGAACTCAGCCGGTGAGGCTTATTTGCGCCTTGAAGAAGAAGGTAAAATCGAACGGCTTGGCAAAGTACTCACCCCTGGCGGCGTTGAAGGCTGGTGGATTCCCACGTATTTGGCAGAGAAGCATCCTGAGCTGAAGACCATCGAAGGTGTGATGGCCAACCCCGAACTGGTTGGCTCGCGTTTCAATAATTGCCCTGACGGATGGGGCTGCCGGGTTGTTAGTGACAACCTGATTCGCGCGCTGGATCTTGAAGACTCAGGCATTAAGGTCTTTAACCACGGTTCCGGCGAGACCCTGGCCTCTTCCATGGCCTCGGCTGTACAAAACGAAGAGCCTTGGCTCGGCTACTACTGGGGCCCAACGGTACCTCTTGGCAAATACGACATGACGCGCGTAAAGCTGGGTGAGTACAAGCAGAAAGTTCACCAGAAGAACCAGACTGCCAACGCGGACAATCCCGGTGTATCCGAGTTCCCGGCTGCAACCGTTCTTACTTCTGTTACCACCGACTTCAAGGACCGCGAACCTGAAGTGACAGAGATGCTCAGCAAGATGACGTTCAAGACAGACACCATGAGCGCGCTTCTAGCCTGGATGGACTCCAGTAACGCATCCGGTGAAGAAGCAGCGGTTTATTTCCTGAGCAATAACCGTGATGAGTGGTCTGACTGGCTGAACGATGACGCCAAGAAGAAGCTTGCGGCCATTCTTGAAAACTGATTGACCCGCCCTGTCCCAGGCGCAGCATCTGTATAGATCTGCCCTGGGCACCCCTTGTAGTCATAGCAATTGATTTCTGTGGCGCATGGCACTCATGCGCAGAAGAGGCTAAACACACATGGCAACCTACGACTCCCTGTTTTCGGCACTTGGGTTAAAAGACTGGTGCGCGGAAGGTAAAGAAGATGGCCCTATGTCCATGGCGGACTTACTCGCCAAGGCCAAGGGCAAGAATGCAGAGCCAGAATCCCTTTGGGACTTTCCATTTCCATCGATGGATGCCCTGAATGATTCTTGTACCGCGTTTCCGCAATCCCGAGAACTCACCCAAGGGCTGGAACAGGGCTTCCTTGCCATAAAAGACAACCTTAGCCTGGTACTCGACCCACTAACCCAGCCGCTGAGCTGGGCTCTTGATAGCGCCCTGTACGGCATGCTTAATACGCCCTGGTGGATTGTCATCCCCATCATGCTTGCGGTCGTTTTTCTGGTCACCAAATCCTGGAAACTGGTGTTATTTGTGGGTGCCAGCATTTGCCTGCTGGCATTCATTGACTACTACGAATACGCCATGCAAACGCTTGCCATCATTTTTGTCTGCGCCTTCCTTTGTGTGCTGCTTGGGGTGCCCATAGGCATCGCTATGTCCAGAAGCAACACCATCCAACGGCTGACGATTCCTGTGCTGGACATGCTCCAGACCTTGCCGCCATTCGTTTACCTGATTCCGCTGATCTTCCTGTTCAGCGTGACCGAATCCAAGCTCTACGGTATTGCCATTATTCTCTATGCCATAGTGCCGGTAGTAAGGCTTACCAATCTTGGCATCCGGTTGGTAGACAAAGATGTGATTGAAGCCGCTGACGCCTTTGGCATGACGCCCAGGCAGAAACTGTTCAAGGTTCAGATCCCCCTGGCCCTACCTAACATCATGGCGGGCGTTAACCAGACCATCATGATGAGCCTCGCCATGGTTGTTATCGCATCCCTGGTTTCCGCACCCGGCCTCGGTGTTCTGGTGCTTCGTGGTATCCGTAACCTTGAACTTGGCGTAGGCCTGGTTGCCGGTCTCGGTATTGTCATCCTGGCCGTCGTTCTGGACCGGGTAACCAAGGCTTCTCTGGCACGCATCAATGCCACCCATAAGCAGTGAGGACAGCAAGTGGCAAACGATATTAAGATTTCTATTAAAAACCTCTACAAGATATTCGGGCCAACGCCGGATGTGGCGCTGGAATATGTGAAGCGGGGAATGAACAAGGCCGACCTGCTGGATCAGCACAATCACGTTCTTGGGCTGAGAGACATCAACGTAGATGTCTGCGATGGCAAGATCACCGTTATCATGGGGCTTTCTGGCTCGGGCAAGTCAACGCTGATTCGCCACCTCAACCGGCTGATTGAACCCACCGCTGGAGAAATCCGGCTCAATGGCAACGATGTTCTGGATCTGAACGAGGAGCAGTTACGCCAGTTGCGCCGGGAACAGATGTCCATGGTGTTCCAGAAGTTCGCGTTACTGCCCCACAAAACCGTACTTGAAAACGCCGGCATGGCTCTCAACATTCGCGGCCACACGGTCGCAGACTTCGAAAATGAAGCGGTAAAATGGCTGGCTCGAGTGGGTCTTGAGGGCAATGAAAACCAATACCCCCACCAGTTATCTGGCGGCATGCAACAGCGGGTAGGTATAGCTCGCGCGCTGGTTTCCAACTCCCCTATCATGTTGATGGATGAGGCTTTCTCAGCACTGGACCCGCTGATTCGTTCAGACATGCAAGATCTGCTACTGGAGCTTCAGGGCGAGCTGCAAAAGACCATTATATTCATCACTCACGATCTGGACGAGGCATTGAAGCTGTCAGATCATCTGGTGATACTCAAGGATGGTGAAGTGGTTCAGCAGGGCGATCCCCAGGACATCCTACTTAACCCCAATGACCCTTATATTATTGCCTTCATAAACGATATAAACCGTGCTCGAGTGCTTCGGGTACGTTCCGTCATGAAGCCCCATAGCGCAAACGATACTGACTACGCTGGAGATATTTCCGAGAAGGACAACCTGGAAACAGTGCTTTCACTATCAGGGGGCGATACCGACAAAACTTACCGGGTAGTACGGGACGGCGAGACGGTGGGCAGCCTCAGCATGAAAGACCTGACTCGTGCCCTGGTTCCCTCAGAGGCTTAAACCGCGAGAAGCAGTCTGGCCGCTTTAAAGCACTCCATGCCGGCATTTCTACCGGCATGGAGTGGGGCCGTTCAGCACTACACTGCCGCGCGTTTGTCCCTTAGTTTTCTGTGGACTGGAACGCCTTGATTTCCTCGCCTTCAGACGTTGTAAGCACCAACTCTCCGTTGCGCCCAATCGCCGCAAGCTTCACTTTCGACATAAGCTCTAAAAAGCGGTCTTCCTGATTCATTAGTGCAGGCGCACAGGCCATTTTTGTTGCATGCATATAGTCAAAGCTTACGCCTTCAGCGGTGAGCTCATACTGGCCTCCGTAGCGATTACAGGAAGCCCGGCCCGCAAAGCGGTTCTCATCAAAAAACTCCACGGTTATGCGGGAGCGATCAATAATGCCAGCGCCGGCCAGGTCTTCAACAATCCATTCGGCGCCACGGAACAAACGCTCAGGGTCTCCACCACAGCCCTGAAAGACTTCGCCGTTCAGTTCAAGGCGAACCTGGGCCGGGAACTGGGCGCCAGACATGCTATCTTCACACAGCTGACGCGCCACCTTGAGCGTTAACTCCTCGCCGTCCAGCTCACCACTGAACTCCCGGCCGTGGCGGTTAGCAACGGTGGTTTCCAGCGCAATCTTTTCAGGCTCTCCAGATTCGTAAGGGCGATTAAACAACAGCTCTTCACCTTCAACACGAGCGTGCCAAAAGGGCTCGTTGCCGGTGGCCTCAAACGGCATTTCCAACGCGCCTGCCTGCAGGCACTCTGGATAAGCCTGCCCTTTTACGGTAAACGTTGCCCGCTCGCCCTTGCTCAAGAAGCTGGTTTCATGGTCCCCGGGAGCCACATAGAGCACTCCGGAGGCACTTGCTTTCGGCTTCAGCAACAGGCGCTTGCCCTGATAATCAACACCAAGCAAATCATCGTCGTTTGCATTGGCAACATTTACGCTCAACTGGCCACACTGGTAACTGCCAGAAACTGCTTGCATATTTGGCCCGGTGGCGCATGCAGAGAGAAGGAGCCCGGTAGCTGCCACGAGAGAAGTCATCAAAACCCGCTGTAGGTACATGGATACAACCTATATTTGTAACATGAATGAATGCCGGCATTTTAAAGACAAGCCTGGGGGAAAACCAATGGAGGGGGCTGCAAAAGCATTAAAAACATGCGACTCATAGAGCTGCGCTTTTTATCCCTCTGGCTCACGGCTATGCTAGAGCCCATTACTCAGGAGATACTGCATGGCTCTCAGACTCTATCAGTTCGCCATATCCCACTACTGCGAGAAAATTCGCTGGGCTCTGGATTACAAGAATCTCAGTTATGAAAGCACAAACCTGCTACCGGGCCAGCACATAAAAGCCATACAAAAGCTTACCAAAGGCTCGGGCGCGTCTGTACCTGTGCTGGAGCATAATGGAGAAGTGATCCAGGGTTCATCCGACATACTCGACTACCTTGATAGAATCTTCCCTGACAAGCCTCTTACGCCGCTGGATGAAGCTACAAAGACTCAAGCCCTGGCATGGGAGAAGCGCCTGGATGAAGAGGCAGGCCCCGCTGTTCGCTGTTATTCCTATCACCATTTCCTGCAGCGCCCGAAAATTGTGGTGCCACTGCTTACTGCGGGCACGCCCTTTTACAATCGTATTCTGCTTAGCCTGACGTTCAGTCGAGTAAATGAAGTTATGCGGAAATGGATGAAGATCAACGAGAAAACCGCCGAAGAATCCCGGAAAGTTATGGAAGACTTGCTCATCGAGCTGGCGGAAGCGTACAGCCAGCAGCCATTTCTGGCGGGCAAGTCGTTCTCTCGCGCAGACCTGTCAGCCGCTGCGCTTTTCGCACCGCTATTCCAGCCAGAAGCCTACCCGGTACCCTGGCCAAAGCCGGCGCGAATTCCCAAGGAAATACAAACCTGGCTCACCCAGTGGCAGCCGCAGCTGCAGGTGCTCAATAAAATATACACTGACTACCGGTAGCCCTGTGGCGTAAATCGCTACTTATGATGGCGTAATACGACTGCCCCCGCCCCGAAAGTTCGTGCCAAGATACAGCGGCATCTAAAAAGGGGGGAGCCGTATGTCACTAACGAACATGATGTTAGCTGTACTTGAGGAAAGTGGCTTGCTGGCTCTCTGGCAGGCAGTGTCGCCATGGCTGGCGCTGGATGAGCGACAACTTATATTTGTTATTGCAACACCGGTTTTTCTTGCAGTAACCGCTTTTGAATACCTGAAAATACGGCACAACCCGAAGCTGATGGATGCCCGGGAAGCCATCCGGAACTTTACCTTGGGCGCGGGCTACCAAGCCACCGAACTACTGTTTGCCGGCATCATTGCCTTTCCGGTTTACGCACTGTGCTACCACTACCGTCTTTTTGAGCTGGAGCTGAACTGGCTCACCGGCTTACTTACCTTCCTGGGCGTGGATTTTTGCTTCTACTGGATGCACCGCGCCAGCCACCGCGTGCGTTGGTTCTGGGCCGCCCACGTGGTTCATCATTCCTCCGAGCGGATGAACTTCTCCACAGCGATGCGCCAGAACGCCACCAACATATTCAATGGGGGCTGGGCCTTTTATCTGCCCATGGCTCTGCTGGGCTTTAATCCGGTATGGATAGGCATCACCTACGCACTGTCTCTGGTCTATCAGTTCTTTGTTCACACCACTTTGGTCACGCAGCTGCCAAGCTGGGTCGAACAGGTATTCAACACCCCGAGCCACCATCGTGTTCATCATGGCCGTAACCCGGGTTATATTGATCGTAATTTTGGCGGCACCCTGATTATCTGGGATCGCGCATTTGGAACCTTTACCGGTGAAGACGCCAGAAAACCTGTTGAATACGGCATTACCCGCCCGGCACCTTCCAACAACCTGTTTGTACTCTGGACTCACGAATACGTGGATCTGTTCCGCGACATGGCCCGCCCGGGTACACTAGTGTCACGGTTAAGCCACCTTTGGAAACCGCCCGAGTGGGTGCGCCCGGCCCCACCTGCTTCCGGATCACAACATGCAAGAGCAGCTCTTAAGCCTGAACAGCCAGAATAACCACGCTATAACAGGCTCAATTTTTTGCCCAAATACGCCTCGTTCAGCCCTGGTAATCTCCCATGGCATGGCGGAACACGCCGGGCGCTATGAAAATTTCGCACGCTGGTTGGCCGATCGCAATATTGCCGTTGTTACCTTTAATCATCGGGGCCACGGCCCTGAATGCCCGCCAGACCAGCTTGGCCATTACAGTGATGCTGGCGGCTGGGGAAAGGTGGTCGACGATCTGAACCGAGTGCTAATCGATACCCGGGAACGCTTCCCTGACATTCCTCTGGTTTTGCTTGGGCACAGCATGGGCTCGTTCATAGCCCAGAGCTGCGCACAACAGCATCCCGGCTCGCTTGACTGCCTGATACTCAGCGCCACCAATCGCATTCCTCACCCCCAGCTACGTGCATCCAAAGCGTTGATTGGCGGCATTAGGTGGCTATACGGCACTCACCACAGAAGCCCAACCATTGCCAGAATGACCTTTGGCAAGTTCAACCGCCTGTTCCGCCCCAACCGAACCGACTGCGACTGGCTCAGCCGGGATACTGCCCAAGTCGACCAATATGTGTCGGACCCGCTTTGTGGATTCGAATGCACCACAGGGCTGTGGCACGATTTCATTCAGGGTATGCTTACGATTAAGCCTTCGAGCTGGCGCAAGGATCTCCCCGTTCACCTGTTTTCCGGCTCAGACGACCCGGTAGGGGAAATGGGCAAAGGTGTCACCCGACACTTTCAGGGTATTCGTAAGGTCGGCGTCCAGGAGACAAGTCTGCGATTGTTTAAAGCCGGCCGACACGAGATGCTGAATGAAACCAATACTGAAGAAGTCCGAGAGCATGTGTTATCGCTGCTTGCCACGGGTAATAAACTTGATGCTTGAGAAATGTCCCCAATTAGCTCGCCTGTGCCTACTGCTGGTATTCAGCAACATGGCTCACGCCGCCGATGTTCGCATTGCGGTGGCCGCCAACTTTACCGATGCTGCCCGTGACCTGATTACCGCCTTTTCTGACGTTACCGGGCTGGAAGCTGTTGCGAGCTATGGCTCCACTGGCAAGTTGTACGCACAAATTGACAACGGCGCTCCGTTTGACGTGTTTCTTGCCGCCGACAGTCGCCGCCCGGAGCTGCTTGAGGAGAACAGCCAAGGCGTGACGGGTACTCGGTTCACCTATGCCCGAGGGAAACTGGCGCTTTGGAGCCCGGTACCCGGAACGTTTGAAGATCCAAAGACCTGGCTTGAATCCGGCGAGTTTGCGCGCTTGGCAATTGCGAACCCCAAAACCGCGCCATACGGCTTCGCGGCTCAGGAAGTGCTCACCGAACTTGGTGTCTGGGAATCGTTGCAGAGCCGTTTGGTGCGTGGCGACTCCATTGCCCAAACCTTTCAGTTTGTCGCCACCACCAACGCTCAGTCTGGCTTTGTCGCGCTCTCGCAGGTGCGTGCCTGGGATGAGAAAGGCGGCTCTCTCTGGATGATTCCGCAATCCTACTATTCCCCCATCAACCAACAAGCTATCCTCCTGAGCCGCAGCGAAAATAAAAACGCTGCTCGCCAATGGCTTGAGTTTCTGCGCAGCGACAAAGCCACGGGAATTATTGAGAAATTTGGGTATGAAACCGAACACTGAGACGTAACCCGGCCGACACCATGGATATATATTGGGAGCCAGTGTGGCTCACCCTGAAACTTGCAGGCTTTACCACCGCCATATTGTTGGTGCTGGGAACACCCATCGCCTGGTGGCTCGCACGCAGTAATCACTGGATAAGACAACCTGTTGCGGCGATTGTCGCGCTCCCATTGGTGCTGCCGCCCACGGTTCTCGGGTTTTACCTTCTGGTACTGATGGGACCAAAAGGTATGGTTGGCCAACTCACCGAGCAGCTGGGACTGGGTTTATTGCCGTTCACTTTCGAGGGTTTGGTGATTGCATCGGTCATCTACTCCCTGCCGTTTACCGTTCAGCCTTTGCAAAATGCGTTTGGATCCATCAACCAACAGTTTCTTGAGGTCGCGTCTACGCTCCGGGCCTCACCCAGGGATCGCTTTTTCTCCATCGTACTTCCTTTGGCCCGGCCGGGGTTTCTCACTGCCGGTGTGCTCACCTTTGCCCATACCATTGGCGAGTTTGGTGTTGTGCTGATGATCGGCGGCAACATACCCGGTGAAACCAAGGTGCTCTCGGTAGCCATTTACGACCATGTAGAATCCCTTGAATACACTCAGGCCCACTGGCTGGCTGCGGGCATGGTTGTTTTCTCCTTCGTGGTGCTTGTAACTCTCTATTCCCTCAACGGTCGGCTCCAATCCGGGCTGGTGAAATAATGGCGACAACCGGCATACAGGCACGCTTCGCCTGCAGCGTTGGGGCATTTACACTGAATGTCGACTTGGACCTACCAGGTAGCGGGCTCACCGCACTGTTCGGTCACTCGGGCTGCGGCAAAACAACGCTGCTGCGCTGCATGGCGGGCTTGCAAGCTGCTGACGGAGTCATGCGTGTTAATGGTGATGAATGGCAGAGTGAGAGTGAGGGTGCGAGTAAGAGCAGCAGCCGCCCTGTTCACAAGCGGCCTCTTGCATATGTGTTTCAGGAAACCAGCCTGTTCCCCCACCTGTCGGTAAAACGCAATCTGATGTACGGGTACAGGCGCATTCCGCAAAGCGAGCGCCAGGTATCCTTCGATAAGGCCGTTGAATGGCTGGGGCTCCCCCACCTGCTAGAACGCATGCCGGAGAAACTCTCGGGCGGTGAACGCCAGCGGGTCGCGATTGCCCGCGCTTTGCTAACCAGCCCCAAGCTTTTACTGTTGGACGAACCCCTGTCTGCACTCGATCACAACAGCAAACAGGAAATAATGCCTTACCTTGAAGCCCTGCGCGACAACCTTGCCATACCCATGCTCTATGTTTCCCACTCCACCGCGGAAGTTGCACGGTTAGCAGACCACATTGTGATGATGGACAAGGGGCGAGTAGTTGCCCAGGGCCCTTTGCAACAGATCATGGCGCGCACGGACCAACCCTTTGGGCTTGAGGAAGACGCTGGCGTGATCATTGATGCCACTCTTTCAGAGCGTGATGAGCGATGGCATCTGTGGCGCGCGGATTTCGCAGGAGGCCACCTCTGGCTGCGTGCTGATCGCGGTTTGGCAATAGGGCAACACATTCGGCTACAAGTGCTCGCACGAGATATCAGCCTGGCCCTGAGCAAACAGACTGACCAAAGCATCCAGAACCTACTGCCCGCGACCGTAGATGAAGTCGCCCCAGAGGTCAGCCCGGGAACCTCCATGGTGCGACTGCTGGCAGGACGAACCCCTTTTCTCTCACGCCTTACGACTCGGTCCGTGCACACCCTGGCCATTGAACCCGGACAGCAAGTCTGGATGCAGGTTAAATCGGTCGCCATTGTCGACTGATCAACCAGACCGGCTTCTGGCCCTTTTGGCCACAGCCACTCCAGATTCAGAACGGTAAGCTTCTTTGCATAAACCGTTCAACTCCTGATCACGGGCCTGCAATGACGTTCAGTACTCACCGTGTCACCAGCGGAAAAATCTCCCTGCATGCTGTGACCGAAGGGAATCCAGAGGGCATACCTCTGGTTCTGGTTCACGGTTACCCCGACAACCATCGCGTTTGGGACAAAGTAGTTGACGCTCTGGCGCCAGATTTCTTTCTCGTGCGCTACGACGTCCGAGGTGCTGGCCTTTCCGACAAGCCGGTTCGCACGCGAGACTACCGGTTATCGCTTCTAGCTGGGGATCTCGAAGCGGTCGTGGATCAGTTATTGCCGGGCCGCCGGTTTCATATACTCGCCCACGATTGGGGCTCAATACAGAGCTGGGAGTCTGTGGGCTCCGGCCCACTGCAGGCGCGCATTCTTTCCTTTACGTCTATTTCTGGCCCCTGTCTCGATCATGTCGGGGCCTGGTTAAGGGTGCAGGCTTCAAAACTAACCGGTGGCGGTTCAGCCAAGGTTGCCAAGCAACTACTTAGATCCTGGTACGTTTTTTTGTTTCAATTACCAATCATACCGGAAGCCGTTTGGCGCCTGGGCCTTGATAAGCAATGGCCAATCTTACTGCAGAAACGGGAGGGGGTTAAAGATGCCTGCTTCAGCGGTTTACAAAAGGATGACGGGCGTTTTGGCGTGCAATTGTACCGGGCTAACTTCCTGCCCCGTCTGCTCAGGCCGCAACCAAGGTTCGCAATCTGCCCGGTGCAGTTAATCATTCTGAAGCAAGATAACTATGTGGGCGCAGACTTGTTCGTCCAGCTCAGCCAGTGGGCGGGCAAACTTACACGGGAGCAGATAAATGCACCGCACTGGGCGCCTCTTACAGAGCCAGACGCCGTTGCTAGTGCGGTACGCAGCTTTATCCGCCCTTAGCGAGTCCCGTAAACCACCATGGTTTTACCTTTCACCATAACAAGCCCTTGGTCTTCCAGGGTTTTAAGCACCCGGCCAACCATTTCGCGAGAGCAGCCTACAATGCGGCCAATTTCCTGACGGGTAATCTTGATCTGCATGCCATCCGGATGTGTCATGGCGTCTGGCTCTTTGCATAAATCCAGCAACGTACGAGCCACACGACCGGTTACATCCAAAAATGCCAGGTCGCCAACTTTACGGGTAGTCTGGCGTAGCCGTGAGGCCATCTGTTCGCCAATAAAGTAAAGAACCCCAAGATCCTGCTGGGCAATTTCCCGGAATTTTGGGTAGCTGATTTCAGCCACTTCACATTCGATTTTAGCCTTCACCCAGGCACTGCGGGAATCCATATTGTCGAACAGCCCCATCTCGCCAAAAAAGTCTCCGGCATTGAGATAGGCCATGATCATCTCACGGCCATCATCGTCTTCGATGATAACCGTGACAGAGCCCTTAACGATGTAAAAGAGGGAATCGCTCTTGTCACCTGCGTAAATAATGGTGCTCTTAGCCGGATACCGGCGGCGATGACACTGCGAAAGAAAATAGTCGAGATGCTTGGTTTTTTGCTCAACCGGCTTGACGATAGTGGCCATAGTGCGAGTCGTGCCTCCTCAAATACTGGCGGGTTCCGATGTTTGTTGTTCACCCGGCTTTCCCTGCGGGTTCGTTTGTTTTTGCTACAAAACAGAGCAACTTATAGCAAGAAGGCCTGCTTCGAGCAACTGGAAACAGTATACAAGATGTATCCCGGACATGTGCCGCCAACTGTCAGGCAACCCAGGTTGTGCTAGCATTCTGCCCCATCCGTTTATTTCCGGGCTGGCCAACACCCGCCCCTGTACAACAGGAGAACACCCTTCATGAAAGCAACCGTCGACTGGACAGGCAACGCCAGCTTCCGGGTTACCAGCGGCACCGGGCACTCTGTACAGCTGGATGGACCACCCGATCACGGCGGCGAAAACTTGGGGCCCCGCCCCATGGAAATGCTGCTCATGGGTCTTGGGGGCTGCTCATCTTTTGATGTGATGAGCATCCTGAAAAAGAGCCGCCAAGAGGTCACCGCGTGCCACGCCGAACTGGAAGCCGAGCGGGCAGATGCCGTGCCTTCGGTATTCACAAAGATCCATCTTCATTTCGTGGTAACCGGCCACAACCTAAAGGAAAGCCAAGTGAAGCGCGCCGTAAGCTTGTCTGCCGAGAAGTACTGCTCTGCTTCGATCATGCTAGAAAAAGCAGGCGTGAAAATCAGCCACAGCCACGAAATCCGCATCGCGGATTAAGCCTTGCTCACAGCACTATTCAATACCCGATGGGGCGTGCATAATACCGCCCTTTCTCCGCCGGCCTGCGCGAAAGGTGAACAACCTGGTCAGTAGTCGGTGGCGGCCTCCGCAGAGCGTGAAATTGCCGCTCTGCCGTCATTCATTTCCACAAATCGGAGGGGCTGAGCATGGAACCAAAACTCCAGTTGCACGGTTTCAACAACCTGACCAAATCCCTGAGCTTCAATATCTACGACATCTGTTACGCGCAGACCGAAGAGCAGCGCGAAGGCTATATTGATTATATCGACGAGATGTATAACGCCGAACGTCTTACCCAGATCCTGACCGATGTGGTCAAGATCATCGGCGCTAATGTTCTCAATATTGCCCGTCAGGATTACGAGCCCCATGGGGCATCGGTTACCATGCTCATAGCCGAACATGAGTTGGCCAGAGGTGAAGAGCCAGACAACGAAGAGTCACCCGGCCCGCTTCCCGATACCATTGTGGCTCACCTGGACAAGAGCCATGTGACAGTGCACACCTATCCGGAAAGCCACCCCCATGAAGGCATCAGCACCTTTCGCGCCGACATTGACGTGTCCACCTGCGGCCTGATTTCGCCGTTGAAGGTGTTGAACTACCTGATTCACAGTTTCGATTCCGATGTGGTTACGGTTGATTACCGAGTGCGCGGTTTTACCCGCGATGTAGACGGCACAAAGCATTACATTGACCACGATATCAATTCGATCCAGAACTATCTGACCGAAGATACGCAGAACGCTTACCAGATGATCGATGTGAATGTTTACCAGGAAAATCTCTTTCATACCAAAATGATGGTGAAAGAGTTCAACCTCGATAACCATGTATTCGGCGAGAATGCCGAGGACTTGGACCCTGAGGTTGCTCAGTCTATAGAAGACCGCCTGAAGCGCGAAAAGCTGGAGATTTTTTACTCCCGTAACATGGAATAACGCTGCCCGAAAAAATCAGGCAAACGCTTTTTGTGCGATCAGGCGCTGCACCATGGGCCTTACAATCAGATCCATGGCCAGCGCCATTTTTGGCCCTGGAATGACCAGAGTGTCGTGGCGTGACAAGGTACTGTTTGGTATTGCTTGCAGCAGGTAGGAAAAATCTACTTCAGAGGCATCCCGGAAGCGGATCACCAGCATGCTTTCATCTTCCGTAGGCACATCCCGGACCACAAACGGGTTGGACGTGTCCACCAGAGGAATACGCTGGAAGTTGATATGGGTATGTGAAAACTGCGGCACAATATCGTGAACATAATCATCCATTCGATTGATGATCGTTGCGACCACGGCTTCCTGACTGTAACCCCGCTGATGGGTATCCCGGTGTATTTTCTGGATCCACTCCAGGTTTACGATGGGCACCACACCAATGAGCAAATCCACATACTGAGCAATATTATACTGCTCACTTACAATCGCCCCGTGCAGGCCTTCATAAAATAGAAGGTCCGTATTTGGTTGCAACGCCCCCCAAGCTGTAAATGTGCCTGGTTTGTGCCCCTCAGCTTGCAGGCCTCGATCCTCGTCGTGAACATACTGGCGATACCGGCCATTTCCGGAATGGCCGTAGTCATAAAACAGCGCTTCCAGCTTATCGATATGGTTGGCCGCCAAAGCAAAATGGTTACGCTCACCAAACTGTCCTTTGGCGGCCAGGCGCGCCATTTGCTCACGGTTATAGCGGTGAAAACTGTCACCACTGACCATGGCTGCTGTCAGCTCTTCATTAGCAAACATGCGTCGAAAAATCTGCCCGGTGGTGCTTGTGCCGGCACCAGATGAGCCGGTAACCGCAATAATAGGGTGTCGTTTTGACATAAATGAAGCACGCCAGAAGTTGGATGAAAAACGAAAAAGATCAGGTAAGACTGTCGAGCGAACGGGGCTTCTCGATCACAAAACCCTGAGCGTAATCCACTCCCAGCTGCCTCAGTGTGTCCAGAACGTCGCGGGATTCAACCTGGCCAGCAATCACTTCTCGATCCATGTAGTGCGCCATATCCACCATGGACTGCACCATGGTTCGATCGGTTTCGCTGGTACTGAGCTGGCTTGTAAAGGCACTGTCAATGCGGATCAGGTCAACCGGAAGCGAGCGCATGAATTCAAACGAACTGGGGCCGCTACCGAAGTTCCCGAGGCAAAATCTGCACCCCAGCTCTTTCATCTCGATGATAAAGTCTGCCACTGCCTGCACGTCGTTTATTGCCGAAGCTTCAGTTATTTCAAACCATAACCGTTCGATGGGCGCGTCTTTCTCGCTCAGTTTTTCGTAGATATACTCAAGCAGAGACTGATCGTTCAGGGAATAACCCGAAAGGTTAATACACACGCCACCCAAGTGTCGGGGATCCGGCGCCTGCACCCGTAACCAGTCCAGCATATGCCCCACCACCCAACGATCGACAGCCTGCATACGGTCATACCGCTCGGCCATGCGAACAAAATCCCGGCCTGTAATCAGCACGCCGGCATCGTCGTACATGCTAATCAGCACTTCGTACTGAGGCGCCATTGTAGTGCGACTGTGCAACGGTATAATTTTCTGGCAACGCAACAACATGCGCTCTTCATCCAGGTCGCCCAGGCTGGCAACCTTGGCAGCTATCTGCTCCTGGCGGGCCTGGTCATCGGCCCCCAGAGAGTACTCTGCCACCTTGCCATGCCCTTTGTGCCTGGCAACACCCAGAGCTTCTTCAGACGCCCTTAACCAGCGCTCAGCGCTGACCAGGCCAGGTAGTTCAGGCACAACCCCAACACTGGCAGACAACCGGTAGCTACGGCCGTCATAAACAAATTCGGCTGCTTCTACAGCAGTAATCAGATTGCGTGCCACATCATTTGCGTTTTCAGCCGGCACAAGCATGCCAAACTCATTCCCTGCAAGTCTTGCCAAAGGCATTCCGTCACCGACAAGGCCTCGCAGCACATCAGCCACACGCTTGAGTGCGTCGTCACCGGCCTGGTAGCCAGCGGTGTCATTCAGCAAGCGGAATTTACGCAAATCCAGCCTAAGCAAAGAGCGCTCATCTTCGCGCCGTGCCAGCTGCTGATCGAGCATGCGCTCAAATTCACGACGGCCAAGAAGACCGGTCAGTTCGTCGTGGGTAGAGGCCCAGGATAACTGGTCGTAGACCTTACGCACCATGCGGTCGATGCTTTCATCCACCAACGGGCGCTCGTACTGACTATCGGGCACGATGATGCCCTTACGCATCTGCCGCGCCAGGGCCTCCAGTTCAAGCTCCACCACTCGCATGCCTTGGTGGTTTACAAACACAAACCGGCTGAACCCTCGGGCTACCCAAACCAGCCGGATATATTGCGGCTCATCAGGTTTTTCCTGATCCCGCAGCCAGTCGCCCGTACGCAGCCTCTGGGCACGGTTTACCCAACGCTGCAGGCTGCGCTGCTCGCGCTCTGACAGCGATTGCTTAAGACCTTTGGCTGGCTGCACCTTAGGCATGGCAACCATTTCTGCCGGACTCTCCGGGCTGCGCACCAAAAACTGCTTGAGCTCGTCGCGTATCTGAGAGGACGGCATATGATTGCTGGAAATAGACGCCAGCCCATCCTGAATAACCCGCAGTAACTCCGGCAAGTTCACTGTGCTGTCTCGGTCTGCTGCAAACGCCAGTAAGGAGTCAATCACAGCCAGATAATCCTGCCAGATTTGGCTGTCAGGCCCTTGGCGGATCCAGGTCAGCGACAACAGATCCCGCCAACCTCCGTCTAGCAGGCTAAGAACAGCTTTGGGAATGCTACGCCCTGCCAGCTTCCGGTTCAGTACCTCTGCAACCGCCGTCTTGGACTCGGCGACTTTCTGGGCGCCTTCTGCAGCGGCAGTTACCCGCTCAACGTTGCGTCGGTACACCAGGTTCTGGCGGTCAATCAAGCCATCGAGCTCCTGAACCGTTTGCTCGAAAACCCCGGTATCCTGCTCAAACTCTGTCGCTATGCGCTGGATAAGCTCATCAATGCGTCGCTGAACGACAGGGTTCAGGCGCCCACCCTTAACGCCAAGCTGGGCCAGCCGATTCATCACACCCCGAACCGGGCTGTTCTTATCATCAAAAAATGCGGGGTCGCGCATCACAACTTTCAAAACCGGAACTTCAAGTTGGCGCATCCGCTTTTGGGCGTATTCGCTGAGTTTCGGGCTGTCAGTAATAGAGTTGAAAAATTGATCTACCACGTCCAGCGTACCTTGCTGCTCCTCATCGAGCTTTTTAGCACCACCGGCACGGACTTTCCCAACCACTCGCTCCCTTAACGGGATAACATTGCTTTCCGTATCAACGGGTTCTGCCTGCAGCTGCTGAAGTTCGCGTTGTAACTCGCCAGAAGACATTGGCTGGGCATTAACGGGAAAGGGTGCAGGCTCGGAATCACCTCGCGCTGCGCGGCTGACCGCAAGCGTCCCAAGCAAGTTTCGTACGGTTGCAAACGCTGTATGTGCAGCTTGGGCATAGTTCCGAAACTCACTGCCGGCGCGCGTCTTGTCGACACCTTTATCCCGGCTTGCGGAAGGTTCCGTCGGCGCACCTGCCCCGCCAGGGTGCGGCTGTTCTGGTTCCGCTGGCGCTGGCGCGGACGTTGAGTCACCCTCGTGTTTGGCGGGTGGGGCCTGGCTTGATGCCGGCTTGTTCTGCGAGCTGTCAGAGGTTTGCTCACTCAGATACTTGCTGAGATCCAGCTCCGGCAACACGCCATGGCGAATCAGGATATTGTTTAATTCCTGGTAGAGTGGGCCCAGGTGATGTAGAACCGATTGTTCAAATACCTTTAGGCAGATTTTCTCTACCTCTCTGGAGGCCTTGAGCTGGCTTAGCCCGGCATGGAACGCTTCGCACACAAGCGACGGGCCAAGCGGGTTGTGATGCCCGGTTGCGTTGGCAATGCCCAGCTTATCCAGACGTAGCTTGAGCTGCAGCAGCTCTTTCCGGTACTGGGTGTCGGCCTTTGTGACCATAACCCGGATTGTCAGCCAGTCTTCGAATTCCCCCTTGTCTACAACGGATAGCTCCGAACCGGGAAAACCTTTTGGGGCCGGCTTGAGAGGAGATTCAAGGCTGCGAGCGATTTGGTGCCAGATGACACGCTGGCGGGCCTGGATCTGACACGAGTAGTCCATTAGTTCATTTGCTTGCTGGTCGTTCGTAGCCTTCTGCGCCGCCTCTTTAAGCGTGGAGGCCATTTGCGCAAAGCAGGCATCCATCAGCGGCTCTATATGCTGGACAACCGCGCGCGCAGACTGGTGCAGAACAAACTGCACACGTTCACTCGGCGCGCGCAACGAGGCGCGTTCCTGATTACTAGAGCCGCCACACTGCTGCAGCATCGCAGCAACAGCTTCCGGGTTGGTACGCGTAAAGTTAACACCCATGGCGCCGTCAATGCGCCGGGCAATACTCACGTGAAGCTCGTGCCGGCGCTTTCCGTCTGCACTCCGGAAACGCACAATGAACTCAGGTGGCGTAGCGAACGCAAAAGCCTGATCAAGCTTGCGGGATGTTTCACCGGAATAGCGGACAAAAATCCCCTCGGCACAAAAATCCGCAATCTGGCAGGGCCAGGATTCGCCTGTACCCAAATCAACCTGAGCAGCAAGTTTGATCGGTTTCCGCGGGCTTTGTCGACGTTCTCTCGGATCCATGAACTACCTAACATTGCGCAAAGTTGCAGGGATCGAGGTTAGGCCTGCTAGCAACTAACGCCCCTGAATATAATATAGTGCACTGTCACCTGCGGTTATAAGAAAAGGCGGTGCTTACACGTGCAATCTTGAGTGTACTATAGCGACCAGTTATGAACACAGTTCCAGCAAGGCCCCAACATAGTAGCCTATGAAACAGCTTAGTCAGATATATACAGTTTTACTACTGATAACACTGCTGAGTGGGTGCAGCACCTTCAATTACTACACTCAAGCCATTCGCGGCCACCTCGCCTTGACGATGGCAGGCAAACCAGTGGACAGATTTATAGCCAGCGAAACGACATCCCCTGAACTGCGCCACAAACTTATACTTTCGCGCCAGGCCCGGCACTTTGCAGACAGGCGCCTAGGACTGGCTCCGGGAGACGCATTTACAGACTACGTGGCACTTGACCACCCATGGGTGGTGGTTAGCCTTGTGGCAGTGCCAGAGTTTTCTCTGCAACCACACCAGTGGTGTTACCCGATTCTTGGCTGCCAAGCCTACCGAGGGTATTTTCATCTTGAAGATGCCCAGCGAGAGGAGCAGCGCTTCCTGACCAAAGGCTATGATACGTTTATCGGCGGTGTCACGGCCTACTCTACACTGGGCTGGTTTGACGATCCGCTTCACTCCGGCTTTACCAATCTCGACAATGATCCCATGGTAGCCCTGATATTCCACGAACTGGCTCACCGGGTGGTTTATATAAAAGGAGATACGGCCTTTAACGAGAGTTTTGCCACGGCCGTTGAACTGGAAGGCCTTAGGCTATGGCTGGCAAAGCAAGGCGATCCATCCGCCTTCCAACAGGCACTTGCCCGCCTTGAATTGCGCAACAAAACCCACGATCTGACAAAATCCGCTAGCGCTGAACTGGAACAGCTGTACCGGCAGCACAACGTGCTTTCTGAAAACAGCCTTCGTAAGCGCAAACAACGCATCTTTGACGAACTCAATAAAAGCTATAGCAGGCTGCTAAAAAGCAGCGGAGGGCGCGAAAACGGACCATTTGGAGCCGCGCCCGTGGCTTTCAACAACGCCCGTATTGCCCTGTTTTCGCAATACAATCAGTACGTGCCTGCATTTCGGCAGTTACTGAAGCAATCCCATTACGATTTTCCCGAGTTTTACCGCGCCGTGGAGGCGCTTTCCCAACAACCCGAAAAACAGCGCCGGCAAGCGCTACAAGATCTCTCAGAGCGGTTTAAAGAAAACTTTTGAGTTGCGTTGGGTGTTATAAGTAGCAAGCTTGGGGCCGGGCAATGCCTGAACGGTGCTGGGCTGGAAGCCTCGCTCCCGAAACCAGTGCTCGGTTTGTGTGGTGAGCACAAACAGCTTCTGGATACCCTGACTGCGGGCGTGCTTTTCGACCATTAAAAGAATCTCATCGCCACGACCGGCGCGGCGATAGGCCGAATCCACTGCAAAGCAGGAGAGCTCACCCGCGCCATCGTCTGGGTAGTTATGCAGCGCGGCGCAACCAACAACGGTTCCGTCACGCTCGGCAACAACAAAGTGTTCAATGTCAGTTTCCAGCATTTCCCGCGACCGCCGTACCAAAATACCCTGCTCTTCCAGCGGCTCAATTAGCCCTAGAATTCCGCCGATATCTTCTGCACGAGCCTGTCTGAGCTGTTCATAGTGATCACCGCTCACCAACGTTCCTGCGCCGTCCCGGGTAAACATTTCTTCCAGCAGCGCGCCGTCGTTTACATAACTAATAATATGCGCTCGCCTCACGCCCTTCACACAAGCATCACAGGCGGCACGCAGGAGATCTGCATCGTGCCCGGTGATGGTTCCATCTGCCAGCCGCTCAGGGGCCTGTCGGGCTGAAAGCTCACGAATCAAAGAACCATCCTGCTCAAGCAATCCCTGATCATCAATAAAGACGATCAGCTTTTCCGCCTGCAGAGCCGCCGCTACCTGGCTACCTACATCTTCATACGAGAGGTTGAAGGTGTCCCCGGTGGGCGAGTATCCCAGCGGCGGTAGCAAGACAATGTGCCCCTGCTCCAGAAGTTTCTCAATGCCCGCCACATCAATTCGCCGAACCTTGCCGGTGTAACCGAAATCGACTCCGTCCAGCACGCCAACCGGCTTCGCTGTTACGTAGTTACCACTGCTCACGCGGATGCGGGCATTGTGCATGGGCGAATTCACCAACCCCATGGACAATCGGCTTTCAAGGATCGCCCGCAAACCACCGGTCGCTTCCATAACCAGCGGCAAATGATGTTCTGGAGTGATTCGCAGGCCGCGGGCAAACGACGACTCCAAGCCTGCATTATCCATGCGGTTTTGTATTTGTGGGCGAGCGCCAAAGGCAACCACCAAACGCACACCCAGGCTGCTCAGCAGTGCGATGTCGTGGATGATATTGATAAAGTTTTCGTGCTCAATGGCGTCGCCCGGAATGGTCAACACAACCGTACGGCCGCGGTGGGCATTGATATAGGGCGATGAATGGCGAAATGAATGCAACCAGCCGTTCGATTTCAAGTGTTGTTCTCCAGTGCGTTTTTTATGCGAGAGCCAATTTACTCAGAGACAAAACTGCCGAATAAGACCCCTGAGGATTTTTACCGTGGGCTCTAGCTGAGACAGCTCTATAAATTCGTCTGGCTGGTGAGCCTGATCGATAGACCCTGGGCCTAAAACCAGGGTTTCCATGCCAAGCTTTTGCAGCCAAGGTGCCTCAGTCGCAAACGCGACCGCATGCGCTGTGTGGCCAGTAAGCGCCTCACAGGCCTGAACCAATGCGGCGTCTGCCGGCGTTTCAAATGGCGGAACGCCCTCAAACAGCGGTTCAAACTCCATGATCAGTTCACGTCGTTCAGCCAACGGCTGTATTTTGTGCAGAATATCCTGGCGCAGGTTTTCCATGCTCATTCCGGGCAACGGGCGCAGGTCGAAGTGCAGCTCGCACTTTGCGCAGATGCGGTTCGGATTATCGCCACCGTGTATGCAGCCAAGGTTAAGCGTTGGCACCTGCACGTCAAAATTCGGGTTGCTGTACTGCGCCTGCCAATCTGCACGCAAGGCCAGGAGTTCGCCAAGGGCCTCGTGCATACCCTCTAGAGCATTGCGGCCCAAGCCTGGGTCCGAAGAGTGGCCAGATTGGCCCTCAAACGTTAACCGCTCCATCATAATGCCTTTGTGCATACGCACAGGCCGGAGGCTGGTGGGCTCACCAATGACCGCATAACGGGCTTTCGGCTTGCCAGCCTCGGCTAGCGCCTTCGCTCCGTTCATGGAAGTTTCCTCATCCGCTGTGGCGAGGATAATCAAGGGCTGCTTCAGATCGGAGGCTGAAAAGGCCTTGGCAGCTTCGATTGCGAGCGGGAAAAAACCCTTCATATCGCAGGTGCCCAGACCGTACCAGCGGTTGTCCCGCTCAGTCAGGGTAAAAGGGTCGCTTTGCCAGCGTTTGTCGTCAAAAGGCACCGTGTCGGTGTGACCAGCAAGTACCAAACCGCCAGATCCGCTGCCCAGGGTAGCTATCAGGTTATACTTACCCGGCTGTTCGGGCACAGCCAAAACCTCAACCAGGAACCCCAAGGTTTCTAGCCACTCCCCAAGGGTTCGCACGACCGGCTCGTTGCTTAGGTCCCATTCAGCCGATGCACTGCTTATAGAAGGCAACGAAATCAGCTTTGTTAGCATGTCGCGCACACCCGGCACAGTGCTGGCGTTGTTTGCACTTGCTTGGCTATTAGTCTCGTCGGGGGAGTGCTGCATGGTGCCTCCTCGGCTGGCGTAAACGTTATTGTGTCTGGCCGCGGCGCCACACTTCAAACGATGTAATCGCGCGCACAGCTATCGGGTAGGCTACCTCGCCTCCTGCCACGGTGCGGGCAACCTCCAGTTCCCGTTCAGAAACACCCACCAAACGGCCTTCAACAACATTGCCATTTGAAAGTGTCACCCGAACCTTGCGCCCCACCCATGTTGCTGCCTGTTCGAGATCTTCGGTGTGCCAACGGGTTACCTCTGGGTTCTCGCGGGGCACCACCGGCACAAGGGCTTCTTTTGGAGGCTCGCTGGCAATTCGCTCAACCTTCCGAAGAAAAACATCGGGAACCATGGCGCCATTATATTCCAGTGTCCAGGCCATGGAACCATCCGCATTTTCATCCTCGGAACGCACCGGAATGCCGAGTGTTTCTGAACCCAGCCGCACTGACGCGGTTATTTCTCCGCCCTCCAGCAGCCACTGCCGGTACAAGGCTAGCAACTGTTCACTGGCACGCCAACCGCGAGCTTTTAGCCCCATCTCGAAAGCCTTCAGTGTGCGCCCCGCCCATTGGGACGTTTCCACGCCAGCTTCCCTGGCACAGTAGGCTGCGACCCGGCGCATGAGGCCACCGTCTCTGAGTGTCACCGTAATGGGCTGGCTTGAGCTAGTGAGTGTCGCTTCAGGTGATAGCAGATGGACACGTGCACCCGGCCAAATCAGCTCCAGGCTGCCCGTGTTTTCCGAATTCAATTCAAGATGGATGCGATCGGGGGTCTGCCTCAGGATAAGCTCGCCGGCCAAGCGGGTAACCCCCATGCGCAACAAGTCCCCACTGCCAAGCTGCTGACGAGGATCCGGCGCGCAGGAAAACGCAAAGAGAGGCGCCTGCTCGCTATCCCTGGCTCCGTCTGCCGTTACCCAGTTGCGGAACATGGTTGCTTCAAGCACCAGCGCCAAGCCTTCTGCCTGCAGCGACCATCTGGCAGGCAGGTCGCTGGGGTCCAAAAGTGCCTTCAACAGAGCGATGGGAGAGCCGGTTTCAAATTCTGCTCGGCCGATTGCCAAAGGCTGAGTCAGTTCAAAATCTTGCCAGTAGCCTCCGGACAAAACCAGACGGCCTTCCACTCCGGAACCTATTTTGCCCCGCTCAAGTACACCACTTCCGCCAAGCACTTGACGCGCTTCTGCCATGCGCTGATCCATCAGCCACCAAACCCCGGCCTTGAATGCAGCAAAGCCAAGCAAAGTTGCCACTATCAACGTTGTGAGCAAACGCTTCATCCGGAAAATCCTCAAGCCAGCCGTCAGTTACGGGAAATCAGGGTACCAACACCCTCGTCAGTAAAGATTTCCAGAAGGCACGCGTGAGCGACTCGTCCGTCTATAATATGCGACGTTCGGACACCATTTTCCACCGCGCTCAATGCGCAGCGGATCTTTGGCAGCATACCGCCGTGAATGGTGCCGTCTTCAATCAGGTCACTCACTTGCTGCGCGGTGAGGCCAGTGAGCACTTTGCCTTCCTTACTTTTGAGACCGGATACGTTGGTCAGCAACATCAGTTTTTCGGCTTTCATGGCCTCGGCAACCTTGCCGGCAACCAGGTCTGCGTTGATATTGTAGGAGGCGCCATCCGGCCCAACGCCAATGGGCGCAATCACTGGAATCACGTTGCTGCGGGTGAGCATGTCGATCACGTCTACATTGATACTCGCCACCTCACCCACACGCCCGATATCAATAATCTCAGGGCGCTCCAGCTCCGGCGAACGATCCATCACTTCGAGCTTACGAGCGCGAATAAGGTTGGCGTCTTTCCCTGTCAAGCCTATAGCGGTGCCGCCCTGAGCATTGATCAGAGAAACAATTTCCTTGTTTACCTGGCCGCCCAGCACCATTTCCACAACGTCCATGGTTTCGGCATCGGTAACCCGCATGCCATTCACAAAGCGGGACTGAATATTAAGGCGCGCCAGCAGCTCACCAATCTGAGGACCACCACCATGGACAACAATCGGGTGAATGCCTACCAGCTTCATGAGCACGACGTCCCTGGCGAAACTGCTCTTCAGTTCCTCGTTTTCCATGGCGTTACCACCATATTTGATAACAACCGTTTTCCCGGTAAACCGTTGGATGTACGGTAATCCGCGACTAAGAACTGTTGCCACCTGCATGGCTGTTTCACGATCGAGCGTCATCTTGCTGCCTTAATAAATCAATATTGAAAATAGAGTGCCTAAAAGTAGCGGGTTCGATATCAAAAACCGGCCACAAGATCCGGTGCCACCTTCTGTAACTGAGCCCGAAAAACACCCTTAATCCGCTCCAAAGCCTCATCTGTTTCGGCCTCAAAACGCAGCACCAACATAGGTGTGGTGTTGGAGGCCCGGCACAAGCCCCAGCCATCGGTATAATCCACTCGTATGCCGTCTATAGTGCTGATATTACAGTCACCAAATTCACCTTTCTGGCTCAACTGCTCCATAATGGTGAACTTGCTGCTTTCGGTTACTTCAACGTGAAGTTCCGGCGTGCTGATATCCTCCGGAAAGTCTTCAAACACTTCGTCACTGTGGCGGTCTTCAATGCCCAGTATTTCCAGCAGCCTGGCTGCCGAATAAAGCCCATCATCAAACCCGTACCAACGCTCGGCGAAGAAGATATGGCCACTCATCTCTCCGGCCAACAGCGCCCCCGTCTCCTTCATTTTTGCTTTCATCAAGGAGTGGCCAGTTTTCCACATAACGGGTCGCCCACCCGCCTCGGAGATCACTCCCGCAAGCCGGCGGCTGCACTTCACATCGTAAAGCACATCGGCGCCAGGGTTTCGTGAAACAACATCCCGGGCAAATAGCATCAGCAGACGATCCGGCCAGATAATCTTGCCAGTGTTGGTCACCAAGCCAAGCCGATCGCCGTCGCCATCAAAGGCCACGCCAAGATCTGCGCCTTCTGCTTTAACCCTCGCAATCAAATCGGCCAGATTAGCGGGATTGCCCGGATCGGGGTGATGGTTCGGGAAGTCGCCATCAACCTCGCAGTACAACGGAATCACTTCGCAGCCCAGCTCTTCTATCAGCATGGGACCCAGCTCACCTGCAATGCCGTTGCCGGCATCTACCACTACCTTCAGTGGCGCTGCGACGGCAATATCACCCACAATCCGATCAAGATACGCTCTACGTACATCTTCAGAAGACTGTGTGCCACGGCCAGCCGCGAGATTACCGGTTTGCACCCGCTGGTATAGCGCCTGGATGGCTTCGCCAGAGAGGGTTTCACCGCCCAGCATGATCTTGAGGCCATTATAGTTAGCCGGGTTATGGCTTCCGGTGACCATAACGCCCGATCCGTTCTCAAGATGATGGGTCGCGAAATACAGTACTGGCGTTGGCACCGCACCCACATGAACGACATTGCAGCCCGCCGCCATCACGCCCCGCGCGAGAGCATCTGCTAATTCAGGGCTTGAGTGGCGTCCGTCGTAGCCAATGCATAGAGATGCCAGCCCGCGACTTATTGCTTCTGACCCAATGGCTGCGCCAATCCTTTCGACAATAGGCGACGAAAGGGTCTCGCCAACGATGCCCCGGATATCATAAGCCCGGAAAATATCTGGTGAAATCCCTACAGCCAACTCATCCATGTCATCAACCCCCGGCATCTCTCCGCCGGCAAAGAACGAGCTGTCATTGTTGCCACTGCCAAAGCCCAAAACATCTTCGTCACCGTCTAACATGTCTATGTCGGGTAATTCCTTGTCTTGAAACAATGGCTCTGCATCACCCGATTCAATAGGCTTTGCATTCTTCCCGGGTTTTGGCTTTGCATTTTCTGCAGTTCGGGCCAAGCGCTTATCCACCACCTGAGAAAGCCTGTAAAGCACCTCCGCAGCAGAGGCCACCATGTCCCACTGGAACGCTGGTAGTTTCTGTCGTTCACCGCCAAACACCTTATGCGCCCACTGAATCAGGTTAGCCACCTCATGACGCAAGCTTTTCTGGGCGCGGGTTAGCAATGCCCACACCAATATGGCCGCTAGCAGGGAGGGCACACCAATCAATAGTGCAATCAGTAAAATATTGATTGGGGGCCCTGGCAAAACGCCAGGTTTATAGGCGAGGGCCCAGTCCGGGTTGGCGAGGGCGCGGGTTTCTATCGCGCTTACGTTCGCTCCCGTACCGCCATTACTGACAAACGTCCGGGATGCTCCGGAGACGGTTTGTACCAACGCGAGCTCGCCGGAAAGCCGAGTATTTACCACAGAGAGAAGCGGCTTCAGAAATGACGCATCAAAGACCACCAGAAGACTGCCCACAACGGCTTTACTGGCGGGATTTCGCACCGGAGATGCCATCTGCATATACCAGCGGCTTTCCCGGGGAAAGGCATCCGGGTGCAGGGGCTGACTGCTTTCCGCACGGCGCACCAGCTCAAGCCCCGCAAACCCAAGCAGAGCGTTTCCGTTTCCGGTTCGTGGAATCTGGCGATAGGGAAACAGGAACGCCGCCTGAATACCGGGCAAAGCAGTCGCCAAGCTCTGTTCAACGGCACCGGTATCGGCACGCTCCATCAATGCATCAACAACATGGGGCTGGGTTGCCAGACCGTTCACGCTCTGCTGCATCAGCGCAAGGTACTGGTTTATGCGCTGAGCAGCCGCATCGGCCTCAACGGATATCCAGACACTCGTGCGCTTTTCAGCAGCTGGCTGCAAAACCAGAAACTGCACCAGAGCAATAGCAGCCAATCCGGCTACCAAAATCACCAGAGCCTGTCTTAACGCCGTCGAGCCAAGCTGCTTCAGCTTTAAGCCTGCGGAAGTACGGGGTTTCGTTTTATTTTCAGCCTTACCAGACTGCTGCTCCTCGACCGGCGTCTCGGGAGCTTTCTTTTTACCCAGCTTCATAGTTCACCCTGCAATTATCTTTTTTGTTCTATACAAGTACATATCGGCAAAGTATAGACGCCGCCTCAGGTTTCTGCGTTAAAGGTCTGATGATTATCGAGTGCCTGTAGAGCCAAAGCCGCCTTCGCCCCGACTACTTGCATCAAAATCGGAAACCACCTCAAAATCTGCCTGAACCACGGGCACCAGCACCAACTGAGCTATTCGCTCCCCCACTTCCATGGTGAAAGCGGTTTTGCCTCGGTTCCAGCACGACACCATCAACTCGCCTTGGTAGTCAGAATCGATCAGCCCGACTAAATTACCCAGCACAATACCGTGCTTGTGACCCAGCCCACTTCTAGGCAGGATCATGGCTGCCAGTGACGGATCAGCGATGTGTATGGATAACCCGGTACGGATCAGTTGCGTCTCCCCTGGCTCCAGAGTCAAGGGCTCATCAAGGCAAGCTCGCAAGTCCAGGCCAGCAGAGCCTTCAGTCGCGTATTCGGGAAAAGCGATCTGGCTACCAATCCGGTCATCAAGAATGCGTACCTGTAGTTTTTTACTGCTCATGTTATCCCTGCTTCAGGTGGTTACCAATTAACGTTACGAGGCGTTCCGCAATAATTTGCTTGCTGTCCGGCCCTATAGTTTCCTGCCCATCCGCCCAGAATACCGTGACAGCGTTATTGTCACTATTGAATCCCAAACCAGGAGCAGACACGTCGTTGGCAACAATCATACGTAAGTTTTTGCGCTGCATTTTGTCTTTGGCGTAGTGGGCAACGTCTGAGGTTTCCGCTGCGAAGCCCACGGTAAAAGGGGCGTCCGAGCGCCCGGCAATGGTCGCTAACGTATCCGGGTTGCGCACCAGCGGCAGCGACATGACTTCACTGGATTTCTTTATTTTGTTGCTGGCACAGTTCTCTGGCCGGTAGTCTGCTACTGCGGCGGTCGCCACAAACAGATCACAACCTTCATCAACGGCTTGCGAGGATGCTTTTAGCATATCGGCGGCACTCACAACATTGCGAATGTCGATTCCGGCGGGAGCCGCCAAAGTGACAGGCCCGCTAACCAGAACAACCGTGGCACCCGCATTTCTGGCTGCAACCGCCAACGCGTAGCCCATCTTGCCAGAGCTGTGGTTACTGATGTAACGCACCGGGTCTATAGGCTCGCGGGTTGGGCCGGCCGTAATCACCACACGCTTGCCTGCAAGCCCTCCAGAGCTCACCCCCTCTAACATCCTCGCGATCACTGCGGGTTCAAGCATGCGCCCAGGCCCGTTATCGCCACAGGCCTGCTCGCCCTGATCCGGGCCCCAGAGTGTTATCTGAGGATCTTCGCCCAAAAGGCGAATGTTGCGCTGCGTGCGCAGGTTGTTCCACATCGCCTGGTTCATAGCCGGCGCTACAGCAATTGAGGCCTCTGTTGCGCAACATACGGTTGTTAGCAAGTCATCAGCCATGCCCTGAGCAAGCCGCGCAATAAAATCGGCAGAAGCAGGAGCGACCACCACTTGGTCGGCCCACTTCGCCAGCTCTATATGCCCCATGCCAGCTTCCGCTTCGGGGTCCAGCAGCGAGGTACGAACCGGTTCGCCACTGAGCGCTTGGAAGGTAAGGGGCGTCACGAAAGCTTCTGCGCCACGGGTCATAACAACCCTTACCTCGTGGCCAGATTTTTTCAGCAGGCGTACAAGTTCGGCACTTTTATAGGCTGCAATACCGCCAGTTACACCCAGCAGGATCTTTCTCACCGCCATGAAGGCTCCGTATCCACTAAAAAGAAAGGCTTATAAGATAACATGCTCTGGCCACCCCGGCAGCCTGCATCACACCGCGTTTTACTGTTTGTTACGTTTTTGAAGTAACCTAGGAGTACCTTGAGCGTGGACAGCTCCAATTTATCACAATCCCCACACTCGCCACTTGGATGCAGGACGCATTCTGTTCATAAAATGATACGCAAGGAAGCTAACATGACCGACTCTACCTGGCCCATGGACGAACGCCCCCGGGAACGACTGCTTGCGCACGGGCCAGAAAGCCTCTCTGACGCAGAACTGCTCGCCATTTTTCTCCGTACCGGCACCGCCGGCATGCCGGTCATGAAGCTCTCACGCTTTTTGCTCCAGGAATTTTCCGGGTTGCGCGGGCTCCTTACCGCTTCCCGCAGGCAATTCTGCGAAGTAAAAGGATTAGGGCCCGCAAAATATACGCAGGTTCAGGCTGCCATGGAAATGGCCCGGAGAGTCATGGACGAACCCCTGCGCCAAGGTGACCCGCTACGCTCACCAGAAGACACCCGGCGCTTCCTCACCAGCCGCCTGGGCACCTATCCCCACGAAGTGTTTGCAGGGCTGTTCCTGGACAATCGTCATCGAGTTATCCAGTACCGGGAACTGTTCAGGGGCACCATAGACGGCGCCGCCGTATATCCCAGAGAGGTGGTTCGCCAGGCATTGGAAGATAATGCCGCCGCTGTTATTTTTGCCCACAATCACCCTTCTGGCGTGGCAGAACCCAGCCAGGCTGACATTTCCTTGACCAAAAGATTAAAAGAAGCACTTGGTTTAGTGGATATTAGGGTTCTTGACCATATGGTAATTGGCCATGGTGAGGTAATATCCCTCGCGGAACGTGGATTGATGTGAGCCGTCATAATGAAAGATGCACAGAAATTGGCCAAATTCCCAACAATTTTTTGCGTTGGGGCGCTGGTTCTGGTATAAAAGCGTCCCTTTCTGGCGGCGTCTGGCGAGCAGCGTTTAGTTTAGCGGCGCAAACAGGGGCGTAGTCGCTCCTCGGCAACCAGAGACGCACTAAAATCGATTTTGTATTTATTAAGACCATTGCTCAGGTCGGAGGCAAGTATGTCCAGAGTTTGTCAGGTAACCGGTAAACGTCCGGTTTCCGGTAACAATGTTTCTCACGCGATGAACCACACCCGTCGTCGCTTTCTGCCCAACCTGCAAAGCAAGCGCTTTTGGGTTGAGTCTGAAAAGCGTTTCGTAAGGCTGCGCACGTCTACCAAAGGCATGCGCATCATCGATAAAAATGGTATTGACGCTGTATTGGCCGATCTTCGCGCCCGCGGCGAGAAAGTTTAAGGAGCCGCATCATGCGCGAAAAAATTAAGCTGGTATCTTCAGCAGGCACGGGTCACTTCTACACGACCATGAAGAACAAACGTAACACTCCGGAAAAAATCGAGATCAAAAAGTATGATCCGGTTGTCCGTAAGCACGTTGCGTACAAGGAAGCCAAGATCAAGTAATTCCTGATCCGGCATCCACAAAAAAACCCGGCAGATCGTCGGGTTTTTTTGTGGATGCTTATTGTGGGTGCTTCAGAACTTTTCCAGATACCCATCCGGCAAAGCTATATCCATAGCAATCGGTAAGTGATCTGACATGGGATAGCTCACCACCTCTGAGCGACTAACCTTAAGGCTTGGACTTACCAAAATATGATCCAACGCTTTTTCAGGTCGCCAGCTGGGAAAGCTGTGAGCTGTGTCTGGCAAAGGCACCAAATTCGTGTTTTTTAGCGGCGTACGAGTCAGTAACTCCTCAGCGTGATTATTCATATCACCCATCAGAACCACGTGCCGATACTTGGAAATCAACTCGCTGATAAAACCAAGCTGGCGTTGCTGCGCCGACTTACTCAAAGACAAGTGCATCAGCACCAGCACCAGAGGGTCTTCTTCCGTACCATAACGGGCAACTATGGCCCCCCGCCCCGGAATCAGCCCGGGCAATTTGTACTCTTTCACATCGAGTGGCCGAAAACGGCTGAGCAAACCATTGCTGTGCTGAGCAATCTGACCCAAATTACGGTTTAGCTGCTGATGCCAATAAGGAATACCCGCTGCCTCAGCAAGGTACTGAACCTGATTAATATGCCCGCTGCGCAGGCTTCCACCATCACACTCCTGCAGCGCAACGACGTCATAGTTGCTGAGCAACGAGGCGATGCGATCCAGGTTCTGAATGCGATTACGATGGGGAAGGAAATGCTGCCAGCTTCTGGTCAAGTAGTGGCGATAGGATGAGGTACTAATACCCACCTGTATATTGAAGGTCAGCAGCCGGAGATGACGCAGGGGCTCAAATGCTGGCACGTGCTCCAGGCCCGAGTTCGAGCCTTTCGACTCGTCCCGGGCACTTGTAAAACCGTCTAGCTGCTTTCTGAAGCGTTTATACATAGTAACTCTGCAGTCCTGCCCGGCAGGATAAGCCCGCCAGTGAACATTCCGCCCCAAGCAATGGCCTATTACTTTGCAGCGCGCTCTTTTTCTACCAGATAATCCACAACTTCAAGCGTAGACTCAAGGCTGCCAGCCATGGAGGCGCTGGTTGTGTACTTGCCGTTTATAAGCATAGTCGGTGTACCGGTAACGCGCGCGCCCCGAATTTTTGACTGCGCCTGCTGCATGCGCGCATTCACGCCAAAACCATTGTAGTTATTAAGAAACTCATCATGGTCAACATCATGCTCGGCAACGAAATCTGCTAAGGACTCACCGTCATTGAGTGGCCGACGCTGGCCCGCTAGAGCCTCGAACAGCGCATCGTGCACTTTATCCAGCGAGTTCATGGCTTCAAGCGCATAAAAGGCCCGTGCGTGCGGCTCCCAGGACCTGCCCAGAGCGGCCGGGATACGCACATAGTTTACGTCATCCGGAGCATTGGCTTCCCAGTTTTCGGCAAGCGGCTTGAAGTTGTAGCAATGCGGGCAGCCGTACCAGAACACTTCTGCCACCTCGATGCCTGAACTACTGTCTGTGCGCACCGGGGTGTCCAGCTTTTTATAATGCGTTCCTTCCTTCCAGTCAGCTGCATTGGCCTGACCAAATACAGCCAGGGCCGCCAACAAAAAGCCAACCGTTCTGAGTGCTCGAAACATGAGGTATCTCCAAATTTTATAAATGTCGTTATAAGAGAATTATGACCCGCCGAACCTGAAAAGTTCCACGGTTCGCGTATTACATAACCGAAAGACAAAAAACCCCGCAATAAGCGGGGTTTTTCAAGTGCCAAATGTCCGGTTCAGTTCAAACCAGAAATGTAGCTGGCTACCGCCTCAATTTCTGCATCGGTTAGCCTGGACGCAACGTCCATCATGATGGCCGCATTAGAGCCGTTGGCTCGAGTGCCGTCACGGTATGCTTGTAATTGCTTGGCCAGATACTCGGCGTTCTGCCCCCCAAGATGCGGGTAACCAGCAGGCTCATTACCTTTACCCTGCGGGTTATGACAGGCAGCACAGGCCGGAACGCCCGAGGCCATATTACCGCCCCGATATACCGCAGCCCCCTTCTCTACCAACTCGGGGTCCGCCTGGCTTACGACCATATCCTGTTTGGCAAAATACGCAGCCAGATCCTGAAGATCCTGGTCGGATTTACCATCAAGCTGGCCGGTCATTTCCGGTATAGAGCGTGCATTTTCCTGAATGGCCACCAACTGGTCATACAAGTATCTTTCACCTAGCCCGGAAAGCTTAGGGTAGGCCCCCATAATCGGCTTTGCCCCACCTTCTCCATGACACGCCTGGCAGGCTGCCGCACTCTGCTTGCCCGCTTCAGGATCACCTGCTCCATGCGCCATAGCTGTAAGGCCAACGCCGAAAACAAACCCTGCGATCAGTTTCTTCATGCTCGCTCCGCCTCTCTCATCTCGAAAATATTCTTAGTTTGCAGCCGGCAGGCGCTGTTCAGTCAGGCTCAAAAACCAAGGCTGACAGCGGTTACGCCAAGCGTACCGCCCGGAATTGGTGTAGCATTATACATTAATCCCTGATAACTGAAATCCAAAGGAAAGCCAACCGCTGTGGACTCTGACCTGACTCAAAAAAGCATCTCCTTTAACAGCGCTCGCTTCCTGGTCAGCGCGCCCCGACTGGAAGACTGCCCGACAGACATAGGCGCTGAAGTGGCCTTCGCCGGGCGCTCAAACGCGGGAAAGTCCAGTGCCATGAATGCAATCACCGCAATTGGCAAGCTGGCCCGCACCAGTAAAACGCCCGGACGCACGCGCCTGATCAACTTTTTTTCCCTGAACCGTGAGCATACCCGGCTTGTGGATCTGCCTGGGTATGGCTACGCCAAAGTATCCAGGGACATGAAGGATGACTGGCAGAAGCATCTCGGACAGTACCTGAACAACCGCCAGTGCCTGCGCGGCCTGGTTCTGGTGATGGATATTCGTCACCCACTCACTGAATTCGATCAAATGATGGTGGAATGGTGCGAACATAACAAGCTGCCGTTGATGATTCTGGCCACGAAAGCGGACAAACTGAAATTCGGGCAAGCGAAAAACACCATGCTGGAGATCACCCGAAAGCTTGAGGCGTTTACCTGTGTTGAGCACTTGGTTATGTTCTCGTCAACGTCCAAGCGCGGCGTTGATGAATGCCGGGCCGCACTGACAGATTGGCTGGAAGGCTCTACAGAAAATCTGTAACGGCATAGAAAAAACCGGCCTGTAAAAAATCAGGCCGGTAAAACGTCAGGGGTTACGACGTGTTAAAACCTGAGAACTCACTCAGGAGGCACCGGAAATGTCCGATTTTCCAGCACCAACCACTGTGACCTTCCCAACGGGTAAAGGTTCCAGGCCTATTCGGCTTCACGCTATTTTTTCTATCGATGCTTGCGGCGCACTCAGTCTGCTGAGGCTTCGCACCCCCCGTCTTGCTCTGGCATGGTTGGTCGATATTGCTCTCGCAGCTCCATAACCTGTTCACGGTACGCCTGCGTAAGATAGGGAATCTCCAACGTCAGCACCTGATAAATGCCCTGTTTCAGCTCCAGGAGGGTTAGGCTGGCGGAGGCCTTGGCCGCATGGGCCGTTTTCAGAAACGCCATCCAGTTGGTGATCACCAACCAAACGTTCAGCGACATGGCCGACCGAAGAATTTCAGATTGAGGCTCTAAAATACCGCCATCTGCCAACTTCTCGAAAATACGACTTATGGCCGCGAGACACCGGTTGGTGAATTCCCGATAGTCATTACGTAAGCGTTGATCTCTATCTAACAGATATTCCAGGTCCCGATGAAAAAACCGGTAACTCCATAAGCCATCAAACACCGACTCCAGGTAAAACGTCATATCAGACAGGGTGAGGGGCCGGTTTTCTGGAATATCCAGATAGAAATCCACCAGCTTTTCGTATTCCTGAAATATCTCGTAAATAATGTCGGACTTGTTTCGAAAATGGTAATAGAGATTGCCCGGCGAAATCGCCAGGTGCGCAGCAATATGGTTGGTTGTTACGTTTCGCTCGCCCTGCTCATTAAATAGCTCCAGGCTCGACAACAGTATTTTGTCTCTGGTTTTCATAAGCTCATCGGTGTTTGTTGTTTTACAGCTCACAGATGGCCTGATTCGCCATTGGGCCCGCTTGACTCCCTAGAGTATATACTCTAATAATACCTTCAAGTGCAAATTGAGCGTTTTTTCGCCAACACAAAACATCAGGTTGCCGCCGCACAAAGGCGGCGCCACAAGGAGGACACCATGGGTGCCAGCGCTGTTCAGACCACTGAGAGCAAAAAACACATTCAGCATACCCACCGGGTGTTCGAGGCTCAGAAAACGGCGTTTCACACGAACCCGGCGCCGTCGCTGACCGAACGCCGGGAAAACCTGAAGCGCCTCAAGCAGGCACTACTGTCATACCAGGATCGCATTCTGGAGGCCATTGACCGGGATTTTTCATGCCGCTCGCGGGATGAATCCCTGATTGCAGAGGTCATGCCTTCAATTCAGGGCATCAATTACACCCTGAAAAATCTTGGAGGGTGGATGAAGCCCTCCCGCCGGCACGTATCCATCTTGTTCCAGCCCGCCAGCAACAAGGTTTGTTACCAGCCAAAAGGCGTTGTGGGCGTGATCGTGCCCTGGAACTACCCGCTTTATCTGGCCGTTGGGCCTCTGGTCGCCTCGCTTGCAGCGGGTAACCGCACCATGATCAAAATGTCGGAGTTTACGCCTCATACATCAGCTCTGTTCAAAGAGCTTATCGAGGACACTTTCCCGGAAGATCTGGTGTCAGTCATCAATGGCGAAGCCGATGTGGCCGCCGACTTCTCCGCGCGGCCTTTTGATCACATGTTGTTCACCGGTTCCACCTCCGTGGGCAAACTGGTGATGCGGGCAGCCTCAGAGCACCTGACACCGGTTACCCTGGAGCTGGGTGGTAAATCACCCGCCATCGTTTCGCCGGATGTGCCTCTGGAGGACGCGGCCCAGCGCATTGCGTTCGGCAAAGCGTTTAACGCTGGCCAAACCTGCGTTGCACCAGATTACGTACTTTGCCCAGTTGATCGCACTCAGGCCTTCGTAGATGAGTTCCGTGCGCAATTCTCAAAGATGTACCCGTCGCTGCGGGACAACGACGACTACACAGCGATTATCAATGAGCGTCAGTACAACCGCCTAAAAGGCTATCTGGAAGATGCCAGGGCCAAGGGCGCCGAACTGATCGAGCTCAATCCGGCTCAGGAAAACCTGGGAGACGGGACCTATAAAATCCCAATTACCCTGGTGCTGAAAAGCACACCCGACATGAAGCTCATGCAGGATGAGATCTTCGGACCCATTCTACCGATCGTGAGCTATGGCAACCTCAGTGAAGCAATCCAGTATGTGAACGATCGCCCGCGCCCGCTGGCGCTGTACTTTTTCGGTTACGACCGCACCGAACAACAGCAGGTGATCGACAATACCCTTTCAGGAGGCATGTGCATCAACGATGCATTGATGCACGTGGCTCAGGACGACTTGCCTTTCGGCGGCATAGGCGATTCCGGCATGGGCCACTACCATGGCAAAGAAGGCTTCCTGACCTTCTCGCACCAGCGTGCTATTTTTGCCAAACAGAAGTTCAACAGCGGCAAATTCGCCTATCCTCCGTACGGGACAGCTGCACACAAGATGATCTACAAGCTTTTTATTCGCTGAGCTTCCTGCGTTGCAACCGGGGCCTTCGTGCCCCGGTGATTACCAAATACAAAATAAGAGCGAGCCGATTATGACCAACCCCATCCCCCAACCCGAAGGGCTGGATTCTGTACACTTGAACCGGCGCAGCTTCCTTCGCACCGGACTGGGCGGCGCCTTGTTTTTGGGCACGGTGAGTGTAACCGCCGGCCTCAGCGGCTGTGCAACCACTCCGACCGGCCGGCTTGGTGCCGTTGAAACGCGGATGGACGCTCGTTACCAGTTCCAGTTTCTGACAGCTGATGACATAGATCTGTTTGAAGCCCTGCTCCCGGCCATCCTCGGCTCCGCAATTCCGGAGCAGCCCCAACATAGGCGCATGGCTATTGCCGGCACGGTCGAACGCATTGATGCAGGCATTCACAAATTTGGGCCAGCCAATCAAAAAGAGCTCCGACAGCTTTTTGACTTGCTTAACTTCGGTTTCACCCGGATCACCATCGCACGAGTTTGGTCACCTTGGCCAAATGTCACCACAAAGCAGGCCAATGCGTTTCTCGATCGCTGGCGATCAAGCAGTATCGGGCTGTTCAATAACGGCTACATGGCCCTCACCAAAATCAGCAACGTGGCATTTTACGGGTACCCGGAAAACTGGCACCTTTCGGGTTATCCCGGGCCGCCTGAGTGGGCCGTTAAAGCCCTGCCACAATTTCGCAACGCCTGATTATCAGCCTGCTGCTATAGCTTAAACACGGAGCTACCATCATGTCTCTCACCGACCGAATTGCTCAGGGTCTGGAATCCGGCTGGAAAGTCACCGACGGCGCCACTCTTACTGAAAACCAGACCGCAGAAGCCGATGTCGTTATTGTCGGCACCGGCGCTGGTGGCGGCACAACGGCCGAAATTCTCGCTAAAAGCGGCCTCTCCGTTATTCTGGTAGAAGAAGGCCGTCTGTATTACCAGAAAGACTTTAAAATGGACGAGCTCACGTCCTACGCAAACCTCTACCAAGAAGGCATGAGCCGAGTGACCAAAGACGGCGCCATTTCGATTTTGCAGGGACGCTGTGTGGGCGGCTCAACAACGGTCAACTGGACGAGCAGCTTCCGTACTCCGGATGCAACGCTCAATTATTGGGCCAAACAGTTTGGCCTGGACGCGCTGAGCCCGGAAGCCATGGCCCCTTGGTTTGAGGGCCGTGAAACCCGTCACTCTGTATCTCCCTGGCGGGTGGATCCCAACCTTAACAACGACGTACTACGTCAGGGTTGCGAGAAGCTTGGCTTTAGCTGGCAGGTTATCCCGCGCAACGTCAAAGGCTGCTGGAACCTTGGTTACTGTGGCGTAGGCTGCCCTACCAATGCGAAGCAGGGCGCACTGACAACCACTATTCCTGGTGCGCTTGACCATAACGCCCGCATGTACCACGGGCTGCGCGCGGACCGCCTGGTGATGAAGCAGGGCCGAATTGACGCCCTGCAGGCCACCGCTATGGCCAGCGACGGCATCACACCTACCAACATTACGGTAACACTGAAAGCCAGGCACTTTGTGGTTGCCGCAAGCGCCATAGGTTCGCCCGGTCTGCTGCTGAGATCTGATCTGCCCGACCCCTATGAGCGGGTTGGCAAGCGGTCATTTATTCACCCGGTCAACGCCAGTGTTGCGCAAATGCCAGAGCGGGTGGATCCCTTTTACGGTGCACCACAGTCCATCTACTCTGACGAATTCAATTTTCGCAATGGCGTAGACGGAGAAGCGGGTTATAAGCTGGAGGTGCCACCACTGCACCCGGCGATGTCGGCAGGTGTTGTCCCGGGCCATGGGGATCAACAAGCTAAAAACCTGGCCGGCTTACCCTGGATGCAATCAGTGATCGCGCTAATGCGGGACGGTTTTCACAAGGACAGCCCTGGGGGCACGGTATCCCTGCGTGACGATGGTAGCCCGATGTTAGATTACCCGGTCACCGATTATCTGTGGAAGGGCCTTCGCAGAGCCTTCTACACCATGGCTGAAATCCAGTTTGCCGCTGGTGCGGACCGAGTTCGCCTGATGCACCTGGATTCTGACTGGTATTCCAGTTGGGCCGATGCCAAAGCCGCGATCGATGGCTTTTCCATGGAGCCTCACAGGGTTCGCCTGTTCACCGCACACCAAATGGGCGGCTGCGCTATGGGAAGCAACCCGGAGGAATCGGTGGTCAACGGTTTTGGCGAGCATCATCACGTGAGCAATCTCAGCGTACACGACGCGTCGATTTTCCCGACCAGCATCGGCGCCAACCCGCAGTTGTCGGTTTATGCGTTGGCTGCGCGAAACAGCGTTCGACTGGCCCAACGACTGAAAGCATGACACGCCCGGCGGGCAGCTATCGGCGCGCCAGCGCCGGGCTCTCGGTCGGGCCTACAGAAACCGCTGGAATGCTGATATTCTGGGCGCCTGTTTAAAAAGGAGCTGTGCATGCCTAAAGTCATTTACCCGGGCACCTTTGACCCAATCACCAACGGCCACACCGATCTTATTGAGCGGGCGAGCCGCATGTTTGATGAGGTTGTTGTTGCCGTGGCCTACAACTCAAAGAAAAAGCCATTACTGAATATAGAGGAGCGCTGCGAGTTGGTTCGGCAAGCAACGGCTCATATTCCAAACGTTAGCGTGACCGGCTTCAGCTACCTGCTCGCGGATTTTGTGCGTGACCAAGGCGCTACAGTGATTCTCCGTGGCCTGCGGGCCGTTTCCGATTTCGAGTATGAGTTTCAGCTTGCAGATATGAACCGCCGTTTGGCACCGGAGCTGGAAAGTGTGTTTCTAACACCTTCCAATCATCTCTCATACATTTCCTCGAGCCTTATCCGGGAAATTGCCTCCTTGGGAGGCGATGTGTCAGAGTTTGTTGACCCGGTTGTAGAAGCGGCGCTGAAAGAAAAGTTCAGTAAAGCCTGAACTGCCTCCAAATAAAAAACGCCCCGGTTGGGGCGTTTTTTATCTTGCAAAGTTTTATAACAAGGGCGGCAGTGGGATTTCCTGACCGTTCACGTCAACGACCATGTCGTTGAGCTTGGCTGCCAGTACTAGCCGGTCTCCCTTGGGCACCAGTAAACCCTGTTTGATCAATGGCGCGAGCTGCATACGCACAAGGGGATAATCTTCCACCAGCACTGTGGGTATACTCAAATTCATTTCACCGGTTAACTGCTGCATGATCATCAACATTTCTGCTTTCTGATCCTCCGAAAGCTCTGGGTGTTTAATTACAGCATTTCCCGTTACTTCTCCTTCAGGCGTATCCAGAGCCAACTCCGGAAACCCGATCGAGAACCCTGCCGCGGCAAGATCACGCATGGCGGTATTAACCTGCTGCATAGCTGCCATCTGCTGCTCAAATGCCTCACGGCCACCGGCATTTTGTGCCAGCATCATGCCTTGGAGCTCTGCCATGCTGGTTGTGAGCAAGCTCCAGCTCGCAACATCAAGGTTTTCCAGCGCAAACACCAGCTTATGCGGCCCATAAACCTCGTCTTCAACACGAACCTGTCTCGCCTCAAGGGATATCTTTGAGTTCAGGCGTTCCCCGTCGTCACTTGCTTCTGTACTGCTCCGTGCCGCCAAATCTTCGAGTGTTATCGGGGGTGCATCGGGAGACATTAACGCAACAGAAGCAACCCCTGCCTCCATGGTTCCTGTCCAGACATCGCCACTCAGATGAGCCATACTCTGCTCAGCACGAAAGTCATTGATGCGCACGGTCATGTCAGGCCCTGAAAGGCTCAGCTGCGGCCAGACTATCAATGCTTCCGCCTGGGTACCTGCGTTACTGATTTCGACCCGAGCAACGCCACCACTGGTTCTGAGCGACTCACCGCTTTCAGGGTTATCAATGGCTATGGCCGGCGCTTCCAGCTCAATCACGGCCGTGCCCCAAAGGCGTGTTTCCAGAGTCAGCCTTGGCCGCTCCTGAAACCAATCACTGCCCTCAGGTGCCCAGCCACCAACCGGCTCAAACTCCAAAAAGCTGCCGGCAACCCCATGAGTCACATTGGCGCGGTACTCAATCTGGTGAGTGTCACCATCTTCAGGGTTGAACAACGTGACAGTGCCGTCCAATTCCGAGCCAAAAAAGCCTCGACGGTAATCTTCTGTTTGCATGTGCACAAACGGCTGCGACTGGTTTAGTTCACGAGTAACCTGTTGCCACTGCTGCTCTGTTACGTACCCCACAGCCCAAGGCATTGCGCCGGCGACAACCAGTACACCAGCACTAACAATTATCCATTTTGCTTTCAAAAACTCTCTCCGTCTGAAAATATCAGGATTTGCCGGTCAGGCGCTCCAACAGAACCAACTGCGAAGCCACTCGCTCCGTACCTTCGGCCGGCTGATTCTGAATATAGCGGCCATCTGACTGCAACATCCAGGACTGACAGTTGTCCGAAAGGTAAGTATCCAGATCTTCGCGCACCCGCGCTATCAGTTCTGGATCTTCAATCGGAAATGCCGTTTCAACCCGGCTTAGCAGGTTGCGCTCCATACAATCCGCACTTGAACAGTAAACATCCGGGTTACCATCGTTGCCAAAATAGTAGGCCCGGGTGTGCTCCAGAAAGCGCCCCACAATCGAACGCACATGGATGTGTTCCGAAAGGCCCGGAACCCCTGGCCTAAGGCTGCATATACCACGCACAATCAGATCAACGTGCACCCCGGCCTGGGAAGCCCGGTACAACGCTTTGATAAGCTGGATTTCCGTGAGCGCATTAATCTTGATAATGATGCGCCCCTTCTCACCCAACTCAGTTTCACGCTCAATAAGGCTAAGTAATCGTTTGTGCAGCGTAAACGGGGCATGGAACAGCTTCTTGATCTTCAGGGCCTTGCCCATGCCTGTCAGTTGCTGGAACAGCTTGTTGACGTCGTCGCCGATAGACTCGTCACAGGTCATATAACTGTAATCGGTGTACAGGCGTGCGTTAACCGCATGATAGTTGCCGGTACCCAAGTGTACATAGCGGCGCAGACGGCCTTCCTCGCGACGCACAATAAGGATCATCTTGGCGTGGGTTTTATACCCCACAACCCCGTACACCACGATAACACCGGCTTCTTGTAGCCGGCTTGCCAGCTCCAGGTTCTCCGCCTCACTAAAGCGCGCCCGCAACTCAACAACCGCAGTGACCTCTTTGCCGCGCCGGGCTGCATCTGCCAGGGCTTCAACAATCTCCGAATTGGCACCCGTGCGATACAGAGTCTGCCGGATCGCCAGAACCTGAGGGTCCTTTGCTGCCTGGCGCATCAAATCCACAACCGGACTGAAGTTCTGAAACGGATGGTGCAGCAGAATCGGCCTTTTTCGAATGGCATCGAAGATGGTGTCCTTGCTACGGATCTGCCGGGGTATGGTGGGCGAGAAACCCGAATACGTCAGATCGGAACGATCTACCAGGCCGGTAACCGCCATCAGTCGAGTGAGGTTAACCGGGCCGTTGACCTGATACAGATCCCTTTGCCCCAAACCGAACTCGGTCAGCAGAAACTGCACCAGCTCCTGCGGGCAATTGTCTGCAACTTCCAACCGCACTCCGTCGCCAAACCGGCGACTGAGCAGCTCTCCGCGCAGAGCCGATGCCAGATCTTCAAGATCGTCTTCCAGCTCCAGGTCAGCGTTGCGAGTAAGCCGGAACTGATAGCAGCCCTTTACCTCCATGCCTGGGAACAGCTCATCGGTGTGGGCGTGGATCATCGACGACAGGAAAACCAGGTTCTCCCCGCCGCTGCAGATATCATCGGGCAAGCGCACCAGCCTTGGCAGTGAGCGCGGAGCCGGCACTATGGCCATACCTGTCTCACGACCAAAGGCATCCTTGCCGTCCAGTTCCACAATAAAGTTAAGACTTTTATTCACCAAACGCGGAAACGGGTGTGACGGATCCAGCCCGATGGGGCTCATCACAGGAAGAATCTCATCCTCGAAATAACGGCGCACCCAGGCCGCCTGCTCTGGAGTCCACTCTCCGCGCCGCACAAAGTGAACATTCTCGCGCTCCATCTCCGGGATCAGGACATGGTTCAGGATGTCGTATTGTTCATCGATATATTCATGGGCAATACGGCTGATTTCACTCAACGCCTGTTCCGGCATGATACCGTCAGAACCAATGGTCTCCCGGCCATACTTGATCTGCTGGCGCAGGCCGGCCACCCGTATTTCAAAAAACTCGTCCATATTACTGCTAAAAATACAGCAGAACATCAGCCGATTGATCAACGGATGGGTGGTATCAAGCGCCTGCTTCAGTACCCGGTAATTGAACTGAAGCTGGCTCAGTTCGCGGTTGAAGTAGTTTTCATTGGCGTCCAGATTGATCACTTCACCCACCGGCGGAATATCCATTGGCGCAGGTACACTCTGCCCCCCGTCCGCTGTAAGATTCCTGGCGATTTCCGTTGTCATGGTTTTTATATTCCTGTCTGATTTCCCGGCAGCAGATAGTCCACTAACGGCTTCAGTGCCGCTGATCCCGCATCAGGCGGGCCGCGCGCACTGCAAAGTAAGTCAGAATCCCGTCCGCGCCAGCACGGCGCATGGACATCAGGCTCTCCATCATAACGGTATCACCATCAAGCCAGCCATTCTGCTCCGCTGCCATATGCATGGCGTACTCACCACTAACCTGGTACACAAAGGTTGGCACCTGCAATTCGGTTTTTACCCGGTGCACTATGTCCAGGTATGGCATGCCGGGCTTGATCATCACCATGTCTGCGCCCTCGGCCAAATCCATCATCACTTCGTGAATGGCTTCGTTGCTATTGGCAGGATCCATCTGATAGGACGCCTTGTTGCTCTTGCCCAGGTTTCCGGCGGAGCCGACTGCGTCCCGAAAGGGCCCGTAATAACCGGATGCGTACTTCGCCGAGTATGCCAAAATACGTGTATTCACATGCCCTACAGACTCCAGCGCTTCACGCATGGCAGCAACGCGACCGTCCATCATGTCGGAAGGTGCAACAATATCGGCACCTGCGTCAGCGTGAGACAGCGCCTGGTTCACCAGAGCTTCTACGGTGACATCGTTCAACACATAACCATCATTATCAATGATGCCATCCTGGCCGTGAGTGGTGAACGGATCCAGCGCCACATCGGTGATCACACCCAGCTCTGGGTAAGCCTTCTTCAGCGCCCGAACAGCCCGTTGTGCCAGCCCGTCAGAGTCCCAGGCACCAGAACCCGACAGATTCTTTTTCTCCGCCGCAACCACAGGGAACAGAGCTATTGCGGGAATGCCCAGTTCCACCAGCTCTGCCGCCTGCTCAACCAGCAGGTCTATACTCAGGCGATCCACACCAGGCATGGATGGCACCTGTTCACGCTGGCCTTCACCTTCAAGTACAAAAACCGGGTAAATCAGGTTGTTCGGCGTCAGGTGATTCTCCTGTACCATCCGGCGGGAAAAATCGCTGGCACGATTGCGGCGCAAACGGGTAGCGGGGAAAGTACGGGGTGTTGATAAAGGCACAGAAAACCTCCTGAGTGACACGGCAAAGAATTGGATCGAAAATCCCGGCACCCTGACGGCACCGTTTGCACCATCATACACCTCCGAAGCCTATGGTTGCAGGCCACCAGCCGATGCAGGCCCCAGTTACTGAATGGAATCCAACGCTTGAGCCCGGACACGCTCGCTTTCACTGAAATACTTCTCACGCAGCCGGGTCAGGCCTTCTTCGCGCTCAGGCTCTGCCAGGCCCGAAGCCTCAAGCGCCTCTCGCTCCTTGGCGTAAGATTGCCAGCGCCGATTCCAGTCCTTCTGCTCTGCATCCAGACCTTCCAGCTTTTCGGCAGCCTCGTCGCCGAACTCTTGACGCCTCCAGGCTCTTAAGGCCTCTGGGTCATTGGCCATCGCTACGCGCGCCTGCTCATACCGGGAAAATTTACGGGTATCCTGCCGGGCCTTCCGGACGGGTTCTGGCAGAGCCATTTCGGCCTCGGCAAGGGCTTCCTCACGCTGCTGCTCGGTCAGACTGCTGTCTTTGCCAATGCTGCGCTTTTTAAGTTGGAACCGGTCTATCGTCTCTTCGTCAGCAAAGAAGGCCTCCGCTGTAGCCGCATCCATCCAGGTTCTACGTAGCGCGTGGATCTCCAACATCCGGCGCTCTATCTCAGCTGGTTCAGAAGCCCCGGCCTCACCGTAAGCAGCTTCCAAATCAGATAGCGCAAGCTTGTAATCCAGGTAACGACCAAGGGTGTCAAGCGCCTGCCCTCTTGCAGGTTCTTCCAGCACCGAAAGAGCAAGCCGGATTCTGGCCACCAGTTGAGACAGAGTTTCTTCGCCCAAAGCCGACAGATAGTATTCAAACAACTGCCGCAAATCTCCTGTAGGGACAAGGTTGCCAAAACGGTCTGTTTTTGCCCAGCCACCAGGCTCTGTTGTGCCTGCCAGCGACGCCGGCGGCTGGCCCGGTACAGTAAGCTCAGCGGACTCACCAACCAATTTTGAGGGGGGCTGCTGATGTCCTGTTGAAAAATCAGCGTCATTCGTTTTTATATCTGCGGCGTTGCCGTAGGGACGGGCGGAAGCGGGCTGGTTCTCAGCGCCATCGGCAAGCAGCCAGAGTGCAATCACAACTGCTATGATTACGGGTACGGTAAAGGCGAGTCTGGAAACAGATTTCATGATAAGGGGCAGGTCCGGCGAACGGTGGCTTGACGTCAATCCCGGAAGCAGGGATCGAGGCGCTTTACACGGGCAATAATAGACGGAAACCGAGTTGTTGACCGAGACAGACCGCAAAAACAGGCCAGGGCTCGAGACCCCGGCCTGTAAAGACATTACTCAAGGTGCGCGGTTGTTAAAGTCTACTTCCACTTTACGGTGGGGGCCGACACGCAAAGAAGTCTCAACTTCCTGGATTTTGCCACCTTGGCTCAGAAATGCGTCGATATCCTGCTGCAGCTGCGCTCGCACCCGTGCCCTGCCTGCGATCGAATGGGTATCGTCACTCTCGTTGCCCCAATTCCCGGATTGTTCCAGATTGCTTTCGTCGAGCTCACTCATGGCTTTCTCCATCAACGAAAACAGTGTTATAAGCGCGACCCCCTGCGGGAACTGTCGCACTCCGTCTCGACCAGCAACTACTGCAGCGCGGTCTTGGCGTCTTTATAATCTGCTTTCCATGGCAGCGCTATTTACCACCAATACATTTTTGTAAATATTTGTAACGCACTATAACCGAATGAATTTTAACAATAAAATACAGGTAAAAATAAGTGTTTGCGCTGACCGAAAGAATGAACCATTATTCACTAATTGCAAGGAGCGGGAATGCCTTATCGTGAAACCGAGAAGATGCGGCTGCGCAAAGCAGCAGCGCGCCAACGGATCGCTGAGTGCACTTACCAATGTGTTGCGCAAGGAGGCTTTCGCAATGCAAAGATTACCCGCATTGCACAGCTCGCCGGTGTCGCTACGGGAACAATTTACCGCCATTTCGAATCGAAAGAAGACCTGTTTGCTGAAATATTTCGCCTGGCCACACAGCGTGAAATAGACAAGGTAACAGAAGCTCTGGCCGCCCCAGGCAACACTAACGAGCGGCTAGAAAATGCCTTGCGGCAGTTTGCCGAACGCGCACTGAAAGGCCCCGTTATGGCCTGGTCACTCATTGCCGAACCGGTAGATCCGAAGGTTGAAGAAGAGCGGCTGGCGTACCGAAAAGCCTACGCCGATCTGTTTGAACAGGCGATTCGTGAAGGCATTGAAGAGGGATGCATTCCGGATCAGAACGCCCGCCAAAGCAGCACCTGCCTGGTTGGCGCTATAGCAGAAAGTTTGGTCGGGCCACTGTCACCAACCCAGACGGGGCAGGCGGCATCAGACGAAACTTATAACAACGTTCCGCTGGTCGACACCATCATACGCTTTTGCATACAGGGGTTGACCGGCATCAGGAGGTAGCTATGAACGCACCGAAATCCAATGCCAAAATGCCCACAAAGACACACGATGATCGTTACCTTGCCACCACACACGATGTCGTCAATCAACCGCCAGCGCTGGAAAACTACAACCTGTATGGACAGGATACGGCGCTTCAGGAAGCCGTAAAACGCGAGGGTGCCGGAAACTCAGAAAGCGACCTTGAAGCTTTTGGCGCTTTTGCCGGCAACGCGGCAACCATCGATCTAGGCTTTCGAGCCAATAACAACAAGCCCACGTTCAATACCCACGACCGCTTTGGCCATCGCATCGACGAAGTAGACTTTCACCCTGCTTATCACGAACTGATGCGCATCGCCTTCGAAAATGGCCTCCACAGCAGTCCTTGGACAAACCCCGGCAAAGGCGCGCACGTAACCCGCGCAGCAAAGTACTACATGCACTCCCAAGTGGAAGCCGCACATTGTTGCCCGGTTACCATGACCTTCGCCGCTACCCCCTCCATTCGCAAACAGCCAGAGCTGGCTGCACTCTGGGAATCCCGAGTGTTGGCCAACAGCTACGATGCCCGCAACGTTCCAGACAGTGAGAAAAGCTCGGTAACCATTGGCATGGCGATGACCGAAAAACAAGGTGGCAGCGACGTGCGAGCCAACAGCACGCTGGCCCACCCCGTCGGAAGCAAAGGCCCCGGCCAGGCGTATGAACTGGTAGGCCACAAGTGGTTTGTTTCCGCACCCATGTGCGACGCCTTTCTGGTCCTGGCCCAAGCCCCGGGCGGGCTGTCCTGCTTCCTGATGCCACGCTGGCGCCCGGATGGCACCAAAAACCCGTGGCAGATCCAGCGCCTGAAAAATAAAATGGGCAACGTCGCCAACGCCTCCAGCGAAGTAGAACTGCGCGGCGCACTGGCCTGGATGATTGGCGAAGAAGGGCGTGGCGTGCCCACCATTATAGAAATGGTTGCCATGACCCGCTTCGACTGCATGATTGGCAGCTCCGCCGGCATGCGCCAGGCCGTGGCCCAGGCCACGCACCACTGCCGCCACCGCAGCGCCTTTGGCAGCCGACTCATCGACCAGCCTCTGATGCAAAACGTGCTTGCCGACCTGGCCCTGGAAAACGAAGCCGCTCTCGCCTACACCATGCGAATCGCCCGCGCTCTGGACAACCAAGACCAGGAACACGAACGCCTGCTGGCACGCCTTGCCACGCCCGTAGGTAAATACTGGATCTGCAAACGCACACCCAATCACGCCTACGAATCCATGGAGTGCATCGGTGGCAGTGGCGTCATGGAAGACTGCATCATGCCCCGCCTGTTCCGTGAATCTCCAGTGAACGCCATCTGGGAAGGCAGTGGCAACGTCCAATGCCTGGACACCCTGCGCGCCATCCAAAAAGAACCGGAAACCCTCGATGCCTTCTTCCGCGAAGCCGCCGAAGCAAAAGGAACTGATCGCAGATTTGATCAATTTCTGGCGCAGTTACAAAACGACTTCGCCGACATCAGCGATTTCCAGTACCGTGCCCGCAACCTGGTAGACCGCATGGCCTTAGTCATGCAGGCCTCTCTGCTGTTACGTAACGCCGACAAAGCCGTGGCCGACGCTTTCTGCGCCTCGCGACTGCAATTCAGCGGCGGCATGAACTACGGCAACCTGCCCTCAGGCACAGATGCCGCGGCTATTATCAAGCGCGCAACGCCTGTAGTAGGCTAAGAGGAACCTTTACCGAAAATTTGGGGAGCAGGTGGGGCGCAGCTTCTGAAACTGTGCGGAGCCAGGGATGGCGGAGCCAAGCGTACAGGGACGTATTCACAGCGTGTTTCAGAGGCTGCGCCCCACCTGCTCTTACACGGAGTAATATGTCTGAAACTCTGAGAAAGCTACTCAAAGAAGGCAATGCGCCTCAACACAACACCGCAATTACACCGCACGTAGGCGTGTTGACCCTGCACTTCCAGCTCTACGGCTGCGAAGACCTCAAAGCCAAACGCAAAGTCTTCACAACCCTGCGCGCCGTATGGGGCAAAGAGCCCGACCTGGCCGTAGCAGAAACCGCCGACCTGGAAGCCCTCGACTGCGCCACCTGGACAATCGCCGCCCTCGGCACCTCCTCGCAGCAAATCACCCAGCGCCTCGATCAAGTAGAGAAAGCCATCCAGGAAAAGGTCGATGCGGCCATACTGGACATTCACCGGGAAATTCTCTGAGGAAGCTCTGTGGCACAACATCAAAGCAGCCCGTATACTACGCCTCCTCAGGGATGCCAGCGTGCCTGCAAGCGACAGGTTTCAAGTAACCAATGCCGGAATCAGACCCCGGCTGTATCCGTCGGGCATCCGGAACCGGCCCAGCGGATGACCACTAATAGTGCGTGGTATCTATGACCGGAAAGAAAAAATCCGCCAAGGCTTCAATCGAAGCTATGTACCGCGTGTTCACCGTGCCCGAAGCACCGGAATCCACGCTTAGCCGGATTGATCAGAACATTTCAAACAATCTTGCAGGTTTTCTGCAGGATCATATCGTTGCGGTTGAACGGGACCTTGCAGACGTCGAGAAGAACTTCTCAGACTACGCCATCCCGGAAAAACCCGTGTTCGTTTCCGAGCAAACCCAGTTCTTGCTAGACAAGCTGGTTGCCAACTCCGTCCATACCGCCTCACCAGCCTTTATCGGCCACATGACCTCAGCGTTGCCCTACTTCATGCTGCCGCTGTCGAAAATCATGATCGCCCTGAACCAGAACCTGGTGAAAACTGAAACCTCCAAAGCGTTTACGCCCATGGAGCGACAGGTTCTTGGCATGATTCATCGGTTGGTGTACGAGGAAGACGGCGCCTTTTACCGGAAATGGATGCACGACCCGCGCTATGCCTTGGGCGCCATGTGTTCCGGTGGCACCGTTGCCAATCTGACTGCGCTCTGGGTGGCCCGGAACCGCGCCTTCCCGGCGGAAGGCAGCTTTCGCGGCTTGCACCAGGAAGGCTTGTTTCGCGCCCTCAAATACTACGGCTATGAAGGTGCAGCGATCGTGGTTTCCCGCCGTGGTCACTACTCCCTGAGCAAAGCTGCGGATGTACTGGGCCTGGGCCGCGACGCGCTTGTGGCAGTGGACACTGATGACGATAACCGAATCCACACCGACGCCCTGCGCGATAAATGCCTGGAACTACAGAAACAGAAAATCAAAATCATGGCAATCTGCGGCGTAGCTGGCACCACTGAAACCGGCAACGTAGACCCGCTAGAAGCCATGGCAGATATCGCCCGGGAATTCGGTGCCCACTTTCACGTGGATGCAGCTTGGGGCGGGCCGACACTGTTCTCCAGAACCTATCGCCACCTGCTGCGCGGCATAGAGCAGGCAGACTCCGTAACCTTCGATGCCCACAAACAACTGTACGTGCCCATGGGCGTTGGGCTGGTGGTGTTCAAAGACCCGAGCCTGGCCAATGCGATTGAGCACCATGCCCAGTACATCATCCGAAAAGGCTCCCGGGATTTGGGCACCACCACGCTGGAAGGCTCACGCCCCGGCATGGCCATGTTGATCCATTCCGGCCTGAAAATCCTGGCACGAGAAGGCTACGAGATACTGATTGATCAAGGCATCGAGAAAGCGGCAACCTTCGCCGAGATGATTGAAGCACAACCGGACTTTGAACTGATCACACGGCCCGAGCTCAACATTCTCACCTACCGCTACTGCCCAAATAACGTGCAGCAAGCCTTGGCTTTGGCGGATCCGCTTCAGGCAGAAAAACTCAACGCCTGCCTGAACAGTATCATCAAGTTTATCCAGAAGACCCAGCGGGAGCGCGGCAAGGCCTTTGTCTCAAGAACACGGCTGGAACCTGCACGCTACTACAGCTTTCCGTGCATTGTTTTCCGGGTGGTTCTGGCGAACCCTCTGACCACGCCAAAGATTCTGGCGGACATTCTGGAGGAGCAGATAGAGCTTTCAGGAGAGGAAGGTATTCAGGACGAAATCAGGATATTGCATCAGATGGCGAATACGGTGCTCAAGCAACATGAACAGGGCCAGAAGCAAGCTTGACACACTGGAGTTACCCTTCCGGAATCGCAAGGGAGGGGGCAGGCTTCCAAAACACGCTGTAAATACCTCCCTGTACGCTCGGCTCCGCCATCCATGGCTCCGCACGGTTTTGGAAGCCTGCCCCCTCCCTCGCTCTGTGCTGGCCTCCAGCGCCTGAACTTCGGAGACAGTTAGCTCAGTAAAGCGCCTCTTCGTCGTCCAGCACTTCGTCAATAATTTCCAGGAACATGTGGTCCGCTTCGCTCCACTTTTCCGGAATACGAATAGTGGTGTTGGCGCTGATCTCGCGGGCGATTAATTCGTCAGAATTCGGCTCTGATCGATACTTGCGGGCAATATCGATGGATTTTACCGCGATGGTCGGATCGCTTAATACCTTCTTGATGAACACTCGCAGCTCATCAATCACCCTAGCCTGACGGCTTTCAACCGGTGTACTCATACCTCACCCTCCGGACAAACAAATTCTCGGGGAGCATACTGCTCCCTCGACAGACACACAGTATGACCAAACCGGCGCATTACAACCAGCCAGCGCGTTAAACGAAGAGCCCGCGCAGGGTGAAAAACAGGATGGCCGCCATAATGGCTGAGGCAGGCACGGTGATAATCCAGGCTGCGCCTATGCGCACAAGGTGCGACCGTTTCACCATTTCTTCTTTGTAGATCTTCTTGAGGCGCTTGCGGTCTGATTTGGTCAGGGGCACGTGTTTCTTTTTCTTGGCCCGCTTTAGAAGCTTTTCCATTTCCTCTACGGAAGCATTGCGAAAATCGTCCAGAAAAGGTTTGAGGAGCTCCTGATCATCAGCATCGCGCTCTTCCATAATCTTGTGCAGCTGTGTCGCGTAATTGGACTTCAGGTACTCACGCAGAAAGCCAACACCAAACACGCCACCAATGGCGATGTGAGTGGAGCTCACAGGCAAACCCAGCTGCGAGGCCAGAATAACCGTCAGCGCCGCAGAAAGAGCAACACAAAACGCACGGGTTTTATCCAGCTCAGTGATTTCGCTGCCCACGGTTTTAATCAGACGCGGGCCAAACAACATAAGGCCAACCGTCAAGCCCAGGGCGCCAATCATCATGACCCACAAGGGAATGCTTGAGGCGGTCACTACCGCTCCATTGGATAGCGCATCATTGATCGCTGCTAGCGGGCCAATGGCGTTGGCCACGTCGTTTGCGCCATGGGCAAAGCTCAACAGGGCAGCTGAAAATATCAACGGCCAGGTGAACAGGGTATTCACTCCGCCGGCGCTGTTTTCCATGGTGGCTGCCCGGCGCGCAGCTAACGCACGCACGACAAAAAATGCAATCGCAGCAGCAACCAAACCCACCAGGGAGGCCTCAAGGAAATCGACCTTGATAATCTTTTTGACACCCTTGATCATCAAGTATGTGCCGAACGCCCAAGCCATAATGGCAACCAGCCACGGAACGAAGATGCGAGCCGCTGGTATGACGTTTTTACGGTACAGCACGGTTTTGTTGATGGTGAACAGGAGCAAAGCCGCCAAGGCACCGCCAAGCACCGGAGAGATAACCCAGCTTGCGGCAATTTTGCCCATAACCTCCCAATCGGCAATACCCCAGCCACCCGCTGCAATGCCTGCCCCGAGCACACCCCCCACTATAGAGTGAGTGGTGGATACCGGAGCGCCCATCCAGGTCGCCAGATTGAGCCAGAGCGCGCCCGCCAACAGTGCTGCAGTCATTAGCCAGACGAAGGCACGACTGTCCTCCAGGTTTGTAGGATCAATAATGCCACCCTTGATGGTCGACACCACATCGCCACCCGCAATCAGCGCCCCAGCCGATTCAAACACCCCCGCGAGAACAACCGCGGCGCCCAAAGACAGGGCTCCGGAGCCAACGGCAGGTCCAACGTTGTTAGCAACGTCATTCGCACCTATATTGATGGCCATATAGCCACCGATAACAGCAGCCGCCATTAGCAGCGTGCTATTAGGCAGGCCTTCACTAAATGCACCTACAACCAACCAGACTCCCAGCAGAAATAACAGGCTGAACCCGATTCGGTATCGTTCTGTAGAGTTGCTGGTGAGAAGGGTATCCAGAAATCCGCTTGAACGGGCCATAACAGAAAAGGTCTCATTTGGACTGAATGGAGAACGAACCGCCACATTGCGCGCAACTATAAATTTTTTGCTCGTAAATTGAAACAAATGTGCGGCAGTGCGATTCGGTCACACAATACACCTGCAGTTGATGCATACATACCACTGAATGACTCACAATAAGCAAAATGTCAGAGCACTGTACTGCCATACAACAGTGCCGCCTACCCAGACAGGGCCGCCATGACCAGAGATTTACCCTCAGGCTATCAAGCAACACACGAGCGTGAAGACGCCCAGGTTTCACGAGTGCTCACGTGGCTGTCGCTGGCGGCAGTGCTGTGTCTTTTTGGTATTGGCTCAAAGGCTTGGTATTCGGGCCACAGCGACCACGCTCTTACTCTCTGGGCCTTTATTTTCCCCGTTCTGGCAAACATGATCTGGTTTGCCAGAACGGGCAATCGTGGCGTACAAAAAACCGTGCTCTTGATTGTTGTCAGCGCACTTTTTTCTTACCTGATAGCCTCTGGTGGCGAAAGCAACACTGGCCCGCTATGGTTTTACGTATTCCCGCCCCTGCTGTTTTTTCTGACCAACCTGAAAACCGGCACCATGATCCTGCTACTGGTTTATCTTGTGGCTGTGATTGTATTTCAGTTCCCCAACCTGCCATTTGTGCTTGCGGAATACAGCAACGATTTCAAGATCCGATTTTTCGTCACGCTGACCTTTGAATCGATTTTCTGTTTTGTCCTCGAGGCAAGCAGGTTGAAGGCCCGCAACGAACTTCTGGATCTGGCTCACACCCATGAACACGCATCAAAAACCGATGAGCTCACCGGCCTATCCAACCGGCGGGATATCCTCAACCGGTTGTCAGAAGAGTTTTCACGATACCAGCGCTCTGGACACCATTTTTCCATCGTCTTAATCGATTTGGATCTGTTTAAAAACATCAACGATCAATATGGCCACAGCGCAGGCGACGAGGCTCTGAAGCAATTCGCCAAACTGGTACAATCCGTCATCCGTCAAACCGATGTTGCAGCACGCTGGGGCGGTGAGGAGTTTCTCTTGCTTCTGCCCGACACGTCGCTGATTCCAGCCCTCACACTGGCTGAGCGCCTACGCAGCGAGGTGGCACGGAACCATTTCAGTTTTCATGCACAGAGCCTGCCCATCACCATGAGTGCGGGCGTCTGCTCCATAGCTCAAGCCGATTCCATTGACACTATGCTCAAGCAAGCGGACATGCAGCTGTACAGCGCCAAGGCAGCCGGTCGCAACCGAATTGCTCCCCGTGTACGCAGCAACACAGATACTCAAAGTGCGCCAAGCGCTTGAGGCAACTGAACCTGGCCGTTACTATTCTGCGCGAAAAGAAACTCGGCGACCTGCTTTGCATTGAATAAGGATCAACATGACAGACATTCGAATTCTAGTAGGCAGCGTCTACGGAGGCGCGCTGATGACTGCCAAAGCCATCAAACAGGCTTTAGATGCAGATGGCTATTCAGTACACGTTTTGGAAAACCCGGTGCTAGACGATATAACGTGCGACAACTCCGCCTTGCTGGTGTGTACATCCACCACAGGCCAGGGAGAAGTTCCGGGCAACCTCCTGCCTTTTTATGTAGCCTTACGTGAACAGCTTCCACAACAGCCAGGACGCCCCTTTGGCCTTATTGTTCTGGGGGATAGCTCCTATGGCGATACCTTTTGCGGTGCCGGCGAGCTAATAGAAGAAGCGCTTTATGAAACCGCTGCGCGTAAGGTTGGCGAAACCCTGTGCATTGATGCACTGGAAACCCAAGAGCCGGAAAGTGAGGCTTTACCCTGGGTGCGTGAATGGGTATCCGCTGTATTAAGATAAGAGCGACTTGCGTCGCAATTGGCTGCAGCTCATGCTGATTCGAACAACAACGATAAGCGGTGAATCGTGACAAGGTTTCAATGGTCTCGCATTTTGGCAGTGTTAATACTGCTTTTGCCCTTGGCATTTACCTGCCAAGGCGCTGAGACTTTTCGTTTCCCAAATATCGAGTTTCTGCGTGTGCCGCCTGACGTAAAGCTGTCACCTATGGAGGCAGCAGCCTCTGGTGACTGGCAACCTCTCGACAGCAGCCCGAATTTTGGCTACACCCGGGATACTGCCTGGTTCCGCTTTGACGTTCCTGACAATAGCCAACTTGATTTGCTTGAAATAGCATACAGCCATCTAGACTATATCGCGTTCTATCTTATTGAAAACGGTGAGCTTACCAGCGAAATCACTACCGGGGATCGCTATCCATTTGCGCAGCGACCCATTCTTAACCGCCACTTTCTGTTCCCGTTCAGTCCAAACACCAGCGCTCATCAGCAAATTCTTCTTGAAGTTCATACCACAGGCACCTTGCAGGCTCCTATGGCGCTCTGGAACGCCCAGGTTTTTTTTGAACACGCCTCAGTCGAAGAGCAACTCCATGCCATCTATTACGGCATACTAATCAGCGTTATCTTTTTTAACTTGTTTGTTTACATCGCTCTCCGCGAGCATGTTTATCTCCTGTACGTACTTTCAACGCTAGGCTACCTGTTATTGATTTTCAATCTGAATGGCACTGCGTTTCAGCTGATCTGGCCAAGAAGCCCGGCCTTGCATAGCTGGGCCACACTGCTGGCCATCCCCTTCGCAGTCGTGTTTAGTCTATTATTTTCGCGCTCTTTTCTCCGGCTCAAGCAAGCCGAGCCAACGCTGAACCGCATTGTGCTTGGCTTTGTCGCCATGAACGCTGCCATGGCCATATTCGCCGTCCTGCTCGATTACAGTGTCGCCATACGGCTGTCTGTTGCCATGGTTATTCCAAGTACACTGCTACTTACCGTGATTGGCCCACTGCAGTGGGTGCGGGGCAACCCTCAGGCCGGCTATTACACCATTGCCTGGTGTGCACTATCTCTGGGCAGCGCCATTACAGCCGCTAATAAATACGGACTACTGCCCAACAACTTTATAACGACCTACGGCATGGAGATCGGGTCTGTGCTGCAGGCAACCCTGCTTGCCCTGGCTCTGGCAGCGAGGCTATATCAAGAGCGACAGGGAAAACTGGAAGCCCGCGAAGCGGAGCTCAAAGCCATGGCTGCCCGGCGCTCAGCCGAACTCAAACTGATCGAAAACGCTTTGCACAACCCTCTTACCGGGCTGCCCAATCGCACCAGCTTTGAAATGCAGATAAATGACTTGATTCGCCAGGCACCGGCCACACGGCACGGCATCGTGGTGATTCACCTGAATAACTTACAATCCGTGACTAAAACGCTGGGACACCAAAACAGCGACCGTATTCTGGAGCTGGCGTCAAAAAGCCTGAACGCAACCGTTCGCGAGATGCCGGGTATTATTTCTTTGGGCCAGCATAACGGACGCAGCTTTTTCGTAGCCTCTCTCGACTCGGAAACCTTCGCTTGCGTGGTGAATGCCACCACATCAGAACAGGCACGCAGGTCTGTAGTGCGCACACTGGAAGCCATCCGTTGCCCGATTGATTACCTTGGCATGCAAATTCCGCTAAACCCGCAGCTTGGCGTCGCTGTCTCACCGGTTCATGGCACTGACGCCACGTCTTTGATCCGCAAAGCCGCAATAGCAGAGGGCTCAGATCGCGCCCATGAACGGGGGATCGCATACTACAAGCCATCCATAGATTCCTACAGTGCTGGCCGACTTACGATGGCTTCGGAGTTACAGCAGGCACTTGCGAATGATGGGCTAGCCCTTCATTTGCAACCAAAGCTGGATTTCAGAACGGGAAGAATTTCTGGCATGGAAGCTCTCATTCGCTGGCCAGAAAGAGAGCAGACAGTTCCTGCAGATGAAATCATCATGCTGGCCGAGCAAACCGGGCTGATCAAACCACTCACACGCTGGGTGCTGGAACAATCTCTGCAGCTCCGAAACTGTCTGCTTGAGAACAACTACCTCCTCGACCTCTCGGTAAACATATCACCCAACAATCTCCGGGAGCCGGATTTTCCACTTTTCGTAAAGCGGCTGATGAACGCTCATCCCCGGCATGAAGGCGCAATTATCTTTGAGGTTACAGAAACATCAATGATGCAGGATCCAGCCAACGCTCTGAAAGCGCTTAACTCCCTGGCAAAGGCAGGCATCCCGGTTTCCATTGATGACTTCGGATCCGGTTACTCGTCGCTTTCCTACATCAAGCAGCTGCCCGCCAGCGAAATCAAGATTGACCGTTCGCTGATAACGGATCTGGCCACTAGGGAAGAAGACAGGGTTATTGTCCAGACCACGATCAACATGTGTCACAGCCTCGGCTACCTGGTTGTGGCCGAGGGTGTAGAAGACGAGGCTACTGCAAGCCTGCTGGAAGGAATGGGTTGCGACATGATTCAGGGCTATCTGCTAAGCCGGCCTCTGCCACTTGAACACATGCTGGTCTGGCTCACTCAAAAGGGCGAAACTGTCACCAAACAGCACGCACCCGGGCAATGATCGGCAGCTATCAACGCTGGCGAATCAAGGCTTCCTGAGTTGTAGATGCCACCAGAATACCTTTCTGATTGAAAAAATTGCCTCGATTGAAGCCACGCCCGGAAGAAGCGCTCGGGCTGTCTTTGTCATACAGCAGCCAATCCTCCATGCGGAAATCCCGGTGAAACCAAATAGCATGATCAAGGCTTGCGATCTGCAGCCCCTTGTTCATGAAGGATACGCCGTGGGGGTTAAGGGATGTCCCCAAAAACGAAAAGTCCGATGCGTAGGTAAGCAGGCAGCGGTGCAAAACCGGATCATCTGGCAAAGGTCCCAGGGCACGAATCCAGCTTTGTTTATGGGGCGGGCGCTTGTCCGGCTGAAACGGGTTCACGGGGTTCACCGGTCGAATTTCGATAGGACGGTCACGGGTCATGATTTCCCGCAACGCTTCTGGCGCTTGGGAGGCCATCATCTTGCCCCACTCTTGCTCGGAGCGCAGGGTTTCAGGGTCTGGCGAATCTGGCATCTCTAGCTGGTGTTCAAAGCCCTCTTCAGGGACATGAAACGACATGGATCCAGTCAGGATTTCCTTGCCATCCTGGTGAGCAATCACGCGGCGAACCGCAAAGCTCCGGCCATCGCGCACCCGCTGAACCTCGTAATCTATAGGCATATGCTGATTGCCCGGGCGCAGAAAATAGGCATGCATGGAATGGCAGAGGCGACCTTCAACCGTATGGCTGGCAGCCATCAGCGCCTGCCCAAGGACTTGCCCTCCAAACACGTGGGGAAAGCCCAGGTCCTGACTGTCGCCCCGATAATGATCGTCGCCTGTGGGGGTCAGATACAGCAGATCCACCAATTTTTTTGTTACGTCAAGCATGCCTGCTCCTGTTGATTCGTTAGCTCACGAAGGAGTTTCTACCCCAAGCGGGGAGTTTTCGCAACGAAAAGCGCCGTCAGGAGGCAGTGTTTTCAAGAATGAATGGGTGGTACCACTTTGGAAAGCGCCTGCTTTTCCAATGCAAACCGGCCAGTAACCGCAAAGCCCAAAACATCGCCTTTCGCATTTTTGAACAGGGTTTTTACATGGGTGCCATCCTGTTCTGTTTCCCAACTACCCTCAATATCCGAAGGTGGCGGGCAAACCGCTGCCGGACAGCAGGGGGTTTTGATCATCACAGGCATGGTGCCATAGGTCACTTCAGTGGGTTCGCCAGTCAGGGTTTTTGCCAGAGCTCGGGCACACGCCATTAAAGGCAGAACATAGAGCAGCACATGCCCGTCTACCTCTGCGCAATCGCCCAGGGCATAAACATCCTGAGCTGAGGTTTCGAGCACTCTGTTTACCGTGATGCCACGGCCTGTATCGATTCCCGCGGCGCGGGCCAATTGGATGCGGGGCCGCAGGCCCACAGCAGAAATCACAATATCCGCCTGCAGCTTTTCACCATTGGCCAGGAACAGGGTTACGCCTGGTTCTGCCGGTTCAACCCGCTCAACCACCGTTTCCAGATGAAAGCGTACGCCCAGCGATTCCAGTTCTTGCTGCACTGCATTAGCGGCAACTGGCGGCAACAAGCTGGGCATAACAGCATCAGAGGGGGCAATAACTTCCACCTCGTAGCCACCATTGCGCAGATCATTAGCAAACTCACAGCCAATCAGCCCAGCGCCCATTATGGCCACTCGGCTTCCCGGCTTCAGCGCCTTACGGAACGCTCGGTAGTCTCCCAGATCGTTGATCGGGAATACCCGCTCTTGGCCATCGCCCGGTATGGTTAAGCGAATGACATCCGCACCCCAGGCAAGCACCAACTTAGAGTAGGATAAGCTGTCGTCGCCAAGCAGTAACCGGCGACCATCCGTATCTATGCCCGTCACGGTGGTATAGGTGAGCAGTTCCAGGTTCAACTGCTCTGCCATGGCTTCCGTAGCCGCTTGGGCCAAGCCTTCAGCATCCTTACCTTTCGTAAAACCGGTAGACAGCATGGGTTTGGAGTAGCTGACACCATCATCAGCCGTCACCATGACAATGCGGATCTCTTTATCCTGCTTTCGAATTTCCCGGGCAAGGGAATAGCCCGCTAAACCAGTACCAACAATAACCATGGGGGTCTGCTCTGTCATAACCGCGCTCCGCTCGGGTTCAGCCGATCTCAATCATTTCAAAATCTTCCTTGCCAACACCACAGTCAGGGCAAACCCAATCCTCGGGCACATCTTCCCATGCGGTACCTGGCTCAATACCGTCCTCCGGCCAGCCTTCCGCTTCATCGTATACCAGGCCGCAAACCACACACTGCCACTTCTTCATAAACAATCTCTCCACCACGTATTTGTGGCCGCAACGTTAATTGTCGAACAACACATCAACAAGTAGTTTTTACGCCAATAAGCCTGAAGGCCTATCAAGCAATTCGTTTGTAAGCGTTTCAGCGCCATGATACCCGGCACATTGGGATTGACCAATGCCAGCAAGGACGTACCTACCCGGCTTTTTCTGCCAATTGTAGGCATTACACCCCCTCCCCTCCGCTGGCGCTCTCCGGTATAATCGCGGGTTTTACGACAGGACCGACCGTTATGACCGATACCGTCGCCGAAATGAATCAGGTTATGGCCGAGGCTGATTGCCTGATTGACGAGCAACAGGTACAGACTGCCATCCAAAACCTGGCCGACGACATAACCGGCCGCCTTAAAGACAGCAACCCTTTACTGTTTTGCGTCATGAACGGCGGACTGATCTTTACCGGCCAGCTTCTGCCCCGGCTCAAGTTCCCGGTACAAGCAGAATACCTTCATGCGACGCGTTACCGGCAAGAAACAACCGGGGGCATTTTGGAGTGGCAACTCCAGCCCAAAACCGACATGAAAGACCGCATTGTGCTTATTGTTGACGACATTCTTGATGAGGGCACCACCCTGTGCGCCATCGCCGATTATTGCCGAGCCCATGGCGCCAAACAGGTTCTGACAGCAGTACTGGTTGATAAACAGCATGACCGCAAGGCTCACCCGGATCTCAAAGCAGATTTCACCGGGCTGAACGTGGAAGATCGCTTCCTGTTTGGTTACGGCATGGATTACAAAGGTTACTGGCGCAATGCGCCCGGGATTTATGCCGTTAAAGGTCTCTGATATCTATACTCAGGCATATAACTCTAACCTGAGCATCCCGCCAACCGACTGGTACCACTCCCTGGCTGCGGCCGGGCTGCGTAATCCGGATGTTCACGGCCCGGCACGCTACTGGCTGCAGGTTGAAGGCTCCTTTACCAGAGCGTTGCAAAACGAATGCGTGAGTTCGTTTCACGTGGAAGTGCAGCGCGAAGGCTTTGCAGCCCCCACCCGTGAAGAGGCCCGGCGCCTAAGAATACCCCCTCGCCAGCAGGCATGGATCCGCGAAGTTCGCCTGTGTGGGGATGGAGAGCCTTGGGTACTCGCACGCACCGTGATTCCACTTGCCTGCCTATCGGGCAAAGGCAGGCGCCTTCTCCACCTTGGCAGCAAACCCCTTGGCGCCTATCTGTTCAGCAGCCGGGGATGGCAGCGGGGCCCACTTGAAACAGGGCTTTGCAGTCAACAAAACCGTGCCACGCCAATCTCCGGCATGCCGGAGATTGCACGTCGCTCGCTGTTCAGCAACAAAGAAAATGCCCTGCTGGTGGGCGAATACCTGCTTCCGGTGCTTTACCGCCAACGCTAACGAGCCCCCCAGGAAAACACTCCTGCTTTCATCTCCGCTCACGCACTGGCTATACTCTGCACTTTCGTTTTTTATACGTTCCTTTTTCAGACATTGTTTTCCAACCACCCCAAAACGGATAGACCTATGCTGCCCGATGCCGTGCCAGAACACATACGGAGCCGATTGGCCGATTACGCACAGCTACTGCGCATCAACCGCCCTATTGGCACCTTGCTCTTGCTCTGGCCTACCTACTGGGCGCTCTGGCTTGCCGGTGACGGCAACCCCGGCATTGGCAACATCATCGTTTTCACTCTGGGTGTGTTCTTTATGCGCGCCGCCGGTTGCGCCATCAACGACTTTGCCGACCGGGATTGGGATAAGCACGTAAAACGCACCAAAGATCGCCCGTTGACCAGCGGCCGGGTAAAGGCCTGGGAAGCCGTCGCCCTGTTTGCCGGGCTTTGCATTGTCTCGTTTCTGATGGTGGTATTGTTTACCAACACCCTCACACTCTATCTATCCTTTGGCGGCGCAGTGTTGGCGTTTATCTACCCCTTCACTAAGCGCTACACCCACCTGCCCCAACTGTTCCTCGGCGCCGCCTTCTCTTGGGCCATCCCTATGGCCTGGGCCGCTGAAGCCGGCGAGCTCAGCCAGATTACTTGGCTACTATTCACCGCCAACGTGCTCTGGACGGTGGCTTACGACACACTTTATGCCATGGTTGATCGAGACGATGACCTTAAAGTGGGTATCAAATCCACGGCGATCCTTTTCGGCGATGCAGACCGTGCCATCATTGGTGTATTACAAGCCATGGTGGTACTTACCCTCATCATTGTAGGCCACCGCTGTGAGCTGGGAACCTTCTATTACCTGGGGCTGGTTGCCATGGCCTGCCTGTTTATCTACCAGCAGTACCTGGCCAAAGACCGCGAGCGTGATGCCTGCTTCAAAGCCTTTCTGAACAACAACTGGGCGGGCTTTGCGGTTTTTACCGGCCTGGTTATCGACCTGATTCTTTCCTGATCAAGCCTGTCATATAGTTGTAACACTGGGGCGTTGTAATGAGTCAGCAACATATCGAGGTCTGAAACAGGTTATAGATTATGTCTGGAAAAACCGTCCTGATTGTCGACGACGAACCCGCTATCCGCGAAATGATCGCCGTCGCACTGGAAATGGCCGATTACGAGTGCATGGAAGCCGCCGACGCGCGTGAAGCGCACGCCCTGATTATCGACAGGCAACCGGATATCATTTTGCTGGATTGGATGCTGCCTGGTACCAGCGGCATAGAGCTGGCGAGGCGCTTGAAAAAAGAAGAAACGACCGCAGACATACCCATCATCATGCTTACGGCAAAAGTGGAAGAAGACAATAAAATTCGCGGTCTGGAAGTTGGTGCTGACGATTACATCACCAAACCTTTCAGCCCCAGAGAGCTTGTCGCCCGCTTGAAGGCTGTACTCCGTCGGGCAACGCCTCCAGGCATCGACAGCCCCGTTAACGTGGATGGCCTGGCACTGGACCCATCAAGTCACCGCGTTACGGCAAATGGCTGCTCCCTGAACATAGGGCCTACGGAATATCGCCTGCTGCAGTTTTTCATGACGCATCAGGAAAGGGTGTATTCACGCTCCCAACTGCTGGACCAAGTATGGGGTGGCAACGTTTACGTTGAGGAAAGAACCGTTGATGTGCACATCCGGCGGCTGCGTAAAGCATTGGGGGATCACCACGATTACCTGATTCAAACGGTAAGAGGCGCTGGCTACAGGTTCTCTACCCAGCCAGCCTAGCAGGCCGACAACTACCACTAGGGCAATACAAGGCAGCCTTCCATGCAGCAAACCTGGTCGCGACATCTGCGTTACACGCTCGCCGGTCTTGCAGGCACCACAGTTGCTGGCCTGTACCTGGGGTACCCGGTATACGGGCTGGCAGCCGGGCTGGGAGCCTACCTGCTGTGGACGCTCTATCAAACCCGCCGTCTGGTTCAATGGCTTACAGACCCAAATACTGCTGATGAGGCACCACAGAGCCTGGGCATCTGGGGTGTTCTCTTCGAAAAGCTGCATAGATTAAACCTAAACTACCTGCAAACCCGGGACCGGCTGCACGCAAGAATCGACCGCATTCAAGAGTCCACTAACGCGATGTGTGACGGCGTTATCATGACCGACGCAAGCGGCGCCTTGGAGTGGTGGAACGGCTCAGCAGAGCACCTGCTGGGGTTTCGCCGCAGTACGGATCAGGGCCAGTATATTTATAACCTCATCCGTACACCGGCCTTCAAATCCTACTTTGATGCCAAAAACTACCGCGAGCCCCTGGAACTACACTCACCTGCCAAACCCCACATTCATCTACAGGTTCAGATAAGCCTGTTTGGGGAAGACGATCGCCTGATAGTCGCCAAAGATATCTCGCGCCTGCACCAACTGGAGCAGATGCGCCGGGATTTTGTAAGCAACGTCTCCCATGAAATGAGAACCCCGCTGACCGTAATCAGTGGCTACCTGGAAACTCTCGTGGACAACGCCGATGATCTGCCACCCAAATGGCGACGAGCCATCAATACGATGGCAACACAGTCTTTTCGAATGGAAACGCTGATTACCGATCTTATCCTTCTATCCCGAATTGAGACCGGTGAACAGGCGATAAGTGATGCACCAACGGACGTTAACAGTTTGGTTCGGCAAGTCTGCCAGGACGCCCAGGCGCTCAGCGGCAAGAACCAGCATGACATTACCTTTGAGGCCAGCAGCCACCAAAGACTAAACGGTGATGAAAATCAGTTGCGCAGTGCCTTTTCCAATCTGATTTTTAACGCGGTTAAATACACCCCGGCCCAAGGCAAAATCCTCGTCTGCTGGTTCACCAACAGTGATGGCGGCCATCTTTCGGTTAAAGATACAGGCGCTGGTATTGATCAGGTTCATATTCCCCGGCTGACAGAGCGTTTCTACCGTGCAGACCCCAGCCGACATAAAGATACAGGTGGCACCGGCCTGGGCTTGGCCATCGTTAAGCATGTATTAATAAATCACGATGGCAATCTGGAGATACGCAGCCAACTTGGTGAAGGCAGCGAGTTTATCTGTCACTTTCCTGCGGAACGGCTGGTTACGGAGCTTGCAGAATAGGCTATCCAAAAGTTGGGTGCAGGTAGAGCCTAACGCTTGCCAGCCCGAAAGCGCGCGACGAACCGGGACAGATCCTCCATTTTTTTAGGATCCTCATCTACAAACCGAATGGTGACACTCACAAAGTCGGTATCCTTGCGTTTATCCACAGCCTGCAACTGATGTACGTATCCGTTCAGCCGCGCCATCTGTCCCTCGCCTGTTTCTATATCAACCACCGCCTGATCTAAAATGCCCGGAAACTCCTGATCCTGCCTGGCAATCACTCTCACTTCGGTCAGGTTGATGTCTTTAACCACAGACTTCAGGGTGCTGTCCGCAAAGCGGATTGAAGCAAGGCTCATACTGCTCTTGCCCATCGCCGGTTTGGAACCTTCTGAAGACGAAGGGGCAAACGCAACAGGCGCTGGGGCAGGCTGATCTACCACCTGGGATGCTGGTTCCCGCTTTTGCGTCAGCAACGCTGCCGACTCTTTGAACGCATCCGCCTGCCCGGCCATGGATTTGCCACTCTGGCCCATAGCCATGGTCAGCGTATTACCCATCACCTTGATGATTTTTTTACTCAGTCCTTCCGGGCTAAAGGGCTTGCCCAGATACTCGGACACGCCTTCATTCACGGCCTCGATCACATGGCTCTTGTCGCCCCGACTGGTAATCATGATAAAAGGCACTTTCTCGTACTGAGGTTGCTGGCGCATCCATTGCAGCAGTTCAAGGCCAGACATTTCCGGCATTTCCCAATCACACAGAATCAGATCAAAACTCGCCCGGGACATAAGTGACTGCGCCCTGCGACCGTTCTGTGCATCAGTAGTCTCTATCACGGGAAAACGCTGGCGTATCGTGCGCTTAACCAAATCCCTTACAAAACTGGCATCATCAACCACCAGCGCTTTCAGCGTTGCCATGTTCAAAACTCTTATGAGCGTGTGCCCCAACTATAGAACAAAGGCCCGCAGGGGAAACCCGCAAGCTACAAAAAACCACAAACTTCAAACCGGAAAACATACAGCAGCTGCATTACACAGGGAAGCCGAACCAACAGGTTAAAGAACTGTCACCCCCAATGGCTCCGTAAAGTGTTTCACCAACCGAAAAACACGCTACCATGGCCTTTTACCGTCCACACCTTCTTCTATTACCGAGGTTTCCCGTGCTGACCAAGCTTGCAAGGATTCTGCCCAACCGGCGTATGGCGTGCCGTCTATCTGTATCCGCCCTTCTGGCTACCTCCGCCCTGCCTGCAATGGCTAAAGTGGCAGACAGTGAGGCCGTCCTGGAGGCGTCCAATGGCTTTGAAGAATGCAAACTGCAACTTCAGGAAAAAGCCATTGCAGCCGGGGTTAGTGCAAAAACGGCCCAGGAGGTTATGACTGGGGTCAAGCATATAGACCGGGTAATCGAGCTGGACCGCAGGCAACCCGAGTTCACCACCACCTTTGCAGACTACCTGAATCGACGTGTTAACGATGACAGGGTAAACAAGGGCCGCGAGTTGATTGAGGAGCACAGCGAGCTGCTGGCACGGGTTACCGAAGCGACCGGTGTGCCCGCGCCCTATCTCTTGGCGTTCTGGGGGTTGGAAACCAATTTCGGCAGTTATTTCGGGAAAATGTCCGTGCCGGATTCGCTTACAACCCTGGCCTGCGATGCGCGCCGTAGCACCTTCTTTACCGCACAGCTGATCGCTGCATTGCGGATTATTGATGAAGGCGCAATTCCCGTAGAGCAAATGGAAGGATCCTGGGCCGGTGCCATGGGCCACGTGCAGTTCATGCCCACCGTGTTTCTGAAACACGCGGTTGATGCAGATGGCGACGGCCGCCGCGACCTCTGGAACAGCCTGCCAGACGCCCTAATGTCCGCAGGCCGCTTCCTTCAGTCCATGAACTGGGACGGGGATTACCGCTGGGGCCGTGAAGTGTTGCTACCTGAAAACTTTGACTACTCACTGGCCGATGGCCGGCGCCTTGAGCTGAGCAAATGGCGCGAACTGGGTATTACCGACGCGTTTGGCGAGCCCCTTGACCAAGAAGATATCACCGCGGCACTGGTTGTCCCAGCCGGCCATCGTGGGCCTGCCTTTCTGGCTTACCATAACTTCAAAGTGATTATGGGCTGGAACCGTTCTGAGTTCTACGCCATAGCTGTAGGCCACTTGGCTGACCGCATTGCTGGCGCCGGGCTGCTCCAGAACCCGCCACCAGAAGATACCCCGGCGTTGTCCAGAGACACGGTTCTTGAACTTCAGGCCGCGCTCAATGAACGTGGATACGATGCCGGCAAGCCGGACGGCATTACCGGACCCGCAACCCGCTCTGCTATTCGTAAGTATCAGCATGAAGAGGGGCTGATCGCCGATGGTTTTCCAGGGCAGGAATTGCTTGATCGGCTTGGGGTAAGCAACTAATACGATCTGTCAGTTTTCTTTACAACAAAAAAGCAAAACAGTCTTAACTGACTGTAATAAAAGGATATTTTAAGTTGGCACGAAAATAGCTTACTGGTAGCAACTGACGACATAAAATGAATTATGTCATTTCATCACAGAAGCTAGGAGTAGTGCCATGAAGATGTTGGCGAAAGGATCCTTTGGTGCATTGTTGCTAACTGCAGCTATGAGTGTTGCGGCGTTTCCGGTTGATGTGACATCCATCGACGGAATATTCAACAACACCAAAGACGAAAACGGAAACACTGTTACAGGTGAAGGCTCAAGCCTTATTAGCTGGGGCGGCACTAGCTCACAAAGCAGCTATGAATTCAATGGCTCATCACCACTGCCAATTCAAGTGACTGACACTTCTGAGTTTAATTTAGGCACTCTTACTCATACGAACAATCAAGTCACAGGCTCAACGCTTAAATCCACTGATCTTGCCATCACACTGGGCTTCTCAGGGTTTGGCGATACCGGCACACAAGAGGGTATGTTCGAATTTTCACATAGTGAGACACCCGACACGGGCACAAATTGGGAATGTGTTTTTTGGGTATTTTGCTGGGACAAGAAAAACGGGGCAATTGATGACATCGTCGCGCAAACTGGCGCGTCGGTTACAAGCTCTAGCTTTGTCCTCGGCGGCTTCGAGTACACCCTTGAATTGCTAGGCCTGACCACCGATGGTAGCACTGCGGAAAGCACAACACGTGATTATAACCTGCGGGCTAAGCTCAACGCTTCAGCAGTGCCCGTCCCTGAGCCCGGCACTATTGCCCTGCTCGGCCTCGGCCTAGCCGGTCTCGCTATGGCACGTCGCCGCAAAGCCGCTTAATTGGCTGACGTATTAACAGGAACTCCATAGTCCTGTTGTGCACATAGTACAAAACCGACACCCCGCGCTTTCATCAAGCCCGGGGTGTCAGTTTTTTTAACACTCATTTTTTCAACATATCCTTCTTCCCGTGATCTGAACTCCCAATCCGCGCATAATACACTCCACCAATTTCCACACGTATACGGACTTCATGGATTCGATCACTCAGGCCGCCCTTGGCGCCTCAATCGCAGGCCTTGTAGCAGGAAAAACCCTCGGGCGACCGGCTCTTCTCACCGGTGCGCTGCTGGCCACGCTTCCCGATCTTGATGTGCTAATTGATTACGGAACGGCGGTGGCAAACTTTACCCAGCACCGGGGGTTCAGCCACTCCCTGTTCGTACTTGCCCCCTTGTCGCTGCTACTTGCCGCTCTACTCTGGCGCTGGAAGCCGGAACTGGGGTTTCCCCGCTGGCTATTACTGACGGCTTTGGCGTTGATGACGCACCCGCTTCTGGACACCTTTACCACTTACGGCACACAGCTTTTTTGGCCGATGGGCAGGCCACTTGCCATAAGCAGCATCTTCATCATCGACCCCTTGTATACACTCCCGCTATTGGCAGGCTGCATCGCCTTTTTAATCCGCCCTCCGGCGCTGCGTGCCATAGCGGCGGGGCTGGCTCTATCTACTGTGTATCTCGGTTGGTCGTTTGTCGCGCAACAGGTCATCACTGAGCGCGTACAACCGGCTCTGGCCGAAGCAGGCTTCGCTGACGCCGAACTGCTGGTACAGCCCATGCCGTTCAATACAGTTCTTTGGCGGGCCACTGCCATCACGGATCAGCAACGCATCGAAATCGTTACAGGCTTTCTGGATGGCGGCGCCCCTTTAACGCTTGAGTATTTCCCCCGTCAGCCAGAATTGGCGAAAACTGTCGCGCAATTACCCGAAACCCGTCGCCTGGAATGGTTTACGAAAGGTTTTCTCGACTACAAAGCAAACAACGGCAAAATCACTGCAACCGATGTTCGACTGGGCATTCCCGGGGCGCACCCGTTCACCTTCGTCCTGGCCGATGAACGAGACGGCGCGCTCACTCCAGGTAACGGTGAACGTGCCCCACGGCCCATCATGAATACCGGCGCCCTGCCTTTACTTTGGGCCCGCACCACCGGCGCTATTCCTGTACTGTGCCTTGCCAATCTTGCAACGCCGGCCCCCGGCGAGGAGTGCTAAAACTATGCGTCTTGATCAGTTTATTTCCACCAACTCACCACTTTCACGCAAAGAGGCCAGGCGCGCTATACATGCGAGCAACGTCGAGGTAAACGGTGAGGTTTGGAAAGATACCGGCAAACACCTCCCAACCGGCGCTCAGGTTCTTCTGGAAGGACAGCAGCTAACTGTGCAGGGTGAACGCTACCTAATGCTCAACAAACCTGCAGGCATTGTTAGCGCAACTCACGACAGCGAGCACTCAACAGCACTGGACCTTCTGCCGACCGAGCTAATCGAGCTAACCCGCAATCTTCATATCGCCGGGCGGCTAGACGCCGACACCACAGGCTTACTGCTGCTGACAACCGATGGCCAGTGGTCCCACAGGGTTACGTCCCCCAGAATAGAATGCCCGAAAACCTATCGAGTGAATTTGAGCACACCTATTTTAGATTCAACCATCCAAGACCTGGAAACAGGCGTGATGCTTCACCAGGATCCAAAACCTACGAAGCCTGCACAAGTAACGGTTCTGGAACCACAGTTGATTGAACTAACGATTTCAGAAGGGCGCTACCACCAGGTAAAGCGCATGCTGGCAGCGGCGGGTAACCACGTGGTGGCTTTGCACAGGCAACGCATTGGCGATATTGTTCTCGACCCGGTACTGGAGCCAGGCGCTTACCGGGAGTTAACAGAGCAAGAAGTCGCCTCGATCGGCTGACCTCAGCTACGCTCGAACCGCTGGGCTTTCAGGTTTTTGCGCACAGCACCTGCCTCGAACACTTCTCCGTTCATGGCTATGTACACTCCGGGCGGCAAAAGTTGCACCGCCGCCCAAGCAAAACCAATATTGAATACCGCGTCGCTACGGCGCATCCGCGCAGGCTGCATGGCACCCGTAAGAACAATGGTTTTGTCCCGCAGTGACGACAGCGCTTGAGCGGTTTCTGCCATGGTGTCAGTACCGTGGGTAATCAGTATGCGTGTGCTGTCGCAGGCGCTGACCGCCTCCCGAACCAGCACGCGATCCTCATCGGTCATTTCCAGGCTGTCTTTACGCAACAGTCCCTGCAGGCTATAGCCGTTGTGAATATTGGACTCCGCCAACAGTTCCGGCACCAGAGACTCCGCGATTTCAAACTCACTGTTGGCGTCAAAATACACCTTGTCGATGGTGCCACCTGTGGTAAAGATTCGGATCATGGCTTTCCCGCCCTGCAAAACTTGCCACACTCGCGGTTGCAAATGCTCTACTTCAAAGCTGCCGTGGTGCTGCCAGCCATGGAGTTATAAGCTGCGTTCTTTTCCTGCGCGTATTGCCGCGCCGCTTTCGCCACCTGCCCGGTGGCGCCGGTATCCAGCCAGCGCTTAATACGCCCGGCATCGCCCATGGGCGAACGGGTGCCCAAGGAATCCAGAAGCACAGTCACCACACGCTTGCCGTTCATTTTTGAAATCATAACCAAACAACGCCCGGCGTCAGACAAGTAGCCCGTTTTACTCAAGCCCACACCCCAGCTTTCACGGTGCACCAACGCATTGGTGTTGCCGAAGGACAAGCTATAACGAGGCTGCCGGAATTGGCCACGGAAATAGTCAGTTGTAGAGTACTCACGAATCTCCGGATACTTGGCCGCGGCATTAACCAGTTTCACCAGGTCTCCCGCCGTTGAAACATTCTCCACCGACAAGCCTGTGGGGTCTACAAAATGGGAGCCTGTCATGCCTAGCGCTTTTGCTTTGGCATTCATGGCATCCACAAACCCGTCAAACCCACCTGGGTGGCTTCGGGCGAGTGTGTAGGCGGCAAAGTTCTCTGACGACATCAAAGCAATACGCAGCACATCGGAGCGACGCATCTGCGAGCCCACTCGGATACGGGTGTACGCATTGGCTGCTGCGGGCGTATGGCGTTTCTGAAATGCCAGCCACTCATTTAGCGACGCACCGGACTCGAGCACTACCAAGGCCGTCATTACCTTGGTAACAGACGCAATGGGCACCGAGCGGTCGGCGTTTTTGGCAAACAACAGATCATTGCTGCCAGCCACAGCCACCGCAGCATTAACGGATGCCAGGTTAGGTCCCTGTGCATCCGCATTACTAGCGCTTTTCTCATGCGCGTGCAGTGCTAACGGCAGGCAAAGCGCCAGCCATAACGCCACTCGCGCCATATGTGTTCTGCGCATCTATAAAGTCCTGTATATATTGTAGCTAGGTATCACGGCAAATCCGTAACAGCGCCGGTCGATGCCGAGCTCACGGTGCGGCCGTATTTTGCCAACACACCTCGAGTAAAGCGCGGTTGTGGGGCCACCCAGGCTTTGCGACGGCGCTCTAGCTCTTCCGCAGAAACGTCCAGCTCCATGCTGTTTGCAACCGCATCGATGGTAATGGTATCGCCATCTTCAACCAGCGCAATAGGGCCGCCCTCCGCAGCTTCCGGTGTGATGTGGCCCACCACAAACCCGTGGCTACCGCCGGAAAAACGACCGTCAGTAATCAGTGCTACATCATTACCCAGGCCTTTGCCCATGATCGCCGACGTGGGAGTAAGCATTTCACGCATGCCCGGGCCACCCTTGGGGCCTTCGTAGCGGATCACCAGCACATCACCGGCAACCACCGTGCCGTCGATAATCCGCTCCTGAGCCTCCTCTTCCGAATGGAACACCCGGGCGCGTCCAGAAAAATGCGTGCCTTCCTTCCCGGTAATTTTGGCTACTGAGCCTTCAGGAGCCAGGTTGCCGTAAAGAATACGCAAGTGGCTGTCTGCTTTCACCGGGTTATCAAAGGCACGAATAATATCTTGGGCTTCTGAATATGGCTCCACAGAGGCCAGGTTCTCCGCCAGGGTGTGCCCAGTTACGGTCAGGCATTCACCATGCAGCAGCCCACGCTCCAGCAACATCTTCATCAACGGCTGAATGCCACCGATCGCCACCAGTTCCGACATCATATAGTGCCCGCTTGGGCGCAAATCGGCTAGCACAGGTACGCGCTTTCCAATCTCGACAAAATCTTCCAGGCTGAGCTCCACACCCACAGTACTGGCCATGGCCAGCAGGTGCAGAACCGCGTTGGTAGAACCGCCCAACGCAATAACAACCGTAATGGCGTTTTCAAAAGCCTCACGGGTCATAACATCGGAAGGCTTGATGTCTTTCTCCAGAAGATTCAAAACCGCAGCGCCTGCGGCCCGACAATCGTCCATCTTGTTGTTGGAAACGGCATTCTGCGCTGAACTGCCTGGCAGGCTCATGCCCATGGCTTCAATGGCCGAGGCCATGGTATTTGCAGTGTACATACCGCCACAGGAACCCGGGCCGGGAATGGCCGTTTCTTCAATCTGTTTTACTTCGATCAGGTCCATGTCACCCCGAGCATGGGCACCTACCGCTTCGAATACCGAGACAATGTCTGTGTGATTTTCACCGGGCAGAATCGTACCGCCATACACGAACACCGAGGGCCGATTTAATCGGGCCAGACCCATCAGGCAGCCAGGCATATTCTTGTCACAGCCACCTATGGCAACCAGTCCGTCAAAACCCTCGCAACCGGCTACGGTTTCGATGGAATCGGCAATAACTTCCCGGGAAACCAAAGAGTACTTCATGCCCAACGTGCCGTTGGCGATGCCGTCAGACACAGTGATGGTATTAAAAATCAGTGATTTTCCGCCGGCTGAATCGGCACCCGCCGAGGAGGCTTCCGCCAACTCATGGATGTGCATGTTACACGGCGTCAGATTGCTCCAGGTAGAAGCAATGCCAACCTGGGGTTTGCGGAAATCCTCATCCGTGAAACCGACGGCCCGAAGCATGGCGCGGCTGGCGGACTTGCCTATACCGTCCACCACGGGGGCGGAATAGCGGCGGCGTTTATCATCGGTCATCAGTCTCTCCTTAAAAGCGTTCACAAACCACAGTAATTGTCAGAAGGCTGCCAGACTGACCTGCATCAAGCAGCCTGATGCAGCCTTGACCTACAATCGTTTCATAATAATTAAGCCGCGGAGGCACAGCATGTCAAAACCCATTTCGCCATCAGCGGATTGCCCCAATTTTAAACTCTGGCGCCGTGGCTATGGCGTGATTGGGCATACCGAGATTACCTGCAATCGCGTGCAAAATCTCGCTTCTCGGCTTGTTGCCAGCGGCCATCAACCGGATACAGCTACAGTTTACCGCAAACTGGCAGATCTCGACCGGCTAACCAGCGCTGGCCTGTGGCTGGTTGTGCACATGACCTACGCAAACCGCGTCGATACCTCTGGCACCCCACTTGCCGCGAGAGATTTCAAGTGCGCCCCCGAGGGCCATACTGGCGGGGCATTAAATATGGTGCCGGCTTACGCGGCTTACCTGACCCTAAACAACCTGACCGGGCACACACGGAGCTGGCTGATGGGCCAAGGCCACTGCGTGGCAGCTATAGATGCGATAAATGTGCTGACCGGCAACTTGCACCCGGAACAGCGTGAACGCTACACCGGAACAGACGGCCTGTCACGAATGGTAGCGGATTTCTATAGCTATCAGCAAAAACCCGACGGCAGCACTGCTGTACCGCTGGGCAGCCACGTTAACCCCTACACAGCCGGCGGTATTATGGAAGGTGGCTATCTGGGCTTTGCTGAGCTGCAATACGCACACATGCCACTACCCGGTGAATCGTTGGTGGCGTTTCTTTCTGACGGCGCTGCTGAGGAGCAGCGCGGCAGTGACTGGATACCCCGCTGGTGGCGAGCGAAAGACTGTGGCCTGGTAACACCCATCATGGTTGCCAACGGTCGCCGCATTGAACAACGCACGGAGCTGGGCACCCGCGAAGGACTTGAGCAATTTGAGGCCCATCTGGCCGCCCGCGGCTTTGACCCATTCCGCTTTGATGGCCGCGACCCGGCAGCGTTTGTTTGCGCCCTGGCAGAAATGGAACTCTCGCTTCAGGACCGCAGCCATCGCGCACTCGCAGGCGAACTGAATTATCCGGTTCGTATCCCTTACGGTATTGCCGAGACCGTAAAAGGCTTTGGCTTTTACGGCGCTGGCCTGAACCCTGCTCACAACCTGCCGCTACCTGGAAACCCGCGTATGGACATACGTGCACGAGAGTTGTTTCAGAAACACGCATCTCTTCTGTGGGTTGCGCCCCATGAGCTTGCAGACAGCATACTGCGACTGAAGGAGCACGACCAACAGGCCCGACCTCTGGAGCGAGATCACCCACTGGCCATGCGCGACCCCAAAGATCTTGTGATCCCAACCATTGCGGCATGTAACGACCGGATTTCCCCCATGCTGGCGGTGGACAACTTTTTCCGGGCACTGGTTGCGCAAAACCCCAACCTGAGAGCCAGGGTGGGCAACCCCGATGAGTTGGCCAGCAACCGCCTGAAGGGGGTGCTGGACGACCTGAAGCATAGGGTGAACGACCCCGAAAACTCGTCGGAGTCGGTGCACGGAAAAATCATCACCGTGCTAAACGAGGAAGCCGTTGTTTCTGCCTGCCTGGCAAACAAAGCAGGGCTTAACCTGGTCGCCAGCTATGAAGCCTTCTGTGTGAAAATGCTGGGGGCTGTCCGGCAGGAGCTGATCTTTGCGCGACACCAGAAAGCCGTCGGCCGCCCTGCCCGCTGGCTGGGGCTACCCATTATTGCCACCTCCCATACTTGGGAAAACGGCAAGAATGAGCAATCCCATCAAGACACCACATTCTGTGAAAGCTTGCTGGGTGAAATGAATGACGTATCCCGGGTTATTTTTCCTGCCGATTACAACAGCGCTCTTGCGGCTCTTCCCTGCGTTTTTAATAACCGGGGTACCATCAGCTGTATGATCATTCCAAAACGGGATCGGCCAAGCGTTTTCAACAGCAACGAAGCAGAAGCGCTTGCACGGCAAGGAGCTTTAGTGGTGGACGAAGATACCTCAGGGGGCGAGCCAGTACTGCTGATAGCTAACGGCGCCTATCAACTATCGGAAGCCATCCGCGCTAGCGAGCGGCTGCGAGAAACAGGCACATCATTCCGCTTAGTGTATGTTCAGGAGCCGGGGCGCTTCCGCGAGCCAAGAGATACCTTGGAAGCAGAAAGCTGTGTCTCAGAGATTGAGCGGGAACGCCTATTCCCAAATCGGTTACACCGACGAGTTGCACTGACCCATATGCGCCCAGAAGTGTTCCGTGGGCACATGCACACACTGTTCCCGGATCCGGGCCACAGCAAAGTGCTGGGTTATATTAACCGCGGCGGCACACTGAATGAGGCTGGAATGTTGTTCGCCAACCGCTGCTCTTGGGGCCATACCCTGATGGCTTGTGCCAGTGTTCTGAACAAGCCCCCCGGAGAGTGGCTGTCCAGTGCCGAACTGGCCGCCGTAGAAGGCCGCGGCGACCCAATTTTGATCACTCGCGGCCTGGCCTGATGGTCAGGGAGTAACTGGCTCCACACGCCGGTTACCAGCTCCAGGCCGCACCATCCGGCTCGCGCTACGCGCTGTGTCTATGGTGTATTCTCGGGATTTGATGGTGTCCACAAAGTACCAGTCCGCTCTGGCTTCCTGAGCGGTAAAGGTAACTACCATATAACCGCGCTGATTGATGTTCAGGTAGTCCAGATCATCCACCAGCAAGCCGATTCCCTGCTCTGCGCCACCAATCAGCTCTTGCGGCAGCTCAAGATATTCTTCCAGCCCTGGCGATGAAACCGACGCCGTTGCGAACTCCACGCCAATTTGATTGCCGTTAAAATCCTTCAAGTTATTGGCCCAAGCGTTATGAGTGTCGCCAGCCAGTACCACAAGGTTTTTATTCAACGCCTTGGCAGCGCCCAGCACCACCTCCCGCTCGTACTGATAGCCATCCCACGCATCAAGATTATAAGGAGCAACGGTATCTATCCGCGCCAGCTCTGTGGGTGTGAGTGTGGGATCGTTCGCGAGCTGCCGACCTTTGAGCTGCGCGAGCTCTCCAAGCATCTGAGGCAAACCGTCAAAGTCTTCGGTTGCGATTTTTCCCAATAACTCCGCTGGCAGATTCATCCGTCCCATCAAAATCTGCTGCCCAAGCACTTGCCAGGTGGCAGCAGAGTATCCCAGCGACGTCTGTAGCCAAAGCAGCTGCTCAGCACCCAACAACGTCCGATTCTGGCTCCCAACATCTGCAATGAACCGAGCCTGATCAAGCCCTGCTGCTGTGAAATAGTCCATGTAATCCAGCTGTTCATCCCGGCCCATATGGCGGGTATCCAGCATGTGCAGGTCAACCAGATTTCCAAACCGGAAGGTACGGAAAATCGCCTCGTCATTGCCTTCAATCACCGGTCGAATAGGCATCCACTCAAAGTACGCTTGCAAAGCTTCAAGCTTGCGGGTGCCATAGTCGCCTTCACCGGAATTATGGTTTCCGGCACCGTTTTCCCAGGCATCGTTCGCAATTTCATGGTCATCCCAAACTGCGATAAACGGCACTCTACTATGCAGGGCCTGGAGATCTGCATCTGCCCGGTAAATGCCGTAACGGCGCCGATAGTGCTTTAATCTAATCAGCTCCAAATCGTTGTCAGAGGGGAAAGTGCGGTTGAGCGCAGCGGCATCGCCCGCCCCATAACTATCAGCTGCACTGCTGTACTCGTAAATGTAATCGCCCAGATGCACAATCACATCCACGTCATCCCGCTTACTGATCTCGCGATATACATTGAAATAGCCCGCGGGGTAATTGGCACAGGAGACGACTGCCAGCCGAACCGAATCCACCTCGCCCTCAGGTAGCGTGAGTGTCGTGCCCACCGAGGATTGGCTATCGGAAGTGTGGAACCGGTAGTAGTAGGTTTGTCCAGAGGCTAGACCTCGAACGTCCACTTTAACCGTAAAGTCGTGGGCGTTTCTGGCCTCTGCTGTGCCAGAGTGAACGAGGTTTTCAAAGCCTGAATCGGTTGCCACTTCCCAAGCTACACTCACTGGCTTCTCAAAATCTCTATTCGGTATCGCGCGGGTCCAGAGAACTACCCCATCCGCCAAAGGGTCACCACTTGCAACACCGTGAGTAAATTCAGTAGAGCGTTTGTCGTCGCTATCAAATACGCACCCGGCCAAACCGGTTGAGACAACTACTGCGCCCATGCCCATAGCGGACGCCTTCAGGAAGTCCCGTCTCGTTAGTTTTGTCATTATTATATTTCCATTTCAATTCCTGGTACCGGGCACCAAAAAGCCCGAAACGCAACAGCTTGCCCCGTGTGGCGTCACCATAGAATCTAGTCTGAACAAGCCGGTATGGCACTGTCGAATTACGACAAATCAGTATCAAATCACGACAAGCGAGCGGAAAACCAAACACCGTCAAAGCGGCAAGGTACTAACGGAGCGGAGAGAACAGCGGGAGGCGGAAAAAACAACAAGGTACCCGTCTTACCGGGCACCCTGCGGGTCGCTTGTTTACGATTTACGTGGGTCTGTTTCTGCTACCCAAGGAGTGGCTTGCCGGCTATCACGGAAGGCGATAAGGCTTTCAATTCCAGAAAAATCCACAAGGTCGCGGAAATCCAGCCAGTCCACCAAGCAATAGAGGCACACGGCTGGATAATTCCACTCCTCAAACTGCCCATCTTCAACCTGAGCTGCGAGGGTGCGCATAGTGGTCATGATGCGCTCGCGCTGCAGGTCAAACAACAACACGCCCGGAGTATCCACATCCAGCCCGGAACGCTTGCCTAAAAGCAGGATGACTGCGGAATCATTAGCGCCATCAATGAGAGTGAGCTGATTTTGCTGATCCCAGGTGAGAGGATCGCGGCCCTGCTTGGAGCTGATATACCTGGAAATTATTCGAGAATCGTAAATCTCCTGACCATCGCTTTCCAGCACAGGGATTTTGAGTGCCGGATTGCTACGCCTGATTTCATCGCGATCTTCGCCATAAATATCAAGGTTAACAAATTCGTAGGGCTCTTCATCCAGCAGAATGCGGATACGCCGCACATAGGGCGAGGTGGTTGATCCAATCAGCTTCATAAACTCTCCGGTTGTATAACCCAGTAATACTCTGTGAGCAGCTAAAATGTACCACATCAGCGCCCTAAGACAGCAAAATAACAGGGCTTTTACAACAAAAAAAGGCAGCCGAAGCTGCCTTTTTGGCGGTTACTACTCTATCCGAACGGGATTAGAGAGGAGTAACGTTCTCCGCCTGAGGGCCTTTCTGGCCCTGGGTAACAGTAAACTCAACTTGCTGGCCTTCTGCCAGAGTCTTGAAACCGCTGCCCTGAATTGCGCTGTAGTGAACAAAAACGTCCGGGCCGCCTTCACGAGTGATAAAGCCAAAGCCTTTTGCTTCGTTGAAGAACTTAACAGTACCGGTAGTAGTAGACATACTTAAACTTCCTGAAATCAATCATATTATCTGCTGCCATTCACTGAATGTGGCCGGTCAGCGTTTTACGGAAATACAGAACTCGCGGAATCAAAAACAGGACGGTCACTACTAACTGCGGAGTACGTCTTATTCATGAAATGCTTTGCTGAATCTTTCCTTCACAAATCACTCTACTCTTGAATCACTGGCTTGCCAAGTAGATTTAGCACAAATCGTGTAGGTAGAGTCACTAATTATCCTTTTACCAGGCTAAAAGTGTAAATGCCCAGCGCGGTCATCAAAATGGAGCCAATTACATGGAGAAAAATGCCGGTTATTGCCATGGTCCATTTGCCATCCTGAATCGCTGCAAACATTTCCAGGGAAAACGTCGAGAACGTTGTTAATGCACCACACAGCCCAGTGATCGCAAACAGGCGCCATTCTGGCGCAAGCGTGCTGGCTTGGCTGAAATAGCCTATCAACAAGCCAACCAACCACCCCCCGCTAAGGTTAGCTGCAAGCGTTCCAACTGGAATGGCATGGTAGCTGGTGTTCAGCCACAACCCCAGCAGCCAACGCAGGTTGGCGCCAATGACGGCGCCAACACTAACGGCAACGAACGATAACCACACTAGCGGCCTCTCGCCGTACTAGGCTGGGTTGTGATCAATTACGGTGTCCTTGTTATGGGCAAACGCATCAAACGGGAAGTCATCCACAGTAAGCATTTCGAGAACGACCGCCTCGTACTCACGCATGAACTGAGCTTCTTCTTTGGTATAGATGCCCGCTTCCAGCGCCGCGTCAAAGCGCTCTTCCGGATGCAGTGCAGTCATCGGCAGTTCTTCTTTGGCGTACGCTTTGGTCGCTTTACGATAGAGCTGCTCGGCTTTGTCGTAGTTTTTCAGAAGATCATTGTAACGGGCCACGGGATTTTCCACCGAACCTTCACCCTCTGTAGTCCAGGTGCTGGCGAGCAGCTTGTGTCGAATGGGCGTATCGGTGGAAATGAACCGCGCAAGTTTGCGCGTTTGATCATCATGAGGATTACCCCAACGCCGACCTAAAGGCAGGGTGACCGCGCGCAACACCACAGAGACTGCGCGATTAGGCAGGTTCTGGAGAAATTCGTCCAACGCATCTTCGGTGCGGTGCAGCAGCATACCGAGGCTGTACTGCATCACCTCTTTTTCGCCTTCCACCGGCTGGGTTTCATGCCAGTTTTTGAGCACCATGGAAGCCAGATACAGGTTGGATAGCATGTCACCAAGGCGCGCAGATATCAGCTCGCGCATCTTTAGCTCGCTGCCCAGCGTGGTCATGGCTGCATCGGAGCACAAACCAAAGGCCGCACTGAAGCGTGCGACAGCCTGAGCATATTTGCGGCTGGCACTATCAAACGGTACGTCTGCACGGCCAAGGCTGAGCGCTTGAGTGAAAGCGCGCGCAGCGTTGCCGAAGATCAGGCCGGCATGGCCAAAGAAGGCATCGTCAAAAGCGTTGATATCGTCATTATCTTTGGCCGCCAGCTCTTTGAGCACGTAGGGGTGACAGCGAATAGCACCCTGGCCGAAGATCATCAGGCTACGGGTCATAATATTAGCGCCTTCCACAGTAATAGATACCGCAGCGCCATTGTAGCCAATGCCCAGGTAATTACGGGGCCCAAGAGTCACGGTTTTACCGCCGTGAACATCCATTGCGTCCGTCAGGACCTCACGCTGAAATTCAGTCAGGTGATATTTCAGGATCGCCGAAGGCACGGCAGGTTTTTCGCCTTTATCGATCATGTTGGCTGTGTGGTTGACAGCCGCCTGAGCGATGTAGGTTTTTGCAGCAATGCGGGCCAGGGGCTCCTGCACACCTTCCATATCTGCTACGGGGGTGTTGAACTGCCGGCGAATACGGGTGAAACCACCCGCAGTGCCCACTGCGTAGGCAGCTGAACCTGCAGCACCTGAGGGTAGCGTAATGCAGCGACCCACAGAGAGGCACTCAACCAACATGCGCCAACCTTGGCCAGCCATTTCCATGCCGCCAATAATGTAATCCAGCGGTATGAATACGTCCTTACCGATAATCGGACCATTCAGGAACGGGCTGCCGATGGGGCAATGACGGCGGCCGATTTCCATGCCTTTGGTATCGCGGGGGATCAGCGCACAGGTAATGCCGTAATCTTTGGTATCACCAAGCAGACCGTCCGGATCAAACATGCGGAACGCCAAGCCGACTACCGTGGCGATGGGTGCAAGTGTAATCCAGCGTTTTTCAAAGTTAAGCTTAATGCCAACTACTTCTTTGCCGTCAATTTCCTGCTTACACACAATGCCCGCGTCTGGCAGTGAGGTGGCATCCGAACCCGCGCGGGGACCGGTAAGGCCAAAACAAGGAATTTCCCGGCCGTCAGCCAGGCGCGGCAAATAATGATTCTTCTGCTCATCTGTGCCGTACTTCAACAGCAGCTCGCCAGGGCCAAGAGAGTTGGGTACGCCTACCGAGACCATCAGCATTTCATTGGCGGCAATTTTCTGCAGCACGGCTGTCTGGGCTTTGGCAGAGAAGCCAAGGCCGCCGTATTCTTTGGGGATAATCATCCCGAAGAACTTCTCCCTCTTGAGAAAGTCCCAAAGCTCTTTCGGAAGATCTGCACGCTCAACGGCAATATCCCAGGCATTGCATTGGGCGATGGCTTGAACGCACTGGTTATCTACGAAGGCCTGCTCTTCTTCACTCAGGCCTGTATGACGGTTGATCAGAAGGTTGTGCCAGTCTGGCCGGCCCGTAAACAATTCGCCGTCCCAACCTACGGTGCCCGCCTCAAGTGCTACTTTCTCTGTATCAGATACCTTTGGAGCGACTTTTTTGAACATGGCAAAAATGCGCGGTGTAAGCCAGCTCTGGCGCAAGGCTGGCAACCCGGCTGCAGCGGTAACAGCGGCACCGATAAAGAGAATTAGGGCAAGCCATCCTGATGCAAAGATCATCGACAGTACGCCGACGACGATCATCACACCAATAGCGGGCTTGGCGCCGGATTCGCGTCGCATGACAACCAGCAAACTTACCAGTGCCACCAGAAACAGAATAAAAGTCATCATAGGTTCTCTCTGTCTTCCATGGATAAAAACTATAAATCGTTACGTTGAAGATATCGTATCAGATGACCACTGACCAGCAGGCACGGCGGCACTCTGGGGTGATAAACGCTCCAAAATGCGCCCTCATGAAGTGACAATGACCCGAATACCTTCCAGAGCCAGACTTGCATGCCCGATTGCTTCACGAGCAGCAATAAGCTGGTTACGGAAGAAATCAATTTCTTCTTCGCGAATGGCCGGATTCACTTTCTTCAGGGCTTCCAGCCTGCGTATCTCCGGCTCAAAGTTTGCCTCCAGCTGCGCCAACGCTTTTTGCTTCATAGGCTCCAGGTGTGGCGCGGATAGCCGCTCCACGTGATCCACCATGGTTTCCACCTGTGGTCGAATCTGTGGCACAACCGCCTGGGCCGTGCGCCGGCGAATGTTAGAGCACAAGTCGTTCAAGCGATCATGAGGCAAAGCCGCTGAGAGCTCTTTGCCGTTCACGTCCACCAACAGCCGCAAGGGGGAAACGGGCAAATAGCGGGTCAATTGCAAAGCTTCCGGCGCCGGGCAGTGCACGGTCATTAAGGCCTCCATCAGCAACGTGCCCGCAGGCAACGCCTTCACCGACAAACTGGCCAGAGCCGCCTTGCCGAGCCCAGAGCTGGTTACCGAGTCCATGACACCGGTAACCATGGGGTGCTCCCAACTCATGAAGGCGATATCTTCACGCTCCAGCGCATGCTGGCGATCCCAGGTAACGGTTACACCGTCTTCAGGTAGCTCGGCTACGTGGCCGGCCTGATATTGCTCACCCGGGCGCAGAATGTCTGCATGCTCAGAATGGTCTTCTATATCCACCCCGAGAATGTCGAAGGCTTCTATCATGTAGTCACGTACCTGAACCGAGCCTTCTTCCTCTTCAATGCCAGCAATCAGTGTGTCGGCTATATCTGTGCGGCAGGAATTGAGCTCAATCAGTGCATCCCGGCCATTTTGCAGAAGCGTTTTCAACCGAGCAGTCTCAGCCGCGGAGGCCTCAACCAAACCATCCAGCACGGAAAGCTCGCCTTCAATAGCGCTCTTCCATTGCTCGCTGACTTTTTCCTGCACCGCCACGCCAACGGCACAGCTTTCAGCAAACGCATTCAGGCCTTCCTGGAACCAGCGATACTGAACCTCTTGAGCGGTGTTCTGAAGATAAGGTATGTGAATATCAATAGTTTCGGTCTGGCCAATTCGGTCCAGGCGCCCTATTCGCTGTTCCAGCAGGTCGGGGTTCGCGGGCAGATCAAACAGCACCAAATGGTGAGCAAACTGAAAATTACGCCCTTCGCTGCCAATTTCCGAGCAAATCAATGCCTGGGCGCCCTGCTCGTCATCGGCAAAATAGGCGGCAGCTCGATCACGCTCCACAAGGCTTAGATGCTCATGGAATGCCGCACTGCGAATACCCGCACGCAGTTGAAGGTAGTGCTCCAGAGCCATAGCCGTTTCAGCCATGGCGCAGATAACCACCACCTTGGCGGGGCGAAGGCTTGCCAGTTTTTTCTCCAGCCAGGCAACCCTCGGATCATCCGCCAGCCACTGCTCTTCAGACACCGACTGCTCCGGGGCAAGTCCCGGGTAACCAAATTCCTGACCCAGGTACATGCCAGGGCACGCCAGAGGAACTGCACTGGCCCGACGCTCAGGAAAGCCTTGAATAGCAGCGCGGGTATTTCGAAAAAGAACCCGCCCGGTACCGTGGCGATCAAGCAGCGCGTCAATAATGGACTGGCGTGGCGAATCGCCTTTCAGCAACTGTGGCAGCTCATCGCCCAGCCAAGCTTCCAGCGCCTTGCGGTCATCCTCGTGGATATCCGAACTCTCATCCTGCAGGCGCCGCACAACGGCGTTGATCGTTTCGTACTGTTGCTCTTCTTCCTGAAACGCCTGCAAATCATGAAAGCGCGCTGGGTCGAGCAAGCGAAGCCGAGCAAAATGGCTGGCCACGCCCACCTGTTCCGGCGTTGCCGTCAGCAACAGCAAACCTTCGCTTGCCGCAGAAAGCTCTTCTACTAACTGGTATTCAGGGCTAACGCTCTCGGGGCTCCAGGCCAAGTGATGGGCCTCATCCACAATCATCAGGTCCCAGCCAGCCTTCAGGGCATCCTTCTGGGCTCTTTTGCTGTTCACCAGGAAGTCGAGACTGCACAGCACCAGCTGGTCACTTTCAAACGGATTAGCGGCAGCTTCGTCACCAAAGATATGGCTCATCAAAGCATCGACATCGTCCTCGCTATCCTTAAGGGCGTCATAACGGCTTTGATCAACAATAGAGAAGCGTAAATTGAAGCGCCGGAGCATCTCCACAAGCCACTGATGAATCAGGGAATCGGGCACTACAATCAGGGCACGCCGAGCCCGGCCGGTCTGCAACTGATAATGCAGAATAAGGCCAGCTTCAATGGTTTTACCCAGTCCAACTTCATCTGCCAAAAGCACCCGCGGCGCATGGCGCTTTGCCACTTCGTGAGCAATATAGATCTGGTGCTGCAAATGCTGCGTGCGCGCGCCAATCAAGCCCCTTGCGGGTGAAGCCCGCAACCGGTCCATGTGCTGCAGTGTCGCGAAACGCAGGCGGAAGGCGCCGTTGCGATCAAACTGGCCAGCGAACAGGCGCTGATGAGGCGCCGAGAAATTTACGGAGCCGGCAAGCTTTACCTCAGAAATCTGCTCAATGTTTTCATCAAGCTGTCCGCCGCCATCGGCCTCTGCGTGGTACAGCAGAACCCCACCGAGATCCCCTACCGCTCGCACCAGATATTTGGCGCCTTCGAAGGTCTCAATCTCCTCACCAATCTGGTATACGATGCGAGACAGCGGCGCATTATCAATAGCGTAAGTGCGCTCTTCGTCAGCAGCAGGAAACCCCAGAGTAACTCGCCGGCCGGAGATTTCTGTCACTATGCCCAAACCAAGCGCTGTATCACTGTGGCTGACCCAGCGCTGACCAATAACAAATTCCGATGCGTCCAAAAAACCTCCAGACTCTTTAATTTCGTGTTGCGCCGTTTTCACGTACCCAATAAGCGGTGGCGCCGCAGACGGCTGCAGGAACCACAAAAAGATTCAAAATAGGCACCATGGCCGCCAAAGCCACTGGTAGCCCGAACCCCAGCGCAGACAGCCGGGTGTCAGCAAGCTGTTGGCGCAATGCCGGAAAGCTCACCTTGTGGTTGTCTGCGGAATAATCCACATACTGCAAAGCCATCATCCAACTGTTAAACAAAAACCAAAGCACTGCCGCAACCAGGTTGACCACCGGGATCAAGCCAATAATAAACAAGCCTATCGCTCGCGGCAGGTAGTAAACGATTTTTTGAACTTCGCGCCAAAGTGCGCGGGGAGTGTCTTTTATGATAGCTGCCCAACCGCCATCTGTGCTGACTTCCTGGCCGGTGAGATGTTTTTCAGTGAGCTCTGCCAGGTAGCCGTAAAACGGGGAACCAATAAGGTTGGCGACGATCACAAAGCCGTATGCCAGCATGAGCAGAATCACGGCTCCGTAGAGAATCCAGAAAAGCCAGTCCAGCGCCTGCAGCCACGCCCAATCGGGCAGCCATCCCATAGCGGTCGCAATTAAGGCACCGAAGATCTCACCCAGAAAATAGAACAGCAACCCGAAGAGCAATATGTTGATTATCAGCGGAATCACAACGAACAGACGCAAGCCAGGCTGGCGTATCAGGCGAAAACCTTCACCCAGGTAGCCCAGTCCACGAAAAAAATTACCTCTGAGCATTGCTGATTAGCCCTCCGCTTCAATGACAATGACGGGGTGCAGAGCATATCATGTTGAAAACCTTCACACAGCCAGAGAACTCTGACGGATTGCACCAATGGCCACACTGAAACACCAGTTACTAGCCTTGCTTCACTTTCAGCCACTGTGGCGTCTTGCCCTGCTGCTGTCTGTGATTGCCATTGGTTTTTTAGCAACCACCAGCAGCGACTACCCGATTCCCTCGGCGCCGAGCGATAAAGTGAATCATCTGATTGCCTTTTTCGAGCTCACTATTGTTGCCCGGCTGGCCTGGCCGCAGCTCCGTTCTATCTGGTATGCGCCGGCACTGCTGGGTTTCGGGCTATGTATTGAAGCAGTTCAGGCCAGCCTGCCTTACCGGGATTTTTCAATGGCAGACCTGGCTGCCGATGGGGCCGGAATACTCATCGGGGCCTTACCTTGGCCGGGCATACGCAAAACCAGCAAAAGAGACTTGAGAGATTCGCCCGAATCTGTGTGAGATATCTCGCACAACCTTGTGAGATCTTGTAGTGACTTTGCGTACGCAGCCGTTGCCTATCGCACCAAAAACACCCCTAACCTTATGATATGTATTGTTTGTAGCCACCACAGTGGCTAGACACATCGCGCAAACATGCAGAGTTCGCAGGTTTTCATGAGCCCAGTTGGTATAGTGATCTTGTCAAGGATGACAGGGAAAAGGACGAAGCACTGGATGCACCCCGGCAAGGAATGCAGGGAGAAGCAAGGACACTGGGATATTTAGCTTAAGGGATAACTATTCGGATCGCCGGCTCGGAAGCTGGCACCACGGAGTGGCAAAGGGATTCGCAACACGGCTGTTGCACTCAGCGCAAGGATGCGCCGACCTGTTCCGGTAAAGGGCAACCTCTAGGTTGCCCTTTTTTTGTACGAAATCCCCCCGTAAATTAACGATCCCGAAGCAGGAAAACCTCACTTCCGTTATACTGCCGCCTCATTCTCGCAAGCGACTGAGCCCTTAAATGGCAAGCAGACCCGATACCGACAACTACCTTTCTCTGTTCCTGAACAACACACCGTTAATGGATGTCCGGGCTCCGGTGGAGTTTGCTAAAGGCAGCTTTCCAGGCGCTGTAAACGCTCCCCTGATGAACGACGAAGAAAGGCACCGGGTTGGCATTTGTTACAAGGAAAAAGGCCAAGATGAGGCCATCCAACTTGGTCATCAACTGGTCTACGGTGATATTAAAGCCCAGCGTATGGAAGCTTGGAAGCGTTTTGCGACAAACCATCCGGAGGGCTACCTTTTCTGCTTCCGAGGCGGCTTACGATCCAAACTAACCCAACAATGGATAAAGGATGCAGGCATTGATTACCCTCTTGTCCAGGGTGGCTACAAAGCTTTGCGGCGGTTCCTTATCGACAGCCTTGACACACTGATTGAGTCCAGCAATTTCCATATTATCAGTGGGCGCACGGGAACAGGTAAAACCCGCGTACTGCAGCAACTTCCAAACCCGGTAGATCTTGAAGGCCTGGCAAACCATAGGGGATCCAGCTTTGGGCGCCAAGTCACACCCCAGCCATCACAAATTGATTTTGAAAACCGCTTGGCTGTTGCCACGCTAAAAGCTCACCACTTAGTTGGCGGCCCTGTTTACCTGGAAGATGAAAGCCGTCTGGTTGGTCGTTGCGCCATGCCAGACACCCTGAAAGAACGAATGGCTCACGCTCCGCTACTCATCCTTGAACAAACGCTCGAAGACCGCACGCGCATCATCCGAGAAGACTACGTAGAGGGCATGTCTGCCGATTATATGCGCCGTGATGGCGAGGAAACCGGCTGGCTGAACTTCTGCGATTACCTTCTTGGGGCACTCGAGCGCATAAGCAAACGCTTGGGCGGCGAACGCCATGGCCAACTGCGCAGCCTTATGGAGCAAGCGTTGACACAACAGGAAAGAACCGGCGATGTTCACACCCACAACGCCTGGATCCAGCCACTTCTTCAAAACTATTACGACCCCATGTATGACTACCAGCTTAGCCAGAAACGGGGGCGGATACTTGTCCGCGGGGGTCCGGATGCTGTCATCGGGTGGGCCAACGACAGCACCTCTGCGTAAACACGGGCGCTCCTGCGGCCACCCGATACGCCCAGGCGTTTTATTCGCTGTGTAACGCCCTAAATACACTCGGCCATTTACGATCTATACTAGCTGGCTGAATGCCTCAAAAACTGGAACCTACAAGGAGTTCTTATGGAAGATTTGTTCAGCGCCGACGGACGCGCCTCTGAATACGTTGATCAGGCCATTTCACTGATCATGACCTACGCACCTAAGGTCGTGTTGGCAATTATCACGCTGATTGTCGGCATGTGGCTGATCAATCGCTTTGTGAACGTACTAGACTCAAAGCTTGGCAAGAAAGATCCCACGTTGAACAAGTTTCTGTGTGGCTTGATCGGTGCGATTCTCAAGGTGCTCCTGCTGGTATCTGTCGCTTCCATGATCGGCATTGCAACCACCTCATTTATTGCCATCATTGGTGCCGCCGGCTTAGCTATTGGCCTCGCATTGCAAGGCAGCCTTGGCAATTTCGCTGGAGGTGTGTTGATTCTGATTTTCAAGCCCTTCAAAGTTGGGGACACCATTGAGGCTCAGGGCTTCCTTGGCGCAGTAGATGAAATCAGCATCCTGTATACCATCGTAAATACCTTCGACAATCGCCGCGTTGTCATCCCAAACGGTAGCCTGTCCAACGCGACTCTGGTTAACGTCAGTATCTACGACAAGCGCCGCTGCGATATGACGTTCGGTATTCGTTACGGTGACGACATCGACAAAGCCAAGGCTATTTTGAAGCGCTTAATGGAAGAAGACGAGCGCACGCTGACCGAACCAGCCCCACGGATCTGCGTGGGTGGTCTTGGTGAAAGCTCCATTAACCTGATGTTCCGCGTATGGGTAGCAACAGACGACCTCTGGCCGTACTACTGGGACATGCAGGAACGTGTCAGAAAAGCATTTGACGAAGAGGGCATGTACGCTCCGCTGCCGCAGCGCAACGTCAACATGCGGCAGTCAGACTGAACAGCGAGAACCGTTTCGCTTTGATACAACTCGTTACTCGCAAACTCTGTATCCTAAGCTAAGCTGACCAATAATGACGGGGCCAAACGGCCTCGTCAGGCCGTCGCCGGAGCGAGATATGCAATCATGCAATCGCCCCGGATTGCTGTCCTTGCTGGTAGGAGGCTGTCACTATGCCGATACAGCAGCTGAAAGAGTTTCTCGATGAAGCAAATGTTGAATACATGTGCCTCACCCACCCACCTGCATTTACCGCCAAAGAACTTGCTCACCACGTAAAAATCGAGGGTGACAAGGTTGTTAAAACCGTCATTATCGAGCTGGATGGAAAAATGGCGATGCTGGTTATGCCAGCAACCTGGCGCGTTCGCTGGGAGAGTCTTTCCCGCATTCTGGATACCGACTTTGTCGATCTCGCCGACGAACAAACATTCCAGGATCGCTTCCCAGAATGTGAAGTCGGCGCCATGCCGCCCTTCGGCAACTTGTTCGGCATGACCGTTTACTGCGCAGAGTCGCTAACAGAACAGCCAGAACTTGCCTTTGCCGCAGGTAGCCATACTGAAACCCTGCATATGAAAACCCGAGACTTCCTCAACCTGGTCCAGCCAATGGTGCTCAATCGGGGCTTTAACAAGCCCGGCACCCAAAAGCCTGCCTGGCTAATGAAAGGCAGTCGTCAGCCCGGAGAACGGTCAGAACAACAGGTATCTGGCATGGTGGGTTGACGGTGTTTTCACAACCGGCTTGATCTTGGTCGCTTGTCTGTTCGTTGCCATCGCGTAAACTGGTGGGCATCAGACAGGAACCCGATATGACTCAAGCTTTTGATCTTGTGATTGTCGGCGCCGGCATGGTCGGCGCCGCATTAGCCACTGGCCTCGGCCGGGAAGGCTTCAGTGTCGCGATGGTTGATCGCGCCCCTGCCCCCGGTTTCGACCCTGATTCGGCGCCGGATATCCGCGTATCTGCCCTGAGCGCAGGCAGTGAGCGTTACCTGCAAAGCCTGGGCGCCTGGGATTACATCCTCAAAATGCGCGCAACGCCCTATCGCCGCCTCGCAGTATGGGACGAAACCCGGCACCCTCTGAGCAATCTGCTACCGCGCACATCCAACCAGGTAGAGTTCGATGCCGCAAGGCTGAACACCTCTCACCTTGGACATATTGTTGAAAACTCAGTGACCCAGCAAGGCCTCTGGCACGCTGCAGAAGCCGAACCCTCAGTCACCATACTGGCCGAAAATGGCGTAACAGGTATTACCCAGACAAATGAACAGGCCAGGGTTGCGCTTGAGAATGGCGAGGAACTGACTGCCATGCTCGTTATTGGTGCCGACGGCGCGCAATCGCGAGTTCGGGACATAGCAGGCATTGGCGTTACCCGGAACCAGTACGGCCAGCAGGCCATGATCATTTCGGTGCGCTACCAGGGCCCTGTGCAAGACATCACGTGGCAGGGCTTCTACCCCTCGGGGCCCAGGGCCTTCCTGCCATTATACAGCGCAGGTGCCAATCACCCGGGTGAAAGCCGCGCATCGCTGGTGTGGTACGACGCACCAGAGGAAATCGCCCGCCTGAAAGGCTTGAGTAGCCAGGCACTAATGGCAGAGATACAGCAGGGCTTTCCAGCAGAGTTGCCGCACCTTACCCACATTGAGGACCGCGCCAGCTTTCCCATCGCCCGCCAGCACGCCAAACACTATTCTGCAGGGCGCATTGTGCTTGTGGGGGACGCCGCCCACACCATTAACCCCCTGGCCGGACAGGGCGTGAACCTTGGTTTCCAGGATGCCCAATGCCTGCAGAGTGTTCTGAAGGAAGCCAAGAGGGCGGGAGAAGACCTTGCCAAGCCCTCACGGCTGGCCAGCTACGAGCAGAAGCGGCGACCGGCAAATCAGCGCATGATGTTTGCCATGGACGCCTTTTATCACCTGTTCAGCAACCAGATCCCATCGCTTCATTTGCTCCGGAACATCGGCTTGGGTACTGCCCGCGCCCTGCCCTTTGCCCGAAACCGGGTGGCACGCTATGCCATGGGGATCGACGATGAGTTGCCGGCAGTCGTCAGGCAGTTAACAGCCCGGCTGCCCGGCCTGAACCATTTTTAAGTGTCTGAACAACGATAAATAGCGCGCAACGATACATAAAAGGAATCCAACATGTCCGAAACTCTTTTCACCAAAATCATCAACCGTGAAATTCCGGCTGATATCGTTTATGAAGACGACATCAGTCTGGCCTTTCGCGACATAAACCCCCAGGCCCCGGTGCATTTGCTGATCATCCCGAAAAAACACATTGCCACCATCAATGACATTGAAGAGATGGATCGCGAGCTGACCGGCCACTTGTTTTGGGTCGCGGCCAAGCTCGCCAAAGAGATGGGCTTTGCGGAAGACGGCTATCGTACCGTGATGAACTGTGGAGAAAACTCCGGCCAAACCGTGTTCCACATCCACCTTCACCTGCTGGCTGGCAAGCCTCTGGGCTGGCCTCCTTATACCGACAAAATGAAGCAGGCCTGAGGCTGCCCGAGGCCTGAGCGGAGTGAGGCCTAACGCCCCACAACCCGCTCCGCTTCTTCCATCGGCGTGTGGCGGACATCTTCACCTTTGACCATGAAGATCACGTTCTCAGCAATGTTGCAGGCGTGATCCCCTACCCGCTCCAGCGCCCGTAAAACCCACATCACCGACATACAGCGCGGAATATTACGGGGGTCTTCCATCATAAAGGTAAGCAGAGTCCGGGCGGCGGCCTGATATTCTTCATCCACCCGTTTGTCTTCCTTCATTACTCGCAGAGCCTGCTCGGAATCCAGTCTCGCGAAGGCATCCAGCGAGTCGTGGAGCATGCCCATCACATGGGCGCCAATATTGCGCACTTCCACATAACCCTGGGGCGCCTGACCCTCCTCGGTCAGTTTGATCGCGAACTTGGCGATTTTTTTGGCTTCATCCCCAACTCGCTCCAGGTCTGCAACCATTCGGATCACCGAGATGACCAGTCGCAAATCACGAGCAGTGGGCTGTCGACGGGCGATGATAAGCATGGCCTCTTCATCAATATCCATTTCCATCCGGTCCACAAGTTTGTCTTTAGCCCGGATTTCTTCTGCCAAATGGCCATCACCGTCTATCAACGCCTTCACAGCACTGTCGATCTGGGTTTCCACCAGGCCGCCCATTTTCAGAAAGCGGGTTTTCAGAGCCAGAAGTTCATCGTTGAACCTATTGGAGATGTGATCTCCGTATACGTCATCCTTCTTCGCAGCCATAACGTTTTTCTCCCTTGTGCTTTGCATCCAGGTCAGCCGAAACGACCGGTGATGTAGGATTCAGTCAGTTCATGTTCCGGCATGGTAAATACCTTGCTCGTATCGTTTACTTCCACAAGATTGCCCAGGTGGAAGTAGGCGGTGCGGTTGGAAACCCGCGCAGCCTGTTGCATGGAGTGGGTCACGATCACAATGGTGTAGCTCTCGGACAACTCGGCAATCAGTTCTTCAATCCTGGCTGTGGCGATGGGATCCAGCGCCGAACAGGGCTCATCCATCAGCACCACTTCCGGGCTGACGGCAATGGCCCTGGCGATACACAGCCGCTGCTGCTGGCCGCCGGACATGCCGGTGGCCATGGCATCGAGACGATCCTTGGCTTCATTCCACAAACCCGCCTTACGCAGGCTGTTTTCCACAATGTCGTCCAGATCCGACTTGCGGTTGGCCAGACCATGAATGCGAGGGCCATAAGCGACGTTGTCATAGATCGACTTGGGGAATGGATTGGGCTTTTGGAACACCATACCCACACGGGCGCGCAGCTCCACGACATCCCGCTTGGGATCGTAGATGTCCTGGCCATCCAGTTGCAGAGAACCTTTAATCCGACAGGTATCGATGCTGTCGTTCATCCGATTCAGGCAGCGCAAAAAAGTGGATTTTCCACACCCGGAAGGCCCGATAAAGGCAATAACCTCGTTACGCGCTATGTCCAGGCTGATGTTTCTGATGGCTCGGGTTTCACCGTAAAATACTTCCACATCCCGCAGTTTGAACTTGGGGTCGTCCGAAAACGGAATACCGACGGTTCTGCCCTCTTCAATAACGGTTTCAGCCGGGCGCTCATTCGTAACCTTTGTGGTTTTCGCTTCGGGCATACCAGTCTCTTTTATGGCTGTTGGGCTCATAGTGCTAATAGTCGTGCTCATAAGTATTGTTCCTTTACCAACGGCGCTCAAGACGCTTGCGCAGCCAAATGGCGAATGCATTCATAGTGATCAGGAAGGCCAGCAGAACCATAATGCCGGCGGAGGCCAGCTCCACGAATCCCTGCTCAGCACTGCCGGCCCAGATGAAGATCTGTACGGGTAGAACTGTGGCGGAACTGAAAAACCCGTCTGGAATCTCGACGATGAAAGCCACCATGCCGATCAGCAAAAGGGGCGCGGTTTCACCCAGGGCCTGCGCCATACCAATGATGGAACCGGTCAGCATGCCAGGCATGGCCAGTGGTAACACATGGTGCAGAACCACCTGCATTTTCGATGCGCCTATGCCTTCGGCCGCCTCGCGGATCGACGGCGGCACACTCTTGATCGCCGCCCGGCTTGAGATAATGATGGTAGGCAGCGTCATCAGGGCCAGCACCAAGCCGCCCACCACAGGCACCGAACGCGGCATACCGAATACGCCGATAAACACTGCCAGGCCCAGCAACCCGAAAATGATGGAAGGCACGGCTGCAAGGTTGTTGATGTTGACCTCAATAAAGTCCGTTAAACGGTTACTGGGCGCAAACTCTTCAAGATAAATCGCCGCTGCCACGCCCACCGGGAAGGCGATGACCAGGGTGATGCCCATCGTCAGCAAAGAGCCGATCAACGCGCCGAGAATGCCCGCGTTAGAAGGCTCCCGGGAGTCGCCGCTGGTGAAAAACACATCGTTAAACCCGGTATCGATCACACCTTTACGGAGTAGCTCATCCGTCCAGCGCTGCTGCTGTTCTGTCAGGCGTATGGAGTACCCGGGGTCGCCCGCGTGCTTTACGTAAACCGACACAGTATCGTGAGCCGGAAACTCAATGGTGCGAGTGCTGCCCAGCCAATCCGGGTTTTCCTTCAGCAGATCACGCACCTGATTACTGGCGTAACTGCCTGTCATGCGGCTGAACTCACGCTTGTCCGCCCGGCTCGTGGCCTGTGGGAAATACCCCTGTAAGGCCTTGATAATAGGCGCCTGAAAGTCCGCCATGGCGATCTGCTCCGGATCCGTGGCATCGTTCAGGTACATCAAATCCCCATCTAAATGCACTTCAAGGGTCACGGTGGTTTTGATGAAGCCGGTGTACCCCTTGCTGATAATGTCCGTAAACAGAATCACCAAAGAAAACAACGCAATCGCAATAGCGGTTATGCCATAAAATCGGAACCGACGCTCCTTGCGGTAGCGACGCTTGAGCGAGCGGCGGACAAGCTCCGCCTGTGAGCCTGGGTTAGTCATATTGTTCCCTGTATTTACGCACGACTTTCAGTGCGATCACGTTCAGCAGCAGCGTTACGATAAAGAGCATCATGCCCAGGGCAAACGCGGCCAGTGTCTTGGCGCTGTCGAACTCCTGGTCACCGGTGAGCAGAGTGACAATCTGAACCGTCACTGTGGTGACGGAATCCAGAGGGTTGGCCGTCAGGTTTGCGGCCAGGCCGGCGGCCATCACCACAATCATGGTTTCACCAATCGCCCGGGATGCGGCCAGCAAGATGCCGCCCATAATGCCGGGCAACGCCGCCGGAAAAATCACGTTCTTCATGGTTTCAGACTGGGTGGCGCCCAGCGCCAGGGAGCCATCCCGAAGGGTGCGCGGAACCGCGTTGATCACGTCGTCCGACAGTGATGACACAAACGGGATAATCATGATGCCCATCACCAGCCCTGCCGCCAGAGCGCTCTGGGAGGAGGCCTCAAGGCCCAGCATAAGAGCCAAATCGCGGATGAATGGCGCTACAGTGAGCGCGGCAAAAAAACCGTAAACCACGGTGGGCACGCCTGCGAGCATCTCGAGCAGTGGCTTGACCACCGCACGAACCGGCCTGCTGGCGTACTCGGAAAGGTACACGGCCGACAGCAGGCCAACCGGCACAGCAATCAGCAGGGCAATAGCGGAAATCATCAAAGTGCCCGTAAACAGCGGAATAATGCCGAACGCGCCCTCTGAACCTATTTGATCCGCACGCAGTGCGGTTTGCGGGCTCCAACTGGTGCCAAACAAAAACTCGCTCATCGGCACTTTGCCAAAGAAGCGAACGGTTTCAAAAATAACCGAGAAAACAATGCCAATGGTGGTAAGTATGGCAACGGCAGCACATACAAAAAACAGACGCTGCAGCGTACGCTCCACGCTCTTGCGGGCATTGATGTGCGGCGCAACCCGTGTCCATGCGAAGGTACCGCCAAGAACAGCAATCAGAACCACCAAAAGCGTCTTGAAGTGGCTGCTTTGCTCGCGCAGCTCTTGCAGCAAAGCCGCCGCACCAGAAATGCCATCTGGAACCATGGCAGGGTCGAGTTTGCCGGCGGCCAGATTGCTGATCTGGGAGAGCGTCAGGCTGGCGCGTCCTTCCGATTGCGGGGCAAGCTCTGGGGGCAAAGAGGCCATCACCATGTCCTGAATGACCTTACCCTCAAACGCTGCCCAGGCACCCAGAATAATCAGCGCCGGGATGGCACACCAGAGCGCGGCTCTGGCGGCATAGTAAACTGGCAGAGCTTTGAGGTTACGAATGCCCCCCAGCGGCGCCGCCACCGCTCGGGAGCGCATGTAAGCGAACCCGTAAGCCACTGCGGCAAGCACCAAAACCAGGGGCAACAAATCAGCTGTCTGCATTACTATCTCCTCGGTTCATTGCCCCTGCGCCTTACCCGTTCGGGTGTTAAAGCTCATCGCCCGTCATTGGCTTGAGTTCCTTGACTGCTTTCGCCACTTCCATGCGCATATTGCGGGGATTAGGGATCAGCCCTACATCCACCAGGTAGCCGTTGTCACCCCAGGCGCCTTCGGTGGTGAATTCCTGTGCGTACTCCGCTATGCCCGGAACCACACCAACGTGGGCATTCTTGATGTAGAAAAACAGAGAGCGAGCCACCGGGTATTCCTCATCGGCGATGGTGTCTGGCGTTGGCTCCACACCATTAATCGTCGAAGCTTGGATTTCACCACTGTTTTCCATCAGGAAGCTGTAACCGAAGATGCCCAAAGTATCCTTGTCCTGAGCAAGACGCTGAACGATCAAATTATCGTTTTCGCCGGCCTCAACGAACGCGCCGTCTTCACGCATATTGTGGCAAATACCACGCATTTCTTTCTTCTCCATCGCTTTGATGAAGTCAAACGTCTTACAGCCGCCTTCCATCGCAATTTCTACGAAGGCATCACGGGTTCCGGACGTCGGCGGTGGCCCCATCACGCTGATTTCTTTGTTCGGCAAGCTGGCGTCGATATCGCTCCACTTTTCGTAAGGGTTAGCGACCAGCTTGTCACCGCCTTCCGGATCCGGAACGTCCTTGGCCAGAGCCAGGAAAACCTGACGCAGGCTCAGGTTCATCTGGCCCGCTTCCTTGGAGTTAGCAATGACAATGCCATCTGCGCCAATTTTCACTTCGGTGATAGCTTCCACACCATTGCGCTGACACATTTGAAACTCGCTGGATTTCATCCGGCGGGAGGCGTTAGTAATGTCCGGGTGCTGGGTGCCAATGCCCGCACAGAACAGCTTGAAGCCGCCGCCAGAACCCGTTGATTCCAGCTTGGGCGTGGGGAAATCGGTATTTCGGCCGAAGCGCTCTGCAACAACCGTTGCGAAGGGATAGACCGTTGAAGAGCCCACAACGTTTACCGTGTCACGGGCCAGGGCCGGGGCGGAAACCAGAGATAATCCGCCAGTTAGTGCGGCGATAGCAAAAGCTTTATTCGATTTAATCACGTTGAATCTCCATCAGTCACTTATGTTGTGTACAGCACCGGTTTACTGATGAGTGAAGACTAGAACTTCTGTATGACAACTTTGTTACACCTTTTGAAATATTAAGCAGAAGCGGCAAATAAGCTTGCAGCGGCGTGACAGGCCGTTACCATGCTAAGAAAATAATTCCAGAGATTTATAAAAAGGCAATCTTCATGATGGCGTACGATGACGACAAACCCAAACCCCGCGGCGACCTGATCCTTCAGATTGTTCCTCTGCCTCAAGACACCAATGCAAATGGTGATGTGTTCGCAGGCTGGTTGGTCAAGCAGATGGATATCGCCGCCGCGACCGTGGCTGGGCGCATCTCTCTGGGCCGCAATGCGACGGTGGCCATGGACGGGATGGAGTTTCTCTCGCCGTTACGAGTCGGGTCTCAGGTCGGTTGCTACTGCGAGCTGGTCGACATCGGCCGTAGCTCCATGACCATCAAGGTGGAAGTGTGGACACTCGACCGTACCGCCAAACACCCGCGCAAGGTGACCGAAGGCCGTTTTGTGTACGTCGCCATTGATGAGCAGGGCCGCATCCGGGAAGTGCCAGAGCAGCGCAGCTAGTCAGGGCTTTATCAGCCGGTCCAGTCGCAGCCGCTCGCGCTCGTCAAACAGTCGGCGGCCACCCCAGGATACGGCCATCAAGGCACCAAAACCGGTGCCTGCGGTAATGATCAGCATCACCAGGATCTGATATTTCACTGCCACAGCCGGCGGGCTACCTGCCAGAATCTGACCGGTCATCATGCCTGGCAGACTGACAATGCCCGCCGCAGCCATGGCGTTGATCGACGGCATCATGCCGCTGCGCATGGCCTCCCGGCGAATGTCTTCCAGGGCCTGCTGCCACGTTTGCCCCAGCATCAACCGGTTCTCGATCACGGCACGCTGCCGCCAGACGGAATCATTCAACCGGTCCAGGGCCAGGCTGACACCCGTCATGGTATTACCCAGCATCATGCCCAACAGAGGAATGGCATATTGTGGGGCATACCAGGGCTCCGGGCCGATCACCACTGTCAAGGCCAGCACCGTGACCGTAAAGGAAGACACAAACATGGCCCCTGTGCCAATGCCGAAGGCCCACCAACCCCGCAATCGCCGGCTCTGGCGAGCAACCACCTCCCGGCCTGCCACCAGCAGCATGGTCAGTGCCAACAGAGCAATCCAATAGAATGCAGACGAAGCGAACAAGGCTTCTAGCACCAGTCCGATCAGAGCCAACTGGATCACCGTGCGTACGGCCGCAATCAACAGGCTGCGAGTGATGCCGAGCCGGCTTAAATGGCCAGTCACCGCCAGAGCCAATATCAACAGGGCCGCCAGCGCAAGCTTCCACCAGGCCAGATCAATCACTTCCATAGACAGACTCCAGCCGTGCTCCGTGAATACGGTAATGGGCGTTGGCCACACGTTGAATCTGGGCCGGGTCATGGGCCACCCATAGGGTAGCGAGCTGCCGTCGCCGGATTTCTTCGAGCAGCCAGGCTTCAATCGCTTTCGTGGCCTCGCCATCAAGATTGGCCGTAGGCTCGTCCAATAACAACGCCTGAGGTTGCAACGCAAGAGCCCGCCAGAGCGCCAGCCGCTGCCGCTCACCGGAAGACAAACGGCTGACCGACCAAGCCATTACCTCCGGGGGAAACCCCAGTGCCTCGGGCAGGTTTTCACCGGTCTTTTGGGAAAAGTGCGCACCCACGTCATCAAACCACCACTGGCTGTCAGCCGGAACCATAACAACCCGGCTTCGCCACTGGTGTGCGGGCACATCCAGTTGGCCGGCGCCATTGTGGGAAATCGCGCCACCGTGGGGCTCCAGGTCGGCTACCGCTCGTAGCAAGCGGCTCTTGCCGCTGCCGGAGGGGCCAGACAAGCAAACTACCTGCCCGCCGGGCACCGCCAGTGACACGTCACTCAGAGCGCCAACGCTGACATTTTCCAGCAAGAGGTTTGTCAAAAGCGGCTCACCACGGCAGCTCCTCACCGTTGCTGTGCCAGAAAGAACCGGTATTCTCCAGGCTCAGCTGGGCAATCCGTTCCGCCAGTCCCCGGGCAGACTCTTCTGGGGTGATCAGGCCGCCAAAGTTCACCATGCGGGTCTTCACATAACCCGGGTGCAACTGAGCCACTGCGATCCCCTTTGGTTTCAAATCCATCGCCAGAGATTTACCAAAGGCGTTCAGCGCCGCTTTGGACCCTCGATACCCGTAGCGACCACCAGAATCGTTATCAGCAATGGAGCCCATTCGGCTGGTGATATTGGCGATCTTGCTACCCTGCCCCATCAACGGAACGAGCGCCTCGGCCACACGCAACGGGGCGTAGGCGTTGATTTCCATCAACGTGCGGATAGAATCAAAGTCAATGCTGCCCAGCTGCTCATCCTGCAGCAAGCCGGCGTTGTTGATCAGCAAACCGATGCTTTTACTCGCTAGACCAGCCTTCAACTTTTCAATGCCCTCAGGGGTGGTGACATCTACACCGTCGATTACCTGTGCAGCCACATTTGCCAGCTCATCAGACGATTGCCGGCACACGCCGATCACTTCATGCCCTTCACCGGCATAATGGCGGGCGAGCTCCAAACCAATGCCGCGATTGGCACCGGTGATGACAACTATGTTGGTCTCCGACATAAAAAACGCCTCCGTTCTGATCAGGTTCATCATTCTATTGGATCTCTCACCACCGACTTGCCCTGTCCCTCGGTGGAGGTTACCAGTTCTTTCTCAGCGACAGCCTGCGGCTTGACCTTCGCTGTATCTATACGGCTCTCGACTCCGGCGGCTCGGTGTTTTGCTCCGGTGGCTTGGTGCTGCGCTTCTGAATCCTGTCGATGTCAGGCCCAGGCTTCATGCCTTTCGGGAAGCATCAGGGACAACAGCGCCGCCATGGCTACCAGTCCTGCAGAAATCCAGAGACAGGCTTCCAAACCGTATCCCTGATAAACCCAGCCAGACAAAATAGTACCCATCAGTCGGCCCGCTGCGTTGGACATGTAATAAAAGCCCACATCCAGCGACACGCCGTCGCCCCGGGCATAACTGACAATCAGATAGCTGTGCAGGGATGAGTTGATAGCAAACAATACGCCGAATAACACAAGACCACCGATGACCACCCACTGCGGAGGCCAGCCGACCATCAGGCCAATGGCAATGGCGGCGGGAATCAGCGCCAGGGCAGCTGCCCAGAGTACGGCAGATTTTTTGCTTTCCAGGTTGCCAGTGATTCGGGGAGCAACGGTCTGGATAAAGCCATAGCCGATGACCCAGGAGGCCATAAAGCCCCCTACCTTCCAGAAATCCCAGCCAAACACCGTATGCAAATACACCGGCAAGGCCACCACAAACCACACATCCCGGGCGCCGAACAGAAACATACGTGCTGCCGATAGCACATTAATGGCGCGGCTTTTTGACAGGATCTCGCGAAACTTCGGCTTGGCTTTACTCTTGCCCAGTTCCTGCCTAAGCAGAAACAGACTGGACAGCCACACCAACCCAAGAGCCACCGCCATGGCAATCACCGCGCTGGTAAATCCAACCGACATCAGCAATACACCGCCCAGAAAAAAGCCCACGCCTTTCAGAGTATTCTTCGAACCGGTAAGGATGGCCACCCACGTGTATAATTTACCTTGCTGCTCATCCGGCACCAGCAATTTGATACCACTCTTGGCGGACATCTTGTTCAGATCTTTGGCAATACCCGACAAAGCCTGCGCTGCCATTACCCAGGGTACCGTCAGCATGGCTGCGGGCACTGCCAGCATAACCAGCGCTGCAATTTGCAGGAACAGCCCTATGTTCATGGTGCGGTTCAGGCCCATGCGAGCACCCAGATACCCACCCAGCAGATTGGTCACCACCCCGAAAAATTCGTAAAAGATGAACAACAGGGCAATTTCCAGGGGCGAATAACCCAGCTGGTGGAAATGCAGCACCACCAACATACGCAGAGCGCCGTCGGTCAAGGTAAAGGCCCAGTAGTTGCCGGTTATCACCAAATACTGACGGATGGCAGCAATCATATCAGGCAGAACCCACCTTGCGAGCCAACTCTACGGTTCGATTAGCGTAACCCCATTCGTTGTCATACCAAGCGTATATCTTCACCTGGGTGCCATTGATCACCAGCGTGGACAGGGCATCGACAATGGAGGAACGGGGGTCGGTCTTGTAGTCGATAGACACCAGCGGGCGCTTTTCATAGCCCAGAATACCCTTCAGTTCACCCTCGGCAGCTTCTTTCAATAGCTGGTTTACGGTGTCGCGATCCGTCGGCGTCTCCACTTCAAACACGCAGTCGGTCAGCGACGCATTGGTTAACGGCACTCGCACAGCGTGGCCATCCAGCCGCCCTTTCAGCTCTGGAAAAATCTCGATAATCGCAGTGGCGGAACCTGTGCTGGTGGGTATCAGCGAACTGCCACAAGCCCGAGCCCGGCGCAGGTCTTTGTGGGGCGCATCAAGGATGGTCTGAGTGTTGGTCAGGCTGTGGATGGTGGTAATGGAGCCGTGTTTGATACCAAGCTTCGCGTGAATCACTTTAACCACCGGCGCCAGGCAGTTGGTGGTACACGAAGCCGCGGTAACTATGCGGTCGTTGGCCGGATCGAAAATATGCTCGTTCACCCCCAAGACAATGTTCTTGGCCCCCGCTTCTTTCACTGGTGCGGTAACCACTACGCGCTTCACGCCCTGATCCAGGTAGCCCTGCAGCACCGCTACCGTCTTGTTCACCCCACTGGCCTCGATCACCAGGTCGCAGCCAGACCAGTCGGTGTCGCTGATGGCCTGGTTGTGAGTGAGGGTGATGCGCTTGCCGTCAATCTCTAGCTTGTCACCACTGGCTTCAGCCTCGTGGCTCCAGCATCCATGCACACTGTCGAAGTTCAGCAGGTGTGCCAGGGTATGGGTGTCTGCCCCGGGATCGTTAATGGCAACGAATTCCAGTTCCGGCCAGCCCCAGGCTGCTCTCAGAGCCAGTCGGCCAATACGGCCAAATCCGTTAATGCCTACTTTGATCTTACTCATACTGATCTCCTTGCGAGTTTCTCAACCCGTGTATCCGGTAAATGATCAGGGACACTGCACAGTTGGGCGCTCCGCCATGGCCTGCAGTTGAGCCAGGGGCGCTTCAATCAATGCCCTATTGTTCTGCGCGGTTTCAGCCAGAACCTGCAACACCCACGCGGGTAGCCGGGGGTTAAGGGAATAATAGACCCATTGACCACGACGCTCAGTTTCCACCAGCCCGACATCCCGCAGGATGGCCAAGTGGCGGCTGACTTTCGGCTGGGACACGGTAAAGGCTTCGGTCAATTCACACACACACAATTTTGCTTGGTTCCGGATCAACAAAAGGGCTGCGAGCCGCAACTCATCGCCCAAGGCCTTGAAAATAGTCACCGGGTTGTAGCCTGTTGGTGAAGGGGCGATTTCCACCTGGTGTAGGACGCTTCTTTTCATGGGGTCCTCCGACATTCAAATTTCCGCATATTCGATTTGTCATATATGCGTTTTTAGCGATAATAGGCAGGGAAAGTGACAAAGTAAAGACACTACGATGACCAGATTGTGGTGGCGGGCCAGGTGACCAGCCAGGTCGACATCAGGAAGCTTTTAGGCCGATTAGCGTTTACAGGAGCCACGCACCTCATTATGAAAGTATCCAAATTACCCAATATCAACTCCGAGCTCTTCGAACTACCCACCAACGAACAGCTCATTCCTGCAAAGCCCTCAAACCATGCACCACGGATTCTGCTGCTGTATGGCTCCTTGCGAGAGCGCTCGTTCAGCCGCCTGGCCGTGGAGGAAGCCGCGCGCCTGCTGGAAGCCATGGGTGCGGAAGCCCGTATCTTCAGTCCGCGGGGCTTGCCCTTGGCCGATGCTGAGGACCCCTCCCACCCTAAGGTTCAGGAACTAAGGGAACTGGCGCAGTGGGCCGAAGGCATGGTGTGGTGCTCGCCCGAACGCCACGGCGCCATGACCGGCATCATGAAAACCCAGATTGACTGGATTCCGCTGTCCATGGGAGCTGTTCGCCCCACGCAGGGCAAAACCCTCGCCGTAATGCAGGTATGCGGGGGTTCCCAATCCTTCAACGTGGTCAATCAGTTGCGGGTACTGGGCCGGTGGATGCGGATGGTGACCATCCCCAATCAATCGTCGATGCCCAAAGCCTTCATGGAGTTCGATGACAACAACCACATGAAGCCATCAGCCTACTACGACCGCATCGTGGATGTGATGGAAGAACTGGTGAAGTTCACCCTTCTGGTGCGCGACCGCAGCGAATATCTGACTGACCGTTATTCCGAACGCAAGGAAAGCGCAGAAGATTTGTCAAAGCGCGTAAACCAGCGGGCTATCTGAGGGGCAGTCTATGAGCAACCACACAGAAAGCGCAGCAGCTGGGACCACCTCAGGGGGAATGGATCTGTTCGGGCGCTACCTGTCGGTCTGGGTGGCCTTGGCTATTATCGCCGGCGTGGCATTAGGCCAACTTGCCCCTGCGGTGCCAGAAATACTGTCCCGCTTTGAATACGCCCAGGTGTCTATCCCTATTGCTATTCTGATCTGGGCGATGATTTTCCCGATGATGGCGCAGATCGATTTCAGCGCCATCGTGGGCGTAAGAAAAGAGCCTAAAGGGCTCGCCATAACCACGGTGGTGAACTGGCTGATCAAGCCCTTCACCATGTTCGCCATCGCCTGGTTCTTCCTGATGGTGGTGTTCGAGCCGTTTATTGCACCGCAGTTAGCCAGCGAATACCTGGCTGGTGCCATCCTGCTCGGTGCCGCGCCCTGCACAGCCATGGTGTTTGTGTGGAGTTACCTGACCAAAGGCGATGCTGCCTATACTCTGGTGCAGGTGTCCCTGAACGACATCATCATGTTGTTTGCTTTCGCTCCCATCGTGGTTTTCCTGCTGGGCATCTCGGACATTCAGGTGCCCTGGGATACGGTGTTGTTATCCGTGGCTCTGTACATCGTGATACCCCTCACAGCCGGCTACCTGACCCGCCGCACCCTGATTGCCCGCAACGGCCAGCGCTGGTACGACGAAGTATTCATAAAGCGTCTTGGCCCGGTAACGCCTGCAGCATTGATTGTCACTCTGGTGCTGTTGTTTGCGTTTCAGGGCGAGGTGATTTTGAACAACCCACTGCACATTGTGCTGATTGCCGTACCGCTGATTATCCAGACCTTCCTGATCTTCTTCCTTGCCTACGGCTGGGCCCGGCTGTGGAAGGTTCGCCACTGCATCGCCGCCCCCGGCGCCATGATCGGCGCCAGCAACTTCTTTGAGCTCGCCGTGGCTGCGGCCATCGCCCTTTTCGGCCTGCAGTCTGGTGCCGCTCTGGCCACGGTTGTCGGAGTGCTGGTAGAAGTACCGTTGATGTTGGTTCTGGTGCGGATTGCCAACAATACCCGAGATAGATTCCCGGCCTGAGTTCCGTCTTCCCCGGTGCCTGATTCGCCTCAGGTGCCGGGGAACTGTTCAGCCAACCATCACCCTGCTAATATCCCGCCCATCTTTTCTTCCCATTGAACCGTGAAACCTCTGACACGAACGGAACCCACAGAATGGATTTTCTCCAGGCTTTATTCCTTGGCCTACTCCAGGGACTGACCGAATTCCTGCCCATTTCCAGCTCCGCCCACCTCATCCTTGTGCCAGCCTTTTTTGACTGGGTAGATCAGGGGGTTGCGTTCGACCTTGCGGTTCACGTGGGTACTCTGCTGGCCGTGGTGCTTTACTTCCGCACCGATGTGTTCAGCATCGCCCGGGACGGCCTTATTTCCATGGCCAGGCGCCGCGTTGTTGGCCAAGGGGCGCTGGCTCTGTACCTGGTGATCGGCACCATTCCGGCCGGTCTTGCAGGCTTGGCACTGCTGGATATCATCGATAACGAACTGCGCGCTGTAGAAATCATCTTTGCCACCACGCTGTTCTTCGGCCTGTTGCTGGGCGTCGCAGACTGGATGCCCAAACGCCAGCGGTCTCTGGACAGCCTTAACTGGAAAGATGCATTACTGGTAGGGATAGCTCAGGCAATCGCACTCGTGCCCGGCACTTCACGCTCTGGCATTACCATCACTGCAGGCCTATTCCTTGGCATGGGCCGGGAAACCGCCTCCCGCTTTTCCTTCCTGCTGGCTATTCCCATCACCGCGCTGGCCTCTGCAGTAAAGCTTCTGGAAGTTGCTGCTGCAGACGTAACCGTTGATTGGAGCGCTTTTCTGGTAGGCGGTGTGACGTCCTTTTTGATTGCCATTACGGCAATCCATTTCTTCCTGAAATGGCTTAATAAGGTGGGTATGTGGCCTTACGTCATTTACAGAATTATTCTGGCTGGGGTTATTTTCGCGGTTCTGATGTAATCGTTGATCAGTTCCGCGCAAGAAGCACAGGCTGGGGTAGGGCATTTCAAAACACGCTCCTTGCGGCACATCCATGTGACGCTTGGGCTCCGCCATCCATGGCTCCGCACAGTTTTGAAATGCCCTACCCCAGCCTGTGCTCCCGGAAGCTTTAGCAGGCCTCTAAAGGTGCATAGGCCAGCACCAGCCATTTGGCTCCTTCGTCAAAGTTCACCTGCACCCGCGTGTGATGCCCACTGCCTTCAGCGTTTAGAACAACGCCCTCCCCAAACTTGGGGTGTCGTACCCTCTGCCCCAGGCTGAAACCAGACTGCTTTGCAGAATCCTGACTAAACAGCCCTTCGTTGGGCCGATCAACCATCGCCGGGCGGGTTACCGTATTGCGTAGCCGCACTTCTTGTAGGCAATCGCCAGGAATTTCCCGTACAAATCGGGAGAGCGCGTTGAATTTTTCCTGGCCATACAGCCTGCGGGATTCGGCGTAGGTAATGACCAGCTTTTTCATGGCGCGGGTAATGCCCACATAGGCCAGCCGACGCTCCTCCTCCATACGCCCCGGTTCTTCCAGAGACATGCCATGGGGGAAGAGCCCTTCTTCCACACCGGCAAGAAACACCAACGGGAACTCCAGGCCTTTGGCGGAATGCAGGGTCATAAGCTGCACGCTGTCTTCATGGTCTTCCGCTTGGGATTCGCCTGCATCTAAGGCTGCCTGGGCAATGAATTCCGAGAGCGGGTCAACGCCCTCTTCTACTTCGTAATCGCTCAATGCGCTAACCAGTTCTTCCAGGTTTTCAACTTTCTGCTGGGCTTTTTCGCCTTTCTCGTTAGCGTGGAAATCTTTCAGGCCGCTGGCTTCAATGGTCTGCTTCATGAGGCCGTGCAGCGACGCGTTTTCCGCTTGGGAAGATAGCTCTTCGATAATACTGATGAACGACTGTAGGCCGGTTTTCGCTCGCCCTTTTACCTGCCCAGCCTCGAGCAACCGCTCAGATGATTCCCACAAGGAGATGCTCAGCTCGGTTGCGTACTGGCGGATTTCGCCCAGGCTTTTGGCTCCGATACCTCGGGCGGGGAGGTTTACCACGCGTTCAAAGGCTGCGTCGTCCCGGCGATAATGCACCAGCCGCAGATAGGCCAGCGCGTTGCGGATTTCCTGTCGGTCGTAAAAGCGCAGGCCGCCGTACACCCGGTATGGAATGCCTTGGCGCATCAAGGATTCTTCCAGTACCCGGGACTGGGCGTTAGAGCGGTACAAAATAGCCGATTCGCTGCGCAAATTGCCCTCGCTCACCCAGCTGGAGATGCTGTCGGCTATGTAGTTGGCCTCATCTTGCTCGTTGAATGCCGCGTACAGGCTGATGGGCTCGCCTTCCACGCCATCTGTCCAAAGCTCCTTGCCTAGCCGGCCCTGGTTGTTGGCGATTACCGAGTTTGCGGCTTTCAGGATCAACTTTGTAGAACGGTAATTCTGTTCCAGCCGCACCAGGCGGGCGTTGGGGAAATCTCGCTGGTATTGCTGAATATTTTCTACTTTTGCACCGCGCCAGCCGTAAATGGACTGGTCGTCGTCGCCCACCACCGTCAGCGGCACGCGGTTACTGGCCAGCACTTGCAGCCAAGCATATTGAATGGTGTTGGTGTCCTGAAACTCGTCCACCAGAATATGCTGAAAACGCTGCTGGTAATGGGCCAGCAATTGCGGCCTATGCAGCCAGAGTTCGTGGGAGCGTAGTAATAATTCGCCAAAATCCACTAAGCCGCTCTGTTGGCAAAGTTCTTCGTAGCGGCGGTACACCCTCACCATAGTGGAGGTGAAATGATCCCCTGGATTTTCCTGAATATGGTCGGCCCGCAAACCTTCGTCTTTCTGGCTGCTGATAAACCACTGAGCCTGTCTTGGCGGAAACTGACTCTCATCAATCTGCGCTTCTCGCATTACACGCTTAACCAGCCGAAGCTGGTCGTCGCTGTCGAGAACCTGAAAGTTTTCCGGCAACCCCGCATCTTTCCAGTGGGCCCTGAGCAAACGGTGGGCGATGCCATGAAAGGTACCAAACCACAGACCCCGAGCCGGGATGTCCATCATCTGCTCAATGCGATAACGCATTTCCTTGGAAGCCTTGTTGGTAAAGGTGACGGCCAAAACCCCCGTGGGCGGAACCCTATCCACCTGCATCAACCAGGCAATCCGGTGCACCAGCACCCGGGTTTTGCCACTGCCGGCACCGGCCAGAACCAGCAAATGATCGTTCTGTGCCGTAACCGCCTCACGCTGGGCATCATTCAGGGAATCAATAATGTGGGAGACATCCATAGAAAACACTTTCGCTACTGGTTAAATGAACAGGTCGGAAGTATATCAGCCTTGCTTGATGCCTGCTTTGCTGCACGTAAAAACAAAGAAGGCGAGCCACGGCTCGCCTTCTTTCCTAGTCTAACCTTCGGGAAATCAGAACCCCCTTGGTACCGTCTGCGCTTCCACAAACTCGAACAACCCTTCCAAACCACCTTCGCGACCGGTTCCGGAGGCTTTCATGCCACCAAAAGGCGCCTCAGGCGTAGGTCCTGTGCCAGTGTTCCAGCCCACATGGCCAAACCGCAGGCCGGCAGCAACTCGTTGAGCACGCTCTACATCGGCAGTAAACACATAGGAAGCCAAGCCAAATTCAGTATCGTTACCAGCTTCAATAACCTCTTCTTCTGTGCGGAAGCTGGCCATTGGCACCAGTGGCCCAAAGGTTTCTTCCTGCGAGCAGCACATATCCGATGTTACGCCAGAGATAACGGTTGGCGGGAAGAACAGGTGTCCCTCGCCCAAATCGCCTGGCTGCTTGCCTGCAACCAGTGAAGCACCTTTGCTCAGGGCATCTTCCAGGTGACGCTTTACCTTGTCGAAACCGGCTTTGTTGATCAGAGGGCCCAGGTCGACATCGCCTGCGATGCCATCACCCACGGTCATCTTGTTCACGCGTTCGGCGAGCTTTTCACCAAAAGCCTCCATCACGTTCTCGTGAACAAAAATCCGGTTTGCACACACACAGGTTTGCCCGCTGCCACGGAATTTGTTTCCAATCAGGTTGTCGGCTGCCGCATCCAGATCCGCATCCTCAAACACGATATACGGCGCATTGCCGCCCAGCTCCAAAGCCAGCTTTTTAATCTGGTCGGCAGTATCCAGCACCAGCTTGCGGCCCACTTCCGTGGAACCTGTAAAACTCAGCATAGGCACGTCAGGGCTTTCGCATAGCACCTTGCCAATTACGCTGGCCTTACCCATAACCAGATTCACCATGCCATCCGGCAGGTTTACATGTTTATCCATCAACTTGAATAGCGCGATCATGGTTAGCGGCGTTTCGCTAGCCGGCTTGATCACAGAAGGACAGCCTGCCGCCAGGGCGGCTGAAAGCTTTTTGGCAATCATGCCAATGGGGAAGTTCCAGGGCGTAATGAGCCCGGCAACTCCAATGGGCCGATGGTGAACCGTCCAAGAGCAGTCCTTGGGCTTTTCCGGAAGCGTGTGAGCGTCCAGCGCCTGTATATGTTTGGAACAGTAGTCAAAAAAGCCTGCAGCGTAGTCCACCTCACCCTGAGCTTCGTTTAAGGGTTTGCCATGCTCCAGACAAAGAATCCGGCCGACTTCTTCTTTGTTCGCTCTGAGGGCATCACGGATATCTTCCAGCCATTTTCTGCGGGTTTCAATGCTGTAGGGGTTAGTCAGCCTTAGTGCAGATTTGCCTGCATTAACCGCTGCCTTCACCTCGCTTTCGGGCATGGAGGCTACCTTGGCAATCACCTCACCCGTTGCCGGGTTATAAACATCAAAGGTATTGCCCTGTTCATTCTCAGTCCAGCGACCGCCGATGTAGCCAGTCATTTTTTCCAGCAGTGGTGACTCGATCATTTCGGCTCCTATTCAGTCAATAACGACACCCGGGGAGGTGCACAGTTGTGTCGGTTAAGTGTGTCTTCCATAGTGGATGCAGAATCTCAACCTGTAAAGCCGGTGGGGCAGCTTTTGACCATTCTCGGTCTATGCCTATACTCCCAGTGCTTATACTCGCTAGAACCGGAAACCCAGGAGGTCGGATAATGAAAGCGTTTTTCCATCCCGCACAAGACCAGCACACGCCCCTTACCTACTTCACACGGGGCCAGATGCGGCAGCCTCAAGAGGTGCCGGATCGCACCAGCCAAATGCTGGAAGGCCTGAAAGAAATGGGCATACCAGTGCTGGAGCCTGCTGATCACGGAGCCGGCCCTATTTCCAAAGTGCACGATCTTGGGTATCTGCGCTTTCTCGAGTCTGCTCATCGTCGCTGGATTAAAATGGACGATTGGGGGGAAGAGGTGATTTCCAATATTTTTGTCCGCGCCCCAAATCACCTTACAGGTATTTTAGCGGAAGCCGCCCGGTATCAGGCAGACGGCAGTTGCCCCATTGGTGAACACACATGGCATGCGGCTTATTGGTCTGCCCAGACGGCCCTGGGTGCAGCAGAGGCGCTGATAGCGGGCGACCGTACAGCCTATGCTGTCTGTCGACCGCCGGGCCATCATGCCCGCAAGGATGCTGCCGGCGGCTTTTGCTATCTCAATAACGCAGCCATTGCAGCCGAGCATTTGAAACCCAGGTTCCCGCGCATAGTCATTCTCGATACCGATATGCACCATGGCCAGGGCATACAAGAGATTTTCTACGATCGCAGCGATGTGCTTTATATTTCGATCCACGGCGATCCGACCAACTTCTACCCTGTGGTTACCGGCTTCGAGAATGAACGGGGTGAAGGAGAAGGGTACGGTTACAATATCAATCTGCCTATGCCCCACGGCTCATCCGAGGAGGATTTCTTCGGGAAGCTTGAAGAGGCCATGGCGGCCATTCGACTGTTTCAGCCAGATGCAATGGTTCTGACGCTGGGTTTCGATATCTACAAAGATGATCCCCAGGCCAAGGTTTCTGTGTCCTCTGAGGGGTTCTGCCGGCTCAGCACCCACATGCGCCAGCTCGGCCTGCCTACGTTAATCGTGCAGGAAGGCGGCTACGATCTGGACACCCTAAGCGAGAACGTTCAGCAGTTCTTCAAAGGGCTGGCCGACTGAAGCACTATGAGGCGGGGGCGTAAACCTTGATGTTTTCGTGCCCCTCGGCCTTCAGATGCACAGCGTGCATACGGCTCATGGTGCCACGATCGCAATACAGCAAGTATTGGCGGTTAGCGGGAAGCTCTGGAACTTTCCGGTTCAGTTCGTAAAACGGAATGTACAGAATCTCGTTGCCGGTCAGGTGCAGCGGCGATTGCTCGCCTTCCGTGGGGTGCCGCACATCGATAATGACATCGCTAACGGACGGCGTTTTTACCAGGCCCACATCTTCGGGGGTGGTGATGGTTTCCAGCAACTCACTGACTGCGGTGTCTTCACGAGCATCAATGGCACGCCTCAGAACCATGGGATCCATTGCCGTCTCCTCTTCCTCCACCCGACTCAGCTTCGCTCGAGTGGCCGGCTTTTGGGATATCACGCCGCAATACTCGGGCATGTTGCGGGCATAGGGTTCTGTGCCGATGTCCCGGGCAATACCGATAATCGTCTCTTTGTCCATGGCAATCAGCGGCCGCAGAACGACCTCGTCGCTAGCCCGGTCTACGACATTCAGGTTGGTCAGAGTTTGGCTTGATACCTGGCCCGCCGCATCTCCGGTTACCAGAGCAGCCGCGTTGTTGTTTCGGGCAATCTCGCTGGCCGCTTTCAGCATCTGCCGCTTCAGCACCACGCCCCAATGTCGGTGGCCGACTGTACGCATGATTTCTTCGACCACGCTGTCGAAGGGCACGGAGATAAATTTGGCACCGTGAGACGCGCCATAGCGATCCCACAGATAGTGAACAACTTGCCGCACACCCACTTCATGGGCCACACCACCAAGGTTGAAAAACAGGAAGTGGCTGCGCAAACCCCTGCGCAGCATCAGGTACGCGGCTACCGAAGAATCATAGCCTCCCGACATCAGCGTCAGTACGTTCTCGACACTGCCCAGCGGGTAGCCACCCAAGCCGCGGTGCCTGCGATGGGCAATGTGGAACTGATCGTCTCGCACCTCAATGCGCACCTCCACCTCAGGCGACCTCAGGTCGACCCGGGCACTGGAAACGTTGTGCATCAAAACGCCTCCTACGAAACGCTCAAGATCAATTGAGCGGAAGTTGTGTGCACCATGGCGTTTGACCCGGACAGCAAAGCTTTTGCCGTCGAGGCGGCCAGCAAAGGCTGCCACGGTTTTCTCGGCAATGTCATCAAGGCTGGCAAACGGAAACGCCGCTATTTCCTGAATGGTAGATATGCCGGGAATACGCAAAAGCTCATCAACTACCAGGCCGCTCAGGCCTCTGCCCTCAGGCACATCAACATCCACTCTGTCCCAAGTGCCATCTACCACAATATCGTGAGCCAGCCGGGCCATAAGTTTACGGACATTCTGGCGCAGATGGCGCATCTGCTGCCGACGAACAGGCTTGCTCTTGATGGCGACTTCCGGGGCAGGACGAATAAGCAGTTTCATAAATGGGCGTTTTGTCGGATGGTGTATGATCGGAAAAGGGCATAGTGTAACGTTTCGGCGCTATGCCTCAAAATCGGGTATTACCGCAACACTCAGGAGCCTTTCCTTACATGACCGCACCCACCATTAATGCCCTTGTTTCCCCTGAGGGCAGCCTGGAAATACTGTCCAATCACGAAGTTAACTTGCTCAAAGACCGAAGCGAAGGTGGCCTATATCGACTTTTCAGGCAATGTGCCTTGGCTGTTCTGAACACCGGTGTCGTGACCGATGACTGCCAGGATTTGATGGAGGCCCATGCGGATTTTGATATACGCCTGATACCGCAACCCAGGGGCCTGAAGCTTGAGCTGGTCAATGCACCAGCACACGCCTTCGTAGACGACGAAATGCTCCGAGCCATTCGTGAGCATTTGTTCTCGGTGTTGCGAGATATTGTTTACACCCATTCGACGCCCCAATTTGCCAAGGCTCTGAAGAGCAACGGGCCAGACGACCTTACCAACATGGTGTTTCACATATTGCGCAACGCCAGAGTTCTACAGCCAGGCCGCCAGCCTGACCTGATTGTTTGCTGGGGCGGGCACTCCATTAGCCATGACGAATATCAATACAGCAAAGAAGTTGGCCACCAACTAGGCTTGCGTGAACTCAGCATTTGTACTGGTTGTGGCCCAGGCGCCATGAAGGGACCGATGAAAGGGGCCACCATCGGCCACGCCAAACAGCGTGTAAAGAATGGCCGTTATATTGGCATTACCGAGCCGGGCATTATTGGTGCAGAGGCACCCAACCCTATCGTTAATGAATTGGTTATCTTGCCGGATATCGAAAAGCGCCTGGAAGCCTTTGTGCGCTGCGGCCACGGCGTCATCGTTTTCCCCGGCGGCGTAGGCACTGCCGAGGAAATCTTGTATTTGCTGGGCATTCTTCTGCACCCAGACAATGTCGACCTGCCCTTCCCGGTGGTTTTCACGGGCCGGCCGGAAAACGCTGAATATTTCGAAATGATCGACAAATTCATCCGTAACGCCCTGGGAGATGAAGCTGCCAGCAAGTACGAAATCATTATTGATGACCCAGTGCGAGTGGCCCAGGCCATGAAAAAGGGCATGCAGGAGGTCGAAACCTTTCGTCGTGCCATGCAGGATGCCTACTACTTCAACTGGATGCTGAAGATAGATCCAGTATTCCAGCTGCCCTTCGAGCCGGATCACGAGAACATGCTTGCCTTGGAATTACACCGCGATCAACCCGTGCACTTGATTGCTGCGAATCTGAGAAAGGCATTCAGTGGCATTGTGGCAGGAAACGTAAAAGAGGGGGGCATTCGAAAAGTTCAGGAGAAAGGGCCGTTTGAAATTGCCGGGGATCCGACTCTGATCAAGCCTCTTGAAGCCATGTTGGAGCAGTTTGTTGCTCAAAACCGCATGAAACTGCCGGGCACCTCAGCCTACCGCCCAAGCTATCGGATCATCAGCACAGCAGCCTAAGCTGCTGTGCTGATGCATAGCGTTTACTTACCGCCAGCTGGCAGGCTGGCAAAGTAGGCTGCCAGATTGGCAATGTCTTCATCACTGAGGGCCGCTGCCTGACCCTGCATGATGGCCGCCTGGCCGCCACTGCGCTGCTTGTTTTTGTAGGCCTTCAGCGCAGACGCCAAGTACTGCTCATGCTGGCCTGCCAGATTCGGATACATAGGAATCTGGGCAACACCGTTCTGGCCATGGCAAGCAGCACAAACTGCGGCTTTTGCCTTGCCTGCAGCTGCATCGCCTGCGGCGGAAGCTACCGCAGGAACAGCAGCGCTCAATGCGAAAAGTCCTGCAACGGCATAGTGTTTAAGATTCATTATGATTAACCTCTCATCATCGTTTAAAGTTTTTCAAACCGGTATTCTGAACCAGACAATAACTGGTTGAAACTTATAGCACAGCCTTGCCGTCACGCAAATGCCATAGATCAAGGCGCTCGTTTCAACGAACGAACAAAGCCTGCACTCGAGATTACTTTTATCACCCGGAGACACCATTAATGTCTGTAGAGGTTCAGGAACTCCCCTGTCGCGAAGGCCATATAGGCGTATTAACCCTGGATACCCCCGGCACGCTAAATGCTCTCTCTGAGGAGATGATCATTACAATAAGAGACAGCCTGGAGCGCTGGGCGACAGACGAGCGCATCTGCGTTGTGCTCCTGCGTGGCGCCGGGAGCAAGGGTTTTTGCGCCGGGGGCGACATTCGGGATTTGTACCTGTCATTAACGGGCACTGAAAATCCTGAAGCTGCTTTTAGCGTGTTTCGGCACGAGTACAAGCTGGATTATACCTTGCACAGATATCCCAAGCCCGTTGTGGGTATGGGGCACGGCATTATTATAGGCGGCGGCTTGGGCCTGTTTTCTGCTTGCCGCTACCGGCTCCTGACGCCAGGGGCCACTCTGGCCATGCCAGAGATGTCTATTGGCCTGTTCCCGGATGTTGGCGCAAGCTGGTTTTTGAATCGCCTGCCAGGACGCCTCGGGTTGTTTATGGGGCTGACGGGGGCGCGCCTGAATACTACGGATGCCTTGCGGGTGGGGCTGGCGGACATGGCGCTGCCAACAGAGGATCAGCAAGGCCTTTTAGCGCAACTGCAAAACGAGCGCTGGAGCGGCCAAGGGGCAGCGGATGACAGTCGATTATGCAACTTGCTGAGGCGGCTTGAGGCAACAAATTACCGCGCGTTGCCTGCAAGCCAACTGGCATTGCACGAACGGGACATTGCTAGGCTGTGCACAGGCACCAGCTTGCCAGAAATCGTCGACCGGCTGCAGGCAGCTCCCATAGAAGGTGAATGGTGGCAGACCTGCATGAAAACGCTAAAAGGGGGCTGCCCTGTATCGGCTTGGCTGATCTGGAATCAGCTCAGAAAAGCTCAGCAAATGCCTCTGAAAGACGTGTTCCGAATGGAGCTGGCCATGGTCTGGGAGTGTGTGCGCCGGCCTGATCTGACTGAAGGCATACGGGCACGACTGATAGATCGGGACCAGAACCCCCAGTGGTCTTTCTCACGTATCGAAGACGTACCTGAAGCGGTTATTGATGCCCACTTTCTGCCGGTGTGGAACGACGAAACAGATCCCATGCAACTGGAATAGACCAAACCTTCTTTAAAGCTCGGCTCCAGCCTGTACCAACAGCATTTCCAGATCCGGATGGTTACTGGCCCGGGCCACATCCAGCGCCGTCACACCATTTTCTGCGCGAAAATTCACATCGGCACCCGCCGCCAGCAGCATTTCAGCTGTCAGCAGGTCGCCACTGGAAGCCACCTTCATTAGCAGTGACTCTCCATCCTGGCTCACATTAACGTTAGCCCCAGCCGTCAGTAATACTTTTACCACCGACAAGTGCCCACCCTCAGCCGCACGCATTACCGGCGTGTAGCCTTGGGAATCCGCAGCGTTCACTCTGGCGCCGGCTGATAAAAGTAGGCGCACAAGCCGACGGTCGCCTTGCCCTGAAGCCACTATCAAAGGTGTAACCTGATCGCTCTGGGCAAGATCCGGGCTAGCGCCGCTGCTTAACAGATACCACGCGATACGGTCTTCCCTTCCAAGAACGGCAGCCATCAGCGCGGTGCCGTTTTCGGTCAGGGCATTCAAAGGCGCACCCGACTCTGCCAAGTCGCTAACAGCCTCAAAATCGCCTTCCGCCGCTGCGTGGTACAGAGCCGAACCAGAGGCATTTTCTGCCTGCTGGCCAAGGTTAGCCGGAGTTTCTTTGGAGGCGCACCCAGAAAAAGCAGTAACCGCTAATGTAAGCAGCAAAAAAGATAGCAGGATCGAATACTGGGAGAAGCCGGTTCCCTTGGCCATAACGAACAGTCTCTGTCAGATAATTAGAGCCTATTCTGGGCAGGTGGCCCCCATAAATAAATCGAGCGGGTCACAACTCTGGCCCGTTCTGCAGAAGTTCATCGACTAACCCACGCAAACGGCCTTCGCCATCGCGCTGCCCCGAACACAACCCCTCCTTTTGCAGCTCTGGCCAGCTCCACCCCTGCAATACCGCTCGGCACCAAAGGCTCGCCTCTGCCTGGGCCCGAAGCCAATGGGCAAAACCGGGGGCCAAACTCAGGTCTCGTAGCACCGGGATCATTAGTTGGAAACCCCGGTGGCCTTCACCAAAGTTCTGCAGATCTCGAATATCCGCTGCATCTGGCCCGCACTGTGATGGCAAGCCGGAGGTTATATTTACCAGCAGCTCGGGCTCCAAGTCTTTCCAGTTCAGCGGCACGAGTACCAGCCAGTGCTGAGCCAAGCGTGTGCGCACCTGCTTAATCAGAGACACCCCTTCCGCACCGCAAGCCTGAACCATCTGTACCGGATACTCTCCGCTTGTGGCCTCCTGCTGCAACCCGATGCGCACAGTCTTCAGCCCACATGACGCCCAGAAGGTGTGTAGCTCGGAGCTGCCACCAAAACTGGTACCCGTAAAGTCCAACCCTTCACGGTCTGCGCCGGCAATTGCCGCAGCAACCAGGCTACGCCCGATACCTAATCGCCTGGCCTGCGCTGCGACCGCTATGCGAATAATCCGTAAACCGCGCTGGCTTGCTGCTTGCGGAAAACCGCTGTGGCTGGCCAAAGACTGGGGTAAAAGATGCCCGCGTACCCGGCGCCTGCCGCTGGCCACCTGTGTTGCCAGCTCTTCACTCAAGCCTCCCTCCACAGCACCCCAGAGCACGCCCACGGTTTTGCCACCTATCATGGCACGCCAGCTTCTGGCTGCAGGATCGTCCAGCCACTGCCGAAGGTCTGCTGGAGTTGTCCGGTAATGGGCATCCACCAAAAGGCCGAAAGCATTGGCCAGCTCTGCCTCTGAAGCTTGGGCAGGCTGCCAGGGCTCTATCGTCACCTCACCTGCTAGCGCCTCCGGCAGAGCCCCGGAGCTATGCTCCGCACCCAATAGAAATAACCTGGATATCAGTGGCTCCAGCGGATCTCCATCGGCCCATCGCACCGGTTGGGACAGCGTGTGGGACTGCCATTGCGGCGTTTTCTCATCAAGAACCCGGCGAAAACGAATGGCAAACCCACGTCCCGCGCCCTCATAACCATGAACCGTGGAAGCAAAAGCCACCCTTGGCCAGCCCAGGAGAACGCGTTTTAGCAGTGAAACCGGAATAGCTGCTGCCTCGTCTACCAAAACCACTTCAGCTTCCGGCTTTTCCCGAAGTAAATCCCGAACCGGTAAGAAGCGCAGCTGTGCCCCAGACACAATGTCTATGCGGTTATCCTTGGCTCTTAATACATCCGCGCCAAGACGTTCCACGGCATGCGCAAACAGAGTGTTCACATTATCTCTTGAGGGCGCAGTCACCAGTATCTGTCGGCGCCCTTGCTGCAGTAATTGTGCGGCGGCTATACCAAGAGCCGCCGACTTGCCCCGCCCACGATCTGCGGTTACCACCAACGGCCGGCGCCTACGCCCCAGGCCGAAAGCCACCAATTTGCGGATCAAACCCTGCTGGTCGGGCGTAGTAGCAACCGTAAACTCAGAGGCGAGTGCGGATAACTCAGGAAGAGGTGTCACCTCAGACGAACCGAGCTTCACCCGAATCACGGAAGAATCAGCGTCCAGAACACCCGCCATGCGCTCAGCAAACGGGTGAACCTGGTCATGATCCAAGCCGGTTCTGGAATAGTCCGGATCGGCAAAATGCCCCCATGCCTCAGGTGAAGGCATCATCCAGAACAGCAACCCGCCAGCCTTCAGCGTGCCCGAAAGCGCCGCCAAAGCATCTGGAGGATTACCACGCCAGCCATCCCAAACAATCAGTGGCGTTTCCCGGCCCAGCCATTGCCGAGCTTTCACAGGCTCAATACTGATTAGACGGTCATCCGGCGTATCATCGGCTGCCCCAACCCAGAGCCCGCCTTCCAGCTCAATAACGGGAAGAAGAGTTTGCAGCCACTGCATAGCAAGATCACGCGCGCCCTCCACTAGCACCATCCGACGCTCTCCAGCGAACGTAAGGCCAGTTTGCAGTAGGCGCCAGGCAGCTGCATCTGGCGTAGGCGCTACGATTCCAGAAGTCATTAACTAAGGTCTATACCGTGGGTTTTCAGGTTACTGAGTGCACAGTGTTCCAGGGCACCCTGATGTGTAGCGCGCAACCGCACTCTTGGCGCTGTGCCGGCTTCAAAGGCTTCATGCCAGCGGGCCGCACACAGGCACCAGCCGTCGCCAGCCTTTAAACCTGGAAATCCGAAGGCAGGCACTGGCGTACTCAAATCGTTACCTCGAGCCTTGGAAAACGCCAAAAACTCATCGGTCATCACCACGCAAACCGTATGCGAGCCATGATCATCCGGCCCTGTATTACAGCAGCCATCGCGGTAAAACCCGGTTTCAGGGTCAGTGCCACAAATTTCCAGTTTCTCGCCCAGCACATTGATTGGTTCTTCAATTTGCATACATATTTCCTCTAGCTTCGGGTGTTAGCGACGAGGCAGAGCCTTATCCAAAATACGCTGTAAATACATCCATGTACGCTCGGCTCCGCCATCCATGGCTCCGCACGATTTTGGATAAGGCTCTGCCTCGTCGCTCTCCAATTCGTAAGGTGAATTCGTTAAGTTAGCCAATCATGTTAACGGTACAGGTACCCGCGCTACCAGTTGGCCCGTACAATAGCATCTATGCCAACCCATACCCCTGAATCCTCCGCCCTAGATTTGCCCAATTTTCTCACCGACGAGCAACGGGCGATTATTACCGCCGGCTACGAGCATTCGGTGATCACCGCCGTGGCTGGCAGCGGTAAAACATCCACGCTGGCCTGGCGCATCCGCTACCTGCTGCAACAAGGCCATGATCCCGCCCGTATTGTGGTGCTTATGTTCAACCGCAGTGCCCGGGTGGATTTTGAGCGCAAGCTAAAAGAGGTGTGTCACCAGAGCGGGCTGGCGTTGCCCGAGATACGCACGTATCACGCCATGGGGCTGCGGCTGTATAAGCGATTTGTGCACGAAGGCTACCTGCCTGGCTTCTCTGAAAAAATTCTGACTGAGCAGGAGATCAGCTTTCAAGCCTGGCTGTTAACGCGGCGGCTGGCGCCCGAGGATCTGGCAGATGAAATTCGGCGCAACAAAAAAGACTTTGTGGAGACGGCAACTGGATTTATCGATCTGGTAAAGACCACTTTGTCCCCAGCTGAAATAGTGTTTGAGGAGCTCGGGTACTCAGACAAGCATCGATACCTGATTGATTTGTTTCACAGCTTTGAGCAATGGCGGAAAGGGCAAAGCCGGATCAGTTTTGCCGACATGCTATACGAGCCGGTGATGGCAATTCACCAAAACCAACCGCTACAGCGGCTAGTGAGCAACAAGATGGACCTGATTCTGGTAGATGAATACCAGGATACCAATGAGATTCAGCACCTGCTGCTACGCTACGTTGCTGGCGACAGGGCTCGGGTAACGGTGGTGGGGGATCCAGACCAGACCATTTATGAGTTCCGGGGCGCCAAGCCAGAGTTCATTCTCAAGCGCTTCAGCGATGAGTTTGAAAGCCCGCTGGAACAAACGTTGAGTTACACGTTCCGTTACGGCCATCGCGTGGCGCTACTGGCCAACCATCTGATCTGCCACAACACCGGGCGCAAGGATGTGCTTTGCCATTCCCACCCTTCAACACCAGCCACAGAGGTTACTCTACACCGGGCGGAGAGCGATGCAGATACTGTGCTGCAGATCCTTGGCCAGCAAACCGACATTAAGCTGGCAGATACCGCCATTTTGTTCCGGGTTTGGAGCCAGAGTGTGCCCATTGAGCTCAAGCTCCTGGCACAACAGATTCCTTACCGGATTGATGCCGGCAAAGGTGCGCTATTCAGCCGTGAGGTGCAGGCCATCACCGCCCTACTGATGGTCGTTTCGGGAAAACTGGAAAATCTACCGGAGGCAGACCGGCTGGAGATGGCACGGCAGCTTCTGCGCTTTCCCCATGTGGGCCTTAAAGAACAGGAACTGGAGCAACTCGCAAGGTTGTTGGCGGGGTTTGCCAGCGGGTGGCACGAACACCTGCTGGCATTGGATTTTGGCGCGCTGTCACCCATGGCAGCACGCAAACTGCGTAAACTCGGTGAAGTTCTGGAACAGCTGCGTGGATATTCCGGCCCCGTTTCAGGCCTGATTACCGTTTATGCGGAGCACACCGACCTGTACGAAGGTGTTCGCAGCCTTGCGCTGACCCATGACGGCGCAGAGGAACGCATTGATACAATCCACGGGTTCCGCGAATACCTGAAAGGTTTGAATGTCGATGCAGGGAGTGCCCTTGCACACCTCAAAACACTACGACAGCAGGCCAGCGAGAAGCAGAGTGGCGAGGGCGTACTGCTTTCCACCATTCATCGCACCAAGGGACTGGAGTGGCCCCGAGTAATCATCCCCGGGCTGCAGGAAAAGTATCTGCCACACAGCCCGAGGCCACAGGATGATGTCAGGGCTTTTTTGGAAAGCGAGCGCAGGTTGCTCTACGTTGCCATGACCCGCACCCGGCAATCACTGCACTTAATCAGCCGACCCACTAGCAAACAGCCCCATCTGGATGGCGAACAGGGGCCTAGCCGCTTTGTTGAGGAATGCTGCTTTGAACTTGCCAGCGAATTTGGGCGCTGGCTGGATGAACGAACACCGGGCACCGATTCATTTTTGAAGCTGGAAGCGCCGCTGACGCCGGTCAGCTCGCGCTATGCGTCGCGAGAAGGCGTTGCGCTTGAGGGCGAGATACAAACCCAAGACACTTCATCCGCCCCCTTGTGGCATCAACAGCGCCTTAACCACTCTATTTTTGGCATTGGGGCGGTGGTCTCTGAAGACGAAAGTTCGTTTGAAATTCATTTCAACAGCGGCGAGAAAATGAACTTCAGCAAGAAGAGCGCGCACCTCTATTTCAGCATTCCGCTCTCGGAAAATACCTAATGATGTCGCCAACACAGCAAGAGACACTTACGTTTCCTAATGTAACGTTAATCTTCAATGTTTTGTTTTTTGTGATCCTTTAGCTTAGATTGCGCGTATTGCATGAAATGTGGTTATTTAAAACTCAGTAACATTTTAACGATAATCGGACAGGAGGTTCTGCATGAACATCATGCGCCCAATCGCGATGGCAGCCATTGCGAGCACTTTTGCGGCCCCAGCCTTGGCTGATCGCAAGGAAACGGTTTACATCAACCCATTTGCAGCTTTCCAGCTTTTTGACGACGACCGTGATTTGAGCGAAACAGGTACATTTGGTGTTGGCCTCGAATACCGGTTCAAACCAAACTGGGCGATTGAAGCGATGTACTCCCGCGCCGATGCAGACCGCAAGTACGTGTCAGGATCCTCAGATTTTGAAGAAATTCGCGTAGACGGCACTTACTACTTTGCGTCTCAGGATGAAACCTGGAACCCATATGTTTCGTTGGGCGCCGGCCGTGCAGACTTTGGCACCGACTCCTCCAGCGGCGTGCGTACCGCTGGCACCAATCACGATGAAACCCGTGTGAACGTCGGTACTGGTTTACGTTACAACATAAACGACACCCTATCCTTGCGCGGTGACCTGCGCGAGTTCCACGGCATCGATGAAAGCACTTTTGATACCCAGGTTTCTCTCGGTCTAAGCTTTGCCTTTAACCGCACAGTTGGCAGTGCAGCACCTGCGCCGAAGCGCCCGGCAGATGCAGACGGTGACGGCGTACCCGATTCCCGCGACCAGTGCCCGAGCACTCCAGCGGGCGCGAGCGTTGACAGCACTGGCTGTGAGCCAGATGCAGATCGTGATGGCGTAGCCGATGCACGTGATGCCTGCCCAGATACCCCGCGCGGAGCAAAGGTTAACAGCCGCGGATGCGAACTGGATAGCGATAACGACGGTGTCGTAAACAGCCAGGATCTTTGCCCCAACACAACTGCCGGCGCAGAAGTAGATGAGACCGGTTGTGAAGGCGTAACTGAAACCATCGAGACCTTTACCGTTGAGGTTCAGTTCCCAACAAACAGCTCTGTGATTAGCAACGCCTTCGACGATGAGATCCGTCGTGTTGCGGATGCTCTCAAGGACAACCCGGGAACTGTTGTGGAAATTGCCGGCCATGCCGATAACACAGGCAAGGCAAGCTACAACCAGTTCCTGTCACAGCGCCGCGCCGAAGCCGTTGCAGGCCGTTTGACTGGCCCGCTGGGCGTAGACCCTTCGAAAGTGAGCGCCAAAGGCTATGGTGAATCAGAGCCAGTTGCCTCTAACAAGACAGCCGCTGGCCGTGCCGAGAACCGTCGGGTTGAAGCGCGCATTCAGGTTCGTCGCTAAGACAACCTAAGCGGATACAGACGTAAATGAAGTAAAGAAAGGCGCCCAAGGGCGCCTTTCTTTTTGCGCATCCCCGGGGAGTAACCCATGCTCAGATTATTGGCTGGCCTGGTTTTTCTGCTCGCGCTCATAGCTCCAGCCCAAGCCCAAGCCCAAGTCTTTCGCTGTCATGGCGCAGAAGGCAATACGGTATTTTCCGACACGCCTTGTGGCAAAGATGCCGAAGCCATCGAGCTAAAGGATAACCGAATCGGGGGGAGCTTCAACCAGAACCTGCCAGCGACAGAGGCGGTTACGCCAGAGCCAAAAGAGCCATCTGACAAGGCATCCGGGCCGGACACCTGTCGCTTTATCAACTCCACGGATCTGCGTCGATACCTGATTCGGGAACAGGTCGTCCAGGGCATGACCCGGGAGCACGTGCGCAGCGCATTCGGTGACCCACCCGAAACTTACGGCGCCCCTCGGGAAGTCTGGATCTACCAGTCCCGCTATTACGGTGCGCTCCATGAGCTGACCTACGTTTACTTTAAAGACGGGTGTGTTGAGAGAGTGGAGTACCGCAAACCCTGACCGCATCCAGCAATATATTTCTTGGTGTCAGCGACCGAGCGCAGAAACGGCCGAGCCGCACACGGTATCCCTGCTCTTCCAAAAAGACCGCGTAATCCAAAACCAGCCATAACTCCAAAGGCCGGCGAAACAGATGCCGAATGAGTTCGTAGCGGCGAACGTCTCTATGGCGCCGCACGCCATGGGCAAGCCAATGATCGAAGTCGGTGTTTTCCGGCAAACAAAGCTGTTTTTTACCGGCTGCCCAACGGCAAAAGGCGGGAAAGCCCTTTTGAATCAGCCTTGGCGAGTAAGAGGGCACAGGTAGGTATTGATCCATCCCACCCAGGGCGCGCTGTAACCCATCAAAGCCCAGGCGCCACTGGTTTAGTAGCCGGGTTTGCGTCCTGACACGGGCAGGCGCCGTTACGGTTTCCCGTACCGCCAAGCGCAGGTCGTTACGGTTTGGCCGCAGTTTGTTTTCGTGGGCAGCCGTGCGCTCTGAGAGCGTTTGGTAAGCCCCATTAACGGTGAGGTGATAGCAACAAGGTGACAGACTCAGGCGCGGCAGTGCCGCAGCAGCCCCCCGCCTCAACAGTTGTCGATGCAAGTCGCCACAGGCATGGAGCGCTACGCCATGGGTGTTCGCGGGCATGGGCAGGTTATCGGCCATTACATCTTGGCAGTGGATTTGAACTGCATCTGCGAAGTGTATGGCGAGCACGTTACCGCCAGCCACCAGCTCCGGATTCCATTCATAACCTTTGACACTTTTATGGCTTTGAGCGGCCAGTGTTCGGGATAAATGCCCCTTACCACAACACCAGTCCAGAATCGGTTGCTGCAAGGGTTTTAAGGCAGCCGCAAAAGCGCCTGCCTGCTCACGCTTACGCCCAGGCATATCCGTTGCGCGGACTTCTGGCAGTGTCGCCGCTGCAATATCTTCAGATTCGGAGAAAAACGTTGGCAAGTGAGCTATTTGGCTAAACAGGGCCAGCCCTGGCACATATTGAGACGCCATGTTTGCCAGCGTCTCTGGCTCGCCATCCAGCTCATCACACTCGGCCTCGGTAAGTGCTGTCACCCTACAAGCCAGTTCGGGAAAGCTCTGCACCCATGCGGGTATCGGCTCTATAAACGGGGCCGACTGCCAGAGAGCCTGATGCTGAACCAACCAATCATTGAGCTTTTGCCAACGCAAATAGTGAGATTCAGCGCACTCAACAACACTCACTCCTGATAGCGCCCCGGGCGAAAGGCATCCAGACAAACCGTTGGCTCTTCGCCATCCAACACCTGCGCAATCACATCTGCACTGCCCGCCGAGAACGTCCACCCAAAGGTGCCGTGCCCGGTATTAAGGTACAAATTCTTACGCGGACCGCGACCGATGATGGCCGGGCCATCGGGGGTCATTGGGCGGAAGCCGGTCCAGGTTTCTGCGGCGTCCAGATCTGCACAACCTGGGTAGCGGGATTCCACGGACTTGCGAATGGTGGCTATACGCGCTTCGGGAATATCACGATTAAAATCGGCCAGCTCCACAAAACCGGTGGCGCGTAAACGGTCACCCAAACGCGTAGACACAACTTTGTAGTTATCATCATGAATGGTGGAAACCGGTGCGTTGTCTGGGTTTTTCAATGGCACCGTAATGCTGTAGCCCTTAACCGGATAGATCGGCAGCTTAAGACCCAACGGCCGAACCAACTCGCCAGACCAGCAGCCGGCACTGATCACAAAGGCGTCGGCATCAAGGGTTTCGCGCTGGCCGTTCTCGTTGCGCAATATCACTGACTCGACAACTTGGTTGTTGGCTACAAGCCGCTCCACCTGAACGTTGTAACGAAAGCAAACTCCCTTTTCTTCACATGCTTTCGCCAGCTCCAGGGAAAACAGATGGCAATCGCCAGTGCCGTCTGTGTCATAGCTCAGGGCGCCATAAAGTGGGCCGCCCTCTGCCATTCCCGGTTCAGCCTCATAGACCTGCTCCGGTGTCAGCAGCCGGGACACTATGCCCATTTCGTTCAGTAAACGGTGCGTTCCCCGGTGCCCTTCCAACTCTTCCGGGGTGCTGGCAAGGTGCAGCAAACCACGGTGCCCGCCATCAAATTTAAGGTTTAATTCGTCTTCCAGCTTCAAGAAGCGCTCTCGGGAATGAATGCCAAGGCGAAGCATGGCACGCTTATTAAAACCAAACAGACCCGGCGACCAAGCATAGCGCAGAGTAGAAAACATGAATCGCACGGCATCCAGAGAAGGTGGCACACGCAGCTTTAGCGGGCCATCTTGCTTGAACAGCCAAGGCAACGCCTTGAACACCATGCCTGGATCAGCCCAGGGGTAGACCACTCCGTAGGAGCGCTGGGCTGCGTTACCCTTGCTGGTCTCATCGCCAGCCATGCCAAGGCGTTCAAGCACCGTCACTTGATGGCCACGACGGTTCAGTTCCCACGCAGTGGTTACACCCACAACGCCACCACCCACAACGACAACGTGCATCTGCACCTCCATCCTGAATCAAACCTGAGTACTTACATCCATCAAGGAAGTCCCTTACGGATGAATGTAGGCCAATAAACGGACAACTGATAAACTCAAACGCTTCAAACCATAGAGTAGCAGTCAAACCGACTGCCCGTACTGGAGCCTAGCACCCGTTCATGAGTAAAAAACGTCGCGAGATTCCCGTATTCGATCACCCGATCATCGAAACTCACTGTCATCTGGATTACCTCAAGGATCGTCCCCTTGAGGAAACCCTGGAACAGACACGGCGAGTGAACATTGAGCGGGTGATTACCATTGCTGTGGCACCGGACAATTTAGCGCAGGTACGCGAACTCAGCACAATGGCGCCATGGCTTTACGGCACCCAGGGCATTCACCCCCACGAAGCAGAAACCTACAGCGATGCGGTAGAAGAAGAAATTCGCGCCCACGCCCAAGACGAAAAGATTGTTGCCGTTGGCGAAATCGGCCTGGATTATTTCTATGACAAAGCAGATCGCAGCGTCCAACGAAATGTTTTTCGGCGTCAACTTCAAATTGCCTGCGACAGTGACCGCCCAGTGGTTATCCATAGCCGTGAGGCCGATGAAGACACAATCGCTATACTCAAAGAGTTTGAGCAATCCCTTAAGCGCCGTGGCGTGATTCACAGTTTTACATCCGGCCCCGGTCTAGCCCAATACGCACTGGATCAGGGCTGGAACCTGGGCTTTAATGGCATCACCACCTTCAATAAGGCGGAAAACGTGCGGGATATTGTTCGCATGGCCCCCATCAGTCAGATTCTTCTGGAAACCGACGCGCCGTTCCTCACGCCCGTGCCTTATCGCGGCAAGGAGAACGCTCCGTTCTACCTGCCATTCGTCGCGGAAAAAATTGCGGAGGTGAAAGGCTTGCCACTGGAGGATGTGATTATCCAAACCTATCAAAACAGCCTGCGAACGTTTTTCCCAGCAGGATGATCAAGCGTGTTCCGATTTCTGCATTGAAGGTCGGTATGTATATCACCGACCTTAACAATGACTGGATCCCCCACAACACCCAGCGCAAGCGCGGCGTGATCAGGCGGGAGGAAACCATAGAGAAAATCCGCAAAATGGGCGTGCAGTTTGTTTATATTGATGCGCAAAAGGGCAAAGACAGCCAGGATTCGGAAACCGCAACTACCGTAGAAAATCGCAATGAGACAGCCCTGCAGAAGGCCGGCGAACAAAAGCCTGGTATGGCACCACGTGTTTCTCTTTCCGAAGAAATGGGGACAGCGCTGAATGTTCACTCCCAAGCGCAGGAGCTGGTTGATAGCTTCATGAAAAGCGCCAAAATTGGCGCTACTCTTGATGTTGCCCAGATTCACAAGCTTGCGGGCGACCTGCAGAACTCGGTGTCCCGTAATGCCAGCGCGCTGGGTTGCCTGGGCCGAATTCGCGAAAAAGACAACTACCTGCTTGAGCACTCGGTAAACCTGAGTGTTCTGATGACCGTTTTCGGGCAGCACCGAAAGCTACCCGCAGATGTCATGCATCAGATCGTTATGGGCGCCCTGCTCCACGATCTTGGCAAAATATTGACCCCGGACGAGGTGCTTCATAAGCCTGGCCGTCTTACACGGGAAGAGTTTGAAGTTATGAAGCTTCATGCCCGGCATTCCCGTGACATCCTATCGGCAACGGAAGGCATAGGTGAGCTCACGGTGATCACCGCAGCCCAACATCACGAACGCATGGACGGCTCCGGCTACCCGGAGGGTTTGAAGGGCGAGCAAATTTCAGTCTACGGGCGCATGGTCGCTATTGCCGATGTTTACGATGCAATTACCGCAGACCGCGCTTATCACAGAGGCCTGACACCCACACAGGGTCTCAAGAAGCTACTGGAATGGAGTGGCGATCACTTAGACTCGACGCTGGTAAAACAGTTTATCCGCTGTATCGGCCTGTACCCAGTAGGGTCACTGGTTCTGCTCGACAGTGGACGGCTCGGCATTGTGGTCGAAATTAACGAAGAGGATCAGCGGTTACCTATTGTGCGAGTGATGTACCACACAAAATTCCGGATGCCGATTGCAGTTACCACGATAGATCTCTCGAAAGCCAGCAATCAGGATCGTATTCTGCATGCGGTTGAGCCTGGTCAATACAAAATAGATGTGCGGAAGTTTCTTGTCTAAACCTCCACGCCCTCTTCTCACTCCTCGGCCAGCCTACCCAACCGACAGAAAGACACCCATAAAAACCGGCGACAGAAACGACAGCACAAAGCCCGAGGCAATCGCCACAGGTACACAGCTAAGCCCGCCATTGCTGCGGATAACGGGTAAGGTGAAGTCCATGGATGTGGCCCCGCCATAGCCGATGGCCATGGCGGGTCGGCTGCCGATCAACAGAGGAATAATGGCCAGGGCAATAATCTCACGCAGCATATCGTTGAGAAATGCCACGCCGCCCCACGCGGGTCCCAAGGCATCGCCAATAACAATGCCAGAGAGAGAGTACCAGCCAAACCCCGAAGCCAGTGCCAGCACATCGTGCCACGGCAACCCTAACACCGGGATCAACAACAGGCCTGCCAGCAACGAGCTGAATACAAGTGCCAACGCGATGCCCAAACCCTGAGTGTTCATCAGCAGTTTACGCAATGACAGCCCGGCATAGCGCAACTGCAGGCCAATAAGGAACAGCAAGAGCATCAAAGACCAGGTAGCCACTTGCTCCGCTTGTGGCAGTTCCGGCAACACAAAATAGCCCGACAATGCGCCCACCAGCACCGCAAGAAGAGGCTTGGCCGCAGCCACGAACAGCCGCACGTAACCTGTGACGCCAGAGGCTACTTCCCGAGGCTCTGGCATCATCGGACGCCAGCGCTGGAGCAGCCACAGCCCCGCCATATTGGCGAAAAATAGAACCGCCACCAGCGCCGACGTTTGCCCTGCCATGGTGCCAAGCTGGCTCGACAGCCCTTCCATTTGGCCAAGCCCCAGCCCCAGCAGGGCCAGAATGAAATACACCAGGGCTTCCACCAAATAATGGATAACAGTCATCAGTCGGCGGCTTTCAAGCGACAGGGCAAAGCCCAGAAACAGTGGGGCAAGAATCAGCAAAGCGCCGGTCAGCATTAATGCTCCTGCGAGTCAGAACGATCCTGCACCAGCACCCAAGGCGCCACGACCACCGCCCACAGTTCGGCATTATGTTCATACCAGCCTCGGGCCAAGTCGGGTGACACATCCCCTACGTCGCCCGTAGCAAGCCATTGCTCAAAGCGAGCACGGTTATCAGCGGTGAGCTCCGAGGCTACCTCAAGCAAATCCAGATGTTTACCAACACGCACAACCTGCCCCCGGGCGAAGTACGTTTGCAGCTCGTGCCAGCGTATGCATGAGGTTTCCAGGTTAAGCCTGGCTTTAATTTCATCGTTATTCCGGGAGGACGACATGACAACCTTTTGCGTTGTTGCGGTAGTGACAGTATAAACGGGCAAGAGCTTAACCGATTGCACAGGCCTCGTTCCAGATTTCCCTGATCTGGTCTGCCAACGTAAGCGGGTCAAACGGTTTGGGAATAACGCCAGCGGCACCCAGCGCCAGATAATTCTGTACTTCGTCGCTCTGTACTTTTGCGGTCATAAACACGGCCGGAGTTGTTGCATAGCCAGGTAACCGCCGGATAGCTTTTAGAGTCTCCGGGCCGTCCATACACGGCATCATGACATCGAGAACAATCAACTGGGGCCTGCACTCGCCTATCTGTTCCAGCGCCTTTTGCCCGGACTCACAAGCCGTGAGCTCAAAGCCGCCGATGGCCTCCAAAGCCAGCTCCGCAACCGTTCGAATATCCGGCTCATCCTCAACCATCAAAATACGTTTAAGATTTTCTGGTGCCATCCCGACTTTCCTCTCGATGTTCAATACCCAGTCGTCGCAGTAACGTGCGGCACTCAGGGCCATCTGCCTGGTCAGCCGCCAGCAGAGCAGCTGCCCGCATCACCAACTTCGATTGGCTAACATTGCTTCTGCTTACAAAATACACGGCACCAATTAATTCTCTAAGGTCAAGGGGTAAGCGCCATTGCACCTTGATCCGATTGCCCAGTTTTTCTGCCCAATAGGCAATGGCAGAGTCAATCTGCTCAATTTCTGGCGGTTCACCGCTCTGGTCGCACTGGTTCTGCAGAACTTTCAGGGCCGCCAGCTCTCCAGCCCGGCTCAAAAGGCCCGCTGTATAGTAGGTTGCAGGGTTATCTCCCACCCTTTGGGCCAAGGCCCGAGCGGCGTCAGCAACCCGCAGCGCCTGCTCCTGCTCAAGGTGCGCTCGCTCCGCCAAACGTGGGCAGGCAAGTTTACCCGCAATGTCCAGAGATAAGGCAAGCGCCTGGTTCAGCGCCATCGCAACGCCAATCACACTGATTGCTTCTCTTACTGTTTTTACCGATGTGCCGGAACGGCGAAAAGACGCGCTATTCGCCACATCCAGCATTTTCGCACTCAGAGCTGGCTCCCTCTTCCACTGTTCTGCAAGCCCAGTGGCATCCAGTTCGTCGCGTTTTTCCATGAGCGCCAAAACTGCTGCGGTGTCAATCTGGCCAGGTAGCTGTATCGCAGAATTACAGGCCGCCTCCATTTTCTCATCCAGCGTGCTTGCGCCGCTATCACGAACGGTTTGCACAGGCACAAGCTCCGTCAGCCTCTGGTGCAACACATCCACTTGAAACGGTTTGCTGACGTAGCCACTGATGCCCAGGTGGGCGGCAGCGAGGATTGAATCGCGATCTGCACGCCCACTGATCATAAGCACGGGAACATCACTATTTGTCTGCCGCACTGCCCGTATCAATTCAAGCCCTGAGCCATCAGGTAAATTCCAGTCGACAACAACCAGATCCGCCGGATGTTTCTGCCAGCTGCTGATTGCCGATTGCACCAGGGTATAAAGCCGGATAACGGCACCCGGATAAGCACCCGCCACAACGGTCTCAAGCAGGTCGCCAATCAGCTCATCATCTTCGAGAATCAACACATACATCGTGACGCTCTCAGTTTGCAGTTAAAAATCAAAAAAGGGCTTCAGAAGCCACAGTAACGCCATTCCGTCCTGCGCGCTTGCGCTGATAAAGAGCCCGATCTGCGGCTTCAATAGCCTGCTCACCAGACTCATAGGCGCTAAGTGCGGCAACACCCGCGCTGAAGGTCACGGAAAACTCCTCGTTGCCGCCGCTAAACAACAGCCGGGCGAAATCCTGACAAAGCGCTTCAAGCACCTCAACGGCTTTCTCCAGAGAGCATTCAGTCAGCACGATTACAAATTCCTCACCACCATAGCGGCCGATAATGTCGGTGTTGCGCAACCGATGAAGCAGGTTGGACAACGCCTTGATCACCATGTCGCCTGTTCCGTGGCCATATGAGTCGTTAACCTTCTTAAAATGATCCAGATCCAGCATGACTACAACGGAGCTATGCCCACTGCGAGCACAACGCGCGTATTCACGGTTAAGTTCTATTTTGGCGAGAGCGTGCTTCAGCAGGCCGGTGAGGCTATCGAGCGAAACCAACTTACTCAGCTGCCGGGCTCGGTAACAGCGTATCCTTGCTGTGCGCACAAGGAACTCATCAGATACGGGCTTGGTAACAAAATCATCACCACCGCGGGCAAGTACATCTAACTGCAGATCACGATCTTCTTCAGACGAAAAGAAAATAATGGGCAGGCTGAGCCACTCGGCCTGAAATCGCAGCATCCGGGCCAGGATCGGCCCATCATACTGCCCCATCTGGACATCCATAAGCAGGATATCTGGCCGGAATTCCGACAGCTCAGACAGCAGGCGTGAAGGATCATCAAGCGTCCGCACCTGCAAACCGCCGCTTGCGAGAACCAACCGGTAGTGTTCCAGCAACTCACTGTCGTCGTCTACAATCATAACCCGGCCGGTGAGCGTAGCCAGCCCTTCAGCCAGAAGCTGCTCTACCCGGTCCGCAAGCGCCGGAATATCCTGGGGCTCATCCACACACGCATCAACGCCAAAACAAGCCAGCCGGTAACGGGTGGTAAAGTCGTGAGCCTCGCTGAAGCAGATCACCGGAAGACTACGCAGTCTTGGCAGCCAGAGCGCGCGCTCATCCTGTAAGAGCGTGTCCCTTACCAAAACCAGGTCAACATCGTTCATGCTATCCGGCCATTGCTGGCCGTGGTTCAGGCTGCGTAACTGGTACCCGTATAGCGCAAGGCCTTGAGATATAAGTTCTGTCAGCTCTTGGTCGGGCTCAAGGATCAACAGCACAGACTGGTTGCCAGACTCTGCTGGCCTGGGCTTGTGCCACTCGGTTGATATAGGTGCAGCCACACCCAAAAGGCTGCCAAGCCCAACAACGTCGTTTTCACAGCCGCCTGCCAACAGCTGAGTTAACTGAAGTCGAATGCGCTCGCTGTCAGCCCCTTCCGCTACCTGGTCTGCCAAAGGCTTTATGGCAATCTCAAGTTTACGAGCCTGCTCGCCAAGCTGTGCAAAGCCTAAAGTACCAGCCGATCCCGCAAGCCTGTGTAACAGCTGATAGGCAGCGACCACTTCACTGATGGCTTCAGGGCTCTGGGATGCATTGAAGATACTGGCGACCAACCCTTCAATTTCACGTATCGTTTTATCCCGAAAACGATTACGAAGAATCTCCAGTTTTTTCCGCACCTCGGAAGAAGGGCTTTGAGGCATAAAGGCTCTTGTTAATTAACGCGTGCAAACGCTGTGAATTCAGACTCATTTACTGTTCAATCAAAGCAAGTTTTCCGGCAAATAGCCAGACAGGAGCACGTTTTGAACCATTTATCTCTAGGTACCCGGCTGGCGGTAATCATCCTACTTGGCAGTTTGGCAACCGTTGGCTCTGTTATTTATGCCGCTTATGACGCATTGCTGGAGGAGTTTCAAAATAATCTGTCAGAACAGCAAGCAAATGAAACAGCCAGCATTTCAAGCCTGGTAAGCCAGGACTTGGAGCTCCGTGTCAATGTAATGGATCAGCTTGCCACTCTGCTGACTAACGATGGCCAGTTATTACCCAAAGACCAACTTACAAAACTTCTAAAAAAACAGCAAAAGCTAACCGAGCTTTTCCCACACAGCCTGATGGTCTTGTCGCCTAACGCCACCGCTCTCGCAGAGAACGTTTTCGTACCAGGCAGGATAGGCACCTACTATGGTGACCGCCCGCACTGGAAAGAAGCCATTAAAACTCGCCGCCCGGTAATCAGTCGCCCCATTATTGGCCGAACAACGGGTATACCTTTGATCGTTTTTATTACGCCAATCGAGGGCGACCAGGGAGAAATCCTGGGGCTTCTCAGCGGCACCCTGGAAATGACTCATTCGCTTCTGATACCCCAAAGCGTGCGAAATGACGCAAGTGAAGACGCTATTTTTCTGGTGATAGATTCAAGTAATTTCCTGTTTGTTGAAGGTTCGGCCAGCGACAAAGCTATCGAGAGTCTTCCAGATCCTGGAGAAAACTTACTGATTGATGCCGCTCTGTCAGGTATTCGCTACGGCGAAGTTGAATCTGCATCCGGTGAGACGTTAATTTACGCAACCAACCACCTGCAACGCTTGGGCTGGCTTTTCATCCGCGCAGTTCCCAAGTCCCTTGCAACCGCGCCCGCGCAGCAGGCTTTCAGCCGGTTTTTCCTGATCAGCATAGGCGTAACGTTTGGCATATTACTGATGACATATGTGGCGCTCCGATCAACCACCGCATCTCTCACCCAGATGACCCGTCGTATACGCTCCATGATCCAGAAGCCTGAATCTTCCCGCCGCCTCACAGAAAAGGGCGCGCCAGAGGTGCGTGATCTGGCACAGGCGTTTAACCAGTTATTGGATGGGCGGGATGCCAACAACCGGCTCAAAGACAACTTTGTTTCCAATGTCAGCCATGAGCTGCGAACACCGCTGACTTCAATGAATGGCGCCCTGCGACTGCTTCAATCTGGCACCATGGGCGAACTTCCTGGGCGCGCCAAAGAGATGACTGCGCTGGCCCTGCGCAACGGCGAGCGGCTGCAACTGCTCATCAGCGACATGCTTGATTTCAACAAGCTATCCAGTGGCAAGATGCGCGTGAGCTTTCAGCCGGAGAATCTTCAGAAGTTACTCACCGAAACCATCACCAGCAACGAAACCATCGCAAGAGAATCCGGCATTCGGCTGGTCGCAAGCGATGCACCAGACGTATGGCTGAACACCGACGGCCATCGGTTGCGGCAAATACTGGATAACTTCGTCAGCAATGCCATTAAATTCTCACCAGAGAACGGCTTGGTCACCATTCATGCTGAAAAAACAGACCCTGGCCGGCTGCGCATCACCACCAGCGACCAAGGCGCAGGCGTACCAGAGGACTTCAAAAACCAGATTTTTAATCGCTTTTCGCAGGCTGAAGTGGGTACCACCCGGGCGGCCAAAGGCACCGGTCTTGGGTTAGCTATCAGTCGTCAGCTCGCAGGCCTGCTGAAAGGCGATGTTGGATTCTACAATAGCGACGGCGCACATTTCTGGGTCGAACTACCCCTTGGAGACACACAGATCTCAGAGGATTAGACATTATGATAACACCCGAATTACCAGCCAATGAAAGCGAAAGGCAGGCAGCACTGGACCAATTACGAATTCTCGACACGCCTCCGGAAAAGCGTTTTGACAGGCTCACGCGCATGGCTGCAAGGCTGTTGAACGCCCCCATCGCGCTGATTTCGCTGGTCGACCGCGACCGGCAGTGGTTCAAATCGTGTGTTGGGCTGGATGTCAGCGAGACCCCAAGAAGTATCTCGTTTTGCGGTCACGCCCTTTTCGACAGGCTGCCGTTGGTGGTCGAAGATGCACGCGAGGATGAGCGCTTTCGTGACAACCCGCTGGTAACCGGCGAACCAAACATTCGGTTTTATGCGGGCACACCTATTCACAGTGCCGACGGCCAAGCCCTAGGCACCTTGTGCGTTATCGATCGCGAACCACGTACCCTCAGTGAAGAAGATCGGCAATGTTTGCGCGACCTGGCTGACTGTGCGGAAGAGCAAATCAGTGCCCGCGAGCTGGCCATTCATTACCGGGAACAGGAGCTGAGGCAGAAGAATGAATCCTTGGTCATGCTCAAACAGCTGGCTGACCTGGTTCCTGGGGGGCTGTATCAGTTCCGCCGCTACCCGGATGGGCGCATCAGCTTTCCATTCAGCAGCAAAGGTATTGAGCGTACGTTTGGCGTCACCCAAACGCAGATCCGCACCGATGCGGCAGTGCTTTTCGCGATGATCGATCCCGAGGACTACACAACCGTGTTAGCCACTATCGAGGAGTCGGCCCAACAACTGAGTACATGGTCGATTGAGTTTCGGATACGTAGAGAGGATGGCAAATCGCGATGGATTGAAGGCCACTCCACGCCACAGAAACTCCCGGATGGCAGCATCATCTGGCATGGATACCTGGAAGATATTGACGACAAAAAACGGGCGTTGCTGGCGCTCCAGGAAAGCGAACAGCAGCTTCGACGACTGTTCGAACTCGCACCCACTGGCATTATTCTTGCTGATTATCGCACCGGCGCAATGATTGATGTAAACGCATCCATGCTTAAGTCGACCGGCTATCACAAAGACGAGTTCCTGAAACTTAGCTACCGCCAGCTGCTTTCCGCAAGCCATACATCGTTGCGAACTGAGGTTCTGGAACAGTTAAGGGAAAAGGGCTATTTCGGCCCCATTGAACAGGAAATAGTCGACTGCAAGGGCACCATTTACCCGGCGATTGTTCACAGCATGCTGATACGCGATGCCTCGGACCGAAAGCTCCTTTGGGTTTTACTGGAGGACATTTCGGAGCGTAAGAAAGTCGAACGCATGAAGAACCAGTTTGTCTCTACCGTCAGTCACGAGCTGCGCACACCGCTCACCTCCATTACCGGAGCTATCGGGCTGTTAGCCGCAGGAGCAGCAGGGACGCTTCCTCAAAAAGCGCAAGAGATGATGGCCATTGCAGAGCGCAACGCCCGGCAACTTGCAACGCTCATCAACGACCTGCTGGATATTGAGAAGCTGGTAGCTGGCAAGCTAAGCATCAGCATGCAACGTCTGCTGCTCCCGCTATTGCTTGAGAAAGCGGTCAATACAAATCAGGCGTATGGCGCGCATCGGGAAGTCACCATCCACCTGGCGCCAGACACCCCAAAAATCGATATATTTGTAGACGGCCAGCGCCTGCTGCAGGTGCTGAACAACCTGATATCCAATGCGATAAAATTCTCGCCCGACAATAGTCGCGTCGTTGTATCTGCACACCAACAAGTATCCGAAGGCAAGCCAACGGTCACCATTGTCGTGCAAGACAGCGGGCAGGGTATCCCTGAAGCCTTCCGGAACCAGATTTTTCAGCGTTTTGCGCAGGCAGACAGTTCCGATACCCGCAGCCAGGGCGGAACCGGCCTTGGGCTCGCCATAACGCGCGAACTGATTACCGTAATGGGGGGCGACGTTGGCTTTGAGTCTCTGCCGGGCCAGGGGGCGAGCTTCTGGGTGCGTTTACCGGTAGCAGGCAAAGACAACCCATAAAAAACCGGCAGCCCTAAACGGGCTGCCGGTTTTCAGTGTGAACCAGAAAAACAGTTGGTTCAGGCAGACTTCAGCATCTCACGCACCACATAGTGCAGGATGCCACCGTGAACGAAATACACAGCCTCGTTTGCAGTATCGATCCGCGACTTCAGATCACAGGTTGCAGTGGAGCGGTCCTTGTAGGTTACCGTCATGGTCAATGTCTGACCCGCCGTTATCTCACCAGACAATCCGCTGATGCTAATGGTTTCCTCACCGGTCAGTTTAAGGCTCTTACGATCCGTGCCTTCCGGGAACTGCAGCGGCATCACGCCCATACCAATCAGGTTGGAGCGGTGAATCCTCTCGTAGGATTCAGCCACCACCGCACGAACACCCAGCAGGCGCGTACCCTTGGCAGCCCAGTCGCGACTGGAGCCGGTGCCGTATTCCTTACCGGCAATCACAACCAGCGGTATACCTTGTTCCTGGTACTTCATGGCGGCATCGTAAACCGGCATTTGCTCCCCGTTGGGTACAAACTTCGTGAACCCACCTTCAACGCCATCCAGCATTTCATTACGGATGCGCACGTTGGCAAAGGTGCCGCGCATCATCACCTCATGGTTACCCCGGCGGGAGCCGTAAGAGTTGAAGTTTTTCGGCTCAACCCCGTGCTTCTGCAGGTACTTGCCAGCAGGGCTGTCAGCGCTGAACGAACCGGCGGGGGAAATGTGATCGGTGGTTACCGAATCTCCGAGCAGCGCAAGAATATTCGCGTCACGGATATCCTCTACCGGCTCAGGTTCCGGACCCATGCCCTCGAAGAACGGCGGATGCTGGATATAGGTGGAATCTTCTGACCACTTGTACACTTTGGTTTCTGGCACTTCTATGGCCTGCCAGGTGGCGTCGCCGTCAAACACAGCGGCGTATTCGGTGCGGAACATGTCGGTTTTGACTTTTTCCACTGCCTCAGCCACTTCCTGCTGACTCGGCCACAAGTCTTTCAAATACACCGGGTTGCCATCCTGGTCTTTTCCCAGCGGATCTTTCTGCAGATTCAACCGCACGTTTCCGGCCAATGCATAGGCTACAACCAGGGGCGGTGATGCCAGCCAGTTGGTTTTCACCAACGGGTGGATACGCCCCTCAAAGTTACGGTTGCCAGACAGCACTGAAGCCACCGTTATATCGCCATTAGCAATGGCTTTTTCAACCGCATCTGGCAGCGGGCCTGAGTTGCCGATACAGGTTGTGCAGCCGTAGCCTACCAGGTCGAAACCCAGCTTGTTCAGGTCGTCCTGGAAATCACCTGCGTTGAGATACTCCGTTACCACCTTTGAGCCAGGCGCCAGTGAGGTTTTTACCCAGGGCTTGGTTTGCAAACCTTTGGCCACCGCCTTCCGGGCCACCAGGCCGGCAGCCATCATCACGCTGGGGTTAGACGTGTTGGTGCACGACGTGATAGCGGCAATCACGACCGCGCCCGGGTCAAGGCGTGTCTGCTCCCCATTCATTTCCAGCGGTTGACTCGACGGGTGATGGTAGCTGTCATCCACACCCACCGCTGTCTGGCCACCTTCTGATTCCAGATTGCTTTCGCGGCTGTCAGCCGCCTCCGGCACGCCTTCGGCCGTCGACATCAACAGCTCAAACGTTGATTTCATGTTCTTCAGCGCCACCCGATCCTGCGGCCGTTTCGGCCCGGCCATGCTGGCTTCCACTTCGCCCATGTCGAGTTCGAGGGTGGCCGTGTATACCGGCTCATGACCGGGCTCCCGCCATAACCCCTGGGCTTTGGCATAGGCTTCAACAAGCTCAACCTGGTTGTCGTCGCGGCCTGTCAAACGCAGGTACTTAAGGGTTTGCTCGTCTACCGGGAAGAAGCCACACGTTGCGCCGTATTCCGGAGACATGTTGGCAATGGTGGCACGGTCTGCCACGGGCATGTCTTTAAGACCGTCGCCATAGAACTCAACAAACTTGCCAACCACGCCTTTGTTACGCAGCATTTCGGTAACGGTCAGCACCAGATCGGTGGCAGTGATGCCTTCACGCAATTTACCGCTAACCTTGAAGCCCACGACTTCCGGTATCAGCATGGATACTGGCTGCCCAAGCATGGCAGCTTCTGCTTCGATACCACCAACACCCCAGCCAAGAATGCCCAGGCCGTTAATCATGGTGGTGTGGGAATCTGTGCCTACCAGAGTATCCGGATAGGCGATGGTTTTATCGCCCTGCTCCTTTTGCCACACGGTTTTGCCAAGATACTCCAGGTTTACCTGGTGGCAGATGCCGGTTCCTGGCGGAACCACACGGAAGTTATCAAAGGCTTGCTGGCCCCAGCGCAGGAACTCGTAGCGCTCCTGGTTGCGCTCCATCTCAATGGTTACGTTTTTTCCAAAAGCAGAGGCAGTGCCGAACTCGTCGACCATTACCGAGTGATCGATTACCAAATCCACAGGAGACAGAGGATTGATCAGCGCAGGATCCCCACCCGCCTTTTTTACGGCCTCTCGCATAGCGGCCAAATCAACCACACCGGGCACGCCGGTAAAGTCTTGCATAAGCACCCGCGCCGGGCGGAATTGAATCTCGGTGTCCGAGCGCTGATCTTTCAGCCACTGCACCATGGCATCAATGTGGCTTTCATCCACCGTTACGCCATCTTCATTGCGCAACTGGTTTTCCAGTAGCACTTTCAGCGAAAAGGGTAGACGGTTGATATCACCGAGAGATTCTGCCGCTTTGGGCAAGCTGTAATAATGGAATGTTTTACCGCCCGCGTTCAGGCTGGTCAGTGTATTCAGGCTGTCTTTGCCTAAGCTATCATTCGACATGTTGTGCCTCCATTATTCGTCGTGATCCGAGCACTTTTACAAGTTGCGCTGCGACTGCAAACAATCAGGCTGGCGCAAAAGTCAGGGAATGTGAAGTCTTATATAACTATTGCACCGTTTGGCCAGAGTTCAACCACGATCCCGTGAATGTTCGGAATTCATGGCCGGAATGCCCGGCCGCAAGCACAAGTAAGGCAATCAGCGGCAAGGGTTTGCTGCGATCCATCCGGACATCTGGCATTATTATCACTCAGCTTTCTGATGGATCAGGACAAACACCTACCGTGAAACACGATTGCCACTATCACCCCGGCGACCCTGCCAAATGGCACTGCGGTGAATGCCAGGTTCATTACTGCACTCGCTGCATGCCCGATGCCGATGCGCGCCAGCGCCGTGCGCTTTGCCCCACGTGCAGTAAAGCCATGCGATATCTGGGCGCCGCCACCGAGGTCGTGCCCTTCTGGAACCGGATCGGAGCTTTTTTCCGTTACCCCTTCCACACAGATCCGCTAATCGTTATCGCAATCTGCACGTTGGTGCCTCTGGTAGCTCCCGCTAACCTGATCGGAATCCTGGTCTGGCTGTTGCTGGCACTGGCGCTGTTCAAGTACACCTATGCGGTGATCAATCACACAGCTGAAGGCCACTTGACGCCGCCCACTGTGTCAGTTGCCTTCACCGGCAGCGGGTTTAACATTGTTATTCTCCAACTGCTGGTGTTCATTGTGATGGGCGGCCTGGTTGGTACCGCCGCTATGCTGGGCGGGCCTTTGTTGATGCTGCTGGCACTGGCTTTTGTAGTGCTGGCGCTGCCCGCCAGTATTATGGTGCTGGCCATGGAGCGTTCCGTGGGTGCTGCGGTAAATCCGATGAATCTGGCGGTGCTCATTTCTCGTATTGGCACCCCCTACTTCCTGCTCTACGGCTATCTCATTTTACTTACCCTTGCCTCAGGTATAGCCCAGGACTTTGCTTACAATCACTTCCCGTTCTGGCTTTCACAACCTTTGTCCGGTTTTCTGAACAGTACCTTCACTCTGATTCTGTTCAACATGCTTGGCTACCTGTTATTTCAATATCAGGAAGAGCTGGGGTTCGCCTCTGATATTCAGGATGAGTTTGCAGGCGAGGATATGCATCAACGGGATCGCGGTGCGCGTTTTGATGCAGACGTTGATATGAACCTGAAGGACGGCAACTACGACCGGGTTCAAGGCATGCTGAAGGAAGCACTCAAGCGTAACCGGAATGACCCAGTACGCATCGGTCAGTTATACCAACTGCTGACGGCTCAGAATGATGCAACGGAGCTTTATCAGTACCATCCACGAATTCTGGCCTGGCTGGCGGATCGCAACGATGGTGAAGGCATAGTCTCTTTGCTCGGCACGCTTGAGTATGCGGAGCCAGGCTTCAAATTGGATGACCCGGAACTGGCCGTGCGCTGCGCCCGCTGCCTGTACCAACGTGAACAATACAAGCTGGCCATTCGGCTGTTACAGGATTTTCATAAGCGTTTTCCGGACAGCGATGAGCTGGCTCCGGCGTACTTGTTGTTGGCACAAAGTTTGGCCAACGGTTTGAACCAATGGGAAAAAGCGACGGCTTTTCTGACATTTATCCAGAAGCGCTGTGTAAATCACCCATTGCATGAACAGATTCCGGCGTTCCTGGCGCAGGCTGAGAAGCGGGAGCTGCTCAAAGGCCCGAGAGCCTCATTCGCAATGCCAGACTAGGGAAGCTGGGGGCGGGGCACTCCAAAACCGTGCGGAGCCATGGATGGCGGAGCCGAGCGTACAGGGAGGTATTCACAGCGTGTTTTGGAGTGCCCCGCCCCCAGCTTTCCGTACACCATTATCAGCTCGCCTGTAGCAGCTGACGGTAGTGCCGGGCCTTGGGCTCCATTTGTAATTTCTCAAACTCCTCTGCAAGCAACCGACAGGCCTCTGACGTCAGCAGCGGATCATCCGCACCACGCAGTCGCTCAAAGGCCTTCTCGGCCGCCTTCAGATCGTGCTGCTTAAGGCTGGCGAACAGCACGCGATTGTGATCCGCAGCCGCAAGCGGGTGGTGGCTCTCGCCCTTTCTCAGGTATTCCTGCCATACGGCAATCACCTGCTCCGGCAACCGGCGACTCAGAGCCTCATTCGTCAGCTCGCGGGTAAGGGCCAGATATTCGGGCAAGTCCGGGCGCAGTTTGGCGAGGTTGTACAGGTGCTCTAGCAGAATGGGCCTTTCCGGATACTGCTCGCGTAACGCTTCGAATTGACGCTTGGCCACGCCGAAATCCATGCGCCCCAAACTTGCCATGGCGTGGGCATAACCGGTGGTGAAAAGCTCGTCCTGCTCATCTTCTTCCGGCTCAAAAAACTCCTCCCGCACCTGCAGCCAGCTTTTACCCAGCAACCATACAAGCCCTGCACCCGCCAGCAAGCCGCCGGCATGGGCCATATAAGCGACGCCGGTTGCGCCGGCGAACCAGTAGTCGTAGATCTCTTTGCCCAGCCACACGGGCAATATGGCCAGCGCAGGGGCTCGGAAATAGTTGAAGTACACGCCTAAAAAATAGAAAAACCGGATTTTCTGTAAGCCATAAATAGCCACGTACATGCCCATCAGCCCGGAAATCGAGCCGGATGCTCCCACCAGAGGAATATAGCTGCCCTTGGAAAAGGCTGTGAAAACAACGCCCGATAGTGCGCCGCACACCAGGTAGGCCAATAAAAAACGGCCGGGGCCTAGAGCTTTTTCAACCGTAAAGCCAAGCAGGAACAGGAAGACCAGATTACCGATAATGTGTCCCCAGCCTCCGTGCAGGAACTGGTAGGTAATCAGCGTGTATAAAGACAGTTTTGCGGGGATCAAGCCCAACTGCTGGGCGCTCAGGCGCTGGATGTACGTCTCTTCAATGAGTGTACGCTGCTCCAGCCAGCGCACGCGCTCTGCCGGGGCCCAGAGCACATCCTGGTTCTGCAACAGGTACTGGTAGAACTCGCGGTCCATAAGCAAGCTGGCCGAGAGCCAGAAATCTTCGCCCTCCTCCCTCAGCTTCTGAAACTGCTGCAACTCAAGAGCGCGCTCATCCTCGCCTTCAAAGCGTATTTTTCGTTGCAGATACTCTTCATAAGCCGGCCCCTCCAACTGAGGCAGCCCAGAATCCACATAAACACCCACCGCCTGCTCAAGTTTGCGGTTGTCTGCCCCCTGGTAAAACAGGAAAACCAGCATGCAAGCCAGCATCAAACCGAGGGTGATCCAAGGCGGGCGCTTCCAGTTAACGGCGTTTTCGGCAGGAATAATCAGCATGGGTGGTCACAATTCATCATAATCTGTCCCTGAAAAACTGCTTTTTATCACAGTAGTGTCTTATTTTCGCGCTTAAATGGTTTCTAGCGTGAATGTCATGTCGACCATTCGCCAATTGCCGTTATTTCTGCTCCGGCTAATAGTGAGCGGGAATAACAAGAAAAACCAGAGACCTGGAACAAGGATACTGCAGATGACCATACTCGTATTGGACAACCCGGAGTTGATTGCAAAAGCTGCCGTGGCTTCCGGCTTTAATGCAGCTACCCTTCTGGCTGAAGGCAAGCGCCCACACCGCATAAGATTTCACTACGGCTTTAACAAGCACGCATTGGACAGCTCAGACCGAGCGATTATACGGCAACATGCTGTTTATCTGTGCCAGTGCCCGTCCGCCAGCGTGCGGATTCATGGCCACTCTGATAATTTTGGCGCCGAAGATTACAACCGCTTTCTGTCCCGGCAGCGGACCAGTGCTGTCGCTCGACTTTTGATTGAGGAAGGGGTTGCGGAATCGCGCGTTCTGGTAGCAAGCTGGGGGTCAGCTCGCCCTTTCACAACACCGGACGATCGGGCCGCCAACCGCCGGGTCGAGATAGAATATCTAACCCACGATATGGCGAAAGCTCTTTAGGAACAGTAACAGCCCGGGGCCAGCATGGGTGGCCCCAGACGTTATGGCTGGCGCAATCAGCCGTATACGCTCCAAACATTCCATAGCAGCATAATCGCGGCGGCCAGAATGGCCAGCCAAGTCAACACCACACCAAGCACACGCGCTTTATGAGTATTGCCTCTGCCGTTAATCATGCCCCAGGCATGCAGAAGACGACCAACCACCAAGGCCATGCCGGCCCAGTATACAAAGCCGCTAGCGACACCATTGAGCTCCGCAATACCCAGCATGATCAGCCCGATCGGTGCGTACTCCACAAGGTTTCCGTGGGCGCGAACGGCGGCTTCAAAGTCAGGGTTGTCGGTAACACCCATGCCTTTGTTGTACTTCAGGCGAAATTTCACCACATGGGCTGAAAGCACCAACAGCAAAATACCGAGTACGGCAGCAAACACTCCGGTAACAGGTACAATCATGCTCAGCTCTTCCTGATTTGGCTTACAATAGCCAGCAGTAATACGGCACCTACGGTTGCGGTTACCAACTCACCAATGGCGCCCTGAGCCGCTAGTCCCAGCAGGCGAAACACAAAACCGCCAAGAAACGAGCCAACGATACCAATACCAATGTTGGCCAGCACACCAAAGCCACGGCCTTTCATAATCAGGCCAGCCAACCAGCCGGCCACACCACCAATAATCAGAAACAAAATCAGGTTCATTGTTTGCGTCTCCTTGAGGGACTTCGTTTGTGGATTTCCTTAAACAGAGCGATCAGGCCCGGCCTATTTCAGAGATAGCCTCTGCCATCTCTTTATGACAGCGCGCGATCAAAGCAGGAACATCCTCAATGGTAAGGCCTGTGGTTTCCACCGGGGGCAGAATCCGGATAGTTACCGGCTCGCGTCTGCCCAACCAACCCAGCGTTTTATTCCGATACTCGGCCGTGCACACCATAACAATTGGCGCCCCGGCCGTCACCGCTGCGTAGAAAGCACCTTTTTTGAACTTCTGTAGGCCCCGCCCCTTGCTTCGCGTGCCCTCCACAAAAACCCACAGGCTTTTATCGTCACGGGTGATCGCGTCGCTGGTGGCCTGCATTGCTGCAATGGCCTTGCGGGAACGAGCCCGGTTCAGCATCACATTGCCGCCCAGCCAGAACACCTGACCAAAGAACGGAAGCCAGATTAGTGATGACTTGCCTACGGTTACGGTGCGAGGCGCCACCAGATCACCCACCACGAAAAGATCGTCGTTGTACTGGTGGTTGGCGATAGCAACCACAGGCCGATCCTGGGGCATGTGCTCTGGTCCTTCCAAAGGACGCTTCATACCGAGTATTGCGCGGCCGGTCCGCGCCATTGCTATGGCCAGCAGCCGGTTATTATCGGGGTTGAACGGCCTGAGAATATAAAGCGGCAAGGCGAGCATACAAAGCAGAGGAACACTCAGCCAAGCCAAAAAATTTCTGATAAAGCCCATACGGCAAACTCTGCAACAGGATTTTGGCGCACAAGTGTACGCCAAGTTTATAGGCCTGCAACAGTGTCAATTTCTCCTAAGGAACCCTGGCTGAGTTGCCCCTGGCTGCGATCGTCCTCAATGTGTGCCTCCACCACGTACCGCAGCGGGCCGCCGGCATCCATGCTATCGAACGGATAGCAGGTGATTAGCAGAAGGGTTCCCGCCGACAGCTTATGAGTATCGATGAATTCCGACCGGCTATCCACAATTCTTGTTTCACGCACCCGGTATCCTTGCCAGCGCCCATCCCGGTTTTGCAGCCGCAGTTCATTGCCAGGCTCCAGGTATTTAAGAGGCCGAAAATGAGTGTCCCGGTGGCCGGCAATAATCACCGCACCTTGCTGGCCGCTTGCACCCATCATTTGTCCCGGCCCAAAAGCCAGGCTCTCTCCATGGACACCCGCCAGCACAATCATCGAGTCACCAAGCTCAGGCATGGACAATTTCGCCACCGGCCAGGTATCGGCCCATGGCCAAGGCCGGGATTCGGTTTGCCGGGCCTGACTTTCGGACCAAGCCATTTCCAGCAGCTCTTGAGCCACAACCGCCTTTATGGGAACCCACAAACCGAACACCAGCAACATGGCAGAGCTTGTCATGAGTAACAACAGTGAGCGACTCATGGGTACACCCGCCTTTGAAGCAGTGCAACAGCGGCACAGAGCAATAAACCAAGCAGACCCAACGCAATCAGAAGCGGCGCAAACGTTGCCGTTTGTGGATAGCGAGCCATACCGGGCTGGCTACCCGCGGGCAGCAAGGTTGGCAGATCTTCTTTCACAAGAACGCTCTCGGAAGCTCGGGCGGGCGTTTTATCTACCGCCACAAAACTTGTGTATGGCGACATGAGGCTGTGTTCAACTGCCAGCTTGGTGATTTTTGCTTTATCTGGCTCCTGCCCCTCTACCCGCGCCTCATCCAGAAGGCTGTCTATCTTCTCCCGCGCCCAGTAGCGATTCAGCCCTGTGCCGGAAGCGGCTTGCTGCAAATCCAGACTTTGCTGCCACTTCCCGCCACCGGGCAATCGGCCTGACACACTCAGCTCGCCGGCAGGCGGCACACCGCGCACAATCTGCAACAAAGGCTCACCCTGAAACAAATCACCGGGCCGGCGCGGAAAGCTGTCCGCCATTGTGCGTGCTGCCTGGCCCGGCCAGCTCACGTTAATATCCGTTAGCACCGGTGCCTCCATAGCCGAAAACAACCGGGCCAAAGGGCCACTGATGTCTGCTGGATCCTGCACAGAAGTATAGCTACCACGCCCCCAACGCGCCGCCTCGCGCATAAAGTGCATGTTAGGTGCCGAACCGATAGCCACAGTGAAAAGCCTCTGATCGCCCAACTGGCGACGGATTTGGCTGAACAGCGCCGACTCATTGCCCACCGCACCGTCAGTCATGAACACCACTTGGCGAACGCTGGTTGATTCTTCCGGTGTTTCATCTCCCGGCAGCTCAGCCGTGCCCCTGCGCTGGCTCTGCAGAGCCAGGGTCAAAGCTGGCGCCATCTCCGTGCCGCCGTCGGCCTTCAGCCCACTCACATACTGGCGCGCCCGTGCAAGATTATTGGCGGTCGCCATTTCCGGTTGCATAAACAGGGCGTGAGGCTGGGAGTTAAACTGAATCACATTAAACCGATCACCAGGTACCAGTGTCTCCAACCCCTGCTGCAACGCCTCCCGCGCCTGTCGAATGGATTCCCCTGCCATGGAACCGGAGGTATCAATCACAAACGTCAGTTCCCTTGGCAAACGAATTTTACCGGCCCGCCCCGGTAGCACCATAGCCAGCAAAAAATCTTCCCCTTCCCATTGCTGATGAAAAACGGCGGCTCCCGGCTCTTGGCCTGCAAGAGGCTGCCAGCGCAATACAAAATCCCGGTTCATCACAACATCCCCCACCTGAGGTAGAACCGTCACCACCTGCCCATCTTGCTGAGTAGCCACCTCATGGCTGGGGCTGAACACCCGGGCCAGCGGAAGTCCGGCATCAATGGTGAACTGAACCGAAGCCCGGTGGCTGTCAGCCGCCACGTCGGCCACATCCACCGTAAACGGACTGATGGCGTCGGCATCCGGCACCTCTGCGGTGGGCACCGCCCAACCACCCTGCCACTGCTGCGGCGTGACAGCCAAAGGTGCACCCGGCATATACCTCGGCGTGAGAGTCGTTGGCACGCTCAGCTCAAAAAACCCATCCTGGTAACGCACCAGCTGCTGATATTTGAGCTCCACACTCACCGTTGCCCCGGGCGGAATATTCGCCACCCGAGTGGTAAACAGATTCGGCCGCTGCTGCTCAACAGTTGCCGCATGACGCCCCGAATCCCGCGCCTTCTCATAGGTTTTCCTGGCCTCCTCACGGGGCTGAACCTCACCTACAATCGTGCGCCCTCCCACCTTCATGGTCAGCCCGTATACACTGGCCTTCTCCGGCAGCGGAAACACAAACACCCCTTCACGCCACTGGTCACTTGTGTTCCGAAACGTTCGCACCAGCTTGCTGTCGGCAATCAGCCCACTAACCCGAACATCAAAATCACTCCCCAGCACCAACGCCGGTTCCTGCCACTGGCCTTTGCCGTCGACAAAATGCAGCGCACCTGCGGAGTCCTCGCTACCCGTGCTGGCTTCTGCGTATAGCGGTTGAACAAACAAAACCAGCAGCATAGCCATCCACAAACTCACACCTTCCATAAAGCGCCGAACACGAAGCGAGCGCCCTGCACTGAGCCCGCGCGAGCGGCTGGAGCCCCTCCCGAAACCGTGCGGAGCCATGGATGGCGGAGCCGAGCGTACACGGACGTATTCACAGCGTGTTTCGGGAGGGGCTCCAGCCGCTCGGGTGGGCGGACTCGAGCAAAACGGGAAAGCACTGTGCTGAGAAGATAGGGCAGAAAACATCATGGCAAGATCCTTTGGCGACACGATTCATTAAGACCTGGCCATTTCAACAACCCGAAAAGGAACTCCCGTGGCAGAATCAGACATTCCGCTCACAAAAAATGATGAATTATGACAACACCGCACGCTAACCTTGTTCTTACCGCCTGCCGTGTTTAAATAGATCCTCATCGCCCACGGATAACAGCCAAAAATATGAAAAAACACCTTGTCCTGATAGAGGACGAACCCGCCATCCGCGACAACTACCGCGCCGCCTTTGAACGCCGCGGCTATCGCGTATCCACCTACGGTGACCGCTCATCCGCCTGGCAGGTGCTGCGCCAAAGCCTGCCCGACCTCGCCATTATTGACGTCGGCCTGGGCGATGAGCCCGAAGGCGGGTTCACTCTGTGCCAGGATTTGCGTTCACTGTCCGGAACCTTGCCCATCATCTTTCTCACGGCTCGAGACAGCGATATTGATTCCGTACATGGCCTACGCCTGGGCGCTGACGACTACGTCACCAAAGACATGAGCATGGAACACCTGCTGGCACGGGTAACCGCCTTGCTACGCCGAGCCGATGCCTGGTCAGAAGCCCTGCAAAAGCCGGATGAAGTGGTGAGCCGTGGTCGCCTCAATCTCAACGTTGACCGCATGACCGTGGCCTGGGATCAAACCGCAATAGACCTCACAGTTACTGAGTTCTGGATGCTGCACGCACTGGTTCAACACCCTGGGCATGTGCGCAGCCGCGACCAACTGATGGAAGCCGCCAGCACGGTTCTGGATGACAACACCGTCACCTCCCACATCAAACGCATCCGGAGCAAATTCCTGCAGCTCGACAGAGCCTTTGACGGCATCCAGACCGCCTACGGCATGGGCTACCGCTGGAACGCTCGTGAGCTCTGATTCGTGACGCTAAAACGCCAGCTTTTTATTGCCAGCCTTTTGATGCTGCTGATCCCGTGGGCGGGCCTGCAGTTTGTGCTGGAGCTGGATCAGGCTTTGCGACAACAAGCGCTGCAGCAGTTACAAGATCAGGCGGATCGACTGGCACAAACGGCGGGAGATCTAAGCCTGGGGCTTCCCATCGTTGCAGCTCACACCTCCGCTATTTACGTAGAAAACCTCAGTAACCCCCTCAACCTGGACGGCTACAGCGATGACTGGCCCGGCTACGACGAGGCAGAACAGTTCCAACCTTGGCAGCCTGCCGAACAGCCAGGTGAGCTGTTGGACAAAACGCAAAAACCCGTCATGCACTGGCAGGCAGCCACCGACCAACGCCACCTGTACCTGCTGATACGTATTCGTAACCGCCAGCCCATTTTCTTTGACCCGGGCGCGCCAGAACAACTTCATGATCAGCTGATACTTTGGCTGGAGCCCACGGGAAGAAAGCTTAATCCGAATGCCCAGCCTGCCTCCTGGCTTGTACGCACCCCTGCTCCTGGCAAGGTTTACGCAACAATTTACCGAGCTGGCGATACCACCACAGAAAATGGGCAAACACCCGACTACCGGGTGAATGGTTACTGGCATAGTGTGGGCAACGGCTGGCAGCTTGAACTAGAGCTGCCCAAACCACCGCAAGGTAGTCGTCTGGGGTTTTCCGCCCAGCGCCGGGGCAACGCTGATTCGGCAAACATATCAACGTCCACCGACCCGCTACCGGTTCTGGTCGAACGCAAACCCGAACTTGAGCGGCAACTGCTTCCGGGAATGAGCAAAGGACAAACTGCCCGGCTAATCGAGCCGGCAGGCTGGGTGGTCGCGCAACAATCAACGCCGGCCCGACAGGCACCGCCAGAGTTTGACGCACTCAGCCCTTTGCAGGTTGTTGAACACATAAGCCTTAATGTCTTACGGGCTCTGGTACAGTTTTATCAACCCAAGCCGGCCACCCTGGCTACCCGTACCAACCGGCTAGACATGAATGCCCTGCCAAGCGAAGGCCTTGTCCGTCATGAAGACGACAGCGTCTGGCTGATGACCAAACAGCCCGTATTTGGGGGCAGGACTCTGGTGCTTGAGCAGTCCCTGGATCAGCTGCTAACGCTGTCCGGATCCACCCTGGGGTCCGTTATTGCCCGCAGTACTCTGATTATTATCGGCCTGACGTTGGTTCTGCTGGGTTATGCCAGCTGGCTGTCCTGGCGTATTGCCCGCTTACAACGCGCGGTCAGCGCTACCATCGATCAAGATGGCCGAATCATCGGCACTCTGTCGGGCTCCGGAGCCCGGGATGAGCTGGGGCAGCTGCAGAACCATTTCGCTCAGATGGCCGACCGGCTGCACGGCTACAACCGTTATCTCGAGAGTTTTTCACGGCGTCTGTCTCATGAACTCAAAACCCCAGTGGCCGTGGTTCGTTCATCCCTGGAAAACCTCTCCCACAGCGAAACAGAAGAAGAACGCTCGCAATATATAGGACGTGCGGCTGCAGCCACAGAGCGGCTGCGCCAGATCCTTAATGGCATGAGCGAGGCGGCACGGCTGGAACAGAGTTTTGATCATGCCGACAAAGAAGCCTTCGATTTGGCCGACGTCATCGGCCAGGCTACGGAGGCCTACCAGTCCCTGGACGCACATCACCAATTTGATTACGTAGGGCCCACGTCCGGTGTGAGCCTGACAGGCTCTCCCGAGCTGATGGTACAACTGCTTGATAAGCTGGTAGACAACGCCAGAGATTTCACACCACAGGACGGCCGGATCCAGATCGAGCTCAAGCAAGCGGAAAACCAGGCCTGCCTGTTGGTATTTAACGAAGGCTCAGCCCTGCCAGACAACCCGGATACCAGTATTTTCAGTCCTTTCGTGTCGGTACGCAAAGGCCAGGAAGAGGGTCATCTTGGTCAGGGCCTTCTCATTGTGCAGCTGATTGCAGATTTTCACGGTGGTCGTGTTGAGGCGAGAAATGAAGCTCGCAACGATATTGAAGGTGTTTGTTTTCAGGTCACCATTCCGGTCGATCATGTTTGATACAAAATATGCACCAGCCACTTGCGCGGCTCAATCAAAGCAATTATCTCCGGCAAACTGCCGGAAAAACTGCTGAGCAGTACGGCCGTTGCGCACGCCTTTCTGGGTTGCAAATCGAATAGCTTCGCGGTGCAGGCTTTCCCGATCTGCAGTGCCTGGAAACAACGCATCCACCGCCTGTAGATAGATCTCTTGCGGAAACGCATAGAACGACAACTGCAGGCCAAAACGATCGGCCAGGGAAACCTGCTCTTCTATTGCCTCGGCAGGGTGAATTTCTCCATCCTGAGTGTGGCCTTTCAGGTTATCGGACATGAATTCCGGCATCAGATGCCGCCGGTTAGACGTGGCATAAACACGAACGTTCTCGGGCGGCAGTTCCAGGGAGCCTTCCAGCACGCTTTTCAAAGCTTTGTAACCGGACTCACCCACATCAAAGGACAGGTCATCACAGAAGATAATGAAGCGAAACGGCAGATTGCAGATATCGTCCACAATCTCCGGCAGGTTCACCAAATCATCCTTATCTACCTCTATGATTCTCAGGCTCTGCTCTTTGTAGCGATTCAGCAACGCCTTGATGAGGGACGACTTGCCCGTTCCTCTGGCACCCCAAAGCAGTACATTGTTTGAGGGCTCTCCGGCAAGAAAGCGTTCAGTGTTACGTGCAAGCGCCTGTTGCTGTCGATCAATACCTGTCAGGGAACCCCATTGAACAGGGTCCAGCCTTCGAACGGCGCGCAGCTCTGCGCGATGGCGGCGCCACACCGCTGCCGGAGTTGATGACCAATCAAAGGGTTGGTTTTCAGACATAAGCGCTCTTCCTGTTCAGCTGTTTATCTATATGCACACCGGCTCATTGCCGGAAGGCAAAACGTTAGTATATCTGTACCAGCTGCAGAGTGGCTATCAAGGGGCTGTAAGCAAAAAAACGGCGCAGAGACTAAGCCTCTGCGCCGTTTTGGGGGGGGGTCAGACTAGGGCTGATCAGAACTGGAACTTGAGACCAACCTGAGCAGTATCAAAGTCCGGGCCATCGTTGTTCAATTGACCATTGAAATCATCTTCATCAATGTCGACGTTATAACGGTTATATTCCAAGAATGTGGTCAAGTGCTCTGTAATACGGAAGTCGACGCCAGCACCAATGACCGGGCTTACATCGTCGTATGTCTCGTCTTCATCAAACGCATCCACATCAAGTGCGGCCGCAAAAGCACCTGCTTTAGCGTACACACCAAAGCTATCTGTTACCGGTAAGCGACCAATCGCTACAAGCGCACCACCTTTGAGCTTAGCCTTGGTATCGTCTTCACCGAAGTTGCCGAAATCGACATAGTTTGCTTCCAGGGCAAAGAACTCGTTGAACTGATAGCCCAGGCCCGCGCCGTACAGATCGTTGGAGTCATCAAACTCCCCACCATGCGCCTTATATCCGCCGTAACTACCTTTGACGTATGGACCGGCTTGATCACGGTCGGGGGAACCCTGAGCGAACGCCACAGGAGCTGCGAACACACTGGCGGACAATACGGATGCACAAGCAATGCGAGCTTTATAGTTCATAGCGTTTGATCCTCACTGGTTAAAATTTCCATTCAATTCTGCATTCATGGGGAAGACAAACTGAACGGTCTGCCGCCCTGAATTGCATGAATCTACCTTAGAGTCTAAACGCATGATTTTGGGTTAAAGCTGCACTACATTTTGTTCATTACCTCTTAACTTTATTCGCAGAAAAACCCAATATAGCCCTTTAAAATCAGACAATTAAACATTTAATAAATGCATGATAATAACGGCCAAAGATATCAGGCTTGTATGGGTTTTCCACGACAGCTACAGGCGCTTAAAGGATCAGTCTGCGGGTGTTTTGTGGCCCGAAGTTGCACTCGCCGCCTTCAGGTCATCCGATTCCGAGCCTGTGGAGTCTGTAGACGGACGCATCATCGCCATACCGCCTTGCAGTAACAGCTCTTTCAACCGTGGATCGCTCTGTTCTGCCACACCCGCAGCGAAGGCCAACGCAGCGGCTTCCAGCGGATTGCGGGCAATCAGCGAACGCAGCACAGCAATGGGTGACTCAGAACCCTTGCCTGATTCGCTTTTTTGAGCATCTTGGCGAGCCTTGGCCGGACGGGTCATGCGGTAGAAAAACAGGGCCAGCAAGCACAGACATGCCAAACCCGTGATCGCCATGGCCCCTGGCTCACCAACAAGGGGAGCCAGGGCAAGAGTTGCTGCGCCTACCAGCAAATAAAAACCGGTAATCAGCAACGCCGTGAGTAACACCACAGCAAGCACCACTCCGATCATAGCTGCAACAGCCTTACGAACGGCGCCCTTAATAGCAGCAGAGTCTGGCAACATCAGCGATCGAGCATCTTGCCTACGATAACACCGGCCAGAAACATGAGGATAATACTGAGAAACGGCCTCTCTTCAATTTTATGCTCCACGCTGTCTACGGTTTTTGAGCCTGCCTCTGTAGCGCGTGAAAGAGCCGCATCGCCCCGTTTACGAAGCTGATCCAGAACCGCATGGGTTTCTCGGCTGATTTCATCTTTCAGGCTATTGGCGTTGGATTTTTGACCCTCTGTAACGGCTTTCGCCAGCGAAGCCAGGTCTTCACGCAGCAGTTTAAGATCCTCTTTCACACGGCCGTAATCATCTGTTGCTGTTTGCTTTTCCATGGGCTGTCTCCTGATTGATTCCTAACTTCATCCGACAGCGGTATGGGACAGGCCCGTTTATCCCTCAGCCTGCAACACCGCTTACAAATTACTCTAGCACAGAGTCAGGGTTTCGTAATTGAAACAGGTTTAGCACACCCGTACGCCTACTCCAACTGCTCCGGCCATGGTTGTTCCGGTTCATCCTTACGCACACGCAAAAAGCTTGCAAAACGAGGCAAACCGGTTGCAGTGCGGCCAGTGTATTTGAAGGTTATTCGGGTTCCCGGTGCGGGTGGCCGGGCACGCAGTTCATCGCTGAACCCGGTACCAATGCGGAAGCGCCGACCACTCGGTAGCTCCACCTGCAAGGCACCCATCATGCCCCGAAGGCGACCTTTCCCAGGCAAGTGTTGAACGACTACCGCCTCTGCGTCCTCAAAGGTTTTTACCTTCAGCAAGTCATCGGAGCGGCCCGCTTTATACCGGCTGCCCCGCCGCTTCAGCATCAAGCCTTCACCGCCCTCCGCAACCACTTTATCCAATCTAGTCATTAGCGCAGCATGAGACGTAGCCGGTGCCTGCTCCACAAGCTCAAGGAAACGCGAATCCGTGTTTGCCAGCAAGGCATTCAGCTGCTCGTATCGTTCATGAAATGGCCCCGTGGCCGGCAAATCGAAGACATGAAACCGGATTTCACGCCACTCACGACCTACCGGAACCTGTTTGCGCACCGCCCCGGAAAGCTCTGCAAAACGCTGCCGCCCCATCCACAGCTCCCCATCCAGGGGGGTATCGGGGAAATCTGCAACAAACCAGCCTGGCGCCTGATACTCGTTGCCATTACGGGATAAAAGCCTCTGGCCATCCCAGTAGGCCCTTACACCGTCCAGCTTCTCGCTGACCCAGTATTCCCCCAGCGCAACGCCTTGCTGATAACTGTTGGCCAGCGGCACTGGCGGCGAACTGGCCTCGCCAGCCCGCACCACAAGCATTAAAACCAACCATAAAACAGGCAACAAACACCTGAAACCAAACCATTTTTGGCAAGTCAGCATTCCCTGGGCCTCGCCCTCTTCTGCGTATTCTTCACAGGCTTCTCCTTGCCACTTTATATAGTGCTGGTTACTCAATACAGGCTGCGCGGGATCTTGTATCCCGATAGCAGCTTCTGCGTGAACGGATTGGTGTTGCTTGCTGCATGCAGGCGATAGCGCATCTCACCGTCGTCTACCTGGAACCGCACATCCACTGCGCTACTGCTGACACCGGTTATATCGGCCTTACCCAGCAACCTGAACAGTGCCCAAGGGCCGCTCTCGGAAATACTGCGCGGCGAGCGATTTACTTGCACCGGTACCAAGGTAATGCGGCTTTCTACCGCATCCCGTAGGGTGTTTGGCCAAACCAGTGGAATGCTCTGCCGCGGGCCGTGGCTGAATTCCACCAGCTGTCCATCCAGGTTTACAACACTGCGACGCTTGTTGGACGACAGGTTCAAGGGCTCCAGTGCAAACTCCACATCCAGCGTGCCGCTGCGCGTGAAGTAAGCACGGCGGATTTTATCGGCACTACCCAGTGACGCCAACACATCTCGGCGCACTAGCCCTGCCCGGCGGGCATCCCCAACCTGCTCCGGGTGATCTTCCAGGAACAGCTTCAGGTTCTCCTTGTAGAAGGTATCCAATACGCCACCCGGCGCAAAAAACCGCTCGAAATCCTGCAAAGCCACATCACGGCCAGCGCTGGCGTTAAACGGGTAGTGCCTGGCCAGATTTTGCTGGAACGGTTGATAAACCTCCCGATACCATTCCCGCTCAAGCTGCGCGACAGCCTGGTCCAGCAGCACGCGCCAGCTCTCTGTGGCCAGCCGGTTCAGCAGCCGGTTAATGGGTTCAGGCTGGTGCCCCGCCATCCGTTGCAGGGTGAAAATCGGATCTGCACCCAGCAATCCCATTCTCGCACGAGCTGCATTGAGTGCGGCTTTACCCTTGTCTGGCGACTCCTGAACGTTGCGCATGTATTCGTGTAGCTCGGCCACTACCAGCATGATTTGGTCTAGCCCGCTAGGCTGATCTTCGTGCTTTTGAGTAAGCTGGTTCAGATCCGTAAACTGACGCTCGATGTTCTGCAACATACGAAAATGGGCGGACTGCTCTAGCAGCTCCCGGGCCGCTACGCTATCCCCCCCAGCAGCAGGTATGAGCTGGGTATTCCGTCGAACCTGGCCAAGCAATTGCGCCAGTGGCTCATGGCCACCCGTAAGGCTTTCCAATACACGAACCCCGTGATTCAGATCTTCAAATTGCTGAATATCGACCCGGCTCAAGGCTGTGCGCCAGGCGTTGGCATAGTGCTCGGCATAGAGATTTTGCAGGCTGGCCTGCAACTCTGTCTCATCGGCTTTGCTGAAGTTCACATTATCCCGGCGACCGAGCACCCAGGCATCTACCAGAGCCAGCTCAGTAACGGTGGCAGATTTGCGCAGGAACCACTTCTCCAGGCCGTCACGGGTCAACAACGCGGGAATCGTTAAGGGATCAGATGCCAATGACTGCCCCAACGGATCTTCCCGATGCTCCCCTGCCGGCTCGCCATACTGATCCACTCGCACAAAGACGTTGCTGAATGCGGGGCCAGAGGTGCGGGCCAGGTCGGTTGGCTGGCTGAATGCCCTGCCTGCTTCAATCTCCAAGTCCCGGTACACACGATCTGGCGTCGACATCCGCCCAAGCTCGTGTTGCGACCACTGCACGCTGCTTTTGAAAGGCGCAAGCGCCATATCGGCGGCCACATCCCCGTTTTGGGCCTGATCCGCCAAATCGGTGTAGGTCATGGCGTAGTCAAGGTGTGACATCAGTCTGTTCTGAACATCACGCCGGCCCGGGAAGGCACGCTGCCAGTATTCGCTCATGTAGTTGGTGACAATATCGTTGCGACGGCCACTGGCATCGTAGAGCATGCGCAACACACGCAGATGCTCAAGACGCTCCGGGCTATTGTCCGGTGCCCGGCTCATTTCACCCATCACCCCGAACATCAGCGCGGGCAGATACTGGTAGGCCAACATATCCAAGTACGAGGATTCCACTTCCGGCCCTACCTTATGGCCCTGGTACAGCCCCATGTCACTGATAAATGTCCACTGCTTGCGATGATTTCCGAACGCCAGGGTTGCCTGGCGCAACTGATCCAGTGGCTCCAGCAAATTGCGGCCGGTAGTATCCGGCTCGAAGCCCACTGGCTGCCAGTTATCAACGAAGCGTTGCACCCGTGTCTCAACCGAGGCGGCCGCTTCGGCGTTTTTGATGAAATAATGCTGCCAGCCCGCCGTTATACCGGCACCGGCAAACACTGCGACAGCGGCGGCGATAGCCACCCTGCGTTGACGGCTACGTACAACCCGTCGGTTATCCCCGGCAAGCCCAGCTTCCGGATAAATAATTTCGGAAAACAGCGACTGGGTAAACAGGTTTGCTGACTGGCCCGTACGCTGAGCCGCCTGAATTGGGCCAGATATCTGGTAATGCCTGGCAGCGGCAGAGACAAAGGCATCTTCAGGCACCCCTTCTTGCACAACTGAGGTGAAATAGGTGCCCCGAACCAGTGCCGGCGTGGAGAAGGCATCCGCTGAAAGAAGGCTGGTCAGAAACGTTTCAAGTACCGGCTTCATGCCAGCCAGCTGGCGAGTGAACGAATAGGCGGCGGCTCTGTCTTCAGAGTCCCGGGTACTGGCCAACACGTCTGGCAAGCGCACATTCAACCGTGCGACCATTTCACTGAAGCGCTCCGTGAACTCATTTAACCATTCGTCGTTATCCAGCTGACCTTCCAGTTGGAAGGTAAACCCAAGAGCCTGCTCTTTCTCTTGTTTGCTGAGGGTGCGAACAAACGGCCCAAAGCCATAAAGCAGATCCATTTTAGTAAAGGAGACATACACCGGCAGGCGCGAGCCTATCTGCTCCATCAACTCCCGCAGGCGCGTGCGCAGCAGAATGGCATGGGCTTCGCGTTGCTCCTCGGTCGCTGTGCTCAGCCTTGCCAGATCAATCGCTAATATCACCCCGTTGAGCGGGCGTTGTGGACGGTTGCGCTCAAGCCACTGGATAAAGTGTCCCCAGAGCCGTTGCTGTATTTCCCCGGCGGCGCTCTGGTTTTGATTCTGGCTCAGCAGTTCGCCATCGGGATCAATCAATACGCCGTTATCGCCGATCCACCAATCGAATCCGAACGGGTTGCGATCCGCACGATTATTGCGGGTTACGTTGGTTAGGGTATAAGTCTGCCCGGAACGCTGGATAAGGCTGGACTTACCCGCACCCTCCAGGCCCATTAGTAAGTACCAAGGCAAGCGATAGACCCCCCTGCGACCTGGCAGGTTGTTCTTCAGGGCAGCAAGCTGACGATCCAGTAACCGCTGCTGGCGACGCTCCATAGGCAGAATCGGGTCTTCCTGCTCCTGCTGCTCCTCTGCTTTGGATGCATTAACCTTGCCCAAGCGCCGAGCCAACACCGTGCCCCAAATCATGGCAACCAGTAACACAACACCCAACGTTACCAGCGCCCGAGCCTGCCAGGCCGCCAACGGGAACTCTCCGCGCACCTCCCATTCAGGACCGAGCCACCAGGTGGCTATCAACAGCGCAATCAGGCCAAGCGCCAAAGTAACCGGTACTGCGTTTCGAATGTATGGCAGAAGCCAGCGACCGATGAGTAAAGCTTTTCTCCACATGGTGTCCATTCCTGCTGTTTATCCGTAATAAAGGTAGCTGTTGTCCCGACTTGGCTCTCAGGCCAGTCGTTCAAGTTGTTTCAGTAAAGCCGGTTCCCAGTCCTCAATCGCCAGACCATCCATCTGCTGCTGCAAGTCCTGAATCTGCCGGGAAGCCAGGCTTACCAAGCCGCTTTCTTTCATCAGCCGGGCCGATGCCAAACGCCAGTAGAACTGCTCCCTCGGCTCCCGGGCTCCCGCCAGACCGTCTTCAAGCAACTGCATCGCCGGTGCCAGACCTTTCTGGGCGATAAGCTCCCGCGCCGTGTCATAGGCCTGTTCCCAGGGGCTGGCATTGCCGCCGGACTGCCCGGATGTGGGCGCAGACCAAAGCCATTGCTGTGCTTCTGCGGATAGAAATGGGGTGCCGTCGTTAAACGTTAGTTCCGCAAGCTGCGGTAGCCTTTCCACAAACTCATCAACGCCTGCACGAATGGCGTCAGAACAAGCATCACAACCTAAAGAAGAGGCCACACTGGCACTGAGTCGGTGCCCCTCAAGCCAGAACGGGCTTACCGACAGGCTCTGTTCAATGCGCTGCCAAAGGGCATGATCTGGCGACTTTTCCAGGGCTTCGCGGTATTCCGCAACACGATCTGCACTCACCGCCGCCAAGTCAGAGCGTTTGCCATCCCTGGTTGGCGGTACCGAGGTAATACTCTGCCAGATGGCGTACCGGCGAACCTGGTAGCCCAGGGGGCGCTCGGGCTCAGTTCCGGTCAGCATATCCGCCACTTTTAACAAACTCTGGCGAGTAGCGCGCTCGTTACTCGGGTCCAATGTCAGCGCACCAAGCGATGGGCTGGCAGACGTTGCCGACGGCGCTGCGACCACTTTGGAATGATCACTTGCGGCGAAAGAGGAGCTGCCAGAAGATGCCTCTGCACTTTTTTCCGAACGATCTCCAACTTCCTGAACCTGCGGCAACTTTTCAACAGCTCGCTTTAGATCCACCAAGGCGTCGTCGGGCAGTTCTCTTTCTTGCACTTGCGCCTGGAGCTTGGCCAGTACCTCGAGGCAAAAACTGCGGCCATCTCCCACACTTGCATCAAAGGAGTTTTCTGCCACCCCTTTGCAAGCGCGCTGGAGCATCTGCGTGAACATCATTTTCCGGGCACGCTTGCCTTTGTCCCCCGGGTAAGGCCAGCCTTGCTCCCACCAGGTTTCCAGCACGCGTTGGAGCAGATAAAGCGAAAGCGCAAAACGCTCTCCGTCGCCGCCGCGCTGCAGCGCAATCAGGAGAAAGCCGAGGACTTTCAAATCCTTGCTGCGAGCAGACAGTATTTTCAGGGATTCGCTCTCAACCTTGCCCCAGTCAATGTCGGTATGGGCAAGAGAGCCGATTTTCATGATTTCGTCTTCCAGGAGCACGAGAGCTGCATCTTCGCCCAGCCCGTGACCTGCAGGCGACTCGCCTTCCAGCGGCGTGACGACCTGTTCAATGTAGGGATGCTGTTCTATAACCTGCATATCCGTTTATCCTCGCGTCCTTACGTTTGCGCTTTCGCGGCCCAGCTACCAGCCGCAGCTCTCGCGCAGAGGGCGAATGGCCTCCTCAAAGTCCGTCAAATCGAACAACAGGCCATCGATACGGCTGTTTTCCGAGTACACACGAACATCTGTTTTCGACCCTATTTGCTTAACCGTTCGAATAGCGGGCAGGCCGCGCCCGACACTGAGCACGTAGCCGTTATCACGCACTCTCCAAGCGCTCTGGCCCATCTGTTCTGTGGCTCCAAGCCCAAGGTTTACCCGTTCTGCATCCAGTGGTTTTGGCAACATAAGGGTAAGCTCGGTGATGTTGTTGTGGCACTGCAGGGCAAGTAAAGGCCGCGGCGGCTGTGCCCCCAACGCAGGCACTGTGACCAGAAGGCCAGCGACCTGCCCAGTGTTGCGATAACCAACACCACCGGCGCCGGGATCCGCCTCCGCCTGCGCATAGGCCTCACGCCAGCGCCTGGAGCGCTTTATATTGCGCAAGCTATCGCCTGGCTCGATACCGACCTCTGGCTCTGCCAGAGGGGTGCCAAAAATCTCATCAAAACACGCCAACCGTTCCAGTCGCTGGGTTTCGCCGGTGCACTGGCGGGCCTCTTCCAGTAATCCTGCCTGTGCCGGCATACACAAAGCCGCAAGGGTCAACGCTCCCAGTGTTTGAACAAAAAAATTGGCGTGCAGATATCTCATGCTTCAGCTACCTGATACTTCAGACACTTGTGGGCGAGGGTGCGTTTTGGCAAACCGAGGCTCTCGGCGGCTTGAGCACGGTTGCCGCCATATTGACGCAGGCGGTCTCGGATAATGGCGGCTTCAAACGCCTGGGCCGCCGCTTTAAGATCGCGGATATCATCCGTGCCCGGCACGGCGGTCACCTCTGAGCCATATGACTCGCCATCACAATTTTGGGTGCTGCACGGATCTGCGAACAGGTCTGTAAGCCTGAGCACTTCCGGCTGGATATCGTCTCCACCGGGGGTCTGCAAGCAGGCCAGCTCTATGATGTTGCGCAACTCCCGGGCATTGCCCGGAAAATCATAGGTTGCGAGCGCGCGCAGGGCGTGGCTGCTGATGCCCAAAGGGCCGCTGCCTTCACGTTCGGTGTACAGGCGAATAAAATGACGGCTGAGGGATTCAAGATCGTCCAGGCGTTCGCGCAGTGGTGTAACCTGCAGCGGAAACTGGCTCAGGCGGTAGAACAGATCCCGGCGAAAGCTGCCGTTTTCGATGCTCTGACGCAGTGGCTGATGGGTGGCAGCTACCAGGCGAAAGTCGGAATGCTGCTCCTTTTGCGCGCCAAGGGGCCGGAACTGGCGACTTTCCAGCACTCGAAGCAGCTTGGACTGCAACGCCATGGGCATGTCGCCGATTTCATCCAGAAAAAGTGTGCCTCCATTTGCCTGAGCCAAAAGCCCTTCTTTGGCTTGGTCGGCGCCGGAAAACGCGCCTTTGGTGTGGCCGAAGAGTTCGCTCTCCAGCAGACTGTCTGGGATGGCGGCGCAGTTGACCACTACCATGGGGCCATTAGCGCGATCTGATAATTCGTGAATGCCTCTGGCAACCACGTCTTTGCCGCAACCAGTTTCGCCCTGAACCAGCACCGACAATTGGCTACCAGCGGCCCGAACGATTTGGGCGCGCAGCTTGGTCATGGCTTCTGAGGGGCCAACGAGTGTTCGAGCCAGGGTTTCGCAGCGCTTACGGACAGTTTCGGCATCGTGCAGGTTGTCTAAAGAGCGTTTGAGTAGGCGGCGCTGCCACACTTGATCACGGCTTTGTAGTTGTGCGATCCATTGATGCGTAAGCAGTTGCAGAAGTCCGCAATACAGGGGTTGGGCGGTTATGCCACTCCAGTCGGATTCGTCGCTACAGAGTACGAGTATGCCGAGGGTTCTGCCGTCGTCGCCGCGCAGGGGTTCGAGCCACAAGGATTTAGGACGGTTGCTGGCTTCTATCAGGCTCTGAAAACCTGGGTGGTCGAGGCGGTAGCTGGCGGCGCGGGTGAGTTCGCGGGCTTTGCCGGTTTGCAGCAGGTGGGCGAAGGGGTGGCTGAAGTCGCCGCAGTCGAATTCGCCGGGTTCGGGCAGGTCGCTGCAGTGCAGTGTGCGGCCACTGAGGTCAAGTTCGAGTGCCCAACAGCGGGTTAAGCCGAAGGTGCTTCCCAGCTGTGTTGTGGCGGTTTTCAGCAAATCCGGCAAGGTGGTTTGGCGCGTCAGTGCGACTGCCAGCTCAATGCCGGTGTGCAGTTCCATCTGCATCCGTCCCATTTCTCTTTCCCTTATGTTCCTGTTATCCGGTTCTGTACTGACCCGGTCGCACAGCGTGGGGTTGAGCTTTCCAAAACACGCCGTGAATACGTCCCTGCAGGCTCCGCTTCGCCATCCATGGCTACGCAGGGTTTTGGAAAGCTCAACCCCACGCTGCGCTAGATCACAGTTACTCTATGCTACGGTGCCTGAAAACCTGTTTTCGGAAACGCCCAGAGTTACTTGCTTAACCGGCTCTTTCGCCGCCAGTTTCTCCAGCAGCGCCAGCGAGATCGGCGGCAGTAATTCGCCCTCAATGATCGATTCCAGCAAGCGCGCACCGTTTTCGCTTCTTGTTGCGCGGCTGCGGATCGCTTCTACCAGGCCGTCTTCCATCACCACTTCGGTGTGGTAACGGTCGCGGATTTGCTGGGCCAGGCGTTCGAGTTTGTCGCCGACGATGCGGTTGAGGGTGTCTTCGCCCAGTGGCAGGTAAGGCACCACTTCCATCCGGGCCAGCAGGGCTGGTTTGAAGAAGTCGGCCAGTTCAGGGTACAGGGCTTCTTCGATGTTCTCCGGCTGTTCGGCATGGTGGACGATGGTCTGGTAGCCGAGGTTGGAGGTCAGGAAGAAGACGATGTTTTTGCAGTCGATCAACCGGCCTTCGCCGTCTGCCAGTTCGCCTTTATCGAAGGCTTGGTAGAACAGGTTGAGGACTTCCGGGTGGGCTTTTTCTACTTCGTCCAGGAGTACCACGGAATAGGGTTTCTGGCGGATGGCTTCGGTGAGGATGCCGCCTTCACCATAACCGACATAGCCGGGTGGTGAACCGATCAAGCGGGAAACGGTGTGCTTTTCCTGATACTCGGACATGTTGATGGTAGTGAGGAACTGGCGGCCGCCGTAGAGCAGTTCGGCCAGTTGTACCACGGTTTCGGTTTTGCCCACGCCGCTAGGGCCCACCAGTAGGAAGGCGCCCATGGGGCGGCCGGGGCGGCGGAGGTCTGCCCGGGCGGTGAGCAGGTGTTGGTGCAGGCAGTCGATGGCGGTGTCCTGGCCTTTGATGTGGGCTTGCAGGTACGCCGGCAAGTGGGTGATTTTTTTCAGTTCGTCGGTGGTCATGCTGTTCACGGGGATGCCCGTCCAATCGGCGATGACTTCGGCAACCTGGCGGGCATCTACCCGGGCGTGCACCAGAGGTTCGTCGGCTTGCAATTCAGCGAGCTCCTGCTCGATGGCCGCCGCTTCGTTTTGCAGGCTGGGGCGCACTTCAAGGTCAGCCTGTTCGGGCATTGTTTCGGTATCGGCTTCGTCTTTTGCAATGGCCTCCTGAACGTCCGCCGGGTTGAGCAGTTGTTCGCGGATTTCCACCAGACGGGCGACCATGTCGCGCTGGGTGTTCCAGCTTTCTTCCAGCTCTGCTGCTTCTTCGTTCAGTTCGGCAATGCGTTGTTCCAGCTCGATTTCCCGGGCGGCGTCAACGGTCTGACCGAGGGTATGTTCACGATTCAGCAGCTCCTGCTCCATGGCGAGCTGGTGCCGTTCGCTGCGCGCGTGGCTGAGCTTGCGCGGTGGCGTGCTCAGGTTGAGGCTGACTCGGGCGCAGGCAGTGTCCAATACGTCGATGGCTTTATCCGGTAGCTGCCGGCCCGCCAGGTAGCGCGCAGACATTTCGGAGGCAGCTTTCAGGGCGCTGTCGGCGATGAGTACCTGATGGGCTTTTTCATACACGGTGCGCAGGCCACGAAGAATGTGCACAGCCTGTGCCGGGCTGGGCTCGTCCAGGGCGACTGGCTGGAAGCGACGGCTGAGGGCCGGGTCTTTTTCGAAGTACTTTTTGTATTCGCGCCAGGTTGTGGCGGCGATGGTGCGCAACTCGCCACGGGCCAAAGCGGGCTTGAGCAGGTTGGCGGCGTCGGACCCGCCTTCATTGTTGCCGGCGCCGATCAGTGTGTGGGCTTCGTCGATGAACAGAATGATGGGTGTGGCTGAGCCTTTCACCGCTTCTATCACGCCTTTCAGGCGTTTTTCGAACTCACCTTTTACCGAGGCACCGGCCTGCAATGCACCCATGTCGAGGGTCCAGAGCTCTACCTTTTGCAGGCGCTCCGGCACTTCGGCGTTAACGATGCGCAGGGCGAGACCCTCCACAATCGCACTTTTGCCCACACCCGCATCACCTACCACGATGGGATTGTTCTTGCGCCGGCGGCAGAGGATATCAATCATCTGATCGATTTCAGCATCACGGCACACCACCGGGTCCAGCTTTCCGGCACGGGCCAGCGCGGTAAAATCGGTAGCGTAGCGTTTGAGCGGATCCATATCCGCCTCGGCCTGGGGTGCACCTGTTTCGCCCTGCGCCATTTTCGGGCGTTCGGCGGAACCGGCGGTCATGGTGTCAAACTGACGGCGCAGGTGCTCCCGGTTAATATCCCGGAGTTGCTGGCTAACCTGTGGCATGAGGTAGCGGTCGGCGTTCATCAACAAGGCCAGGAATACAGCGCCGGAGCGCAAATCCTGATGCCCCAGCTCGGTGGAAGCCAGCAGCCAGGCGTCCTGCAGCAGGTCGATCAGCAGCGGTGAAAAAGATGGATACGGCTCTGCGGTCTGCAGTTCTCCGTTCAGGCTTTCACCAACAACCGGCTGAAACTCTTGATGGTTAATTCCGGCCTGCTCCAGAATCTGGCGCACGTCAGAAAATGGCGTTTCCAGTAATTTGAACAACAGGTGGGCCGGGGTGATTTCTGCTCCCTGGCGGCTGATACACAGGGCCGCAGAGGCTTCCAGCCCATTGCGGCAAATATCGTTGAGGCGCCCGATAAGCGCCGGCAGTTCTACCCGAATCACAGTGATATCCTTATTTCGGTAGTTGTTCCAATACGCTGAACACATCCATGATGCGTTCTTCCAGCGCTATGTTGTAAAGGCTGTATATGCCCACCATGGCCGCTGCAAACAACCCGGCAATGCCCCACAGCGGCAAACCGCTTCGTAACCGGTTGCGGGCTGGTGTTACGTTGATCTGGGCGTCTGTCAGAGGCTCGGGGCCCTGGTCTTCCCTGAGCGACTGAAGTTGCTCATGAAGCCCACGCAGAATCTGCTCGTACTCATCGCGGCCGTTTTCCATCACTTTGTAACGGCCTTCAAAGCCCAGGCACAGACACAGGTAGATAAACGCCAGCATGTCCTTGTAGCGCGCCGGCTCCTGCTCCATGCGCGCGAGGATGGCGAATACTTTCTCGCCGCCCCAGGTTTCGTTGTGAAAGCGCGACAACAATGAGTGCTGGGACCAAACGCTGTGGGCGCCCCAATCCGTGCCCAGCACCGCTTCATCAATGAAGGCGCAAAGCACGTAACGATAAGCCACTACCGTAGGGCGTTCGTAGCCTTGCTCGACCAGCTCCCGATCAATGGCGGCCACCTCGTCCACAACCTGCTGGTAAAGGCTTTCAACCGCTCCAAAATCCGCCAGCCGGCGAATCCGGATCACCAGCCCAAGCAAAGGCGTGGCTGCATCGGTCAGGCGATTGTCTTCCAGCCCTCTGAGGTGGAACTGATCATTGCCAAAGTCGCGGCCCGAGGTGCCGTCTTGGGGCTGTTCTTCGGCAAACAACAGATCACTGAATGCACTGCCGCCGGAATGCCTGCTGCCTTCGGGTAAATCCATTACCGGTGCATCTGTCATAATTTAGCTCCTGATCGCCCAGAACTGCATTTCCAGACCTGGGAAGCTGCCCGCCACGTGGAAGGCAAAGCCGCTGGCGTTGTCCAGCATTTGCCAGGCCTGGCTTTGATCGTCCAGCCGGAAATACACAAACCCGGCGTGATATGGCAACTGGCGCGGCGCCACTGGCAGAGCAGACAACGGAATGCCTGGAAGCTGCAGGCTGATGAGGTCGCGAATTTTCTCCACGGAGGCCACCTTGCACTGCTGGGTGAACTGCTTGCGCAGATCGTCCAGAGGCATGTCGGCTTTGACCGCCAGAATGAACTCGGCACCTTGAATCAGCTGGCCGTCCTGAACCGGCGCTACCGTCAAACCGTACTGGCGCTGTTGCAGCTGAATAGCCAGAGCTCGCGGCTCCAGTACCGTGCTGAGAGATTGCCGCAAGACCTGCATCAATGGCGTAAAGCAATCTTCAGGCAGGTCGTGATCGTAGGCTGGATATTCCCGCGGTAGACGGCCTTCGTCGGTAAAAGTCACCAGCTCGCCGCAAAGCTCCAAAAGGGCCTCGAACAAACGCTCCGGGTGCAGTTGGCGCAATCGGGCCAGGTGCATAAACCTCGGGTGTGCCCGATTGAGCATCTGCAGCAACATGAAATCTGCCACATCCGCAACGCCGCCCTGCCCTGGCGCGCCCACGCGTTCCGCAATATTACGTGCACGTTCACGCATTAAGCCTGCCATTTCACCGACAAAACGCTGTAACCTGGGCGCCGACCGAACGCTAAGCATGGTGGGCATAAAGTTCGGATCCATCACCAAACTGCCATCAGGGCGTTTTTCCAGAATCCGGCCAATGGCCAGTGCCGCATAGGCGCTACGATCATCCCGCTCCAACATCAGGCGCGGCGCAACACGGGCCACGTCGATGGTGTGAGCATCTCCATCAATGGAATGCAGATCCCGAATTTCTGTGCTTTGAGCCCGGAACCTTCCGGCCACCGGCGCATCCGGCCACTCCACTTCCGTCAAGCTGTCGCTGCCCAGAGGCAGGGCCAAATAGACAACCTGGTTGGCCACCGATGCATCCGCGATTTCCAGGGGCTCTGGCATCACATCGTCTTGGGGCAGATTAAAACGGGTGCCATCGGGAAACAGGCCGCTGGCTCGCACCAACCCAACTCGCCCAAAGCTCAGGTATTCCGCGTTTAGCTCCAGATCGCTGAAACCGTACAAGTAATCGGAAACCGCAAGGGACCGTTCATTTATCTGGTGCTCCAGATACCGCTGCTGCTGCTGGAAGTGCTGGGGTTTGATAAACAGGCCATCACTCCAGACAACTCGATTTGTAACGGCCATCAGGTTTCTTCCGACCGTTTGAGTTGCACTTCTCTATCTCTCAAATTAACCAGAAGATGGTACCGGCCACCGATAGGATCCACCCGAACCACCTTTTTCCACTGGGACATATTGGGGTAAGCGTAGAACGCAATCACACCAATAAACCGGGTGTCTTTGCTAATCTCAAACGGTTCAACAAACTTAAACTGGTTAGGTACCAATGTGTAATCACTGTGATCAATGTAATTACGGCCCAATGAATCCTCTAGATTGTTCAACAGCTGATCGAAATCTCCTGCCATCAGTAACGAGCTGTCGCGCATTTCAATAATCTGAAAGGCAATCGGCGTAGGGGCCAAGGACTCGTTCGGATTCACACCTGGCTCGGCAACCATGGTCAGATCCACCCGGCTGGGAAGATCTTCGGCATACCCCACAGGAATATCCGGATCCCAAAGCACTTTTGCGGTTTTAGTCACGGCATTATAGGGCGTGCTGCATCCCGCAAGCACAAACACCATCGCCAGTCCCGTCGTCAGCAAATTCCATTTGCAGGTTTTCACAGCAGATTCTCCCTTTGTAGTTGACGCAAATGCTGGTCGTAAGCCTGGTCGAACACTTCCTGAAACAGGCGTTCAAATCCCTGCTGACGACTCGATTTTAATTCTCGGTAATAGTGCTGGTACATATCCCAGGCCCAGAGACCTTCATCTTCATTCTGCTGCAGGCCACGACGGTAGCCATGAAAGCGGCGCAGCAGAGCTTCTGGGGAAAACGCATGAAGAATGGCTTCCAACGCTTCGCTAATGGCTTCGCGAGTTGCCCGCTGGTGGTGATTCAGACTTTGCAGGCTTTCCTGCACGGCGGCAGGCGCCGACAAATGCACCGGGCTGCGCTGGCTGGCAAACAAGGTTTGCACGGTTTCTTCGTAATCCCCGCCAAGACGCAAGGGATTGTCTTCAATAGGCTGCAACCGTGTGCGCAGCGCCTGATGCCGGCTATCTTCGCTCTGGTGCAGAGTCAGCAACCCTTCTATCGCCGCTTTTAGCGTCTGCCCGGCCTCCTCCAAAAACAACTGCATGCCATCGCTGTCAGCAAAGTTGAGCCCTGCCTCCATACCCTGCATCAAAGGGGTAGCACTGACATGTTTGCGACTTTGATCGCCCTGGTGGCGGCTCTTCTCACCTGGGCCCTGATCCGGTGCGCCCGTATTAGTGTGTGACATCCAGCCCCTCTCTCCTTTTCTTACCGGAAGGCCCATCGCCACGTCGCGATTTTCCCGGTATTCATCCGTTACATCGGTTTCAGCCGCAAACCAGGCTCGCTCGCTTGCCATGAGCGTGCGCTCATCATGGCCGGCACTGGCAGGCTCATCCTGCCAGTGCAACATGGGATCCGTGCTTACGGTTTTTGCAGTCGCCGGCGCCAGTCCTTCCAGGGGTTCGGATACGTGCATGTCGCTCTCTCGCCGGGCCCCTCGGGTCAGCTCGCCCTCTGCTACATCCACCAACCTTCTATCCTCAGCAGCCTCCCGGTGCTCCAGCTCCTGATCGGCAGGCACGTCTGACAGTTCCGCCCGAATGCGGAAGCGACCGATACTAACCGTATCGCCCTGGTTCAGCCGTGCCCGACGGCCACGGCCCACAGGCTGGGTCGCGCTGTTAATGTAGGTTCGGCCGCTGCGATCAATCAGGCAAAAGCCACCATCAAGGAGCCGGATTTCCGCGTGCCCCGGAACAGCGCCCGTGCGATGCGCCGATAGCTGCCAGGTATCACTCTCGGCTGTGCCTATGGAACCACCTTGAGGGCCAAAACTGTGCTCAATGCCAGCCCCACTGCGGGTGGCGCCGGGGTTGGTTACCGTCAGCTTCAGTTTGGTTACCTGCCGCTCGTCCATGATTACGTTCCTTTTTCTGTTAACGGCGTATCTGAATCCGCACGGCTGGTCGGCGCTTGGATTTTTCGGGTGTCACAAAAGAATTCCAGCCCAACCGCACATCCTCCCCCAGTTGCATCGGGCGGATATCCTGTGCTCGCATCTGCAACTCCAGGTCGTAGGCCAGTTGTTCTCGGGTGGCGAATTCCACCAGCTTCACCAAGCGTTGGTGATCCTGCCCATTGGGCAGAAAATCCGCAAAGCGCTGGCGGCTCAGGTTTCGAATTCGCAAAATGAACTTGCCGCTGCGGTCGCGAACCTGGGAACCAACCAGTGTGTCGTTTCCCAGCGTGGCATTACTCTGGCCAAGGCGTGTTTGTTGATCTTCACCGATGGCCACCTTGCGTAAAACCCACTGTTCAATGCTGACATCGTCCAGATCGAAGCAGTGGCCCACAATGCCACTGACCACTTCAGGAGAACGGCTGCGGCCCGCCATCAGCCCGGAATACGCTAGCATTTTTGACCAGTTAACCGGTGTGGCTTCCCGTAACCGGCTGTCACCCAGACCGATAAGGGCGTAGATCAGATTGGAAAACCCATCCGACGCGCCAGGGCGAAAACGCACGTAGTAGCGGTATTTGCGCCACGAGCGATGAAACAGGGTGACCAGTCGGTGATTGAAGAAGTCCAGAAAGTGCCGGCGTATCCCAAGATCCTGACCGGCTTCCCAGGCCAGATCCTCAAGGTAGTACCCTGGCAACGGCGACTGAGAACCGTGCAAGCCCAGAAAGCTCACTTCCATCTGGTAGGGCCCGTGTTCGTGCTCCGGCGACAAGGCTGAGATCACATCACTGCCAGGAAACCCCAGCCCCGCCGACGATGAAAAACGGATGCGCGCCTGGTTTGGCTGGTCGCCCCGACCGCCCTCCAGATCATCGCCATGGTGTCGGTGAATCAAGTCCACCAGCTGAAAAAAACTGTATCGCCGCGCATTGCCCAGAACGGGTTGCAGGCCGGCTACATCAGCGGCTGCTGACCTTGCTGTAACGTCCATGTATACCGTTCCTGGTTGTCTGTGTTCACCACTTCCAGTTGGTGAAATGCGTTGATACTGGCATAAAGTGCGAAGAACTGGCTGAGTACGGTACCGAACAGGTACAAATCGCCTTCCGACGCAAAAGCCTGCTGGTCCAGTTTCATCACCGAACGAATCCCCCGTACCGGCAGCCCGCGAACCATCTTGTCTACCGGGTTGGTTTCGATCGCACTGATACCGGCAAGCCGCTTCTGGGATACTCGCTCCGCTTGGCGGTCCACCAGTGCCCGAAAGTCATACACCCGCAACACGGTGCGCAGTGCATCCACATCCAGCATTGAGAGATAATTCAACGATAGATTGGAAATCAGTGTCCACAAAAGGCTGCCATCAAGGGTCGGCCTCAGCGTAGCGGTGGGTCGGGTGATGTTGCTAAACGAGGCAAATGCCGGCGTAGTTTCCGTGGCCATACACACTTCCCCGACCGCCAGCTGCTGGGGCAATTGCCGATTGGTACAGGTCAGCGTCAGCGAAATCGCTTCCTGGCGATCCATGCACTCAGACTCATCACCACGAACAAACGACATATAGTGATCAAAACCGTCGCCCCGCACGCTGTCCCTGGCCCGAACCCGGTAATACAACGCGGTGCGACCGCGATCCCGCTCAACCTCGTGTTGGAAACTCTCGAACGCCGTATAAATCCGACGCTCGCCTCGCCCCGAACGGCCTTCAAGCCAGCCTTCAACCTGTTCAATGCTGAACACTTCAAAATGATCTGGCGACCGGCTGGAGGCCAGAATCCGATACTCGGTCTGGCGCCCGTTTAGATCAACCGGCTCGCCCTCGTGGATAAACAAATTCACTGCCGGCGTGCAGTAAAGCTGCATATTCTCTGGCCGAACCCGTGCATCTGGCGGCAGAATCCGGCTGAAATGAAAACGCAGACTGATTTCATCTGCCTGTACTGCAGGCAGGCGATTGCCAAGGCCGGTGATATCCACAAACCGGAACGCCTCTGGAAAACTCAGGTATTCCTGCAGAATCCGATACCCTGGGTAAGCGTTCTTGGGATAAGGCAAAAGGGCCTCATCAGTGGCAAACCCGACTGGCTTCAGAAGCGACGTTGGTAAGTTATAAACCGATTCCCCAACAACCAGCTCCATGCGGCTGAGGTAGTGGTTTAGCCATAAATAAAGTGTTTCAGCTGTGTGATTATCCCCGCCCAGATAAAAGCGCAGATTATCCAGCCCAAGAGCGCTCAACGGTTGGTCTGTGTGCAGCGCCAGATCCACGGTCATCGACGAAACTTCACGTGAATGCTCCGCATGAGCATTTGCCACACTGATTGGAAAAACATCCACCGCTCGGCAGGTTCGAAACCGACATTGAGTTTGCTTGGTGGCATCCCCAAGTGGACGGCTCTTGATCTCGGTATACCGATCAACCCGCTGCCGTTCACTAATCGCATGCAATTGCGGATCAAAGCGCATAATGGTGCAGCTCGGAACCGGGCGAAGATAGTTCGGCCACAACATATTCAGCAGAGAATGCGTCAACTCCGGGAACTCGTCTTCCACCTTTTCCCGAAGCTTTCCTGTCAAAAAAGCAAAGCCTTCCAGCAACCGTTCCACGTCTGGATCTGTGCTTTGTTCTGACAAGAACCGGGTTAGCTGCGGATGGGCATCCGCGAACTCTCGCCCCTGCAATCGTAGGAAGCTTAGCTCGTCCCTGTAAAATCGGTTTAACTTCATACAACTACTGCATCCTTGGGAGTATGAGACGGTCGGTATACTTTTCTTCCGGGAAAAAACAACTCGCTGCGCTCAGACATTTTTTTCCCTGCAGAAAAGCATCCTTACCGGCTCCTGCCATCCTTGGTGTTCGCTGATCGTTTCGTTACGTCACTCGGTAGTAACGTTTGTCATCCAGTAATAGATCTATCGTTGTTTTGTCGTCTTTTGCGCCTGCGTTCAGGTATACCGTTACCTGGAAACGCAGTTGCAAAGGATCTGGGCCTTGCGGCAAGGCGACTACATCAACCCGCTTTACTCTCGGTTCGTACCTCTCAATACACTGCCGGATCGCACTTCGGATCTGGATACTCAGATCGTGGGTGCCAAGGGTCGCGTCGTTGAAATCCAGCAACCCCAATTCCGGTACGCAAGCACTGTTGCCGGGATGGGCATTGAGCAGACGCACGAGGTGGCGTTTGATGGAATCCACCACATGGGTCACTTCACCCATGCTTTGCCCGGCAGGAGCGGCAGCCTGCTCCAATCGTTCGAACAGGCTGCCTCCCATCTTTTGTGGGTTACCACTGAGCACGGGTTAATCCTTGTCCAGGCGGCCCACAAGCGACAGCTCGAAGTTTGCGCCCATGTATTTGAAGTGCGGGCGCACGGCCAGGGATACCTGGTACCAGCCCGGATCGCCTTCTACATCAGAAACCGTTACCTGAGCTGCGCGCAGAGGTCGACGGCTACGTACTTCAGCTGGTGGGTTTTCCTGGTCAGCTACGTACTGGCGAATCCAGGTGTTTAGCTCGCGCTCAAGATCCTGACGCTCTTTCCAGGAACCAATCTGCTCGCGCTGCAGCACCTTGATGTAGTGGGCCAAGCGGTTAACGATCATCATATAGGGCAGCTGGGTGCCCAACTTGTAGTTTGTCTCCGCTTCTTTGCCTTCCTTGGTGTTCGGGAACTGCTTGGGCTTTTGCACGGAGTTGGCGGAGAAGAAGGCGGCGTTGTCACTGCCCTTACGCATGGTTAGCGAGATAAAGCCTTCGTCGGCCATTTCGTATTCGCGACGGTCGGTGATCAACACTTCGGTGGGAATTTTGGCTTCCAGCTGGCCGAACGAGTCGAACAGGTGAACCGGCAGGTCTTCCACCGCACCACCGCTTTGCGGACCGATGATATTCGGGCACCAACGGTACTTGGCAAAGCTTTCAGTCAATCGTGTGGCTAAAAGGTAGGCGGTGTTGCCCCATAAGTAATGTTCGTGGTCGCCGGAGACCTCTTCTTTGTAGTTGAAGCTACTGACCGGGTTTTCAGTCGGGTCGTAGGGAACTCGCAGCAAGAAGCGTGGCGAGGCCAGGCCCAGATAACGGGCGTCTTCAGACTCCCGCAGTGAACGCCACTTGGCGTACTTGGGGCCTTCGAAAACAGCTTTCAGTTCTTTGATAGCTGGCAGTTCCTGGTAGCTGTCTACGCCAAAAAAAGATGGCGCAACAGAGGACAGAAAGGGGGCGTGTGCCATGGCACCAACAGAGGATACATACTGCAGCAGCTTCATATCCGGAGTGGATGGTGTGAACGCGTAATTGCCCACAACAGCACCTACTGGTTCACCACCAAACTGGCCATACTCCGTAGAATAAATATGCTTGTAAAAACCGGTCTGGGTAACGTCGGGAGCAAACTCGAAGTCTTCCAGCAGTTCGGTTTTAGTGGCGTGCAGGATATCCACTTTGATGTTCTCGCGGAAATCGGTGCGATCGACCATCAATTTCAGTCCGCGCCAGGATGATTCCAGCTCCTGCAACTTTGGCGCGTGCAGGATTTCATCCATTTGGGCACTGATCTTGCGATCCAGTTCGACCACCATCTGGTCAACCAGTGCCTTGTTGACCGGCTGGCCTTTTTCTTCGCTTTTCAGCAGGTTGGCGATAAACGTTGCCACGCCTTTGCGGGCAACATCGTAGCCCTCGTCGGCCGGTGCCATACGGCTGTTGGCCATAACCTGATCGAGCAACGAGCCTTCCGTTACGGATTCAGAGGCAACAGTTTGCTGCGCAGTAGTATCAGACATACCACATCCCTTCAGTACGTGATTGATATTGGGTGTTGTGCTCCGCGCTCAGGCGGCAGCGTCTATTACTCGCCGTCTGTAGCCAATTCCAGCTCAGACAACAGGGTTTCCCGGGCTTCGTCATTATCCAGCAGTTCCTGCAGCTTGGATCGAAACGAAGGTACATTACCCAGAGGGCCTTTTAAGGCAACAAGAGCTTCCCGCAATTCGATAAGCTTCTTCATCTCGGGAACCTGACGGGCAATACTGTCAGGTGAGAAATCATCCAGAGTATGGAATTCGAGGTTGACCGGCAATTCTTCGGCCTGCTCTTCCAACTGGTTGGATACGGTGGTGGAAAGCGTAAGGCCTGATTCCTTCATGACAGAACGAAAGTTGTTCTTGTCGATGGAAATAGCCTTGCGGTCTTCGATGGGGGTTTCTTCGGCGTGTCCCTTGAAATCACCAACCACGAACATTTTCAGCGGCAGCTCAGTTTCAGCTTGCTGATCTCCGGTGGCGGGGACATATTTGATATTGATGCGCTCTTTCGGCGCGACAGAACCGTCTTTAGACGACATGGCTTGCTCCCTATGCAAATCATTTGCAGTTGTTCAATCCCTGGTACATACCTTCCTGGTACGCAGCAGAAAAACTGTACACAGATAGACCAGACTTCTCAAGCAAAAATTGGCCAGAAAAGTATCAAAATGTGCGCGCGGGCAAGCTTTTGCCAAAGTATCTGTACCCTCGTGTGCGCTTGTGACCTACTGGCCACAGCAGCCGGAAATTTGGTCAATGACGGCAGGCCGCACCGTGGATATACTCCTGAAACCCATAGTTAAAGCGTAAAAGTACTCTCACAACAACCAAGGAGGAAATTGATATGAGCGATTTGAAAGCCAGTTTCGATGAGGCGGTAAGCTATATTCAAAATGCGGAAGGGGACTTCAAGCCCTCCAACGAGATGAAGCTGGAGTTTTACGCCCTATACAAGCAGGGGACCGAAGGCGATGTGTCGGGCAAGCGACCGGGCATGATGGACTTTGTTGGCCGCGCCAAGTATGACGCCTGGGAAAAGTGCAAAGGCATGTCAAAAGACGACGCCATGCAGAAGTACATCGACAAACTCGAAGCACTAAAGTAAGCAGCCCTGCTTTTCGATCCCGGCAGGAATTATGCCGGGATCGCATCCCTGACTCAGAGCAACTGTCAACGACCCGTCATATTCACATTGAGTGTATCGTAGGTACGGTTTTCCGGCGGGCGGATCACATAATTGTTGCTGTGTGTCTGCCCGGGAATGGATTTTGGCGTACTAAAACGAAACTGTACGGGTATTTCTGAGCGCCCCAGATCGGTACGACTGTCGCGAGGCTGCAGTGCAAGAGGATCCAGATAGAAGTCATCGTTCCCCGCCGGCTGAACCGGAACTCCCTGTGCCGGCGCAGCTAAACCACCTTCAATCACCGTATCTGACAGGGCATCTTCCGCAATAGAGCGGAACGAGATGGTTTCCAGCGTTGACCGCTGTTCCAGTGCAAACGCCGGGCTTTCGCCAGGATTAGTCTGAGCGCTCGCAGAGCCTGCTACTATAAGCAGGACAGCCACAGGGGTAAGCCCAAGACGTATCAATTCAGACGATCTGGCAATACGATGCAAGACACTCATGGCTTCCTTCCTAGTCTGAGACACGCCTTCTCTTAAAGGTGTCAATTTTTGATCAGTCTATCGCCAAACTGGCCGCGTTTCTCGGTTGATTGACTGTTTTGTGACAACTTTCACTGGTGCGCATAATCAAATTGTTACATGCGGGCTCTGATCTTTGAACTCGCGCAGGTTTTGACAGCTCACCCGCTTTGAAAAAACAGGAGCAGCCTTGAAAACTCCACTTATTACCAGGCAGGGCTACGATGACCTGCAGAAAGAACACGATGAGCTCTGGAGATTTGAACGCCCGGAGGTCACAAAAAAAGTTACATGGGCCGCCAGTCTTGGTGATCGCAGTGAGAACGCTGATTATCAGTACAACAAAAAGCGGCTTCGGGAGATCGATCGCCGGGTGCGCTATTTAAGGCGCTGCCTTGACAGTCTCAAAGTGGTTGAGCATCACCCTGAGCAGGAAGGGAAGGTATTTTTCGGCGCCTGGGTAGAAGTCGAGAACGACGAAGAGACGACTCTAAAATTCAGAGTTGTGGGCTACGATGAGATATTCAATCGCAACGATTACATTTCCATCGATTCTCCAATGGCTCGGGCATTGCTGAGAAAAGAAGTGGGCGACGAAGCCCAGGTGAGAACCGCGGCAGGGACAACCACTTGGTATATCAATGCCATTGAGTACAACAAGTAGAGCGTTGCCCCAAAACACTCCACTCTGGCACTTTTTTTGAGCATAAAAAAACCCCGCAAAACGGGGTAAGGCTAGCGCTGTGCTGGAGGAAGAAGCAAGCGGCTATTAATGCCTGCCTCTAACTACAATGCCTATTCTCCACACCCGGCATTACCAAGCCCTTTCTGACGAATTACCTTTTGGTCAGGGTAGGCTCCAAAGCCCTCCGGAAATTAGGTTGTACACTCTAAGGAAGGCCGTTAGCGTTCACGTATTGAACCTTATATCCGCTTCCAGCTATGGAGATAACATAATGAACACACAGAAGCTTCTGAACATGGCTCTTGAAGGCGTAGACGCCTTGGGTTATCGCCTCGATCAGATGGGCATTACCGGAAAGGTTAACCGTCACAATATCGCAGCGTTCCTGATGGCAGAGCAGAAGCACCTTGAGGGTGAGTGGGACAGTATTCAGGTTCGCTTGAACCTTCGCCGCTCGCAGTTTGAGCGCATTACCCAGCAGGTTGAAACCCGAACAGACGCCCTGATCGGGCCGGTTATGTCACAGGTAAACCGGTTCCGCCCGAGCCACTAAGGCTCAGGTACGGCCGGCTTTCGTGGCGCAGATGCGTCATCGCTGGCCGATTCTTGGGCCTGTTCTGCCTGGGCAGCTCTGATACGTTTACGTACTCGGGTGAGAGCCGGCATGCACACAGCCACGGTTAAGCCTGGCGGCTGCTCCCCTTCGTAGGTATCGCTAAGTATAATCCGCCCCTTATGAATCTCCGCTACGGCACTCACCAGGCTGAGCCCTAACCCGTTACCGGGGAGGGAGCGGCTTTTTCCAACCCGGTAGAAACGCTGGAACACCTGATCTTTCTCATCGTCGGGGATCCCGATACCGCTGTCTTTTACTTCAAACACAGCGTCGTCGCCCTCTTTCCGGACGGCTACACCAATCGTGCCATGCTCGGGCGTATATTTAATGGCGTTATCAATCAGGTTGCTGATCATCTGAAAGAGTAAATCCCGATCCCCTTCAATAACCACTCCAGCCTCAAGAGACTGTTCAAACGTCTGATCTTTATCCTCCGACAGTGCCTCATAAAGCTCACACGCGTCGGACACCAGTTCATCCAGAGCTACCCGCTTCATGTCAGAGGAGTTGCCCTTGGTCTCGAGGCGCGCAATGCGCAAGAGAGCATTAAAAGTCGCGAGCAGCTGGTCCGCTTCTGCCACGGCCCGGCCCGCCTGCTCACGGGCTTCGTCGTTGTCGACGGACATCAATGTGTTTTCCAGCTGGTTCCGTAATCGCGTCAGGGGTGTTCGCAGGTCATGGGCGATGCTGTCAGACACATGTCGAATGCCTTCCATCAGATACACAATTCGATCAAGCATTTGATTCAGATTTTCTGCGAGCTGATCAAAGTCATCTTCTGTCCCGCGAGTGGGTATACGAAGGGAGAGGTGCCCGTTCATGATTCGTCGGGAGGTGTTATTGATAATTTCTATACGGCGGGTTGTACTTCGGCTCATCAAAAAACCGCCAAGCAGTGCCAGCGCAAGGGTGATCCCCATGCCCCAGTTGATTGCCGTTTCAATAACCCGCTTTAGGCTCGTGAGTTCGTCCACATCCCGGCCAACAAGCAATCTCAAACCGCCCTGAACTTCGAAAATGCGGGCACGAGCTAAACGCTCTGGCCCTGCCCAGCCCACTGCCGAGCTAAGCGTGAAGTTGACCCAACCGCTCTCTGATCGGCCACCTTCGGGCCAGGTTTCTATATTGCCTGCCAGCTTAAGGAAATCTTCAGTGGTGAGCAGGTAAATCGTTTTGGCATTAGGATCGCGGGCGACCCGCTCACGAATAATCGTGATCAGGCCATTTACTCCACGCCCCCGGTATTGCTCCGCGAGCCCAGCAATTTCCGCTTCAATGGTTTCGTCGGTCTGAGCGGTCATGAAGCCCGCTGTACGCCAGTAAATAAAGGCCAGTAAGAGAAATACCGAGGTGGCAAACACCACCATGTACAGCAGGGCAAGCTGGAAGGACGAGGTCCTGAGCTGGCTAAGCAGTTTCACGCAACATGTACCCTGCACCCCGTATGGTTTGCAGTAGGGGTGTCTCGAATTCCTTATCTATTTTTGCCCGTAGGCGGCTGATGTGCACGTCAATTACGTTGGTCTGCGGATCAAAATGATAGTCCCAGACTTTTTCCAGCAACATGGTTCGGGTAACCACTTGGCCCGCGTTACGCATCAGATATTCCAACAACCGGAACTCTCTGGGCTGAACATCAATATTCTGACCGGAACGCTTCACCGTTCGGGCTAGCAGATCCATTTCCAGATCCGCGACCCGCAACACGGTTTCGGTTTCTGCAGACTGACGATTCCGCCGCACCAACGATTCAATCCGGGCGAGAAGCTCAGTGAAGGAGAAGGGTTTGGTGAGGTAATCGTCGCCGCCGCCTCGCAGGCCTTCAACGCGATCATCAACATCACCCAGCGCACTCAAAATCAGAACCGGTACTTGATTGCCTGTAGCGCGAACCGTTTTGATGATAGACAGCCCGTCCATGCCCGGAAGCATGCGATCGACAATCATGATGTCGTAATCTTCACTGGCAGCCATCATCATGCCATCCTTGCCGTCTGCAGCATGGTCGACCACGAAGTCCGATTCTTTCAGACCTTTTACAAGATAGTTTGCTACGTCCTGATCATCTTCGATTACCAGTGCTTTCACCAGATCCCCTCCCAATAGCAGATTACATTCACAACAGAGTACGAATAACTCGGTGCACCGGCCAGTTACGATCCTGTAAGAGGGTGTCGCAAACGGCGACGGTCAGCCACAAACAAAAACGCCACCTACCTAATCGGTGGTGGCGTTTTCAAGGCTTTCCAGTGCAGGGCCGGATTAAGCAGCTTCAACCATCTGCAACCGAATCTTCTTCATCGCATTTTTTTCCAGCTGGCGAATACGCTCAGCAGAAATACCATACTTGTCGGCTAGCTGGTGAAGGGTTGCCTTGCTTTCAGACAGCCAGCGCTCACGCAGAATATCCTGGCTGCGCTCATCAAGCATGCCCATAGCCTGCATCAGACGGCCATTGGAGTCTTCCGTCCAGTTGGCGTTTTCAAGCTGAACAGCTGGATCGTTGCGATGATCTTCCAGATAATACGCCGGTGCCTTGTAGGCGTTGTCGTCATCATCGTCCATCGGGCCATCAAAGGCCGTGTCATGAGAGGAAAGGCGGCCTTCCATTTCTCGTACAGCCCGAGGTTCTACGCCCAAATCCTCTGCCACCGCATGCAGCTCTTCATGGCTCAGCCACGCCAGCTTTTTCTTCTGGCTGCGCAAATTAAAGAACAGTTTGCGCTGAGACTTGGTCGTTGCCACTTTCACAATGCGCCAGTTGCGCAAAATAAACTCGTGAATCTCAGCCTTGATCCAGTGCACAGCAAAGGAAACCAGCCGAACACCGTATTCTGGGTTAAAGCGCTTCACAGCCTTCATCAGGCCGACGTTGCCTTCCTGAATCAAATCAGCCTGCGCCAGGCCATAGCCTGAATAGCTGCGGGCAATATGAATAACAAATCGCAGGTGAGACAACACCAACTGACGGGCTGCGTCTACGTTTTCTTCGTAGTGAAGGCGCTCGGCTAGTTCTCGCTCCTCATCCACGGTCAACACCGGAATGCGGCTCGCGGCCTGAATATAAGCCTCAAGATTTGCGCCCGGAACCAGTTTTTCAATGAGCTGTAAACTCGTACTCATGCTTTAACCTCCGAACTTGGCAGTCGCATAATATAACGGATAAACGTTAGACTGCCAAGAACCTGTAAAGTTCCCAAAACTCCCCAATAAAACGTTTTAAATCAACAAAATGGGGAGTTCGCCCTGACTTTTCCTTATACGTAAGAAGCTAACCCGGAACAAGCTTTAGTTTCAATACGGTATTACCGTGATCCGGTTCATCCGCCGCCAGCAATTTCTCCCGGCTCGATATCGTCCAGGTGGCGCTTTACCGCAACCCAAGCGCCCAGCCAGCCTAGCAGCATCGCAACAATAATCAATGCAAAGGCACCATCAATGCTGAGGCCATCAAGCGAAAAATCGCTGTGGTACAGCCTGGCAAGGCGCTCAACCGGCCCACTCAGCCACCATAGGGAAAGCTGTAGCAGTATCCAGGCAACAACCCCGCCCCCAAAGCCAAACCAGGCCCCCGTGTACAGAAACGGCCGGCGCACAAAGCCGTCGGTACCACCGACCAGTTTGGCAACCAAAATCTCATCACGACGACTCTCAATCGACAACCTTACGGTATTGCCAATAACCAGCACCACGGCCACGGCCAGCAATATCGCAAGCGCCCACACAGCTCGCGCAAGCAAGTCTGTCATGGCATTGAGGCGCTGCAGCCAGCCCAGATCTATCTGAACCCGCTCTACGCTCTCCATGCCTTCAATATACGTAACCAGCCCCGCCACACCCTCTGCTGAGCGGGCATTTTCCTCTGGAGTGATCAATAGCGTGTGGGGCAAAGGATTTTCTTCTAGATAATCCAGCGCATCGGCCAACCCTGAAGAAGCCCGGAACTCTCTCAATGCCTGATCACGGTCCACCAACTCCAGCTCTGTGACTCGGCTATCCGCCCTGATTTCGCGGGCCAACTCCTGAGTTTGATCGAGACTTGCGCTCAATTTCATATAGGCCGTCACGCGGGCGCTGCTCTCCCAGCCGGCACTCACACCCTGAAGGCTGGTTAACAGCAACAGTAACGCAACGGGCAACGCCAGGGCGACGCCCATCACGGCCCAGGTCATCAGGCTTGCAATGGGCGTTCGCCACATGCGACCGACGCTATCGCGGGCGATCTTCCGGTGGTTTTTAACATAGGATTCGGCCTGCTCGCGCCAGGGCGACCGGGCAACTTTTGCCCCACGAGATGGGTCTGGCTTACGGGGCTTGGATGAAGGGTCAGCGGCCACTCACACCTCCCTGAAACGGCTTGCCACCGGTAATCAAATTGCCGTGATCCAAAGTTAGCGTGCGCCGATCCATTTCATTGATCAGGGCAAGGTCGTGGCTGGCAATCAACACGGTGACGCCCACCTGGCTGAACTGGCCAAACAGATTCATGATGTCTGCCGACAGCTTAGGGTCCAGGTTGCCGGTAGGCTCATCCGCTAGCAGCAGGGGCGGCTTATTCACCACAGCCCGGGCAATGCCTACGCGCTGTTGCTCACCGCCGGAAAGCTGCATGGGGTTCATTTTTTCTTTGCTGAGCAGGCCAACCTTGTCCAGAGCGGCACGTACTCGTCGGCCCACATCCCGGGGAGAGGACCCGATCACTTCCAGCGGCATGGCAACGTTATCAAATACAGTGCGATCAAAAAGCAATTGGTGATTCTGGAACACCACGCCGATATGCCGGCGAATATATGGAATCTGCCGCCTCGCCAGGCTATTGAGCACTTGGCCGCCAACAACAACCTCGCCGGCACTGGGCCGTTCCATAACCATGATCAGCTTCAACAGGGTACTTTTACCCGCACCTGAATGCCCGGTGAGAAACGCCAACTCGCCGCGATCCAGATGGAAGTTCACCTGGCGCAGCGCGGTATGGTCACTGTCATACCGCTTGGTAACCTGACGGAATTCGATCATGGTGGGCTACTGCTCCACAGGGCTGGGTTATTCAGCAAACAAGGCATCCACAAAGGTTTCGGCATCAAAGCTACGCAGGTCATCAACCTGCTCACCAACACCGATAAAGCGGATGGGAAGCTGCAACTGGCGCGCAATGGCGAACACGATACCGCCTTTGGCTGTGCCGTCCAGTTTCGTTAACGTAATACCACTTACGCCTACCGCTTTCTGAAACACCTGAGCCTGGCTCAGGGCGTTCTGGCCTGTGCCGGCATCCAACACAAGCATCACTTCGTGGGGAGCCGTATCGTCCAGCTTCTTCATGACCCGAACCACTTTTTCCAGCTCGCCCATCAAGTTATCTTTGTTCTGTAGCCGGCCTGCCGTATCAGCAATCACCACATCCACACCGCGGGATTTACCCGACTGGATCGCGTCAAAAATTACCGAAGCACTGTCTGCACCTGTGTGCTGGGCCACCACCGGAACATTATTGCGATCGCCCCAGACCTGCAACTGCTCCACCGCTGCAGCACGGAATGTGTCGCCTGCCGCCAGCATTACAGACTTGCCTTCGCTCTGGAATTTCTTGGTGAGCTTGCCGATGGTGGTTGTTTTGCCCACGCCATTTACGCCCACCATCAAGATCACGTAGGGCTTTGCTCCTGAATCAACGACCAGAGGCTTGGTGACATCTTTTAGCAGGCCATGCAGCTCGTTACGCAGCGCCTTGCGCAGAGCTTCGCCATCTTTAAGCTGATTACGCTGGAGCTTGTCGGTAAGGGATTCAATAATTTCCGACGTAGCCGTTACGCCCACATCTGCCATGAGCAATGTAGTTTCGATTTCCTCCAGCAAGTCCTCGTCAATTTTCTTACCGACCGAGAATAAATCCGCCATGCCGCCCGTCAAGCTTGCGCGGGTCTTACCCAGGCCCTGCTTGATACGCTCAAAAACACTGACTTCAGTTTCCGGCTCGGGCTCGGGCTCGGGCCCAGGAACTTTTTCTGGCACCGGCGTAGCTGCTGGCTCAGGAGCTGCGGGAGCCTTCACTTCCTCAGCTACGGGCTCAGGAGCTGCTTCCTTCTGAACCGGAACTTCGGGCTCGGGGCCTTGTACAGCCTCCGGTTTGCGCTGAGGCACAGGTTTCGGTCGCGGCACACGGCGGCGGTTGCTGGCAATATCCAGAACAAACACAAGAACAAGAAGGGCCAAGAGGCCGACTGAAATCCACTCTGCCATCATAAAGTCATACCGTCAGTCTGATTGGGCGGGACAAATTAAAGCGCGTATTCTAGCAGACTGTCCCCGGGAAGTGAGGATCACGTGGATTATCATGGCAAGCCAGGTTTCCGCTAAGATACGCCACGCACAGCGAACCCTATCCGCTTCTGGAGCCAGTCACATGACGCACAGAAAACTCTCAGGCCCGCGCCTTTCCAACAAGCTGCTCAAGGGAGCTGCCAGGAGCCCTGGCAAAAGCCTGCGAACGTCAGGCGAGCTGCGGATTATTGGTGGCAACTGGCGTAGCCGAAAGCTCCGCTTCCCAGATGCCGGCGGCGTGCGCCCAACTCCCGCCCGTACACGGGAGACTCTGTTTAACTGGCTTTCATTTCACTTGGCGGGGAACGATTGTCTTGATCTGTTTTCCGGCTCTGGCGCCTTGGGCCTGGAAGCCCTTTCCAGGGGTGCAGCCCATGCCACGCTTGTCGATAACAACGCAGCTTTGGCAACCGCCTTGCGAGACAATTTGCGCCTGCTTGGCTGCGAATCCGGCACCGTGGTGTGCACAGGTGTAGACGCCTATCTCAGCCAGCGAACACGGCAACCATTCGATATTGTTTTTATGGACCCGCCGTTTCGGCAAGGGTGGCTAGCCACCCTTTTCCCGCTGCTGGACGCTCAAGGCTGGGTAAAACCCGGCGGCTGGGTCTATGTGGAGCATGAGAACGAAACGGCACCACCTGCGGCGCCAGTCAACTGGCAGCTACACCGCCAGAAAACCGCCGGACAGGTTACCTACAGCCTATACCGAGTGGCTCACGCAGCAGGGCGCAGTGAGTAAGCTCGCAAATGAGCCGAAAACTCTTCCAGATACCTGATGCCACTGGCTTCCGCCTCTTTGCACCACTCCATTAAAGCTTGCAGTTTTTCTTGGGGCTTAAGGCCACGCTGACGCCAAAGAGCCTGCAGCTCATGGCTTTTATCATAAATCTGGCGCAAAACAGCGTTGCTCTCCAACACCGACTCCAACGTCTCTTTTTCACGCGGCTTTATCAGCGTCACTTCCTGCGACAAAAGCTGCTTGAGCTTGCGATACCGGGGCCGGATCTCATCATTCATCAGGCTCTTTTGCTGGCGCAAAACCGGCTCAGTCACCCGCTTGCGGTATTGGCGCATAATATCAAAACGGTTGTTGGCAATGGCCTGCACAGTTTCCACATCCATATCCAGCTTACCCGGAACATAGTGGGCAATTGGCCGATAGCCTTTAGGCTTGGCAAGACCAAACAACTGGAACAGGCGAATATAACCCCAACCAACATCCACTTCGTACCAACGGCGCGAGAGTTTGGATGAGTTTGGGTAGGTGTGATGGTTGTTGTGCAGCTCCTCACCACCAATCAAAAGCCCTAGAGGAGAAATATTGCGGGCATTGTCAGCGCACTCAAAGTTGCGGTAGCCCATCCAGTGGCCAACGCCGTTCACCACGCCAGCCGCCCAGAAAGGTATCCAGGCCATCTGCACAGCCCAAATCCAGATGCCATGGACACCAAAGAGTGCGAGGTTGATGACCGCCATCAGCATAATGCCTAACATCCTGTAGCGGCTGTAAACCTTGCGCTCCACCCAGTCTTCAGGAGTGCGCTGGCCGTAGCGCTCAAGATTCTCAGGCGTAGCCGCTGAGGCGTATAGTTCCGCGCCCTCAAACAGCACTTTCTTTATGCCCAGCACCACAGGGCTGTGAGGATCCTCTGCGGTTTCACACTTGGCGTGATGCTTACGATGGATCGCGGTCCATTCTTTGGTATTCTGCGCGGTAGTCAGCCACAACCAGAAGCGAAAAAAGTGCTTCAGCACAGGGTGCAGATCCAGTGAGTTGTGAGCCGAATGGCGATGCAGATAGAGCGTTACACTGATAATGGTGATGTGGGTCATACCCAATGTAACCAGAATGAGCTGCATCACCGACAGGTCAAGAAGACCGTTAAACCACATAGTTATTCCTCAAATCAAAATCCAGGGCGACCGCAAAATCGCCAGCAACCATACTTTAGCGTACAGGTGTTAGCCAAAACAACAGACTTTGGAAGCAAATTTGTTACGGTTCACACTTACCGAACAGCCCGCCCCATAAACCGACCCGGAGACCGCTTGCGTGCCCGAACTACCTGAGGTTGAAACAACACGACGCGGTATAGCGCCCTACTGCGAAGGGCAGACCGTCTCCCAAGTAACGGTGCGCAATGGCAGCTTGCGCTGGCCAGTGCCTGAGGATTTGGCTGAGCAAATGGAAGGCCAGGTTATTCGATCCGTGGATCGCCGCGCGAAATACCTGTTCCTGAACCTCGATCACGGCACAGCCATTGTTCACTTGGGCATGTCAGGTAGCCTTCGCGTAATCACTGACAGCACGCCGGAACAAAAACACGACCACATAGATCTTGTACTGCATTCCGGCGTTATTCTGCGCTTTAACGACCCGCGCAGATTTGGCTGCTGGCTCTGGTCTGGCTCTGCAGCGACTCACCCGCTGATTGCCAATCTGGGCCCAGAGCCGCTGTCGCCGGAGTTTAACGGCCGAATGCTGTTTCAGCTATCCCGGGGTAAAAACACCCCGGTGAAATCCTTCATCATGGACAGCCATGTGGTTGTCGGCGTGGGCAACATATACGCCAACGAAGCCCTGTTCAAAGCCGGCATTCATCCCCGGCGCAAGGCCGGGCGCACCAGCTTCGACCGCTACCAACGCCTTGTAGAGGCTATTCGTGAAACCCTGAGCGCCGCCATATTAATGGGTGGCACTACCCTGCGAGATTTTGTGAACAGCGATGGTAAACCCGGCTATTTCGCTCAATCTCTCCTGGTGTACGGCCGATCCGGCAAGCCTTGCCCGGAGTGCGAGGCTCCGCTGAAAGAAATTCGCATGAGCGGCCGGTCTACGGTGTACTGCAGCCGATGCCAGCGATAGCCGCACGCTGCGTACCACAGAAAAAAGCACTGAGAAGCCGGGATATACACAACTTGCAACGAAAATTCGTTTGAAAATACGTAAATATGATTCATAGTTAACAGAGGATTAATACCCGTGAGTTACAATAAGGTTCGATCTTCCCGACACGAACCCGGCACTGTTGCGTATAACCCGGTGCCAACGGGCCCCAAAAGTTCAGGAGACAGATAATGACCCGCAAGATCTCACACACTCTGATGGCCACTGTGGCGGCCTGCCTACTGGCATTTTCATCCGTAGGCCACGCACGCGCCATTGATGAAAGCCCGTCTGCACTGGCTATGGCGGGTGATGCGGTGTTCGTTCGCCCGGTTCTGCTGGCGACCACCATTGTGGGAAGCGCCGTGTATTTGGTGTCTCTGCCGTTTTCTCTCCTCGGCGGCAACGCTGCAGAAGCGGGGGAAACCCTAGTTGTCGGCCCAGCAAAAGCAACCTTTGTGCGCTGTTTGGGCTGCACCAAGTCAGGCCGAAAGCCCGAGACTGTTGAGCAATCCGGCAAGTAACATGGAAAGCAATCCCGGATTGCAGCCCCCTCCGGTGCAACACATCCGTAATATCCCGGCTTGCCTCGGGCCGGCAACTGCGGCAGCCTGACGAAAATTCTTCAGGCTGTTTTTATTTATGATCAACTGGACGTCCCTCGAAACCGTGTTCCTGGACATGGACGGAACACTGCTTGATCTGCACTTCGACAACCACTTCTGGCTGGAACACCTGCCCCGGCGCTATGCCGAGCAATACGGCCTGGCCCCTGATGAAGCCAGGGATAAACTGATCAGTATGATCATGGCCGAACGAGGCACTCTCAACTGGTATTGCACCGACTACTGGAGTGACCGGCTGGCCATGGACATCACCAGCCTGAAATCAGAGGTCGGCGACCGCATCGCCTACCGACCTCACGTGGCCGACTTTCTTCAAGCGCTCAAACAAACTGGCCTACGGTCCGTCATTGTTACCAACTGCCACCCAGACCCCTTGGAACTAAAGCTGAAAAAAACGGGGCTAGACAGCTTTGTGGACAGCATTGTTTCCAGCCATCAGCTGGGCAAGCCCAAGGAAGACACCGCTTTCTGGAAGGATCTGCACCAACTGGCCCCGTACAAGGCGGCTTCTACGTTAATGGTAGATGACAGCTTTCCGGTACTGGAAAGCGCTAGATCTGCTGGTATTGCGCAGTGCTTGGGTATACTCAGCCCTGACAGTAAGCAGACCGCCCGGCAAACACACTCCGAGATACCGTGCATCCATCATTTTGACGAAATTCTGACCGCCATTCACCAACAAAGGCCCCTGCCATCTGCTGGCTGAGGGCGTTATAATCTGGGCACACGCCCACCAGGTGAGGAGACATGGCGGCATCCACGTCGGACAATCAACGGGTAAGGCTCGACAAGTGGCTCTGGGCTGCGCGCTTTTATAAAACACGCTCTCTGGCCAAAGAAGCGGTTGAAGGTGGCAAAGTCCATTACAACAGCCAGCGCTGTAAACCTGGCCGGCTGGTTGAGCCAGGCGCCATACTTACCCTGCGCTTTGGTTGGCAGGAACAAATTGTGGTTGTAGACGAGATAAGCGAGCGCCGGCGCGGTGCGCCGGAAGCTCAAAAGCTTTACCACGAAACCGAAGACAGCGTAAAAAAGCGTGAAGATCTCTCCTGGCAGCGTAAAACCATGCAGGCCGCGCAGTTGCCGCCAGCCAGGCGACCTTCCAAAAAAGATCGCCGCGATATCCAACGATTCCGTGATCACAACGGCATCTGAGCCAAACCGCTAGGCCATTTGCCGTCGTCACCCACCGACTTAAGCACCCAGTTTTCAGGAGAACCGACATGGCATCCCGCGACCAGTTCCAACGTTTTATATTTGAGCATAGCCAGGTGCGCGGAGCCTGGGTACAGCTCAACGAGAGCTTTCAGGAAATCGGCAGCCAGGCCCCCTACCCTGAATCCATTCGCGGCCTACTTGGTGAAGCACTTGTGGCCAGCATAGTAATGAGCAGCAGCCTGAAATTTGAGGGCACCTTGTCAATTCAGGCACAGGGGGACGGCCCTTTACGAACGCTAATGGCGGAATGCAGCCATGATCGAAAAATTCGTGGCCTGGCAAGATTCGATGAACACGCTGTAAGCGAAGAGAGCTTCAATAATCTGCTGGGCGATGGCCGCATGGCCATTACTATCACGCCCAACCAAGGCAACCGCTATCAGGGCGTTGTTCCCAGAGAACGCGACAGCCTCGCCGGGTGCATTGAAGAGTATTTCGAGCGTTCAGAACAGATTCCCACCAGCCTGTTTCTGTTTTCTGATGAAAACGGAGCCGCAGGCCTGATGCTTCAGCGCATGCCCGGAGCAACAGAGCAGGACGACGAACTTTGGGAGCGGGTAAATCACTTGGCCCAGACGGTGAAGCCCAGCGAATTGCTAGAACTAGAGAGTGAAACCCTGCTCCACCGCCTGTTTCACGAAGAAACTGTGCGCCTGTTTGACGCCGAAGAAGTGGCATTTCAATGCAGTTGCTCTGCGGAAAGAACCTTGGGCGCGCTGGAAAGCATTGGCAAGGACGAGTGCTACAGCATATTGGAGGAACAGGGCGCCATTGAGATGGACTGCCAGTTCTGCCACGCGCACTATCGCTTCGATAGGAATGATATTGATCACCTTTTCGCTGGCCATACGCTACACTAGAAAAACTAATGGATTCGCCCGGAGGCCAGCAATCACGCGGCTCCGGGCGCAGTCGTTTTTTATCGGCGCCTCTGGCATAATAGCGCGCCTGAACTGACCCGATTGTTCAGTTTTCCGTCAATTTTCGGGGGACGGCCTGAGCAATCACGAAGACATCCCGAGGGCGAGGTCGAAGTGAGCAACACTTATACTGATCTGAGTACAGCACAGCTGGTCGAGCAGGCACTGGCGCGTAACGAAGGCCAATTGGCTTCCAACGGTTCCCTGGTCGTAAAAACCGGTGAGCGTACCGGCCGATCCCCCATGGATCGCTATATCGTCGAAGAGCCAAGCACCTCTGACGACATCCACTGGGGCCCCATCAACCGACCAATCGATGGCGATAAATTTGACGCCCTTTGGGATCGTGTAGAAGCCTACATTGCGGAAAAGGACAGCTTTGTTTCGCTGGTTCACGTCGGTTCCGACCCCGAACATTATTTGCCGGTAAAAATGACCACCGAGACCGCCTGGCAAAACCTGTTTGGTCGCAACCTGTTTATTCGCCCGGAAAACTACAACCAGGCTGACAAACAAGAATGGCAAATCCTGAACGCCGCCAATTTTGAGTGTGTACCAGAGCGCGATGGCACCCACAGTGATGGCTGCGTCATTATCAACTTTGCCCGCCGCAAAGTGCTTCTGGCCGGCATGCGTTACGCCGGCGAGATGAAAAAAGCCATGTTCTCCGTGCAAAACTTCCTGCTGCCGGAAAAAGACGTGCTGCCGATGCACTGCTCAGCCAACGTTGGTGAAGATGGCGAAACCTGCCTGTTCTTCGGCCTCTCGGGCACCGGCAAAACCACCCTCTCAGCCGACCCCCACCGATTCCTGATTGGTGACGACGAGCACGGCTGGGGCCCAGGCACTGTTTTCAACATCGAAGGCGGCTGCTACGCCAAATGCATCGACTTGAGCAAGAAAAACGAGCCGATCATTTGGGACGCTATTCGTTTTGGCGCTATTGTTGAAAACGTAACCATAGATCCGGAAACCCGCGAGCCAGATTACAACGACGTTTCCCTTACCGAGAACTCCCGTTGTGCCTACCCGCTTGAGCACGTGGAAAAACGTGTGCTCGAAAACCGTGCTGGCGAGCCTTCCCACGTTGTATTTCTGACCTGCGACATGACCGGCGTACTGCCCCCCGTATCCATCCTAAGCCGTGAAGGCGCTGCCTATCACTTCTTGAGCGGCTACACCGCGCTGGTTGGCTCCACGGAGATGGGTTCGTCGTCCAAGCTCAAGTCCACCTTCTCTACCTGCTTTGGTGCTCCGTTCTTCCCGCGCCCAGCAGGCGTTTACGCCGAATTGCTGATGAAGCGTATTGACGAATACGGCAGCAAGGTATTCCTGGTTAATACAGGTTGGACCGGCGGCGCCTATGGTGAAGGCACCCGTTTCAGCATCCCGACGACCCGCGCCATTATTAGCGGGATTCAGAACGGCGATCTGGATGATGTTGAAATCGAGCACCTGCCTACCCTCAACGTAAGCGTTCCCAAGCAGGTACCGGGTGTTGATACCCGCCTGCTAAACCCGCGCAATACCTGGTCCAGCGCGGACGCCTACGACAAAAAAGCAGAAGAGCTGATTACGCAGTTCGTGGACAACTTCAAGAAATTTGATGTTTCCGATGCCATTGTAGCGGCCGGCCCAAAACTCTGAGCCTCTCCCTACTGTGAAAAAAGCGCCCTGCGACAAGCACGGCGCTTTTTTTGTGTCACATACAAAATTACCAAACACCCACCTGGAGCACTACCCAGGGCTTTTCAGAGCGTTGCCATGGTTCAGCAAATCGCTCGCAGCGGCTTTTAGGTCTATGCTTATCCAACAGCCGCGCACGCATCGCACCATGTAACACATGGTGCCGCAAGCCGGCGTTTTGAGGGAGATAGCGTGGCTGATAATAGAGATGTGACCGTTTTTTACGATGAGCGGGTACTTGCTCATTACCCGGACACTAACGCCCAGTTCTTGCCAGGAAGGCTAGACAAGCGAGTTCGAGCCATCCTGTCAGGCCTGAATGTACAGTGGAAGTATCCGGAACATCCCGGAAGGTTGATAGCGATCATGGAGTTGCTGGCCCGGGAGCCTATTCCCGGCGTTCGGATAGCGCCCGGGAAAAAAGCAACCCGAGACCAGCTAGCGCGTGTTCACACCACGTCTTTTCTGGATCATATTTTTGCTTTGCGCAGCCAAAGCGCTTGGCTGGACGTGGATACAACAGCCGTTTCGCCAGGTAGCGTTGAGGCAGCTGAAGTTGCCGCCGGCACGGCCATCGCTGCAGTTGAGGCGGTTATAAAAGGCGACAGCCAGAGCGCATTTGCTGTTGTCCGCCCACCGGGGCACCACGCTGAGCCGACTCGCGCGCGGGGTTTTTGCCTGTTCAATAATGTGGCTGTAGCGGCCGCCCATGCTCAGGCTGAGTTGGGGTGTGAGCGGGTACTAATTATTGACTGGGATGCTCATCACGGCAACGGCACTCAAGATATCTTTTGGGCAGATCCGGATGTGCTGTTTTTCGATATGCACAGGGCATCACCCTTTTATCCCGGCAGTGGCGCGTTAGCAGACGTAGGGGCCGGGCTGGGAGAAGGCACAGTTGTTAACGTACCTATGGCAGGTGGTGCAGGCGATGCGGCGTATCTAAAAGCTATGCGAGAAATATTGATGCCTGCCGCTGACTTCTTCAAACCCGACTTGATTCTGGTTTCTGCAGGCTTTGACGCGCACTCGTTTGATTTGGCTCTCAATGTGACTTACGAGGGCTTTGCTTCGATGACGGGCATTCTCCAGCAGATGGCTGATAAACACTGCAATGGCCGCCTGGCCATGGTTCTCGAGGGTGGCTACAACACAGAATCCTTGTCCAAGAGCGTACACGCTGTGCTGAGCGTGTTAGCGGGCGCTGAGCCGCCAGAACCAAAAGTGTGTGGAATAGAGGAAGTCGATGCTGCCATCGACTTCCATAAGGATGCGTTCAAGCTAGAGTGATGCCAATCAGGCATAGAACAGCAGTGGTACAAACGCCACCAGCACCAGGGAAATGCCCATGGCAATCAGTGGCATGATGATTCGCTCGTGGCGCTCATAGAAGGTGCCCGTTTCCTGTTGGGCGGCCAGGACCTCGGCTTCACCCACCACTTGTCGTGTTAGCAGGTGGTTCAAAGCAACCGGTGGGCTCAGGTAGCCCAATTCAAAAGCCACCAGGGTCACCATCCAAAAATGAATAGGATGAATGCCGCTGGAATAGGCAATCGTCGCAACGGTCGCGGTAACAAGGATGACGGCACCGAAGGCATCCATAATCATCCCGAGAATGACCAGAATCACAACCATCAACGCCATAGCAGACCAGGCACTGTCGAACGCCTGAGGAAAAGCCTGCATGATCTGAGAGCGCTCGATCACGCCCCCAATGCTCACCGACAGGCCCAACAACAATAGCAGCGCGCCAATTTCGGCGGTGGTATCGTTGGTAGCCCCACGCACACTGCGCTCCAGACCTTGGTGGTTGGCCTCACCAGAGGCACGCCCCTTCTTGTTCTTAAAACTTAAGTGCTCGTACAGCAGAATAGCCATCATTATGACCGGCAACAGGCGCGGCGCCGAAAACTCATCCATCCGCACATCCAACGCAAAGCGGTAGAGCAGAACAACACTCACAATCACCAATACATATGGAACCAGCGACCGGAAAGCTTTAAGCGTCGCCGGCAAGGCTTCGGCAACCGGCGCCAGATTAAACTTGCTCTGACGGTTTACCGTGAGCGCAACCGTGGTGAACATGGCGGCCGTCAACACAAACACCCAAATGCCCCAGCCGAACAAATCGTCTGTTGTCACTTCCCGGTTAAGATAGGCGATAATGACAACCAGCAGGCAGGGCCGCAACACCACACCCAGAGATCCCGACATCGCGGTAGCTGCAAGCGCCAATTGCCGGCGCGCACCGGCTGCACGCAATTCACTGTAAATAACCGCACCGGCTGCAATAACAAAAATACCTGAGGCACCGGTATAGGCAGTAGGAACTGCGGCTACAAGCACGGCAACCACCGCCAGCAATTCCGGGGGCATATGCCAGGGCCGGAACAGGTCGAACACCAGTGTGGCAAGGCGGGTTTGTTTCAGCATCATGCCCACCCAAACGTACAGCCCCACATTCAAAAACATGTCCGCCAGTTCCATCATCTTGCCCAGATAGATGCCAATGCCCGAGGCATGTCCAATCAGCGCGAAGTAGGTTCCGGAAATCAAACACATCACGGTATACAACGGCACCGCAAGAAACGCTTTGTTCAGCTGTCCACCTTGGGCTAAGCCCGGTGGCACACGAACCAGACGGTAAAGGCTCGCCAGCGTGAGACACGCAAACCCTGTAACCCAGAAATTGTGGAGCAACAGGTCTTCGGAAGAAATTGTGGTTTCTGCGCCCATGCTGGACTGTCGGAAAATCAGGCTGGAACCCAACAGCATAGCGTTGGCAATGGTCTGAAGCGTGAGAGAAACCGTGTAATCCAGGCGGGTTTCCATGGCTCGCATGGCGATATGATGGCGGGTAAGGGTTGCTGTGATCGCACACAGCATAACCAACAACACCAGAATGTACCGCTGAGACTCGAGGCCAAGGGCAATCAGATCGGCAATAAACAGCTCTATTGCACGGTAGGCTTTAACGCCCGGGGTAAGCTTATCCCGCAGGCTGTCATAACTTTGGTACGCGGCTTTGCAATCGGCTACAGAGCGCTCGATTGCAAGCCGGACATCGGCAGGGTCTTTGGCTTGAGCGCCCAGCAGCGCGGCTATAGGATCGTCGTCAGCTGGCCCCTGAGCCAGCTCTTTTGCCACTGCGGCTTCAATATCCCGCTCGGCATTACAAGTTGGCGCAGCCGGATCCATACGGAGTTTGTAATAACCACTCCAAAGCTGCTCACCGCCTCGCAACATCTGGTTGTGAATGTCGCTGCTTGTGGAAAACAGAACCACTGACAGCAACAACAGACAGGCAGGCAGGGATGAAAACCACTCCAGGCCGCTACGACGAAAACCACCCTTGGACATAACTCTACACTCTGGAACGTAAAAGAATTACAGCAGACCATCCAGGTCCATGGTCTCAACTTCTTTCTGCTGGTCATCCCAGAAGGTACCAAGCTGGCCCAGTGGCGTGCGGTGGCCGGTATTCTCTACCCACAGGCGGTCGGAGATCGCGACGATCATATTGGTCGCCATGGCGTCCACAAAGGCCCAGTCTTCATTGGAAGGCTGCTCCTTGAGCGACTCTGCGTGCTGACGAACCACCGCCTTCACCATTGCCTTATCACCCTTGTTGGTGGCGGCAATTGCATGAAAAACATGGCTCAGGCGTACACCTGCCTCCTCCCCTTGGCGGTCCGTCATGGACAGCCGCTCAAAGGCATCCTCACCTTCGGGCAGCGCGCCGGGCATCATCGCCCATACCGTCGCTTTCAATGCCGTAGGAGCGCCCCACCACTTGTCATTTTCAAGGCAGCTTGAGGCGCGAGCGACAACAGCCCCTACGTTCTTGGGAACCCCAATGGACGAGGTTGACTGGATCTCTGCGTTAAGCGCCTGCAACCCTGAGAGCAGGCCAGCAAGGTAGATAAACTCGTCCATATCGTCATCAAAATCCGGGCACTCACCGGTACCGGGCTCACCGTAAAAAGTGTTGTGATGCTCCCAGGATTTCAAGTAACGCCGGGAAGCCAGAGCGTATGCTCGCTTCTGGCGGATCATGGCATCTTCAGCCGCGTTACCTTTTCTTTCGTACAGGGCGGCCAGGGCGGCCAGCTCGTGCTCACGGCCCTGTTCTTCGGCACAGCCGCCGGCTGAAAGATAGAGCATTACGGCCAGCTGATCCGGTTCGCTAGTCACTCTGCCGAAAGACATAAGCAGCGGGGCGGTGGCTTCACTCATGGCGCAACCCATGGCCAGATCCCCACTTTGCATCAAGTAGGGAATGGTGTGCTCGCGGGAAAACCCTTGCATGACATCACCGGTGGTCTTGTAGACCATGTGGTTGACCACACCACAACCAGACAGCAACGTACCAAGGGCCAGCGCAGTAAAAAAGCCCCTGAACCGAGCGACCGAATGCTTCAATCTTTGCCCGGCAGATGGCCAGCGAGAATGGCTCCTGACGAAAGTCTCTGTAAATGAAGTCCCGGTATGCATCATGATTTCTGAACCTTTTAAACGTTGTGCATTGTTATTATAAACGCGCCGTTAGCCGCGCATTATGGCCTACAGCGCTCGCGCTTTTTGAGACCGGCACCGCAAATGACGCCTGTGTACACAGTTTTCACCCGCTCAGGGTTTGCACAAAGTACTGCAAACCGCTATAGATTCAGGTAACCGTAAGCCTGCTGGGTTGCGGTTACCCGATAAACAAAAACAACAAGGAGTACTCGATGCGCAAACCTGAACTCACGGCGGCTATCGCCGAACGCACTGGCCTCACCCAAGAAAAAGCCAGCGAAGTGATTACCGCTTTTACAGATCAGATCTCCGCTGCCGCTACTCGAGGAGAAGACACCACCCTTATCGGCTTCGGTACGTTCAATATTCGCGCCCGTGAAGCACGGGATGGCAGAAATCCTCAAACCGGAGCGTCTATCCGCATTCCCGCCAGCAAAACTGTTGGCTTCAAGGCCGGCAAAGCATTTAAAGACGCGTTCCGCTCAAGCTGATAACCATACCTACTGAACAAGGCTGAAAGACCCTCCCACTCCCAAAGGAGGGTCTCTTTCAATGCCAGCGGCTTATCAGGAAGCACACTCGGAGCGGGCAGCATCCACACGGCAGCGAATAGCCTTCATAAGTTTGATCGCCCGCTCGTCGTACACGCCGTCGTCGAGCAAAGACAGGCGCACTTTACGCAACATCTTGTCGTACTCAGCGGTAACTTCCTGCGGCAGAGTCATCCATATGCTTTCCGGCATCTCAGCTTCCGCATTGGCAATGATGTCGTAGGCTTCATCAAGGCGCTTGATGGCTTCATTGCGCACCATCGGGCCTGCCGACTCAGGGAAACGGTCGCTGTGAATGATGACCTGGAAGTTCATGTAAGCCAGTGCGTATTTCAGCACTCCGCCGTTTGGCTCAACCCCCTTGTACAACTCCAACGGCGTGTAAGCCACGGCCGGAGCATAGGCAAGATCCACACTGCCGTTATTGAACTTGCCGGCAAAGTTGGCGGAATTAGAGCCGACAACTGACGCGCCCACGTGGCGAACCATGCGGACAGACGCCTGGTCGAAATCCAGTGTTGCGATGCGCTTGCCCTGAAGCTTCTCAACAGAATTGATGGTGCGATCCCGGGTATGAAGATAAATAGCGCCAGCCGGAAACACACCGGCCACCTCATAAGGTCCATCTATCATCAGCGGCCGGGCATTAGGCTGGCTGAGAGTGTTGTAGAGCAGGCGCATTTCCTCTTCGCCAGGCACAGCGCCCATGGCTTCCAGGCTACCGGTGAACTTGTTGAACTCACGAGCGCGAGTGCCGGTAAGCAACACGGCATCGCACTGGCCAGCTTTAAAATCTTCAGCGGCAACTTTTTCGTCAGTGTAAGCACTCAAGTTAAGTTTGATGCCGTTTTTAAGCGCAACCGGCTGAAATGTTTTGGTGATTGCAAATAACGGTCCGTTAGCCCCTACTGGATCAAACACACAAAAGCTTCGCTCAATAACATCGTCGGCGGCTGCAGCGTTGTCGTTGGCCTGAGCAACACCCAGCGAAGGGAGAAAAAGACTGGCACACAAAGTGACCGCCAAGGCCACCCGCTGCGGGAAAATTGCTGATGTCACGGGATGACTCCTGAATCGTTATTATCTGGCGGCAGTCGTTGTCGCTTGGTCTGCCGGGCCACGTATTATTATTGTCGCCAACACTATGCTGGCAGGGGCAAGGATACGTTGGCACAGGTGCCCTGTTTCAAGGGTTTTTAAGCAACATGTGGGATTATGTGATGGTGTCGACAGAGGTTGGCCAACCCCTGCCGCATTTTCTTACTGAATTTCAGGCTTCAGGCGACGGACCAGACCTCTCGTCCTTCCACCAGAGTAAGTCGCACCACTCCGGCCAAAGACTGGCCGAGTACCGGTGCATGGTGACCTGCGGAAATAAGCGACTCACTACTTGGCGTCCAACAGGCGTCGGGATCAAACACGCAAAGGTCGGCTATATCATCCTGTTCAGTCGAGGCGGCCAACCCGACCACCGATGCCGGCCCAGAAGTAAGCCCGCGAATCAGTTCAGTAAGGGTTAACTCACCCTTCTTCACCAGGCCAAGGCCTAGAGACAGCACGCTTTCTATGCTGGAAAGGCCAGGCTCGGTGTCTGGCAGAGGCGCCTGTTTGGCGGCGCTCTCGTGAGGCAGGTGCTGGCTTACAATTGCATCAATCACCCCGTCACGAACCCCGGCAACCAGCGCCTTACGATCCGCCTCCGAGCGCAATGGCGGGCGCAAGTGGAAGCGGCTGTCAAAACCCGCCAGCGCGTCCTCTGTAAAGGCAAGCTGGTGCATGGCTACATCGGCGGTCACCGCAATACCGCGACGGCGAGCGTCGGCGATCATCTCTACACTACGCCCGCATGAAAGCTGACTCAGATGCAGCCTTACGCCAGTTTCTTCCGCAAGCAGCAGCATTTCCATCACGGCTGCAGTTTCGGCCACTTCCGGGATACCCAGCAGGCCAAGACGCGCTGTTACCAAGCCATCATGGGCGTAACCATCCGCCGCCAAAGATTGGTTTTCTGGGCGTAGCATCACGGTCAGTCCAAACGTCTGGGCATAGGCCATACAGCGACGAAGCACTCGCGCACTACGCACCCCCTGGGAGCCATTGCCCAAGGCGATACATCCAGCCGCGGTGAGGCCCGCCATGTCACTGAGCATTTCCCCTTCAAGACCGCGGGTCAATGCGCCCACGGGCAGCACCCGGATAGCGGAGCTGGCATAGGCCCCATCTAGAATCAGGTGAGTCACGGCCCGGGAGTCATTCACCGGCGACGTTTCCGGGGACACGCACACGGTAGTGAAGCCGCCCCGGGCCGCAGCTCGGGTCTCCGAAGCCATATTGCCTTTCTGGCCATTGCCCGGTTCGCGCAGGTTGCAATACAGGTCTACAAACCCCGGGGTAATCACGCAGCCTTTGGCATCAAATGTCTGGTCGGCATCGGCTTTTTCAGCCGCCTCTCCAGCGGCCGCAATGCGCCCGTTTCGGATCAACAGCGCACGGTTAGAGGTATCACCTCCATGACCGTCCAATAGCCGACCACCGGTAATTTTCAAGCTGGCGCCGGAGAATTGTTCATTACCGCTCATGCCAGACCTCTTTCGTTCAGTTCAGTCAGTGTTTGCTGGCGCTCTGCCACCTGCCCACCCATGGCCATAGACATCACAGCCATACGAATAGCAATGCCATTTGTTACCTGATTCAGAATGACCGATTGCGGACCATCCGCCACTGCAGATTCAATTTCCACACCCCGGTTAATCGGGCCTGGATGCATGACAATGCACTTCGGATGCGCCAGCGCCAACTTCTCCTGGCTCAACCCGTAAAGCCGGTAAAACTCGCGCTCGCTCGGCAGTAAAGCGCCTTCCATGCGTTCTTTTTGCAGGCGCAGCATGATCACTACATCCACATCCTTCATGCCTTTGGCCATGTCATATTCCACGGTGCAGCCAAGGCTTTCGACGTCTCTTGGCAACAGGGTTCCGGGTGCGATAACTCGTATCTGTTCGGCGCCCAGCTCATTCAACGCACGGATCTGGGAACGCGCCACCCGCGAATGCAAAATATCTCCCACGATGGCGACTTTGAGGCCTTCAAACCCGCCTTTGTGCTGGCGAATGGTCAACATGTCCAGCATGGCTTGAGTGGGGTGGGCATGGCGGCCGTCGCCAGCGTTGATAATGGCCACCCCGGGGGTCACGCTTTCAGCGATAAAGTGCGGCGCGCCACTTTGAGCATGGCGCACCACAAACATATCGCTGGCCATAGCCTCGAGGTTTAGAAGTGTATCCGAGAGCGACTCGCCCTTGGAGGTGGCTGAGGTGTTGATGTCGAGATTAAGCACGTCGGCAGAGAGCCGCTTGGCAGCAAGCTCAAAAGTGCTACGGGTGCGGGTGCTGGCCTCAAAGAACAGATTGACCACCGTTCGGCCCCGCAGCAGAGGCACCTTCTTGATGCTGCGCTCGCCCACTTCGATAAACGAATCTGCCGTATCAAGAATATCGGTCAGCAGCGGCCTGCTCAAACCGTCCAAGGTCAGGAAATGCCGCAACTGGCCGTCCCGGGTTAGCTGTAAATGGTTGGGAGAAGCTGCGTTTGCGGTCATGGTTTGCCTGCTATCGGGTTCGGGGGGTTACTGTCCGGTTTCCTGGAGCTCAATACGAAGCGGATCCGGGCCACGAAGCTTCACGCGTTGCTGCGCACCCAGTGTCAGAGACTGCCCTGCCACATCGGGCTGAATAGGCAGTTCGCGCGCACCTAAATCGATTAGAGTGGCGAGTATAATACTGGCTGGACGGCCATAATCGAACAGTTCATTCATCGCAGCGCGTATGGTGCGGCCACTCATGATGACATCATCAACCAGAATGATATCCCGGCCTTCGGTATCAAAAGGCAAGCTTGAAGGCGTCACTTTGGGGTTCAGACCAATGCGGCTGAAATCATCCCGATAAAAAGAGATATCCAGCTCACCGAACGGCTCTTCAATACCAAGGCGCTTGCCAATAATATCCGCTACCCAGACGCCACCCGTGCGGATGCCAATGAGTACAGGCGACTCGATGCCGCGCTCTTTAAGCAGGTCACGAAGCCCCATTTCCAGCGTATCCATCAGCTGATCTACATTAAGCAGTGCGCTCATTCCATCCTCGCTTTTTATTCTGTTTGCAGCCGACACCAGGTTTCCAGTATCAGCACAGCTGCACGATCGTCCACACCGTGACGACCATAGTCCCGGCTACCACCGACCGCCATCACTTGGCCCTTTGCCTCATAACTGGTCAGGCGCTCATCCACCATTTCTACCGGAACATGAAAGCGGCCATGCAAGCGCTTGCCAAATTTGCGGGCACGGCCACACATGTCATTTTCACTGTCGTCCATATTCAGGGGCAAACCTACCAAAACCAGATCCGGCTGCCATTCCAGCAACAGTTTTTCCAACTGGCTCCAGTCCGGGGTTCCGTTATCGGCAAGAATCATGGCCAAGGGCTGGCCTGTGCCAAGCATCTCCTGCCCGGTAGCCACGCCAATCCGGCGGAGGCCGAAATCGAATGCCATAACGCTGCGCTGACCGACCTCAGGCATGCCCCACCGTTTCACTAAGCTGGTTAAGATCTATTCCGATCAGCGTAAGGACGGCTTTGTAGCGATCAGCCCAGGGCGTCCTGAACAGAATATCGGTGGTTGCAGGGCAAGTCAGCCAGGCGTTGCTGCCCAGCTCCTCTTCGAGCTGCCCTTCGCCCCAGCCTGAGTACCCCAACGTCATCAAAAACTCTTCCGGGCCTTTGCTGAGGCCAATGCCGGCAAGTATGTCGCGGGAGGTAGTCAGCATAACGTCGTCAGCGACCTTGGCGGTATTTTGCCAGTCCGCACCCGGGGAATGCAGAACAAACCCGCGCTCTTGTTCTACTGGGCCACCACTGAACACGGGTAAATCGAGTTCGCCGCCCTGGAGATCGAGCTGCTCCAGAATTTCACCCAAATGAATATCCAGAGGCTGGTTAATCATCAGCCCAAGGGCGCCCTCATCAGAGTGTTCGCACAGGTAAATAACAGCACCATGGAACCGGGGATCCGCAAGATAAGGTGAGGCCACCAGAAAATGATGTCTCAGGCTGTGAGGAGAATGTTTAGATGCCGTCATCCGGATGTCAGCCCCCGTTGCTGGAAGGACCAGGTACGTATGATTTCTAGCTCGTCGACGTCTTTCCGCATCTCGTTCGGAAAGGGTGCAAATGGCGCGGCCATCCTAACGATTCGAATCGCCGCATCATCCAGCAGAGTGCTCCCGGACGACTGCAGAATAGCCACTTCCTTGATTGTGCCATCTTTCTGCATGGATACCAGCATTCGCAGGGTGCCATAAACTCCGGCACGGCGGGCTTCGGTGGGGTAGTTGATGTTGCCAACCCGGGTGACCTTGCTGACCCAATTCTGGACGTACCAGGCATTGGTGGACTTCAGGGTGGAGGCAGCGGTTACCCGCATCACTCGGGGCTTACGCGCGTAGGCCTGCTGCTGGGCATCGAAGCGAGCTTCAAGGCTGGCGATCTCCAGGCTTCGATCCATCAGACTTTTCTTTTCCCTGACCGGCAGAGGGTCTTCTTCCGGCTTGGCGGACTGCTCAGGTTGCTGAACCTGCCGGCTTGACCGGCTTTCCGTTTGCACAACTGCCTGCTCCTGGCGGCGAACCGGCTCAACTTGCGCCCTTGGTTCCGGCTGTACCTGTGCCACGTCTGGCTGGCTGATTTCGGAGGGTTGCGGTGTGGTCATCTCCCGGGGCTCGTCTTCGGTGCCACTGCCCTGCTGACTGGTCTGGGCCAGGAAGTCAGCTTTCTCCGGCGCCTTTTCGTCGTCAAACTGCGACAGGGTGATTTCCATAGTCTGAGCAGAAGAGCGCGGCGACTCGGGCGCAAACGTTATGCCCAGCACCACAACGGCGTGCACCACCAGCGCCATGAACAGCGTGAAGGAAAATCGGTCTAAATCGCTTACCTGCGCCGCCATTACTGCGTTTGTCCCTGTGCTTGAGCCTGACCCATGATGCCTCCGTCAGCCCCGGCCCAATCGCTTCGCGACAGCATCCATCAGAAGGCTGGAAATATCTGTCCCGAAGGCTGTGTCCAGCTCCCTAATGCAGGTTGGGCTGGTCACGTTAATTTCGGTCAGATAGTCACCAATAACATCCAGGCCTACAAACATCAGGCCTTTTTCCTTTATTACCGGCGCCACCCGGGCACAGATTTCTCGGTCACGGGCGGTAAGCTCGCGACCCTCGCCTCGACCCCCAGCCGCCAGATTTCCGCGGTTTTCGCCGTGCGAGGGAATGCGCGCAAGCGAGTAAGGCACCGCCTCACCCTCAATCATCAGAATGCGTTTGTCGCCATCACTGATTTCGGGAATGTACTTCTGGGCCATGGCCTGATGCTCACCATAGTTGGTCAGGGTTTCAATAATCACACCCAGGTTGAAGTCGTTTTCCTTGATACGGAAGATGGAGTGGCCACCCATGCCATCTACCGGCTTCATGATCACATCGCCGTGTTTTGCATAGAACTCCCGAAAACGATCCGCCGAGCGACTAACCAGTAACGGCGGCGTCAGATCCTCAAACTGGGTCGCAAACAACTTTTCGTTGCAGTCACGCAGGGTGGCTGCCGGGTTAACTACCAAGGCACCTTGCTGTTCCGCCGATTCAAGAATATAGGTAGCAATCAGGAATTCGCGATCCACCGGAGGATCCTTGCGCATCAGAATTACGTCGAGATCGCCCAAGGCACGATCCTGGGCCGCGCCGAAGCTATACCAGTTCTCGGGATCCATCTGTACCGTTAAATTGCGGGTGCGGGCCATGGCTTTGCCGCCGTCCATGTAGAGGTCGGGCAACTCCATGTACTCGATTTCCCAGCCACGGTTTTGAGCCGCCAGCAGCATCACCAATGAACTGTCTTTTTTGAAATGGATATCCTCAATTGGATCCATCACGATTCCGAGTCGAACTGTCATAGTGCCTCTTGAGCTTCTGATGCGTTAAAACACGAACCGGTCTGCAGAGTGGACCGGACAATAAGTGCTATGCTGAGAAAACAGATGGTATTGTACCCGAGCCTTGATTGCATCCGGAGAAATCCTGGCAAATTACGTGATGTTTCAGGCAATAGTACATTTGGTCACAAAGTAATACTTTTTATCGGACCGACGATAATCTATAAATGAGCGGGGTTTATAGAAGAACCTTAAGGTTTATGCTAAAACCCTCGCTTGAAAAACAATGACAGTCGCTGAGCGCAAGGCACCTGGACAATGGATGACAACTTCGAGAACTTGAAGATCATGGTGATCGACGACAGTAAAACCATTCGTCGCACCGCAGAAACCCTCCTGAAGAAGGTTGGCTGTGAGGTTATCACCGCAACGGACGGTTTTGACGCTCTGGCCAAAATTGCTGACTCACAGCCGGACATCATTTTTGTAGATATAATGATGCCTCGCCTGGACGGCTATCAGACCTGTGCGCTCATAAAGAACAACTCCTCTTTCAAAAAGACGCCGGTGATCATGCTGTCAAGCAAGGACGGGCTTTTTGATAAGGCCAAGGGCCGCATCGTAGGCTCTGACCAATACTTGACCAAACCGTTCAGCAAAGATGAGCTGCTTAATACGATTCGTCACTATATACCCGTGACGCCACAGTAAACCCTGCTGACACATAGAACCATCGAGGAACTAATGGCTCGCATTCTGATTGTTGACGACTCCCCGACTGAGGTTAAAAAAATCTCCACCATTCTGGAAAAGCACAAACACGAAGTGCTTACCGCCGACAATGGCGCCGATGGTGTTGCCAAAGCACGCGCCGAGACCCCGGATTTGGTGCTCATGGATGTGGTTATGCCTGGCCTAAACGGCTTTCAGGCAACCCGCCAGCTGACCCGGGCCCCGGAAACGGCTTCCATACCTGTGATTATTGTCACAACCAAGGACCAGGAAACCGACCGAGTTTGGGGAACCCGCCAGGGCGCCAAGGGATACCTGGTGAAGCCGGTTAAAGAAGACGACCTGATCAACACAATCAACAGTCTGATTGCCTGATCCCCAACCGTGGAGTAAGCATGTCCGCCCAGGCAGCCCCTTTTGCCGTTTTGACGGATATCGCCCAGCGCAGCCGCTCCATGGCTGCGGGCTTGCCAGAACAACAAGAGGCCGTGGAACTATGGAACGGCATCGGGTTTGTTCTTGCAGGCGAGCGCTATGTAGCTCCCATGGGCGAGGTCACTGAAATACTGCACGTTCCCCGGTTTACACATATTCCGGGCGTACGGCCATTTTTGATGGGTGCTGCCAACGTTCGCGGTCGCCTCCTCCCCTTGGTAGACCTTGCCGGCTTCTTTGACATTCCTCGCTCTTCCCGTAACCAGCGGGAACGGCGGGTTCTTGTTATTGAGCAGGGCGATGTCTTCAGTGGCCTGGTTGTCGATACCGTGCTGGGCATGCAGTACTTTGCAACCGACAGTTTCAAGGCAGCACCGGCTGGTGTGCCTGAAAACGTTCAACCGTTTGTCGCAGGCGGTTACGAACGAAACGAAGAAGTCTGGAAAGTGTTCTCCGCCGTCGACTTGCTCGAAGACGAACGCTTTCTCGACGTCGCACAGTGGTAGGAGTGATGACAGTGGCAGGATAAACACCCTGACTGCCTGAAACCTGATTAAAACAACTTGCCCAATTCCAGAAGAGGCCGGGAGCCAGAAAAATGAAAAACAGAGCCGGAAGAATCGGTATGGGTCAGGGGGGCAACAAGCTTGTTGCCGGCCTGATTACCTCACTGATCGCACTCACCGTCCTGCTCGTTGTGGTCCTGTTTATCATTAACAGGGACAGCCAGAACGACCAGGAATATATCGCCAACGCCGCAGAGCTCAGGGTGCTGTCACAGGAAATTGCGAAAAACGCGACTGAAGCCGCCGGCGGTACCGCCGAGGCATTCAATCAGCTGCGCCGCTCCCGCGATGAATTCCAGCAACTCTGGTCCAATGTGACCGAAGGCAACCCGGAAACCGGCCTGCCACCCAGTGAAATGGCCAGCGCAAGCGGTGTTCAACAACACTGGAATTCGGTACGCGAGAACGCAGACAGCATTTTGTCCACCCGAGACGCAGTGCTGGGTCTGCACGAAGTGGCGCGCACCCTGAACGAGACCATCCCTCAGCTCCAGGTGGAGTATGACGATATCGTACAGATCCTGCTGGATAACGGTGCGCCGGCGGAGCAGATTGCTCTGGCTCAGCGCCAGTCACTGCTGGCAGAACGTATTGTGCGCTCGGTAAACAACGTCCTCTCTGGTGATGAAGACGCCGTTATTGCCGCCGACCGGTTTGGCCGCGACGCCAGCCTGTTCGGTCGGGTACTTGACGGCCAGCTTAACGGCAAGCCCGCCATGGGCATTTCCAAAGTTGACGACGAAGACGCCATTTACGGCCTGGAAGCGGTAGATGAGCTGTTTGAGTTTGTTTCCCAGAACGTAGACGCTATTCTTGAAGCCTCTCCCGACCTCTTCAAGGTACGTACAGCGGCCAGCGACATTTTCCAGAATTCCGAGATCCTGTTGTCTGAACTGTCCGTTCTGGCGGAAAGCTTTCGGGCGCAAAGCGGCTCGCGGTTAGTCAGCCCGACACTGGCCTTTATCATTCTGGCCGCCATGGTTGCCATGGTTGTATTTATCGGCCTTGCTCTATACCGGGAAGCTCAGGCGCGCCTGACAACTACCCAGGAACAGAACGAACAAAACCAGAACGCGATCCTGCGACTACTGGACGAACTGGCCGACCTGGCCGACGGCGACCTTACCACCGAGGCCACGGTAACCGAGGACTTCACCGGCGCCATCGCCGACTCCATCAACTACGCGATCGACCAGATGCGTGGCCTGGTACAAGCGATTCGTGGCACCGCAGTACGTGTGGCCTCAGCCGCCCAGGAAACTCAGTCTACGGCCATGCACCTGGCTGATGCTTCCGAGCACCAGGCACAAGAAATTGCTGGTGCCTCTGCCGCGGTTAACGAGATGGCTGTGTCTATCGACCAGGTATCGTCCAACGCTGCGGAATCCTCAGCGGTTGCGGAACGCTCGGTTGCCATCGCCAAGAAAGGCGCGGAAGTGGTACAGAACACCATTCGCGGCATGGACAACATCCGTGAGCAGATCCAGGAAACTTCCAAGCGGATCAAGCGTCTGGGTGAGTCTTCCCAGGAGATCGGTGACATCGTATCCCTGATCAACGACATTGCCGACCAAACCAACATTCTGTCGTTGAACGCTGCAATCCAGGCCTCTATGGCCGGTGATGCAGGCCGAGGCTTTGCGGTAGTAGCGGACGAAGTTCAGCGCCTGGCGGAACGTTCCTCTGCGGCAACCAAGCAGATTGAAGCACTGGTTAAGACGATCCAGTCTGATACCAACGAAGCCGTTATCTCCATGGAACACACCACCGCCGAGGTGGTACGTGGAGCTCGCCTGGCACAAGACGCGGGTATTGCCCTCGAGGAAATCGAGAACGTATCCATGAGCCTTGCGGAGTTGATCCAGAACATCTCCAACGCGGCGCGCCAGCAGTCGTCTTCTGCAGCACACATTTCCAATACGATGAACGTTATCCAGGAAATTACCTCCCAGACATCGTCCGGTACCAACGCGACCGCGAAGTCCATCGGGAATCTGGCAGAAATGGCCTCCGAGCTGCGGTCCTCCGTTGCCGGCTTTACACTGCCGGAAGAAGACGTGGCGGACCACGAGGAAGAGGAAGACAGCAACGTTCCGGTGGTGGGCTGATTTACAGCCCGAGGCTAGTGGCGGTTTATGTCTGAACTTCATAACAACCCGCCATCTGCCGAAAGCGCCTGGTTTCTGCGCCGTCTTCCTGACATGGATGAGGCGCAGTTCAAGCAGTGGCAGGCACTACTGGAACATCGCACAGGCATGGCACTGCCCGCAGAGCGCCGCTCGTTCCTGGAGACCAATCTGGGCATCCGGATGCGAGAAATAGGCTGCGGCAGTTATCAGGCTTACTACGAAACAATTGTCTCGGGGCCGGATGCCATACGGGAATGGTCAACACTGGTAGACCGGCTAACGGTGCAGGAAACTCGTTTTTTCCGGGATCCTGACGCTTTCCGCCTGGTCGCTGACTATGTTGTCACGCGGCCAAGGGAGCAGTTCCGGAAACGGCCTATTGAGGCATGGAGCGTCGGATGCTCCACCGGGGAGGAACCTTACACGTTGGCCATGGTACTGAACGAGTGCATGGGCCAACTGGATCTGCAACCGTTATATGGCGTAACCGGCTCGGACATCAGCACGCCAGTGATCGAAAAGGCCCGGATTGGCCAGTTCAGTGCTCGCAAGTTGCTGGGCATGGAAGAGAATATGAAAACCCGGTATTTCCGCCCGGCCGAGCGGAACACCGTAGAAATTATCGACAGCATCCGGGAACGGGTCTGCTTTACCAGACTGAATGTGCTGGATCTGGATAAAGCCCCCATGCACGGGATGAATATTATCTTCTGCCAGAATTTGCTGATCTATTTCCGTCGCTGGCGCAGACGGGACATTGTCAGGCGACTTGCAGAGCGGCTGGCGCCCGGGGGACTACTGGTTCTGGGCCAGGGAGAGCTGACCGACTGGCAGCCCCCAGGTCTTCAAAAGGTACCCTCGGAACATGTACTGGCGTGGATAAAGCGCCAGGCTGACGAAGAATAACCGGAGAGGTTATGGGCAACCACCATGACAGCATCGCCCTCGACTGGGTTCGGGGCGAGATACAGGACACGCTGACCCAAGGTCAGCATGCGCTCGAGGCATACGTCGAAAATCGTGACGACACTGCTCGCCTGCGCTTCTGCCTGAATTATCTCCATCAGGTGCATGGCACCCTTAAGATGGTTGAGCTTTACGGTGCAGCGCTGCTGACCGAAGAAATGGAGAAGCTCACCCAGGCGGTGTTGAACAATAGCGTTGTCAGCGTGGACGAAGCCGTTAATGTCCTGATGCAGGCGATTTTACAGCTTCCCCAGTACCTGGAACACCTGGCCAGCAGCCAGGACGATTTTCCTATGGTACTGCTGCCTTTGCTGAACGATCTCCGGGCCGCGCGGGGCGACTCCCTGCTTTCTGATACCTCCCTGTTCAAGCCCGATCTGGCCCCGTCGCGCATGCAAGTTGCAGGCAACGTTTCCGAGCGCCTGCAGGATCCCAAAGTACTTGGCCATATTCGAAAGCTTCGCCAGATGTACCAGTTTGCCCTTGCTGGCATCATTCGCGAAGAAGATCTAGACGCCCAATTCGTGTACTTGCAAAAAGTTATTCACCGGCTGACCCGCCTTTGCCAGAAAACACCCCGTGGTGAGCTCTGGAAAGCCGCAGCTGGCTTCGTGGAAACACTTCAGGCCAAGGCCAATCCAGTCAACGCAGCGGTAAAGTCCCTGCTCCGGGAGCTGGACAGCGAAATTCGTCGCCTTACCGACGAGCACACGGACATTCTCGCGCAGCCCGTGCCCGATGCGCTTTTGAAGCATCTGCTCTACTACGTTGCCCGGGCAAGGGATTTGGATTCCGAAGGCGTTACGGAGCTACGCAGCCGTTATCAGCTTGATCAAGCATTACCTTCAGAAGACGATGTGGACGCTGCCAGAAACCGGGTTTCCGGCCCTGGCCGTGAGGCTATCCACTCTGTTGTCAGTGCGCTCAACGAAGAACTCGCCAAGCTGAAAGATCAGCTGGATCTGTTTGTACGCTCAGAAATGCGCCAAAACAGTGAACTGGAAGACCTTCTCCCTGGCATGGTGCAAGTGGGTAACACACTGGCCGTATTGGGTTTAGGTATTCCGCGGAAAATCGTTACAGAACAGATTGAGCTGGTTGAAAACCTCAGTACCCAAAGCGAACTGGTCGACGACGGCATCCTGATGGACATAGCCGGGGCTCTGCTTTACGTGGAAGCCAGCCTAGCTGGCCTGGACAACGAGCGGCCGCCGGAGCGTTCTGGAAATAGCGGCGACAGCTTGCCGCCCAATCAGGGCTCTCGCGAGCTCGGAGAAGCAAGCAATGCCCTCCTCCGGGAATCCCGCAATACGTTAGAGCAGGTCAAATCTGCGGTCATTAACTTCATTGCTTCCCAGTGGGACACCCGCGAAATTGAGCACGTTCCGGGTTTACTCCACAGCATTCGTGGCGGCCTGAGTTTGGTACCTCTGGACCGAGTAGCCAGCATGCTGGCCTCAGCGGAGCGCTACATCTCCGATGTTCTGCTCAGTGACAAGCACGTTCCAGACTGGATGCAGCTAGATACCCTCGCGGACGCGATCACCAGTATCGAATATTATCTGGAGCGCTTGGCTGAAGGCATAAGCGATAACGAGGACATTCTTCGGATAGCCGAAGAGAGTCTCTCCAGGCTTGGCTTCCCTGTGGGTGAAGAGCCTACTTGGGGCACCGAGCCCAAACAGGATGACGTGCCGGTTGTAGGGCCAATGAACACTGAGGAGCCTGCCGCCAGCGCCTCTGTGCCGCAGCCCGAAACCAAAGCCTCAGATGAAGAGCTTCTAGACGATGAAATCCTTGGCATTTTCGTTGAAGAAGCCGAAGAAGTTCTGCACACCATCCACGAATTCTACCCGCGCCTGCGCCAGAACCACGACGACCGCCCAGCGCTGACCGAAGTTCGCCGCGCGTTTCACACTCTCAAAGGTAGCGGCCGCCTGGTTGGCGCCACCAGCCTTAGCGAGCTGGCCTGGTCGGTTGAAAGCCTACTCAACGGCGTGATTGATCAGAGTATCAAGCCAAACGACGACTTGTTCTCCCTGATTGATGACGTGAACGCACGCATTCCGTCGCTGATTCATGAGTTCCGTGATGGCCAAACCACTGGCGACGTTGCCGAGCTGATAGAGCGCGCGGACGCATTAGCGACTACTCGCCGCAGCGACAGTGAGCAAGAGGTTGTTCCAGAAGCTCCGGCATACTCTGCCGACGAGCCGGTTGTTGACAATATTTCAGAACCAGAGCTGGCCACAGACAGTCTCCCGCAGGATGACCTGATTGACGATGAAATCCTCGAGATCTTTGTCGAGGAAGCCGGCGAGGTTCTGGAGACTATCCGGGAATACTTACCCATGCTGCTGCGTCAGCACGATGACCGCAGCGCTCTTTCCGAAATACGTCGTGCCTTTCACACTCTCAAAGGCAGCGGCCGCATGGTCAATGCATTGATTGTGGGTGAGCTGGCCTGGTCCGTCGAAAACATGCTGAATCGTGTCATTGACGGCAGCATTTTCATGAATGACGACATAGCCGGCCTGCTGGGTGAGGCAACCGATATTCTGCCGGCTCTGGTATACGATTTTGAAAACCACCAACCGCCTTCCGTCGATCCTTCCAGCCTCGAAGCCCGAGCCAAAGCTCTGGCCAACGGCGAAATCCCTGACGCCAGTACGATGCCAGCCAGCGGAACCGATTATGTTTCCGGCGTCAGCACAACGGAACTGCCGGAGACCGATGGCGATGCGAGCGAGGGCAGTGTTGACCCGGTCCTGCTGGACATCTTCGAAAGCGAAACAGAAACCCATCTGCAAACGCTTAAAGAGTTTCTAGCGTCTGCCGGCGACAAAGTCAGCGTCTCTTACACCGACAACCTGTCCCGCGCTCTGCACACACTCAAGGGCAGCGCTCACACAGCGGGAATTGCGCCGATAGCCGACGTTATCGCCCCACTAGAGCGTTTCATCAAGGAATCTCGTGCCCAGAATCTGCGCGCTGACCCTGACGTGCTGTCTTTGATTGAAACTGCTTGTGACTTCCTGACACAGGGACTGGCACAGATACGCCAAGAGCCTCAGACTTCGCTGCCTGGCACAGAAGCGTTTCTGGGAAAGCTGGAGCATATCTCCCACGACAGGCTGCTACGTACTTACAGCGAAGACTCCAGCTCCAACGGCGAACAGCCAGCACCGTCCCTCCTCGTTCAGCTATTCCTGAATGAGGGCCTCGACATTGTTCTGGATGCCGATCTCATCCTTGCGCAATGGGCACAGAACCCACAGGACCAGGGTTCGCTCTACGGCCTCACCACGGAACTGATACAGCTTACCGATGCTGCATCCGACGCCGGGTTGCCTGATTTGGCTGCCTTGTCAGAAGCATTGCAGGAAGTCTACGCTGCAGCCATTATCCACAACGAAACGCCGGATGAGCCGTTCTTCTCAACCGTGCGCAACGCCCATGAACACCTGATCAACATGATGGATCAGGTGGCTGCAGGGCTGGCGATCGAATCCAGCGATGAACTGGTTGCCGAGCTAGAAGCCCTCACACTGTCTATTTCTGTAGCAGAAGCCGATACCACGAGCGCCTTCGATCAGGAGTTTACTGAAGATCTTGAGGAGATTGACCTCAGCTTCGACCTGAATGAACTGGAGACGCCTGAACGGGAAGAGGCTCCGGCGCACTCTGAAACTGAAACCGCCGACAGTGAGATGGACGAAGAGCTTGCAGAAATTTTCCTCGAAGAAGCTCGAGATCTCATCGACAGCACTGGCGAAGCTCTGCAAAGCTGGAGCGAAGACACCGGAAATCTCGACATTCTGCGCTTGCTCCAACGGGATCTGCACACGCTAAAAGGCGGAGCACGCCTTGCCGATATCCCGGCAGTAGGTGATTTGGCCCATGAACTCGAAAACCTGTTTGAGGGGCTGACTGAAAAGCGCCTGTCCGTTAACGAAGAACTGTCAGACCTTCTATTCCGCTGCCATGACCGGCTTGCCGGCATGGTAGACAATATGGAAGCAAAGGAGCCTCCTCGCCCGGCACCCGATCTGATCAGTGAAATCCACGCGTACATGGATAATACAGGCAGCTCGCGCCCGGTTACGGATGTGACGGCACCGGACGAGCCGGACAGCTCCGAATTCGAAGATGGCACGCCAGCCATACCGGAGCTTGGGGATGCTGAAGAGCCGGATGTGGGCGAGTTCGGAAACGATCTCTCGCACATGGACCCAGAGCTCACCGGCATTTTTCTTGAGGAAGCCTACGACCTGATCAACTCAACCGGTAGTGCTTTGCACACCTGGAGTGAGGATCCGTCTAACCGTTCAGTAGCCGCAGAACTGCAGCGCGATGTTCATACCTTGAAGGGTGGCGCGCGCATGGCCGGAGTTGACGCAATTGGCGACCTGACCCACGTACTTGAGGATCTGTTCGAGAAGGTAGCGGAAGGCCAGCTTGAAGCCAGCGGTGCAATGAACGACGTACTGTTTGCCTGCCACGACCGGCTGGCGCAAATGGTAGAACAGGTTGCTACACAAAAGCCTTGCCCCCCCGCACACGACTTGGTAAATCAGGTTGAAGCCATTCTCCATGGAGAATCTGCGCCGGCGGACAGCGAGCGTCCTGTGCCAATACTGGGCGTCACACCTGCAGACGCTCACGACCACGAGCTCACCGGCATATTCCTTGATGAAGGTCACGAGATCCACGATGCCATTAGCGAGTGTCTGGATCAGTGGCGCGACGACCCACAGGCGATGGACGGTGTTGCCCAATTGCAGCAAGAGCTGCACACCCTTAAAGGTGGCGCCAGGCTGTCTGATGTAGACCCTGTAGCGGAACTTGCTGAGGCTTGGTCCGGTGCGCTGGATACCCTGTTGTTTAACCCGGGCAACCAGAAACTCTTGCTAGCACTCAGTGATCGCGGTCTCCGCGACCTGAAGTCCATGCTCGGCGAGCTGGCCCAGGGTAATGAGTTGGTTGCAGACCCGGAACTTATTTCGGCCTTCAACGGCGCGCAACATCCTGACGCAGCAAGCAGGGAGCAGTCGGAGGACGCGACAGCAAGCGCAGATCAGGATGCGATCGACCCGGAGATTCTGGAAATATTCCTGGAAGAAGCCGGTGAAATCATGGATCAGCTGGAACAGCTCCTTGATGACTGGCGCAAAGAGCCTGCCAACAACCACTTCAATCAAGAAGCCCAGCGCGCATTGCACACGCTGAAAGGCGGTGCCCGCTTATCCCAGCTCACTTTGCTGGGTGACAAAGCGCATGATTTTGAAACCCGCCTAATCGATTTGGGCGGCAGCGCGCCTGATGACAGCCAGTGGCAGGCTATTACCGAAGATCACGACGGCATCATTGCTCTGGTTGCAGGTATACGCGACCTTTCCAGCTCCGGCATAACACCCGTTGAGCCTGCGAGCGAGTCGACACCAGCGGCAGCAGACCCGGTGCAACCCGATGCGCCAGCTGAGCGAACACCCAAGCCTGCACGAGCTAAAGCCCGCAACAGGACCGCAGAAATACAGCGAGCCGCCCAGGAAACCATTCGGGTATCGGCACCACTGCTGGATGACCTGGTTAACCTGGCGGGCGAAACCAGTATCACCCGTGGTCGGCTGGAGCAGCAAAGCAGCGATTTTGGCCATACTCTGGATGAAATGGCCGCAACCATTGAGCGCTTGCGGGAACAGCTGCGCCGAATGGAAATCGAAACCGAGACACAGATCCTGTTCAGTGCTGAAAAAGAGCATGGTCCGGATTACGGTGACGACTTCGATCCACTGGAAATGGACCGGTATTCGTCCATCCAGCAATTGTCTCGCGCTCTGACGGAATCCTCTTCAGACCTTGCAGATCTGCGTGAAACCCTCTCTGACCGGGTGCGTGACACGGAAACCCTGCTGGTTCAGCAGTCCCGTATCAACACGGAACTCCAGGAAGGTCTGATGAAGACCCGAATGATTCCGTTTTCCTCCATGGTGCCGCGTTTACGCCGGATTGTTCGCCAGATCAGCGGCGAGCTAGGCAAAAAAATCGAGTTTGATGTACGTAATGCTGAAGGGGAGATGGATCGCACCATCCTGGAGCGTATGATTGCGCCGCTAGAGCACATGCTACGGAACGCCATCGACCACGGCATCGAAAGCCCGTCTGAGCGCCAGAAAAACGGTAAGGCAGAAACCGGTGAAATCACCTTGTCTCTGGCCCGCGAAGGTGGGGATGTGGTTCTGCGCATGATCGACGACGGCGCCGGCATTCCTTCTGCGGTTATACGGGAAAAAGCCATTCGCCAAGGCCTACTGAAAGAGGATGAGGAGCTTTCCGAGCGGGAAGTTCTTCAGTTTATCCTGCAGCCAGGGTTCTCGACGGCACAGCAGGTAACTCAGATTTCTGGCCGTGGCGTGGGTATGGATGTGGTCGCCAGTGAAATCAAACAACTTGGCGGCAGCCTGGATATCGAATCACAGCTGGGCCGCGGCACTGCATTTACCGTGCGACTGCCATTTACCGTTTCGGTAAACCGTGCCCTGATGGTATCCACGGGTGAAGATTTCTACGCTATTCCGCTTAACACCATTGAAGGTATTGTCCGGGTCAGCACCTACGAGCTTGAGGAATACTACAAGCCGGATGCTCCCATGTACGAATACGCTGGCCAAGAGTATCGCTTGCAGTATCTTGGTAGCCTGCTGAACAGCGACCACCACCCCAAGCTTCAGGGCCAGGCCTTGCCGCTGCCGGTGATTCTGGTCCGCGGTGCCGAACAGCCCATGGCGTTGCAGGTAGACAACCTGATGGGCAGCCGTGAAATCGTTGTTAAATCTCTGGGCCCACAATTCAGCACCGTTCGCGGCGTATCCGGCGCCACCATTCTTGGTGACGGCAACGTGGTAGTGATTCTCGATCTGCCGGCCATGATCCGTTCCGACATATTGTCTGAGCGCCAGCGCCTGGCCGACCTGGAAAAGGCACGAGAGTCTGCGCGCTACGAAGAACGCGCTACCGTTGTCATGGTAGTGGACGATTCGGTTACAGTGCGCAAGGTTACGTCTCGCCTGCTGGAGCGAAACGGCATGGAGGTTATCACCGCAAAGGATGGCCTGGATGCGGTGGCGCAGTTGCAGGATCACAAACCCGACATCATGCTTCTGGATATTGAGATGCCACGCATGGACGGTTTCGAGGTCGCCAGCTTCGTAAGGCACGACGACAACCTACGGGATATGCCGATCTGCATGATCACATCCCGAACCGGTGAAAAACACCGTGAGCGAGCCTTGGCTATTGGCGTAAACGAATACCTCGGCAAACCCTTCCAGGAAACCGAACTGTTGAAAACCATCGAACGGCTTATCGGTAAGCAGTGATGACCGGCCAAAATGGCCGGGCTCAGGTCGGAATTGTGTCGGATATTGTCCTGCAGAGGCATCGCCTGCAGGCAGCAGCCGCCAAATTTGGCCTCGACGTCTGCTTCTCCGGGGATCCCGAGCGATTACAGGGCTACCCGGAGTTTCCGGAGGCCAGGCTCTGGCTTGTGACTCTGGAAGACGAAGCAGATCATCCGGCCTTGTTCGATTATCTTCTGGAACACACCGAGGTTCCGGTCTTATTCGGGCTGGATCAGGCGCCCGTATCCGGCAGCGCGGATTACTTCCGCTGGGAGCGCAGGCTTCTGGGTAAGCTGGAGCAACAACTGGGTGAACTTGCCCAGCTGGACTCCATAGCCAGTATCAAAGAGCTAGAGGTGCAAGCTCCTGAAAGCCAGGCATCACCTGAACTGCCCCAGTGGCTGACACCCGCAGCGCCAGGTTCTGTTGCAGAAGATGTCTGGGTGTTATGTGCTTCTTTGGGCGGCCCAGCCGCCGTGAAGGCGTTTCTGGACAGCCTGCCGCCGGGCCTGCCGGTGGGTTTCATATACGCCCAGCACATTGATGGTAATTTTGCCGAGGTGCTCACCCGGGTGCTTGGCCGCCATGCGCATTACAAACTGCAGCACGCTGAAGAAAACTACAGGGTAAAGAACGGCGATGTGGTACTGATGCCGGTTGAGCACGAATGGAAATTTGACAGTACCGGTGTGCTTACTGAACAAAATACTCCCTGGCCCGGGCCCTATGGGCCATCTATCGACCAGGTGTTACTCAATACAGCGGATCATTACGGCGCCCATTGCCATGTGATCCTGTTTTCCGGTATGGGCAACGACGGCGTAATTGCCGCACCTTTACTCAAAGCCTACGGTAGCCGGGTCTGGGTTCAGGAGAGCGCTAGCTGTGGTAACAGCTCAATGCCAGATTCCGTAGCGGCCACCGGCAGTGCCAGTTTTTGCGGTACGCCGGAGCAGCTGGCCGAGGAACTGGTTAACACCATCGAAAAATCTTGCCTGCTTAAAGGTCGGCAAAAACGGGGCACCGCCTGAGGACACAAATAATGAATGACAACAGCCAGACCCTCTCCTGCGTAATGATCCCCGTAGGCGGGCGACAACTTTTACTTCCCAACGTATCCATTGCAGAGGTGGTGGACTACGCCAGCAACGACCCGAGCGCCGGAGCGCCGGACTGGTTAGCGGGGCGCTTGGACTGGCGTGGACTGGACCTACCGGTTATTTCCTACGACGCAGCCAATGGCGGAACTCTCGCAATACCCGGTGAGAATCGGGGCCGGATTGTGGTGCTAAACACCATCAGCAGCAACAGAAAAAAGCTTCGGTTCATGGCTCTGATTACTCAAGGCATCCCCAGCCAGGTTCGTATTACCGAAGAACAGATCAAGCAATTAGAGGGCGAAAACGGCCCTGCCGATCTTATGCGGGTCGATGTTGATGGCGAAGCGGCCTGGATTCCCAACCTGGATTACCTGGAATCTCTGGCCAGCGAATTACCAGTGTAAACAAAGAACACAGCACCATAGCGCCGACACAACGCCCGGATTGTTCCTTGCACTTGGCGTAGGGCGCCCTGCGAATGTTATAATGTTACAAATTTTGCAGGATCCCAACCATGTCTGCCCGCGCGCTCCCGTACCGACCTCACAATCACGATGCCTGTGTTAACCAGGCCTTGGCAGAGGCAAAGGCAATCTGCCAACAGCAGAATGCCAGGCTTACACCCACTCGTGAGCGGGTGCTGGAGCTGGTTTGGCAATCCCACAAGCCCCTAGGGGCTTACGATGTACTCGCCAAGCTTACCTCCGAGGGCCACAACGCTGCGCCGCCAACGGTATACCGTGCTCTGGATTTTCTACAGCAATACGGGCTGGTGCATCGAATAGCTTCGCTCAACGCCTTTACTGGTTGCACCCACGCCGGCAAGCACCATACGGGTATGTTTCTTATCTGCCGGGCCTGCGGCAATGCTCTGGAACTAACCGATACATCGGTGTCCACGGCTATATACAATGCCGCCGGCGCCGAAGCCTTCTGCACCGAAACCGTCACTCTGGAAGTAACCGGCCTGTGCCCCAGCTGCCAAACGGAACAACATCATGAGTGAAGCGTTGGCTGCCATCGAAAACCTTACCGTCCGGTTTGACGATCGCCCGGTTGTTGATCGGGTAAACCTGTCACTGCACCGGGGCGATATCATTACCATCATCGGGCCCAACGGCGCGGGCAAAACCACGTTGATCAAAGCCATTCTGGGCATACAGGCTGTAACCGACGGCCGTATTGTTCGCGCAAAGAACCTGGTTATCGGGTACGTGCCCCAGGATCTGCGCCTGGAATCAACCTTGCCCCTAAGCGTCAAACGCTTCATGTTACTCAGTGGTCAACCTCTGGCAGAGTGCCACTCTGCGCTGGCGCGAACCGGTGTTAGCCATCTGATCGAGGCATCCGTGCACCATCTGTCCGGGGGCGAGCAGCAACGTCTGTTGTTGGCCAGAGCACTGGCGCGAAAGCCGGATCTTCTGGTACTCGACGAGCCAGCCCAAGGCGTTGACATCAATGGCCAGGCCGCACTTTATGACCTGATCCGCCAATTACGCGACGAGCTCAACTGTGGCGTGATCATGATTTCCCACGATCTGCATCTGGTTATGGCCGCCACTGACAAGGTTATCTGCCTGAACCAGCATATATGCTGCAGCGGTTCGCCCGCAGACATCTCACACGACCCGGCTTTTATTGAAACCTTCGGCCGCCCGGTGGCCGAGTCCCTAGCGGTGTATCATCATAACCACAACCACAGCCACGACTTACATGGCAACGTGGTAGGCGCCGATCACTCAGGCTCAACCTCTGACCATGGGGAGTGCCACCATGAGCATCATTGATACTGTGCTTAACGACTTTTTCTGGCGCGCCCTCATTGGTGGTTTGGGTGTGGCACTGATCGCCGGCCCATTGGGTTGCTTTGTTGTGTGGCGCAGAATGGCGTATTTCGGCGACACCCTGGCTCACTCGGCGCTTCTGGGCATTGCGCTCAGTTTTTTGATCAGCGTTCCACTGAACCTGGGAGTTATCATCACCAGCGTTATTTTGGCCATAGCCTTAATGCTGTTTTCCCGCAACAAAACCCTGGCCACCGACACCCTGTTGGGCATTCTTGCCCACAGCGCCCTGGCCATTGGCTTGGTAGCGCTGAGCTTCATGCCGGATGTCCGCATCGACCTGACCGGCTTGCTGTTCGGTGACCTGTTGGCCATGAACCGCAACGACCTACTGTGGATTTATGGCGGTGCTGTTCTGATTCTGACGCTACTAACCGTACTTTGGCGTGGCCTGCTGATGAGCACCATCCACGAAGAACTGGCGCGGGTGGAAGGGGTGCCGGTTGAGCGTTTGCGCCTGTTGCTGATGCTGATGTTTGCGCTGGTGATTGCGGTTGCCATGAAGATGGTGGGCGTTCTACTGATTACCGCATTGCTGATTATCCCGGCCGCCACGGCGCGACGGCTAGCCAGCACTCCCGAGCAGATGGCGGCACTCGCTGTGGTGTTCGGGTTTATTGCGGTAGTCGGTGGCCTGAGCATGTCTTGGCATCTGGACACGCCGGCAGGCCCATCTGTGGTAGTGACGGCATTTGCCACATTTCTGGCTGTTTATGGCAGCGCCGGCCGGTTCTCAACAAGACGTTCTGCCTGATCGACCGTCACAAAGGCTGAATAACATCCATCAGGCGGCCGGTTTCCAACAGCTCGAGAAACTCATCCCCCAAGCGCTCGCTCTCGGCAATGGCTTTTCGCCATGAGCGTTCCCGGCTACCGTCATTTCCTGCGTAAGTTTCGAAATCCTTACGATCCGGCAGCTTGCCATCTGGCAGGCGCTCCAGATAATCCGGGGAAGGCGCCACCAACAACACATCTTGCAAGCGAGTCGCATCGCCGCGACGCCAAGGCAGGGCTTTATCAAACCAACCGGGCACGATGCGATCGGTAAAGTGCGGGTACAAAACCACGCCCGGTTGCTTATAAGGCAAATCAAGATGGTAATCCAGAAGTCCACCATCTCGGTATATACCGTCCGGAGCACCCGGAATATTCCGAACACCAGACATCACCATGGGAATGGACGCGGATGCCAACAATGCAGGCAGCAGGTTCTCGCGGCTCAGCGGCACTTCGTGGCTGGCGAAGTCAGCCAACGGCGATAACGGAGCCTTCCGTCTGGCATCGTGAAGAATGCCCCGTTCCATAAAGCGCCCCAAGTGCCGCCGGCCAACAACATTGGCACTTATGGCGCTCATCAAGCCAAAGCCCAGGCGAGCTCTGGTGTCTGGCTCAAGCATGCCAAGACTCCGCACAACTACCACATTCAAGCGGTACCATGGGTGCTCAAGAATATAATCCTCACGGCCCCCTATCAGCTCTTCGAGGAACAAAGTGCTTTGGCGAGTAACCTCAGCCGCACTGACACCCTTCGAAAAACGCTGGGAAGTATAAAGCTCTGCCAATAGGGTAAGCTGGGCCTGGGGATTATCGGAAGAGGCGATGGCGGCAAACCGCCAGCTGCCAACAGACGAGCCAATCAAGGCGCGCTCCTGTTCAACCCGGGGCAGCCAGTCACCAAAAATGGCTTTGTCCAAGCCACTGAGACCCAGAGCCTTGGGGCCGCCGGCCGCACCGGGTATAACGTGCACATCGCCTGGAGTAAGAGGCTTTTCCTGCAACCGCTTCATGGTTCGGCGGCCTGCCCGGATCGTAAGCGCGGGCGCGCGAGTATGGATGGCGGTCATATCAGGCTTCCCATCAGTGTTCTGTATGAATGATCATCAGGTCAGATAGCGTAACGATTTTAACGAAGCGGTCACCAGCGGCCAACTGAACAAAACTAATAGCGCCGATAAACAGATACTTCCGCTTCATCGGCGAATACCCATGCTAGACTTAAGACAGGCCCAAAAGCGGAAGCGGGGCGACCTAACAAATACAGCCGGAGTATGCTGTGAATACGTTCCCGTCTAACGATTCCAGGTCTACCAACCCAACGCTTGCGGTGCTTGGCTTCAAGCGCCAGCTGGTGTACCACCTGCATTTTTGGGCCTTCATTGCTGTGGCTCCGCTGGTAGTTGTGCAATGGCAGCATCATCATTTTCTGCTCTCCGCCCTGCTGATTCTCTTCTGCGCGAACGCTCTTGCGGTCATCGCCCTGTTGCGGTTTCGCGGCACCTACTTCCTGAAAGGCCGGCTATTTCCGCTGCTTGCCGTAGTCTGTGCTGCCTACTCGACTGCCATCAACGGGCATGTAGGCCTTTACTGGGCTTACCCGGCCGCATCGGCCCTGTTTTTTCTGTTACCTCTTCGGGAAGCTGTTGCCAGCAATATTATTTTTGTCAGCACCATGGCAGTGGTCTCGTTCATGAACTTTCCCGAGGCAGATTTCTGGCGTATTACCTTCTCCTTGGGCCTCAATTGCCTGTTCTCCATGATTTTCGCCTGGCTGGTGGGAAAACTTCAGAATGAGCTGACCCGGCTGGCAACCACAGACCCACTTACCGGCTGCCTCAACCGGTCACAACTGGCCGACATCCTGAACAGCCAAATCCAGATGCGTGAACGCTATGAGCGAGTATCCAGCCTGATTCTGCTGGACCTGGATTATTTCAAGCTCATCAATGATCAGTGGGGGCACCTGGCAGGCGACAAGGTGCTGAAAGAGATGACTTTAAGGCTGCGCAAGCGTCTCAGAGAAAGCGACCAGCTTTTTCGGATTGGCGGTGAGGAGTTCATGATCGTGTTGCCTGAGACCAGTCAGCAAGAAGGCAATCTCCTGGCGCACCAGCTGCTGACCAGCATCAGTGCACGGCCGTTTCTTGAGGATATAAAGGTGACCGCCAGCGCCAGTATAGCCGAAGTAAGCAAGGGCGAAACCTGGTCGGTATGGCTGAATCGTGCGGATCAGGCGCTGTACGAAGCCAAATCACAGGGCCGTAATCAAGTGATAAGCGCTGCGGGACAACTGGAACCAGATAGCCAGGGCCTGGGCGAGCCTATGCCCCCCGTTACCAGCTGACGCGCATACCCTTACCTTATCGACGCTTGCGAAACTCCCTGTATGCGCCGAACACCTCCCAAGGGCTCTCAAAGTGCGGGTAATGCCCGACGCTTCTCAGCTGCACCACATCTGCATCTGGAATCATCTCCTGGTAGCGCTGCGCCATGGCTGCACCCGACACAGGGTCTGCGGTACCGGAAATAAGACGCATGGGTTGTCTGGCATTCTGTAGCGCCGACACCCAACGATGGCGATGGCATCTGCGTTCTTCCATAAATTGTATCAAATGATGCAGGATGCCACGGCCGTTGTTATAGGTGAGCAGATACCAAAAATTGTCCATATCCTGCTGGCTCGGGAGGTGTTTGCTGCCAAACAACTTCAAGAAACTGCGCTCAAAACTGCGTCGGGTCAAAGCCCGGCTAAGCAGCCCACCCAGCGGACTGCTCAACAATTTCTGAATCATCAAAGGGTTATGCACTTCCGGGAACAATGCTCCATTCAGGAAGCAGACACTGGCGATCTGGAAGGGCAGCACCCCCTCCTGTTCACGGGCCAGCAGTTCCTGGGCAACACTGCATCCGTAGTCATGAGCAAAAATGTGCACCGACCCAAGCCCAAGGCCTTCCAGCAGCCCCTGCATCAAATCTGCCTGGTCTTCAATGCTGTAGGCATGCCCCCGGGGCTTGTCAGAAAAGCCAAACCCCAACATATCCAGAGCCAACACATTATGACTCTGAACCAGCATGGGCCATATCCGGCTCCAGTCCCAACTTGCCGTGGGAAATCCGTGCATCAGCACCAGCGGCTCTCCTCTACCCGCCATGCGGCTGAATATCGCGTGGCCCTCGTAGCTGAACCATTTTCCGCCCTGCTGCCACTCCTCCAGCAAAGCAACCTCACCGCTGCCCACTGTTACGTCCTGGATGCCAGGTACTTGCTGTCCCATGCGCTGTCACCGATAAATCCTTCACAGCCTGCGACTGTAGAATAAACCCGGCTCTCCCGCCAGAGCTGGGTAAGAGCACTGCGTAAACTGCAAACTGGAGCGGGTCTTTTCAGAGAGCTTCATCGCAAACCGTAGAGATACGGCGCAAATTCACTTAAGCTTTAGCCCTCGCTTAACACCATTACGCCTTATCATTGCGCTTTATCATTATTCTTGATCACCCTGTACCCTTTAAAGAGACCGGAAAAGACTATGACCAAACTCCTTGACGACCTGACGGGCCACTACCGCGCCATCATCGACGGGCTGGGCGAAGACTCCAGCCGCGAAGGTCTGCAAGACACCCCCAAGCGTGCCGCTAAAGCCATGCAGTTCCTTACCCAGGGCTACCAGCAGAATCTTGGCGATCTCGTTAACAATGCGGTGTTTGAATCCGCCATGGATGAGATGGTTGTAGTACAAGATATCGAGTTGTACAGCATGTGCGAGCACCACATGCTGCCGTTTATCGGCAAATGCCACATTGCCTACTTGCCCCAGGGCCGGGTTTTGGGCTTATCGAAATTTGCCCGCATTGTGGATATGTATGCCCGTCGCCTGCAAATTCAGGAAAACCTGACGCGCCAGATCGCCGAAGCCGTAGAGAGTGTTACCGGTGCTAAAGGCGTTGCCGTGGTTATCGAAGCCCAGCACATGTGCATGATGATGCGCGGTGTCGAGAAGCAGAACTCAAAAATGAAAACCTCCATGATGCTGGGGCAGTTCCGTAAATCCCAGGCCACGCGGACTGAGTTCCTGCAACTTGTGAGCAACCGCGCCTAACGTTAAAGCGCGCGCGACTCAACCAGGCAGCTATCGCAACCGCTTTCGAATGTAAGCGCGGCGGGCCCAGCTCCGGGCTTTCCAACTCGAGCATCCATGCGTGCCCCAAGCCGGGTGACTCATTAGCTGGCGCCTCATCCTGTTTGGCCAACAATTGCACGGGGGTCTCAAACGTTCCGTTCAAGGCCAGACACCCTCTGAGGCTCATTTCGTTCAGCCAAAACATGTCATCACTGCCTCGCGTGCCAAACTCCAAGAACACAGAGCAAGCCTGCACACCACGCAAGGACACGCCCCCGGCGCCACTGAAATTACAGCCAAAAAACACACAGCTGCCGGATAGGACGGGTATCACCGCTGAACAGTAGGTGTTCGTTAATCATCAGCCCGTATGAGGGCTTGTCGGGTGTGTACTGGTTTTGAAAATGGGACAGACGCACGCCTTCAAACTCGAACGGATTGTCATCCAACTTGCCCCATCACGCCTTTCAGTGTTTGCTCCCAAAGCTCTTCGTAGACCCCAGGCGGCAAATAAAGCGTAGGCTTGAACCCATGTTGAAACCGGCACTCATAACCGATGCGCTCCAAACCAAAACAGTGATCCGCGATCTCGCAACGCAAATTTGATGGTATAACCTGCATCAATCAACAGGCGCCGGCCACCAGATTCAATCATTGCGTTGTTATTCCAATGATCCATCGCCTCGGAGTGACCTACCCCAAGCATCGTCAATACCGCCATTTATAGTTTCCCTCCCTATTCATGCATTCCACCCGTAGCGTCTTTGCGGTCAGATTTGATGATCCAACCTGGTGGGCGTATATTTCAATCACAGACCAATGTGCGCCACCATGCGCGTCATTGTGGCTAGTTGCAGACGATCAGACCACTCCTATAAAAGCAGTATCGGTAATATGCCAACTCAAGACCCAAATTGCATTCGCAACATACTCACCTCTGTCCGCACCATTGCGCTTGTGGGTGCTAGCGAGAAGACCCACCGGCCCTCCCATGAAGTCATGGTGTTCATGCAAGCGCACGGGTACCGAGTTATTCCCGTCAATCCCCGTCTGGCCGGTCAACAACTGCTGGGTGAGGCTGTATACGCCGACATCACCGCCCTGCCCGAGCCCGTCGACATGGTAGAGCTTTTCCTTGCCCCAGAGCGCACCGATGCAGTGATCGACCAAGCCATCGAGCTGAAGGTACCCATCATCTGGATGCAAATTGGCGTGATCAATGAAGAGGGTGCAGCCAGAGCCGAAGCGGCTGGAGTAACGGTTGTGATGGACCTCTGTCCGAAGCAAGAGATCCCAAGACAGGGTATACCCCCGATTGGTTCTGGAGAGTGAGCAAAAAATCAGGGCCCTTGGTTAGGCGACTGTTACATCCCGCCTTCCCAGCGGTGATATTCCTTGTTTTTCTTGCCATGGCAGCTGGGCTTCGTTATGGCCTGATCCAACAGTACACAGGCCAGATACAGGCCAATCTTGAAAACGAAGCCCGAAGCATGGCCAACTCCATGGAGCGGGAGTTTATGGTTCACGCAGATTCCATCCGGCGCATGGCCAGCCGGCTGCAAAAAAATCCGCAAATGTCGGAGCGCGAATGGCGTGAGGATGCCCGTAACTATCTTGTAGACTTCCGCATTTATCAGGCCATAGAGTGGATCGACAGCGACCTTATTATTCGTTGGCTAGAACCCCTTGAGGCCAATGAGAACGTCCTTGGCTTTAACACGGCGTTTAATCAAAACCGTCGCAGCGCACTGGAGTCCGCCAAGCAATCCGGTAACTACGACATTTCCGGCGTGCTGGATCTGCGCCAGGGTGGCAAAGGTATAGTCATCTATGCGCCGGTAGGCACTGGCCTCGACAACAGCGGTTTTATAGCCGGGGTCTTCAGAATGGAAACTCTGGCCCAACAGCTGTTGGCATCTCGGGAGCCGGCCATGTTTCGGATAGCGCTCCACAGCAAAGGTGCTCTGGTGCATACCCTGAGTGACTTTGAAGGTGCCAGCGCGCCCATGTCCCACACCGTGCCGGTGAGTCCTCCCTCGCTGGAATGGCAGATTACTGTTGAACCATCGCCCGCATGGGTCAACAAACAGCGCAGCCCCTGGCCGCGCTGGACGTTCATTACGCTTCTTTTCATGGGCCTGCTGACCAGCCTCACAACTCTTATGCTGCAGATCATATTCAAGCGCAACCAGGTTCTGCTGGCAACCCGCCAGGAACTGGATGAGGAAATTACGCAGCGCAAAACCATTCAGCAAGACCTTGAGCGGCTCGAATCCACAGACATTCTCACGGGCCTGGCGAACCGACGCTTTTTTATGGAGGATCTGGCCCATGCGCTGACCATTGCAGAGCGCATGACGCGGCAAGTCGCTCTGGTGATGCTCGATCTCGATCGCTTCCAGATGCTCAACGACTCCATGGGGCATCAGTTTGGTGACGAGCTTCTGGTCCAGGTTTCCGGGCGCTTGAACCAACTGAGTAATGAACGCATTTTGGTGGCCTATTCCGGCGGTGACGAGTTTATGATCTGCCAGCAGTATGTGGAGGATATTGACGACGTCATTTACCTGTTGGGACGGATCAAACAGTGTTTTGGCGCGCCTTATGTGGTTCAGGGTGAAGCCCACAGTGTTACCGCAACTCTGGGTGTTGCCGTGTACCCCCAAAGCGGCCAGGATGCCGATACTTTACTGCGCAACTCGGATATTGCGCTGTATCGGGCCAAAGAGCAGGGCCGCAACACTTACCAGTTTTATACCGAGGGCATGCAGGAGCGGGAGGTGCTGCGGCTAGAGCTGGAGAAAGATCTTAGTCAGGCTCTGGCCAACAACGAATTTGTACTGCATTACCAGCCGCAGCTGAACCTGGACAACGGCGAAATCACCAGCGTTGAGGCACTCATTCGCTGGCAACACCCCCGCCGGGGCCTGCTAGCACCCGGTGAATTCATACCTCTGGCTGAGGAAAGCGGTCGTATAACCGATATAGGGCAATGGGTGGTCATGGCCGCCTGCCAACAACTGGCCGCATGGAAAGGAACGCGCTTCGAAAACCTTCGGGTGGCCGTGAATCTTTCCGGGCGGGAGTTGGACGACGAAAATCTGGTTGAACGTATACGCAAGGCGCTGGAAACAGAAGGCATCCCCGCCGACCGGCTTGAGGTTGAGCTGACCGAGGAGATTTTCATTCAGAATATCGAACACAATCTTGGGCAGCTGTCGCGCCTGCATGATCTTGGGGTACATCTGGCCATTGATGATTTTGGTGTTGGCTATTCTTCTTTGGCGTACCTCAGAGACTTCCCGGTGGATCTTCTGAAGATCGATCGTTCGTTTATTACCAACGTGACGGAGCGCCACGACGATGCTGTGATTACCCGAGCGGTGATTAATCTTGCCCATAACCTTGGTTTGCGGGTCGTTGCAGAGGGCGTGGAGACCCAGGCGCAGCTGGATTTCCTCAAGAATCATCGCTGCAACATGGCTCAGGGTTATTTGATCAGCCGTCCGGTTTCGGCCGCAGACCTGGAACAAGCTCTGGGTAGCGGCGTGCCAGAAACGCTCACACTGACTGAGCCAGATTTGTAATCGGCCTCTGTCACCCCCAACACAGTAATAGCAGCAATTGATTTTCAGGTGAGACTTTATGACCACGGGTTATCTAACACCGGAACAGAACAGTAAGCTTCGTCGGTGGGAACGCTGGAATCGGAACTATTTCATTTTTGCGTTTGTGGCTCTGGTTATCATTCTGGTTTTCAGTAGCCAGCTCGGGCTTTCCAGCGGTGACGACTGGGGGCCTTTGGGGCTTTTGCTTGCGGCGCTGGTTACTCCGATTATTATTTTTCAGTTGCGCCTGGCCTGCCCAGCTTGTGGCGTGAAGATTGGCTGGCAGGCCAAGCTGATGGCGCCAGATCAGTGCAAAAGCTGCGACACCTTCCTTCGGGCCAAAGGCTCCTCCTCCTGAAAACCTTTGACCTGTGAGTAGGTCATAGGTTTTAAGCTATCCTTAATCAATACATTGTCGGCCTTTTACTTCGGTGCGGGCCGCGACGGTGTGGATGGCTTGTCCGAAAACCGCTGTGAATACGTCCATGTACGCTTGCTCTGCGCCTTCACATGGCTCCGAGCATTTTCGGACAAGCCATCCACACCGTCGCTCGTTAACAATTGGCGGATACTGCTGGATATGAAAGTTAAAGAACTTGCTACCTCTGCGGGGGTGAATCCGGACACAGTCCGTTTTTACACCCGGGAAAGACTGCTTAAACCCTCTCGGAATCCGGATAACAATTATCAGCAATACGACACTGAGGATCTTCGGCGCCTGCGTTTTGCCCGCAAGGCACGGCAGTTAGGTTTTTCATTGCCCGAGATTCGGCAGATTCTGGATCAGGCGGATGACCACCACTCGCCCTGCCCCATGGTTCGGGATGTGTTTCAGCAGCGGCTGGCCGAGGTGGAGCGGGAGATTGGCGAGTTACAGCAACTTCGCAAGCGAATGAAAACAGCGCTGGTCGCCTGGCAGGATATGCCGGACGGCACGCCGGATGGTCGTACCATCTGTCGGCTGATTGAGCACTGGGACGATAGCAAGCCCAGCAAACAGGCTGAGGAGTAAACCACTATGAACGATGCACCTTTGTTACATACCAGTCTCAGCATTTCCGGCGCCACCTGTCAGGGCTGCGCCAAAAAGATTCGCAATGCCCTGGAGCCGCTAACCGGTGATACCGACCTGGTAGAGGTAAATCTGGAAGACCAGACCGTCGCGTTGCCGGAAGGCATCGATACCACGAAAGCGGCCAGGATTGTGACGGAAGCGGGTTACCCGGCAGAGCCGGTGGCTGATTCTGTAACTGAAAAGCCCGCCAGCTGCTGCTCGCCCAAGTCACAAAAGCCGGATTCAGAACCCGATGCAGGCGAGCAGGCCACGGCTTCTGAAAACAAACCTGAAAAACCGGCAACGCCGGCCCAAAGCGACGATCAGGTGTATCTGGCAGTAACCGGTGCTACCTGTGCTTCTTGCGTCAATACCATTGAAAAAGCACTGAAGTCTGTGCCCGGCGTTACCCATGCTCACATGAACCTCGCGGACAATACCGCCACGGCAACGGGCGAGGCAGACCCGCAAGCCTTGATCCAGGCGGTGGAAAGCTCCGGTTACGGCGCCAGTGTGATTGAAGATGCGGATGCTGCAGACGACCAAAAGCAGCAAGAAGACAAAAAACGCTACAAAACCCTTCTGGTGAAAATGGCGATCAGCCTGGGCCTGGGCGTTGGCCTGATGGCCTGGGGCATGGGGTTCGGCTCCATGACGGTAACCGAGGCGAACCAGGGCATCTGGTTTGGTCTGGGCCTGCTCACTCTGGTGGTTATGGCCGGTACCGGCGGGCATTTCTACACCGGCGCCTGGAAGGCCTTCCGGCACCACAACGCCAATATGGACACCCTGATTGCTCTGGGTACCGGCACTGCATGGCTGTACTCCATAACGGTCGTGAGCATTCCCGATGCCTTACCCGAGATGGCACGGCATGTGTACTTTGAGGCCTCGGCCATGATTATCGGCCTGATCAACCTGGGCCAAGCCCTGGAACTCCGGGCCAAAGGCAAAACATCCGAGGCGGTTCGTCGGCTACTGGACTTGCGAGCGAAAACCGCACGGGTTATCCGCGATGGGCAAGAGCAGGATATCCCGGTGGAAGACGTGCGCAAAGGCGATCACATCCGGGTTCGCCCTGGCGAGAATTTACCGGTAGACGGGCGCGTCGTTGAGGGCAGCACCCGTATCGACGAAAGCATGCTCACCGGCGAGCCCATGCCCGTGAGTAAAGCGGTGGACGATGAGGTTTCCGCCGGCACGCTCAATACCCATGGAGGAATCGTCTACGAGGCAACACGGGTGGGTAGTGAAACCGCATTAGCCCAGATTATCCACTTGGTGAAGAAAGCCCAGGGCTCGAAACCTGCCATTGGGCGGCTGGCAGACAAAATATCGTCGGTGTTCGTGCCCAGCGTGATGCTGATCGCGGTAGCCGCCGCATTGGTCTGGTACAACCTCGGGCCTGAGCCTGCGGCTGTACACATGATGGTTGCGGCCACGACCATACTAATCATTGCTTGCCCCTGTGCGCTAGGCTTGGCTACGCCCATGTCGGTAATGGTAGGCGTTGGCAAGGCGGCGGAATACGGCGCTCTGATTCGCCAGGGCGATGCCCTGCAAACCGCGGGCAAGCTGGATCTGGTGATTCTGGATAAAACCGGCACCATCACCGAAGGTCACCCGGCGGTAACAAGCGTGCACGCGGTGAATGGCGATGAACAGCAATTGCTGGCCTTGGCAGCAGGCCTGGAACAACATTCCGAACACCCGCTTGCGGAAGCCATTATTAACAAGGCGAAAGAGCAAAACGCACAGCCACTCAACGTCACCGGTTTTAAAGCGCTGAACGGCAAAGGCGTGGCAGGTGAGTTTGAAGGTGAGCTGGTTCGGCTGGGCAACCGCCGGTGGCTGGAAGCCGAAGGCGTTTCGTTAAATGACATGGCCGATGCGGAAAAAGCCATTACCGAGCAGGCTGGCACCCCGCTATTCCTTGCCCGGGGCACTGAATTGCTAGGCGTTATGGGGGTTGCCGATGCCATCAAGTCAGATTCGCAGGCCGCCATCCGGCGCCTGCACGATGCCGGCATCAGGGTAATGATGGTCACTGGCGATATCGACGCCACCGCCAAAGCCATTGCCGCCAAAACCGGCATCGACGATTACCGTGCCGAAGTCCTGCCTGAAGACAAATCCGACGTAGTGAACGAAATGCGCGGCAAAGGCTACACCGTGGCTATGGTGGGTGACGGCATTAACGACGCACCGGCGCTTGCCGCCGCTGATGTGGGCTTCGCCATAGGCACAGGCACCGACGTAGCCATCGAAAGCGCTGCGATCACTCTGATGCGCGGTTCCCTGCACGGCGTACCGGATGCCATCGAGATTTCCCGGGCCACCGTGTCGAATATTCACCAGAACCTTTTCGGCGCCTTTATTTACAACAGCCTGGGCATTCCCATTGCCGCAGGCCTTCTGTACCCGGTATGGGGCATACTGATGAGCCCCATTCTCGCTGGCGCTGCCATGTCGTTATCTTCGGTAACCGTTGTTACCAACGCTAACCGGCTACGTCTGTTTAAATCCAGTCACAAGCCAGCTCAATCGCCAAACCAAGGCCAAAAATCAAAACAGGAGCGGAACTGATGGAAACAATATTGGTCAATGCCGGAGGGCTTGTTCTAATGGCCGCAACCATCTGGTGGTTCTGGCTTTCTTCATCGGATAGCGACGCGCCTGCACAAGATCACAGCGATCACTGAACACGACATTAAAGAGAGCAAAACCATGAAAAAACAGATTCTCGGATTGGCCCTTGGTGCAACCCTCGGCTTCAGCACCCCACTTTTGGCGGCAGGTGCTGCTCAAAGTATCCACGTCTACAAGTCGCCCACATGCGGTTGTTGCACAGACTGGGTCGATCACCTTGAAAGCAACGGCTTTAAGGTGGAAGTTACAGACACTCAGGACATAAATCGCGTCAAAATGGAAGCCGGGCTCACCCCCAACCTGACCAGCTGTCACACCGCTTTCGTGGGTGACTACGTGATCGAGGGCCACGTGCCCGCGGATGACATTCACAGCCTCATAGCCCGCGCCCCGAAAGCCAAAGGCCTGGCCGTTCCCGGCATGCCCGCTGGCTCACCGGGCATGGAAATGGGCGACCGCAAAGACCACTACCAGGTACTGATGTTCAACGAGAAAGGCCAGACCAAGGTGTTTTCCGAACATAACTAGGCTGAACAGCCCAGCAGGGCTAGCCTCTACCTGAATATCAGACAGCCCGGTACCCCTCCCGTACCGGGCCAGGAACAATGGCTGCAACTGCGTTTGTATCACGGCCCTGAAAAATACCGCAATTAACCCCGCGTAACAGGTCTGACTCATACCGCTATAACCGTTATACTTCGCTCCATCATTCATTTTTTCAGCCAGGTTCACCCATGCTCAATGCCGACGCTATCAACCAGTTGCGCCAGCTAAAAACTGATATTGAGGAAAGCAAAGTTGTTTTCCCAGGGAAGGTTAAAGCCACCAACGGCCGCTTCGGGTTCGTCACGCTAGATGAAGGTCGGGATGTTTTTCTGCCGCCAGAAGAAATGCAAAAGGTGCTTCCAGGCGACAGGGTTAATGTGTCCGAACAGGAAGTAGACAAAGGCAAAACCCAAGGCGTTGTGGACGAGCTTCTAGAAAGCCCTCTAAGCACCTTTGTTGGGCGTTATCTGGTGAAGGGCAAAGGACATTTTGTGGTGCCGGAAACGCCGGGCATCAATCGCTGGATTTTTATCCCGCCTAAAGAGCGCATGAATGCGCAGCCCGACGATTATATTTACTGCTGCATTCACAAGCACCCGATTAAAGACGGAAAGGGCCAGGCAAAGATTCTTCGGGTTATTGGCAAGGCAGGCGAGCCAGGAATAGAGCGAGCCCTCACCCTGGCCACCTTCGATCTGGCAGATGCTTGGCCCGCGCCCGTTATAGAGCAAGCGGATAGTCTGAACGAAGCCAGCATTACGGCCTGCGAAACCAGCCGGGAAGACCGCACTGAGCGCGCTTACGTAACCATCGATAGCCCCGCCACCCAGGATATGGACGATGCACTGCTGGCGGAACCCAATGTAACTGGCTGGTCGCTATCCATTGCGATTGCCGATCCATCCGCACTCATTGGGCCCGAAAGCCCAGCGGAGGTTGAAGCTTTCAACCGGGCAACGGCTATTTATTTTCCGGGTGAACCTTTGCCCATGCTCCCTGATAGCATCAGTACCCGGCTGTGCTCGCTGATGCCAGACATGAACCGCCTAGCTCTGGTGTGCGACCTGCAGGTCAATAACGATGGCAGCCTGGGCGATTACAGTTTTCATCAAGCGGTCATCCGCTCCAAGGCCAAGCTCAGTTACGACCTTGTATCCAATCTGATTGAAGGGCGCGAAGACGAAGATATCAAAGCCTTGCCAGACTCGGTTTCCAACAGCCTGGACCAGCTCCATCAAGTGGCAACCGCTCTGCGAAAATGGCGCAGTGAACACGCACTGCTAAGTGGCGACCGGCCCGAATTCCGGCTTAGGCTGGATGAAAACCGGCGCATTCGTGCCATTGAACCGTCGATACAAAACGAGGCACACCGCCTAGTGGAAGAGTGCATGGTTGCAGCCAACCGGTGTGCTGCAGATTTTTTGGCCAAACAACCTTCTGGCCTATTCATCCAACACCCTGGGCTTCGAGATGATCGAGCGGACAATACCCGTGCTCTGATTAAAGGCTATGCGCCCCACCTTGCGGAATTTGACCCCAGCACTGCCGATGGCTTTCGGGAAATAATGAAGCAGACCTCCGAGCTGGAAGCGGAAGTACCCGTGAAAACCATCCTCTCGCGCCAACTGGCCCGGGCTGAACTGGCATTTTCTGCCGCACCACACCAAGGCATGGGCCTTAGCGCCTACACCACCTTCACATCGCCCCTGCGCAAGTATTCCGACCTTTATGTTCACCGGGTTATCAAAGCAGCACTGTGGGACACCCCCATGATGGCGCTGAGCGGAGACAAGCTACTGGCACTTCAGGGCGCACAGTTCAAAGCTCGCCAAGCTGCGAACAGCCTGGAAACCTGGCTCAAAAGCGACTTTGCCAAAACCCTGAGCGAGGAACCTATGGACGGCATTATAAGCCGAACCATCCCCGCCGGCTTTTTCGTACGCTTGGAAGCAAACGGGTTGGAAGGGTTTATCAGCTGCAAAGATCTGAATGGCAAGTACAGCTTTGACCCAGTGACTCTGCGCCTGACTCACAACAAGAATGGCCGTATCTTCCAGCTGGATCAGGCAGTGAAAGTCAGTTTTTCAGGCGTGGATGACGAGCGCCGGCAGATCAACTTCAAACTGGTAGAGACAGCGGAAACCCCGGTCGCCGCCAACGCCGGAGCCGGTTGAAAAACCATCAGATCAGGCGCATCTTACTAACAGTAGAGTAGCTCAGGGTATCCCTGATCCTTAAAGGAGGTGCGCCATGCCCATCACCCCGGATGAGTTTCTGAAAAAACATGGTTTCGACAAGGAAGACGAAACGCCGGATCACAGTCTTCGCCACAACGCGATAGAGCACGCCAAACACCTGCGCCGGCCCAATGCCGGCACACCTCACGATTGGGAAGATTGGGAGCGCTACCAGCGCGAGCATCCAGACGATATAGAAGGTGATGACAAGAAGAGCGACGACAGCGAACGCTGACGTCGTTCCTGCGTTACGAGCGGAGCATTTTCTCCAGGCGGGCGTCTTTGGCTTGCCACTGCTCCGCCAGCCAGTTCTTCACGTTGCGCCTGTGTTCACCATCGGTGGAATAATCCCGCCCTTTCAGGTGCTCGGGAATGGTCACGGTGTGAATCTCCATTTTCACTTCACTTATCCGTCCGCACATAAAATCCCAAAACGACGGCGCTCCGCCAGGGTAGGCAATAGTTACGTCAACGAGCGTTTGTATCGAATCACCCATGGTGTCCAGTACAAAAGCGGCGCCGCCAGCTTTTGGCGTAAGCAAGTGGGTGTAACGTGATTTCTGCTTATCGTGCTTGGCCTGGGTGAACCGCGTGCCTTCCACAAAGTTCATCACGCTCACAGGGGTGTAGCGAAACTTCTCACAGGCACGGCGGGTGGCTTTCAGGTCTTCCCCGCGTTTCTCCGGGTGCTTGATCAAGTACTCTCGGGTGTAACGCTTCATGAAGGGGAAATCCAGGCCCCACCAGGCAAGCCCGATGACCGGTACCCAAATAAGTTGCTGTTTCAGAAAAAACTTCAGAAAAGGCGCACGGCGGTTGAATTCCCGCTGCATGGCAAAGATATCTACCCAGCTTTGATGATTGCTGAGCACAAGATACCAGCTTTCACGGCGGAGATTTTCCGCGCCAGTGACATGCCATTGCGTGCCATGGGTTAGCTTCATCCAGCCGGTATTGCACGCCACCCAGGATTCCGAGATCCAGATAATGATGCGGGTACACAAAACCCGGAAGCCCTTGTGGGGGATAATGAGTTTCAACAGCGCCGGAATATAGAGCAACAGGCACCAAAAAAGTGTGTTAACTCCCAGTAAAATGGAATTGAGTACGCCGATAACGGGAGCAGGTAGGAAGCTGAGCATGCGGTTCCTGTTGTGATTATTTAGCCAGTGGTGAGCAATCATACCAATCACCGCCGGCTATGGGCAGTGGCTGATTGTGACCACATTGCCATCTAATAGTGACAGTACTGCCATAGCGCGGCCAGGCGCTGCAAGATAGCCTCCATTTTTAACCATGGAATTTTTTGATGCCCGACCTCACTCAAGCCGCGACCGAAAAAGCCGCAAAGCTGGCACGGCAGACAAAGCTTTATGCTGGCAACGCCTTTGATCGTGTATTCCGCGCCTCAAGCCTGGTGCAGGCAGGGCAAACACCCTTTGAAACACTTCATTCAGACGGGCTGGTCAGCCTGCGTTATTACCCGCCTCTCAAAGAAGATTTCATCGACCTGGATGGCAGAACCATTACAGTTGAACGAAAAAGCCATCGAACCCCTGTGGTGATTGTGCCGCCGCTGGCGGTGAATATGCTGATCTATGATCTTTTCCCCCAGCGCAGCCTGGTAAGATTTCTACGTGCCAAAGGTTTTGAGGTTTACCTCATTGACTGGGGCACACCAACCCGGGCACACAGCCATTACAACTTGCATACCTATGTAGCAGAACTCCTGCCCGCCTCCCTAAACCGGGTGCGCGAACACAGTGGCCAGCAGGAATTGTCGCTGCACGGCTGGAGCATGGGTGGCATGTTTACCCTGTTTTATTCGGCCCTGAGCAAAGACCAACATGTGCGTAACGCCATTGTGCTGGGATCGCCTATCGACAGCCATGCTTCCGGCGTTCTGGGGTTACTGAATCAGCGCCTGGCGGATGTGGCCGAATCTATCCGCAAACGTACCGGCTTCCGAATTCACGATCTCCGGCCGCACTGGTTCCACAGCCCGGGTTGGTTAAATACGATCGGCTTCAAACTGACCAACCCTGTCGGCAGTTTTATGGGTTACTGGGAGTTGATCATCCGGTTGGGAGATCGGGAGTTTGTAACCAGCCATGCCACAACATCTGCCTTCCTTGATCGCATGGTGGCCTACCCCGGCGGTGTCGTTCAGGACACGGTCGTGCGTATCTGGATCGACAACCAACTGTCCCGGGGCACAGTGCAGATTGGTGATGATCAAGTACAACTAAACAACGTCAGTGCCAACCTGTTTGCCGTAGCAGGCAGCGAGGACACCATAGTGACGCCTGCGGCGGCAGAACGGCTGATAGATCATGTCAGCTCAGAAGACACAGCCTTTCGCGTGGTCCCCGGCGGCCACATGGGCATTTTGGCGGGCAGCAAAGCGCCCCGGGAAAGCTGGCTGGACATGGCCCAGTGGCTGGCACAGCGTTCAGATTGATGGCGTGCCCGGTTCCGGGAATGGCGGTTGTGGATTACACTGCTATCCATGAACCTTATTGATACATTCAATCTTGATATTCGCGCGCTGCAGACCTTTGTCGCCGTTCTTGACGAGGGCAGTGTTTCCCGCGCGGCAGTCAAGCTTGGCGTCAGTCAGTCGGCAGTAAGCCACACGCTGGAGCGCCTACGGAACGCCCTGAGGGACCCCCTGTTCGTTAAATCCGGGCGCGGCATAACACCCACGCGCTACGCAGTACAGGCAGGCCCCCACGTTCGCCAGATTCTCGACGACATGCACTCCCTGGCCTCCGGCCCACCCTTCACGCCAGAAACCACCGAGTTCACCTTCACCATTGCCGCTAACGACTACGAACGGGACTTGCTCCTGCCCCCGCTGATGCAACGTCTGCGACAACAGGCTCCGGGCATAATGTTGCAGGTAATTGCATCAGGCATTCCCACTGCAGAGATGCTGCGCAAAGACATCTGCGACCTGATCATCTCACCTCACGCGCCGGAAGCCACCGACATTATGCAAAGAGGCCTAATGGCCGATCGCATGGTGGTTTTCTACGATCCAGGCCAGCGCGAAGCGCCAGAGACAGTCACCGAATACCTGAAAGCCGATCACATTGCCCTGGTATTTGGCAGCGGCGAGAAACCCGCCCTCGAAGCCGGACTTTCTGCCCGCGGGCTGACCCGCCGCAACGTGATTACCGTCTCCAACTTTTCCGGCCTGCCAGAATTTCTCCGAGGCAGCGACATGCTGGTTACCGCGCCTGAACGCATGAGCAAACACTTACTCCGGGATTTTGCCTGGGTGCCCTTACCCTTCAGCTTAAAGCCCTTTACCCTGCTGATGGTCTGGCACCGCCGCAACCAGAACGACCCTGCGCACCGGTGGTTACGAAACCAGGTGAACGCCGTAGCGGCCACCATGAATGGCCTCAACGAGTAACCTATCAATTTTGCTCATATATCCTATGAGCAGCACTGCCGTTATTTTTTGGCCCTTTAGCCCCTAAAATCCACTCCACGCCCGCCCACCCCAAGGTATGGATGATAAATGCTCGCTTTAACCAGTATATGGACAACCATACTGCTCGCCGCCGCCGTTGCGCTGGGGCCACTGGCCACTGACATGTACCTGCCGGCACTGCCCCAAATCGGCAGCGATTTCGGCACCGGCACCAGCCAGGTTCAGCTAACCCTGAGCCTGTATATGGTCGGTTTTGCCATCGCACAACTGGTTTGTGGCCCGCTGGCGGATCGCTTTGGGCGTAAACCGATCATGATTGGCGGGTTTGTCCTGTTTGCCTTGGCCAGTATTGGCTGTGCTCTTGCCAGCAACATTGAAACTCTGATTCTGTGCCGTTTTTTGCAGGCCTTGGGCGGATCGGCCGGGCCAGTTCTGGGCCGCGCCGCCATCCGGGATATTTACACTCCCCGGGAGGCAGCAAAAATCATGGCGCTTCTTGCCAGCATCATGGCCCTGGCGCCCGCCATCGCACCCACTCTGGGCGGCCTAATGGTAGCCGGCCTGGGTTGGCACTCTATTTTTCTCGCACTAGGGGGTTATGCCCTGATCATGGCCGTGGTGGTGGCTTTCGGCATCCCCGAACCCATGCGGCCAGAGTACCGCCAGCCCCTGAGACTCTGCAGCCTGCTGAGAAACTACCGCGCCATAGGCACAGATATCAGTTTTCTCGGCTACACCCTGACCAACGCGCTGCTATTCTCCGGGCTGTTTGCGTTTCTTTCGGGCTCCTCCTTCGTGCTGATTGATTTTCTTGAAGTGCCTCCACAGCAGTTCGGCCTGTATTTCGCCGGCATTGTAGTTGGCTATGTAACCGGCAACCTCACAGCGATCCGCCTTGGCAGTCGCCTGGTGCCAGATCAAATTCTGGTTCGTGGGCTGATCATTGCCGTTGCCGCCGGCGGCCTGATGGTGGCGCTGGCACTGGCGGAGGTCTTCAGTGTGTGGGCCGTTATCCTGCCCCAAGCACTGTTTATGGCGGGCACCGGTATGGTTATGCCCCAGACCATGGCAGGCGCCATGGCCAACTTCCCCCGTATGGCCGGCTCCGCCTCAGCACTGTTCGGCTTTGCCCAAATGGCCGTCGCAGCCTTTGCTGGCATGCTCGTGGGGCACTTGCACGACGGCACCTCGCTGGTAATGTCGGCCATCATCGCCATCTGCGCCGTTGCCGCCTTAGGCAGCTACTTGCTGCTGGTGCAGCGCCACCCAGCCGCGGGGTTCGAGCCACAAGCGGGGTGAAAACTCATCCAAAATGGTCTAAACAGAGTATGCTGTTTCTGAACATTTACGGATAACAAGGAGCAACCAATGAGCACAGTAACTCTCGACGGCAACCCCATTGAAGTGAGCGGCACGTTTCCGCAGAGCGGCGACACAGTGCCGCCCTTCACGCTGACCAACAGCGGCCTGGAAGACGTAAAACTTGATAATTGGGCAGGCAAGCGCAAAATCCTGAACATCATTCCCAGCATCGACACCGGCGTGTGCGCGGCATCGACCCGCAAATTTAACGAAAAAGCCGGCGCTCTGGACAACACCGTTGTACTGGTTGTCTCCGCCGACCTGCCGTTTGCAGCAGCCCGTTTTTGCGGCGCAGAAGGCTTGGAAAACGTCATCACGCTTTCATCCTTCCGGAACTACAGCTTCCAGCAGGACTACGGAGTCAGCATTCAGACCGGTCCACTGGCCGGCCTTTGCGCCCGCGCCGTGTTGGTTCTTGATGAGGACAACAAAGTTATCCACAGCCAGCTTGTAAACGAAATCAAAGACGAGCCCGACTACGACGCAGCATTGAAGGCTCTCTGAGGCTATACCCAGGCACAAGCCTGGCGGACGGTCCGTCTGCCAGGCCACCCCCGAACTCGAACACAAAACTGTTAAACTCCAATATACAAACCCGGACCAAGGCATCACCCCATAACCCGTGAGCAATACCACCCAAAACGCCAGCCTCCCCCGCCAGCTCTACACCATGACCTGGCCCATGCTCTTTGGCGTTCTCTCGCTGATGACATTCCAGCTTGCGGATAGCGCCTTCATCGGCCAGCTTGGCCGAGATCCACTGGCGGCTCTGGGCTTCACACTCCCCATGCACCAGCTCATCATAGGGCTACAGGTGGGCTTGGGCATTGCCACCACCGCCATCATCTCGCGGACACTCGGGGTGGGCGACGAACTCCGTGCATTTCGCCTGGGCGGGCTGGTCACTACCGTTGGCAGCACGCTGGTGTTCGTGCTCTGCGTCGGTTTGTGGCTTCTGCAGAGCCCGATCATGACCGCGCTCGGCGCAGACGACACCCTGCTTCCTCTGGTACGCAGCTACTGGGTGCCCTGGCTGTTCTCCGCCTGGATCGGTGCCTTTCTCTACTTCGGCTACAGCATCTGCCGCTCCCATGGCAACACAAAACTACCCGGCTATATGATGGTGGCAACCAGCCTTTCCAATATCGCGTTGGATCCGCTATATATTTTTGTTTTCGACTGGGGGTTGCCGGGCGCTGCCTGGGCCACGGTGACTTCCTTTGGCATCGGCTGCCTGTTTATTTACCCAAAGCTGCTTAAGCGCGGTTGGATCCGCTTTGATCTGCGCGAGCTTGCGTTGGGCCGCGCCCTGAAACAACTCAATAGCATTATGGCCCCTGCCATGGTCAGCCAGCTTATGCCGCCTGTTTCAGCCATGCTGGCAACCGCCATGGTCGCCGGCTTCGGCTCGGCTGCTGTTGCAGCCTGGGGGCTTGGTACTCGCCTGGAATTTTTCTCTATTGTGGTTGTGCTCGCGCTAACCATGTCCATGCCGCCGATGATCGGCCGCATGCTGGGCGCCGGCAACATAGAACAAATTCGTAAACTGGTTCGGCTTGCGGTGCGTTTTGTAGTGGTCTGGCAATTGGCCATAGGCTTGCTCTGGCTAACCGCCTCCGGTTTAGTCTCCGAGCTGTTCAGCAGCGACCAACAGGTGCAAGAGGTTCTTGGCGCCTACCTTGTGCGGGTGCCTCTGAGCTACAGCGGTTTGGGGATATGCATGCTGATGGTGTCCATATGCAACGCCCTTGGTCTTGCCGTGAGAGCGTTGCTGATTTCAATCCTGCGGTTGTTTTTGTGCTTTTTGCCTCTGCTTTGGCTGGGCAGCCAGCTCAACGGCATTTATGGCCTGATGAGTGGTGCTCTGGTAGGCAATCTGTTTGCTGGCATCATGGCATACAGCTTTTATCGCACCGGCATGAAGCAGCTCCGCAAAAAAGGAAGCGAGTCAGGCGAAGCGTGACCGGAAACTTTCCGGCATGGGCGTTACTTTCTTTGTAGGGTAATCAAAAAACACGAACCCGTACTTTGCCAAGGCTACGGGCTGGCCGCTCTCAACCTTGGTTACCCGGAACACAAAGTCGGCACCGTATTTGTTGAAGTCCATTACCCCCACCTCAAAACGCAGCATTTCCGGAAAAAATGATTCCGACTGATACATGGTGGCCAAATCCGTCACAATGATGCCCTGGCCGCTGCTGTCACCCTCCGCAATGCCGTAGCTGATCAGAAATTGAGCGCGGGCTTCCGAGAGCATAGAAACCAAAGCATCGTTACCCAAGTGGTTGGCACCGTTAATATCGGTCGTCCGGACCTGCATGCGGGTTTCAAAGCAAAAACCGTCGTCTGGGAAGGAGAGTTCAATTCGGGCCACGCTGAGATACCTGTCTTTCAGTTTTTCTGGAAGTGTCTGGCTGCAGGTGCGGATGATACGCTGTTGGGTTAAGGCGTTCACCTCAAGATCTTGTCGCAAAAATCAGTTATCGTCATTCAAGAGTCTTTGAGCGCTGAACCCAGCGGCACGTGGAGGTTAAGAGTTTGAACAACAAAAGCCCAAAGGATATTCGTCCGGCAGCCACCCTGGCGTTGGTGCGTGATACAAAAAACGGTCTGGAAATACTCCTGATGCAACGCACCTGGGGGGCGGTATTTTTACCCGGCTATTACGTGTTCCCTGGCGGTGCGGTAGATCAGAATGACACCCAGGGGCGCGACCACACCGCCGGCCTGGCAGACACAGAAATCAGCCATACCATGAGCCTGAGCGAAGGTGGTGCAGATTACATGCTGGCTGCTGTGCGTGAGTGTTTTGAGGAAGCCGGTGTCCTGGTGGCCGTGGATTCAGACAAGCGCACCATAAGCGCGGATCACGCCGTTCATAACGACCGTGGGGCGGTGTTCCGTGGCGAGTTGTCGCTCGCCCAGTTATGCCAACGCCACCAGTTAACAATTCCCCTGGATCGGCTGGCTTATCTAAGCCACTGGATTACACCTCCCGGCCCTCCCCGCCGCTTTGACACCCGGTTTTTTGTCACCAAGGCACCCGAAGGCCAGCCGGTGCACCATGATGGCGACGAAACCATCGACCATGTATGGATCAGCCCCGCAAAAGCCCTGGAGGAAAACCGCGCTGGCCAGCGGCTGATGACGCTGCCTACCCTAAGAACCCTGCGGGTTTTGCGAGATTTTGATACTGCAGACAACCTGATGCGCTACGCTTGGGCGAACCCGCCCGAGCCTTTCCCAAGCCAGCCATGGCCCGCCACCCGGCGCAGTAAGCCAGTGATTCTGGAGCCAGGCTCGCCCGCCTATGATGAGGCCAGCAAACTGGACCCAGAGGGCGAGGGCAGCACCAACGCCGAGGTTGTTCCGGGTGAGGCCGTTGAGGTTGCAGCCGGCGTAATCCGCCTGACTGCGCCCAACCCGGGAATAATGACCGGGCCGGGAACCAACACTTATATCTTGGGGCACGAGCGTTTTACGGTCTTGGATCCTGGCCCCGACCATGCCGGGCACATTGAAAAGATTCTGGAACTGACAGGAGGGCAGATTGACTCTGTGGTGGTTACTCACACCCATCTGGATCACTCCCCTGGCACCCGCGCCCTGAAAGAAAAAACTGGGTGTCGGGTATATGGTCGATCGGCGCCTGCGGGGGCATCACAAGATCAGAAATTTGCGCCCGACGAGCAGCCCGAACACGGCAGCCTGATTCACACCGATGCCGGCACGCTCAAAGCACTGCACACCCCCGGACACGCCTCCAACCACCTTTGCTTTTTGCTGGTGGAGCAGGAGCTGCTGTTTTCAGGGGATCACATCATGCAGGGCTCAACAGTGGTCATCAATCCGCCGGATGGCGATATGAAAGCCTACATCGAGTCCCTCTACGATCTGCTGGCGGAATCTATCCGCTTCATTGCACCGGCCCATGGCTTTTTGATGGGACAGCCGGAAGCGGTCATCGATTACCTGATCACCCACCGCTTATCCCGGGAGCATAAAGTTGCCAAAGCGCTCCACAAGCTATCACCGGTAAACCTGAAAGACCTGACCAGCAAAGCCTATGACGATGTGCCAGCAGCCATACACGGCGTTGCAGCCAGATCGGCGCTGGCCCACCTGCTGAAGCTGGAAGCCGATGGTCGCGCGGCGCATAGAGACGGGCTCTGGCAGGCTACATCAAGCACGTGAGCCCACCCGGCCCCAGGTGCTACAGCGCCTGCGGGCTTCTACTTCTTGGCGATAATGTACACTGCGTGCACTATGCCCGGAATATAGCCAAGAAGGGTCAGCAGTATGTTGATCCAGAAGTGCTTTCCTATGCCCACTTGCAGGAAAACCCCCAGTGGCGGTAACAAAATTGCAATAATAATTCGCAAAAAGTCCATATTCTTCACCCCTTCCGTCAGATATAACTAACACACTTGCACAATTTATCCCTGCAAGCCGGATACACCATTAATTTTACGCAAATTTGGCTAAAGTTCATGGCAACACCATGAAAATGGCATTAAACCTTTGTTATTGCCATATCCATGACCAAAGTCGACCTTTATCCTTGGGTCCTTCTTGATGACCCGTGAGGAATAATGCCGTTTTTCAAGCTGCAATCGCTGACCAACATTCCAGCCTCGCTGTGCTTAATGATGCTTACGCTCCCTGCCCTGGCACAGGCAGACCCACCTGCCGACAGCAAACAGGCGCCAGCCTCTCAAGAGATTCTGCTGGCAGAATTGGCAGAGGACGAAAGCGTAGCAGATGTGGAGCAATCAGAGCCCCGACGAAAAGCTGGCCAGGCAACTGCGCCCAAGGCAGGCTCCACACCCGAAATTGCCGCACCAAAGCCGGCGCCGAAACCAAAAAAAGTAGCCCCCAACATTGATTTGAAAGAGGTTGCGCCAGCACCAACTCCGGAGCCAGCAAGCAAACCGGGCAGTGAAGAGCCCGTAGCGCCAGAGCCGGAAGTTGAAGGCCCCAAACCCGCAAACAATCTGGCCCTGCTTGGCAGCGAAGTGTTGCCCGGCACATCCACACGCCTGGCCTGGTCATCCGGAATTCAGATTGCAGGCTTGTCGCAACCCACACCGGTGCTGGTGGTAAACGGCGTTAATGCCGGCCCGACTCTGTGCCTGACAGGTACGATCCATGGCGACGAGCTGAACGGCATCGAAATTATTCGCCAGACCATGTACGACCTTGATCCGGAAAAATTGACCGGTAGCGTGGTGGGCATTCCCATTGTAAACCTGCCGGGATTCCAGCAGGGCAGCCGTTATCTGCCAGATCGCCGCGACCTGAACCGGCATTTCCCTGGCCGCCCGAATGGCAGCCTGGCAGATCGCATTGCCCATTCACTGTTTGATAAAATTATCCGACATTGCGACATGCTGGTGGATATCCATACGGGCTCGTTGAAGCGAACCAACCTGCCACAACTCCGTGCCGACATGAACAACCCTACCGTGGCAGAATTTACCCGGGGTTTTGATCGAATGGCGGTGGTGCATAGCAGTGGATCACCAGGAATGCTGCGCACTGCGGCTGTCAATGTCGGCATTCGCACGGTAACGCTGGAGGCTGGCGAATCGCACCGCATCCAGGAGCACCAGATAGATGCTGGCGTAAACAGCCTGACCAGCCTGATGGAAAAGCAGGGTATGATTTCCCGGATGTTTGTATGGGGCGATCCCCAACCGGTGTACTACAACTCTGCCTGGGTTCGGGCAGACCACGGCGGCATTTTGTTCAGTGAAGTTAAATTGGGCGCAAAAGTTTCAGAAGGTCAGGTTCTTGGCTACATCGCCGACCCGATCACCAACGCCCAGTACCCTATTCACTCCAGCAGCAATGGCAGAATCATCGGTATGGCGGTGGATCAGGTTGTCATGGCTGGCTTTGCCGCCTACCACATAGGTACAGAGGCAAAAGTTCCCGGGGAATAGTATCCTGTCTTTTTTCCAGCTAAAACGGCCTGACACACCTTTAAGGAGCCCATTATGCTCAAGCAACCATCATTTAAATCCCGTCACCCCTTGCTGGGCTCATCCCTGCTGGCACTGCTTATTATGGCTTCAGGTTCTGCCGCCAACGCGCAAAGTGACGCAGCTGAGCAGGTGCAAATCCCTGATCAAATTGTAGATGTCGAAATAACTGGAAACAGCGCATCCCCATCGGCCAACACCTCAGGGGAAAGCGCCTCAGGGCTTTGCGAGCGACCCGAGCCGTGGCTATACGCAAAAACTTACAAAGAGGGCGAAATGGCAAGCCACGGCGGCAAGGTGTGGAAAGTTATCAAAACCACCAAAGGAGATATGCCGGGGATGAACAAGCCACCGTTCTGGGAGCAGGTAGAAGGCCATTGTTCGGCTGTTAGTCCGTAATTCTGAGGTTGCCCTGTAAGGCCGATTCAATGCGCTGAAGCACGTCGGCCAGCACGGCCTTGGGGCAGCCAATATTGAGCCGCATAAAACCGCTGCCCTGCTCACCAAACGAGAGGCCGGGGTTCATACCCACTCCGGCGTCCTGCACAAAAAACCGCTTCAGGGCGGCATCATCCAGCCCCAGATTTCGGCAATCCAGCCACATCAGGTAGGTTCCTTCCGGCGCCAGGGTCTGAATCCCGGGCAGGCGGGCAGTAACCGCCTCAACCACAAAATCCCGGTTCTTCTGCAAATACGCCATCAGATCGTTCAGCCAGGGTGCACCGTCTCGGTAGCCGGCCTCAAACCCTGCAATGCTGAACGGATTACACTGGGGCAGGTGCATGGAGTCGAACACGGCTTTCATGGCATCGCGCTGTTCCCTGTCCGCAATGACCAGGGCGGACAACCCGAGCCCGGGAATGTTAAAGCTTTTGCTCGGTGCGATAGCTGTAATCAGTGCATCATCCGGCCCAGCGAGTGTTGCCAACATGTGGTGGTGAGGCTTGTCAGAAAATGTGAGGTCGCAGTGGATTTCATCAGAAATAATCACCAGATCGTGCCGCCGTGCAATGTCCAGAACAGCTTCCAACTCCTGTTTAGACCAAATGCGCCCAACCGGGTTATGGGGTGAGCAGAGCATCAGCAAGCGGGCATCCGGGCGAGCGGCGCAAGCTTCGAGGTGTTCCAGATCCATTCGGTAATACCCGGTTTCTTCATCGCACATCAACGGGTTTTCGATAACTGCCCGGCCGCTCAGACGCACCGAGCTGAAGAACGGCGGATACACCGGAGGCTGAACAATCACGCCCTCGCCCGGATCAGCATAAGCCATGCAGGCAGCGTGCAGGGACGGCACAACTCCAGGAGCCATCAGTAGCCATTCGCGCTGAATTTCCCAGCCATGTCGCTCGCGAAACCAGTCCGTTATTGAGTCCAGCAGGCTGTCGGGAAACAAAGTGTAGCCATAAGCCGGGTGCGCGGCACGCTCAGAAAGCGCACGGGTTATGGCCTCTGGCACGGCAAAATCCATGTCCGCCACCCAAACCGGAATCACGTCCTCGCGGCCAAACACTGCTTTACGGGCATCAAACTTTACCGAACAGGTATTTTCGCGATTAAGAGGCTGATCAAACGGGTCTGTCACTGGCGAACTCCACAACCGGTTAGCTATTGGGCAATCCGGGTTATTGTGAGTGGGTATCGCCATCATCGCAACCGACGCGCCGCGCTCTGAGCGCCTGCATTCTGCTTTGGTCGAACGGGGCGCAATAATACTTGCCGAATGACCTTGATACTTGCGAACCTAACGGTTTACCTGCGCACGATCACCCCTGCGCCTGTTGGAGCCTTCGATGATTGGCCAGATTCTTTCCACCCTGTTACCAGTGTTTCTGATTGCTGGCTGCGGCGCCCTATACGGTCGGTTTCGCACCCCGGATATTCAGGGACTAAACGTTCTGAACATGGAATTGTTTGTTCCCATGCTGGTTTTTGCGGTGCTGGCCGACCAGCAAGCACCGCTACAGGATTACGCCGGGCTTGCTCTGGCGGCGACGGTTGTGGTTCTGGGGTCGGGAATTGTTCTGTACCCACTGGCCCGGGTTCTCAACCTGAACCTGAAAACCTTCCTGCCCCCGATGATGTTCAACAACTCGGGCAACATGGGCATTCCACTGCTGGTTCTGGCCTTTGGTGAGGCGGCGCTGCCGGCGGCTATCGTACTGTTTATTGTAGAAATGCTGCTGCACTTTTCCGTGGGTCTGTACATGCTTGACCCGCACACTTCCATTTTACAGCGCCTGAGACTCCCTATTGTGTTTGCCAGCATCGCCGGGCTGACCGTGAACCTTGGCGGCATGCCGCTTCCGGACTGGCTGCTGCAGGCGATGAATATGCTCGGTGAAGTCAGCATACCGCTTATGTTGTTTACCCTGGGCGTGCGCATGCTGGATATCGATTTCAGCGACTGGAAGCTGGGCATGCTCGGCGCCATTGCCTGCCCGGTCAGCGGTTTGCTGCTGGCATGGCCAATGATTGCGCTGCTGGATCTACCCGGCCTACAGGTTGCCGCACTTTGGGTGTTTGCGGCCCTGCCACCGGCGGTGCTTAACTATATGGTTGCAGAGCAATACCAACAGGAGCCCCACAAAGTGGCTTCCCTCGTATTATTAAGTAATCTGGGCAGCCTGATTGTTATGCCGATTGTGCTTGGGCTGGTTTTTGCTGCCGGCTATATCTGATAGGCAGCAATGCATGCATACCTATGCGCAAACTTGCATGTGTGGGGACTTTGGCCGAAAGTTAAGCTGAAATTCGCTGAATTTTATCCACGATATGGAGGTCTGCCCATGAGCGTCCTTTTACTGCTCATCAGTGCCCTGATTCTGATCTATGTGGGAGTTGGCGGCACCACCGCTGCTCTGGTGATGTCCATCGCAACCTTAGTAGGCCTGTTCCAAGATGAGTGGCACATTGCCAGCATTCTGTTTGGTGGTCTTTTTCTCGCTCTCGCCCTGATTCTGGTTATACCCAGCGAACTACGCCTGGATAAATTCAGCCGCCCGCTGCTGGGCTGGGTTCGAAGCCGCCTTCCCAAGCTCTCTTCAACCGAAGAAGAAGCCCTCAAATCCGGCTCTGTGGACTGGGATGGCGAGCTGTTTTCCGGCAAGCCGAAATGGTCAAAGCTTCTGGATGCAAAACCCGCGCAGCTGTCCGCCGAAGAGCAGGCGTTTCTCGATGGCCCGGTAGAAAAACTCTGCGCCATGCTGGATGACTGGAAGATTACCCACGAACACTATGACCTGCCGGAGAAAGCCTGGAAGTTTATCCGTGAGAACGGGTTTTTCGGTTTGGTGATTCCGAAAGAAGACGGCGGCATGGGCTTCTCCAACACTGCCCACTCAGAAATCGTAATGAAGATTTCCACCCGCAGCGTGTCTGCAGCCGTCACCGTAATGGTACCCAACTCCCTCGGCCCGGGTGAGTTGCTAATGCATTACGGCACTGATGAGCAGAAAAAACACTACCTGCCAAGGCTGTCCGGTGGTGAGGAAATTCCTTGCTTTGCCCTGACCTCACCTGTCGCCGGTTCCGATGCGGGCGCCATTCCCGATAAGGGTATTGTGTGCAAGGGCCAGTGGAACGGCGAAGAAGTGCTGGGCCTAAAAGTAACCTGGAACAAACGCTATATTACGCTAGCCCCTGTCGCTACGCTGATTGGCTTGGCGATCAAGGTTTACGACCCGGAAAGTCTGCTGGGCGACAATGCCGATATAGGTGTGACCTGCGTTCTGGTCCCCCGGGAAACCGAGGGTGTACACGCGGGTGCAAGACACCTGCCCATGAACACCGTATTCATGAACGGGCCCACATGGGGCACCGAAGTGTTTATCCCTATGGATCAGGTTATTGGCGGCCAGGACATGCTCGGTAAGGGCTGGACCATGCTGCTGGAATGCCTGTCCATTGGCCGTTCTATTTCCCTGCCCGCACTGGGCACAGGCGCGGGCAAGGTTGCCAGCCTGGCGACCGGCTCCTACGCCTATACGCGCGAGCAGTTCGGCCGCTCTATTAGCCAATTTGAAGGTGTGCAAGAAGCCCTGGAACCTATCGCCGGCTACACTTACATGATGGACGCAGCGCGCTTGTTGACCGCCGGCATGCTGGACAGAGGCGTGCGGCCGGCTGTGCCTTCAGCGCTGCTGAAATACCGCAACACCGATCTGATGCGCATCGTAATCAACCATGCCATGGATGTGGTAGCAGGGCGCGGCGTCATTACCGGCCCCCGCAACTTCATGGCCCGCGCCTATAATGCTGTACCCATTGGCATTACGGTTGAGGGCGCAAACATTCTGACCCGCAGTTTGATGGTGTTTGGCCAGGGCGCCATTCGCTGTCACCCGTTTATTGTTGACGAAATTGCCGCCGCTGGCATGGAAGACGAAGACCAAGCCACTAAAAAGTTCGATGGTATCTTCTACCGACACCTGGCCCACACCACGCGAAACGCTCTACGGGCACTCGTTCTGGGCCTGACCGGCGGGCTGCTTGAATCGGTACCAAGACAAGGCAATATCAAGTCTTCTTACCGCCAACTTGCCCGCTTCTCGGCAGGGTTTGCGCTGATGACCGATGTCACTTTGCTCTCCGTAGGCGGTGGCCTCAAAGCCAAGCAACGTCTCTCCGGGCGAATGGCAGACAGTCTCGTACAGCTGTATTACGCCTCAGCGGTTATCAAACAGTGGCATGAAGAAGGCTACCCAAGTGACCAGCGACCGCTGGTGGACTGGTGCCTGCAGTCCTGCTTGCGGGATTTGCAGCACTCCATGCGTGAGGCGATCATTAATTTCCCGGTACCTGCCCTGCGCTGGCCGTTGCGCCTGCTGGTGTTTCCGCTGGGTGCAACTGGCCTCAACGGGCCGGATGACAAGCTAGGCACTCGCGTGGCGGCCAGCATTGTCAAGGACACGCCACTACGCCAGCGAATCAGCCGTGGTGCTTACACCACCATGGACCCAGAAGACCCTCTTGGCCGTGTTTTGAATGCCTACAAGCTGGCTAACGAAACCGCCGAAATGCGTAGCCGCCTGCACGACGCTGTTCGCAATCGTGATGAAGACGACCTGGACGGCATTTCGTTATTGATGGGCCATGAACGCAAAAAACTGGTGGACTGGGCCTGCGCGGAAGGCGTTGTGAGAGCAGATGAGTGCGAGAAACTTGAGGAAGCACTCACGGCTCTATACGACGTTATCCGGGTCGATGCCTTTGATGAAGAGGGCCTGAAGGCGCTGTCGCGATGTGCCAAGGGAAAACGCAAAGTGGTTGAAAGGCCTGCCAAGGACTAAATCACGTTATTACGAGGGCGTCTTTCGAGGCGCCCTCGCCTCGCAGCCAGACCTCGTCTGGCTAATGCTCACTATGTCTACCCCCGCACTTTTTTAGCCATGGCTTACCGCTTCAAACCCCTATTCAGAATAAAGTAGGGAAAACACTTTTTTGATTATCTATTTAGTAATAAGATATAGGTTATTTATGCACTTATAGTATATATGAATATACCGGTGAGCTATATGGAACTGACTTTCAGCGACGTAACCAAGTCGTTTGGTGATCTCAACGTCATTGAGTACTTCAGCACGACAATCAGAACCGGCGAAATTGTTGCTCTTCTCGGGCCATCTGGCTGCGGGAAATCCACGTTATTGCATATGCTCGCAGGCCTTCAAACGCCATCTACCGGCACCTTGACCGCTGGTGGCAAGCGCATTGAAAAACCATCACCCGAGCGCACGCTGGTATTCCAGGAACACGCTTTATACCCCTGGCTGACATTGGCCGGAAACGTGGCTTTGGCATTGGAGTTTCAGAACACACCAAAGCAAGTTGCTCTCGCCGAGGCCCAGAAATGGCTGACAAAAGTAGAGCTCGCGGGCTTTGAGCACTACTACCCGCATCAGGTGTCTGGTGGTATGCGGCAGCGCTGTGCACTGGCCCGGGCTTTCATCGCCCGGCCCCAAGTGCTGCTGCTGGATGAACCCTTCGGCGCACTCGATGCTCTAACACGAATGACACTGCAAAGTGTTTTGAAGGATCTGATCGAGGAAGAACGCCCTACGGTGGTGCTGGTTACACATGATGTAGACGAAGCGCTATATCTGGCCGACCGGGTGCTGGTGTTCAGCAACCGTCCCGCCACCGTGCTAAGCGAAATCGAGCTTGGCCACATGCCCAAAACCCACGATTTATCAGCCTTTGCCGATATCCGGCGCGATGTGCTGAATAAACTGGGCATCGATACTGACACAACGCCGGCTCAGGCCGAAGCAATAGGAGAAACTGTATGATTCGCTGGTTTATGACAACGGCTCTGGCACTGGTACTTGCCGGCCCTGTGTCCGCAAAAGAAGAGTTCCGGGTGGGCTATGTCCGTGTAATGGACGATGCCCAAGCCATGCTCGCACACGAAGCGGGCCTTTATGAAAAGTACGGCCTGGATGCAAAGCTGATTGAATTCAGCTCCGGCACCGATCTGATCAAGGGCATTGTTGGGGGCCAACTGGATATTGGCGTGTTGGGCTTTTCAAATGCCTTCACCTGGGCCTCTCGCGGAGCCGACCTGAAAATTGTTGGCGGCGCCCAGCGTGGTTACCACTCACTGGTTGTGCGCAACGACTCGGGCATTGAATCCGTTGAGGACCTCAAGGGCCGCAACCTCGCCTCACAGAAACAAGGCAGCACCGCCGACATCGTTCTTAAAGGCGTTATGTTAGCCAATGCTGGCTTACAGCCAGATGACCTGAACATTATGGGCGTGGCACCGGCAGTCGCGGTTCAGTCTCTGGTGGGTGGCCGTGTAGACGCCGCCTTCCTGTTTGAACCTTATGATCGAATTGCCCAGCTGGTTGCACCCGTTAAGCAGATCTATGAAATCGGTGAAGTATGGCCGTTCCCATGCATGGTGGTGATTACCTCCGGCGACACACTCAAAAATCGCAAAGATGTTATCTGGGCTGCGCTCGACGCCCAGCGCGATGCTATTAAAATGCTGGAAAACCAGCCTGAAGAAGCGGCTACCTACATCACCGATTACTTCATCAAAGAAGATGTTGTTAAATCCCTCAATGATGGCGACATCCCTTCGGAAAAGGTCATTGCTCAGGCGATTCAGACCAACGATTTCAGCTCCAAACTGACCGGCGCCGATATTGACCGAATGAAAGAACTGGCGGGCATCATGCAAAAACAGGGCATTCTTTCTGACGAAGAAGCGTTCGATGTTGACGCATTGCTGGACCTGACCTGGCAAGAGACTCGTGAGCTTTAAACATGAGCAATAGCCAGACCATGGGCGTCGCAACCAAACGGGCTTATGTTGTCGCCATCGCCGTTATCCTGTTTTTCTGGCAGGTAGCGGCGTGGTTTCTGCCCGACTTTTTGATGCCGGATGTACACACAGCCATTCTTCGATTATGGGAAGAGCTCAACAGCGCCGAGTTCTATGAAGGGCTTGGCAACAGCATGACACGGCTTGGAGCCGGATACGGAGCGGCACTGTTCTTCGGAATCCTGCTGGGGTTGGTTGGTGGCACCATCAACGCGGTACGCAGCCCCCTGAAGGCGGCCATTATTATTCTGCAATCCATTCCGTCGATTGCCTGGGTTCCCCTGTTCCTCATTCTGATGGGCTTCGGGAACCTGCCCATTATTGTTGTTGTGGCGATTGGGGCGTTTTTCCCCACCGCGCTGAGTGTAATGAACGCCACAGAAAGCGTTGAAAAAGTGCATATTTCTGCGGCTCGGGTAATGGGCGCGTCGAAAGTACAAATGCTGAGGCGCGTGTACTTTCCTGCGGTTACGCCAGAACTGATTACCGGGGCCCAGCTGGCTTTTGGTAACGCCTGGCGCGCATTGATATCCGCAGAAATGATTGTTGGTTTCAGCGCCGGACTGGGCAAATCGCTAGCCTATTCCGGCGAGATTGCGGATATGACTGGCGTAATGACGAACATTCTGGTTATTGCAATCCTGGCTGCGGTGATCGACCAAGTAATTCTTGAGCGTATTAAACACCGGCTACTTCGGTACCAGTACCTTTGATAGCATGATGACGGGCCGTTAGCGGCCCGTCATCATTTTCAAGCCATTATCCCCTGCCCTGCCCCTGCCTTTTGCCTTTATCTTGTGGCCTAACTTGACAGAATCCCGGTTCGCCATCTTTACTGTAGCTTGTACTCGGTAGATTGAGTGCAGACTCCAACGGTCGTTTTTCCCATTGCCATTGGAAGACAATAACAACAAACAATAATTGCCAGTGTCTTAACAACTGGCCATACAGGGATGCTTGCCGTGACCGATCGTGCCCAGCAACCAACCGCTATTCTGGAAACCCACGGCCTCACCAAAGACTTCAAAGGCTTTACCGCCGTAAAGGACATCAACCTCAGTGTCCAAACCGGCTCAATTCATGCCCTGATCGGCCCCAACGGCGCGGGCAAAACCACATTTTTTAATCTGCTGACCAAGTTCCTGACTCCGACATCCGGTCGAATCATCTATAACGGCAAGGACATTACTAAGGCCAAGCCCGCAGGTATCGCACAACGCGGGTTGATTCGCTCGTTTCAGATTTCTGCCGTGTTTCCTCACCTGTCGGCCAGAGAAAACGTCCGCATTGCCTTGCAACGAAAACTGCAGGTGTCCTACCAATTCTGGCGCCCACTGCGAATTCTCAACCAGCTTAACGAAGAGGCCCAGGCGACACTGGAACTGGTTGGCCTGGGCAAGCTTGCTAATGTAGAAGCCGTTGAACTGCCCTACGGACAGAAAAGGGCGCTGGAAATAGCCACCACCATAGCTCTGAAACCAAAACTGATGCTGCTGGATGAACCCACACAGGGCATGAGCGCAGAAGATGTGAGCACCGTGACCGACCTGATCAAGCGTGTGGTCGAGGGCAGGACCATTGTCATGGTTGAGCACAACCTTAATGTGGTGTCGACGCTCGCCGATAAAATCACCGTACTGAACCGGGGGGAAATCCTTGCGGAAGGCAATTATGACGAGGTTTCCAGCAACCCCGACGTGATGGAAGCCTATATGGGAACCACTGATGCCACCTGACCAGAGCCCGGAATTACTGCGGATTGAGAACCTGCACGCTTGGTACGGCGAGTCCCACGTGCTCCATGGCTTGAGCCTGACGCTCCGAGAGGGCGAGGTCATTACATTACTCGGCCGCAACGGATCCGGGCGAACAACCACCCTGAAAGCCATTCTCGGGCTGGTTAGTAAACGCACTGGCTCCATCAAAATCCACGACACCGAAATCATCAACCTGCCCACACACAAGATTGCCCACGTGGGCAAGCTGGGGTATTGCCCGGAGGAGCGGGGGATTTTTGCCTCTTTAAACGTGGATGAAAACCTCGAACTGCCTCCGATCGTCGCCAAAGGCGGGCTGTCGGTAGACGAAATCTACACCATGTTTCCCAACCTGAAAGAGCGCCGTAAAAGCCAGGGCTCCAAGCTTTCCGGGGGCGAGCAGCAAATGCTGGCGATTGCCAGAATCCTGCGCACCGGCGCCACCCTTCTGCTACTGGACGAAATCACCGAAGGGCTTGCCCCGGTCATCTTGAAATCCCTGGGTGGTGTCATTCGCAAACTGAGAGAGCGGGGTTTCACGATCATTTTGGTGGAACAAAATTTCCACTTTGCCGCACCTTTGGCCGATCGGCATTACGTGATCGAGCATGGCAAAGTCGTACAACAAATTGATGCGGCCGATCTTGAGGCCAAAAAAGAGCAATTGAACAGACACTTAAGTGTCTGAGCCAGTGGGCCAGGCCCCCTTCATGGACCCGACCCAGAACCTAAGAACAAAAAGGAAACCACTATGTTCAAGCACTGGAAACAAGGCCTGGTCAGCGCCGTGGCAACAGCGTCTCTTGCATTGCCTCTTTTAGCCTCAGCCGAGGGCTTGTCTGACGACAAGGTAAAGATTGGTGTACTCAGTGATATGTCCGGGGTCTACAAGTCCCTGGAAGGCCCTGGAGCCGTTGTCGCGGCAAAAATGGCCATCGAAGACTTTGGCGGCGAGGTGATGGGTAAAGCCATTGAGGTGATCTCTGCGGATCACCAGAATAAGCCAGATATTGGCGCCAGCACGGCCCGTGAATGGATCGATACCAAAGGCGTGGACATGATCACGGCTCTGGATAACTCCTCTGTCGGGCTTTCCGTGCAGGGTTTGGCCAAGGACAAAAAGATCATCACCATGAATACGGGCGCAGGGTCCACCGCGTTAACCGAAGAACAATGTTCGCCTTATGGCATTCATTATGTCTACGACACCCATGCCTTGCCGGTTGGCACGGCCACGGCGATGGTTAAAAACGGCGGCAAAAAGTGGTTCTTTATCACGGCAGACTACGCCTTTGGGCACTCACTTCGGGATAACACAGGTGATGTTGTGAAAAGCATGGGTGGCGAGGTCGTTGGTAATGTAAACGCGCCGCTCTCTACCAATGATTTCTCATCCTATTTGCTGCAGGCCCAATCCTCCGGTGCCGACGTAATTGGGCTGGCCAACGCCGGCCAGGATACGGTCAATGCCATCAAGCAGGCGAACCAGTTCCGTATCGTCCAGAGCGGTCAGAAACTGGCGGGCATGTTGGTGTTCATCACAGATGTGCACAGTATGGGTCTGGAGATCGCGCAGGGTCTGCAATTTACCACCGCTTTTGTCTGGAACCAGAATGAGGAAACCAAAGCATGGTCTGACCGGTTCAATAAGATCCATGGTGCCATGCCTACCATGGTTCAGGCGGGCGTTTACTCGGCAGTCACTAACTACCTGAAAGCAGTCAAGGAAGCCGGAACGGACGAGACCGAGGCCGTTCGCGCCAAGCTGGGTGAAATGACTCTGAATGACATGTTCGTGAAGGGTGGAAAAATCGCGCCCAACGGCTCCATGTTGCACGACATGTATTTGGTGGAAGCGAAAAAACCTTCGGAATCGGAAAGCGAGTGGGATCTGCTGAGGGTGATCTCAAAGATTCCCGCAGACCAAGCCTACATCTCGATGGAAGAATCCAAGTGTTCGCTGGTTAATTAATACACGACTTAACCACCACTTGAAGGGAGATAGCCAACATGTCGATACAGGTCATTCTGGCCCAGGCGCTGCTTGGGCTTAATGTCGGTGTGTTTTACGCCATGTTGAGCCTTGGGCTCGCGGTAATATTTGGGCTGCTGAATATTATCAACTTTGCCCACGGCGCCATGTACATGCTCGGCGCTTTCATCGCCTTGATTGGCTACTCTTTTTTGGAGAAGTGGCTGGGGGTCAGTATCCAGATCGGTTTCTGGGCTTCGCTGGTTATCGTGCCTCTGTTGGTTGGCCTGCTGGGGGTGCTCATTGAGCGCTTCCTGCTCCGCCGCCTGTACGAGCTGGATCACATATACGGGCTGCTGCTGACGTTCGGAATCACCTTGATTCTTCAGGGCCTGTTTTCTAACTACTTCAACGTGTCCGGCACCCCTTACCCGGGTCAGCCGGAGAGCCTCAGTGGGGTGGTGAACCTAGGCTTTATGTATTTCCCAACCTATCGCCTGTTCGCCATCGTTGTGTCTCTTATCGTATGTTTTGCAACCTGGTTTTTTATCGAGCACACCAAGCTGGGCTCGCGGCTGCGGGCCGGCGTCGAAAACCCCGATCTGACCCAGGCCTTTGGTCTCAATGTTCCGTTAATGGTCACCCTAACCTTTGCCTTCGGCGCTGGCCTTGCTGGCCTGGCGGGGGTACTGGCGGCTCCCATTTACTCGGTCAGCCCGTTGATGGGGGCCGATTTAATCATCGTGGTGTTCGCCGTGGTGGTGATCGGCGGCATGGGCTCGATCATGGGCGCCATTCTCTCTGGCCTTGCCCTGGGCCTTATTGAAGGTCTCACCAAGGTGTTCTACCCACCCGCCGCTAGCACCGTGATTTTCTTTTTGATGGTGTTGGTACTGCTGTTCCGCCCGGCGGGACTGTTTGGTAAGGAGAAGTGAGCCACTCATGACCAATCGTATCCTGTTTATGCTGATGCTCATTGGTGGCCTGACCGCACCGCTCTTCGCCTATCCAGTGTTTGTCATGGATTTGCTGTGCTTCGCGCTGTTTGCCTGCGCATTCAACCTGCTATTGGGTTACGCCGGGCTGTTGTCATTTGGCCATGCGGCCTTTTTCGGCGGGGCGGCCTACATCACCGGGTACGTCACCAAGGAATGGGGCTTTTCACCGCTGCTAGGCATATTGGCGGGCACCGGGTTCACCCTTGTTCTCGGCGGCATCTTTGGCTTTCTGGCGATTCGCCGGCAAGGCATCTATTTCGCCATGGTTACCCTGGCGCTGGCGCAGATTGTTTATTTTCTAGCGCTGCAGATGCCGTTTACCGGCGGCGAGAACGGTCTGCAGGGCATTCCCCGAGGCGAGCTGTTCGGGTTCATCGACCTCAACCACTCACTCACCATGTACTATTTTGTATTCACCATTTTCCTGATCGGGTTCGGCATTATCTACCGCACCATTCATTCACCGTTTGGTGAGGTACTCCAGGCCATTCGGGAGAACGAATCCCGCGCCCTGTCACTGGGGTACGACGTAGAACGCTTCAAGCTGCTGGCCTTTGTGATCTCCGCTACCCTTGCCGGGCTAGCCGGCGCTACCAAAGCCATCGTTTTTCAGTTTGCGGCGCTCACAAACGCCCACTGGCAAACCTCCGGCGAAGTTATTCTGATGACCCTTGTAGGTGGGCTGGGCACAGTTTTTGGCCCGGTCGTCGGCGCCATCACCGTCGGCGCCCTCAGTCACGAATTGTCTGCCTTCGGCTCTTGGGTTCAGGTGATTCTGGGCACTATTTTTGTAGTCTGTGTGATGGTGTTCCGGCGTGGCATTGTCGGTGAAGTTCTGCGCCTGGTTAACCGTAAGAAGGATTAAGCGTTATGCGTGTTATTTCTGCACAGGAGGTGGCCGGCGCACTGGCATGGCCGGCACTGATCGAACGTCTCGCCTGCACATTCCGCCAAGGTGTCGAGGCACCACCAAGGCACCATCACGCCATGCATCGCCCAGATGGCGAGGCCACCATGCTCCTCATGCCTGCCTGGGAAGCGGCGGGATATATCGGCATGAAAATGGTCAACGTGTTCCCGCAGAATGCCAACGCCGGTCTGCCCGCCATCTCCGGCCTGTATATTCTGTGCGAAGGCCAGCACGGCACCCCCTTGGCTTGCATCGACGGCGGTGCACTAACCAGCCGGCGCACAGCAGCGGCTTCTGCCCTGGCGGCCCGAGAGCTTTCGCGCCACGATGCCTCATCCCTGCTGGTGGTTGGCACCGGTAAGCTAGCGCCCATGCTCATCGAAGCCCATGCCACCGTGCGTCCCATCCGCAGGGTACGGATTTGGGGCCGTAATCCGGACAAGTCAGCAGCACTGGCTGAGCGTTTCCGTGACCGCTTTGATTGTGAGTCGGTGACTGATTTAAAAACCGCTGTCCAGGAATCCGACATCATCAGTTGTGCGACTCTATCAACCGAACCACTGGTTCGGGGGGAGTGGTTGCAGCCAGGCAGCCACCTGGATCTGGTTGGTGCGTTCCGGCCATCCATGCGGGAAACAGACGCTCGGTGCCTGGCCCGCAGCGAGGTATTTGTTGATACCTACGCCGGTGCCATGGGTGAGGCCGGAGACCTGTTACAGGCCATTGGCGAGGGCGCACTGCGTGAAACCGACTTGCGGGCAGAGCTGGCGGAACTGCTAAAAGGCTCAAAGCCCGGACGCTCTGATGACGAGGCAATTACGCTTTTCAAATCCGTGGGCGCCTCGCTGGAGGACCTTGCCGCCGCCATCGAGGTGTGGGAGACCCTGGAAGGCAAAAAATAGAGTCAAAGGTCGCAAAGTGCCGTCGGTTATTCAGACCTTAAGCCTCCTCTGATGGCCTCATCGACCAGCCACCCTCTTAGCAGTTGTATGCTTCGTTCTCTGCGCCGGCTGGTTTTCCAGGCAAAATAGAACCGGTCCCCGGTCACCAGTGGGTGGCAAGGCAAACGCACAAATTCTTCAGAATCCTTACGGGTGCTGAGCATGTAATCGTTGGTCAGCGCGATACCCTGGTGAAAGCGTGCGGCTTCCAGAGCCAACAGCATGTGGCTGAAATGCTGAATGCGAGCCCCCGAAGGCATCGTTTTATCCACTGCCTGGTACCAGGCCTCCCAATCTCCGGCCGCCTTGTCATAAATACTGTGGGTGGACAACAGGGGGAAACGGGCTACCTCGGTGGTGGTCATGGCGGGTTCGTCGCGCCCTGTTACATCGGCCTCCCGGCCTAATTCCCGGCGGATACGTTGCCAATAATCCGGGCTGCACACAGGAAAGAGCCGCTCCACGTACAGAAGCTCGTAACTGTAGGCCGGTGAATCCCGGTGAATGGTAATAAAACAATCCGCGACCCGGTCGGACAACACCGGGTTTTCGCTGCTCATTTCCAACGCCAGCTCCACTTGCGGGTGCAGCCGTTGCAATTCCGGCAACCTCGGTACCAGCCAACGCACAGCAAAGGAGCTAAATAGCGACAAACGCAGCCGTGCCCCTTCGTGGCCCAGCAGCTGCTCACTGGCCCGCTCTATTTGCAGCAAAGAGGTACTGATAACGTCCAGATATTGCCGGCCCTCATCCGTCAGCGCCAGTGTGCGCCCGCTGCGCCAAAACAGCTTTTCACCCAGGTAGGTTTCCAGCTGTTTGATTTGATGGCTCACCGCACTCTGGCTTACCGACAGCTCCTGGGCAGCCAGGGAAAAGCTGTTGAGGCGGGCGACGGCTTCAAATACGGGCAGGGCTTTGAGCGGAGGTAGCTTCATTATCTATTTTTCTAATACTTAGTGAATAAACATCATTTTATCGGATATTAAAGCGCAAGTAGACTAAGACTGCCACTTCCTACGTGGGCGTTTTATTCATATACAGTTATCAGGAAAAAGAACATGTCAGGCAAAACGGTAAACAGCGCCATTCTTCTGCTTGTGCTTGGCAACGCCATGGCATTGATATCCGACGTGTTTATCAAACTTATGGAGCCGGGCGCTCCGATTTTCCAGTTTGCGTTTCTGCGCTGTTTGATCACGCTCGTGTTCCTGGTGCCGCTGGCTCGCAAGATCGACCTGAACAACCTGTTTGCTGGCATAAAAGTACACGCGGTTCGGGCACACATTCATCTGGCGGGCCTACTGTGCATGATCGTGGCCCTGAGCAACCTGCCCCTGGCCACGGCCAACGCAGTGTTTTACGCGGCTCCGATTCTGGTGATGGTATTTTCGGTATTCTTTTTCCGTGAATCCCTCACGCCCCTGAGCGTGTTTGCAGTGTTCAGCGGCTTTGCCGGCATCATTGTTATTCTGCGCCCGGTAGAGTTCAACTGGGCAGCCATTGCAGCGCTTGGGTCCGCCCTTACACTGGCAATCAACGCTGTGATGGTACGCAAGCTGCCAAAAGGCCAAACCACGGTGCACAAGCTGTTTCTCAACTACCTGTTGGTGATTCCTGCTTCCGCCTTGCTTGCCATATGGGAGTGGCAACAAGGCGCAACCTGGCATCCAGAGATTTTGCTCACGGCAGCCGGTTCCGCACTATTTATCCTGGGATACAACATCACCGTTTTGTTGGCCTACCGCCAGGTAGATGCAAACCAGGTAACCAGCGCCGAGTACACCGGGCTAATCTGGGCGGTAGGTATTGGCTGGATCTGGTTCAACGAAGTGCCCGACTGGTGGTTCCTGGTGGGCAGCATGATGGTTGTGGTGCCGCTGGTGCTTATAGGCCTCAATCAGCGCCGGAAATCGCCTGCCAGAGGCTTCAACCCCGCCACTCGTGAGGAGCGCCAAGCGGCTACCACCGAAGTCTGACGCAACCGGAAGTACTCAGGGGCCTTTCTTCAAAAAGGTCTCTATTGCAAACGTATGGGTGCACTCATCACCAAGTGCTCTTAATGACTCTGCCAGCCTAAGTAGATACTCGGAGTTAGGCCCACTCGGCCCAGCCGCTTTCGCAATCTGGCGGGCGATATCGGCTTCCGGAGCATGACCAAGAAACGCCTCATTGTCCTCAGTCGCGATATAAACCAGCCCTTCCGCGTGACTGCCGTTTTCAAACGTCAGGGTTGTAGAAAACCGCAAATACCCGTTCTTTTCTCGCACATCCAAATGCTCAAACACATTCGGTGATACCCGAAACGCCATGCCTTTACATTTGGCTCCCGGCTGCTCGATCAACGTTGCCACACGGCCAGGCGCTCCCGGAGTGCCACGGTGATCGTGGGACCCCTGCCAGAATCGGCGAGCCCAGCCCTGAATAGACGCAGGGCGCTGTTCCAGGAACGGGAAGTCCACTTTATAGATCAGCGAGCCATAACCGAACAACCAGATCGATTCGATGCCGGAGAAATCCTGTCGGTTGCGGTTGTGCTCTGTGGTGTCGGTGGACATCGCGTTCCTTATGCTCCTGATAACCCTGTACTGGCAATAAAGCCTGTAATACCTGTAAGAACGATCTCGGCTGCCATGGCGGAGAGTACAAGGCCGCTGATTTTAGAGAGGATGTTGAGGCCAGTTTTACCGAGAGCCTTTTCCAGATATCCTGATAAGTGCAACAATATACCCAGAATAAGCAGACCGGAAATCAGGCCAAACAAACCACCGGCAACTTCCGGAACCGCCTTGAGCTCGGCACCGTATACCAGAATGGCACCGATGGTGGCCGGGCAATCATCACCGGAACCGCCAGCGGCACCACAGCGATATCGTCGCGATCTTCTTCTGGCAGGCCCGTGGCATGGTTGCGGGTGCCGCTGGTGACCAGGCTAATGGCTGTCAGAAACAGCAGCGTACCTGCACCAATGCGAAAGGAATCCAGGGTAATACCAATCGCACTGAATAGCAGCGGCCCGCCAAAGAACAGTATCACGCCCATAACGGAGGCGGCGATGCAGGCTCGGCGAATGATCGAGGCCTTTTCGGCCGCAGGCAGCCCTCGGGTCAAGGCAATAAACATCGATACCGCGAAGAAAGGAGCCAACAGAAACAAAAAGCGAATCGTACTATTGATGTAGGTGCTAAAAAACATTTCAAACATCGATGGTTTCCGGTCAGTTTAAACGCCAATCATAGCGTCTAACCCGGATTTTCGCCGTACGCAACAGGACGTATTGCAAGCAAAGTCCTGAATTTACACTAGGATATAGATATCCCCTATTCGTTTCATTGGTTCAAACAGAGGGCGTTTGCGTCATGAAGATTGGCATTCCGAAGGAAATTTTTACCGACGAACGGCGGGTTGCAGCAACACCCCCCTCCGTCCACAAACTTATTGCTCTGGGCTATGAGGTCGTTATTGAGGCCGGCGCAGGCGAAGCCGCGCACTATCGCGATGAAGCCTACGAACACGTTGGCGCCACCATCGCGGCAGACACCCACTCACTATGGAGCGAAGCCGATTTCATTCTGAAAGTTCGCGCACCCATGCACAACGCAGCGCTGGACAAGCACGAAGCTGACCTGATGAAGGAAGGGGCTTTCCTGGCCAGTTATATTTGGCCCGGCCAAAACCCAGAGCTCTTGAAAAACCTTGCAGCTCGAAACATTACCACGTTTGCCATCGACAGCTTGCCGCGGATCAGCCGCGCGCAAAAAATGGATGCGCTGAGCGCCATGGCCAACATCGCCGGGTACCGCGCGGTAGTGGAAGCTGCCAATCACTTCGGGCGTTTTTTCACCGGCCAGATGACTGCAGCCGGCAAGGTGCCACCAGCCAAGGTAATGGTCATAGGCGCTGGCGTCGCCGGGCTTGCAGCGGTAGGAGCGGCAAACAGCCTGGGAGCCATTGTTCGGGCATTTGACACCCGGCTGGAAGTGAAAGAACAAATTGAAAGCATGGGTGCCGAATTTCTTCAGCTGGATTTTGATGAAGAAGAAGGCAGTGGCACCGGCGGATATGCCAAACAGATGAGCGACGAGTTCATCAAGGCAGAAATGGCCCTGTTCGCGGAACAGGCCAAAGAGGTGGATATCATCATCACCACCGCCCTGATTCCCGGCAAGCCAGCCCCGAAATTGATTACGGCAGACATGGTGAAATCCATGAAGCCAGGCAGTGTGATTGTCGATCTGGCATCCGAGCGCGGCGGTAACTGCGAGCTCACTGAGCCTGGCAAGATCGTGAATCAGCACGACGTCACGCTCATTGGTTACACAGACCTGCCCAGCCGCATGGCCAAGGTAGCCAGTGATCTGTACGCCACCAACCTGTTCCACCTGGTAACCGAGCTGACGCCCGAGAAAGACGGCCAGCCGAAGGTGAACATGGAAGACGACGTTATCCGTGGCCTTACGGTTGTGCAAAATAATGACGTAACCTGGCCACCACCACAGCCAGAGACCCCGGTTAGCCCCAAGCCGGCTCCAGGCACTGAAGAGCCCTCTGCCGAGCAAAAAGCAGCTGCACGCAAGGAATCTGAGCGCCGCAGCCTTATTGGCAAGGGTGCTGCGCTCATTCTCACCATCGCAGCGCTCTACGGCGTTGGCGCTTACGCACCGGAGAGTTTTCTACGCCACTTCACCGTGTTTGTGCTGGCCTGTTTCATTGGTTGGCAGGTCGTTTGGAACGTAACAGCCTCACTGCATACGCCCTTGATGAGTGTAACCAACGCCATCAGCGGCATAATCGTAATTGGTGCCATATTGCACTTGGCCCAAGCAGACAGCGTCGCGGTTGGGATCATGGCGTTTATGGCGGTGCTGATTGCCAGCATCAACGTAGGGGGCGGCTTCCGGGTCACCCATCGCATGCTTAAAATGTTCCGCAGATAGGAGGCGATCCCCCATGGGTACAGGACTCGTTAGTGTGGCCTACGTAGTGGCCAGCGTATTGTTTATTTTCAGTCTTGGAGGCCTGAGCCACCAGGAATCCGCACGCAGAGGCAATCTTTATGGGGTTGCCGGCATTCTCATCGCACTGGTGGCTACCATGGCCAGTGTCAGTGACAGTGGCCTCGTTGCCATTGTGATCGCAGTGTTGGTGGGGGCCAGTATTGGTGTCGCCATCGCCAATAAGGTTGAAATGACCCAAATGCCTCAACTGGTGGCCTTGCTGCACAGCTTTGTGGGTCTGGCCGCGGTGCTGGTGGGCTTTTCTGGTTACATAGATCCGCTCACCCACACCACGGGTGCTGAGCACACCATTAAACTGGTGGAAGTGTTTGTGGGTATCTTCATTGGTGCCATCACGTTCACCGGGTCACTGATAGCCTGCGGCAAGCTTGATGGCCGAATCGACAGTAAAGCCCTCACCCTGCCCGGCCGGCACCTAATGAACCTGGCCGCTCTGGCAGTATCCGTGCTACTGGGCGCCTGGTTCCTGGGCACTGACAGCATGGCGCTGGGCATACTTGCCTTGGTGCTGATGACCGTCGTTGCCGCCGTATTGGGCATTCACCTGATTATGGCCATTGGCGGTGCGGACATGCCAGTGGTGGTCTCCATGCTCAACAGTTACTCCGGCTGGGCGGCGGCCTCGATCGGCTTCATGTTAGGCAACGACCTGCTGATCGTAACCGGCGCGTTGGTGGGCAGCAGCGGCGCCATCCTCAGTTACATCATGTGCAAGGCCATGAACCGGTCGTTTATCAGCGTTATCCTTGGCGGCTTTGGCCAAACCAGCAGCAGTTCTGCCGCAGTGGGTTCTGACGACCAGGTCGCTCTGGAGACCAGTGCAGACGAAGTATGCGAGGAACTGCGCAACGCCGATTCGGTGATTATCGTGCCGGGTTACGGCATGGCCGTAGCGCAAGCCCAAAGTGGCGTCAGCGATATGACCAAACTGCTTCGGGAACGCGGTGTAACTGTGCGTTTTGGCATTCACCCGGTTGCCGGTCGACTGCCTGGGCACATGAACGTGCTTCTGGCAGAAGCCCATGTGCCCTACGACATCGTTCTGGAGATGGACGAAATTAACGCAGACTTCCCGAGCACAGATGTCGTGCTGGTTATCGGTGCCAACGACACAGTGAATCCGGCAGCAGCAGAAGACCCGGGCAGCCCCATTGCCGGCATGCCGGTGCTAGAGGTTTGGAAGGCGCGGCACGTGGTCATTCTAAAACGAGGTATGGCAACAGGCTATTCCGGCGTGGAAAACCCACTGTTCTTCAAAGACAACTCACGCATGCTTTTCGGAGACGCCAAGGAAAGCATTGATAAGCTGCTAGCAGGTTTGCGGGACTGATTACTTCTTGGGCCGATAACAGGACCACAACCGGTGTGTTCCTGTTACCGGCCCAAGAAAGACCTGCCGCCAGTTACGCCTGCCGAACCCGGCTACGCTTGCCGGCAAACGGATTATTGAAACTGGAATCCTGACCCTGCAGAACCGCCTCAGGATGGTTCTTCGCCACCAGTTCCTTGACCGTGGAAATGTGATTTTTAGGCGCATCCACCATAATCAAATACTTACCTGCTTCAATATCATCGTGAAAGGGCTTGATCCGGTAGTTTTCATTCTGAATACCACCGAAGCCAGCGACCCAGCCCCCTGCAACTACCACAAAGATAAACAGAGCTATCCAGGCAGCTGCGGGCATGTCTAAAATATTCAACAGTGCCAACGGAAGCAGGAAAGCGAGCGCCAGAATAAAGCCGATGATGGCACCCCGCTCCACATAGCGGGGTAGATCCGTGCGATCCACAATCGAGGCAGAGTGAAGCTGGTGGGTATAAAGCCCGGCCTCATCCTTGCTGAAAATATGGAAGCGCCAATTGGTGATGCCGTGCTCGTGCAAGTCGTCGGAGATACCCTTTGCACTGTCAATTGAAGATACTAGATAGAACAAGCGTATCATGATGTTTCCCCCTCTATCGTCAAGTGATAAAGCGTTCCCCATAATAACAATCTAGTTCAAAATCTCCGACTTTACGTAGTCTGATATTTACTCAGTGGTGTTATAAACGTAGGAAGAGACCGTGCCGTCGGGATTGAAGCGCACAACCAGATCGGTGGTTTCCGCATCGCCGAAGGCTGACCAGCGGTATTTGCCATAGGTCCAGGTGCGCTTTCCATCTTCAACACCTGTGCGCCAAGGCTCACCAAACATTTTCTGAATCTCGGCCCGGGTGGTTTCATCAACCGTAATCTGGTCAACATTGTGCGTGGAAAAATCCTTACCTACGGTCGCACAACCGGAAAAAGCCAGCAGGCTTGCAAGCATTAATACTGAAAGACTGTTCTTCAAAGACATTGCTGTCCCTCCTGTGAATTCTTTATATAAAAAAACACCCCCATCATACCCGTAGGCAGTGGGGGTGTGCTGTTACAGAGAGGAAATACTCTACCCAGGCTCAGTAAAGCTTGGTGAGCGATTTGCGGGCAAAATCGTCTACTTCGCCTAGCCGTCCTTCCTTCATTTTGGTGAGCCATTCAGGATCCTGAAGCAGCGCCCGGCCCACAGCAATCAGTTCGAACTCATGGTTGTTCATGCGCTCTACCAACTCGTCGATACCAAACTGCTCAACCGCCTCTTGCTTGCTGGCCATCGTGCCGCTGATGAAATCCTCGGTCAGACCCACGCTGCCAACCGACATGGTGGGCTTGCCAGACAACTTTTGAGTCCAGCCCGCGAGGTTGAGGTTAGACCCCTCAAACTCCGGCTCCCAGAAGCGCCGGGTTGAGGCGTGAAAAATATCCACACCGGCTTCAACCAGCGGCTTGAGAAACTGCTCGAGCTCTTCCGGGCTGTTGACCAATTTTGCGCTGTAATCCTGCTGCTTCCACTGAGAGAAGCGCAGCATGATGGGAAACTCCGGACCCACCCGGTGGCGAATTGCTTCCACAATTTCCACCACAAAGCGCAGTCGGTTTTCCATGCTGCCGCCGTACTCATCATCCCTCTGGTTCGTGCCTTCCCACAAGAACTGATCAAGCAAATAACCGTGGGCGCCATGAATCTCTACGCCATCAAAACCCAGGGCTTTTGCGTCCTGTGCCGCATCGGCAAATGCAGTTACAACATCGCTGATGTCTTCTTTGCTCATGGCCTTGCCGTTTGGCTTACCCGGGGCGAACAAACCAGATGGACTGTAACCGGGAACCGATGTGTCCAGCCCTGTCCCTGCCTTGCGCACCGAACCCACGTGCCAAAGCTGCGGGAAAATAGCCCCGCCAGCTTCGTGCACAGCATCCACTACGTGTTTCCATCCCTCCAGTGCATCGGTACCGTGAAACGCAGGCACATCGGGGTAACCACTGGCCGCAGGATGATTCACCGTGGTGCCTTCAGTAATGATCAGGCCTACGCCAGCCTCGGCCCGGCGCCGGTAATAGGCAACGACGTTTTCACCAGGGACACCCTTGGGCGAAAAGTTCCGGGTCATAGGCGCCATGGCAACGCGGTTGCGAAGCGTCAGGTTGTGCATGTCGAAAGGTTGAAACATTGGGCCCAGGTTCATGGTCATTAGTTGCTACTCCTAATTTGGTCTCTTAACGCAACTCTATTTAATCTGGTTTTAATATGCAACTCTATTATGTACACTTCAACGTATGGCTAGAAAACGTTTTGACGACTCCAATTGCTCCGTTGCCCGCGCCCTGAACCAGGTAGGCGACTGGTGGTCCCTACTGATTGTGCTGCACGCCATGTACGGCACCCGGCGCTTTGTGGATTTTCAACAGGAGCTGGGTATCGCCAAAAACATCCTGTGCGATCGTCTGGCACGGCTGGTGGATAACGGTGTGTTGAAGAGAGTTGAGGTGGGCGAACACGGCTCGCGCTTCGAATACCGGCTTACCGAAAAAGGCCGGGACCTGTTCCCCGTAGTGATTGCCCTGCGCCAATGGGGCGACAAGTGGAACCCGTCGCCAGACGAGGCTCCGTTAGATCTGCGAGACAGGGTAACCGGGCAATCTATTCAGCCGGTTCAAGTACAGAATGCAGAAGGTGAGCCAGTCACTGTGCGGGATGTGTTTGTATCTAAAGAACCTATGCCCGGCAGCAAAAAAGACTCCGCCTGACAACCAGCAAATATACGTTCCCAGCCCCTTTCTTGAGTTGCGTCAATCTGGCGTGTTAACACAAATCATCTGTTGGCGCTTATTGCGCTATATCAAGTTTCTTATCTCCGCGACCTTTAATCTGATCACAACAACGATTCAGGTTAAGGAGATGGATATGTCCCGTACGTTCAAACTCAGCGTTATGGCAGCTGCCGTTATGGCCATTGCGCCCGCGGCCCAGGCTTTCGAAGCCGGTGATTTTATTCTGCGCGCAGGTGCTGTGCATGTGGCGCCGGATGATTCCAGTGATGCAATTACTGTTGGCGGGCTACCTGCGCTGGGATCCGACGCACGTGTGGCGGTAGATACGAACACGCAGCTCGGTATTCGTGCAACTTATATGTTCACAAGCAACATAGGTTTGGGCCTGCTGGGTGCGACCCCGTTCAAGCACAACATCACCGGTGCCGGAGATCTTGCGGCTGCCGGCAAGCTTGCTGAAACCAAGCACCTGCCACCAACACTGACACTGCAGTATTTCCCAATGCACAGCTCTTCAGCACTGCAGCCTTTCGTAGGCGTGGGCGTTAACTACACGACCTTTTTTGAAGAGAAAACAACGGGCGCGCTTTCCGGTCTGGATATCGAACTGGATGACAGCGTAGGCGTGGCCGCTGAAATTGGCCTGGACTACATGCTCAGCGAAAACTTCGGCTTGAATGCCGCAGTGTGGTGGGCAGACATAGACACCACAGCAAAAGTGCAAACTCTGGATGAATTCGACGTTGAAATCGACCCGATGGTCTACATGGTAGGCTTCACTTACAAATTCTGATACCCGAAAACAACAATGCGGAGCCGAGGCTCCGCATTGTTTAATCAGTTACCTGGGGCCTAAAAGGCTTCAGGCATCCTGGCTTTGACTTGAACGTCCACGTTGGCCATTGCCACCCTGACTGCGGCCACCACTGCGCCCGCCAGGCTTGTCGCCAAAGCTGCGAGGCTTGCCACCAGGGCGGCCATTGCCATTTCCACCGCTACGATTTCGAGCCTTGCTCGGATCCGCCTTGGCTTTGGGCTTGAGCGCCAGATTGTTCGTGGGCTCAAAACCTTCTACTTCCTTGCGGGGCAGCTGCTTCTTAATCAGCTTTTCAATACCGACCAACATCTTCAGTTCATCAGCGCTTACCAGCGACAACGCATGGCCACTCTCGCCCGCCCGACCGGTACGCCCGATGCGGTGCACGTAGTCTTCCGGCACGTTTGGCAGTTCAAAGTTAACCACCTGGGGCAATTGCTTGATGTCCAGGCCTCGGGCCGCGATATCAGTGGCAACCAGCACTCGTACCTGGCCCTGTTTGAAATCTGCCAGTGCCCGGGTGCGAGCACCTTGAGATTTATTTCCGTGTATGGCTGCTGCGGTAATGCCGTCTTTTTCAAGCTTCTGAGTCAGGCGGTTAGCACCGTGCTTAGTGCGGGTAAACACCAACACCTGCTCCCAGCTGTTATCACGCACCAACTTGCTCAACAGAGCGGTTTTCTGGCTCTGATCAACCGAGTACACCGACTGCTTCACGCTCTCAGCGGTAGTGTTTCTCACTGCCACATCAATCTGCACGGGGTTATTCAGCAAGCCTTGAGCCAGCGCACGAATCTCACCGGAGAAGGTTGCTGAGAACAACAGGTTCTGACGCTTCGCTGGCAACAAGTCCAGAATTTTACGGATATCGCGAATAAAGCCCATATCCAGCATACGGTCGGCTTCGTCCAACACCAGAATTTCCACTTCGTTGAAGCGCACAGCGTTCTGCTGGTACAGATCCATGAGGCGGCCTGGTGTTGCAACCAGTACGTCAACGCCTTTGCGCAGCTTCATCATCTGCGGATTGATTTTCACACCACCAAAAACCACAGCGGCCTTGGTAGGAACGTATTTACTGTAAAGGTTTACGCTGTCGTGAACCTGCGCGGCCAGCTCCCGTGTCGGCGCCAAAATCAGTACGCGGGGACCTTTACCTGTGCGGGGGTTCTCAGCCAGGCGCTGCAGCAATGGCAGTGTAAAGCCGGCTGTTTTGCCTGTACCCGTCTGGGCTGCAGCCATAACATCCTTGCCAGAAAGTACGGCAGGAATAGCCTGAAGCTGAATGGGAGACGGGATTTCATAACCCTGGTCGGTAGTTGCACGGACCAGTTGCTCGGACAAACCGAGTGAAGAAAAACTCATATATGATTAACTCTTGATTGTTCTGCCTCCACGAACACCGTTCTCGGCGAATGCGGGCAGATGCCATGAAGATTCATGGAATAAAAGACGACTACAGTCACGCGCCGATAATCGGGGTGACGTCCTCTGACAGGTCGTATGGATGGTTCGCAACACGGCTGTAAGCCGGAAACTGCAGAATCCTTAGAGGCAGGATGGCGCGAACAGTAACAGAGGCCTCAGCAATTAGCTATAAGGAATTATAGTGGTACGAGCACGAAAGGAACCCAAGAAAACTTAGGTTGCAGCGTTTATCGCCGTAATCATCACGATCACTGGGCAATCAGCTGCACCTTCTTAGCGACGCTCTGCAAACGTGGTAAATAGACGCCCATCAGCATACCCATATCGACCCGGGTGGAATTTGTGCTGATGTTAAGTGCACCGAGTAACACCTGGTTGCCCGCGTATACCGGCACAGCAACTGAGCGCAGGCCGGAATCCAGCTCCTGGTCGACAATAGCAAACCCCTGAGTCCGGACCTTTAGAATTTCCTTTTTTAGCGCTGCAACATTCGTGATTGAGGATGCCGTAAAAGCCTTCAGCTCCACGCCCTCCAGGGTGTTCTCCAATGCCTGCTCCGATAACTGGCTCAGTAAAACTCTTCCCATAGAGGTATAAGCCGCCGGCAGCCGCGTACCTACGGAGAGCGTGATGGCCATCAACCGATGACGGGCCGACGAGCGGACCACATAAACCACCTCATCACCATCAAGTACCGCCAGCGAGGAAGACTCCCCCAGCTCCGCCGTGATCTCTTCGAGGTATTGTTCAATCACCGCGCGATACTGATTTGAGGACTGATAAGCATAACCTAGCTGTAACACCCGGGGCGTCAGCTCAAACTGGCGTCCGATCCGTTTCACAAACCCCAGTGCATGCAAGGTCAACACAAAACGTCTGGCCTTGGCACGATCCACGTCTACACGGGCGGCTACCTCGCTCAAGGTCATTCGCGGATGTTCAGCATCAAAAGCCTGCAAAACTTGCAACCCCGAAGCCAGTGCACCCACGAAATCACGGTCTCCGGGCTTAAGACTTGTTTCGTCCATATTGACTCCTTCAGCTTTTCACACGGCGGGCTTACATAATATCAGACTGTTCGGACTACGATCATCGGGATGGCCGTCATATCAACTGCACATTTGTTCTTGACGATACAAAACGAACCAAGCAATTCATGTTCGCATATAAAATATATGCTCACATACCGAACATTAAAGAGCAAATTGGAGATACTTCGATGGCTGAATTTCTCTCTCTCCGTGAAGCGGTGAAACAATATAATCCCAAGCCCATGGCCAAGGTTCTAGGTACGGCCACCGCCAGCGTCGAGCGTGTCTAGAACAAGATTTTTATAAGTTTCAAACACAACGAACCCCGGATATACCGGGGTTCGTTGGTAACAACAGTAAGTGCGCTCACACTTTGTTAGGTTCTGATCACTCCAACCGACTTACGCCATCGCCTCTTTCCTGGACATCCAGTAGCGACGAATCGCAAACAGCAGCGAAGCGACAGTAAGCAGAATGAAAACCCAGGTAATAGGGCCACGAACGAAAATCGAAAGATCCCCCTTACTGATAAGTATGGTCCGTCTCAAGTTGTCTTCAAACATAGGCCCTAGAATAAAGCCGATCAAGAAGGGCGCCGCTGCGATACCCGTTCGATTGAAGATAAATCCCATAATACCGAATACCAGCATCAAGCCAATATCAAAGGTACTGTTGTTGACCGCATAGGCTCCGTAAATACAGAACATCAATACGATGGGCAACAGTATGGTTTTGGGAATATCGGCGATGATGGAAAAATAACGAATGGCTGCATTACCAACGAACACCAGCACGAAAGAGCTGACCATAATCCCACAAAACAATGCGTAGACCAGCGTCAGATTTTCCTGGAACAAAACTGGGCCAGGCGTCAGGCCGTGAATCATGAATGCGCCCAAAATAATGGCCGTGATCACATCTCCCGGAATACCCAGGGATAACAGTGGAATCAACGTCGCACCAGCCACACCGTTGTTACCAGACTCTGCCGCAGCAACACCTTCAATCTCACCTTTACCAAAGTTGGCTTTACGAGGTGACGTGCGTTTGGCTTCGCTGTATGAGATGAACGCCGCTGAAGTTGCACCAGTACCGGGAATCGCGCCGATAATAACGCCGATTAGACTGCCGCGAACAATGGTTTTCAAGAGTCCTTTAAACTCTTTCCAGGTCAACGATGCGCCGCTGACGGCGGTACGAATGTGGGGAGCCACCTTTGAGGTATAAAACTCAATAACCTCGGGAATAGCGAACAAACCAATCAGCAAAGGGATGAACGAGACCCTGTCCATCAGATTATAGTCGTCAAACGTCAGCCGCTGAGTTCCATATACCGCATCCAGGCCAACAGTTGAAACAATAATACCCAGACTAGCTCCAATCAGCCCCTTGATAACCGAATCACCGGAGACAGAGACAATGATGGTCAACGAGAAACAGATAAGCCAGAAATACTCAGGGGGACCAAAGTTCAGCGCAATTTTTGCGAGATAGGAGGCGAAAAAAATCAGCGCGACGTTGGAGATCATGTCCGCCACCACGGATGAATACAGGGCCGTTTTCAACGCCTTTTTTGCTTTGCCCTGCTGCGCCATGGGATAGCCATCCAGCAGCGTACAGGCCGACGCCGGGGATCCTGGTGTGCGAATCAGAATAGCGGTGATTGAACCACCGTACATGCCCCCTTTATAAATACCAACCAGTAGCAGAATAGCCGTCACCGGCTCCATTGAAAATGTAAACGGCAAAGCCAACGCCACTGCCATGGTTGCCGTTAACCCTGGAATTGCACCAACAACGACACCGACGATAACGCCCACGGCAATGGCAAGGAAGTTATCGACGCTCAGGAAAAGAGCCATGACTTCTGAAAAATTTTCCATTTTGAGTAACCCAAAAACGTATTGTCTGATAACAGACGGAAACCTTGTTTCTGTGTGCGCTTCTCTCAATCAGCCACGCAGCTCAGATCTGGAAGAACGACTCCCAAAGTGTTCCGACAGGAAGAGGGACATTAAGCAAGTAGATAAACAATAGAGTTACGACCACTGGAAAGATAATCGTCAATGCATACAACCAGATACTGCGAAGTCCGCTGGCCAGGAACAGCAAAACACAGGCGAAAATACCGCTGCCGATAGCTCCCAGTTGCTCAAAGAAGAATGCATAAACGATACCTGCGGCCAGCATCAGAACCTGGCGCATGACAGGAACACCGCGTCGAAGCTCTTCTGGCTCCCCTCGCTTCGGTGGATTGATCAAACCGTCAACCATCAGAAGAGCCGACAGTACAAATACTAACCAACCCGCCAGCTGGGGAAGAAACTGCGGTGAGAGTAGCGGATGCTGCATAGAAAACGGCATCTCGATATAACGAGGTATGACGTAAAATAGAAAACTCACTGCCAAAATTGAAAAAACGCCCCCCAGAACCGAATTGGGGTTCCATCGCCCATAATGGGCCTCGCTGGCCTCGACGAATTGCTTTTCAGAAGTTTCCATGATTAGGCCCTGTGTGCCGATCTGATTCAAATAAAAGAGCGGGCAATCTCATGGACAAGCCCCGCCCTGAACACAGCCGCTATTAACGTTTCAGATTTGCCTTTTCCGCGACATCAGACCATTTCTCCAGGTCTTTCTGAACAAACTCACGAAAATCTTCACCCACAACGGTTCCAGCTTCTGCACCAAACTGCGGCAGGAACTTTTTAAACTCTTCACTCGCCATAACATTATCCAAAGCCGCTTGCAGCTTCACCATGGCTTCTGCCGGGAAGGACTTATGAGCAATGAAGCCAAACCATGCATAAGTTTCATAGGTCTCAAGCCCATACTCTTTACCCGCTTCTTGAAGCGTGGGAACACCCGGCAAAAACTCGGACTCCGTCGGTGAAGTTACCGCCAGCGCTCGGAGCTTACCCGACTTAATATGGGGGTAAACCGTAGGCATGTTTTCGAAGGCCACATCCACGTCACCAGACAGCAGAGCCGGAAGAGCCTCACCGGAACCACGGAAAGGCACATGAACCAGATTGCTGTCGGTCATGCTTTTGAACAGTTCGCCCGACATGTGAATAGAACTACCAATTCCCGGCGAGCTGAATGAAAACTCTTGCGTACGAGCTGCCTCTATAAACTCAGCCACAGTGGTATAAGGGCTGCTGCTTGGCACTACCATAACGTTTGGAATATTGATCATATTCCGTACAAAGGCGAAGTCTTCCAACGGGTCGTAACGCAAACTTGGATAAATCGATGCACCAATAGTATGGCCAGGCGAGGCCATCAGCAGCATATGGTCTGAACCGCGTCCACCGCGTGCCAGTTGAGCCGTCGCGATAGTAGAGCCGGCACCAGGGCGGTTCTCAACAACAACAGTTGTGAGCTCTTTTTGCAGCAGGTCTGCCATCTTCCGAGACAGTAGATCCGTGGTACCACCCGCAGAATAGGGAACCACTAAGCGAATGTTGTCTTCCGGCCACTCATCAGCCTGTACCAGCCCACCATAGGTCAGTGATACAGCGGCTAAGGCGCATAAAATACGACCCTTCACACGAGTCTTCATTAGTTTCATCATTTTTGTAGTTACCCTATTCCTTGATTATCTGGTTCGCTTATCGAACATATGTTCGCATATTGCGCGGGTACGTAATCTCACATATTCATTGGGAAGGTGCAAGATTTTTCTCCCTTCAGACTCCGCATTTTGACAAAGGGGAAAAACTAACAAAGAGAGGCCATCGTAAATATGCACCAACACCAAAACATGGCGCTTGCTTATAACTTACGACTCAAGAAGGGGAGGTGATTCCAGGGATGGAGACAGCAAACAGAAAAACTGAGTACGACTTTCCCCTCAGGAGCAGCCGTACCTTTGATAAACCCGATGTCAGGGCAAAACTTCGGTAATTTTCCGCGCGGCCTCCTGCATAATGGGCACATACTCTTGAATGATCCGATCCATAGACACCGTACTGACATGGCTACTGGAGTTAAGCGCGAATTTTGCTGTTCCACTACGGTCTAGCACAGGCACCGCTAGCGCTCTCATACCCAGCTCCAACTCCTGATCCACAATAGCGTAGCCATCTAAGCGTATCTTGCTCAGCTCTGCCCTTAGCTCATCCGGCCCCATGGTGTAAGCCGTCAGCTTTTCAAAGCACGTTTTCTCCAACAGATTTTCCAACTCCGGCTCCTGAAGCGCAGCCAGCAAAACTCGTCCACCGGACGTCGCGTAAGCTGGCAAGCGGGCGCCAATTTGGAGATTGATGGGGATCAGGCCACGACGAGGGATTCGGGCCACGTAAACAACGTTGGCCCCATCAAGCACCAAAGCGGAGCAGGATTCCTCAAGCTTATAGGAAACTTGCTCCATAAAGGGCGTAATGGTCTCAGTGAAATTCAGAGATGCCAGATAGGGATACCCCAGCTCAAGAACCTTGGCCGTCAAACGGAATTTTTTGTCATCCTGCGACACATAGCCCAGCTTCTGTAAGGTAAGCAAAAAACGACGCGCTGAAGCTCTGGATAGATTGTTTTTTTGCGCCAGCGTCGACAGGCTCATCGAGGGCGTATCAGTGTCAAAGGATCTTATTACCTCAAGCCCGCGCGCAAACGTGGACAAAAACTCCTTGTCTAGACTAGCAGCATCCATATTCTGGTGACCCACCCTAATTTATCCCCACAGTATAAACATCGTCAGCCGTTCGATAATCGGCCATTTTTTTCGGATAGTGGATAATGACAGTGAGGAATGGGCTATGCAAGCCAGCTTCACACACCAAACCACAAGGGCCGGAATCTACGTTCCGGCCCTTGTTTAGTGGTTTAGATAACAGCTTAAAGCTCAGCCTTTGTTGGCCATCCAGTCTTCAAGTGTCTGGTTGCTCTCAACAAGCTTTGTCAACAAGGGTGCGGGGCTCCAATGGGCTTCACCGGTGCGGTTATAAAGATTCTCTACGCATTCATACACCGCTTTCAGGCCGCGACGACTTGCGTAGAACATCGGCCCACCCCGATAAGAAGGGAAGCCATAGCCATGCACGTAAACCGCGTCGATATCACTCGGGCGCTGGGCAATGCCTTCTTCAAGAATGCGGAAGCCTTCATTGATCAACGCCATCAGGTGCCGATCAATGATTTCCTCATCGCTCAACTCGCGGCGCTTCACGCCATACTTACTCGCTTGTTCTTCGATGACCGCAAGTACTTCAGGGTCAGTAGAGCGGGCACGGGTTTTCGGGTCATAACGGTAATAGCCGGCACCGGTTTTTTGGCCCAGCCGCCCCATTTCAACCAGTGTGTCAGCGATCACATAGCTGCGAGGATCGCCCTTTTGTGCAACCGTCAGTGCCTGTCGCGACTTGTAGCCAATATCCAGCCCTGACAGATCACCCACTGCCAAGGGGCCCATGGCCATACCAAAGTAGGTCAGCACACCATCAACTTGCTCAGGCTCAGCGCCCTCAATCATGCAAAGCTGGGCTTCGCGCGCATACTGCCGCAGCATCCGATTGCCAATGAACCCGAAACAGACCCCTGCCAGCACCGGCACCTTGCCCATGCGTTTGCCCAGGGCCATGGCGGTGGCGATAACGTCGTCAGCGGTCTTATCGGCACGAACAACTTCCAGCAATCGCATAACGTTCGCTGGACTGAAGAAATGCAGCCCCACCACATCCTGAGGACGTGAGGTCACCGCCGCAATCTCGTCGATATCCAGATACGAGGTGTTGGACGCCAGAATCGCACCGGCTTTGCAGACCTGATCCAAATGGCCAAACACCTGTCGTTTCACATCCATACTTTCAAACACCGCCTCAATCACCAGATCGGCACTGGCCAGGGCTTCATAATCGGTGGTGCCCGAAATCAACGCCTGACGCGCGGCCGCTTGTTCCTGTGACAGCTTGCCTTTGCTAACAGTGATCCCGTAATTCTTGCCAATCAGCGTCAAGCCCGCGTCCAAACCATCCTGATTGAGTTCCAGCAGAGTCACGGGGATACCTGCATTGGCAAACGACATCGCAATCCCGCCGCCCATGGTGCCGCCACCAATCACTGCCACCCGTTCAATACTTCGCGGCACAGTGGTTTTGTTCAGCCCCAGAACCTTCGGTGCCTGACGCTCGGCAAAGAAAATGTGCCGTAACGCAGCCGATTGCTCTGACTGTGTACGCTCGACGAAACAGGCGCGCTCATACACCAAGCCTTCATCGAACGGCTTCGCCATAGCGGCCTCAACACAGTCGACGATTATCTGGGGCGATTCCTGCCCCCGCTTGCGCTTACCAAGCATGGAGCGATAGGCCGCAAAGGCTTCGCCATCAAAGCTGTCTGCCGGAATCGACATATCCCGGATGCGCCGAGGCCCCGTGCCACCGGCTACCAGCTCACGGGCATACGCCAGCGCCGCCTCTTCAACAGGTTCCTCAAGGATTCGGTCGATCAGCCCTAGTGACAGAGCCTTCCGGGCGGTAATTTTCTGCCCGCCGGTCATCATATCCAGAGCCGCCTGTGCACCAATCAATCGGGGTACCCGCTGGGTACCACCGGCGCCAGGTATCAGCCCAAGCGTCACTTCGGGCAGCCCGACCGTCGCCGATGCCAGCGCACAGCGGTAATGACAACTCAGCGTCAGTTCAAAACCACCGCCCAGAGCTGTGCCATGGATGGCGGCAATCACCGGCTTTTCCGAGGCCTCAATCGCCGCATTTACCTGGGGCAAAGAGGGGGCTTCGATCGGCTTACCGAATTCACTGATATCCGACCCGGCAACAAAAGTACGTCCTTCGCACAGAATAACAACGGCTTGGGAATCGTCTGCCTGCGCCTTGGTGATGGCCTCCAGCAGGCCATTACGAACACCGTGAGAAAGCGCGTTCACCGGCGGATTATTGATCGTAATAACACCCAGCTCGTCGACTCGATGATAAGAAACCAACATAAATAAGGCTCTCCTGTGGGGTAAAATGGCAAGCGCCGCGCTTTAGGTCTCGGCGCCTGTCCATGGAGAAAAAATTGGGTGAACTATAGGACACCGCCGGCGCGGAGCAATGCGATATCTTCCGGCGACTTGTTCAGCAAACGCTGAAGAACAGACTCGGTGTCTTCGCCCAGCAGCGGGGGCGCTTTGCGATAGGTTTGCTGGGTTTTGGAAAATTTAATCGGATTGGCAATACCCGGCACTTTCCCCAACTGCGGATGCTCCAACTCAATCTTCATATCGCGGGCTTTCACCTGCGGGTCGTCAAAAACTTCCGCAATGTTTTGAATGGGGCCGCAGGGGACATGAACACTCACCAAATCGTCCATCCATTCCCGACTGCTTCGGGCGCGGGTGCGCTCGCAGATTTTGCCAACCATCTCTTCCCGATGCAGCACACGCTGAGGATTGGTAGCAAAGCGAACATCCTCGGCCATTTCCGGACAGCCCAGTGCTTTGCACAAACGCTGAAATTGGCCGTCGTTGCCGACCGCGATAATCACTTGGCCGTCCTCGGTGGGAAACGGCTGATAAGGCGCAAGATTCGGGTGATATTCCCCGGTACGCCCAGGCACTTTGCCACTGCAAAAATAATTCAGCGCCTGATTTGCCAGCCAGCTGACCTGTACATCCAACAACGCCATATCGATGTGCTGGCCCTCGCCGGTTTTGGTCCGGTGATGAATGGCCGACAAAATCGCAATGACTGCGTTCATGCCCGTGGTTAGATCGGCTACCGCCATGCCGACCCTCTGGGGCCCGGCTCCGGGCTGCCCATCGGCGACACCGGTAATGCTCATCAGCCCGGATTGCGCCTGGATCAAATAATCGTAGCCGGCGTCGTTGGCCATTGGGCCGGTGTGGCCAAAGCCGGTAACAGAGCAGTACACCAGACCGGGGTTTATCTTGGCCATATCGGCATAACCCAGGCCTTTTTTATCCAGACCACCGGTTTTAAAGTTCTCGACCAACACGTCACACTCAACAGCCAACTCCCGTATCAGGGTCTGCCCTTCCTGGCTTCCGATATCCACCGTCACCGAGTGTTTACCCCGGTTGGCAGACAGGTAGTAGGCTGACTGTTTGGTGGGGTTGCCCTGCTCATCCTTTAGCCACGGAGGCCCCCAATGCCGGGTGTCATCGCCCAAACCTGGACGCTCAATTTTGATGACTTCCGCGCCCAGGTCCGCCAGGATCTGGGTGCACCATGGGCCCGCCATAACGCGGGACAAATCAAGCACACGAATACCTGACAATGGACCGGACATAAATAACTCCTGGATTAATGCGTGTTTTGGGCGTTACGAATCATCTGCTTGGCGATAACCAATTGCTGAATCTGTGAGGTGCCCTCGTACAAACGGAACAGTCGCACATCGCGGTAAAAACGCTCAACACAGTACTCGCTGATATAGCCCGCACCACCGTGTACCTGCACAGCGCGATCGGCAACCCGACCCACCATTTCTGTACAATAGAGTTTACAGCTGGCTGCATTCATTGAGGTCGACTCTCCGGCATCAAAAGACCGCGCGGTCGCTTCAACCATACACTTACCGGCGTAATATTCCGTCTGGCTATCGGCCAGCATCGCCTGAACCAACTGGAAGTTGGCGATTTCAGTGCCAAACTGCTTACGCTGAGTGGCGTAGCTGGCACTTTCATCAATCAGGCGCTTGGCGGTTCCAACACTCAGGGCACTGATGTGCAACCGGCCCCGGTCGAGTACTTTCATTGCAGTTTTGAAGCCTTGGCCTTCTTTGCCGCCAATCAGAGCATCGGCCGAAACTCGCACATTGTCGAAGATGACGTCGCAGGTATGCGCGCCTTTTTGGCCCATTTTCTTATCCGGCCTACCCAGAGAAATGCCCGCCAAAGTCGCATCTACCAGGAAGGCTGAAACGCCACGACCACCTTCTTCACGGGTGCCAGTTCTGGCCATCACCGTAAACACGCCGGCGCGGGTAGCGTTTGTGATAAAACGCTTGCTGCCATTGATGACGTACTCATCGCCCTCGCGACGGGCACTGGTCATCACCGAGCCGGCGTCCGAACCGGCATCGGCCTCGGTCAGCGCGAAAGATCCGATTAGCTCACCGCTGGCCAGTTTGGGTAAGTATTGAGCTTTTTGCTCCGGGGTGCCATCAATCACAATACCCTGGGAGCCAATACCAACGTTGGTGCCAAATGTGGATCGGAACACCGGCGAGGTGTAGCCCATTTCCTGAATGATAGCCCCCTCTTCCGCCATACTCAGACCCAGGCCGCCAAATTCCTCGGGAATCGACAAGCCAAACAGGCCCATCTCTTTCATTTCGCTGATCACGTCCTCGGGGATGAGATCTTCTTCGGCAACCTGCATCTCCAGAGGAATCAGACGGTCACGCACGTAACGGCGAACACTGTCGACAAATTGGTTCAGAGTTTCTTGGTCAAGTGCCATCACGGCCTCCATAATTTTTGCGAGATCACCAAGCTGTCCAAGGAAGGAACAGTGATGTATTGGAAACTAACGCCCAAAAGCGCTGCTATTAGGTACTTCTAAGGCATTTCAGATTTCAGATATCTCAATCAGGAGGAAACAAGCACAACGGTTGCACTCAGGCAGCTACTTAGCACCAGAAAGAGAAACGAATAAGACAGATTCCAGCGATATGCGGCCACTCGGGCGCTATAACCGGTGAACCGTTCAAGCAATAGGGCATTGGCGGAATATGGCGTGCCGGCGACGGTGATACCCCACCCGGTCACCATGGCAATACCCAGCCCCGCCAACGAAGCCTCGGGCCAGATAGGGCCCAACACTCCGCCAACAACGGTAGCCGTTACGATGGGGTTAACGCCCATGGTTCCCCCGACATAAAACAACCAAGGAATACAAAACGCAGCGACCGAGTAACCCCAACCCGGCAGCGCAAAATCCGAGCCCAGAAAATTCAGCGCTGTGACCGCCAATGCGCCACCCAGAAAAGAAGCGCCACCCATGATCGCCAGTTCGTTGGCCACATTGGCCATCGAGGGCAGAGCCACAGTGCCCACCATTATTCGCGTGGCCAAAAGGTGAAGCACCACCACGGTCAGGCAGCTCAAAGTCACTGCCTGGGAGTACTTTAAGCCTGCAAAAGTATTAAGCGCATAAGCTTCCAACGTAATAAACAGCGCTAGGCCGATAAACCGTATCCAGGGCCAGAACGCAGAGCAATCGTCATTGCCATGTTCGTCCATAGACGCCACAGAAGACGGAACAGTGTCTTCTTTCTCGCGGAACCATACGCCAACCAACAGGTAGGTAACGGCGAACGGTATGCTCCAAGCCAGCAGCGTCCAACTGGCAAGGCCCGGCAATAGTGTGACCGTCATCACTACCGCAATCGACAGGGGTGACCCCATGGGCGAAGCGCTAAACCCACGGATAACGGCGCGCGACGCATTGCGGGTTGCAGCGTCATCGCCGACGTTCTCTACCTGTTTCCCGATCATCGTGGCCACAAGCCCTACAGACCCAAAATTCAGCGGGATCGCCAGCACTCCAGTACCAAGACTTAACCCCAGATAGCGGGTCGCGGAACGCCCGCTGAATAAGCTCCTGGAAATAGTATTTAGGTCTTTCGACGAACTGAGAACCGCAGATAGCAGCATCACCGCGAGAACCAAACCTGCGATTCCAGCCATACTTTGAACAGCACTGGTGAGAACCTCGGGCGCCGACCACAATGCGAAAACACTGACCACCAAAATCAATGATGCGATCACCCGAGCGACGGTGCGCAGCTGGCCCCATCCCAGAAAAATTACCGCACAAGCCAGCAACACCACCACAGAAGAGGTACCTGGCAAAAACGCCACCGCGCCAAAACCCAGAGCCGTATAGGCAAGACCCGAGCGTATGCGAGAAAGCGTCATTGCCATCACTGGGACACCGGCACACCTACTTCGCTTTCTCCACCCAAGATATAGCGAAACCCACTCAAACCCTCATTTTCGGCAATCAGGTTGATCCTACTCATAAGGTCGTCTCGTGGCTGGCTTTTATAATTGACCAGCACGATAGCACCCCAAAAAAAATGCCGCTATTATATACTTTGTATATGTCCCATCTAATTTTTATATGCCTCTCCGAACGAGGACAATCTATGTCTTTTCAATTAAAAATCGACCTTCGTCAGCTCAATACATTTCTGACGATTGCCAAGGTCGGCAGTTTCAGCCGTGCCTCAGAAAAGTTGTACGTTGCTCAACCCGCGCTCAGTCGACAAATCCGTTTGATGGAGGAGGCCTTAAACACCGAGGTCTTCGTACGCCATGGTCGTGGCGTCGCGCTAACCGTTGCTGGCGAACTGCTTTACGAAAAAGCCATGACTATTTTTCAAGATCTGGAACGCACCCAGGCATCCATTGCGGCCATAGCTGGTGAAGTCACCGGGCAAATTGTTCTGGGCATGCTACCTACCGCAGCGGACGCATTTTCCGGGAGCATCATTGAGGAGTATCACCGCAAATACCCACGGGTCAGGCTGTCGGTAAAATCCGCCATGAGTGGCACTTTGCAGCAGATGGTGTCGCAGCACCGGGTGGATCTTGCGATCACCTACAACCACGGCAAACAAAAGCATGTGCAACACACACCCTTGATCGAAGAGCGCCTTTGCCTGATATCCCCGCCGATGAGTGAAATGGCCAAACGCCAGACCATTTCTCTGGAAGAAGTGCTTGATCTCCCTCTGGTGATGCCTGAGGAAAAGCACGGATTGAGGGAACTATTGGAAAAAGAGGCCGTGAAACATCAGAAAAAGCTTCAGCTAGCTATTGAGGTCAATGCTTGGCCACTGATGACAGATCTGGTGAAGCGTGGCCTGGGGTATACGGTTCTCTCCTACGCCTCGGTGTACGAAATGGTCATGCGCAAAGAGGTGGTAGCAATTCCAATTAGCACCCCGGAGCTTCACCGTTCCCTGGCCATTGTGACACCAAGAGACCTGCCGCCTTCTCTTGCGACTCTAAAACTCGCCGAAATCATCATGCAACACGTTACCCATCAGGTTGAAGACGGCATTTGGAAAGGACGGCCTCTATTTGGCAAAAATGCTTTAGACAGCCTTAGTGCACCGACCGATTATGGCCTAGCCGAGGTCTGAACTTACCTCAACGTCTAAATGATCAAGGTGAGCTATAACATTAAGGTATACCCACGATCCAATTTAGATAATTGTCTGAATGATTTCATACTGATAATTTTCCGCCGCCTATTGTATCCAGGCGGAGGATGACCGGTTCATAAGGTGCCACCGCCCTGCGGCAATAGAAAAAATAACATTGATAAAGGCACCAACGATGACAAAGAACACCCGGTTCCCCGCAGTAAAACTATTTTCTGGCATCCTGATTCTGGGTTTAGCCAATGCTGCCAGCGCAGTTGAGATCAAAACAGATGACGCCAAGTTTGATATCTATGGCTTCGCTCGACTGAACGCGTCCTATGATATCAACGAAGATATCAGCAAAAGCAATGGCACCCGTTCTGGCGATTTCAGTCAGATCAACACGGGAAGCGCGGAAGATAGCGAAGCATCTGGTTACTTCGGAGCCGATGCCGTGCAGTCCCGCCTGGGTGTTCGCACCACCATGGCCTCTGGCGTGCAAGTTACTGTAGAGGGTGATTTCCGGGGCGGTAGCAGCGGTGGCGAACTCCGCCTACGTCATGCCTACGGCGAATACGGCAACTGGTTGATGGGGCGCACCTGGTCTAACTACAACAGCTTTGTCGGCAACACCTCTGTTCTGGAAATGGATGGCGTGGCAGGTCACGCCGGGCTCTACAGCAGAACGGCCCAGGTTCGTTACACCCGCGGCAATTTCTCGTTCGCCGTAGAAGATCCAAAATCCAAGATCCTGGAGCAAGACTCCAAAACCGGTTTGCCAACGCTAACAGCCCGTTACGAAGACAAGGTGGGCGCACTGAGCTTTGCTTCTGCTGCACTGATTCAGGAAGTCAGTTACGACACCGGCGCCAAAGACCGCTCGTCGATTGGCTATGCTCTCTTTGGCGCGGCTAAATTCCAGGTGACCGATGCCGTCAGTATTCAAGGTAATGCCAACTACACCGATGGTGCCAACGGCTATCTTTGGCGCTCTGGCACAAACTACTACGGTGAAGATGCCTATCTGAAGAACGACAGCATAGAAACCATTGTTGGTTACAGTGCCAACCTGGGCACCACCATCAAGATTGGCCCGGGTGCACTCAGCGCGGTATACGGCGTGGTAACCATGGACTGGGACGATGCAGTGGACGATGCTTTGAGCGTTGGTGATAAGCACGAACGCAATACCAACGCCTTTCTGACGTACAAGTGGAGCCCGGTGAAAAGCGTTATGCTGGGAGTAGAGTATGGACGCTACGAAGTGAAGAAAGTGAACGGCGATGATGGCGATGCCAATCGCTTGATGTTCGCTGCGCAATACAACTTCTGATACCCCACTAGCTAACCCTTCGCTACGATAGACCAGGCAGCTAAACTCTCGCTGGCTGCCTGGTTATTACCTTTTCCGTAACCTTCAGAACAGCGTGTCAGCGAGTTGCAGCCTTAGCAAAACCCGCCAGCGCGCTGCTCACTTTTTTCACAACCGCATCACAGCCTTCAATAGCATGCCTGGCCTTCAGGTACTCCGGATCGTTATAGCCCAGCCATACCTGGCCATTCTCGTCTTCCCATATCAGCGCCTTTTGCGGAAGATCTACCGCAACACTCTGCGCACACTGCATCAGAGGCGTACCTACCTTGGGGTTGCCAAAAATCACGAGCTCGGTTGGCCGCAGATCCATACCTGCGGATTCAGCTCCCGCCGCGTGATCGATCCGGTTCATAATTTTCATACCCTTTTCGTTCAAGGCAGCTTCAAGTTTATCCGCTGTAGTCACTACGCTATGATTACTTTTAACGGCGATTAGTCCGTCTGCAGCCATAGCAAGGCCCGAACAAAGCGATAAAATGAGGGGTAAGGCAATCATCCTGAAAGCGCTCATGGAACGTGTCCTCTAATATGAAATGTGAATCTCATAATAGACTACTCAAGCCCTGCTGCGGGAGCCAGATAACAAATCGGGAGTTTGTTCTGATCCATCTACGCGTTATTACGTATAAGAAACATGTCTCGCTATTAACCAAGACCGCCAACAAGGAGCGCAGCCCAGCCCATGGGCCACAAACCGCTATGCTTACACGAATTTTATCCTGTATTTTTCTACTCGCTCTGGGTATGTCCAGCCAGATTCATGCTCAGGAGCAGCCTTTAAAAGTCGGCATCACCAAGGTTCCACCTTTTGTAATGCAAACGGAAGATGGGCGCTGGGAAGGGATCAGCATCGACCTCTGGGAAGATGTTGCCGAGGGTATGGGGCGAGAGTTTGAATGGGTGCCCATGAGCTTTAATGAGCTTCTCGGCGCCGTTGAAAACGGTGATATCGACGTTGCTGTTGGCGCTCTGACCATGACAGCGGATCGGGAGGCTCTTTTTGATTTCACTCACCCCTTTTATCAGACAGGGCTATCTATTGCTGTACCACAGGTACCTGAACAAAGCCTGTTTGCCAGCCTGAAGGCCTTTGTTAGTTGGCAGTTCCTAAGCGCAGTTCTCGCACTGGGCGCACTGCTGTTGGTCGTGGGCTTCTTATTGTGGCTGGTTGAACGGCGCCGCAACCCAGAACAGTTCGGAGGCTCCGCAGCCGAGGGTATCGGCTCCAGCTTTTGGTGGGCCGCCGTCACTATGACCACAGTTGGCTACGGTGACAAAGCGCCCGTATCGCTTGCGGGCCGGCTAATCGGTCTGATCTGGATGTTCGCGGGCTTGATCATGGTCGCCAGCTTCACCGCTGCGATTACCACCTCGCTGACCGTAAGCAACCTGCGCACTGGCATTCAAGGCACGAGTGACCTGCCAGGTAAGGTCATTGCAACGATTTCCAACACGGCAAGCCAGCGCTACCTTGAAGATGAGAGGATCCGTTACCAGACGTATCCGGATCTCACATCGGCCATGGAGTCGGTAATCAATGGCAAAACAGACGCCATCGTGTACGACCGCGCCCTGATGCAGTATCGAAACCTGCAGTTGGGCAAGCAAAAGCTCACGGTACTTCCCGGTGTATTTGCGCAGCAGCTATACGCCTTGGCACTGCCAGACGCCAGCCCGCTTCGGGCACAGATCTCGCAACAGATTCTTCGGGTGACTGAAGACGACAGCTGGGCGGGTATCCGGGCGACCTATCTGGGCAAGGACTAAACCTTTAGGGGCGCAGCCAGGCTGCGCCCCTGGCGTTGCTCATGAGCCAAATAGAGCCGAGCGCAAAGGCCGGAGAAAACCACGCGGCTCGTTTCGACGGGCCTTGGATTTCCTGCCATCGAACTCTATGTAGCCATCTTCAATCGGATCAAACCGCAAAACTTTCACGTCTTCCAGATAGTTCTGCGAAGCTTTCCAGGGGCCGTGAGTGCCTTGGCGCGGCAGGCGATCCGCCGCACGCTTGATGTAACCCGCGTCCAGTGACCCCATTACCGTATCCTCGCCGAGGCTATTCTCGCTGTCTTTGGCGACCGCCACGCGCAGCCCGTGCCGATCCATATGGTTGATCAGGCGGCACATGTATTCGCTGGCAATATCCGCTTTCAGGGTCCAGGAGATATTAGTGTAACCAAAGATCATACCCGCGTTGGGTACGCCTTCGACCATCACGTTTTTGTAGACAACCTTGTCCTTCAGAACCACTTCCTGACCATCCACCTTCGGCTTGATGCCCCCAAGCATCTGAATATCCAAGCCAGTGGCAGGAACGATAATGTCCGCATCCAGGTGCTCACCAGACTTCAAGCGAATACCGGTTTCGGTGAAGCGCTCAATATGATCGGTTGCGATGGACGCCCTGCCGGCTTTCAATGCGCCGAACAGGTCGCCGTCTTTCACCACGCACAGGCGCTGATCCCAGGGGTCATAGACTGGCGTAAAATGGCGCATATCAGTTTGATCACCCACCTGGCGCTTAATAATGCCAAGAAACAGACGGCGCATGGCTTTTGGGCTCTTGCGAGAGCGCTGATAAAGAAACCGGGAGATCGTAATATTACGCGCCCGGGTCAGCCGGTAAGCAGCCTTGGCGGGCAGCACCTTCTGCAGGCCGAGTGTGACTTTGTCTGTCGACGGCAGGGGCATCAGATAAGTCGGTGAGCGTTGCAGCATGGTTACGTGGCCAGCCTTCTCCGCCATGGTAGGCACCAAAGTTATCGCGGTTGCCCCACTGCCAATCACCACCACTTTCTTACCGGTATATTCCAAACCCTCCGGCCAATGCTGCGGATGTACCACCTGGCCTTTGAAATCCGCTTCGCCGGGAAAATCCGGCTTATAGCCCTGATCGTAGTTGTAGTAGCCAGTGCAGCCAACTATAAAGCTGGCCGTATAGTGTTCGCTTTTACCGGTCGCTTCATTCACGGCTGTCAGTTTCCAGCACTTATCAATGCTGGACCAATCTGCCGTTTTTACAGCAAGGCCATAGCGAATATGCCGTTCAACGTCGTTTTCTTTGGCGGTTTCACTCACGTAGTTTTTGATGGACGCACCATCCGCCAGCACCTTGCCACCGGTCCACGGGCGAAAGTTGTAGCCAAAGGTAAACATGTCAGAGTCAGACCGAATTCCCGGGTAGCGGAACAAGTCCCAGGTACCACCAAGGGACTGACGCCGTTCCAGGATGGCAAAGGACTTGCCCGGGCACTCCCGCTTCAAATGGCAGGCCATACCAATGCCCGACACCCCGGCTCCGATGATTAGTACGTCAAAATGCTGTTCGCTCATAACCCGCCTCTCGAATCCACTGTCGTTATTATGCTAACGCGTTGGGAATCAAGATAGCGCAGCCGGGTATCGTGGGAAATTGGCCTGCACGGTCTCAGGCGACTGTTGTTTGGGCCAGTTTGCGAATAGCCGCAGCAGAGTGTTCTGCCCATAGTCGATAGGCGTCCAGGCCAGGATGAAAGCCGTCTGCAGCCATAAAACCCGGTTCCAGGGGGAAAGAAACGCAAAGATATTCCAGGCTATCCTCCCCATAAGCCCCGTCGTTGCAAAGGTTTTCCATCAACGTGTTCAGCTGCCTGGCCCGCATACCCAGATACCAGCGCAGAGGCTGCGGCAACGCTGGAAAAAGGTGCATTGGGGGAATGGCAGTAAAAAGAACGCGGGTGGCGCCCATGCTATTTATTAACCGATCTGACAGCTCATTCAGAACCGATAGCCATTGGCCAGTGCTGGTGCGGCCAGTTACATCGTTAACACCTAAGGACACGAGTACGACGTCGTAGTGAGCTTTCGGTGCTGCGCCGAGGGCGGCCAGAACCTCCGCCGCCGTGCGGCCGGTTTCAGCCAGCAAACCCCAAGTCACACAATAATCCTTGGCCAGCTCCCGAACCAACTGGCCCGCCAGCGCATCCTGCTGGTTGCTTACACCCACACCCGCAGCGGCGGAATCACCCAGGATTAGCAACCGAAGTTCCGGCCCATTCCCAGCGGTGCCCTGGCGCTCGCCCTCGGGTTCTGGCAAACGCGGCGTGACCCGGCGCACATAACGCCCCTGGCAAATAAGAACCGGCGCCAGCGCAAGCGTCGACAACGGGTACAACATTGTGTTTACGCTCAGTCAGTCGTGGTGGCCAATTGGGCCTTCGGTGAACAGGAATTCCCGCAGGTGCTTGTCCATAATAGGATCCTTGCGGCGAATCCATTCCAACACCATAGCCGCGTGTTCCTTTTCCTCATCGCGATTGTGCTCAAGAATCGCTTTCAGCTCGGGATCTTTGCAGGCATCCACACGCTGGTTGTACCAGTCTACCGCTTCAAACTCCTCCATCAGAGAGCTAACGGCACGGTGCATATCGCGGGTGTCATCGGTCAATTCGCCTACCGGCTCGTGGTAACTGTCGTTCGCCATAAAAACATCCTTTATCTGTTGGTTATCGGGGTATTTTTAGCACAGTGGCACACTTTGACAATAGCCCATAACGCACGGCTTAAACACTCTGGTTTCGTTTGAACCGCTGCACAAGCTATGGCAAAGTCAGGTGCCAAGCCGATCCAGGTATGCACTCCATGAAAACCGTTTTCTCACCACTGCACAGCCGCCGCTCCGTAAAAACCGAGCTGGATGGCGGCATTCTGATCGAACCCCATGAAAAACCATCCCGGGCGGAAACCATTCTGGCTCGAGTGAAATCACAAACCCTGGGTGACGTGATTGAACCTGAAGAGTTTGGCCTGAAACCCGTAAAGCGTGTACATACATCAGATTATGTGGAGTTTCTTGAGCACTGCTGGTCCGACTGGGTGGCCGAAGGCAAGCCGGGGGAGGCCATTCCCGCTGTCTGGTGTGGCCGTGGCATGCGGCCCCGTATGCCCAAAGACATAGACGGTCGCCTGGGCTACTTCAGCTTTGCGGCTGAGACCTCCATTTCTGATGGCACCTGGGAAGCGGCCTGCGCCTCTGCCAACGTGGCGCTTACGGCCCAAAAACTGGTAGCCAATGGCGAACGGGCCGCCTTTGCCCTGTGTCGCCCGCCCGGCCATCACGCCCATGCCGATCTTTTCGGCGGCTACTGTTTCTTCAACAACGCTGCCATTGCTGCGCAGGCGTTTCGTGATCAAGGCTACGAACGGGTTGCCATCCTTGATGTGGACTTTCACCACGGCAACGGCACTCAAGCCATTTTCTACAATCGAAGTGATGTACTGACCATCAGCCTGCACGGGGATCCAGATTTGGTATTCCCGCACTTTCTTGGTTTTGAAGATGAAATCGGTGAAGGCGAAGGAGAAGGCTACAACCTCAACATTATTTATCCTCCGGGAACGCCTTACAGCGAGTGGAGCAAAGGGCTTGAGACCGCCTGTCTGCGCATTGCAGAATTCCACCCAGGCGCTTTGGTTATTGCCTTGGGCGTAGACACTTTTGAGGAGGATCCCATTTCATTCTTTAAGCTGAAATCGACGGATTATTTGTCTCTGGGCAAGCGTATTGAACAGCTCGGGCTGCCTACGGTGTTCACCATGGAAGGCGGTTACGACGTCGATGCCATTGGCGTCAATGCCGTAAATGTGATGCAAGGATTCGAAGGGAAAGTATCAAACGAAGAGCTTTGACAGCAAAAAATAGAAGATAAGGGATAACAACTACTAGACGACCGGTCTAATCATCTTTATCATTGCGCCATGAATCGACATCAAGACACCTGCCAACACCTACTGACCACTGGTCGCGAAATTCTCGCGATGCAAGGCTTCAGCTCGGTTGGATTGAGCACTATTCTCCAACAGGCGGGTGTGCCGAAAGGCTCGTTTTATCACTACTTTCGGTCGAAAGAGAGTTTTGGCCAAGCGGTGCTGGAAGATTATTTTGTCGGTTACATGGAAAACCTGAGCGAACGCTTCAGTGATAGCAGCCAACCAGCACTGGATCGACTGATGAGCTACTGGAGCAATTGGCAGCAACAGTACTGTGGCCCTGCAGGCCTTAAGGACTGCTTAGTGGTTAAGCTCAGCGCGGAAGTGGCCGATTTGTCAGAAGCCATGCGCCTGACACTCAAGGATGGTACTGGCCAGATTATCGGCGGTATCACCCAGTGCGTTGAGGCTGCGATTGCAGAAGGCTCCATCCGCGACCAGAACGCCCGGCAACTGGCCACCAGCCTGTACCAACTTTGGCTGGGTGCAAGTTTGTTAACCAAACTGCATCGGGACGATAAGCACATGGCGTACGCCATGGCTTGCACCAAGACACTGATCACACACTAAAACGTAATGTATGAGCCACGGGCGCAAGGCCTTATTTTTTCGCTTAAAAACTAGACGACCGGTCTATTTTAAACTTACAGACTAAACACCAAGGATTCCACGTGAACAACTTCAACTTTTACAACCCGACCCGCATTGCCTTTGGCGAAGGCAAAATTGCCGAGCTCGACCAACTGGTGCCCAAAGACGCCAAGGTGCTCGTGCTGTTCGGTGGCGAAAGCGCCCGCCGCACTGGCACTTTAGGTGAAGTCACCCAGGCTCTTGGCGACCGCCAGGTTACAGAGTTTAGCGGCATTGAGCCGAATCCTAGCTTCGAGACCCTGATGAAAGCCGTGGCTCAAGTGCGCGAACAGAACATAGATTTTCTGCTCGCTGTAGGCGGCGGGTCGGTGATCGATGGCACCAAGTTTGTGGCTGCTGCCGCCATTTTTGAGGGCGACGAGTGGGATATTTTGCTCAAAGGCGGCAGCAACATTGAACGCGCCCTGCCCTTTGGCTCCGTGTTGACCCTGCCTGCCACCGGTTCTGAGATGAACAAAGGCGCGGTGGTCACTCGCCGGTCGCTAAAGGCAAAACTGCCGTTCCACAGTGATTTTGTGTTCCCGCAGTTCTCAATACTTGATCCCACAAAAACCTACACCCTGCCGCTACGCCAAGTTGGCAATGGTGTTGTGGATGCCTTCGTTCATGTGATGGAGCAGTACCTGACCTACCCGGCCCAAGCGCCAGTACAGGATCGCTTTGCAGAAGGCCTGCTACTGACACTGACCGAAATCGGAGAGCAGGCCCTGGCCGAACCCGATAACTACCAGGTTAGAGCCAGCCTGATGTGGACCGCGACGCTGGCCTTGAATGGCCTGATTGGCAGTGGTGTACCTCAGGATTGGGCCACCCACATGCTGGGCCATGAGCTGACCGCCCTGCATAACCTTGATCACGCCCAGACCCTGGCCATTGTATTGCCGTCGATGCTGCGTGAGCGCAAGGCATCCAAGCTCGACAAATTGGTGCAGTACGGCGAACGCGTTTGGGGTATTCGGGATGGAAGCGCTGAGGAGAGAGCCGACGCAGCTATTGCCAAGACCCAGCAGTTCTTTGAGTCGCTCGGCGTTAAAACCCGCCTTGGCGACTACGATCTTGGCGAAGAACACATAGAGCCGTTGATCAAAAGCCTGGAAAGCCACGGCATGACGGCTCTTGGCGAGCACGGTGATGTAACACCAGATATGTGCCGCCGGGTACTTCAAGCAAGCCTGTAAGCCAAAACCTTGTCCTTTTGCGGGGCCCTGGCAATTGCAGGTGCCCCCTTTTTTTGCTCAGAAAACCGCAAACTCAGCCCTTGAAACCCTTGCCAACTATGTAAACTTCCCGGGAGCGGGCCCGAGATGAATCCGGCTTGCGCACCACCACCTTATCGAATACCTCTCTGGCGGCTTTCAAGTACTCATCATAGCCTTCGCCCTGAAACACCTTGGCCACATAGCTGCCTTTGGGTTTGAGCACCTGGCTGGCCATATCCAGCGCCAGTTCCACCAAGTACATGGAAGACGCCTGATCAGACACCGTAACCCCACTGATATTTGGCGCCATATCAGATATCACCACATCCACACGGCTATCGCCGAGCGCCTCCATGATGGATTCAAACACCGAATTTTCTGTGAAGTCGCCCTGAACAAACTCTACCCCGGCAATGGCATCCATTGGCAGAATGTCGGAAGCCAGCACCCTGCCCTTGTGGCCAACCAGGTTAATGGCCACCTGCGACCAGCCACCCGGCGCAGAGCCGAGATCCATCACCACCATATTGGGGTGAATCAGCCTGTCTTTCTTGTTGATTTCAAGAAGCTTATAGCTGGCCCGAGAGCGATAACCATCTACCTGCGCCTGTTTCACGAAGGGGTCGTTTACGTGCTCATCAAGCCAGCGGCCACTGCTTTTGGAACGTGCCATAGGAACTCTTCACAAACGGAGGTCAATAACGGGAGCAATCAACGCTCCATTGTACGTGTCGCGCCCTCTCCCGGCAAAACCCTGACAACCGCTTAAAGCGCACGTACAATTGCCGCAACATTTTTCGATCCCCTTATACTCGGCACCTAACCCGCCATCGGCGGCCAAAGCCGCGCAGGACATTTTATGATCCGCCTAACCGAGCTGGCGTTGCCGCTGGACCATCCCGAAAGCGCCCTGAGGGCCGCTATCCTTGAGCGACTGGGCATCGACGACGCCGACCTGGCGGACTTCACCGTGTTCAAGCGCAGCTACGATGCCCGCAAGAAGAACAGTGAGATCAAATTCGTTTACATCGTGGATCTGAGCGCTCGAAACGAAGACGCCATTCTGGCCCGCTTTGAAAAAGACCAGCATGTACGGCCGGCGCCAGATACCGGTTATTACCCGGTCGCACAGGCTCCCGCTGGCCTCACTGAACGGCCGATCGTGATCGGATTCGGCCCCTGTGGCCTGTTTGCCGCCCTGATCCTGGCCCAGATGGGGTTCCGGCCTATTGTGCTGGAGCGCGGCACGGACGTGCGCCAGCGCACCAAGGACACCTGGGCGCTGTGGCGCAAAAAACAGCTGTCGCCGGAATCCAACGTTCAGTTTGGTGAAGGCGGCGCGGGCCTGTTCTCGGACGGCAAGCTATACAGCCAAATCAAGGATCCGAAGTTCTTTGGCCGCAAGGTCATGCACGAGTTTATCCAGGCGGGTGCGCCGGAAGAAATCCTGTATGTGAGCAAGCCCCATATCGGAACCTTCCGGCTAACCGGTGTGGTCGCCACCATGCGCGAGGAAATTGCCCGGCTTGGCGGCGAGATCCGCTTTGAAAGCAAAGTCACTGACCTGCGCATCCGCGATGGCCGCGTTGACAGTGTGGAGTTAGCCAGCGGCGAGCGCCTGAACAGCCGGTATGTCGTGCTCGCCCTCGGCCACAGCGCCCGCGATACCTTTCGCATGCTGCAACGGAATCAGGTGTTTATCGAAGCCAAGCCCTTTGCCATTGGCTTCCGCATCGAACACCCACAATCGCTCATCGACAACGCCCGTCTGGGCAAATACGCCGGCCACCCCGCTCTGGGGGCGGCAGACTACAAACTGGTGCACCACGCCCGCAACGGGCGTGCGGTGTACAGTTTTTGCATGTGCCCGGGAGGCACGGTAGTGGCGGCAACTTCAGAACCTGGGCGGGTCGTCACCAATGGCATGAGCCAGTATTCCCGCAACGAACGCAACGCCAATGCCGGCATTGTGGTGGCTGTACACCCCGAAGAAGACTTTCCCGGCGGCCCGCTGGCCGGTGTGGAGTTTCAGGAAACCCTGGAATCCCTGGCCTATACGCTCGGCGGCAGTGATTATTGCGCCCCCGCCCAGTTGGTGGGGGATTTCATCAAAAGCAAACCTTCCACCGAATTAGGCGACGTCGAGCCCTCCTACAAGCCCGGCATCAAGCTGGGCGACCTCGCGCCTTCCCTGCCTGCGTACGCCATCGATGCCATCCGCGAAGCCCTGCCGGCGTTCGGCAAACAGATCCGGGGCTTCGACCGGAAGGACGCGATCCTCACCGGCATCGAAACCCGCACCTCCTCTCCGGTGCGCATCACCCGGGACCGCACCAGCCTGCAAAGCCTGAATACCCGAGGCCTTTACCCGGCAGGCGAAGGCGCAGGCTATGCGGGCGGCATTCTCTCGGCGGGTGTGGACGGCATCAAGGTTGCCCAGGCCCTGGCAATGGCCATGCTGGAAGACCTCGACACTAAAAGCGGAACCCCATCGTGAAGCTGGACAACATCAAAAAGCTGCACCAGAAGAAATACCGGCAGGCACTGGGCCACTATCTGGTTGAAGGTGAACATCTGGTGCTGGAGCTACAGAAAGCCGCAGATCGCCAGCCTGCGCTGAAGGCTTCTGAGCTGTATGTAACCGGTGCGTATGAACATTGGCAAAGCCCCTTCAAAACCCATCACGTGAACGAGCGCCAGATGGCCCAGCTTGCCGATACCCGCACGCCCCAAGGCATCCTGGCCGTGGTGCCCATACCGGACAGCGACATTAAGCCCGGCGCGGAGCCCGGCGAAAAAGCGATTTACCTACACGAGGTTCAGGACCCCGGCAATCTCGGAACCATTTTGCGCACACTGGCTTGGTTTGGCGGCTTTCGTTGCCTGCTGAGCCCCGGCAGCGTCGATCCTTACAACCCCAAGGTCGTTCGTGCCAGCATGGGTGCGATTTTCCATCTGCCGATTGAAACCGAGGTGCCGCTGACCTGCGTGAGTAACCGCTATAGCTCCGTGGCTTGTCTCGACCTGAACGGTGACAAGCTGACAGCAGAATCTTTCAGCCACCACGACTGCTATCTGTTTGGGAACGAAGCCCGAGGCGTACCGCAAGAAGCGCTGATCCAGCTGGCTGCAACGCCTTACACCATTGTGGGCAACGGCGAGATCGAATCCCTTAACCTGGCCTCAGCCGTCAACATGTGTGCTTATGAGTTGGTTCGACGTACCTGAACGCCAGATCTGATTCATTTCGGCAATCAGTCTGGTGGTTATCGTCATTGCCTGTAGCTTGCTAATTGGCGATGATCGAAGCCTGATGCCCTGAACCGGATGCCTGACTATGGAACACTGTCTCCAGCCCACTAAGTTCTTCGACTACGACAAGCCCGAGCTCAAAGCCTGGATCGACAAGCAGCTCGAAGGTGTGGTCCGTGATCCGGTGGAGCAAATCAAGGCCCTGTACCTGGCGGTGCGAGACGACATCGCTTACAACCCTTACGTCTTCAGCACCAATCCGGAAACCTTCAGCGCAAGCTACGCTCTTGGCAGCGGAGAAACCTATTGCATCCCCAAAGCCGTCCTTCTGGGTGCGGCGGCTCGATATCTCGGCATTCCCAGCCGCCTCGGTCTCGCCGATGTACGCAACCACCTATCCAGCCCAAAGCTGATCGAATGGCTTCAGTCGGATATTTTCCGGATGCATGGGTTTATCGAGCTCTACCTCAACGGTCGCTGGGTAAAGGCTACCCCCGCTTTCAACAAACAGCTGTGCGAGCTCATGAAGGTGGAGCCTCTGGCGTTTGACGGCATCAACGATTCCATTTTCCAGGAATACACCGATTCCGGAGACGCGCATATGGAATACGTGAACGACCATGGCGTATTTGACGATGTGCCGCATGCATTCATCATTTCCGGTATACGGAACGCCTACCCTCACCTATTCACGGAATCAGGAGAGGAATCTGCAGCAACACTGACCGGTAGCCTGGAAGAGGACCTCGGGTAAGCTTCAGTGAGCGCACGGGTGAATTCATCCAGCAGTTCATCAGCGCTTTGCCGGCGCTCGGGTTTCCCGGAATCGGATCGGCGGCTGAAACGACGAAAATCCACGTTTTGCCAGTGCTCAGGGTCCATGACTTGCTCAACTGTATCGACGTTGTCGAGACTGGCAGGCTTGAGCTGGTAGCCGAGCACCGGTGGCGATTTGTCATCTGAGAAATCGAATCCATAGTGATAATCGTGCAGCAAAAGGAGCGCCAGCCCGCCGCCCATAAAATGACGCCCCAGACTAACCGCCAGTTCACCGCTGCGGATCGATTCAAGTGCCTCGGGTTCCCAATCAACACCACCCACTAAAACATCTTTGCCGGGCCGTCGTCCCGCCAGCTTCGCCGCTTCGATAGCCCCCAGTGCCATGCCATCACTGGCACTCCAGATTGCCGCAACCTGCGGATAGCGCTTCAGCAACACCAGCGACTTGTCTTTCGCCAACTGGCGATCCCACTGTGCGTCCACCAACTGCAAGAGCCGGGTCCGATTGGCATCAACAGTCTCCATAAGTCCCTGTTGCCGGCCCTTGGCGGCAGAGGAATCCAGGGTTCCCGAGAGCGCAAAGAGCGGTAACGGCTGCCCCAGCTCGATCAAGCCCAGGCGTTGTGATTTCTGTTCAAGAATGGCTGTTAACGTGCGGCCGGTGGCCGCGCTGGCCTGAACCAGGCGACTCATGGTGAAAAGCAGGAGAAAAATAAGCATCAAGGCTGGGCGATACAGCATGTAAAAACTCACCCTCTGAACAGCTCGGCTGCGCTATTGTATTTATTGTTACGGCTAAACTACCGAGCAACAGAAGCGCGCGCAAGCTGCGGATTCGAATGAGCGCGCCATTTAGAGAGGGTGTTATGCGGCTTCGTTCTCGCTCTCGCTCTCATCAACCGAATTACGGATGAGAAAATCGAAGGCGCTCAAGGCAGCCTTGGAACCCTCTCCCATAGAGATAACAATCTGCTTATAAGGCACCGTGGTAACGTCTCCGGCAGCGAAAACTCCCGGAATTGAGGTTTCGTTACGGTCGTTGATGATGATTTCACCTTGCTGGCTCAGCTCGATATCGCCTTTCAGCCATTCGGTGTTGGGCACCAGACCAATCTGCACGAACACACCTTCCAGAGTCACGTGGTGGTTTTCACCGGTGTTGCGGTCCGTGTACTTCAGGCCACTCACCCTGCCGCTCTCACCAACCACCTCGGTGGTCTGCCCAGACGTAATAATGTCCACATTGTTCAGGCTACGCAGCTTTTTCTGCAGCACATCGTCGGCCCGCATTTCAGCGCCAAACTCAATCAGTGTCACATGGCCCACAATGTTGGCCAGATCGATAGCCGCCTCTACGCCGGAGTTGCCGCCACCAATTACCGCAACATGCTTGCCTTTGAACAGTGGGCCGTCGCAGTGCGGGCAGTAAGCCACGCCTTTGTTTCGGTATTCCACCTCGCCCGGCACACCCAGCGGGCGCCAGCGAGCGCCGGTAGACAGCACAACTGTGCGGGCCTTAAGTGACGCACCATTCGCCAGGCGAATCTCGTGAGGCATTCCACGCTTGGTGGCCGGAATCAGCTTCTCGGCCATCTGCATGTTCATGATATCCACGTCGTACTCTTTAACGTGCTGCTCCATGGCAGTAACCAGCTTCGGGCCTTCGGTGTAAGGCACAGAGATCAGGTTCTCGATTCCCATGGTATCCACTACCTGACCACCAAAGCGCTCGGCGGCAATGCCCGTGGAAATACCTTTACGCGCTGCGTAAATAGCCGCTGCTGCGCCAGCCGGGCCGCCGCCAATCACCAGCACCTCAAAGGCGTCTTTCTGGTTAATCTTCTCGGCTTCTTTCTCGTCAGATTTGGTATCCAGCCTGGACACAATCTCTTCCAGGGTCATACGTCCCTGGCCCCACGGCTCACCGTTCAGGTAAACACTCGGCACAGACATAATTTCGCGCTTTTCTACCTCATCCTGGAACAGGGCGCCGTCTATAGCCGTGTGGCGGACACCCGGGTTCAGAACGCTCATCAGGTTTAGCGCCTGAACCACATCAGGGCAGTTCTGACACGAGAGTGAAAAGTAGGTTTCAAACTCAAAGTCGCCATCCAACTGCTGGATTTGTTCAATCACGTCCTGTGACGCCTTGGAGGGGTGGCCACCCACCTGCAACAACGCCAGAACCAACGAGGTAAACTCATGCCCCATGGGAATGCCCGCAAAGCGAACACCCATATCGCTACCCACCCGGTTTATGGAAAAAGACGGGCGGCGCACATCGTTTGACTCTTCCGTGCGCAGGCTGATCTTCTCAGACATAGGCTCGATTTCTTCCAGAAGTTCCCGCAGCTCCTGTGATTTGTCACTGTCGTCATAGGCTGCCACCAACTCAATCGGCTGTTGCAGTTTTTCCATGTAAGCTTTCAGTTGCTGCTTAATATTGGCATCCAACATATAAGGATTCTCCTTTTGAATTCTTTAAACTGATCGCTTGAATCTCTGTGTTCAAAGTGATCTTTGGTTCGGATATACCCAAACGATACGGACTGGCAATAAAATGCTCAAATTAATTGATCCAAACCGATTGATAGCTGAATGCTATTAACAAAATCCTAAAAAGAACAATAAGACGCCTTTGGACACGTTTCTGGTTTGGCGAATGGGCAAATAGCGCATACCCTTACACGCCAGACCCCGGTACCATGTTAAAGGACGTTGTGACGTCACCCTTTGCACTCAGGACAAGCAGCACATGTTTCCAGACCGTTTTCACACAATCCAGGACGGACGCGTACATATTTCCGCATCCCAGGCCAGCCAGTTCGCCAAGGAAGTCGCCGGAGATTTCAATCCGATCCACGACCCCGATGCGCGCCGGTTCTGCGTTCCCGGAGATCTGCTCTTTGCCGTGTTGGTTTCACACTTTGGCCTTTCCCGGCATATGACCTTCCAGTTTCGCGCCCTGCTTGGCGACAGCGTGCCTTTGGAGTTCAGGGAAAGCGGCGAAGAAACCATCGAAGTGTGCGATCGGAACGGCAAGGTGTATATAGAAGTAACTCGCAGTGGCGAAGTAACCCATGACGAACGTGTTGTTGAAGAGTTTATTCGCTGCTACGTGGCCGCCTCTGGCAAAAACTTCCCCCACACTCTGAAGCCGCTGATGGAATCGAAGGGTGTGATGTTCAACCCGGATCGCCCCATGGTGATGTACGAGAGCATGAGCCTCACCCTGGATCGCCTGGATGCGGCCTCACCGGAGCTGGAATTGCACAATGCCGACCTGGAAGCCAACGGCAAGCGTGGCAATGTTACCCTTGATTACCGTCTAGTGTCTGATGGCAAACCCGTAGGTGAAGTTTCCAAACGCCTGCTTTTAGGCGGATTACGACCCTATTGCCCGGATGCCATGGCAAGCGTCATTGAAGAGTTCTATCGCCTGAAGGCGCGCGGATCCCAATACGGCGTTGACACGGTAGAGTCTTGAGCCAGATTCGTAAGCCGCACATACAAAAACCCCGGTAGCCCGGGGTTTTTGTTAGTAACAGGCCCTAAAGAGCCTGTCCTGCGTAGTTCCCGATTAAAGGGAAACTTAGATCTTGCCAACCAGATCCAGTGAAGGAGACAGCGTAGCTTCGCCTTCCTTCCACTTGGCCGGGCAAACTTCGCCAGGGTGTTTGCGCACATACTGAGCGGCTTTCACTTTACGCATCAGTTCACTCGCATCGCGGCCAATACCCTCTGCCGTAATTTCCGTCGCCTGGATGATGCCATCCGGATCGATCAGGAAAGTAGCGCGGTCTGCCAGGCCTTGGCCTTCACGCATTACGCCAAAGTTATTGGTAATGCTGCCGTTCTGGTCGCCAACCATGAAGTAGTTGATCTTACCAATGGTCTCGGAGCTGTCGTGCCATGCTTTGTGGGTGAAGTGCGTGTCGGTAGACACGGAGAATACTTCAACGCCCATCTTTTGCAGTTCTTCGTAATGGTCTGCTACATCGCCCAGCTCGGTTGGGCATACGAAGGTGAAGTCTGCAGGGTAGAAGAAAAAGATCGACCACTTGCCTTTCACATCAGCTTCGGAGATTTCTACAAACTCGCCATGTTTAAAGGCAGTTGCGTTAAACGGTTTAATTTCGCTGTTGATCACGCCCATTGAGAAGACTCCTGTTGGTACGTTTGCGTGTTAATGAATCTACACCGATAGATTAACCAATAAGCCAGCTTTGGTAAAATTGATTATCTCCAAGATAGCTATAGGCTTTATCTATTAGCGTATTTCCTTGATTACCAAGGCCCTACAACATAGCCAAGTTGTTCCGGAAGCCAGAGAGCAATCCCGGGTATCAGCATCACCAGAAGCAGGCTTACACTCATTGCGGCAATGAAGATCAGGGCCCAGCCTATGGTATGTTCCAGGCGAATATTAGCAATACGTGTTGTAACCATCAGGTTAACCGCCACCGGCGGCGTAAACTGGCCAATGGCAATGTTCATGGCCAGCAGAATGCCAAACCACACAGGGTTCCAGCCAAAATGGTTCATCAGTGGCAATACGATGGGGATGAGAATTAGATAAATCGACACTGCATCCAGCAACATGCCGGCAATTAGCACCAACACCATCACCAGGCCCAACAACACCCAGCTGTTGTCCGACAGTGACAGCAGCGCATCTGCCAGATGCTGGAACGTACCCAGTGTCGTGCCCGCCCAGGCAAAAATACCGGCCAGAGCAATGATCAGCATAACCACGCCGGAGGTTACTGCCGCATCTGTCATCAGATCAAACAGGCTGCGCAAACTCAGATTTCGGTATACCAAACACCCCACAATGACACCGTAGGCCACCGCAACGACTGCCGCTTCGGTAGGGGTGAACAAGCCAGAGCGCAGGCCGCCCAGAATAATAACCGGGGCAAACAGTGCCGGCAGTGCCGCCTTGAAACTGGGCCAAAATGGCGGGCGCTCCGACGTTTCGGGGTTCTCCCAGCCATACTTGCGAGCCAAGTACAGCGCCGGTACCAGTAAAGACAAACCGGCGAGAATGCCTGGGAATAAACCTGCCGCAAACAACGCCCGCAAATCCACACCTGGCACCACAATGGAATAAAGAATCAGCGCGATAGAAGGTGGGATCAGGATGGCGGTAGAGGACGATGCCGCAATCAACGCCGCCGAAAATGGCTGTGGATAACCGGCCTTACGCATACTGGGCAGCATAACCATGGCCACTGCAGCTGCGTCCGCAGGCCCTGAGCCGCTCATTCCGCCCATAATCAAGCACACCAGAACGGCTACAACCGTTAGGCTGCCATGCCTTGGCCCGATAATGGCTTGGGCAAACCGCACCAAACTGGCCGCAACCCCAGCTCGTTCAAAAATAAGACCGGTGAGAATGAACAGTGGTATCGCAATCAGTGGATACTTCGCCACACTGTTGTAGGTATTGGTGCCAAAGGTGGCTAGCATGTCCGGCGACAACCCCACGAGAATGCCCACCAGACCGCCAAACCCCAGGGCAATAGCCACAGGAACACCCAACAGCAACGCCAGCAGAAAGCTCCCGATCATCAACAGGTCAGGACTCATGGATGACCTCCTCGTCTTTCTTACCGCGCAGGCGATCGATAAGGTTTTGGGTCATCCGGATAATAATCGCGGCCGACATCACCGGCAGCCACATCACATAAATCCAGTTGGGTAACCCCAGCCCCGGCGAGAGCGACTCCCAGTTGTACTCTTGCAGCGCAAACGTACTGCCATACCAAGTAGTCACGCCCATAACCGCCACACCCACCAGCCATTGCAGAACAAACACCCCCTTCAAAGCAGGTGCCGGCAAGTAATGCTCAATCAGCTCAATCCGAATGTGCTGGTTATCGCGAGCGGCCACAGCCGCACCGGCGAACGTGACGATCACCAGCAGAAAAACCGAAAACTCTTCAGTGAACGCAAATGAGGCGTCGGTGGTATAGCGGACAATCACATTGCCCAGACTGATCACGCAAATCGCAATCAGGGCCAGTGATGCCAGCCAGGCTTCCGGCCGAAATTTCGGGGGTCGGGAGGACATGAATACTCCGGTTCAGGCAACAGCACCCGCCGGAACCGACGGGTGCACATGCAGCAGGGTGTTACTGTTTGCGGTTAGCAACGGCAGACTGAGCCTGCTTCACCAGATCTTCACCAATGCGTGGTGTCCACTTCTTGTAAACAGAGCGGGTAGCCTTCACAAACGCATCGTGCTGCTCCTGGGTCAACTCGGTGACGGTTACACCACGCTCCTTGATGGCCTGCAGCGTGTCTTCAAGCTCGGCACGGGATTTTTCGATCTCCCATTTACCGGCATCCACCGCCGCCTGCTTCAAAAGCGCTTGGTCTTCGGCGTTAAACTGGCCCCAAACACGGTTGCTTACAGCAAACACCAGCGGATCGGCCATGTAATGCCACAATGTGAGGTGCTCCTGCCCAACCTGATCAATACGTGCCACATCGAAAACTGAAAGCGGGTTTTCCTGGCCATCAACCGCCCCTGTGGTCAATGCTGGCTTGGCGTCTGCCCAACTCATCTGCGTAGGATTGGCACCCAGCTCGCTGAATGTATCCTGGAACAGAGGCGAACCTACAACCCGAATTTTCAGGCCTTCCAGGTCCGCGGGTTCGCTGATTGCGAGTTTGGAGTTAGACAACTCACGGAAGCCATTCTCACCCCAGGCCAACGGTGTTACGCCTCGCTTTTCAATCGCTTTGAACACCGCCTTTCCGGCCTCACCTTGGGTAATTGCATCGATGGCTGCGTTATCAGGCATGAGGAATGGCAGGGAGAACAGGTTCAGCTCTGGAACCTGGGGTGACCAATTGATGGTAGAGCCCACAGCCATATCAATCAGCCCTGAACGCATGGCGGAAAACTCTTTGGTCTGATCCCCGGAAACCAGCTGGGAATTGCTGTAAATCTTCATGTTAATACGCCCTTCCGAGCGCTCTTTTACCAACTCTACCCATTTGTCGGCAGCCTGACCCCAGGGGAACGCCGACGGCAGTACGGTCGACACCGTGTATTCATCTTTGTATTGAGCGTGGGCCGCAGAGCTAAGCACAACAGTGGCCAAAGCGGCAGCGATCAATGAGCGGGATTTGAGCATGTTATTTTCCTTTTTTATTGGAAAGGGAGAGACCACGGCGGGGCACCGGACACGCCATAGCAATTGAGGATTATAGGAGCGGGTGTTGTCGCGACGCAAAACAAAACAACAGTGGCAGGTCAGATAGATTTTAGCCCTTGGGTTGCCGCGCTTTCGCGGGATGCCAGCCAGCGACCAAAATCCGGCAGTGCAAGCGGGCGAGCGTAAAGATAACCCTGAGCCAGATCACAGCCGTGAGCCCTCAAAAACAGCTCATCTTCCAGCGTCTCCACGCCTTCTGCCACAACCGTCATGCCCAGTTCATGGGCCATGTTAATGGTCGAGCGGACAATCACCTGATTGCCGGGCGAATCCTGAATATGCGACACAAATGACCGGTCGATCTTAAGTACCGATGCACGCAGGCTCTGCAGATAAGCCAATGAAGAATAGCCAGTGCCGAAATCGTCTATGGCCAGCGTTGCACCGCTATCCACTAATTCGCTAACAAGCGCCAGGGCACGACCTTCGTTGCCCAGCAAGGCTGTTTCCGTTATTTCACATTCTATGGCGAAATAACCACTGCTTGAATTCAGCAGGTCTTTTAGGCCAGCAATGAAGTTGCGGTCTTGAAAGAGGCGCGCCGAAAGGTTCAGCGCCATGTGTCGTGGCCACCTTTTTTTCTCCCACTCTGCCTCTTGTGCGAGAATAGTCTCAACCACCCAGCGCGTTAACGGTACGATTTGCCGGGAGTTTTCCGCAACTTCAATTAGCTGGGTAACCGGTACAATTTCTCCGGCATTTTGCGGCCAGCGAAGCAGAGCCTCGCAACCGATGGGCGTCAGGGTGCTGAGATCCAGTTTGGGCTGATACACCAGATGGAAGGCATCGTTATTGATATGAGTGCGTATGGCTGGCACCAATTCAAGCCTGCGCATAGCAGCCTGGCTGTCGATCTCGCGATAGCATCGAACCGCAACCCCTTCCCCTTTACCCAGCCGCATGGCATCGGTAGCTTGGCGTAGCAGCAATTCTGCGTGAATAGCCGGGCTACTTTGGTATGTTTGATTGGTAGCGTTCTCGTAACGGCCATACTCCGCCGCACCAGCGGTTGCAGAAATCTGTAGTGGGATGTCTCCGGTAATCGCCAGAGTAAGCGGGCTTTCTATATCTTCCAATAGCCGTTCACAGAACTGACTGCCGCCCGCTTCAAACCGCAGCCCAGGCAACCACAGCGCGAACCCATCACCGCCAAGGCGTGCACAGTGGCCAAGGTTGCCCACATACACCTCAGCACGCTGTGCTACGGCTTTAAGCAACTGGTCGCCCGCAACATGGCCATATGTGTCGTTTACTTCCCGAAAGTAGTCAATATCAAGACAAACCAGGCAGCCAAACTGGTGGCGTTCCAGGGTTTCGTTAACCCGGTCAAAAAATGCGGACCGATTGAGCAAGCCAGTCAGGCTGTCGTAGGTGGCGCGGTACTCCAGTTCTCGCTCCCGCGCGACGCGCTCGCTCAAGTCGCGAAGAACAACGGTGAAAATAGCATCGCCAGACGTGGCCACTCGGCTAACCGTAGCCTGCACCGGAATGTGCCGGCCTGACCGGGTAACAACATGAGTATCAAACGGCGAGCTCGGCAACGCCATCAAACCGTGTTTGGAGTCTGGCAGGCAGTCGCTCAGCAGAGAGTTCTCCATGTCGCTTTCAGGTCTGTCGCAAAGCGTTTGTATTGCGAGATTAGCTTTGGTTATCACGCCATTCCGATCCACGCACAGAATGTAGTCGTTAGTGGTCGCCACAATACGATCAAGTAGCGCTTCGTTATCTCGGAGACTGAGTTGCAGCAACAGTCGATCTAGCGTTGCACTGTCGAGCCGGGCAAGGTTGATTGCCACATACACCAGCGCACTCAGAAAAAGCGGTTTAAAAACATCAAGAATGAGGTGGGCATGGAGGTGAGCCAAGGAAAACACACCAATCCAGACAACAATAATCAGCCCCAAAACCTGCAGGCCACGGTGCCAACGACAACGACTAAAAACCAGAGCGGTACCAAGCCAAAAAAGCGCGAGAATGATAAACCCTGGCACAGGGGCCAGGGCGTACAGTCCACCATTACGTTGAGTTTGAGCACCCAGAGCCTGGATAACTGCCCCGGGAAGCACATGGTAAATGGGGGTGGCTAAATTATCGCCTAACTCAATGGCAGTCGAGCCGATAATAACGTCCCGGCCACGCAAGATGCGCGCAGGCACTCTTCCTTCAAGAAGATCGATAAAGCTGACGTAGCGAAAGGATTCCGGGGAAATGGTGTAGTCAATCCAGGTGCCGGTGTCGGCCTGCTCAGCCAACGCATTCCAGGCACCCCGGTAGAAATTGTCCTGCCAACGAAAACCAACAGAAAGAGAACGTACCAAGCCATCACTCGCCGGATACATATTAACGGAGACCAGCTCAGCACTGCCTGCCAACCCCGGCAAAGGACGCCGGATCATCATGTCTGAATCTGTCTGACTACGACGCTGAACGAAAACCGGCAAGAATGTGGGTACTTTACCAGCAACCGAACGGATAGCGTCCTCAAGCTCGGTGTCCCCTCCAAGGCTTGAGGCAGCACTGAAATCCACATCAACCATCAAGGAGCGGATATCAGCCTGGCTAAGCGCATTGATCGCGCTCGCATATACACTTCGGGGCCACGGCCACTGGCCTATTGCTTCAATACTTGCAGAATCGATCTCGAGAATCAGCAGATTACTCGGCTGCTCTTCTACGAATTGCGCAACAACCCGGTCGCGAAGCCCCATTTCCGGGCGCTCCAACATGCCAGGCCAAAGCAGGAATACGAAAACGACAAAGGCCAGCAAGGCGGAAACGACAACCTTGCTGGCCGAGCTTGATCTGAAGCGACGATCTGTATCAGCCGACATACTCGTCAATCATCGTCATCATCATCGTCGTCATCATCATCATGGTCATGACCATCGTGTCCGTTCCCGTGCCCTTGACCATGGTCATCATGCCCGTTGCCGTTGCCATTTCCATGACCACCGCCGGAGCCATCATCTCCTGCTCCATCGTTACCCTCTGGGCCTGCACCGCCATCATCTGCGCCACCTGCATCCTGGTTGGCATCTGAACCTCCCTCCGCGGTGAGTGCCTCCTCGGCAGCAACCTCAGCCATTGAACTCAAGGCGCTTTCAAAGCTGTTTTGCGTGTCGCCCATAACCGGCTGAAAACTGCTGTTCTCTGAGTTCGCCCGGGTGGTCGGTTTTTGTGGTGCCTGCCTGAAGGTTTTTATACCCGCCTGCTCCGCACCTATACCGGCAACATCGCCAGGCTCAAGCATCTGGGTATTGCCGCTGGCAATATCGAGCACCTCAAGGGAGCCTTCGGTGAGGGTCACCATGGAGGAGGACTCGGTGGATACAATAACAAAACGAGTGCCTTTTACTGTCGAGACCAAAAACGGCGTTTCCACGCTGAACTGATCCGGTTGCCGCTCAATGCGATAAAAAACCGTACCAACCCACTGTTTGATCTTGGTAACCAGGCCATCAGGCTCTGAAGGGTTTGCCTGCAACAAAATATGAGAGCTACCTTTAAGCTCAAACTCAGAGCCCGCCTGCACGAACAATCCACGACCGTCTGCCAACGTCTGAAACTCAACGGGAACATCCACAGACATCCCTGCCTCGGCCTTTTTCCAAGCCTCATCTGTGCTGGAACGAAACTGCACCGTTCCGGATACATCCTGAACGCGAACCTGCTCTGCAGCCATCGAGACAGATGCGAGCAAAAGAGCTAAGACGCCGAGCAAAAACCGACAGGCATTGCTGTGAGGGAAGCCGAAAAAAAAGTGCATGTTTTATCCTCAGTTCTTCATTCGTCGCACTATTTCGGAAAGCCTTTTCCTGTATTTTGCTTTTTAAAAACAATTTTTTACAACGTCCAATGTACGAAAGCGCTAACCTCAGCCTATGTTAAACTCAAGGTTACTGACACTGTGCATTTAAACGTAACGAATTGTTTCATCTTATTACTGGCACTCAGCCTTCCCGCCATTTGCTCAGCAGCTCCGCAGCGGGCAATAGGTGCTGTCATTTTCGAAGGTGTTTCTACTTTTGGCGCAGAGCAACTGCTCCCACTGTATGCCGATAGCCTTGGGAAAGCTCCGGATAAAAAAGAGCAAGCCCGGCTGCGCACACGAACAAAAGACTACTACGTCAGCCAGGGCTATCTCTCACCGGCCGTTAACGTTAAACCAAGCTCCGACAACGAAGACATCCTTGTTGTACATGTTGAGGAACCTCAAATTGACGACATCCAGGTGACCGGGGGAGTTTCCAGAAAAAGAGCTGCTTTACGCGAGCGGATGGGGCCTCTTCGGGAACGGTCACCGGTTTCAAAAACAGACATTGAGCGCTTTTCCCGCGCCCTTGAGCTGGCTGTGGGCGTGGGGCTTCAAACACGTATTGATGAAACTGCACCTGGTAAGCATCGGGTAACTTTCACTATCGCCCCACAGGTTCGGGGAGAGCTCACATACAGTGCCGAAGGTAGCCAGCGGCTGGGCCAGCATATGGTCGGCGGCAGTGTAAGCGTATACGGCCCAGGGGCAGGCATTCGGGAAATTTACGTATCCGGTATACACACCATTGAGTCGGCGGGTTACCGCAATGTTGGCACAGGCCTCTCTCTTTCCGCTTCCGATCGTGACACCTTTTATGCAGATATCAGCTCGGCCAGGGCCGTACCTCAGGATGAAGGGGCCAGCCCAAGCAAGGTTTACCGGCGCCTTTGGTCGCGGCTTAAATGGCGCCACGACCTGATCGATTCGGGCACCTTCACTCTGGCTGTTGATGGCAGCGTTACCCTGCGCGACTATACTCGGGAGCGAGGCGACGAAACAGAAATTGACGAACGTTTGCGGATGGCCAGCGCGGGTGCTTTGGCGTACATAAAGGGCAAAGACAGCACCTCCCGATTTGGTCTTTCAGGTCGTACAGGCTTCGATGCCCTGGGTGCTCAGCGCAATGGAACCCGCGCAAACGATGCCATCGACCTGGCGTTTCAAACGGTCGACGCCCATTACACGCTCTGGCACGGACTGCCGGCTGATTTTTCCCTGAAACTGGATATTTCAGGCCAATACTCTGGCGACAACCTGCCATACTCCCAGCGCTTTTCTGTAGGCGGAAGTCGCTTTGCTCAGGCTTACGAACCCGGTGAGTTTAGCGGCGATTCCGGTATCGGCTCAAAGCTCGAGCTGCGCCGTGGGTTCAGTAGTGATCGTTGGTTATCTGGTACACGTTGGGTGCCGTACGTTTATTACGGAATTGCCAGCATCCACGAGAATGAAACCAGTGAAAGCGCCTCTGCCGCCGCATCCGGATTTGGGCTAAGAATGCTTACTCGTGCAATTTCGGCGTATATTGAGTTAGGTAAACCGCTGACAGCAGAATCCGAATACAGAGATAAAACCCCGCGGCTGACAGGACGGCTGACCGCTTATTTCTGACCGCGCTTCACGTTGCTGGCGCATTACGTATTTGTTGTTTTTCCCCTTCGCGGCTTGAGCAGTCTACACTGAGTCGGATGTGAGGCCGACAGAGAATCGCAACAACCATGGAAAACAACGGGCACAATGAATCTCGAAATATCGAAGTAGACGATGGCGTTGTGCCCAAGACGGCACTGATCGAAGCCGTGAGTATTCGCAGCATGTCGCTGATTATTCTCGCCAGCATCGCCACCCTGCTTTTTATCGACTGGGCCCAGGCCGTGCTGCTTCCGTTGATAGTCGCCGTGCTCATCAGCTACGCCCTTGCTCCCCTGGTTTCAACGCTTGATCACATCAAGATTCCCCGGCCATTGAGCGCCGCCATCATACTGATTCTACTGCTCGGCGCGGTCGCTGGCGCAAGTATTCCTCTGCAGCGTGAAGCTATGGCCATACTGGATAAAGTTCCTGTGGCTATCAGCGAGTTTCAGCGCAATGAAGCCAGCACGGCCAGTAATGAGCAGAGCCTCTTGGAAAAAGCGCAAGCCGCTGCAGAGAAAATCGAAGAGTCAACAGGGCAGGACGGAGATGACAAAAAATCAACGCAGCGAGGCGTGACGCCTGTTCTGGTTGTAGATAAGCCAACGGACATTCAGGATTTTGTTCTCAAAAGCTCGCCTGCGGCATTAGTGCTTATCTCCCAGTGTTTTTCGGTGTTGTTGCTGGTGTACTTCATACTGGCAGTCGGGCCGTTATACAGGCGCAAGGTCGTGAAAATCTCTGGCCCCTCATTCGGGCGAATGCGCAAAGCCGCGCGAATCATGACCGAGTTTCATCACCAGGTTCAACGCTTTTTATTCGTGATGCTGCTTGGCGCTCTGTTTGTGGGCATATTAACCTGGCTGGCGTTCATGGCGCTCGGGCTGGAGGAAGCCATGTTCTGGGGCGTGATCGCGGGAGTCGCCAGCGCCGTGCCTTATCTGGGGCCGTTTCTGGTGTTTATTGGCACCGGGGTTGCAGCATTTATTCAGTTTGGTGAGACGAACACAGCCATCATTGTGGCGGTCACATCACTGGCAATTACCAGCATTCAGGGGTACCTGCTAACGCCCTGGTTAACCAGCCAGGTTTCCAGCCTCAACCCCGTAGCGATTTTTATCGGGCTTCTATTCTGGGGTTGGCTTTGGGGCCCGGTGGGCCTGATCATCGCCACCCCGATATTAATGATCTTCAAATCCCTGTGTGACCACGTGGTAAACCTTCGCCCTGTGGGCGAATTACTGGGCAAGTAAAATAGCATTTCCAAGCATCCAGCCGCACCTCAACTGTCCCACGCCAATTGTGATACGTTGTCTTAGGAGATACGTAGAAGAACTTACAAAACCGTAAAACACAAATAGAGGTCTTTAATGACTCATAAGCTACCTACGCTGCCTGCATTTAAGCAGGCTCTGATTCCCCTTACGCTTGCTGTTATTTCTGGCTGCAGTCAGGGCAACTCAGACTCCACTGCCAATACCAAGCCAGCAGAACAGTTGCTTCCCCCGGAAGAGACCGGTGTGCTGGAGGTAGCCACACGCAACGGATCCACCACTTACTATCTCGACCGCCACCAAAACCCGATCGGGCCGGAATACAGCCTGATATCACAATTTGCCGCCAGCCAGGGCTGGACGGTTAATTGGACCATGTACGATTCAACTTCGGCGGTCCTCAACGCGCTTAAGTCTGGCAACACCCACATGGCGGCCGCCGGGTTGACCCACCTGCCCTCGCGCACCAAACAGTTCACCCGCGGCCCGGCCCACACTGAAATCACCGAACAATTGGTATGCCATCGTGAGATGCGCCCAATGCCCCGGCTACCAGAAAATATATCCACCATCGATATTACGGTAACCGCCGATTCCAGCTACGCAGAAACACTGAACACGCTCGCCAGCAAGCATGAAGGCATAACGTTTGCTGAAGACGACAGTAAAACAACGGAAGTACTGCTTTCAGATGTGGCCAAACAGGACATCAACTGCACTGTGGCCGACTCCAACATTGTTCAGGTAATGCGCCGCCACTTCCCCAATCTGGAAGTGGCCATGAACCTGACCCAAGGCAACAACCTGGGCTGGTACCTACCTGCAGGCTCTGACGACCTGGCCGGAACGGCTCGGCAATGGATGAACAGCACCGAAGGCAACGATGCCATAGGCTACGTAGAGAGCCGCTATTACGCTTACATTGGCGAGTTCGACTTCGTTGATCTTAGAGCACTCAACCGCCGCATTGATAAACGCCTTCCGGGGTTCATCAATAGGTTTACCGAGGCTGAAACAACAACGGGCATGCCCGCCGACCTGTTAGCCGCTCTGGCCTATCAAGAGTCCCACTGGGATCCCTCCGCGGTGTCGCCCACGGGTGTTCGCGGCATCATGATGCTGACACGGAATACAGCAGAATCTTTGGGCGTGATGGATCGTCTCGATCCCACAGCGGCTATCGATGGGGGTGCTCGCTATCTGGCAGACCGCCACCGCAGGTTGCCGGATACCATTCCGGAGCCAGATCGAACGTTCCTGGCGCTGGCCAGCTACAACATTGGCCGCGGCCACCTTCTGGACGCACGCCAGCTAGCACGGGAGCTGGGCAAGAACCCGGATTCCTGGGAAGACATGAAAGAAGTGTTACCGCTGAAGGCCGACAAACGCTATTACCCGAGCACGCGTTACGGCTACGCTCGCGGGTATGAGCCAGTGCATTATGTGCAACGCATCCGTAACTATCGGGATGTTATCAGCGCAGCGTTTGAGTAATCATTTATAAATCTTACCCGCTCCTTCGGGGCGGGATTTAAAGCGCTTATGCAGCCATAAATACTGATCAGGCTGTTCGCGAACAGTGTCCTCAATGTACTGGTTCCAAACCTCGGTATCTTTATACTTATCGGCCCCAAAGCCGTCCTGTATCGGCGAGAACACTACGCGATAGCCACCATCGGGCATCCGCAGGTGGCTAACGCAAATAACCGAAGCGCCGGACACCTTTGCAATATAGCTTGGAGAGGTAATGCAACCCGCCTCCACGCCAAAAAATGGCACGAATAATTCTGTTTTTCTGCCAAAATCCTGATCGCAAGCAAACCAGACTTCGCCACCTTTCTTTAAAAAGGACACCATTGGCCGCAATTCACGCTTGGTAAACGGCCGGATACCAAAGTGACGGCGGCGGCCGTTTTCGATCATACGATCAATAACGGGATTGTTGTTGGGCCGGTATACATACCCAGGTTTTTTCAGATGACAGGCAACAAGCGGCAATGCAAAGTCAAAAATACTGTAATGGCCGCCAATCAACAGCACGCCCTTGCCCCTGCTTTGGGCTTCTCTGAGATGCTCTAACCCCTGCACCTCGGCCGTTTCGCAATACGGCGATACATCACGCCACCAGGAATGGGCGCTTTCCAAAAAGCCACGACTGCATGCAACGAAGTTGTCCTCCACAAGTTCCTTGCGGGCCTGTTCATCAAGTTCAGGAAAACAGATTTCGAGGTTGCGATCAGCCACTCGCGCACGGGTCTTGAGCTTGCCACTCAAAAACCGACCCAGCCGCGCACCCAGGCGCTGTTTGGTCGCCATGGGCAATAAAGACAGCAGATATAATAAGAATACAATCGCCCACGAAGGCCATAATCGCGGGTGCCAAAGCTGCGATTTGTTGTTTTTAGACGATTTGGCCATACTTCCTTGCCTGCAAAAATTGACCAGAGAGCCTGACACAATTTCGGCCCACAGTGTAGGTGAGACTATGAATTAGTAGACACTTCCATTATCAAATCGCGACAGTCTGAGGTTTTCTATGCCGCCGTTGAACAATATTGTGTTGATAGGTATGCCCGGCTCAGGCAAAAGCACCGTAGGCGTTGTCTTAGCCAAGGCCAGCGCGCTGGCTTTCGTAGATACGGATTTGTTGATCCAGGCACACGCCGGCCACAGCTTACAGAACATTATCGATAATGAAGGCTACGAGGCTTTGCGCCGCGTTGAGGAACAGGTGCTGTGCAATCTGGAGGTGGCAGGCCATGTAATCGCGACCGGCGGGAGCGCAGTGTACAGCGAACGTGCGATGCAGCATCTCAAGCGCAACAGTGCGATCGTGTTTTTGGATATTTCGCTGGCAACCGTACGCCAGCGCATTGGTGATTTCAGCCTAAGGGGCATTTCCAAGCGCCCAGACCAAACACTGGAAGAACTGTTTGCTGAACGTCGCACGCTGTACGCCCGCTACGCCGATCTAATTGTTAACGGCGAGCACAAAACTCAAGACCAGGTATGTGAGGAAATTCAGAGGGAGGCTTACTAAGAGCCTACGCCGCACTCGCCCTCTTTTTTAGCACCACATCAGCAAATATATACCTCTTCTATCTATTGCCCTCCCACAGGGCCATAATGACGTTGCCACAAGCCAATAGGCAGGCACAGCCATGCAGGCTGGCGCATGTTGGCTTTCGGGCTAAGAGGGTATTGCCATGAGTAAAGGAAAAGACAGTAAAAAAGACATCAAAAAGAAGCCTCTTTTAACCGCAAAAGAGAAGAAGGCCCAAAAGGCGTCCAAGAAATCCCCAAAAGATGTTTTAGGTCATTAAACACGGCTATGGAAAGCCTGCCTGATCTGACGCCACCCTTTTGTAGCCTGAGCCTGGCGCCAGGTGATGTGCTTTACCAGCAAGGCCAAACCGAAAACCACATATACGTAATTGATTCAGGGCACCTCAAACTGGAGCACGTGAATACCACCGGTGCTGCAAGCATTTCGGCGGTTCTGGGGGCCGGGGAAATACTGGGGCCTGGCCTGGGCAAAACAGCCCGCGCAACACAAACGGTCACCGCGAAAGGGCCCACTTGCGTGCAACGCCACACTGCGAAGGCTTTCAGGGCGCAGCTGATCAATGATCATGAGCTAATGGCTCGCGTTATCGAGATGCTGGCCCATCGCCAGGAAATCACTGAGCGGCGGCTGTATGCGTTGATGACACTGGGCGTGCGTGGGCGCATTGCGGTAGCTTTGCATGATTTGGTTGGCACGGCTGGCGGACACTGCGTTCATGGTCACGAGGTCGATGTGCCCCTGACCCAGCTAGAGCTCGCAGAGCTGGTCGGTGCCAGCCGACCGGTCGTTAGCTCCGAACTCAACGAGCTGCGTCGCGAGGGGCTTCTGGATTATACCCGTGGGCATATTTGCGTTATCGACCTCAAGGCACTGAATGCTTTCTCACAAAGCCTCTTGCCGAACTGTTAGAAAGCTGACAGACGAACAACCCATGGTGGAATACGCTGTGCTTTGGTTAACCCCACAAGAGGCTATTCCCATGCGATTCAAAACAACACTAACCATCACCCTTACCGCTTTACTTGCAGGCACCACACCTTGGGTTTCGGCGGCTTCGGATGAGATGCAGGACTCCATGGCTGCTGCAAAAAGTGGCGAGTTCTCGCCCTATGTTGATGCCAAAGGCACTATCAGTCGCCCCCCCGAATTTCGTGACAAATGGGTCCACATAGGCAGCTGGTTTGTGCGCGAAGACGATCAGGCCAGTGGCCCCGGTGTGCACGACGTATACGCGGAACCCTCAGCCGTAGAAGGCTTTCGGGAAACCGGGCAATGGCCCGACGGAGCCACGCTGGTCAAAGAAATAAGCAGTATTCGTGAGGGCCAGAAAACCACAGGCTTTGCCCAATGGGCGGGCGAGGCGGGTGTCTGGTTTGTTATGGTGCGCGACCGCCAGAACCGGTTCCCCGAAAATGCGGCCTGGGGTGAAGGCTGGGGCTGGGCACTGTTCACAACAGAAAGCCCCGAAACGACCACAACGAAGAACTTCAAAGGCGAAGGCTTTAACAACTGCTTTGGCTGCCACGTTCCGGCGAAAGACACCGAGTGGGTCTTTATCGAAGGCTACCCGGCTATTCGTGACTCTGCCAACTACGGGAAATAACGCGGATCAAAATAACAGGCCACCCGCAGGCTACAGGTAAGGCTCTGACGGTATGACAAGGCCTTCATCCCGCATTTTCCGAATGAATCTGCGGGCATCGCCAGTGAGGTGGCTGCCATCTGCTCGCTGTCGCCCATCGTTTGGGGCCGCAGTAAATCGACGGCCGAACGATTCATTATGAAATTTTAGTGCCTGGCGCCCTATGCCGCACCTTTTGAACGCGCCGCCATCCTGATCAAGGTACATCCACATCAGGTGGTAGTGGCCAGACTCGGTGTTTTTCAGCTCAACTGAGCCAAGTTTCGGGCCATTAACCGACGTAACGGTTATTTCCAGGCCGGAATCGTCAATTTCGATATCAACTAACCGGCCATCCGACAGCTTGCAACGCTGCGTGAGTTTGCCTGATGAGATCACCTGTAGTGACATTCCATCTCCAGCGCCAGCGCGTAGTCGATCGCCGCACACACCGCGACAGCTTGCGCGACATTGCATTGCTCGGGGGTTGCACGGTGGCTGTCGGGATACACCTCCGTAGTGGTTTTGTAGGGGGCGCTGGTGATACTGGCACACAGGCCCAGTTGCTTGAGCGGGTACTGGATAACGCCCCGAGCGACCACCGGTGAACCGAAGATCTCGCCGGCGGCATCGGCCGGAGCGATATGCGTAACCTGCTCCACCGCCTTGATCACCGCCTGCTGAAAGTCAGGCTGCGGGCTTTCGCTGTCACCGACCAGATAGAAGCCGTCGGGAATCTCGCCCGGCTCAAATGGCTTGCCGTCGCGAGCTGCCAGAGCAGGACTAAACTCGGTTTCGTCGGTATCGGTGGTCTCGTGCAGATCCATGTGCAATACCGCACCATCGCCGATTGTCTTCACCAGTCGCATGAGTGCCGCCGACTCCTCAGCGGGACTGTGTTGGTGGAACGAGCGGTTCGGATCCACAGCGTTCGCGTTCCAGCGATGGATGCGCTCATATGCCCAGGGGCTGACACACGGGGCGACCAGCAAGTTGATGCGGCCCGCGTAATCCGCTCCATGCTGATCCACGAACAGCAGCGCGCCGTGTACACCGCTGGTCTCATAACCATGTACCCCACCCGTTATCAGCACCACCGGCAGATCCTCACGCCAGTTGCGGCTCCGGATCGCCATCAGCGGATAACTCTCAGTGCCATAGTCCAGGCGGCCATACTCTTCCACATCGAAGCGCGAGCGCAGGCGTTCGATCACACTCAACACCTCGATCTCATAGCTGCGCAGGCGGCTCTGCCGCGACAACCACTCGGCGCGCTCCTCATCGCCCCAGGGCGTGCCGGGTGTACCAATTGGATAGGATTCGGGGGCTGTATTCATATCGCGCTTATCCTCCTTTAGGCTTGTCGCTTGGAAATACCACTATGTCATCACCTTCCTGCCAAGTCTGGTATTTAACCATGGCCTGCTGAAACGCTGGGTGTGCCAGCCAGTCTCTCAGCCATTGCTGCAGATTCGGATAGGGCAGACTGTAAAACACCTCCCGATCTACATGGGCGAACTGGCGTACAAAAGGCACGATGCCAATATCAGCAATGCTGATGTTATCCCCCAGCAAGTACCTGTTCTTGGCAAGTAAATGCTCTAACGCCTGCAAAAACACCTCGCCCTGTTGTCGGTACTCCAGTTGGGTTAGTTCTGGATGGCGATCGGCGTATTTATAGCGATCCAGCCAGTGTTTGAATTCGTTATCGTTGCGATCAATCAAAGCGCTAGCGCTTACCAAATCCGCGTGTAGCAAACCTTGCGGATCATTCTGCTGCAGTGCCCACTCCAGAATTTCCCGGCTTTCCTCAATAAGGCGTCTGTTAAAGCTACCACCCTCTGCCAACTCCAGAACAGGAACCGTGCCTTTGGGGCTGATAGCCAGCATCTGCGCCGGCTTGTTTTTCAGCACTATCTCGCGCAACTCCACCTTCATCTCGGCAAACAAGATCCCGAGCCGAGCGCGCATGGCGTATGGACAACGACGGAAGGAGTACATGCGGCCACAAAGCGTTGGGTTATGCATTATTCGTAGTGGCTCCAGAGCCTGAATAAATGGCGAAAACGAGCATAGATGCCTGTTCAATAGCCAAATATGTGCACTTAGTTGCCTTCACGTTGAGAACCTGGCTTAAAAAGTTTAAACCAAGCGATTAAGCCCGCTATAGACGCCAAGCCCAGAAAAACAAAGAATTCTCCGACGTTAAAGTCGCCAACTTTATACATTAGCCCCAAGAAAACTAAAAGAAATGTCCCAATGGTGCCGATAACCCTTAAATTCATATTTTATATCCTCGAAATTTGTGGACTCGCATAACACTGTGCTCTGCGGCGCAGCGTAGGCGCGTCCGGCAACAGCCTCTGGTTAAGCTGCTTCGAAGTCCAAAGGATGAATACCATCCAAATTGACTGTCCGACGAACCACCCCTAGATCGTGCATGTCTTGCATTGCCAACCAGCTCTCAGGAGTACGCCCAAGAACCTTGGATAGCCGCAGAGACATTTCCGGGCTAATACTTTGAGCAACCGAGACAGAGCGGGGCGGCGTAAAGGCCACCCGTGTGACGCGTATGGTTATACACCGGACTTGGCTTTTCGAATCAAAGCAGCCAACTCAGGCGCAATTGGCATTTTCCTAAACGGGCTGACATTTGCGCCACCCGTATTGCCTTGGGGCACTAACCCAAATACGGTTTTAGTCACAGCCCCAACAATCCTAAAAACCTGACCCAGCATTTCTCCGACTGAACGATTACGAGTAGCCCACACCAGCATCAACACATGCACCTTAACGTGCCAATACGTTGATTCCTGCCCAAGCACATGCGCCCGTTCCAGATGAGCAAATTCTTGCTGGGTATCACCGGCTGCCCCTGCCAGCTTTGCATTCGCCAGCTCGGCCTCGACGTAAGATGCTACCCGCTGTGAGAAAGTACGTTGCATGAAGACCTCCTCGTAGGGGTATAACGCGAACAGCACGCGCGGCCACGAAATGAAGGCGAAGCCGCAATGTAGTGGGCGACGCAGTGGCTGGCCTGGTTATGTGGATGATCGGCCATGGGCATAAAACCTCTATTTATTCAGCGCGTAAAATCGTCTACTTCATCGTAGGCCGTAGCTGAAATTCGCTCGCCTATTTTTCGCATCTCGACCATCTCTGATGGGTTCTCGGAACCCCAAAATGCTTTCCAGCTCTCCATTGAATCCCATTTTGCCACTGTCATCACTTCGGTTTTCTCTTCTGCACTGCGAAGCATGAAGCTTCCCATTGCCCCGGGCACCGTCTCATGTATTCTATTCGTTGTGCGGCTCCAGATTTCTTGAAAGTTCGCGAAGTTCTCTTCCTCAACCTTCCAGCGATATACCACCCGAATCATGATTAACTCCTGCACACATAACGCGAAGCACAGCGGCCCGTCAGGGACGTCCGGCGGCCATCGGCCGCGTACTGATGCGGATTGTTAGAAGCCCCTATCGCTACTGGCTTACTCTTCATATTGGCCGCCCGTGACAGAAAAGCCCAATGAGTCACTTCGTGGCCCCTCAATGAAAAGCCGGGTGCCGTCAGAAAACTCTATGCAAGTTTCACTGGGCCTCGGACGTAAAACGCGCGAGACGACTTTCCCTTCCAAAAGTTTCTGGATAGAGCCAGCTTCCTGCTCCAGGGCGTGTTCTTCCTTCATACCTTTTACTCCGACACTCAGAGCTTTTAACGCTTTTGTTTAGCGGCGACTACGGAGCGGAGCGTAGTAGGCGTCCGGTGTAGGGCCGCCAGGCCCGGAACGCACTACAACAATTTGTTATGCAATGCCCAGTCCTCGCACGTCATTCGATATA